>Ga0335078_10000013_pt1 | contig 365863 bp, 330 predicted proteins | sample Lox_Sample_32_FD_206711 | JGI IMG/M metagenome (GOLD analysis project Ga0335078, IMG submission 206711) | Soil microbial communities from Loxahatchee National Wildlife Refuge, Florida, United States - Lox_Sample_3.2 | ecosystem: Environmental > Terrestrial > Soil > Wetlands | place: USA...
AGCTACTACAACGCGAGGAGGTTGCATTCACGGAACGGCTACAAGAGCCCGAACGAGACGGAACACCACTGGCGCTCGGAGTCGCCGGCGGCATAACCTGACCGTCCACGGAATCGGGGCAAGCCCAACCCAGCACTTTCGCTGGAGACATTACGGACGAAAAGTCGAGGGGCGGGCCGCGCGAGCCGGTCGCCGAGGCGGGCGATCGAAGAAGAATCGATGGATAAGGACATCCCATCGCCCGGGGGAGTGCGGTTCAAGGCTGGGCAGCACGGGTCGGTGGTCAGGCTTCGAGGCGGAGCGTGCTCAGGGTCGTCCAGCAGGTTTCTTGGGGAAACGTGCGTAGGTGAGGATGTGGTGCGTGAGGAGACGCGAGCCCGCGCAGCAATCCGCGACCCCGTAAATGAGCCTTTGGCCCAGCCTGAGGACGCGCGCGGTGCAGACGATGGATTCCTTGCGGGCACTCTCAAGGAAGGTGGTGGTCATCGGGCTCGTCACCGACGCATCCTCGAGGCCAAGGAGAGTTTTGATGGCGAACCAGAACGCCACGTCGGCGGCGAGCATGTACACATGACCGCCCAGGATTCCACCGGGCCTGTCGCTCTGGGGACGATAGGGAAATTCGATGGAAGCCTCGCCTTGGCCGACCCTTGTCGCTCGGGCGCCGAGCGCCCGCGTGAATTCATGGGCTGCAAGGAGTGTGTTGAGGTCGGCGGTGGAGACGGCTTCCATGCGGCTCACTCTAGCCAGTCGGCGGCCCTGGAGAAATGGCGGCCATTCGGTGCCGCTAGCTTGGACTGGAAAGACCCTTCACCATCGCGGCCACGTTGAGAGCGGAGGCCGTTCCCTCTCGTCCCAGGCCATCCGCGACACCCCGGCGATCCTCTGCGCTCCGGTTCTGACTCATCTTCCACTTGCCTTGGATGCTCGCGATGGCAAGTTCGAAGCCAATGATGGACTTGAGATGAGCCCGGATGTATTCAGCCGGAGCGTCGCTCACTGCCCAGGGATGTTGCCGTCCGCCTTCGTGGGCCTCGGTCAGCCGGGTTACGAGCGCGAGCAACCGCTCAGGGCTGTCGAAGAAGCGAACGGGCCCGCGCGCATGCACCGCTACGTAGTTCCAGGTCGGCACGACCTGGCCGGTCCGTTGCTTGCTCGGATACCAGGACGGGCTGACGTAGGCGTTCGGGCCAAGGAAGATGGCAAGTGCCGGGAGCTCCGAGGTAGCGTCTACCCACTGAGGATTCGCCCGGGCGATGTGCCCGTAGAGGGTGCCAAATGGTCCGGTCTCGCGTTCGAGCAGCATCGGCACGTGGCTCGCGTCCATGCCATTCGGCCCCAGGGAGACGAGGGTGGCGAGTCCCGTGTGCTCGATGACCTCGTGCAGGACCGATAGTCGGTGTTCCTGGAAATGCGCCGGAACGTACATTTCACCTCCCAACACCCGAGAAATCGCAGGGGCGTGAAGCTGTCCTAGACCCATCTATGCGGGCCGCGCGGTCAAAACAAGCGCTCGGGCCAGCAGTCGGCTGCTCCAGGTCTGCTCGGTCGGCCATGAGTCGGCGGGAACATGGCGGGCCGAAGCCTATGAGGGCGCCGGCAAACCTCATGTGGGTAGGTTCGACCAGAAGAGCCGCCCGAGGAGAGGTCGCTCCGTCACGCGGTCCACCCCTTCGAGGCCGAATGAACGTCAGTACATGCGAACGGAGCGCTTCGTCTCTTACCCGACATCAAAGGATGCGCTCGGCCAAGGGCGCATGAGGTCGATCGAGCCGATCGGTGCTCGGGCCGAGACCGCTCAGCACTGGTCGAGAGCAGAGAGGGCTGACATCCGCGGCACTACACCCTGGATCGAGCAGAAGCCTTGCGGTCCGTGCTCGGACTGCGGTTCCGATCAATCCAGGCGGCCCAGGGTATGAACAGCCAAAGCAGAAGCCCAGCGACGGCGACGGCCGTGGCGCTGGGTGGTGGGGATCCCATGGCGTCGCCCACGTAAAAGCCCACGAGGACGACGACGAGCGCCCACCAAGCCACGCGGCCGGTACGGTTCCTGGGCCGGGTACCCGTGGTGTACACGCTCACCCCAGCGGCGAACAGGAGTCCCTCGCAGGCCAGCGTGGCTGGGACGGAATTCCACAAGCCGAGTCCGACCTTCATCGCGCCAGGTGCAAGCGGCAGGTCGGGCCGGTGGCTCACGAAGTCGAGAAGCCAGTGGGACAGGACGAGCACACCGACCACCCAGGTCCCCAAAGCAGAACCTGTTCGCCACCGGTAAAGCAAAGCGAAGATGATCGCCCAGAGGGCGACCGTGAACAAGCTATGTGTCCAAGGGTAGCTCGCGAACTCGAGCGGCGTGAAGGCGGTATCGCCGGGGGCGACGCGTACAGTCTCTAAGCCGAGGAGCAGCAAGGCTGGCCACAGGAGGTCCGAAAGCTGCGCGGCGGCCAACAGCGTCCCGAGAGAGGTCCGCGGCGTGAGTCGCTTGGCACACAGAGCGACCGCGAAATGGCCGATGAACATGCGCCGTGTGTTAACGGATTCCAAGCCGTACGTAAAGACTCGAGGGTGTGACTTCCGACCCTGGTCTCCTTCGCTGCAGGATGAGGCGCGGAAACGATCGGACAGCATCGTTCGGCGACGGAGTCGCGGATCGCACCGCTGGCTCGAGGGCAGGCGGCAGGCCGGCCAAGCGCTCATCGGTGCTCGACCCCTGGCACGGAGAGGGGGACAAACTTCAGCACCTCGTCGACGATATATCCGAGACCAATGGTGATAACACCGAGTCGCGTGTCGACGCGCAACGCTGCATCGAGCGACACCGGGGTGGCTGAAAGGGCCGAGCGGCCGGCCCCGGCTGTGGCCGCGCTGTAGACGAATCGGGCTCCCAGCGCGAAGAGGCCGCGCCGCAACACCGGTGACCGTGCTGTCCACAGCGTGAAGTCGTACTCGAGCCCGACCACGTACAAGAGGAGGTCGTAGCGCGAGTCAGGGGAAAAGTTCAGGTCGAGCGCCCGAGGGGCCGCCACTCCCACCGAGAAGTAGGACCAATCTGCTGCGTAGAAGCGCTCGTAGAAGGGCGCGTTGCCCTGGATTAGCCCGAGCGCCAGGTCAATACGTAGCGCACGCGTCTCACCGAGGCCGAACCAGCGCTCAACCTGCAAAAGGTAGCGGCTGAACTCGTAATCACTCAGGATGGCTTGAGAGGCAAGCGTGAGGCGGGCTTCGAGCCGCGTCCCTCCCGTTGGCAGCAACGGGTCATTGCGGGTGTCGAGGTCGAAGCCGAAGACCAGTGCCGAGACTGTCGAGGATCCCTCGAGGAGGACCGGGCGGGCGGCGGGGACGACACCGGCGTCGCTCCTTCCGTGGACTTTCTCGAAGCGGTAGCCGGCGATGAACCGCGTGAACAGTCCCGGTCGAAAACCTCCCTCGAATTCCAGGCCGATGCGGCGATAGCGCAGCCAGGGGACCGCTGAATAGTTCCCATTGCAACTTGGGCTGATACACCCGCTCTCCAAGCCCTGCAGGTAAAGGGCCTGCAGGCCGGCGAGGAAGGAGCGACCTGTGAACCGCAGATCCGGATCGTAGAGCGAGAGCTGATAAGCTTGCCGACCCTGGTTGTCGAGGGCGGTCGCGAGCGACAGGCCCACGCGTCCGAACAGGATGGGATCGGCGAGGCCGACGGAACCGTACAGCGGCGAGACGGCGGTGTGCCCCAAGGACAGGTCGGTCACCTGCACGGGCGATCGCTCATCGACCCAGATCCTCAACACGACGGAATGGGGTTGGCTGCCCGGGGCGGTCGTCACTTCCACGTGGGAGAACGTTCCGAGTTGGAGCAGCTGGACTCGCGAAATGTGAAGGGCTTGGGGCGTGATGATCGCGCCCTGTCTCAGGGCGAGCTGGCCGACAATGACGTCGCGAGGGGTGTAACGGTTTCCTTCGATCTCGACCTTCTCGAGGACTTCGCGCTGGAGAGAAGCCTCCTTCTCGGCGGGTGAGGAAGAACGGAGAGCCTCATCACCCTCCGTTCCGAAAGGACCGGTGCTTCCCGCGGTAGTGCCGGGAGCGCCCCGGCTCGGCTGAGGACTTCCAGGCAGGTCCGCCGCGCATGCGACGGGCAGTGCGATGACGAGTGCGCTCACGGCGGCTCGCAGGCCGGTCGCTCGCCATCGACCTGGGGCGCGACGCACCGCCGAGGACTTCATCGACAGGTGCGCGAGCGTTTGTTCCTCGGAAGGGGCTCGCGCGGTCGACCTCGATCATACAGGAGCTCCACGGGCCGGCTCATCGACGATATCCGAAGAGCCAGCGCGACGTTCGGGACCCCAGATTGCGGACGGTGTGTCGCGCGCGTGCGGGGATGAGGAGCTCGTCCCCGGCGAGAGGATGGTGCACCTGACCGTCGATGACGAACTCCACGTCACCTTCGACGACCATGACGATCTCGTCGACTTGGTGAACGTAATCGATCCACTCCTGGCCGGGTTCATCGGCCCACAGACCACACGAGAAGCCCCGCTCGCGCCAGCGCAGGGCGACCGCGCCTTGGTCCACCGATACAGGGTCGGTCATGGCGTGTCGGCCCCCCAGGTCTCCGGTAGCTCGCTCCAAGCGGCCCCTCTCTCCCACGCGGTCATCAGGATCTGCGCCGCTCTGCAGGTGCCCAAAGGCGTTCGAGTGCGCTCCTGTTCGGCCGACCCATTTTCGGAGAGCTGTACTCGGGGTCACTCGCCGAGGCGCTCGGTCGCTACTTGTGCGTGAAGGGGCAAACAGGCAAGAGGAAAGACCCTTCAAGGATATACCTCCAGGGGTCTTTTCGGCTCATGAGGGCGCCAGGGCCGGCAGTCGCTGCCAATGAGGCGCAGCATGCCTCTGGAGCGGGCGTCAGGCACTGGCTACACGGCGCGAGTCGAGGAGGCCCCCAGATGCGGCCTACCCGCCCAAACGCTGGCGCGCTCGTTAGGATTCGAAGGCCCTCATGAGGCCTCGGCGCGCCTAGAGGAGCCCTCGACCTCCACATGGAGGAGGACCCATGTTTCCCCAGTTACGAGGTCAAGCGACCGCCGGCGTGGCGTCGGTCCTCGCCTTCGTTGCACTGGCGGTGAACTCAGTTGCGGCGATCTTGCAGGTCCGGCAAATCGCCGACGCGGAAGCATGGGTGGTGCACACGCACAGGGTGCTGGAGACGGTCCAGGCGGTACTCACCGACGTGCTGAGTGCGGAGACGGGACAGCGGGGCTTCCTCATCACAGGCGAACAGTCCTACCTCGGGCCTTACCGTGACGGCATTCGGAACATCTCCCGAGATATAAGCCAGCTCGAAGAACTTACCCGGGACAATGTCGAGCAGCGCGAGCGCATCGATTCCCTGCGACCCTTGTTGGCGCGAAAGCTCGACGAACTCGAGCGCACCGTGCAGCTGCGCAGCAGTGGTCCGGCTGGGCTCGATCTTGCTCGAGGGGTGGTGCTCGGCGGTGAAGGGAAGGCCCTCATGGATCGAATGAGGGGCGAGGTCACCGACATGCTGTCGCACGAGAACATCCTGCTCGCCGATCGGGCGCGCAGGGCTGCGGCCGCGAGGAGGAAAGCGGTGGTCACGACCGTCTTCGGGTTTGCGGTCGGCCTCGGCCTCTTGTCGGGAGCGTTCCGGTCATTCCGCCGTCGCGTCCGCGAACGGGAGGACGCAGCCGCGCTCCTCTATCGGGAAAAAGAGCGGTTCCGTGCCACGCTGACGAGTATCGGCGATGCCGTGATCGTCACCGACGACGCTGGACGCATCACCATGATGAACCCCACGGCCTGTGCCATCACAGGGTGGGGGGAGGATGGTGTCGGCCGCTCACTAGCCGACGTCTTCCATATCGTCAACGAGGAGACTCGCGAACCGGTCGAGAGCCCCGTGACCAAGGTCCTTCGCACGGGACAGGTGACGGGGCTCGCGAACCACACGGTCCTCGTCCGGCACGATGGGAGCGAGGTTCCCATCGACGACAGCGGGGCTCCGGTGCATGACCGCGGCGAAAAGGTGGTGGGCGTGGTGCTCGTCTTCCGCGACATACGGGAACGCCGGGAGATGGAAAGAGAGCTCACCCGCCGGGCCGAGCGGCTTCAGGAACAGGACCGGCGCAAGGATGAGTTCCTGGCGCTCCTCTCGCACGAGCTTCGCAACCCCCTCGCGCCCATCCGCAACGCGGTGACCCTTTTGCGGCGGCCGGAGGTCTCCGGGAACCAGGCGCGGCGGGCCCGTGATGTTATCGACCGCCAGGTCGCCCAGATGGCTCGGCTCGTGGAGGACCTCCTCGACGTCTCCCGCATCGCAGAGGGCAAGATCAGACTCAAGAAGGAACTCGTGAATCTCACCGAAGCGGTTCGGCGCACGGTGGACGACCATCGAAGTCTCTTCCAGAGAAAGGGCATCGCCGTGACTTACCACGGCGCACCCGAACCGGCATGGATCGAGGCCGACGCCACGCGAGTGGCGCAGATCGTCGGAAATCTCCTCCAGAACGCAGCCAAGTTCACCAATGCCGGCGGTCACGTCGATGTGGTGCTCACGGCCGAGGAGGGCCATGCCGTACTCCGGGTCCGTGATGATGGTGAAGGTATGGACGAGGCCACCCTGGGCAAGCTCTTCCAGACGTTCGTGCAAGCGGAGCGGACGCTCGCCCGCACCCAGGGAGGCCTCGGGCTCGGCCTCGCTTTGGCCAGGAGGCTCGTGGAGTTGCAGGGGGGGACGGTGACCGCTTCGAGCGAGGGACTGGGTCTCGGGACGGAGTTCGTTGTCAAACTCCCCTTGGCCGAGGTTTCCGCTGTACCCTCTGCGGGGATCTCCATCCCCTCTGGCCTGACGCGCCAGGTTCTCTTGGTCGAGGACAATGGAGATGCCGCCGAGACGCTGCGGGACGTGCTTGAACTCGAGGGTCACCAGGTCCAGGTCGTGCACAGCGGCCAAGACGCAATCGACACGGCTCTGGCCCAGCAACCCGATGTCGTACTCTGCGACCTCGGTTTACCGGATCTCGACGGATTCGAAGTAGCGAGGCGCCTCCGTGCAGCGGGATCAGGGTCCTACTTGGTCGCGCTGACCGGTTATGTCAGTCCGACAGACGCCGAACGTGCGCGGCAGGCGGGTTTCGACGCTCACCTTGCCAAGCCGCCTGACCTGCCCAGGCTCCTTGCCGTGCTCGCTGGCGCTCCAGCGGCTGGGCGGTCTCGCGAAGTCCTTCTGGGCTTCACGCGAAGCGGGCAGGGCTCGGACAGTCCACCTGCCTGAAAGCGAAGGCTCTCTCACCAGCGGCCGTTGGCGCGGCCTCGCTCTGTCGCGGCTTGACCGAGCGCCTCGCGCAGGTAGTGCGCCGCCCGGAGCAGGCGCTCCCAGGAAGCAGGCGTCGACTCCGCCCGGGCCGCTTGCACGGCCAGCCGGTAGGCTTGCCAGGCGATGGCTGTACGCTCTTGTGGCGTCACTCAAAGAACATGGTCTTTCGGCGGCGGCACGTCGAGTCCCACCTCGGTAGAAAAGCAGTCCTTCCCAGGATTCGAGCTCGCCGGGGCCACACAAACGGGCCGAAGCTTGGTCTTCCCGGTCATCCGGCAAGCTCTCCCCTGCTCGCAGACGTGGGGGCCTCACCGAGGCGGCCTTCGAGACAACGCGGCACTCACATTCGAGCATCACTTGACAGCGGCCACCTCTCCGCGGACGGCGGAAGGTTCGCGGCCACACATGGCCGATCGGGTGCGTGCTCCCCTAAAGCGACCCTCAAGCTTCGCGCTGCTCGCCCCGGCCGATGGGGGCGAGGAGCCCGACCCGCCGTTGGAATCATGTCGTCGAATGCGCGGAATCCGCGCGGTCAAGCTTGCTCCAATCCTGCTCGTGGGCCCAACGCAAGAAGCTGTGCCAGCCCACATCGGGATAAGCTCGGACGAGATCGTAGATGTTGACACTGTAACCCTTCTCGTAGAACCACTCCCACATGCGAGCGAGGTCTCTGCTCTCTGCGCGCACCGCCTCGAGCGGACCTTCGCCGTAGCTGATGTCTCTCCCGCTCGCCTGTGCCAACGCCGCCGCCATCTCGAGTCCGCTGAGGCTATCGGATGCGATGTCGATGCGCTTGTCCTGAAATTCCCCCGGCCGCTCGAGCGCCAGGGCGACGAACTCTGCGATGTCCTCCACGGCGATGGTCTGGAGGGGGCGGCTCGGTGGTAAAGGCATCGAGAGCGTATAGGGGCTGAGGCCCTCGATGAACATCGGGCCGAGGAGGTTCTCCATGAAGAAGACCGGGGCGACGATCGTGTACGGAACGTGGAGCTTGCGGATGTATCCTTCGACGTCGCCCTTGCTCTCGAAGTGGGGAATTCCTGTATTCTGGTCCGCGCTCGCCACGGACGAGTACACGAGGTGCTTGACCCCGGCTTCCTTGGCCGCCCTCGCGGCCTGTCGGGCTTGGCGTACCTCGGCCTCGGTTCCGGCCTCGTAGGGTGTCGCCATGAGAAAGAAGGAGTCGGACCCGTCGGCGGCTCGCCTGATCGTTTCGTAGTCCTCGAGGTCGGCTTGCCAAATCTCGGCGCCAAGGTTCCGCAGAGCCAACGCCACGGGCGAAGTCGGATGCCGGGTCAGGGCGCGGACGGTATGGCCCCGATGAAGCAGCAGACGAGCAAGGGCGCGACCCTGCTTCCCGGTAGAACCCACGACAGCAACGATGATGGGCTTCGGCATACGAACCTCCAGCATGGCCCCATAGCGGCAGCGGATGCGGGCGGCGCGCCTCAGCTGGGCGCGGGCACCTGGGTCCCTGTTCCCGTGAGGGGCGGGTTCTCAGCTGACGCCGGCGCCGGCCCGGGATACGAGGCGCGTCCGCGACGTTCCGGTGCGGCGCCGACGGAGATTTGGGCGGGCAGTACGGGGAGGGCGACCGATGCAGCCCTCGACACGCACGAACCGTAGAGCCTCTCCCGCTCACGAAAGATCCCGGCCATACCCGCCTTCAGACCCGGGGCTCTGCCGCGCAAGTTCCCTCCCGGCCCGCCCCAGCGATTCGCCTTGAGGTCGGTGCGGCTCGAATTCTTCCGCCCCTACTTTCGGGGCAGCATTTCAGAGGTCTTACCCATTTGCGTCGCTCAGATGGGGCGACCAAGACGGCGCTACCCGGTGAGGACAGCGAGCCGCAAGAAAAGGGAGCAGGGTACTTGTCGGCTCAGGGGCTATAGTCCTTTTGGGGATGAGTCGAATTTGAGAGGACGTTCTCCCTCTTCCACCCTCTCCCCACGTCAGCGGGGCCAGCGCGTAGGGGGTTTTCGCAGCCCCGTTCTCTCGACGGCAGGACTGGAATAAAAGAGCAGTACGCAGCTGCTCTATCGGCGGTTGGAGGGCTGGATGCCCCTGAGGGGGCAGCTTGGCGGCGGCCCACGCGGGGAGGGCCCAATGTCCGTTACTCGTCGCCGGTTCGTGGACTATGTGGCGGCTGTGCTGTGGGCTGCGGCGGGACTCGCGGTGACGGCCCTGCTGGTGAAGCCTCTCGACGGGCCCTTCTTCATGTTCCAGTTCGCTGCCATCGTGGGCGCCGCGCTGTTTGGCGGACTCGGACCGGGTCTGCTCGCCACCCTGGTATCCTGCCTGGGGTTCTTCGCTTCCTTCTTCCCCCCTGCGTTCCGAAGCCCCGAGGGTTACCGCTTTTCGAGCTTGGTGCTCGTTTCGCTTGTCTTCGTCTGGTTGGCGTCGAGGCTGCGGACCGCCAAGGCGGTGGAGACCTCGGCTCGGCTTCGCCTGGCCGTGGAGAAAGCCGAGGCGCAGACCGCTCAGGCCAAGGCGGAGGCAGCGGAGAGTGAAGCGAAGCTGGTCGGCGCACAGCAGGAACGGCTGGTGGCCGTGGTGAGCCATGATCTGCGAAGCCCGATCAATGCCATCATCATGACGGCCGAACGTCTCCAGCGGACCGGCGATGCCTCGGAGCGCCAGGTCAAGGGCATGTCGCTCATCGTGACGAGTGCTCGCCGCATGCAGTCCCTCATCGCCGACCTTCTCGATTACGCACGTGCGCGGCACGGAACTGGCCTTCCCGTGAAGCCGCAGCCCGTGCGACTCGGAGATGTCTGCCGTGCGGCGCTGGCTGAGTTGAGGAGCGCGCAACCGAACCGCACGGTCCTCCTCGACGTGACTGGCGAGGACACGACCAGCCTCGATGCGGCCCGCGTTGAGCAGCTGGTTTCGAACCTCATCACGAACGCGCTCAAGCACGGCGCCACGGACGCACCCGTCAAAGTGAAGGTCAGCGGGGACACCGCGGAGATCCGGCTCGAGGTCGTGAACCAGGGACCGCCCATCCCGCCTCAGCTCCTCCCCACGCTGTTCGACCCATTTCAGCCTGGCGACGCAGCCCGCAGCCTGGGCCTGGGCCTCTTCATCGTGCGAGAGATCGCGCGCGCCCATTCCGGTCGTGTTTCGGTGAACTCGTGTGAGCATGAAACCACCTTTACGGTGGTGTTCCCGAGGTCCTCGAGGTAGGAGGTCCGTCGCGGGTCCGGCTGGCCATGCGCCGAGCCGGGACGGGAATTCGAAAGGCAACACTCCATCTTCAGGCAAGGGCCGAGGTGACCTCTCCGATCGGGGAGGGCTTCGCCAGGTGGAGGTCGAACCCGGCCTCCTTCGCGCGTTGCTTGTCCTCAGGTTGGGCGTACCCGGTGAGCGCGACGAGTCGGGTGGAGCGGAATGCCGCGTCGGCGCGCAGCGTGCGTGCTACCCCGTAACCGTCAAGCCCGGGAAGTCCGATATCACAGAGTACCACGTCCGGTTTCAGTTCACGCGCCATGGCGAGGCCGGTGTGGCCGTCGCGCGCCAGGCGCACCTCGTGTCCCTCGAGCTCCAGCGCGGCCGCCAGCGTTTCCGCCGCGTCGACATTGTCTTCAATGATGAGGACCCGGCGCGTAACCCGAGAGGGACGCCCGTGGGCCGCGAAGGCGGCGTCCGGTGGCGCCTTCGCGAGGGGCAAGGTGACGACGAACTCGGACCCGAGACCGCTGCCCGCACTGCGCGCCTCGATGCCACCCCCTTGGAGTTCGACGAGTCCCTTGGCCAGGGCAAGACCAAGCCCGAGCCCATCCCGCCTACGGGACCTCGTCCGCTCTTCCTGGGCATCGAGGTCGAACAGGTGTTCGAGGACAACTCTTTCCATCCCCATGCCCGAGTCGCGTACCAGCATCTCAGCCTGATTTCGATGTGAGCCCAGCTTGACCGTCACCTGACCGCCCGCTGGCGTGAACTTGCCGGCATTGTGGAGCAGCTTCAAGAGGACCTGCGTGATGCGCGCAGGATCGGCGTCCACCCAGACCGGCCGGGAAGGCAGGTCCAACTCAAGGACCACCTGGGCCTGATCGAACGTGGGCCGAAGATCGAGGCAGGTGCTTTGGACCAGCTTCCGAAGATCGAACCGCTCGCGATGGAGGGGGAGATGCCCCTGGCCGACTCGTGCCACGTCGACGAGATCGTCGAGCTGGCGCGCCAAGAGCTCGGCCTGGCGACGCACCACCTCCCGCGCCCGCACCGCCTGCAGGCTGTCTCTCGGCACGCGCTCCAGGAGCTCGAGGCCGGTCTGAATGGCCGCGAGCGGACTGCGAAGCTCGTGAGAGACGAGACTCAAGGACGCGGCCTTGCGCGCTTCGGAATCGCGAAGTGCCTCCTCCACGCGCTTGCGCTCGGTGATGTCGAGCACCATGCCAGCCAACCGCACCGGACGACCCATCTGGTCGAAGAAGGCCCGACCGTGCGACGCGACCCAGCGGGTCTTCGCCTCGGGCCAGGCAAGTCGCATCTCGGCGTCGTAGTCCGTGCAATGAAGGCGGGGGTCCATCTCGGCTCGGTCCGCCCGGTCGCGGTCATCGGGATTGAAGGTCGCCGTGAACACCTCCTGGGACAGAGCCGAATCGCGCCTGAGCGCGAAGAGCGACTTGAAGCGATCCGTCCACACCAAATCGCCGGTCAGGATGTTCCAATCCCATGCTCCGGTGCGGGCTGCCTCCTTGGCGCGCAGGAGCTTCGCTTCGGAGTGCTTGCGCTCGTCCACCTCGCGTTCGAGTTCTGCTTGACGTCGGGCTGTCTCTGTCGCGCTCGCTTCGGCGCGGTCGCGCGACCAGGACATGAGCGCGCTCATGCCCGCGATGACGATGCAGACCGAGAAGTAGAAGGCCGTACCTTGCACGTCCGAGACGGAGCGTCGGCCGGCCGTATGCAGGGGAGCTATGAAGAACCACTCTGCAGCGTAGCCCAGGGCAATGGCCAGAACAGTCGGTGCCGCCCCGGCCAGAAAAGCCGTCGAGACCACGGCGACAAAGAAAGTCGGATAGAGAAACTGGCCCTGGAAGTGGGGTTCCCCCGCCAACCGGCCGATGAGAGCGAACCCCGTGAGGACGATGGCGAGGCCATAGCGACCGATGCCGTAGCCGGCCAACCGCTTCTCAACGTGTACCACCTGGCGCCGCACGGGGGGCCCGAGATGGAGGAAACCGAGCGCACGCCTGACCGCTTCGGTGATAGCGCTCACGCGAGAGGTCACGCAGCCCCCGAGGGCGAAACGATCCTGAAGAGCATTTTGGAGTGCTCATCCATAAGCAGGCGTCCCCGCGCTAACCCGGCCTTCTTAAGGGTGTGGAGACCCAGGCGAGGGATCCCCCAGCGCGCCGCGAATGGGACCCTTGTCCCAGGAGGGGCACCGCTGTCCCGAAGATGGAGAGAGAAGCCGCATCAGGACTGGAGTCGTGAAACCGTCCGCAGCCCGTGACTCGCGCGTCCTCTGACCGATTCGAGCCTGCTGGCAAGAGGCATTGTCCAGGGAACGGTCAGTGACTTCACGCAGAAGGATTTGAAGGTGGATTCGATACACGAATCGGACGAGACCCAGGAATCGGCACGACCGGAGGCGGGATCCGACTGACACCGACCGTGTCGGTGCCCCGGCTTTCCATGCCCTTGGGTCGCATCGGTGGCAGCGAGGCGACCTAGCCACAGGGCGAGCACGCGCACTGGGTGGACGCAAAATGGAGTCGGTAGTCTTGACGTTTGCCCTCATCCTTAGGCCTATAGACCCCCGTGGGAGAGAGCTCGACGGTTGAAGCGGGGGTGGCCCGTGCCCAACGCGCTTGGGCTCATGGTCAGGGAGGGCCGCGTGTAGCGCCGCCCGGCGTGCTAACGAGCTGGCGCACCTCTTCCCGCATGCTCCTTGGCCCTGAAGGGTATGGGGGCGCTCTCTAGCCAGCAAGCCCGTCGGCAGTCCGAGATTCGCCTCTGCGGAGCCATCGGTTGGGAGAAGCGGCCATGAAAAACGCTGGCCCTCCCTCTTCTCGGACTCATCTCGAGACTGAGTTCGCTTCGCGTGGGGCTTCGAGTGAGCGAGACGGCCGAGGGGACGGGATGGGAGTGTTACTATAGAAGGTTCCTTCGTGACGCGAGCGTGAGCCCCAGCTTGCCCGGACGATGCGTTGCCAGGACCCGGCGTGACGATCCGAGGACTATCGAAGGTCTTGGCCAAGCGCTCCACGCTTCGGCTCGAGGTCTGGATCCCGGTCGCCTATGCCTTTCTTGCCGCAGGCTGGATCGCGTTCTCCGACGTGCTCGTCGCTGCCGCTTCCAATTCGGCCGGGGAGCAGATGGCCTGGTCGATCGTGAAGGGATGGGGGTTCGTGGTCGTCACCACCACGGCGCTTCACTTCGGTATGCGCTGGGCGCTCGGCCGCGAACGGAGCGCGAGGCAGGTGGCCGAGGCTCGCGAGGAGGCTCTTCGCGCGAGCGAGCTGACGCTCAGGCAGAGCGAGGAGCGCTTCCAAGCTATCTTCGAGCAGGCCGCGGTGGGGATGGCCCAGGTCGACGCCCGGACCGGACGATTCCTGCGCGTCAACGAAAAACTTTGCGAGATCGTCGGGTACTCGCGCGACGAAGTCCTGCAAATCACTTGGCGGGACCTCACGCACCCGGATGATTTGCCGTTCGACGAGGAGAGCTATCGCAGGATGCTTCTCTGCCACGCGTCCTACTCCAAGGAGAAGCGCTACATCCGCAAGGACGGCCGTCTCGTGTGGATCAACCTGGCCGTCGCGCCCATGTGGACGGACGGATCCGAGCCGACCAGCCAGGTCTCGGTCATGGAGGACATCACCGATCGCAAGCGGGCCGAGGAAGCCCTGCGGGAGAGCGAGCGTCGCTACCATCTGTTCTTCCAGAACATCCGGGAGGGGGCCACCATCCATGAACTGGTGCGGGGCGAGCACGGAGAGATCGTCGACCTGAAGGTGGCCGACGCCAATCCAGAAGCCGTGCGGTCTCTTCGAAAGCCGCTCGACGAAATCCGGAAAGGCTTAGCGAGCCGGCTCTACGGTGCCGACGCGCTCTCCTACCTCCATCTCGTTCGCTCGGCGATGGCGGGGACGACGAGCGGGGGGCCGGATCAAGCTCTCGACGTAAAGCTCGCGAGTTCGGGTCGCCACTACCGCATGGCCGCCTTTGCGCTCGACGAGGGTACCGTGGTCGTGACCGGCATCGACGTCACCGATCGCTGGAGCGCCGAGCGGGCGCTACGTGAGAGCGAGGGACGCCTGCGCGCTCTCATGGAGAAGTCGACGGACCTCATCGTCGTGCTGGACGCCGAAGGTTGCTACCGGTTCTGGAGTCCCAGCGCGGCCGAGGCGCTCGGGTACACCGAAGAGGAGAAGCTCGGCCGGCTCGCCTTCGACTTCGTGCACGCGGACGACCGGCCCCGCGTGGTGGAGGCATTCCGGACCCTGCTCAGCGCCCCGGGCACGACGGCGCGGCTCTCCTTTCGTTACCGTCACAAGGGAGGAGCCTTTCGGCTCCTCGAGGCGAACGCCCGCAACTGGATCGCGGATCCGGCCGTGCGCGGCGTGGTGGTGAACAACCGCGACGTGACCGAACAGCGGACTCTCGAGGAGCAGTTTCGCCAGGCCCAGAAGCTGGAGAGCGTGGGGCGGCTGGCCGGGGGAGTGGCCCACGACTTCAATAACGTGCTCACCGTGATCCTCGGTTGTGTCGAGGAGCTGCAGGAGGACGCGCGGCAGGGGCGCCCGGTCAACCTGGAGGAAATCGAGGACATCCGGGCGGCCGGCGAACGGGCACGCGACCTCACCCGTCAGTTGCTGGCGTTTGCGCGCAAACAGGTCATCGCTCCAGTCCCGCTCGATCTCAATCTCCTCGTCCGCAACGCCGAGAAGCTCCTGCGGCGCATCCTCGGGGAGGACATCGAGCTCGTCACGGTATTGCAGCCGAACCTCGGCATCGTGCGCTGCGATCCCGGTCAGATGGAACAGGTGGTCCTCAATCTCGCCGTGAATGCCCGTGACGCGATGGCGAGTGGCGGAACACTCACCATCGAGACCTCCGACGTCGACGTGGACGAGCGTCAGACAGCCGCCCATCCCTGGATGCGGGAGGGTCCCTGCGTTCGGCTGGTCCTTCGCGACAGCGGGCACGGAATGTCGCCCGAGGTGATGGCACACGTGTTCGAGCCCTTCTTCACCACCAAGCCCAAGGGGCAGGGTACTGGCCTCGGGCTCGCCACCGTGTACGGCATCGTGAAGCAGAGCGGGGGATTCGTCCTGGTGGAGAGCGAGGCAGGACAGGGCACCACCTTCGCGCTCTACTTTCCCCTCACGCGTGATGCGCTCCCTGCCTCGACGGTCAAGGAACCTGCCGTCGCGCCGCAGGGCACGGAGACCATCCTCCTGGCGGAGGACGATCCCCAGGTCCGCGAGGTCGCGGCCCGTGCACTCCGGGCCGGAGGTTACCGGGTCTTCGCCGCGTGCGACGGGCGCGAAGCTCTCGATCTGGGGGCGCGCGAGCAGGGTCGATTGCACCTGCTTGTCACGGACGTGGTCATGCCTGGCCTGGACGGGCGGGAGGTCGCCCAGCTGCTCCGAAGGCGTCACCCGGAGATGCGGGTACTCTACTTTTCCGGGCACGCCGAGGAAACCATCAGCAAGCGCGGCGTACTCGAACCCGGGATCGACTTCCTGGAAAAACCGTTTACGGCTTCGACGTTGCTCGCTCGAGTGCGGACTCTCCTCGATGCCCGCCAGAGCGGGGGATGAGGATCTTTCGCCACATCTCAGGTCTCGGGCTCCCTTGCCCCAGCACGCAGCAAGGACGAGGGAAGGGCCGCGAGTCCGGGGACCCGCCGGGTGGGATCATGGGTGGCAGGGGGCACGGTCCACGCGTGCGACGCTGCACGCCGAAGACAGCTATCTCGAGGGGATGGAGGCCCGGAGTTCCACAACCCACTTCACCCCTGGGTGAGCGGCCGGCGGAGGCAGCCGCCCTCGACGGCGGGCGCGGTCCTCGTCGAGATCCGTTTGCGTGTTCGGCAACCGGCGGCCGGCGCTGCCGGGCACGGATCCCTGGTCTGGCCCGGGCCGAACCTCCCTGGGAACGCACACCCGGCCTCGAGCCTACCCGTGCAACCGGAGACGGCTCGGACGAGTGAGCTCCCGGGGTGCTTCGCGTGGCGCCCGCCCGCCGACCCTGGCACCGGCCCCGCCAGGGCGCCACTCACTCCAGGCCGGACCTTGCGGGCTCCCAAGGGCCGCCGCTCTGGGGTGCGCGGCCCGTGAGCACGCTTCAGAGGAGCGTGAGAAGGGCCCCGACCGCCATCAGGGTCACACCACCGAGCACGGGCAGGGTCAGACGCTCACCCAGGAAGAGCCCCGCGAGCAGCGCGGTGATCGGCAGGCTCAGCTTGTCGATGGGTGCCACGCGCGAGGCAGGGCCGAGTTGAAGCGCGCGGAAGTAGGCAAGCCACGAAAAACCGGTCGCCAGACCCGACAGGACAAGGAACGTGAGCGTTCGCCGGCTCACACCGGTGAGTGCGTGGTGTTCCCTCGAGAGGGCCACCACCAGCCAGGTGAAGGGCAGGATGACGGACGTCCGGATGGCCGTGGCGAGCGTCGAGGGGATGCCCTCCACGCCGATCTTGGCCAGGATGGCGGTGAAGGCGGCGAACAGGGCCGAGAGCAGGGCGAAGATGAACCAGGTCATGCAGGCTATGTACACCCCTGGGCGGCTCCCAAGAACCGCCGTTCGTCTACCGCGGCCCTCCGGCAGCGCGCGGCGCGCGCCACGAGACCGGGCGGTCTCCCTCCCCGCGGCGCGGAGAACCCGGGAGCCACCGGGTGCCCACCCGGGCTACCGGGGTTGGCGCACCCGCTTTATCTCGACTATCAGGCATCCATGCTGCGGGAAGTATGTACTCTGCGCGAATGGCTGGCCCGGGGGCCCTACACGCTCGTCATGTCGTCAGGATTCTTCGGTTTCTTTGCCCACGCCGGTTTCGTCTCGGTTCTCGAACAGGAGGGCCTTTTGCCCTCGCGCATATGCGGTTCGAGCGCCGGGGCACTCGTGGGCGGGCTCGTAGCGGCGGGCCTGCCGTCAGACCGGCTTCGCTTTGAGCTCGCCCGCCTCCGGCGCGAGGACTTCTGGGACATAGGCCCTGGGTTCGGACTCTTGCGCGGCCGGTTGTTTGAGAAACGCCTGGAGAGTTTGCTCCCGGCGAGGTCCTTTGAGGAATGCCGGGTGCCCCTCGCGGTCTCGGTCTTCGACATCTTCGCCCTGCGCACCTCGGTCGTGCGAGAAGGCGCACTCATCCCGGCGCTCCACGCCTCCTGTGCCGCGCCCTTGTTGTTCCAGCCCGTGCGACTCGGGAACCGGTGGTGTGCCGACGGCGGTATACTCGATCGTCACGGGCTGGCCGGCGTGGGCTCCGGCGAGCGAGTGCTGTACCACCACCTGGCTTCCCGGCCGCCCTGGCGGCGCAAGCATGGCCCCGCACTTCGGTGGCCCCTTCGTGAGGGCCTAGAAGCCGTGGTGGCGGAAGGCTTGCCACGCCTGGGGCCCTTTCGGCTCGAGCACGGACCCGAGGCGCTGAAACGCGCGGCCGAGGGTTTGCGCCAGGCGCTGTCACGCATCGTCTCTTGAGCGCGCGCCGGTGAGGCTTGACGAGCCGGGTCGCTCACTCATCGGGGCCCTGCGCGATCCTCCACCACTCCGGGCTCTGGGACGTATCATGACGAGCGAGCCCGCCTCCTCGGTGGCCTCGAGGTCTCCCCGAACGAGGAACGGAGTTGAGGCATGCTGATTCACGCCGTGAAGGCCGAAGACGGTGCGCTCGGAGACGACGAACTGCGCGCGGGCCTGGAAACGTCCTTCGGCAAGATCGGCGGAGGGCGACGCGTCATCGCAATTCCACCCGACATCACCCGCCTCCACTCGTTTGCAGGGCGCGTGACCGAGATCATCTTTGAGCACTACCGGGAGCGCCTCGTCGATGTTCTGCCAGCCCTCGGGACGCATACCCCGATGACGAGCGCAGAGCTGAGGCTCATGTTCGGCAGTGTTCCCCAGGGACTGTTTCGAATCCATCGCTTCAGGGACGAGGTCGAAACCGTCGGTCGGGTCCCAGCTGAATTCGTGCACGAGCGCTCGGAGGGCCGGCTGTCCTTCGACTGGCCTGCGCAGGTGAATCGCCACATCGTGCGGGGTGGCCACGACCTCATCCTGTGCATCGGCCAGGTCGTCCCGCACGAGGTGGTGGGCATGGCCGGGCACAGCAAGACGCTGTTCGTGGGCACCGGCGGGCGGGAAGCCATCGACAAGAGCCACTACCTCGGTGCGGTCTACGGAATGGAGCGGATGATGGGGCGGGTCCGGACCCCGGTTCGCGATCTGCTCGAGCAGGCCGAGCGCTTTATCGCGCAGCTCCCTGTGGTCTATGTCCTCACGGTGGTCGGGCGCGGTCCAGCGGGACAGCCCGCCCTGAAGGGACTCTACGTGGGAGACGACCAGGAGACCTTCAAGCAGGCAGCGGCCCACGCGCTGCAGGAGAACCTCTCCTTGCTCGAGGAGCCGCTCGAGAAGGTCGTGGTCTACCTCGACCCGGAAACCTTCAAAAGCACTTGGATCGGCAATAAGGCCATCTATCGCACGCGCATGGCCATCGCCGACGGCGGGGAACTCGTCATCCTAGCCCCCGGAGTACGGCAATTCGGGGAGGACCCGGAGATCGACAGGATCATCCGGAAACACGGCTACTTCACCACGGAAGAGATCCTTGAACGCGTGGAGCGAGACGCCGAGCTCCAATCGAACCTGAGCGCAGCGGCGCACCTCATCCACGGCTCTTCGGAAGGGCGCTTCACCGTCACCTATTGCCCCGGCGGACTCACTCAGGCCGAGGTGGAGCGAGCCAACTACCGTTACCTCAGCCCTGCGAAAGCCTTCGAGCTCTATCCTCCGGCCCGCCTTCGGGACGGCTACAACGCGCTACCCGCCGGCCAGCGGATCTACTACGTCTCCAATCCGGCGATGGGCCTGTGGGCTCACCGGGCCCGTTTCGCGCGGGCGAAGTGAACGTCCCACTCGCCCTAGGCCTCGGGCTCGCGCAAGGGTTCGCCGTGGCGGCTTGGCCGGCCTGCGTGCCGGGGGCTTGCCGCCCGCCCCAGCGCCCAACCGACCAGTAGGCGATCCACGTCGGGGCGGCCACGGAGCACGTGTGCGGAGTACGTTCGCGCTGTGCGCGAGCGAAAATGCGTTCTGCGCGCCTAGGACTTCGCCCGCGAGAACCAGTAAGTCGCGGTGTAGGGAACTTTCACGGTCTGTCCTACTGAACAGATTCCGGCGGGTGGCTTGCCACCGTGCGTATCCGTCCGCTGCACGCTCTTGACCTGGGCCATGACTCCGTTCCCCGTCGTCTGCGTGGCAAAGAGCAGGAGCCAGGGAATCGCGTCGGGTTCGGGGGACTCGACCCGCGCCTTGAGCGTGGCGACAACCTTGCTTCCGTCGAGCAGGCTCTCCCAGGTGGGCCCCGCGTAATGCTTCACCACCCTCCTCCCCGAGGAGTCGAACAGGTCCGCTTCCGGACCGGTAAGCACCCAGCTGGGCTCGCCGGAGGCGTTACTCGGGGCCTGACACACGTAGTTCTGGGTACCGCGAGCCCGCAGCTTGAGCATGGTCTCCTCGCCGGCGGGAAGCGAAAGGGGGGCTGGGCCAGTGAAGTGGTCGGCGGACGTTTGCGCCCTCTCGGCTGCGCAAGCAGCGGCGAGGGTGGCGAAGGTGAGCGCGGCTAGGCTACGCTTGTTCAAAGGACCTGCCGACATGGGCGAGGGTAGTTGCGGCAGTATGTTGGCCCCTGCTCTCGGGATCCACGCCCTAAAGCGAGGCGACGCTGCGCCGTCTTCTTCGCGTCGCCTATGTCCATGACGATAACTAGAGTCGACTCTTGGGTCCTGCCCTTCGAAGACCCCATCGGCCGGGACGGCCCGCCCTTCGGGCTTCCTCTTCCTGCAAGAACCCCCTGAGATCAGGGCTCCTCGGAGATCCAATCAGCACTGCCCGCAGCTGCCTCGGAAAGCCAGTTCACGAGCGAAACGCCGTTCTGCGACACCTGGCCGGGTTGACCTAGCATGGTGTGGGATTGGCCGGTGGCCACGAAGGCGCGGGCATTCCCGGCAGGGGCTACGACATCGGAGAGCATCTTGAAGAGGTCGGTCGTGAAGTCGGCTACCGAAGGGATGGAGAAATATGCGGTGATGGTCGGGTCGGCATTCCACGAGAGCAGAGCGAGGTGGTCCTTCGGGTAATCGCGGATGAGCGCAACAAGTGCCTTCGAGAGATCGGCTTCGCAGACGCCAGCGCCACCGCAGAGGGGGTCAAGCACGTCGGCGATGCCCCAGTTCTGGAACCCAGCCTGGATGAGCGGACCTCCGTCCGATTCCAGCGGGGGGCCCGAGTCGTCGATGAGAATCCCCTGTGCGTCGGGGAAGTAGTTCCGGAAGGTCTCGTAGTTGGCGAGGCTACCGAACCCCCCGGCTGAGGCGCCCGCGATGACGAGGCGGCGGGGCGTAGGATAGGTCGCCGCCAAGCGCTTCAAGTAGGCGACGATGTTGGTGTGCCCGGTGTGATGCATCGTGCCGCCTGGACCATCGGTGTAAATGACCACCCGATCCCCACCGTGGACATCCCCGGTGCAGTAAGGCACGTAGACGAGTGTCGCATCCGCAAAGGGATTGGCCGGCAGCGCGCGGTCCAGGATGGACCCCGCGTAGTTGGCCGTCTCGGCCGCAAACTCGGTCGCCCCGAAGGGTCCGAGGGTGGCGGTGTGCAACACGAAGCAGGTGACCGCCGAGGCGCAGGCCCCACCCCCGTCGAGGAAAAACACTACGTCCTGCCCGGTCCCCGGGTTCACGCCGACGCCGGTGGACGAGCCGTCGCTGCACGTGGAATCGGGGAAAGGAACCCAGTTCCACGAGCCGGCAGTGAGACCTCCGATGGGGGCTCCAAGGGGCGGACGTCCGTCGCCGGAGCCGCCGCTATCGTGGTTCGGGGAGCCGCAGCCGAAACCCGCGATGAGCGGGACGGTGAGGAGGGCGGCGAGCGCGTGGGTCATGAGCCAATGATGTTCTCGCTCCTTGCCGCGAGAATGGGAAGCGGCTGCGGTCGTCAGAAGTAGGTGGGGGCCTCCTCGTGTGCGGATGACCCCCGAAAACTGCCACTCCCGCGCAGCCCCGTGCGGAGCTCTGCGCTCGACGGGAGGTGCGGTGCCCTCAGGGCGTCGCTTCCCAGTTCGCCAAGAAATGGCTAAGCCGCCCCTCGGCCAAGAGATGTTTCCCGGCGCAAAGCAAATCGTCGGAGGGGTCGATACCGTTTCTTGCCCAGTTGGCGAGGTACTCGGAGAGGAGTGCGTACGCTCTGAGCGAAGCAAGGGCCGCCGCGTGAGCGCGGTTCCCGGTCCGCTTCACGGACAACTCGAGTGCGCGCTTTACATCGGCGGCGACGAGGCGAGCGTACTCGGAGATGACGAGGTGCTTGGGCACCTTCTGCCAGAACGCATCCTCGGTCCGGTAGGCGATCTTCTCGGACTCATCCCGCGTCATCCTCTCGCGCTCCCCCTCGATGAGGTCGATGGCGTGGCGAAGCTCGTGGACGAAGGTCTCGGCCAGGAATTCGGGGTTCGTGACCGCTTCCAGGGAAAGGAAGATGTCCGCCCGTCGAAACCAGGCCGTGGACGGACTCGAGACGGCATCCTGGCCGTATCCCTTGGCGAGCCCCCAGAGCGGCTGGCCGTTCGATTCGAGGGGAGAGCTGAGGACGAACACGTGAATGGTCCGACGAGGGCTCTCGAAGTAACGAAGCCAGCCCATGGTCCTCGCGCACCACCTGAGGAAGAGGTACAGGCCAGCACTATTGGTCAAGGGGTAGCAAGGCCAGATCCGCGTGCCTCCAGGGCTCGCGCTTCCAGGGCAAGTCATCACCCGGTCTCCCTTGAGCACCTGCCCCTGGGTCTGTTACCCGGAGCCGGAACAACGCTGCGCAGCGAATGAGCTGCCAAGCATGCAACTCCGGGGCCCCGGGGAAGGCCCGAGCGATGTTCAACGGTTGCCGGAAGAGCGGACGGGGCCGTCGACGTTTCTCGGCACTGTCAAAGACGCGCTTCGTCACTCGCCGCCGTGCACGGGAGGAACAGCGACCTAGAGGATCCGGGAGCGGGTGCGCGCGCACCCGCTCCAGTCTCGTCAGGTCACGACGGAAAGCTGCAGCACGATCTCGAGCTTCAAGACCTTGGATATCGGGCAACCCGCCTTGGCCGCAGCGGCGGCTTCCTCGACCTTGGCCCTGTCGGCCCCCTTGGCCCGGACGGTCGTCTCGAGGACGCTCTTCGTGAGCGACAGGTTCTCGAAGCTGATGGTGCACTTCGTCTCGACGGACTCCGGCGTGATGCCGCGCTCACCGAGCTGTGCGCTGAGTGCCATGCTGAAGCAACCGGCATGGGCGGCGGCCACGAGCTCCTCGGGATTGGTGCCGGGGGCGTCCTCGAAGCGGGTGCGGAAGCTGAACTTCTGGTCGCGGAAGGCTCCGCTCGCGACGCTGAAGCTGCCCCGGCCTTCCTTGAGGTTTCCGTTCCATGTCGCGCTCGCACTTCGTTTCATGAGCATCTCCTCTGTGCGGATCGGGAGCTCGCCTCGCTTAGCGACCGCGAGGCCCGCCGCCTCTCCGGAACGTTCGCATGCGCTCACGAGGCGCTCGCGCGCGCCTACGCTCGATCATGGCCATGAGGTACACCGCTCGCCGGGATCACTTCTCGACCCTGAGGGGCTCCACGTCTCACTTGACCCGCCCGGGCCCTTGAGGCCGCCTTGTCTTTCGTAACCGGTGCATCGCGTAGGATCTCTCCTCTCCGGGCAGTGGCCCTCGATCCGAGCCCGGACGGGGGCTCTCGACGCTCGGGGTGCATGACATACTCCACGCCATGACTCGCAGCGAGATCTTCCGCGCTGAGGGGTACGAGATCCGAGTCGTCGGTGTACCCGTGGCCGGCCTTCGCGATCTGTATCACTGGCTCCTGCGCCTGCCCTGGTGGGCTGCGCTATCGGTGATCGTTTCCGGCTACCTCATCCTGAACGCGATCTTCGCGGGTCTCTATCTCCTCGTGGGCGGTGTCGCTCACGCCGCGCCCGGCTCGTGTCTCGACGCTTTCTTCTTCAGCGTCCAGACCATGGGTACCATCGGCTACGGGGCCATGTACCCCGCCACGCCGCTCGCCAACGCTGTGGTCGTGGCTGAATCGGTGGCTGGCCTCGTGGCGACGGCCCTGTCGACGGGCTTCGTCTTCGCGCGGTTCTCGCAGCTGCGCGCACGCGTCGCCTTTTCCTCGCGCATCGCCATTGGTCCCCTGGACGGCGTCCCGACGCTCATGATCCGAGTCGGCAACGAGCGGCGGGGCCGCATTGTCGACGCGACCTTTCGATTGACCATCTCGCGGACGACGCGCACGCGCGAGGGCGTCGCCATCTATCGCATGGTGGATGTGCCCCTCCTGCGCGACCGAGCGCCGGCCCTCACCCGCTCGTGGATGGTCATCCATCGACTGGAGGAAGGCAGCCCCCTCGCCGACCACTCCCCCGAGTCACTGGCCGCTGCTGAGGCCGAGTTCACCCTGACCGTCAGCGGAACCGACGAAACCTCCCTGCAGTCGGTTCACGCCCAGCACACCTGGAACTTTCGATCAGTGACGTGGGGAGCACGGCTGGCGGATGTGCTCTCGGAAACGCCTGATGGTAACCTTCTGCTCGATCTGCGCTGCTTTCACGATCTCACCCCGACGGCACCGGTGCCCGGTTTCCCCTACGGAGTTCACGGCGAGACCGCCGAAGCGTCTCGACCGCAATAAGTCGGGCTTCGCACGTCCATCGAGGCCATCCCGGGGTGCGGACCCGCGCTCTCCTCGAAACGACAGGCCCTGGACCGCGAGGGCGTGTAGACGAGGCAAGTCCAGCGCCTGTCGACTGGCCGTAGCGGCCGGCGCCAGGGCACTCGCTCCCGTGCTGTCGGGGTCCTGATGCTCGAGCCACCATCTACCATGATTGACTATTTGCCGGAGGTGCGCTCGGTACGCTGCTCGGGGCCTTGTGCTGCTCAGTCGGATTACGGAGGATCTATGGCAAAGGGTTCGTTCCTGGTGGTGGTGCTCTGGGCTGCTCGCGAGCTGAGCGCGAGGCGGTCCGACCACCTCAGATCGGTGACTCTTCGAGCGCGCGCTCGAGCGCGGCGAGCACGGCGTCGGGCTCCGCCGGCTTCGTGAGGAAGCCACGGGCGCCGCACCTCTTGAGCTTCATGGCCAGGTCGGCGTCCGCCGTCCCGGTGAGAATGACGGACGGGAACGGCACCCCCCTGGCCGCGAAAGCCCGGAGGAGATCGAAGGCCGTCCCGTCGCCGAGCACATGGTCGAGCAAGGCGAGATCCGGCGTCGAGGAGGGGAGGGCCTCGAAAGCGCCAAGGACGCTCCCGGTCGCCACCACCTCGTAGCCGGCGTCCATGAGCAGCAGGCGCAGCCCTCGCCGCATCTCCTCGTCGTCCTCCACGATCATGACCCTCCTCGGCGACATGGCTCTCGCGTCCGATGTGCGGTGAGATTGGATGCGTTTCAGGCTCGCGGAAGCTCGAAGCAGAAGGTCGCGCCCCCGTTGCTCGGAGTCTCGGCCCAGATTCGACCGCTGTGCCCCTCGAGGATACCTCGGGCAATTGCGAGCCCGAGTCCGGCGCCTTTGTAACCAGGGTTGGGTCCGCGCTGGTAGGGCTCGAAGAGGGTTTCGCTCTTCCCGGGAGGAAGGCCCCGTCCCGTGTCGGCCACCGAAAACACGGCACCCAGAGCGGAGGGCTTCACTCGAACGGTCACTGCGCCACCCCGGTCGGTCGCGTGGAAGGCATTGGAGAGGAGGTTCGAGAGCACCTGGACGATCCGGCCCCGATCGCAACGCACGGTAGGGAGGATCTCTTCCGTCTCGAGGACAAGCCTAAGGTCTCGGCGCTGCGCTTCGCTCAGGGCGACTCGGACGGCCTCGCGCGCGATGACAGCCGGGTCGTTCGCCGCGAGCGCTAGCCTGAGCCTCCCCGACTGAATGGCCGCCACGTCGAGCAAGTCTTCGATGAGCCGGCCCATGCGTTCGGTGGCCGTGCGGATGATCTCCAGCCGTTCATCAAAGCTATGGCGGAGCGCCGCGTCCGAGCAGAAGCGTCCCAGGCCGTGCGAGGCGAGCACGACCGCGCCGAGAGGGCTGCGCAGGTCGTGGGCCACAACGGCCAGCATCTGCTCGCGCCGCTGGGTGGCCGTCCACGCCTCCTCGAGGAGCCGCTCGCGCTCGAGCTCGAGGCGCTTGCGGTCGCTGATGTCGCGCGAGATCCCAATGATACCGGTGATGCGGCCCTCCCCGTCCCGGCGAGCCGATCGGGTGGAGAGATACACCCGTTTGCCTTCGGGTGAATGGATGAGTTCCTCGAAGACCCCGGCGGTCCCCGACCGCATGACGGACCGGTCATTCTCGGCGATGGCGGAGCTGACGGTGGGGTCGTCGTGAAATTCCCGGCTGAGCTTGCCCAGCACGGCCTCGAGCGGCTTGCCAATGGCCTTCAGCATGGCCGGGTTGGCGAGGAGGAACCGGCCCCCCTCGTCCTTCACGTAGACCGGATCGGGGGTCGTCTCCACGATGCCGCGCAAGAGCGCCTGGCTGTCGAGGAGCTCGAGCTCCACCTTCTTGCGGCGCGTGATGTCCGTGTGGGCCACCACCACCCGGACGAGTCCCTCCTCGGCGAAGCGCGTGGCGCTCGCCACGAACCAGCGCATTTCGTCCGGCGAGTGACACGGGTACTCGAACGTGCAGGACTGCCGCCGTCCGGCCAAGACGTCGCCGAGAAGCGCGGCGAAGGCCGAGCCCTCGCTCGAGCCTGGTCCCTGAGCGTTCAAGCAGACTCGAAGGTAGCTCGAACCCTCGAAGACCGGGGCCTCAAGAGCCCCGTTGGCGAGGGCGAAAGCGCGCCAGGCCGCGTTCACGGCGATGATGACCCCGTTCTCGTCGAGGACGCAGAGCTGCTCCGACATGGCGTCGAGCGTGGCCTGGGCGAAGCGTTGGGCGGCGCGGATCGCATCCTCGGCCCATTTGCGGTCGGTGATGTCGATGCAGGAGCCGATGTAGCCGGTGAACGTCCCGCCTTCGTCGAAGCGAGGCGTGCCCGAGGCGATGAGCCAGCGGTGTTCGCCATCGCGACGCCGGAGCCGGTATTCCGCGGTGAAGGGCTGGCGACGGTCGAAGTGCTCTTCGTAGAGGCGCTGGTAGCGCGGGAGGTCATCGGGGTAGACGCCCTCCATCCAGCCCTTCCCCATCTCCTGATCGAGGTCCCGCCCCGTGAACTCCAGCCAGGGCCGATTGAACCAGGTGCAGCCCTTGTCGGCGGCCGAGACCCAGATGAGGACCGGCGCGGAGTCGGCCATGGCACGGAACCGAGCCTCGCTCTCCTTGAGGGCGCGTTCGGCCGCCTTCTGGCGCGTGATGTCACGGTTTACCCCGAAGTACCCGATGTGACGCCCGCCCTCGTCGAGCAGGGCCTCGATGCACAGGTCGAGATCGAGGTATCCACCGTCTCGTCGTCGGTGGCGAGCGTACAGGCGAGCATGCCCCTCGCTCTCGAGACGCCCGAGCTTGGCCTCGCCGTCGCCGTCGGGAAACTCGTCCGGAAGGAGCTCGCCGACCTCGTGCCCCAGGGCTTCGTCCGCGCTGATGCCATAGAGCTGCTCGGCGGCTCCCGTCCAACCGGTGACGCGGTGCTTCGTGTCGGTAATGACGACCGCGTCTCCCATGTTTCTCGTGATGGCGGCGAGAAGACGATGTTCCTCCTCGGCGCGATGCCTTTCGTCCACGTCGCTCACGGTGCCAGCTACCCGCACGGGTCGCCCTTCCGCGTCCCTGCCCACCACCTTGGCGCGCGAGCGCAGCCAGAGCCACCGGCCGGAGGCTCTACGGATCCGGTACTCGGCGTCAAATTGGAGCGTTTTCCCGGCCAGATGAGCATCGAGCGCTGCGGCCACCGCCTGCCGATCTTCAGGGTGGACGTACGCTTCGAAGTCTTGGCGGCGCCAGGGGACGGGCTCGGAGCCGAGGCCGAGCATCTTGGCGTGGCGCGTGTCGTGCTTCATCTCGCCGCTGACGAGGTCCCAGTCCCAGTACCCGTCGTCGCTCCCCTCGATGACGAGGGCGAGCTGCTCCTCGCGCGACCTTAGCTCGGCGGCGCTCTTCACGAGGGCCTGCTGGGTTTGAATGAGATCCCAGTTCATCCTGCGCGCCGTGCGGATGGCCCGGGCTCGAGCATTGGCGAGCGACCACACGATGAGGATGAGGAACAGGCTGGCACCGGTACCGATCACCGCCACCAGGGTGGACTTGGCGGTCAGGAGGCGCCCCTCGAGTTCGGGGGTGGACCTGACCACGAGTGTCCAGGTGTGACCCGCCACCGTCAGGACCCTCATGACCTCGAAACGCGCCGGGGCGCGCGCGGCGACGGTCCCGTACATCAAGGTGGCTTCCGAAACCGCCGAGCCATCGTAGACGCGCAGGTCGAGTTCGCTCTCGCGCTCGCCCATGACCCCGGACATGAGGTCACCCATACGGAAGGGCTCGTAGACCCAGCCGACCAGATTGGCACGGCGTTCAAGGACATCCTGGTGCGGTGCGCCGTTGCGGTAGACCGCGAGATACAGCAGGCAGCCGGCTTGGGGCCCTCGGGCGGTCTCCTGCACGAGCGTGACCTTGCCACTCAGGGCGGCGAGGCCCGAGTCGCGGGCCGCCTCCATCGCGGCGCGGCGGATCGGCTCCGAGAACATGTCGTAGCCCAAGGCGCGCAGGTTCCTCCCGCTGAAGGGCTCGAGATAGAGGATGGAAGTGTAGGGATCGCGCTCTCCTTCGGGGAGGATCGAGAAGGTCCGAAAACCTTCCTTGCGCACGGCCGCGACGTAGCGCGCCCGCTCCGCAGCTGGCACGAGCGAGGCGAACCCCACCCCCTGGATGCCAGGGTAGTTCTCGTCGAGTCGCTGCGCCGCGACGTATTCGCGGAACTCGGAGCGCTCCACCTCATGCGAGGCGGCGAAGAGACCCGCCGCTCCCCGCAGCACTTGCTCGTGGGCGCTCATGCGCTGCGTGATGCGCGCCTCGGCGTCGCGGACGCGAAGATAGAAGTCATCTCGCAGCTCGTCCGCAGCATCTCTGCGCGCCGAGTTCCACAGGAGGTAGGTGACGGAGAGCGATCCAGCTAGGACGAGGGCCACCAAGAGCAGGCCCAGGCCAAGTTCGGTCGGTTCGCGCTCCTCGCGAACCGCGGTAGCGCGACGAGGCGCCTCAACGAGCCCGATCACGGAACCGCTCCCGCTTCTCGACGGCAGAGCGGCCCAGGCTGGTCGGCCCTGTGGTCGACTGTGGCGACTTCTTCTGGAGTGCCGTTCCTCATCACGGCCTCGCCGTTCTCTCGACGACGGTGCGAGCTGCGACCACCCGAGCTCACCCGGGCAGAGGGGCCGCACCCGGTTCCGTCGGAGCCCCTGGGTCAGCCGCATGCCAGAGACGTGCCGTCGACGAAGGCAGGGATGAAGCAGTTTTGGAAGTCACGCGGAGAACCCGCGAGAGGCGCCGGGCCGGGTCATCGAGGGCCATGGGTCGAAGCGGCGCTCCGTCACGGACCCACGAGGCGGTGAGAGCCCTTAGGACGGCGGGCCTCGCTCCGGGATGGAAGTGCTACCCGCGATCCCTCGGTGCGTGCGCGACGTACCGGCTGCGGGCTTGCAGGCACGTGCGCGCGACCTCGCCACGCCGATCCGGGTCGAACAGCCCGCGCAGCCCTCGCGGATCCCCGCCCGCTTCGTGGACGAGCTTGCCCACCACCGGGGCGAGCCGAGTGACCACGGCGGCCGACTCGCGCGCTCCGCGTTTCGGGGACCGAGCCTCTGCCTCGGGTGAGGCGCAGAGCCAGTAGTCGCTGTAGACATCCAGAAAGCACTCGATGAAAGCGGCGGCGTCGTTGGCTTGGATCATCCTATTTCCTCGGATTCCGTCCTGCGAGAAGAGGTCCCTCGCGCCTCGCCGTCTAGACGAGGACGTCGCCCCCCAGACCTTGCAGCACGTAGAGCGCGACGCGCTGCCAGGAGCGCTCCGGGGCCGTCAAGAGGCGCAGCCGGTAAGGGATGGGGGACCGCATGGTTTCGAGCATGAGTACCCAGTTGACGAAGGCGTTGAAGGCGACCGGGCTCATCATCTCGAAGGAGCGGAAGTCCAGGGTCACCTCGCGACAACCTCGCTCGAGCAGGGAGGCGTGGACCTTGTCGAGAAACGGCGCTAGCGGAGCGCTCTCCACGTCGAGGAGAGCACCGGTGAAGCGCACCAGGCCGTTCTCGCCCTCGAATTCGAGCACGGCGCGGCAGTACGGCGTGGAGAGCGCAGGGCCCGGCGGTGCGGCCTCGAGAGAGCGCTCTTCCCCTTGGGTACCTTGCCGGCGGTCGACAAGAGAAGCCATGAGCTTGTCCTCGCGTGCCCCTGCCGGCCCTGAGGTGGTCGGTCGTGAATCCCGCTCCGGCCGGCACTGCTCCATGACCTCTACCGAAGTGGCCTGCCCGCTGCGGTGTGGCGCGTCGTGTTCCGTCATCGCGAGGGGCCAAATCAGCAAGCGGTGCGCCAGCCCGGTCCAGAGCAAATCCCCTGTCGTTTCGCGAAGGGTCGTCGCGCCGAACCGCGCGCCATTCCGGGCCGTGGATTTGTTGTCTGGATACTGGAATCTGTAGGCCGTGGGCCGTCAGTGGTCCCGGGGGTGCGTCCACGGCGCGGAGCCCCCTTCGGTCGGTCCGCGAAGGCCCCCGAAGCACCTGGCAAGTGGGGCGAGCAAATTCGGGCGAGTCGCGCAATACCTCACGAGAATCTTGCCGCTCCAGCAATCCTGATGCTCACGGGTCGACGAGCAAGAGGCGGACGGGTTCCGCGAACTCGGGTGGAGTGGAAGGGAAGCGCGGTGGAACTCGGGCCTCGACCGCTCCGACCGCGGCCCTCGCGACCAACCTCGCCTCGGATTCTGGGTACTGGGACGCGCGCCTCAGGTCTTTTCGGCCTTGAAATGGACGTCCGCACGCTCGGCCAGCAGCGCCAGCAAGCCGAGGAGCTCCATCTCGCTGGGTGCGGTTGCGCAGGGCATTGAAGCAGCGCGTGACGCCGTTGGAAGAAGGCCTTGTCGCGACCAATGCAAGCGGCTCGGGCCACGGACCGATGCCGAAGGCGGCGTCTTCGCCTCGAGCGCCACCGCGGCGATTGCGGGCGCGTTCCGTGCGACGACGCGCGGCCGGGCGTCGGCGCTCCGGCGCACGATCACTACCCGTCGCTGCAGGGAGGACCGGGGACCGCTCGCCCCCGTCCTCCTCGATCTGGTCCTGAGCGAGGTTGAGGGCGTCGCATCGCGTCGCCGGTGAAGATCGATCACGATGGCCGGATCGCGTCGGCCATTGTCCATCACGCCGCTCAAGGGTCAGAGGGGTGGGGTAGGGTCGCCCCTATGCCGCCTCCCGCACTTTTCCGCTTCATTGCCTACGTGGATGGGTCGTCGCTCGTGAACCCCGGAGGTCCGGGCGGAACCGGCTACGTGGTCCTCGATCGGTCACGCCGCGCAGTGCGTTTCGGCGGGACGCGCTGGGTGGAGGACGCGTACGGGGTGACCAACAACCGGATGGAGCTGCGCGCCGCGCTCGAAGCGTTGAGCGGGCTCCCTGCCGGCGAGACGGTGGAGGTCCGGTCTGATTCACGGTACGTGGTGGATTCCCTCTCCAGATGGGTCGATGGGTGGCGGCGCCGTGGCTGGCGAACCGCGGCGGGAGCTCCCGTGCTGAACCGTGACCTGGTCGAGGCTCTTTCCTCTCGGTCCGCCACGCTACGGGTGGCCTACACCTGGATCCGTGGCCACGGCGGGGCGCCAGTGAACGAGATCTGCGACGCCTTGGCGCAAGCGGCGGCGCGCGGCGTTGCCGGGCCCGATGAGGAGGCGGTCATCGCTGCGCTCCGGGCCGAGGGGTTGCTTCACCCGGCCAAGGAGTGGGCGCCTGGCTTTCAATGATGTCCCGAAGACGGTCACCCGCGACGAGTCCTGCGGGCGAATGAGGTGCTGTCGCGAGGTGCGCAGCTCGCTTGCCCGCACGTCCTACGGGGTTCCCCTCAGCTCGGCTGCTGGAGACCGAGGAGCCAGCTCCGTCCTGCGAAGTTGGCAGCGAGGCCGGGCCCCGGGTGGAGGGCGTCACCTGCCGGCACGACCACGCTGAAGGTGCTGCCGACGCCCACCTGGGAGGTCAGCTCCACGCCGAGTCCGAGCACGGCGCACAGCTCGCGCACGAGCGCGAGGCCGAGCCCAACGCCGGGCGCGTGCTTGTGACTCACCGGGGCGAGCTGCTCGAAGGGTTCGAAGATGCGGCGCTGCTGCTCGGCAGCGATGCCCGGTCCCGAATCGGCCACGGCGATCCGCTGGCCCTCCGAGCCAGCCGCGAGGGAGATGTGGACGCTGCCTTGCTCGGTGAACTTGACTGCATTCCCGACGAGGTTCGCGACGACGATCTGGAGCAGACTCGGGTCGGACCAGGTGACCGGCAGATCGCGCGCCGCCTCGAGCACGAGGGAGAGGCCCTTGGCCTCGGCGAGGGGCCGTGTTTCCTCGACGGCCTCGGTGACGAGGACGCGCAGGTCCACCTTCTGCCAGCGGAGCTTGAGGCCCCCGCTCGCGATCTGGGTCTGCTCGAGCAGCGAGTCGATGAGGGCGCTCAGCCGGCCGACGGCCGCTCGGAGACGGGGGGTCGCGGTCCGCTGCCGATCGCCGGCGTGGGGGTCGCGCCCCAGGAGGTCGATCTGAAGGTGGAGGGAGGCGAGCGGCGTCTTGAGCTCGTGCGAGACGAGGGAAAGGAACTCGGACTTCACACGACTCGAGCTCTCCGCTTCGTCGCGGGCGAGGCGCGTCGCCTCGAGAGCGCCTTCGAGCTGTCGCTTGCGCTCGGCCAGATCGCGCGCGAGCGCGACGAGATCCTGCCCCCGGGTATCAAGTTCTCGGTGCAACAGGTCGCGAGCTCGCTTGGCCTCGAGGAGGCCAGCCACCCGGGCGTGCAGCTCCTCTCCATCGAACGGCTTCAGCATGAAGTCCTGTACCCCCGCCCGCAGGAGGCCCACCCGCTCGGCGGGGTCGGACTTGGCGGTGAGGACGACCACTGGGACGTTGTCGAGTTCGCGGTGGGCGCGGATGGCTGCGACGAGTTCCTCGCCTGACCCGCCCGACATCATGAGATCGGTGAGGATGAGGTCGGGTGTGTGCATCAAGGCTCGCTCCAGCCCCTCGCGCCCATTGCGGGCCAGCTCCACCGAGGCCTGCGGAGCGAGCACGTCCCGGATGTAGCGACTCATCTCCGGGTGGTCCTCCACCACCAGAACGAGCGGGGCGCCTTCACGCAGGGAGGACTCCGGATGCGGTTCCTCGCGCAGCGCTTGGGCCGCGTCGCGGGAGCTCTCGCCGTATTCCGTCTCGGGAGCGCCGCGGGCCTCGGTGAGGGCGGGAATGACCACGTAGAAGAGGGCGCCGCCCTCCCGGGCGTGCTCGACCGAGATGCGGCCACCATGCAGATCGACGAACTCCTTGGCGATGGCGAGCCCGAGACCGGTGCCGCCGCTCTCGGCAGCGTGACCGAGCTGCCGAAACCGCTGGAAGACCGCCTCGCGCTCGCTCTCGGGGATGCCGGGGCCGCTGTCGGCGACCTCGAGGACGAAGCCGCCCCGAGCTTCGTCCTCCGTGGCGGCCCGCGCCTGGCAGCGGATGGTCCCGCCGGCGGGCGTGAACTTGAAGGCGTTCGAGAGGAGGTTCAAGAGGACTCGCTGGAACTTGGAACCGTCGACGGCGCGCGTGAGCGATTCGGGCACGTCGACGAGGAAGGCGATGTGGCGCTCAGTCGCCAGGAGCTCGAAGTGAGCCGCGGCGATGCGCACGATGCGAGCGATGTCCTCCAGTGCCGGCTGGGCGCTCTGTCCGCCCGCTTCGAGCCTGGCGACGTCGAGGAGGTCGTTCACATGGCGGAGCAGCGTGCGCGCGTTGCGGGCGATCACCTCGAGGTCGGCCCGTTGCTCCTCCCTGCGAGCACCGGACAAGAGCTTGTGGGTGGACCCGAGGACGAGGGTGAGGGGCGTGCGGAGCTCGTGGCTCACGTTCGTGAAGAACCGCTTCTGATCGGAGAGCAGCTGCTCGAGCCGGGCGTGCAGCCGGGCCCGCTCCTCTTCGGCGTGCTTGCGATCGGTGATGTCGCGAATGGCTGTGATGGCGAGAACCCCATCCTCGGTCTCGAGGGGACTGAGGCTGATCTCAGCGGGGAACTCACTCCCGTCCCGACGAAGGCCGAAGAGTTCCACCCCCGCTCCCATGGGGCGAGTGCGCAGCTCGGAGAAGTACCCGCTGCGATGGCCCCGGTGCGCGCGGCGAAAGCGCGGCGGAATGAGAGCCTCCACGAGCTGGCCGAGCAGCTCCTTGCGCTCGTAGCCGAACTGGCGCTCAGCCTGGGCATTCACGAGGACAATGCGTCCGCGCGCGTCGGCGATCACCATCGCGTCGGGAGCAGCCTCCAGCAATCCCCGAAACTTCGACTCGACCTTCTTGCGGGCGGAGATGTCCCGGATGGCCGTCATGGCGAAGACCCCGTCCTCGGTCTCGAGCGGGCTCAAGCTGATCTCGGCAGGGAACTCGGTTCCGTCCTTGCGCACTCCGAACAGCTCGAGGTGGCCGGCCCCCATCGGGCGGGTCCGTGGATCCTGGAAGTAACTGTTACGGTGGGCGGGGTGACGGCCTCGGTAGCGCTCGGGGATGAGCTTCTCCACCGTGGCTCCCACGAGCTCGCCGGCTAGAAACCCAAAGAGCGCTTCCGCCTGAGCGTTAGCCATGACGATGACACCGAGGCGGTCGGCGACGACCGACGCATCGGGCAGGGCATCGACGATGGCTTTGAGTTGCTCCGCGAGCGAAGCTGGAACGGGCGAGCCCATGGCTGATAGCGAGGCCCCTGGCTGTGCCGGGTTTCATGGGCCTGTCTGCCGAGGACCAGGAATGCAACCCCTTCGTTCGCCCCCATTGGGGTCTGTCCAGGTGGACGAGCCGCGAGCCTGGAACTCGGCGCGTCTACCGGCGCGCGAGAATGCCACTTCTGACGCGGCGAGAGGCCTGTGGTGCTTACCCAAAAACCACGTACTTCAAGGTAGGAGCCCCTCCGAGAGAGCGCGGCGCATGACCTCGGCCAGGGTATCGAGAACCCTCGTCGTCTCGACGCACCGTGCCGTGCCAGCCACTGCGCTGGGCTGGTGCTCTACCAAAGATGTGAAGGGTAACGGTCGACGGCCCAGACGGAGGAGGCGCTCGTCGTAGAACGCCGCCTTGGCGCACTCTCTCAGACGCCGGGCGAGTTCAGCCATGTTTCCGGTGCTGGAGGGTTGCATGCTTCGACCGAGGCAGGAGAAGTCGAGCTCACGCTCCGACAGCAATGCTGCGCCTCCCTGGCGCGTGTAGACGAGGATCACCTGCTCGGTGGCTTCCTCGGTGGAGCGCACGGTGTTCACCGAGGTGCGTCGCAGCACGAGGCCTCCGGTCAGGACGCCCCGGGTCAGGGAAAGCTTCGTCCTGCGCTCCGTCCGCGTCACCTCCGAGCGCGCGGAGCGCAGTCCGCGCAGTACGGCCAGGACGTCGGCCCAGGCGATGGACATGGACTCCCCGAGTCGCGAGGTGAAGGTGACGCTTCCCTGGTCGAAGATCACGGTGCGTGCCACCAGTCGGTCCTTGTCGGTCGGGCAGTTCGAGGGCACTGACAGTACCGCGAGTCCCGCTCTTCGGAGGTCGTCGACGATGGGGCGAGCTCGCTCGGGCTCAAGCCTTGAGAGCAAGGCCGGCGGCTCCGGGGCGAGGCGCATACGAGCCTCGGCGAAGGAGAGCCCCGAGGATCGAGCCAGTACCGTTGCCGCCCGTTCTCGGTCTGAGGGCGCCTTGACGATCGCGAGCAGGACCACCGGCCGACCCTATCCAACGACCGCCCGGAGGAGACCAGCGGCCGAACTCAGTGCAAGACCCTCAGGAGCCAGCCACCGAGGACGGCCGAGGCGACGAGAGCGAGCGCAGGAGCAGCATCCCGAGCGAGCCCCTTCAAGAACTCCCGCCAGAGAGACGCGGGCTGGCCCTTGCCGGAAGCCGCCTGCGCGTCATGTGATCCGGACCACCACGGGGTGGGGGAACTCAGGCCAATCACCGCCATACAGCTTTCAACACGGCGGACCGGTCAGGTGTTAAGGCGAGCCCGCGGGCGTTTGGGTCCTTCGGGCAAGGCTCGCAGCTCGGGGCGCGAGACGACGGTCCTCCGACCGTGCTGCGGGTGCGCCAGGAGCCGGACGAGTGCTTGGGGCTCGCCGGGATTTACCTGCGGCGACTTCGGAAACCCGATTTTCTTTCTGGGTTGGGAGGGTAGCTTTTTACGAGGCTGGGAGCTTGTTGGAGTAATCGGTCCTCCCACGGCCTTCACGGCCGTGACATGATCTTCTGCCGAGGGGATCAACCTGCGAATGGCTGCCTGAACCGGAGAACCTATCCCCTAATCGCTTAGGCGAGCGCGTCCTCGGCCGATGGGGCTGGGGAAGAGCGGGTGCGGCGGTACGCCTGCCAGATGCCGACCCCGAGGAGTGCCAGCATGGCCATTGCCCCGAGGCGCGCGTCGAAGAGGAACGTCTCGTATCCGAGGCCCCGCCAGCGCAAGACATCCTCGAGGTTCACGAGATAGAAAGCCGAGACGAGCGCGTAGAACAGGTATCGGCCACGCAACACGGCGTCGATCCCGAAGAACACCACGGCCTGGTGGACGAAGCGCTCGTGCGCCTCAGTGGGAAGGTCAAAGAAAGCGAGGCCGGCGAGACCCATGAACAGAAAGCCGGTCCGGTCTAGATCCTGGAGCCTGCTGTCGTGCCACAGCCTCCGTATCCAGCGATAGAAGGGCACGGCGATGAGACCCAGCGCGAGCGCGAACAAACCCTCACCCCACAGGCGATAGGTCGAGCCGAGAAAGCGGCCGGTGTCGTCGACCTGGCTTGGATCGGCGAGGATGAGATACCAGAGGTTGTGGGCGTTGAGCGAGACGGCCTTGAAGTACCCGACTATGCCGAAGACATTGTGGCGCAGCGCGGTGAGGGCGCGCGCGTTCCAGAAGGGAAGGAGCAGAGCCGCCTGCACGCCCAGGCAGGACGCGGCGGTCGCAATCCAGGCCGTGAGGCGCCGGCCGAGGACATGGGCGAGCGCGAAGAGGAAAAAGGGGACGAGGACCACGCTCTGCAACTTGGTGTTGAGGGCAAGCAGGAAAAGCGCGGCGGCCAGCGGGCCTTGTCCACTCGAAAGCGCCAGCCATGCCCCAGCAGCGAAGGCCGTATGCATGGCGTCGATTTGACCCCACACCCAGCTGTTGTAGAGGGTGGCCGGGTTCGCCACGACGACCAGGGCGAGCGCGGGATGGCGGCCGCGGCGATGGAGGAAACCGGCAAGAACGAGCCCAAGGGCAAGGTCGAAGAGGAGCGTCGCCACCTTCACAAGCGGCACACTCTCGGGGGAGAGCGCCCCGCCGATGAGGTGATTTATGAGGGTGAGGACGAGCAGTGAAACCGGAAGGTAGTTAGCCTGGCCGGCGAGACCTCCGTAGACTTGTGAGAGACCGAAACTGTGAATGCGGTGGCTCCAGCGGATCCAGTACTCCTGGTCGGCCTCGAACCCGCCGGCCGGCACGGTGAAGCAGAGCCACCCGAACACGACCAGCAAGAGCGCGACCGCTGGCCAGAGTGGAACGTTCTCGTTGTGGTGCAGCGGCATCCGTTGATCGTCCACGGCGGGCACCATGATCCAGCTAGTCCGTCGAGGTCAAGCCCGAAGTAGCCAGAGCCGGGGAATTCAATAGTGGTGAGCCGCTTGGGTTTTGGCCGGGAGCGGCGTGTGGGCCGCTTGAAGGCGGCGACCATGACCGGAGATGCATCTGGTCGAGCCGCCTGTTCTCCGCCTTCTGCGCGACGATGGTCCCCTCCCTACTGTCGACGCGAAATGCCCGCGAGCCCAAAAGTGCTGACCGGCGAGGTTGCGCTTCCTCCACCCCTACGCCTGGGCCAGAATGGATCGCACTTTTCCCATTGGTGAACCCGACCCCTGCGCCACCGAGTACTTGGGCGGAATAAAGATCATCATGTGCACGTGGTCCCCCATGAGGTGCCTGCCTCGATCCGGCTCTCTTTCTGCTCGGCCAGTCGCTTGAACAGCTCGCCGAGGTGACGCCGCAGGTTGCCGTCCAGAGCTTTCCTGCTGAGTTCGGGATGAAAACAACCTGATGCTTACACTCCCACCTCGTGTGACTTAGACCGTGATAGCCTTCCCGGTGAGTCCACAGCCGGGAACGAGCAGCACGGTCGCCATGGTGAGGAGCCTCCCAAGAAGGCACGAGGCCGCCTCCCAAGGCCGTGGGATAGCTTCCGAGCGACCGTGCGCTCGCTAAGTGCCGCACAAAGCGAAAGGCCGGGACAGCCTTTGAAAGAAACATTGGCTCCCGGCGGGGGCCTCGATGAATGCGGCAACTTCTTTTCACTTTCAGCATCTGTGCGCAGCACGCCTGCGGCACCCCGCCAAGGAGGCCTGCCATCTCGAGGCGGTAATGGACAGTTACTTGAACATAATCAAGTTGTTATGATGTATGTTCCTTGGCGCGGATCTTCGCGAGTCCTCCCCCATTGGCGTTCCACGAGAATTCTTTCCACAGGCTATCCACAAGGCTCGAGGCCCTTCGAATGTCTTCGCTAACCCGAGGGGGGAGCGCGGGAACAGGGGCGATAGCGTCAGCTTCCGAAGACCTGCCTCAAAAACCCCCGCAGGGCAATCCAGGATTTCTTGTCCGCCTGCGCATTGTAGGCGAGTTGTTCCATGCCTGCCGATGCGGCGTCGGGATTCGTGAAGCTGTGCTTGGCATTGGGATACGTGATGATCCGGGCGTTCGCACCCGCCTCCTTCATCTCCTTCCGGAACGCCTCCACCTGTTCCCTCGGCACGAAGGGATCCGCTCCGCCGGTCTGAACCAGGATGCGCGGCTTGATCTGCCCCTTCTCGGCCTCTCCGTTGCCCGGCTTTAAGCCGGCGTGGAAAGTGGCCACGCCGAGCAGCGGTTCGCCGGCCCGCGCCATGGCGAGCACGACGGTTCCACCGAAGCAGTATCCGATGGCGGCGATCTTGGCGGGATCGACCTGAGGTTGCTCCTTGAGGAGCGCGAGCGCAGCCTCGAAACGCGCCTTCATCGTCGCCGAATCCTTCGCGACTTCTTCCATGTACGCCTGGGCATCCTGGGGGTGGGTCGCGACTTTACCCTTGCCGTACATGTCGAGCGCGAAGCCCACATAGCCAGCCTTGGCGAGTCGCAGGGCCTGGTTTCGCGCATGCTGGTTGAGACCCCACCACTCGTGAACTACGAGTACCCCAGGTCGCTTGCCCTTGGCCCGGTCATCCCAGGCCAAGAAGCCCTGGAGCGTGGTATCGCCCTGCTTGTACTCGATCTCCTGGGTCTTCACCTCGGCCCTGGCCGCGTGGGCGTACGAGGCGAGGCTCATCGCGAAAAGGATGAGCGCGGTCCTCTTCGGCATCACGTCCTCCTCGTTGTTTCGAGTCGTTTGCCGGGAGGCAGCACGAACCGCAAGCCTCCTTATCCTGCGGGCCCCTCCGGGTCTCGCGGGAGGGGCGAAGGCGGAGGGCCCGGGATGCGACTCGGCCTGGGGGTCGCGCGAAGGTCCTCTTCTGGGGGCCTTGACCTTCGGCGGGAGTGCCGCCGCGCTAGAGGTGTCGCTTGCGGCGATGTTCCAGGAAGCGGGCGATTCGTCCGATCGCCTCCTGGAGGTCGTCCTCGTGGGGAAGGAACACGACCCGGAAGTGATCGGGTCTCGGCCAATTGAAGCCCGTGCCCTGCACGAGGAGTACCTTCTCCTCGAGCAGGAGATCGAGGACGAACTGCTGGTCGTCGAGGATGGGATACAGATTGGGATCGAGCCTCGGGAACAGGTACAGGGCGGCCTGCGGCTTCACGCAGCTCACCCCGGGGATGTCGCTCAGGAGTTTCCAGGCGAGATCGCGCTGCCGTCCCAAGCGGCCGGTCGGCAAGACGAGATCCTCGATGCTCTGGTAGCCGCCGAGTGCGGTCTGGATGGCGAGCTGGCCAGGTACGTTGGCGCACAGTCGCATCGAGGCGAGAATGGTGAGCCCCTCGATGTAGTCCTGAGCGTGGCGCTTCTCGCCCGACACCACCATCCAGCCCGAGCGGAACCCGCAGGAGCGGTAGTTCTTCGACAATCCGTTGAAGGTGAGACAGAGGACGTCCTCGGCGAGCGAGGCGACGGAGGTGTGGGACGCACCGTCAAACACGACCTTGTCGTAGATCTCGTCGGCGAAGAGGATGAGCTTGTGGGCGCGGGCGATCTCGACGATCTCCTTGAGGACGGTCACCGGGTAAAGCGCACCGGTCGGATTGTTGGGGTTGATGAGGACGATGGCGCGGGTGCGCGGCGAGATCTTGCTGCGCAAGTCCTTGAGATCGGGGAGCCAGCCGGACTGCTCGTCGCACAAGTAGTGCGAGGCCGTCCCGCCCGACAAACTGATCGAGGCCGTCCAGAGCGGGTAGTCCGGGGCTGGCACGAGGACCTCGTCGCCTCCGTCGAGCAAGGCCTGCACGGCGATGGCGATGAGTTCCGAGACGCCGTTGCCGAGGTAGATGTCCTCGATGGTGACGCCGGGGATGTGCTTCTGCTGGCAGTAGTGCATCACCGCCTTGCGGGCGGAGAAGAGGCCTTTCGAGTCGGAGTAGCCGGAGGCGTCTCGCAGGTTGTGGATGACATCGAGAACGATCTCCTCCGGGGCCTCGAAGCCGAAGGGGGCCGGGTTGCCGATGTTGAGCTTGATGATCTGGTGGCCCTCATCTTCCAGCTGCTTGGCCTTCACGGTCACCGGGCCGCGGATGTCGTAGCAGACGTTCGCAAGCTTGGTCGACTTGCTGACCGGCGGTGGCAGGGGCAGCTCGGCCGAAGCTCGGGAAGGGGGCGAATCGACGCGGGCGAGGTCTCGAAGAGAATTCACGGGTCCTTCCTTTCCCTGGCAGTTCGCCTGGCAATAGAAACCACGAAACGCGAGGGCGGTCACCCCCCGCGGCCGGCGCACGGGCAGGGTGCACCCCTCGGGAGCGGCGCCGAGAATCAGGGGCAAGAGGAGCGCCGGTCGACGTCGGCGAAGTACTCCTCCATCCTGGCGTGCGCCTCCTCCCCGAACAGGATTTGGCAAGCCTCGCGCAATCCGGCCGCGCGCCGCACCTCCTCGTGACTCACCACGAGCGAGATCTTGGAGCGACGTCGCAAAAAATCCTCCAGGGTGACCACCATCTCGCGCCGGGCCGCCTCGTCGAGCTCGCAGCGCGTGTACTCGCTCGTCTCGATGATGACTTCCGCCATGCTAGGCTCGCGACGGATAGCGTCGAGCATGCCGAGCGCCTCGGCCCCATACCGCCGCCACAGCCGGGTCGAGAGCTTTTCGGACGCCTGAGGCGCGGTCATGGCGTCGAGCTCCATGAGCCGAGCTTGGTGGAAGTACTCCTCGCGCACGGCCGGGTGCGGATCCCCGTACCAGATCTTGCGCGGGTAGGGTAGCCGCACACCGAGCCGCGTCGCCTCGGCGCAGACTTCCTCCCCGACGTTGAGGCAGTCGGTGATCTTGCCTCCGAAGATGGTGAGGTGCTTCCGCCGGTCGTCCGTCTCGATGGCGTGCTTGCGGGAGAGCTGGGTCCAGTCGCGCAGGCCCTGGCCTGCTCGATCCATGACGAGCGGCCTCACCCCGCAGCGTTCGGCGATGATGTCGCGCGCGCACAGCGGGCGGGGCAACCGCAGGCGCTTGTTGATGTTGTCGAGTACGAAGCTCCGGTCCTCGGCGGTCACCGCCACCTGCGGTTTGTCGACCGGCGTGTCGGTCGTTCCGATACAGGTCTTGAGTCCCATGGGAATGGCGAAGAACAGCCGCCCGTCGTCGGCGAAGAACGTCAGTACCCGGCGGTTGGTGCCGAGGCGAGGGACGATGAGATGGATCCCCTTCGAGAAGACGTGCCGGTGCTTCGTGGTCACGCCGTTTCTGGCGTTCACCTCGTCGGCGAAAGGGCCACAGGCGTTGATGAGCAAGCGCGAGCGCGCGACGAGCTCTCTGCCGGAGACGAGGTCGCGTGCCCGGGTCACCCAGTCCTCGCCCTCACTGCTACAGCCCAGGGCTTCCACGTAGTTCAGCGCGATGCATCCGTGATCGAGTGCCGAGCGGATGAATCCCCAGACGAAGCGTGCATCGTTGTCGAAGAGGTAGGCATCGGAGTACTCGAAGCCGCCGGCGAGCCCCTCCGTCTCGATGACGGGTTCCTCGCGCCTCAGATCGGCCAAGGTGAGCAAGCGAGGTCTTCGCGTGAAGAATCCACCGATCGCCCAGTAGATCCAGGTGCCGAGCACAAGCTTCCAGCGGGGGTGCCGGAAATGGCGCGCGTGAGAGGTGTAGAAACGGATCTCCTGGACCGTCGAGGGATAGGAGCGGATGAGCTTGTTGCGGGCCCGGCACAGGCGATGCACGAGACCGAACTCCCAGCTCTCGAGGTACTTGATACCTCCCCAGGCCAAGTTGGAGGAGGCCTGCGAGGTCGCTCCCGCGAAGTCGGCCCGCTCGACGAGCGCGACCTTCGCCCCGCGCGCCGAGAGCGCGGCGGCGCAGACGGCGCCGTTGATGCCCGCGCCCAGGACGAGGACGTCGAAGCGCCCGCCTGACAGTTTCTCGATATTGGTCTCGCGAAGGGACGATGAAGGCCGGGTCTCTGCCATGCGGTGGACGTGCATCGTGGGGCGCAGGCCCGCCGCTGTCAAAAAGGATTCCCCGAGCCGAGGTCTCCGCGGCCGGTCCCTCCCTTTCCCGCACCCGAAGGTTGTACCGGCATGAAATCGCTGCCTTGCGACAGACCCCTATGGGGGCATTGGAACGGCCTTGGGACGGCTCTCGCCGAACATCCGCTCCAGGGCGCGCTCGACATCCCAGGCCCTCGCCAGGACCAACCTGACCGTCGTGCCGGTGAGGGCGGCGAGTTCGTCGGACTCGAGTAGCCTGCGGGGCTCGCTCGTCGCGATGACGAGGACGCATCGGTCTCGCCCACCAGCACGGCCGACGGGGACGATCTTGCGGGTGCGGGCGATGCGCTCGGACAGAAGTCCGGACAAGCTGCGATCGACCGCGCGATCCCCGATCTCGATGAACGGAACGCCACATCGGCAGGCGACCTCGGCCAAGAGCGCTTCTTCCGTCAGAAGACCGAGGCGGACGAGCGCCTCACCGAGGCGCCCACCGCGCTTCCTCTGGTCGGACAGGGCGCTCTGGAGTTGCCTCTCATCGATGAGGCCCGCTTGGAGGAGCATCTGGCCGGTCGGAATGAGCGATGGGTGCACGGGTCACCTCGAACGCGTCGCCTAGGTGCGTTGAAGGGATCGCGTTGCGCGCGCGTTTGTGACACCCGACCGCCCCGCGGGCGAACGTAGTCCGTCGCTCGCGAAGAGACGTCACCACGGGCGAGGCAATACCCTGATACCTCCGCTTGTGATTCAGCTCTAGGGAGGGGACCCTGACGTGTTCACCGCCTCCACGCGGTTTCTCATGAGGCCGAGGCCCACGATCTCGGTCTCGAGCACATCACCGGGTTTCAGGTATTCGGGTGGATCGCGGGCGAATCCCACGCCCGAAGGCGTCCCGGTGGACAGCACGTCCCCCGGCTCGAGCGTGAGCCCTCGCGAGAGCTCGGCCAAGAGCCGGGGGATCTTGAAGTAGAGATGGCGCGTGCTCGAATCCTGCTTCACGCTTCCGTTCACGCGGGTGATGACCCGCAGATCGCCGGGATCGATCTCGTCCGCAGTCACGAGGAACGGTCCCATCGGGCAGGCGCCGTCTAGGCTCTTTCCCTTGAGCCACTGCCCACCGTGTGCCCGCTGAATGTCGCGAGCGGACACGTCGTTCACGACGGTGTAGCCGAAGACGTGATCCATGGCGCTCGGCTCGGGGATGTTCTTCCCCTTCTTGCCGATGACCACCGCGAGCTCCACCTCCCAGTCGATCTTGTCGGAGACCGCGCCGTCGAAGGGGATGGGATCGAAGGGCCCGTTCACGGCGTTGGTGGCCTTGCTGAAGAACACGGGATGCTCAGGCAGATCCTGCTTGGCCTTCCGGAACTTCTCACCTTCCGCGAAGTGCTCGAGGTAATTCCAGCCGACACAGAAGATGTTCTTGCGGGGGCAATGGATGGGGGCGAGCAGCCGGACGCTGTCGAGGGTAGGTCCGCTCTGCCCGTCCGCCTGCAGCTCTTGCAGCGCACGAAGGCCCTGTGCACCGGAGGCGATGAAGGACACCATGTCGGAGACTTGGAACGGCAAGGTCACACCGCGGCGCTCCGCCTCCGAGGCGACGTCGAGGACTCGGCCATCCGGTCGCAGAAGACCGATGCGGGCTTTAGCGCCCGAGCCGGGTATGAAGGTGAGCAGGCGCACGGTTCACTCCCTTTCACGACGGAAAGGCCGCATCTTAGCGGGTCCGCTTGGCCGGCGGAAAACCTGGCGGGGCGCCCCGGCCGGCCTCGACCCACGCTCCTTCGGCCCACTCAGGGCGAAAGTCGCGGCGCTGCGAGGCCCCCATCACTCGGTCCATTTGCTATAGAACCGCGAATATGACGATCCGAGCGGTCATCTTCGACATGGACGGCGTCCTCATCGATTCCGAGCCGTGCTGGGACCGAGCCCGCGTGGAGCTCGCCCAGGCTTATGGCTCCGTGTGGTCCGAAGAGCTGCAGCGCAAGGCGATGGGCCGTGCCACCGTGGAATGGGCCGAGGTGATGCAAGCCGAACTGAAACTCCCGCTCACCGTGCAGGAGGTGATCGACGAGATCCGCCGCCGCATGCTGGCCTTCTACGATCGGCATCTCCCTCTCCTGCCGGGGGCGCTCGAGGCGGTCCGCCGAGCGGCGAGCGCCTACCCGGTGGCGCTGGCTTCGGGTTCGATGACGGCGCTCATCGAGTACGTTCTGGGGGCGACCGGTCTCGACCGAGTCCTCTCCGCCGTGGTCCTCGGGGACACGATCGCCCGCGGCAAGCCGGCGCCCGACATCTATCTCGATGCGGCGCGGCGCTTGCGCGTCGCGCCGGCCGATTGCGTGGGTGTGGAGGACTCTGGCAACGGGATCCGGGCGCTCAAGGCAGCCGGCATGAAGGTCATTGCGGTCCCGAGTCCCATGTACCCCCTCACCGAGCAGGTGCTGACGCTCGCCGATCGCCGACTCGCCACGCTCGAGGATCTGTCGCTCGAGCTCCTCCGCGAGATGAGCTCGGGGGCTCCCCCTCCGGAGACGTGAAAACGAGAGGAGGCCGCAGAGGCCTCTGTGCTCCGAGGTCCACTACGACGAAAGGGTGAGGCCGAGGTGCTCGAGGACGCCTGAAAAGTAATGATCCAGGTCCTCTTCGACGAAGCTGCGGTTCGGGGCCTCGGGCAATGCGACCGCCCCCCGGTTGACGATCACGACCTCGCCTCGAGCGAGCTGCGGGAGCAGGGCGGCCGGGTGAACTGCCAGCGAGGAGCCGAGCACGAAGAGGAGGTCGCAGGTCTCCACCAAGGCCACCGCCCGTTCGAACTCGCGGACGGATTCTCCGAAGAACACGACGTCCGGCTTCACGACACCGCCGCACAGTCCACAGGTGACCACCGGCGGCCGGGGGCTCGCGCGCATGGCCTCTTCCCACCACGCGTACGATCTCGCTTCCAGGAAAGGGGCGGCGCAGCTCGTGCAGGCCGCCGACCAGTAGGAGCCGTGGAGCTCGATCACGTTCTTCGAGCCCGCGTGATGGTGAAGGGCGTCGATGTTCTGCGTGACCACCCCGCTCAGCAGGCCGCGTTCCTCGAGGGTGGCGAGGGCACGGTGGGCGAGCGTGGGCTTCTTCGTCCTCAACATGGACACGAAGTCGCGCGTGAACTCGTAGAACATCCGCGGATCCCTTCGGAAGTGCTCGATGCTGAAGACGAGTTCGGGGTCGTAGCGCCTCGTGACGTACAGACCCTGCGGGCCCCGGAAGTCGGGAATACCAGCACCGGTGGAGATGCCGGCTCCAGTCAGGGCGACCGCCGAGGAGGCGCGACGAAGGAGGTGGGCACACTGCCGAGGGTCGAGGGAACGTCGCGTCACGTGAGTATGCCTCCGGCGCGGTAGTCTCGCACGATCACGAGAGACCGGGTGGTGAACCACGTCTCCTGCGGGGTAAGGTGCGCCGAAGGTCGCGCTCTCCCTCGGGGAGCGCGCGGGCGGAGGTCTACGGGTCACCCACTCGAAGTCGGGAACGCGGTGCCCAGGTGGTATCGTCGCCATCATGTCCGGCACGCGCCTGCTCTTCCTCGCTCGCCACGGAGAGACCGACTGGAACACCGACGGTCGGTGGCAGGGACAGACCGACGTCCCGCTCAACGAGCGCGGCCGCGCGCAGGCCCGCGCCCTCGCGGAGGCCTTGCGGAACGACGGGATTGCCTCCGTCGTCTCGAGCGACCTCGCGCGAGCGCGGATGACGGCTGAGATCGTCGCACGGGAGCTCGGAGTCGCTCCAGTGCATCTCGATGCGGGACTGAGGGAGCAAGGCTTCGGATGCTTCGAGGGGCTGACGAAGAGCGAATGCGAGGCTCGTTTCCCCGACGCGTGGGCGCGTTACCTGGCCGACTCTCGGTGCACCCCCCCCGGAGGGGAGTCGCACGCCGACCTCGTCTCACGGATGCGAGCCTCCGTCCACCGCATCGCAGAGAGCCTTCCCGGACCGGCCCTGGTCGTGGTCCACGGAGGGGCGATGCGAGCGCTCGTGAGCGAGCAACTCGGTTCGATCGCCACCCCGGCCTCCCCAGCCTGGTCCTCGTCCGGGATCCCCAACGGCGGGATCCTGCGCCTCGGTCTCACCTCGGATCGCATCGTGTCGGTGACCCAGCTGCGCTGAGCCCGCAGGAAGGTGGATAGCGGATGGAGGCCAGGGCCGCCCCTCGCGCGGTCGCCGCGCGCACGGCAACCGCGCGAGGAGTCTAAGATCAGGGCTACTCGCCAATCGAGGAGCCCCGGGCACCTCCTGAGCACGGAGAGGTGCCGTAAACAGGCGGTCCTGAGCGGAGCCAGATCCGAGCCTATCCCGAGGTCCATCGTCGCCGGGAGGGAGCGACGAAGAGGCGTCCTCGGTTCTCGGACCGCAAGGCCTCCGCATTCGCCGGGGATCCGCCTCGGACCCTGAGTGCGAAATGCTCAGATTCAGCCTCGAGGAGGATGCGCGAGACGTTTCCTCACGTCCAATAGTTTGGAATCACATCGGCAATAACTATTGGTTATGAGATCGAGTGAGTTCGGTCAGTTGGCTCGGGAGCGCAAGCTTTACCTGCGACCTCTTGCCTCACGAGACCGCGGCTCTTGCGAAGCGGCGCACGGCCGCCGCCCGGGTCCGCGAGCTTGCGTCTTCCCTCTCAAGGTGAATGGCCATGGCCATCCGCCCATCCGGCCCACGCCTAAGGTTCGCGAGCGTGGGACTCGCCCGGGCTCGTCGAGCCCCGTCACATGCGGGAGGCGGCCCCATTCGTAAAAGAGGCCCAGGATCTCTCCGCTCGGCCGGGCCCGGGTCTCGTCTGTCGACCCGATGCTTGCCCATCCGCGGTGTGAACGCTCACACAGGGAACGGCAGTTCCCCGGTGCTTTCGGGCCGGCTCGCGGCCAGGGACTTGCTCGCCTGCGGCAGGGCCGAGCTGTCGATTGGCCGACATCAAGGCGCCCCTCGCCGCCATACCCAAATGGGTCCACTGCCGAGGTAGCCACCGGACGCCCCACAGGAACCCGCCCGCCTCGGCGGCCGCGGCAGAGTAAGTGATGAGCCCCAAGGGCCTCGTGCTCCACTTTCGCTGTTGTGTTTTTTACGCCCGTATGTGAGCGTTAACATCCGACCCGGGAAGCAGGGCAGACCGAGAAAGACCCCGAGGCGGGGGTACGAGACGTGTCCGGAGGAATCGGAGGCGGCCCGCTCATCGACGGAGTTCGCTTCGGCGAGCGTACCCGGCGCTCGCGTTGTGGGTCGACAAGGACCAGGCAGGGGAGGCAAGGGAGTGAGACCTTGACGGGAGGACCCATCGAAGGTTCACCGCGTCCTGACCCCGAAGCGAGGGCCCGCATCGTCCTCTGTCGGGAATTCCGGGGCCTTGGAGGGGTCGTTCACTCTCGCTCCGGGGTGGCTCGTTGTGGGCCCCCATCCTGTTTCCCTTTTCTCATCTGCGGGAGGCCCCACGCCGCAGCCCTGAGCGGGGACGCTCCCTGCACGGAGGTGATGGGCAAGGAGGCCGCGGGGGGCGGCGAAAAGACGCAGACGGAAACCCCGTTCCTCGGGCGCGTTCCGCAGCGCGACCGTGTCCCCCCGCACCTGGTGCGGGGGCCTGGCGGTGGGCCGTTAGCCCGAGGTGAAACTCCGCCGAGGCGAACCCTCGGGTCTCGATGTTCGAAATCGCCGAGGCGACCTTCGTGCGGCGACAGGGTACGCTGGAGGTCGCCCGCCTTCCCGCGCATCTCGCGGCCGACATTTCGAGGGGAAGCACGGGCGAGGAGACTTACTCTAGTCAAACGGAATAGGGGTTAAGTCATGCGAAAGACTCTCCTGTGGACCGTGGCACTCGTGCTCTCCTTAGGGGCGGGGAGAGCGGAATCCGCCGAGGGCAAGGCCACGACCCTGACCTGCGTCGGACTGTACTCGGAGACCGATGCCGGCTACGTCAGCTTCAGGGTGGGTACCGGCTCCTGGACGGTCATCAAGGTGGGTGACAAGGTCCCCACCAATGCGGAGGTGCGAGTCAGTGTGGACCGGGATTGGGTCGAGTTCACACCAACCGACAATCCGGGCGCCGTGTACGAGATGAGCGGAAGTGAGTCCGGAGCCGTCACCAAGAACGTAGCGGAAATCCTCAAGGCCGCGCCGAGGCTCGTCAACGTTCCGAAGGCGAGCAGTGACAAACCCGATCCCAGCTTCAAGGACAAGCTGGTCGTCACCCAGTACCTGGGGAGGCAGGTCTATACCAATCCCGCCGGCGACGAGAAGGATGTGAAGTACGGCGACGTCCTGGTCACCGGGGGCAAAGTCACCATCATCGCCATCAACAACACCCTCACCCTCATGAACGCCAGCGGAAAGGTGACCACGGTCATCGGGCCGCTGAAGTTCGAGATCGAGAAGGTCCTGAAGAACGAGAAGCTGTACAAGTTCCTAAACGTGCCGAGATGATCGGAGGGAAGGAGGAAACACCGACGCAATAAGCACTTCATTCTGTTGGCAGTTCGCTGGTTTAACCAAGGGATCATTGGCCGCCGAAACGCTTCACTTCTCCTAGGGGAGGAGTTCTATGATGAAGAGGCTGACCCTGAGTCTGGCAATAGGATTGTTCGCCACAACCGCGTACGCAGCGCCCAAACACTGGGTGGTCGGTTTCTCGCAGATCGGCTCTGAGAGCGAGTGGAGAACCGCCGACACCATCTCCGTCCAGAACGCGTTCAACGAGGACCCGAGCTTCACGCTCATCTATTCTGACGCGCAGCAGAAGCAGGAGAACCAGATCAAGGCCCTGCGGTCCTTCATTGCACGCAAGGTCAACGTCATTCTGTTCACCGCTCTCGTCGAGACGGGTTATGGCCCCGTCCTGCAGGAGGCCAAGCAGGCCGGCATCCCGGTCATCATGATCGACCGAGACGTCGCCGAGGCCGATCGCTCGCTCCGGCTGACGATCATGGGTTCCGATTTCGTGAAAGAGGGCCAGAAGACCGCCAACTGGCTGGCGGATTACTTGAAGAAGCAGGGCCTGGACGACGGCAAGAAGGAGATCAACATCGCCGAACTCCAGGGCACGACCGGGTCCGCTCCTGCGATCGACCGAAAGAAGGGCTTTGAGGAGGTCATGCAGCAGCACCCCAACTGGAAGATCACCCGTTCCCAGACCGGCAACTTCACGAGCTCCGAGGGCAAGGCCGTCATGGAGGCCTTCCTCAAGGCGGACAAGAACATCCAGGTGTTGTTCGCGCACAACGACCAGATGGCTCTCGGTGCCATCCAGGCCATCAAGGAGGCCGGACTGCAGCCGGGCAAGGACATCGTCATCGTCTCCATCGACGGAGTGAAGGGCGCCTTCGAGGCCATGGTCCGGGGCGAGCTCAACGCTTCCATCGAATGCAGCCCCCTGCTCGGCCCGCAAGCGGTGCAAGCCGTGAAGGACCTCAGGGCCGGAAAGAAGCTCCCCGGCAGAATCTGGACGATCGAAGGCATCTTCGATCAGACGAACGCGGCCCAAGCATTGCCGAGCCGCCAGTATTGATTCTGTAGTTAGCAAAAGCGCGGCACTGCCCAGGACGACCCGGTTCATCGAGTGGTCCTGGGCAGCGCACTGCCAGCGGCCTCACCTTTCAGGGGGAACCCTTGCGGTCACTGGGTCGGGCGGGAGTTGACGGCACATGATTGGGTAGGGGAGGTCAGGAATGCCCGAAGACGTACCGGTGCTGGAGATGCGGAAGATCAGCAAGGTCTTCCCCGGCGTCAAAGCCTTGTCAGGGGTGGATTTCCGCCTGTTTCGGGGCGAGGTCCATGCCGTCATGGGTCAAAACGGCGCTGGCAAGTCCACCTTGGTCAAGGTTCTCACGGGAGTCCACAAGCACGACGCCGGGGAGATCCTCCTGGAGGGCAGGGCGATCCGTCCCGATTCGCCGTTTGCCGCCCAAAAGCTCGGCATCAGCACGGTCTATCAGGAGATCAACCTCTGTCCGAACCTGTCGGTTGCCGAGAACATGTTCATCGGCCGGCAACCCATGCGGCTCGGGAGCATTCACTGGAGAGAGCTCAACCGCAAGGCGGAAGAAGCCCTGGCAAGGTTGAACATCTCCATCGACGTCACCCAGGCCCTCTCCTCGTATTCCATCGCGATCCAGCAGATGGTGGCCATCGCCCGCGTCCTCGACGTCTCATCCAAGATCTTGATCCTGGATGAGCCCACCTCCAGCCTCGATGAGAACGAGGTGGAGCGGCTGTTCGGACTCGTCAGGACGCTTCGGACCCGAGGATTGGCCATCCTCTTCATCACGCACTTCCTCGACCAGGTCTACCGGATCTCGGACCGGATCACCGTCCTGCAAAACGGCCTCTTTTGCGGTGAATACAAGACGGCCGAGCTTCCGAAACTCGAATTGATCGCCAAGATGCTGGGCAAGGAACTGTCCGAGTTCAGCTACGCGACCGAGCACGCCGCGAAGAAGAAGGAGGCCGCGACCTCCCGCCAGCCCACGAGCGTCCTGCGCGTTCGCCAGCTCGGGTTGCGCGGCTCCATCGCGCCGTTCGACCTCGACCTCAGCGAGGGCGAAGTCCTCGGCCTGGCCGGACTGCTGGGCTCCGGCAGGACCGAGATGGCGAAGCTCATCTTCGGCATCGACAGCGCCAACCAGGGCGAGGTCGAAGTCAAAGGGAAGAAGGCGGACATCGACTCTCCGCGAGCCGCCATGATGGCGGGCCTGGCGTTCTGCTCGGAGGACAGGAAAAATGAAGGGGTCCTCGGCGAGCTCACGGTCCGCGAGAACATCATCCTCGCCCTCCAGGCGAGGCGGGGCATGCTCAAGTTCATCCCCCTGAAGAAGCAGCTCGAGATCGCGGACAAGCTCATCGAATCGCTCACCATCAAGACCCCCAGCGCCGAGAACCAAGCGCTCCAGCTGAGCGGAGGCAACCTGCAGAAGGTGATGCTGGCACGCTGGCTCGCCACCAGCCCGGCCGTGCTCATCCTGGATGAACCGACGCGCGGCATCGACGTCGGGGCCAAGCTCGAGATCATGGAGCTCATCCTGAATCTGAGCCGGCAGGGGATGGGCGTCATCTTCATCTCCTCCGAGTTCGAGGAAGTGGTCCGCTGCAGTGACCGAATCGCGGTCCTCAGAGACCACGCCAAGGTGGGCGAGCTGAGCGGCCAGGAGCTGGACGAGCGCAAGATCATGCGGACCATCGCGGAGGGGAGATAGCGTGCCATCCGTAAGATCGTCGAGCCAGAGCAAGCTGGTGTGGCCCCTCGCCGCGCTGGGATGTCTGTTGCTCTTCAACTTCTTCTTCACTCCCAACTTCTTTCACATGGAGGTGAAGGAGGGGCACCTCTATGGGAACCTCATCGACATTCTCAAGAACGCAGCCCCCATCATGCTGCTCGCGATCGGGCTGACGCTCGTCATCGCGACCAAGGGGATCGACATCTCGGTCGGGTCGGTGGTGGCGATCTCCGCCGGCGTGGTGGCCATCCTGCTGGGCGGCGACCTGGCTGGCCAGGCCAAGTATCCCCTGGCGGTCGCCATCGTCGCCGCGGTCTTGGCCTCGACGGCGGCGGGTGTCTGGAACGGGATCCTGGTGTCGCGGATCGGCCTACAGCCCATCATCGCCACCCTCATCCTGTTCGTGGCTGGGCGCGGTATCGCGATGGTGTTGACCAATGCCATGGTGGTCTGGCTCTACGTGAAGCCGTTCGCCATCTTCGGGCAAGGCTATTTGCTGGGCCTGCCCTTCTCCATCTATCTCGTGGCGGGCCTTCTGCTTCTCACCGCCCTCGTGACCCGAAGGACAGCGATAGGCCTCTTCATCGAATCGGTGGGAATCAATCCCGTGGCGGCCCGCTTCTCCGGCATCAATGCCAAGAATATCCTGCTGGGCGTGTACATCTTCAGCGGGTTCTGCGCCGGCGTGTCTGGGCTCGTCGTCTGCTCCACCGTCATGAGTGCTGACGGCAACAATGCCGGGAATCTCTACGAGTTGGACGCCATCCTGGCGGTGGTGCTGGGGGGCACCTCCCTCAACGGCGGCAAGTTCTACTTGCTCGGCAGCATGATTGGGGCTCTCATCATTCAGACCTTGACGACCACGATCTATGCATTCAACGTGGCCCCCGAGATCTCCCAGGTCGTCAAGGCGCTCGTCGTGTACGGGGTCAGCTTGCTGCAATCCGAGACCTTCCGGCGCAGAATCGCCGGAGTGTTCGTCAAGGGGAGAGCCGTGGCATGACTCGACGACTCCTCAACAATAGGAACCTGTCCATTCTGGTCATCCTGGCCCTGTTCGTGATCATGTTTGGATGGGGTTCGGTCGCCTACACCGGGTTCTTCTCGCTGCAAAACTTCCTCAACCTCTTCATCGACAACGCCTATCTCCTCATCATCGCGGTGGGGATGACCTTCGTCATCATCTCGGGGGGCATTGACCTGTCGGTGGGCTCCATGCTCGGCCTGTCGACGATGCTCTCGGCGAGCCTGGTGCAGAAGTCCCAATTGAACCCGCTGCTCGTGATCTTGATCGTCCTTCTGATTGGCACGGCCCTGGGCTTCTTCATGGGGTGCCTCATCCAGCTCTTCGACCTTCCACCCTTCATCATCACCCTTGCCGGACTGTACCTGGGGCGGGGCCTCTGCTACGTCGTGAGCATTGACACGATAGCCATCAACAACAGCTTCTTCCAGGCCGCAGCGCACTCGCAGATCAAACTCCTCGACAATAGCTTCATTTCACCCAGCGTGGTGATCGCGCTGGTGGTGATCGCGGCCGGCGCCTACGTGTTGCGTTTCACCCGGTTCGGACGCACCATCTACGCCATTGGGGGCAACGAGCAGTCCGCCCTGCTCATGGGATTGCCGGTCACGAGAACGAAGATCGGAATCTACGCGCTGAGCGGTTTCTGCTCGGCGCTGGCGGGGGTGGTCTTCACCTTCTACACGCTCTCGGGTTACGCCTTGGACGGAAAGGGAATGGAGCTCGACGCCATCGCGACGGTGGTGATCGGCGGCACCCTCCTGACCGGCGGTGCCGGCAGCGTGTTCGGTACGGTGGTGGGTGTGCTCGTCTACGGGACCATCCAGGTGCTCATCGTGTTCCAGGGTACCCTCAATTCATGGTGGACGAGAATCGCGATCGGCTTCCTCGTGTTCCTCTTCTGCTTCCTGCAGAGGCTCTTCGAGACGAGAAAGAGCACCACGGCCGTGCGCAGGATCGCTCCACAGCCCGCTGCGAGCGCCAGCGCGGGTTAGATGCCTGACGGGCATCGCGCCGGCCTGCGAATCGGCAGGTCGGCCCGGGGGAAAGGAAGGGCTCCTGACGCTTCACCAGACCTGACAGCGCTCGGCCCGTACCATGGGGTCGCCCTCCTTGCACCGGAAGGCCCGCGCGAATTCGGGAAAGTTGGAGAGCGGCCCATCGACGCGCCAGCGCGGAGGGGCGTGGGGATCGGTGCGGGCCCTCAGACGGGCGTTCTCGGGCCGGACGACGGCACACCAGGCCTGGGCGTGGGCGAGGAAGAACTGCTGCTCGGGCCCGTAACCCGCTCGCTGCGCTTCGGGAGCCCGACCTTCGCGTGAGGCTCGATAGGCGGCGAAGGCGAGGGTGAGCCCGCCCAGGTCGGCCAGGTTCTCGCCCAGGGTGAGCTTGCCGTTGAGTTTCACGTCCTCGACCGCGCTGTACTCCGAGAACTGCTTCTCGACGCAGGCGGCGCGACGCTCGAACTCGGCACTCACCTCGGCCGACCACCAGTCGACGAGGTCACCTCGGTCGTCGTAGTGGCGGCCCTCGTCGTCAAAGCCGTGCGTGAGCTCGTGGCCCATGATGAGTCCGATGGCGCCGTAGTTCACCGCGTCAGGGGCGCCCGGAGTGTAGAGCGGCGGCTGCAGGATGCCGGCCGGGAACACGATCTCGTTCATGAAACTGTCGTAGTAGGCGTTCACGGTGGGCGAGCTCATGTGCCACTCCTCGCGATCGACCGGCTTGCCGATCTCGGCGATCTGCCGGCGCACCTCGTTCGCAGCGGCCGAGCGGGCCGAGGCGAGGAAGGCCTCCCGTCGCACCACCACCTCGTCGTAGGTGCGCCACTTCGCGGGATAGCCGACCTCCGGATGCACGGCCTGGAGTTTCTTCAGGGCCGAAGTCCGGGTCGCCTCGTCCATCCAGTCGAGCGCGCGGATGCGCCGCCCGAAGGCAGCCTCGATCGAGGTCACGAGCGCGAGGGCGTCGCTCTTGGCGTTGCCGGCGAAGTAGCGCCGCACGAAGGCCTGCCCGAGTGCCTCGCCGAAGAGGCCGTCGGTCAATCCCACGCAGTGCTTCCATCGCTCGGGCAGGGCCTTTTCCCCGGTGAAGTGACGCGCCGAGAAGAAGAAGACCTCGTCGCTCAAGGCCCGCGGCAGGGCGCGGAGCCGCGCCGCCTCGAGGAGGAGGTGCCAACCGAGGTAGGCGCGCCAGCTGGAAGCCGGGGTCGCGCGGACGAGCTCGTCCAGGCGGGCGAGCGCCGGCGGGGCGGAGACGTTGAACGCGCCCACCGCCGAGGCGCCGAGGGCAGAGAGGTAGGCGTCCCAGTCGAAGTGCGGCGCGGCCCGGCGCAGGCCATCGAGGGCGAGGCGGTGGTAGATGCGGTTCGGATCGCGGAGCTCGGAGCGGGTGAAGGCCGCCTCGGCCAGGGCCGTCTCGACCGACAGGATCGACTGCGCCTTAGCCTTCGCGTCGGAGAAGCCGACGAGCCCGAGCAGCTTCTGCATGAGCAGCACGAAATCGCGCCGCACCTCGGCACTCCGCTCGTCCTTCAGGAGGTAGTCATCGCGATCGGGCAGGGTGAGCCCACCCTGGAAGATTTCCCCGATGACCTGGCTCGAATCCCTGGCGTCCTGGGTGGAACGGAAGAGGAAGAGCGGAAACACGCCCTCGGCGTGGAGGCGGCCCACCGCTTCGGCCAGGGTTCGCTCGTCCACGACGGCCCGGAGCTGCCCGAGCTCCTCCTCGAGCGCGGAAAGTCCGGTTCTCTCGGTGCCGACCTCGTCCATGCAGGCGGAGTAGAAGTCGGCCACCTTCGACCCGTACCGGTCGAGGGGATCGATGGCGCCGGAGGCGGCCTTCTCGAGCAGTTCGTGCAGGCGGGTCCGGTTGGCATCCCTGATGACGTCGAAGGAACGCACCCAGCGTGGTTCGTCCCGGGGTATCTGCGTCGTGCGGATCCACCCTCCGCAGGCATAGGCGTAGAAATCCACACAGGGATCGACCGTGCGGTCGATGATCGAGGGATCGATTCCGACGCGGCTGCCCCCACCGAGTGCGGCGGGGGTGTCGCTCGGCGCTGCGTGCTCCGTGGCGGCGCAGGCCGGCGAGAAGCAAGCCAGGGCGGCGAGAGGGAAGAGGCATTTCACGGACAACCGCTCTCCCGAGTAAAAGGGTCAGGACGAGGAGACCAGCCGAGCATCTCTGCGGCCACGGCCCTCGCGCAGGATGGGCCCGAGGGCCTCATCGCGTCAATTCTCTGAGCAGAGGGTAGCGTACGACACCTGCCTGGCTTGACACCCAAAGAGAAGAGAACTCGCCGCGGTCGCTACGGGCGCCGATCGAGGCTTCTCGAGAGATGGTGAGGGGAGAAGCGGCAAGCACGGGTTGCGGCGAGGTTCACGTGCGAGCCTGTTTGGTCCTTCAAACGCGTGTTGTGCGCCGTTCCGAGCAGCCGAGTAGAGGGCTCTAGGCCTTCGTAGCGAGGGAGAGATGCGCTCTGGGCCGCCCGGACTGGAGCCCGAGGCCGAGGAGGGCTTTGCCCGAAGCGGTCTCGACTGCCGCCGGGTTGCGCGGGTGAATGCCGTCTCGATGCGACCCGACGGCGTGCCCTTTGGGGTGGCCGCCCTTCTGTGCGATACCATGCTCATGTGAGCGGCCAGCTGTACCGGCTAGCAGCCTGGCCGACCTTCACTGAGATGGCGATGGTGAACTTGGTCGAGAAGACGCTCAAGGTGCAAGCTCGCGACCTGACGAGATGATATCGGTCAGCCACCTTGGCCGGCGACGAGCTCGACGAGCGCGCCGAGGTCCGCCACCCGGTGAGTGGCCGGCCCCGGGCGCGCGTGCGGGCGCTCGACGAAGACCGTGGTGAGTCCGAGCGAGGAGGCCGTCTTCATGTCGTAGTCGGCGTACGCCGAGACGTGCCACCACTGCGGTCCGTGCTCCGCCCCGAGGCGCGTCGCGGCCGCGTCCCAGAAGCGTGGATCGGGCTTGTATACCCGCACCTCCTCGGCGCAGATCCAGGCCGAGAGTGCGAAGCCGAGCCCAGCCTGAACCTGCGCGCCGTGCAGGCAGTCGCTGTTCGTCATGGCGACGCACGGGGCGCGTTCCATGAGTCGTTGCAGGGCGGCGCGAGAATCCGGAAAGGCAGGCCAGTGGCCGAGGCCTTGGCCGATCGCAGCGGCGACAGACGTATCGACGCCGGCGAGCTCGACCAGGCTCTGGGCCATGATCTCGCGGTAACTGCGAAAGGGTTCCTCGCGTTCGAGCGCGCCCTGGCGATCCACGATGGCGTCGAACTCCGCCGCGCTCAAGGTGCGTCCCTGCTCAGCCACGGCCTCGGTCAGGCCGCGGCGCCAGTCCAGCACGGTTCCAAAGATGTCGAAGGTCAACAGGCGAGGTTTCATGGCTGAATCCTAACGGTGAACCTAACGGACTCACGAGGAAGGGACGCTGCGGTCCTGGTGTTCGCGCCCGAGACGGCACCGGCCCCGGCCCAACTCCGCCCTGCCCGGGTGTGGCGTTCCGTTCGGGTGAATTGCCGCCACGGCGAAGCTGAAGCGTGGACAATGGCGGCGTGGCGAGCTTCTCGGTTCAAGGTCCCTTTCTCGTGGAGGAGTCATGAGCGACCCTGCAAAGGTGCGGCGGAACATCATCGATCGATTCAGGCTGGATGGGCGAGTCGCCTTGGTGACGGGGGCAGGGCAGGGCATCGGGCGGGGTTACGCCCTCGCCCTCGGCGAAGCGGGGGCCAGGGTGGCCGTGGTGGATCTGAACCTTGCGAGCGCCGAGCAGGTGGCCCAGGAGCTCTCGGACAAGAAGGCCGAGGCCATCGCGCTCAAGGCCGACGTGACCAGGACCCCCGAGGTGGAGGGGATGGTCGCCCGGGTGCTCCAGCACTTTGGGTCGCTCACCATCGGCGTCAACAATGCGGGGATCGGAAAGTGGTGTGACTCGGAGGCCATGAAGGACGAGGAATGGCGCGCGGTGCTCTCGCTCAACCTCGACGCGGTTTACTACTGCGCACGGGAGGAAGGCCGCGTCATGCTCAAGTCGGGCTACGGCAAGATCATCAACACGGCCTCCATGTCGGCCCACATCGTCAATACTCCGCAGAACCAGGCCGCCTACAACGCGTCCAAGGCGGGCGTCCTTCACCTCACCCGCAGCCTCGCCGCCGAGTGGGCGCCGCAAGGAGTGCGCGTGAACAGCATCAGCCCGGGGTACACGCGCACGAAACTGGTGGACGACCTGCTCGCGACCCCGGTGGGGCAAAAGATGCTCCCGAGGTGGCTCGCCCTCACGCCCATGGGGCGCATGGCGGAGGTGGAGGACCTGGAGGGCGCCCTCGTCTATCTCGCCTCGCCCGCGTCCGACTTCGTGACCGGAAGCGACATCGTCATCGATGGTGGGTACTGCTGCTGGTGAGCTTGCATGGCGACCTTTAGCCGTTCAGCCCCACCATGGCCGCCGAGACCTCCCACAGCCGCCGCTGGGCCGCGGGGTCGAGTGCCGCTCGGGACGGCCGCGTCTCGCGCGCATTCTTGAAGTAGCGGCCGGTCAGGGAGTCGACCTCCGGAGCGGCCGCGAGGTAGAGAGTGGTGCGCGCCCCCCTTTCGGGACGGGCGAGAAAGGGTCGTCCGAGCTTCACGAGCCAGTGGAACCAGCCGGGATCGTTCTGGCCGAACTGGGTGGCGATGACGCCCGGGTGAAGGCTGTTGGAGGTGACCTGCTCCCGGTCGACCTGGCGTGCGAGTTCGTTCGCGAAGAGGATGTTGGCGAGCTTCGAGCGAGCGTAGACGGCCAGGCCCGAATAGTCGCGCTGCGCCTGGAGGTCGTCGAAGCGGAGAAGGGCCGATCGGTGGGCCTCGGAGGCCACGGTGATGACGCGGGAGGGAGCGGAGGCCCGCAGCCTGGCCAAGAGGAGGTTCGTGAGCAAGAAGGGAGCGAGGTGATTCACGGCCAGGGTCATCTCGAAGCCGTCCTCGGTCACCTTGCGTGTCATGTGGACGGCGCCGGCATTGTTGATAAGGACTTCGAGCCTCGGAAGGGCGTCGGCGATCTCGCCAGCGACTCGCCTGACCTGAGCGAGCGAGGCGAGGTCGGCGACGAAGAGCCGGTGCGAAGGTCCGCCCGACACGGCCCGAACCTTCTCTAGGGCGAGCTCGCCCTTCGCCCGGTCGCGTGCGACGAGGCTCACCGCCGCCCCCAGGCGCGCGAGCCCGACGGCCGTCTCCAGCCCGATCCCGCTCGTGGCGCCGGTCACGACCACCGAGCGCCCCGTCAACCCTTCCGCCATTCCGGAGTCTCACCCCTTCGCGACGAGCCGTGTTTCGTGGGACAAGCACTGCACCCGCCGAGCTTCGACTGCCGCGGTTCTACTCCTCGTCCTTGGAGAGGTCGCGAGCGAGGTCGTGGGCCACCGCGCCCTGCCCGGAGAGGTCGAGGCCCTGCTCCGCCCACCGGTACAGCTTCTGGTCTTCCCGCAGGGCGTGGGCGCTCAAGGCGTCGACGAAGGCCTGCGCGACATCGAGCTTCACCGAGTGGAGATCGACCCCCACCCCGATCTCGTCGAGAGTTTTGCGGAAGAGGGCGTGCTCCCTCTTCAGAGCAGCCGCTTCCACGGGTTCCACCTGGTCGAACAGGGGGAAGAGGTGGCGCTCCTCGGCCGAGAGGTGGGCGAGCAGCCCCCGCTCGAAGCGAGCAAACGTGTGGCGGAGCTCGTCCCGATCGCCCTCCTCGAAGCCGCCGACGAGCTCGGTGAACAGAAGCCTCAGCCGCTCATGATCACGGCCGAGCACGGTGGCGAGCTTGCGCGCTGCTTGCGAAGGGCTATCGACCATCGCACTTCCCCGTCGCCCGTTCCGCCCGTCTCGAATCAGGCCTCGTCACGGTACCTCGCCTGGCTCGGGCAAGCTCCACCGGGCGCGCCTCGTGGCGCCAAGGCTCATCCTCAAAAGAAGGAGGCACCGCGCTGCCTCCGCTTTCTCGCGGAACGCTCGAAGGGTAGCGGAAAGGCCCGCGCAGCCACAAGGGGAAGCGCAGGGCTCGGGCCCCAGAAGAAGAGCCGGGACGGTGGCCCTATTCGGGTATGAGGGAAAGGCCTGACGGGTGCGGCCTCGCCGGTTCGCAACCGGACCTGCCCCCGCTCGCCTCCCGCGTCGCTTGAAGTGAGAGCCAGCTCCGGAATCGGCCGGACCTCGAGCCTCGGGCTCGCCGAGGGGTCAAAACGTCGTGGCCTCGTCGCGCCCAACCCGCCTCTCTCAGGGGGCCGCCTTGGACGCCGCGCGCGCCTGCCGTTTCTTGAACTGGTCCCAGCCGCTCGCGAACTCGGTCGCCACCCGCGTCAGGTGATGGTGCATGGCACGGCGCGCCGCCCGGGCATCGTGTGCGGCGATGGCTTCGTACACGGCGCGGTGGTCGCGCAGGGTGGACTCCCGCAGGGCTGGGGTCTGGAAGTGCTTCTCCATGGTCTTCCAGATGGCCCCTCGCCCCTCGTCCCACAGCATCTGTACCACCGAGGCGAGCACGTGATTCTGGGTGGCCCGAGCGATGGTGGTGTGGAAGGCCCGGTCGGAGGCGTCGGTGCTTTCTCCGCCCTCATGGCAGCGCTGCATTTCGTCGACGGCGGCTCGGATGGCGTCGAGTTCAGCCTCGCTCGCCTCCCGCGCCGCCACTGCGGCCGTCTCGCCCTCGATGACCTTGCGGGCTTGAATGAGCTCGAAGGGGCCTTCGCCCTCCGCCACCGCGCTTCGCACGACGGCGAGCGTGGGCGATGCGACGAAGACGCCCGAGCCGACCCGCACCTCCACCTTGCCCTCGATCTCGAGCGCGATGAGCGCTTCGCGAACGGACGGCCGCGAGACTGCGAGCTGCTTCGCGAGTTCGCGCTCGGCGGGCAGCCGCTCGCCCGGCCTGAATTCTCCTGCCTCGATGAGGCCCGATAGCTGCCGGGCGATCTTCCGGTAGAGGCGGTCGCTATCGATCGCTTGAATCGGCATCTTGCGCGGGACCCGCGGCTACCAGTAATCGATGATGGTCGGGTTGTCAAACGGCCTGGCCAGTCATTGGGGACCGCCCGCCGCGCCCGCGCCTCGAGTGCAGCTAGGCGTTCCCACCGCGCGGCCCGAGCGCATCCAGGGCACGCTCGACCGCCGCGACGGCCCGTTCCACGTCCTTGGCGGTGGTTCGCCAGCTGCACACGCTCACCCGCATCGCGCGACGACCGCGCCAGGTGCTCCCTCCAAAGAAGGCCTCGCCGGTCGCGAGGATGGCCGCGATCACTTCCTCCGTTCTCCGGTCGTGGTCCTCCTGCCGGGCTCCCGGCGCACCGTCGAGAAAGCGCACCAGACCCTGATTGATGACGGGCTCCCACAGGACCTCAGCTCCGGGCAGGCGACCGATCCCTGCCACGAGGGCCCGGGCGTGTTCACAGCAACGGTCGATGAGCGCCTCGAGGCCGGCGCGCCCGAGCTGGCGCAGGGCCGCATAGGTGGGGAAGCCGCGCGCGCGGCGCGACCACTCCGGGTTCCAATCGATCTCGTCGCGAGCCTCCTCGTGATGGGCGATGTACGCCGCGCGGTGGCTCATCGCTCGCCGATGGGCCTCGGGGTGAGCCACGAAGGCATAGCCGCAGTCGAAAGGGACGTTCAGCCACTTGTGTCCGTCGGTGGCCCACGAGTCAGCTTCTTCCACCCCCTGCACGAGGTGCCGGTGCCGGCCACTGGCCGCCGCCCACAGGCCGAAAGCCCCATCGACGTGCACCCACGCCTGACGGCGGTGCGCCACGGGGATGAGGGTCTCGAAGTCGTCGTAAGCGCCGATGTGGATGTCGCCGGCCTGGAGAAGCACCACGGTGGGCGACGACAGATCGGATTTCAAGGCCTGCTCGAGCGCCTCCGGGCGAAGGCGGTCCCCCTCGTCGGCCGGCAAGAGCACGATGTGCGAGCGCCCGAGCCCGAGCAGGCGCACCGCGCGCTCGAAGGAACCATGCCGCTGGGCACTCGAGAGCACCCGCAGGGCCGGAGCGCCGTAGAGACCGCGCTCCTCCACATCCCAACCGCGCCGGGCGAGCAGTGCTTGCCGGGCCGCCGCGAGGCAGGTGGTGTGCGCCATCTGGCACCCGCTCACGAAGGCAAAGCTCGCCTCGGGCGGTAGGCCGAGGAGGTCCTTCAACCACTTGCCTGCGACTTCCTCGACGACCGCAGCCGCCGGACTGCAGGCGTAGAGAGCTGCATTCTGGTCCCAGCACGACGTGAGCCAGTCCGCCGAAAGCGCCGCAGGGAGGGCGCTGCCGATGACCCAGCCGAAGAACCGGCCCCCCGACGACCCGAGGATGCCCCCCGCGACGTCCTCCACAAGCTCGGAGACCACCCTTTCCGGCGGGAGACCCTCGGCGCGTAGCGGCTTGTCGAGCCGAGCGCGCAGGTGCTCGAGATCGCTCGCGGCGGCGACCGGCCGCTCGCTCGCACGGTCGAAGAAATCGAGCGCCTTCGAGAGCGCCGCCTCGAGGGACCGCCTCGTCTCATCCGCTCCTTGGTCCATGACGGGCGAGCCTAGGCCTTCAGCTGGAATGAGATCTTCCCGAACGTTGCATTCGAAGTACAAGGCCAGTCGCGCGTCTGCGAGGGGCAGGCACTTCGCCAGCAAGAATCGAGTGGCTTGGGCCCGGGCCTTTGGGCTAATGGAGTGAGGGTTCTGGAGAGCATGGACGGGACTCCCTTCTCCGACGACCGGGCCTGGCGTGCGGTGCTCCAGCGCGACGCGCGCCTCGACGGCGCCTTCGTCTACGCGGTCCGGACGACCGGCGTCTACTGCCGGCCCTCCTGCCCGGCGCGCCGCCCCCTGCGCCGGAACGTGGTGTTCTTCGCCGCCGCGCTCGAGGCCGAAGGTGAAGGGTACCGAGCCTGTGCGCGCTGCGGTCCGGACGCACCGATCGCCCGCTCCGACCAGGCGGCTCGGCGGGCGGCGGCCATCCTTGAAAACCGCTTGAGCAGCCGGTTCACCCTAAAGCGCCTGGGGGCCCTCGTCGGCCTGAGCCCAAGCTACCTGCAGAGGACCTTCAAACACCTCTTCGGCCTCTCGCCGAGGGCCTTTCAGGATGCGCGCCGCCTGGCGCTCTTCAAGGAGCGGGTGCGGGCCGGTGACTCAGTAGCGTCGGCGGCCTACCGCGCTGGTTACGGCTCGAGCCGAGGCCTCTACGAGAGCGCCCGGAGCGGGCTCGGGATGACCCCGTCGCGATACCGGCGCGGAGGCAACGGCGAGACCATCCGATTTGCCACCCGCGCCACGGCCAAAGGTCACCTGCTCCTGGCCATGACCGAGCGGGGAGTCTGCGCCGTGACCAAGGGGAAGGATCCGGCGAGGCTGGTGGGCGAACTGCGAGCGGAATTCCGCAACGCGCGGCTTGTGCTCGACGCATCCGCCGTGAGGCCGTGGCTCGCGTGCGTGGCGCGCCAGGTCGAGGGTGGACCTCGGGCGCCGCCCGACCTGAAGGAGAGCGCTTTCGAGTTCGAGGTGTGGAAGGCCTTGTGTAGCACGCCTCGTGGAGGGGTTCGTCCGCGAGGCGGCCCGAGAACTCTCGGCCCGACGCGCGGAGCACGCCTCGAGGGCCGAAGTCGATCAGCATCGTGACTCAGAGCCGCGGGTCATGAGCACGAGAGGAACTCCTCCGCCGCCCGGAGACGGGGAGCGGACGGGACGGTGGCTCGCGATTGAAGTGCCCTGGTCGTCTCTTGAGACTGTTTCACGGTATGAACATTGAGCGGCGAGGCGGAGCACGTGACCCTGCCGAGCCGGTGCGACCCGAAATCAGCGGACCTCACGACCCTCGTGCGGAGCCGCAACAACCTGACGCGCCGAGCGCGACCTGCACCGATTTGGGTATCCACGCCGCCCCTATTGGGTCTGCCCCGTGGCCTTGCCGCTCCGCCGCCGTCTCGTTCTGGTGGGCGGGAGGGTATCCCGCGACCCAGGGTAAGTACTTGGTCTCTCGGGGGATGCCATTCAAGCAGGGGGTGGCGCTTCGTTTTCGCGGTGCGATCCCCGTCGCCGCCGTGCGTTTTCCAGGGTGGACCTTGAACCTCGGATTCGCCGGGTCGACTCACCCGTTTCTTGCACAAGCCGAGAACCGGTGCGAGGAAGGGATGCGAGGTGACCTTGCAGCAACCCAACCCATTTAATCTCATTCACTACCTCGACGAGGAAGCCTCTCGCCCGCTTTGTCGAGCGGACTTGCATCTGTGGAACTGGACCCTAGCCGTGGCCGCCGTGACGTGCCCCCGGTGCCGGCAGCGCATCGCCGTGAGGGATGAGACTCACTGTGCGGAGTGCGCAGGCGGCCCAAGTCCGAACTGAGCCGGCCGACGGTGAGGCGCGCCCTTCGTCGAGAGTCGGCCCGGATCGCCCTCTTGCTGCGCCTCCTTCTGGTCCTCCATCCCGTCGGCGAGGATGTGCGTGACGAGGCCGTCCGTCGCGTGCGCTCTCCTCACCGGGGGCCGGGAGTGGACAGGAGCGCGGCGGTTGGGGTGGCGGCTCGAGAGCGCGGGGGGTGTCGGCCAACTTGTTCCAGCCATCGCCCACGAGACCACGGGCAGCCGCAGACGAGCCGAGACGTCGAGAAAGGCCACGCCAGCCGAGCGCATCGATGGACCGTGCTGGGTCTCAGTGCGGAGGGGCTCGGCACCCCGGGCCAACCGCGCCGAGCCTCATTGATGCTCCTCACGCCTGTGGCAAGTTTTGCCAGCGCCGCGCTCAGACCACGTGGCGGTCACATTCTCGACCGCGGCGTTCTTCGCCTGGCGACCTATCACGCGTCTGCTCGCTGGCCTTTCTGGCCGGCAAGTTCGATTTGAAGCCGCGCCGGGCCGGTCCGAGCTCGCGATCCGGTTACCGTCGCGAACTCGAAGCCGAAAGCTGGGCGGGGCTCGATGACCAGGTGAAAAGCTGGCCCTAGATGACCGTGCCGTCGGGGATCACCGCGCCCTTCGGCACGATCACGATTCCGCTGCGGATGAAGAAGCCGTCGCCATCGGCATGGTCGAGCCGCTCTGCGTTCTCGATGCGAACCCGGCGGCCGATGCGCGCGTTCTTGTCCACGATGGCTCGGTCGATGAGGGTCTCCTTCCCGATGCCCACGGGAGGCAATCCCTGGGACTCGGCTCGTGCGATCTCGCCGAGCGTCTCGTAGTAATCTGCGCCCAGGACAAGGGTGTTGCGCAGGCGGGCCCCTTCGCCAACGCGGCTGCGGATACCCACCACGGAGTGCTCGACCCGGGATCCCAAGAGGATGCAGCCTTCCGAAACGAGCGCCTCGTGGAGTGAGCAGCCCTCGACCCGGCTGGCGGGCAAAAAGCGCGGATGCGTGTAGACGGGCCTTTGCACGTCGTAAAAATCGAAGGGAGGAATGGGGCTCGTGAGCTCGAGGTTCGCCTGGTAGTACGAGGCGATCGTCCCGACATCCGCCCAGTAGCCGCGAAAGATGTTGCACCCCACGCGGAGCGTGCCAAGGGCTTGCGGGATGACCTGCTGACCAAAATCCACCACGGTAGGATCGGCGAGCGCTCGCTCGAGGGCCTCTCGGCCGAAGACGTAGATGCCCATCGAGGCGAGAAAGCCTCGCCCGTAACCGGGGATGTCGGACTCGAGTCCGTCGAGCCGGTCCGGCCCCGGTTTCTCCTCGAAGCGCACGATGTGCCCCTCGGCATCGGTCTTGAGGATCCCGAAGGCGCTCGTCTTGTCGCGCGCTACCGGGATGGCTGCCACGGTGACGTCGGAGCGACGGTCGCGGTGGACGGTGAGGAGCTGTCTGAAGTCCATCTGGAAGAGTTGGTCTCCCGAGAGGATGAGCACCTCACGGCTCTTGTGGCTGCGAAGGTGGCGCAGGCCTTGCCTCACGGCATCAGCGGTGCCACGGAACCAATCCGGGCTGTCCTCGGTTTGCTCCGCGGCGAGGACCGAGACGAAGGCGTCGGTGAAGATGTCAAACTTGTACGTCTGGCTGAGGTGATTGTTGAGGCTGCGGGAGTTGTACTGAGTGAGGACGAAGATGCGACGCAAGCCCGCATTGAGGCAATTGCTGATGGGGATGTCGATGAGGCGGTACTGGCCCGCGATGGGGACGGCCGGTTCCGACCGATCGCGGGTGAGGGGGAAGAGTCGGGCTCCGCGGCCACCCCCGAGGATGACGGCGAGGCAGTTGTCCATGGCGGGGATTTTGACACTCAAATGGACAGCGTCAAGGCCGCCGGACGCCTCAGGTCCGTTCTGAACGAGGTCGAGGGACTCACGGACGGGGGAGGGGGAGGGCGGCCCACGACCCCCCTGCACCGTTCTCGAGGTATGCACGCCCTCCCTTGACGGAAGGGCCGCCGATTCCCGACCTTAACTTCACGTCGGGACCGGGGCCTTGCTACTCGACCGGTGGAGGGTTACGGTCCGTAAACTGTTTCTGGTGCCAGTAGGGATAGATCGGGGTCTTGGCACTCGCCGCATCGAGGCGTATCGCTTGTGCCTTGGTGAGGGTGAAGTCGACGGCACCGAGATTCTGTCGCAGCTGTTCCTCGTTGCGGGCCCCGATGATGACGGTTGCCACCGTGGGCCGCTGGAGGAGCCAGTTGATGGCGACCTCCGGCACCGAGTGACCCGTCTCCGCCGCGACCGAGTCGAGGGCCTCGACCACGCGGTAGAGGAATTGGTCGTCGACCGGAGGCCCGCCCTGGGCCGTGAGCGGGTTGCGTAACCGGCTCACCTGGGGTTCCGGCAGGCCGCGCCGGATCTTTCCGGTGAGCCGCCCCCATCCGAGCGGACTCCACACCACCGTGGCGACGCGCTGGTCCACCGCGAGGGGCATGAGCTCCCACTCGTACTCGCGCCCGAGCAACGAGTAGTAAGCCTGGTGAGCCACGTAGCGGGCGAGGCCATACTTCTCGGACATGGCGAGTGACTTCATGAGGTGCCAGCCCGAGAAGTTCGAACAGCCGACGTAGCGAACCTTGCCACTTCGCACGAGATCGTCGAGCGTGCGCAGGGCCTCCTCCACCGGGGTGAGCGCGTCAAAGCCGTGCAGCTGGTACAGGTCGACGTAGTCGGTGCCGAGCCGTCGCAGGCTTTCCTCGCAGGTCTTCAGGATGTGGTGGCGAGACGAGCCGACGTCGTTGGGGCCAGGCCCCATTCGAAACGTCCCCTTGGTGGAGAGGATGACCCGGTCACGCCGGCCCTTGATCGCCTTGCCCAGGATCTCCTCGGCGAGCCCATTCGAATACACGTCAGCCGAGTCGAACATGTTGATACCGGCCTCGAGGCAAAGATCGACGAGGCGGGTCGCCTCGGCGACGCCGGTCGAGCCCCATCCCTTGAAGAACTCGTTCCCACCGCCGAAGGTTCCGGTCCCTAATGCGAGCACAGGGACCTTGAGTCCCGAGCCGCCGAGCTGCCTGAATTCCATGCGCCGTATCCTCTTGTCAGGGTGGGCCGACATTATAGAGACTGCCCGACCCGTGGCGCCGGTCCTTTCGCGAGGAGGAGACCGCGCCGGGTCCATCGTTCGACTGCGCTCGGGGAAGAGGATGCGAACACCAGGCGCTGGGGCAGTCGAAGGGCACACTCATCGCGAACCGTTTCGGTGTGTGCTCATCGCGCGCGCCGCTGCCGTCTCGAGGTGGGGAGGTAAGCGCTCCTCGCCGAGGTCCTCTTAGGGGAGGACTCCGAGCTCGTCGAGGGCGAGGTCGAGCTCCGCCGTGTCGCGGTAGACCTGATAGGCACCTGCGGCCAAGAGCTCGTCCTGACCGTAGCCCCCAGTGAGCAACCCGACCCCAAACATCCGTGCACGTCGAGCCGCCAGGATGTCCCAGACGGCATCGCCCACCACGTAACAGTCCTCGACGGCCACCCCCAGGCGGCGCTGGCAGGCGAGGAACAGGTCCGGCTCTGGTTTGGCCCGGCTCACCTCACCCCGGTCGATCACGACGGCGTCGGACGGCATCTGCAGGGCCTCGAGCGACGCGTCGATCTCGGGGTGGCGGCCGGAAGTGGCGATCCCGTGAGGAACGCCCATCTCGCGCAGACGGCGCAACAGCTCGGCGGCGCCGGGCAGGGGGCGTCGTTGGGGCAGGAGCTTTCGAAAGTTCTCACCGTGGCGGCTCTGGATGAACTCGGCCTGCTCGGCGGAGAGCGGATGGCCGAGCTCGCGCGCCACGGCGCGTGTGAACAGGCCGCCGCTCATCCCGATGCGCCGGTGGATGCGCCAGCCGTCGATGGGCAGTCCGGCCTCGCTGAGGGCGAGCTGCCACGAGAAGACATGGGCGTAGACGGTATCGACGAGCGTACCGTCGAGGTCGAAGATGAGCGCGTGCACGGACAGATTGTAGGGGAGGCCACCCCCCTGCACCACGGGGCTCTCGCTTTGACCGCGCGGGCGTGAGCCCAGGCCCGACCCGTGCGATGGGGTACCTCAGATGACGGTGCCGTCCGGGACGACCCCGTTCTTCGGCACGATGACGATGCCCTCCCGGATGTAGTACCCGGAACCGTTCGCCTCCTTTAGGCCCGCCTGGTTGAGGATACGCACGCCGCGGCCGATGCGAGCGTTCTTGTCGATGATGGCATGCTCGATGACCGTCTGCTCGCCGATGCCGACCGGAGGTACGCCCCGGGCCTGCGCCCCTGCGATCTCGTCCAACGACTCGTAGTAGTCCGCGCCGAGGACGAGGGTCCGGCGCACGCTTGTCCCCTGCCCGATCCGGCTTCTGATGCCCACCACCGAACGTTCGATCTCGGCGCCCATGAGGATACAGCCCTCCGACACGAGGGCCGAACGCAGGGTGCAGCCCTGGATCTTGGTGGCGGGCAGAAAGCGCGGGTGGGAGTAAACCGGCCGCAGCGCATCGTAGAAGTCGAAGGGCGGTATCGATTTGGTGAGCTCGAGGTTGGCCTCGAAGTAGGAGGCGATCGTCCCCACGTCCTCCCAGTAGCCCTTGAAGATGTGGGCCTGCACGCGTGTGGAGGCGATGGCGCGTGGAATGACGTGGCGGCCGAAGTCCACCAAAGCGGAGTCGGCGAGCGCGTTCTCCAGAGCGTCGCGTCCAAACATGTAGATGCCCATCGAGGCGAGGAAGCCACGCCCGTGTCCCGGGATGTCCGATTCCAGGTCTTTCAGGCGTTCAGGCCCCGGCTTCTCCTCGAAATGGACGATGCGGCCGTGAGCGTCCAGTTTGAGGATGCCGAAACCTGCCGTCTGCTCGCGCGGAACGGGAATGACCGCCACGGTGGCCTCGGCCTGGTGCGACCGATGCGTTTCCTGCAGGGTCCGGAAGTCCATCTGGAAGAGCTGGTCGCCCGAGAGGATGAGGACTTCACGACTGCGGTGACTGGCAAGGTGGTGCAGGCTCTGCCTCACCGCATCGGCGGTGCCCTGGAACCAATCCCCGCTCTCCTCCGTCTGTTCCGCGGCCAGGATGGAGACGAAGGCGTCGGAGAAGATGTCGAACTTGTAGGTGACGCTCACGTGCTTGTTGAGGCTCTCCGAGTTGTACTGGGTCAACACGAAGATCCGACGCAGGTCGGAGTTGAGGCAGTTGCTGATGGGGATGTCGATGAGCCGGTATTTGCCGGCGAGCGGAACGGCTGGCTTCGACCGCTCGTGCGTCAGGGGAAAGAGCCTGGTACCGCGCCCACCACCGAGGATGACGGCGAGGCAATCTTTCATGGGGCTCAAATCTTGACACCGGGTCCTACGGCCCTGTCAAGGATTCCTGCGCAGCGGAACAGTTCTCGGAACGAGAGCACCCCCGGCCTTGCCTGCAGGGCGAAATGGTGGCCCGCTCGGGTAGGCCCCGCTCGTCCGCTTGCGCGATCGCCTCGCGGCCGCGAATGGCACGGGGCGCTGCTCTACGGAGGTGACCACCTTGGATCTGACGAAACAGGATGAGGTTCTACGGAGCCCACAGCCCAAGCGCAGGGCCAAGCTCTTCCGCGTGCTCGTCCTTGGGGGCGCGGTGCTCGCGGTCGCCGCAGCTTCCTTCCTGCACGGCGATATCGGGTCGCCCCGGAGCGATCAGGGGGACGGCGGGACCCAGGGTTGGTGAGGCGGGACGGGGCGCGGGCCATGGCCCGCGCCGCCTGGCGTTTTCGTTGGCGCGTCGAGCGGGAGGCGGCAGCGCGCTTCTCCCGCTTGGCGAGCCAACTCGCCCGCGTCGGTGCCGCCTCGTCCGTCGTGGACTTGGCGGCGCGGGCGGCCTCGGACGAAGAGCGCCATGCCGTCCTCTGTGCCGAGCAGGCGGCGAAGTGCGGGGAACGGCTCGTGCCTCGAGGCCCTGTGAGGCTCGCGGAGATCACTCCCAAGGGTCTCCTCCTGCGGGGCCGCGTCCTCTATGAGGTCGTCGCCTCATGTTGCATCACCGAGACGGAGAGCATGGGCGTGCTCACCACCCTGCTCGGGAGCGTGCGCGACGCGGAGATGCGCCGCGTGCTCCGCCAGCTCGCTGAAGATGAGGTCGGTCACAGCCGGCTGGGATGGGCCCACCTGGCGAGCGAGCACGCTCAGGGCACGACCGCCTTTCTCTCGCCACTCATACCGAGCATGCTCGCCGGCAACGCCCCGGCCGACCTGTTCAGCCCCGCCCCCGAGCTGGCCGACGAAGAAGAGACCCTGCTCGAGCACGGAGTGCTCCCGCACCGCCTGAAGCGCGAAGTCTTCATCCGGATCCTCGAGGACGTGGTGTTCCCCGGCCTCGAAACCTTCGGAGTCGACGCGGGTCCGGCGCGCTCCTGGCTCGCCACGCGGAGGGCCACGCTGTCGCGTGGCGCAGGCTAAGGGCCTTCCTCTCCGGGCAGCACGAGGCGGCGCGGCTGCGCGGTGCGCTCCTCTGCCGACTGCCGGGGTAGGAAGGTCGAATCTCCGAGCATCGGTTCGCGCACCGACCGCGGCACCTCCCACGGCGGCGACATCCCGGGCGCGAGCGCGAGGCAGGACGCCTCCAGGCGCGAGGGTGCGACCCCGCCCTAAGCCGAGACCACGTCAGGCCTCTTCAGTCGAAGTCAGCGGGTAGGCTCGGGTCTCGCGCGAGGGTCAACATGCGCTCGATCTGAGCCGGGGTGACGCGGTCCAGGGAAACGGGCGGCAGCGCGGTACGCTCGAACCAGTTGACGGCTGGGGTTTCCGCGCTCGCCCGGAGAGCCCCACCCAAGACCTCGCAGGCCATGAATACCTTGTAGACGTAGAAGACCCGTGGGGGGTGATCGTGCTTGGCCATGTCCAGCAGGGCGAGGAGCCGGGTCGCGCTCACTTGAAGTCCGGTCTCCTCCAGGACCTCCCGCACGGCGACCTCGCCCGCGCTCTCTCCCACGTCGGCCCATCCCCCGGGAAGCGACCAGCACCCGTCCGACACCTCGCGGACGAGGAGAACGCGGCCTCGCTCGAGCACCACGGCGCGGACGTCGACCTTGGGGGTGACGTACCCCCCCTCGGCGCGCCAGAGCTCCACTGCCTTTGAAGCATCGAGATCGGTGTGACACGACAGGATCTCCGCAGCGATGGCCTCGACGCTCTCGAACCGGTCGCGATCGAAGGGATCGCGCGAGTAGGCGAGTCCGGCCCGGGCGATGCTCCTCAAGGCATCCGTCCAGCGGAGCCATTCCGGCCTCTTCATGGAGATCCCTCCTGTCCTCGAGTCGTGGCGGCGCGACAGAGGTGAATCAGGTCACTTTCCGACGCACTCCGGCGATGAGGTAGCGGCGCTCGCCCGCCGGGTGCTCGAACACCACCGCGTCCCCCGCCCTGTGCCCGAGGAGCGCACGCGCCAAGGGCGCATGGACGCTCAGAAGTCCGAGCTTCGGGTCCGACTCATCGGGACCCACGATCCGCCAGGTTAAGACCCGGCCGTCCCCGTCGGTAACCGTTACGAAGGTTGCAAAGGCCACTTCTCCCTCGGGTGCCGCATCGGGACCGAGCACCGTGAGAGCCGAGAGGGTACCCTCGACAAGCGCGATTCGTCGGGTCAAGTCCGGAAGCGCCACCCGCTCGCTGTCGGGGAGGCGGAGTAGCGCGGAGTGGCGGGCGCGCAGCTCGTCCAGCTCGCCTCGCAGCGCGGCGTAACCCTCGGGCGTGACATAGCGGACTTCACCGCTGCGCACCCGGGGCGGATGACGCCCCAGGCCCGCCGTCTCGGCCCCTTCCTCGCGGGTGAACGCCTTCGACACGCGCTCCTTCATAACCCAGCGGGCCGGACTCCGGCCGCGGTCAACGTCGCTTCTCGTAGGTTCCCACGAGCTCGGCTCGTGCGATCACATGCCCTTCGAAGGCCTTTTCGAGTCTTGCCTTGGTCGGGGTTGCGAGGTCGGGAAGAACGGTGTCGAGCGCGAAGAGCTTGAAGAAGTAGCGGTGGCGACCGGTGGGCGGGCAAGGCCCGCCGTACCCTTTGCGTCGCCAGTCGTTCAAGCCCTCGCGCGTTCCGGGGGGAAGCTCCTTCGCGGCCACCGCTTCCGGCAATGACCCCGTACTCGGAGGAATGGAATAGAGCACCCAGTGTACCCAGGTGGTGGTGGGCGCCCTGGGGTCCGGAGCATCCGGATCGTCCACGATCAGGGCTAGGCTCCGGGTACCGGGGGGGATCCCGGTAAACACGAGAGGGGGGGATCGGTCCTGGCCCTCACAGGTATAACGGGAGGGTATTTCACCACCCGGCTCGAAGGCGGGTGAACTCAATGCGAAGGACATGGGCGCCCCCCAGGCGAGGGTCGCGTGGCACAACAGAACGAAGATGATCTGAGGCCTTGTGCACACGACGTCGAGAGACATGGTAGGCGGAGGTCCGGCCCGGCCGACCTGAACCTCGGGGGCCCCTCCATTGCGGCGAGGCCGGTGGGCATTTCTTGGAGCTCCCAGGTAGGTCAAGGACCCCACCTGGCCTGACCCCATGGGAGGGGCTGCAGCAGTGCAAGGCGGTCGATCCACGCTTCGGTTGTCCTCGAGCCACAGGAGGTCCCCTTGAAGAAGCTCATCAACAGGCCGGACGACGTGGTGCGGGAGGCACTGGAGGGCATGGCGGCGGCCCATCCCGACATGCTGAGAGTCTCTCTCGAACCGGCTTACCTCGTGCGGGCCGACGCTCCGGTGGCCGGCAAGGTCGCAGTGCTCTCGGGAGGAGGTTCCGGACACGAACCCATGCACGGCGGTTTCGTGGGGGTGGGCATGCTCGACGCCGCCTGTCCAGGCGCGGTGTTCACCTCGCCCACCCCGGACCAGGTCCTCGCGGCCTCGCGAGCGGTGAACGGAGGAGCCGGCGTGCTTCACGTCGTGAAGAACTACACCGGCGACGTGCTGAACTTCGAGCTCGCCGGGGAGATGGCGAAGAGCGACGGGATGGCGGTCGAGACGGTCTTGATCCACGACGACGTGGCCGTGCAGGACAGCCTCTACACGGCAGGGCGCCGCGGGGTGGGCGTGACGGTCCTCGCCGAGAAGATGGCCGGAGCGGCGGCGGAAGAAGGCCGGCCCTTGAGCGGGGTGGCCTCGGTATGCCGGGAGGTCAGCGAGCGCGGGCGCAGCATGGGGATGGCGCTCACCTCCTGCACGGTACCGGCGGCCGGCCGCCCCACCTTTGATCTCGCCCCCGACGAGATGGAGATCGGCATCGGCATCCACGGGGAGCCGGGTCGCACGCGCACCGAGCTCAAGACGGCCCGCGAGATCACCGAGCTGCTCGCGAGCGCCATCCTGGACGACCTCCCGTTTGCGCGAGGCGATCGGGTGCTCGCCTTCGTGAACGGCATGGGCGGCACCCCGCTCATCGAACTCTACGTCGTGTACCGCGAACTCGCCCGCATCTGCTCGGGGCGGGGGATCGCGATCGTGCGCAGCCTGGTCGGCCCCTACATGACCTCACTCGAGATGGCCGGGTGCTCGATCACGCTCGTCAGGATGGACGACGAGCTCATCCGGCTCTGGGATGCACCCGTGAAGACGCCCGCCCTTCGTGTCGGGCTCTAGGCAGGAGGGCGACCGGTGATCTCGCGCGAGGCGGCCAAGCGTTGGCTCTTCTCCTTCGCAGAAGCGATCGCGGCCGAACGAGAGCTGCTCACACGCCTCGATGCCGACATCGGCGACGCCGACCATGGGAGCAACATGGATCGCGGGCTGAAGGCGGTCGTCGACAAGCTATCGCAAAGCGAATTCCCCGACCTGGGCGGGCTCCTCACCACGGCCGGGAAGGTCCTCATCTCCACGGTAGGAGGGGCGAGTGGTCCGCTCTACGGCAGCCTCTTTCTCCAGATGGGCCTCGCCACCGCGGGCAAGCTCGAGATGAGCCTCGACGTCTTCGCGGCAGCCTTGAGGAAGGGTGTCGAGGCGGTGGTCAGGCTCGGCAAGGCCAAGGTCGGCGACAAGACCATGGTCGACGCGCTCTGGCCGGCCCTTGAGGCCCTGGAGGCGGCCGTGGCGAGTGGCGTGCCGGACAAGGAGGCCCTGCTCCGGGCCGCAGAAGCCGCACAGGCCGGCATGGCTTCCACCATCCCGCTCGTCGCGCGCAAGGGCCGGGCGAGCTACCTCGGCGTTCGCAGCGCCGGGCACCAGGACCCCGGTGCCACCTCGTCGCATCTCCTCGTGAGGTCGGCTTTGACCCTCGCAGGGGCCTGAGCGGCGCCGGGGAGTGGCACGCTGAGGTGGGAAGCGCAGAGGACCATGAGGGGCCTGCCACCGAGCGCAGCCCGCTCCCGGATCCAATCGGAAACTCGAGGGCGGTGCTTGGCCTCGTGGCCAAGGCACGGCGCAACCTGCAGCGGCAAGCGCGTCGCGGCGGGCACCTGCGCGTCAATTGAACCGAAGGAAGAATTTTTCTAGCAGGCTTGCGACGCTCGCCGCTCCGCGCAGCGCGCGTGACTCGTGGCGTCAATCGCGAGCAGTGAGGGTCACGGATTCGCGAAACCCCCCTCCTCATCGGTGTTCCACGGCCGTGCTGCCCGCTCACTCGAGGCGGTGATCTGCGATGCTGCTAGCGACGGACGAATGCCCTAGCCCCTCGCTGACGCGGTGCAGCGTCAGGAGTGCGGCGAGCGCCAGGGGCGAGCGCAGGCCGACTTCACATTTCGTGATCGTACCCTGGTCTCGGGACTTGCCGCTGCCCCGACCCGTCAACAGCTCCACGGGCGTGCCAGTCTGTGCTGGCCGTCGCGGGGCCACGTTCGGTGTCCCTCCGCTTGGCGTTCGTCCGACGCGCAAGGACGGCACCGAACGATCGAGACCATCCTGTTCACGGTTAGTTAATATCGAATCCCCCGGCGAGGGGTCACCGTCCGTTGACCCCGGTCTCGACGACCCGAGAGGGCGAGGACTGAGACGTTGAAACGATGGGGAGCGAGGTTACTCCCCAATTCAAACCTTCACCTGGAGCGAGGCGCCGTATGCGAAAGTTGGTATTGCTGGTAGCGGTCATTGCCGCCTGCGGGTCGAGCAGCAGCTCGCCCTCGCAGGTCGCGACCCCGACGTTCAATCCGGGGAGCGGGACATACATCTCGGCTCCCACAGTGACCATCGCGACCAGCACTGCCGGAGCGACCATCTACTACACGACCGACGGGTCAACCCCCACCACCTCCTCGACCGTCTACACCGCGCCGGTCCCCATCACCACGGCGACCGCGACCACCCCGGAGGGCTTGCAGGCCATCGCCACCAAGTCTGGCCTCAAGAACAGCTCGGTGGGGACAGCCTCCTACATCGTGAATCCCAGCGCGCCGGTGGCGGCGACCCCGACCTTCAGCCCGGCGGCAGGTAGCTATCCTTCGGCGCAGAGCGTGACCATCTCCACGACCACGAGCGGCGCCACCATCTATTACACGACCGACGGGTCGAACCCGACCACGTCCTCGAAGGTGTACTCGAGCCCCGTCTCCGTCAGCGCGAGCGAGACCCTCTCGGCCATCGCGGTCGCCTCGGGGTTCGCGAACAGCGCCGTCGGCACCGCGAGCTACACCATCGGAAGCGGCTCGGGAGGGAGCTTCGCGTCCCTGTGCCAGAGCGTCTTCTCGACGTACTCGAACCTCTACGAGACCTGTCTCAAGGCCAACCCGGCTGCCCTGTCCAGCATCGCGGGCTTCATCTCCAACTTCTGCAGCGTCGACCAGACGGAGATCAACGCCGGGCGCGTCGTCTTCAACAGCGCGCAAGCCTCCGCCTGTCAGTCGGCCTTCGCGGGGTTGAGCTGCGCCGAGCTCGCGGGTGCCACCCTCCAGGCGGCCTGTTCGGGCGTCCTCACCGGCACGGTTGCCAATGGATCGGCCTGTTACACGGGAATTGATTGCGCCAACGGGTCCTGCGACGACTCGGCCACCACGTGCCCCGGCACCTGCAGCGCCTATGCAACCCAGGGCCAGTCCTGCGCCACCCAGAGTTGCGCACCCGGCCTCACCTGCATCCTCGCCACCACCACCTGTCAGACCCCGGTCGTGGCCGGAGGCGCCTGCACCAGCACCTCGGACTGCGCTGGCGGACTCTTCTGTGACACGGCCAGCAGCAACACCTGCAAAGCGCAGCAGACGAGCGGCGCCTGCTCCACGTCGAACGCCGATCAGTGCGCGATTGGCTCCGTTTGCGCCTCGGGAACCTCGACCTGCATGCCTCTGCAGGGAGCCGGCGGGAGCTGCTCCGCCTCGCCCGAGGACCTGTGCGGCGTGGGCTACGAGTGCAACACCGCCGGAACCTGCGTCTCCTGGCCCTCTGTCGGGCAGGCCTGCAGCGCCAGCGCGCCCCAGTGCATCGACAGCTTCTGCGACATCACCGCCGCTTCGCCGGTCTGCACGGCCTACGTTGCGGTCGGTAGCCCCTGTACGTCGCCGCTGCAGTGTCAGTCCTTCAATTGCTCGGGCAACCCTGCCGTCTGCCAAGCCTCGACGGCGACGGGCTGCACCCCCCCCTGACGAACGGTGTTCCGGGCCCCGCACTCGGCGGGGCCCGGATCTCACTGCTGGAGGCGCCTTCCTTCGAGTTCCTGCTCACAGGCAGTTCAGGCGTTGCCGGGCCGGGCCGGAAAGGCGTCCTCCAACGCGGCGAGGTCCTCGCTCGTGAGCTCGAGCTCGAGGGCGCCCAGCAGTTCGGTGAGCTGGGCGGGCGAGGTGGCGCTCGCGATGGGGGTCGTCACGGGAGGACGACGCAACTGCCAGGCGAGGGCGACTTGGGCCATGGTGGCCTTGCGCCTGCCGGCCACGGCACGGGTCGACTCGAGGACGCTCTGGGTCCGGTTGTCCTCGAGGTAGTGTTTGACGCGCGCTGATCGCTCGCCGGACGGCGTCGCGCCGGGCGCATACTTGCCGGTGAGAAGGCCGGCCGCGAGCGAGAAGTAGGTGCAGACGCCGAGTCCGCGCGCCGTGCACAGGTTCGCGAGTGGACCCTCGAACCCATCGCGAGCGACGAGGTTGTACTCGGGCTGGGCGACCGAATAGGTGGTGGTTCCCAGCCGGGTGGAGACCGCGAGCGCGGCCGCGAGCCGATCGGCGGAGAAGTTGGAGGCGCCGAGATAGCGGACCTTGCCGGCGCGGACGAGGGCGTCGAAAGCGGCGAGGGTGGTCTCGAGGGGTGTCTTCGGGTCGTCCCGATGAGCGTAGTAGAGGTCGATGTGCCCGACGCCCAGCCGGCGGAGCGAGGCATCGCAACCCCGCTGAACCTGCTCGGCCGAGAGTCCTGCGCCGAGATCGGGTCCGCCCAAGCCCACCTTGGTGGCGATGACCATCTCGTCCCGGCAGCGGCGCTCCCGGAGCCAGGCGCCGATGAGCTCCTCCGACTCGCCCCCGCGATGGCCCGGGACCCAGGCGCTGTAGACGTCAGCAGTGTCGATGAAGTTCCCTCCGGCGGAGCGGTAGGCGTCGAGGACCGCGAAGCTCGCGGTGCGGTCGGCCGTCCAGCCGAAGACGTTGCCGCCGAGGCAGAGGGGGAAGACCTCGAGTTCGGTGGCGCCGAGCCGGCGCCGCGCTGCGCTCTTCATGTCCCTAGGATAAGGGCAGCCGCGGAGCGTGCCCCGGCCCTTTGAGAGGGTGTTCTCCATCGCACGAGGGCCGGCGCCCGCTCGGCAGGGTAGGCCAGATCTGCGCTCGGCGCCCTGGCCAAGTTTCACCTCCAGCGCAGAGCAGGCTCGGCTTCGAGAGGCGGTGAATCGCCGCAGCGGCGGGTAGAGGCGGCTGAGTGGGACAAGACCCATGCGCGGGAGGAACCTGCCCCGGCGAGCACAGAGCGGGCCGGGAAGCCACACTTTCCGTGGCGTTCCGACCTGAGCGGACGGGCTCACCGCTTGCAGTCTTCACAGAGAGCCTCGCTTCCGCGTTGCGGGGAAGGACGCAGATGGACCGAGAGGGGCCCACATTCGGACTCGGGCGGGCGGAGCGCCACCGGATTGCGCTCTTCGGGCCCTCGTCCACAGGCAGGTCGAGCTTCGTCTCGGCGCTCGAAGAAGCCTTCGTTCGGATGACCCGGCGAGACGGGCAGGCTCTAGGCCCTTGCCCCGAGCTCGTCGACCTCGCCGTGGAGCTCGCCCAAGATCACCTGAGCGAAGAGGTCCTGAGCTACCTCGAGACCGCGGATTATGACCTTTTCCTTTGCCTAGGCGAACATGGTGTCCGCGGATTCGACGTCGATCTCGCCCAGGCCCTGCGGGCACTCGGGAAGCCCTGCCTGTTCGCATTCACTCCCGGGGAGGGCGAGAACGAGGCCGTGACCGGCCTCGGACGGCTGGGCGAAGCTTTCGAATTCCTCGTCAGCAGGGGCGACACCCCGCCCGACGCCCAGGAGGTCGCAGCGGCCGTCATCCACCGCATCGAGCTCGGCGAGCGAAAGGGTATGGCGGGGGTGCTGCGGCAAGCGCTCGCGTCCGGTCGGGACCCCTCCTGGGCCATCTCGGTTCTCTTCTCCCGATGGCCTGCAGCCAACGAGCCGGACTGGAACGCGGTCCTCGCCGCGGACCTCTTCCCCGACGAGCAGCGCGTCGGCTGGCTCGATCCGCGCAGCTTCGACGGTTACGCGCAGGACCGCGAGGACGCGCTCCTCGGGCGACTCGTCTAAGAGACGAAGAATGCCGAGGCCCCGTCTATTTTCCTTGCGCGGGGGCCCCCCAGGCGATGGTCTCCAAGATGCGAGCTGCTTTGAGGTTCGCCGGGGCGTGCTCCACCCGTGGGCGCCGCCTGCGCTGGCGCCGTGAGTTGCGTGTCGGGTGAATGATGCGGTTCCCTGGAGGGAGGGCGTGGCGAGCTCCACGATTTCCCGACGGCCGCAATCAGCCAAAAACCGACCGTGCTGGCGGCAGAGATCGCCGAAGATGCGCGAAGGTGAGGTTCGCGCGTGGCGCGGCCAGGGCGACGAACGCGCCTCGTGAGAGACTTCGCCCGGGGCCTCCGCCGCGGGGTCTTCTTAGCTTGACCACGACGTGGGAGGTCGTGACTTCGGCAACTAATCGGTTCTCAGTTGGCCCGAGGCGCCCCCGGCTTGAAGCCGGCGGCCTCGATAGCCTCGGCGAGCTTGGCCGGAGCTACCTTGCCTTTCTCATAGGCGACGACCGCCTGGCCCTTCTCCAGGTTCACGTCGACCGACTTCACCCCGCCCAGCTTGGCGAGCGAGGCCTTAACCCGTGAAACGCAGTGATCACAGTGCATCCCGGAGACAGGGATGGTCACGCGTGTCTCACCCGCTGTGAGGAGGTGAGCCTTGGCGGTGGGCTTCGCCTGGGCGCTCGCCTGCGTGTCCATGTCGGAGTCGCATGCAGAGCACGCGAGGGCGATCGCCGGAGCGAAGGCGGTGAAGAGTGCGAGGGTGAGTAGCTTCGTCATGGGTTCTCCTCCAGGAAGAACTAGCATGGCGCGCCACGCGGGCGGTCGCTTGCCACATCCGGGTCTACAGCGCTGCCGCGCCGCGTCAGATCTGTCGGCGAGCGAATTGGGTTCAGGGCAGGCCCCTCGGTCGAAGGGCGCCCGAACGCGATCTCCGCGAGCGTTCGAGGGCTGCCCTCCCTCGCCCAGGTGCCCCGCACCGGCAGTATGACATGTGTCCGCCGGTGAGAGCGGCCGGCGAGGCATCCCGAGCCGACTTGGCTGGCCGGTTCGCCCGAGCGAGACTAACCGCGCCAGCACGTCACCCGGGACGAACTGCGAGGGAGGGTGGTGCTCACCGGCGCGGCGGGGCCACCGGCGGGCCCGAAGCCTGGCGCGGTCCGCGGGGGTGGCCTCTCGGCGAGCTGCCCCTCGCCAACGGCTGCCGGGCCCATGATATACACTAATAGTGATCTAGCTCCCGCAGACATCGACCTGCCGGGCAGCATCGCAGCCCCTCCGGCGGGTGAAGGCCGCCGCAGGTGGCGGGCCGGAGCACGATGCCAGGGCCACCCCAAGGAAAGCGTTCGCGGGAGGGCGCTCGCGGTGCTAAAGAAGATCGGGCCGCGCCGAGGGGTCGAGAGATCGCCCGGAGCGCAGGCCTACCCCGAAAGGCCCTCGGGGAGGGCATGGGTCATGGCGAGACGGGGCTTGGAGTCGAGTCTTGCGCGAAGGCTCTTCCTCGGCGTCGAGGGGAGGATTGCGGCCCCTCCATGGCCGCGGCCACGGCGAGCCCCGAGGATGGCGAGGGCACGTCATGGCCGATCGGATCTCCCGTGAGTGACGTCCCTTTCGTGGGTGGCCGGACGCAAGAGGCGCTGCGCATCGCCATGGTCATCGACTCCTGGGATGACGCGGCGAACGGCGCGGTGGTCTCCACCCGGCGCTTCACCGACCTCTTGCGCAGAGGCGGCCACGAGGTCACGGTGCTCGCGGCCGGGGCGCCGGCTCCGGGAAAGCTGCCGCTGCGCCCATTCTACCTGCCGCTCGCGAACGGCATCATGAGGAAGATGCGTCTTCCGTTCGCCTGGCCCGCCCGGAAGATCCTGCGCGGCGCGCTCTCGCGCCAAGACGTCGTCCACGTGCAGTTCCCCTTCTACCTCGGGATCCGGGCGGTGACGCTCGCCCGGGAGGCCCGGGTCCCGGTGGTGGCGAGCTTCCATGTACAGGCCGAGCACCTCCTCTACAACGTGGGGGTGCGAAGCGAGGCCTGGATCGAGCGCGTGTACCGCTTCTTCTTGCGCACGGTCTACGACCGGTCGGACCTCGTCATCTGCCCGAGCCGCTTCGCCGAGGAAGAGCTGAGGTCGCGTGGCCTGCGCGTTCCCACCCGCGTCATCTCGAACGGCGTTCCCCCCGAATACCGGCCGCTCAGCGAGGGCAGGCGGGCGCGCTCGGAGCGCTTCGTCGTCCTCTCGGTGGGCCGGCTCGCCCGCGAGAAGCGGCACGATCTCATCATCGAGGCGATCCGCCATTCGCGACACGAGCCGAACATCGAGCTCGTGCTCCTCGGCGACGGGCCGCTGCGTGGCGAGCTCGAGTCGAAGGGGAAGGGCCTCACCCACCCGCCGGTGGTCCGCTTTCTGCCCACCTCCGAGCTCATCCCGTACTACGACCGGGCCGACCTGTACGTCCACGCCGCCGAGGTCGAGGTGGAGTGCATGTCGGTGCTCGAAGCCATGGCTTGCGGGCTGCCCTGCCTCATCGCCCGATCGCCGCGGAGCGCCACGCCGCAGTTCGCCCTGTCCGACGCGTTTCTGTTCGAGGCCGGGTCGCGCGGCGATCTCACCTCCAAGCTCGACCACCTCATCGAGCACCGCGACGAGCTCGAAGCCTCCCGCAGCGCTCATCGAGAGGCCGCCGGCGCCTATGCCATCGACCGCTCCCTCGAGAAGCTCGTAGAGGCGTACCGGGAGGTCACTCACCGCATCTGAGAGGCTCCCCTCGCCCGGCCGAGGAAGAGCTTCAGGCCTTCCTCGCGTCGGCGCGATCCGCCGCGCCCTCGGCCTTGGGCGATCGGTAGGTCCCGAAGCACAGATCCCAAAGCGGTGTCGTCACCCCGAAGCGCGCCTCCGGCTCGGCGAAGTGATGGAGCAGGTGGCCCTTGCGCTGCAGCTTGCCCAGGCCGGTGCGCGGCCTCATGTGGTGGACCGCGTAGTGCGTCATGTCGTACCAGATGTACCCCGCCACCAGCCCGGCGAAGGCTCCCGGGAACAGGCGCGCGCCGAGGAGGACCCGCAAAGGCAGGCCGATGAGGAAGGCGAGGACGATCGCCACCACGGGTGGCATCACCAGGCGATCCGGATCGTGCGGATAGTCGTGGTGGACTCCGTGAACGAGGAAGGCGATGTCACCCTCGAGCTCGGAGTCGGGGTCGGGTTCGAAGTGGAACACGAATCGGTGGAGGACATACTCGAGCAGCGTCCAGATGAGAATCCCGAAGAACACGAGCGACAGGGTGGAGGGCAGGCCCAGGGTCGGGTTCCTGAGACTCCTCGCGACGAAGAAGAGCGCGACCGGCACCCAGACCACGAGGACCTGGGCCGGGTGGACGCGCGACAGGTACCTCTCCACCCAATCGACCCGAAACATGCGAGGGCTGCCGCGCTGCGGCGTCCGCGGCGTCTGGTGAGGTTCGAGCCAGAACACTCGAGCTCCTTAGGGATGCACCCCGTCCCGCGCCCCGAGAATTCCAACACGAGCGCCTCCCTCATGTTAATGGGCCGGGACTTTCGGATGCAGCGGTTTCGGGGGTGGCAAGTCGGTCACTTGGCCCCCGTACGGGGCAGGGGTCGAGCCGGGCGCAGCACCCTGTTAGAATGAACTCACCTTACGTGAATACCCCGACCCCACCGGATTACCGGCGCGTCAGCTGGCCGGAGCCCCATCGCGCGCGGACGAAGAGGCTCCTAGGTGCTCATCCCGAGGCGAAGGCGCTGTGCGGCCACGCCCCCTCCTCCGCCCTCTACGTCATCGGCCTCGTGGCGCTCCAGATCGGGATCGCCTTGCTCTTGCGTGGCCGGCCGCTCTGGCTCGTCTTCCTCGTCGCCTACACGATCGGTGCGGTGGCCAACCACGCCCTGTGGGTGCTCATCCACGAGTGCGCCCACAACCTCGTGTTCCGCGGCGCGTCCGCCAATGCCGGCATCGCCATCCTGGCGAACCTGCCCATCGTCTTTCCCTCCGCCATCGCCTTCCGGAAATATCACCTTCTCCACCACGCCTATCAGGGCCAGGAGGATCTGGACGCCGATCTGGCGAGCCCCGCCGAGGCGCGCCTCGTGGGCTCCTCCGCCTGGCGAAAGGCGCTCTGGCTCCTCTTCTTCTTCGCGGCCCAGGCCCTGCGCGTCGGTCGGCTCAAGCGCGTGCGCCTCGTCGACGGCTGGTACCTCACCAACGCGGCGGTCGAGGTGAGCTTCCTCGTCGGTCTCGGGCTCGTCGGGGGCCCCAAGGCCCTCGCCTACCTCTTTCTGGCGAGTGTGTTCTCCATCGGCCTGCACCCGCTCGGCGCCCGCTGGATCCAGGAGCACTACCTCACCTTCCCGGGCGATCAGGAGACCTTCTCCTACTACGGCCCGATGAACCGGTTTGCCTTCAACGTGGGGTTCCACAACGAGCACCACGACCTCATGCGCGTGCCCTGGTCGAGGTTACCGGACCTGCGCCGGATGGCCCCCGAGCTGTACGAGACGCTCGAGAGCCATTCCTCGTGGACGAAGCTCCTCCTGCGCTTCATCTTCGATCCCTCGCTCTCCCTGCACAGTCGCGCGGTGCGCTCCGAGGCGGTCGACCTCGAGAGCCGGGAGGCGGCGGCGAGCTCGTGAGTCACCCGGCGATGTCGTAGCGGTCGAACCGCAGGGTGAACATGGCACGACCCCGTGTGAGGGAGCGTAGCTCCGTGGCGTAGCCGAACATGCGCCGCAAGGGAGCCTCGCAGGCGATGGTCTTCTCGGCCACGTTCTGTTCCGACACGTCGAGGATAGTGCCGCGGCGCCGGTCGAGGCTGGCGATGACGTCGCCCAGGTGTTCGGAGGGCAGGACCACCTCCACCCGGGCCAGCGGCTCGAGCAGGACGGGCCTCGCTCGAGACGTCGCCGAGCGCACGGCGTCAGCGGTCGCAATCTTGTAGGCGAAGGGCTTGGAGTGCCCCTCTCGCCAGGCGGCCGCCGTGAGGATCACCGCCACGTCCTGCAGGGGGTGGCCCTCGAGGGCACCGGCCTCGGCCGCCTCGCGAGCGCCCTGCACCACGAACTCGCGGACCTCCGGGCGCATGAAGGGCAGGGCGGCCACCTCCGGGGCGATCTGGAAGAGCGAGCCCTGTCCCCGGGGCCGGGGTGCCACCCGCACTGCCACCTGGGCGAAGATGTGGTCCTCCTCGACCTCGCGCTCGAAGGTGCTCGCGGCCTCCGCCTCCGCGGTGAGGGTCTCCCGCATGAGCACCTGGGGTCGCCCGGTGCGCACCCCCAGGCGGAACTCGCGCCGGAGCCGCTCGGCGGCCACCTCGAGGTGGAGCTCTCCCATGCCGGAGATGAGGAGCTGACCCGTGTCCTTGTCCTCCCCGAAACGAAAGGTGGGATCCTCGTCGGAGATGCGGGCGAGCGCCTCGAGCAGGCTCTCGCGCTCGCCCTGGGTGGCGGGCTCGATCGACTGAGAGATGACAGCGTCGTAACCGGTGATGGGCTCGAGGACGAGCGGATGGTCCCGGTCGGACAGCGTGTCGCCGGTGCGTGTCTCCTTGAGTCCGAGGATGGCACAGATCTGCCCCGCTCCCACCCTCGGTACCCGCGTCTTCTGGGCGGCGTGCATGAGGAGCACCCGCGCCGCGCGCTCCGGCTTGCTCAAGCTGGCGTTCCACACCTCGTCGCCCTCGGCGATGCGGCCGGAGTACAGGCGTACGAAGACGAACCGGCGCTTCTCGTCGAGGAGCGAGACCTTGAAGGCGAGCGCGAGGAGGGGAGCCGACTCGTCCGCGCTGCGTTCCTCGGTTTGCCCGGAGATGGGGTGCGCCGCCCTGGGGGGCGGTACGTCGAGCGGGGAGGGGAGGTAGTCGCAGACGGCGTCGAGGAGCTGCGGGATCCCCTTGTTGCGAAGGGCCGAACCGCACAAGAGCGGCACGAAGCGCCCGCCGACGGTCGCCTTCCGGATGGCTGCCCTCAGGGAGGCCTCGTCGACGTCGCGGTCGGCGAGCACCGACTCGGCCAGCCCGTCGTCGAGGTCGGCCACCGCCTCCACGAGCTCGCTCCGCGCCTGTTCCCCTTGCCGTGACAGGCCCTCGGCGAGCTCGAAGGCGCGCGGATCTTCGACATCGGTGAAGCGCAGCCGGCGGCGGCCGATGAGGTCCTCGAAACCCTCGAAAGCATTCTCGGCGCCGGTCGGTTGCTGGACGGGCGCGATGACCTGGCCGGGGAAGCGCGCTCGCAGGGAGGCGAGCGTCGCCGAGAAGTCAGCGCCGATCCGGTCCATCTTGTTCGCGAAGGCGATGCGCGGGACGCGATAGCGGTCGGCCTGGCGCCACACGGTCTCGCTCTGCGGCTCCACCCCATGCGCGGCGTCGAAGACGGCCACCGCCCCGTCGAGGACGCGCAAGGAGCGCTCCACCTCGATGGTGAAGTCGACGTGGCCCGGGGTGTCGATGAGGTGCAGCTCGTGGCCCCGCCAGGCGAAGCTCGTCACTGCTGAGGTGATGGTGATCCCGCGCTCCCGCTCGAGTTCCATCCAGTCCATGACTGCCTGGCCATCGTGGACCTCGCCCATCTTGTGCGTGCGTCCGGCGACGAAGAGCAGGCGCTCGGTGACCGTGGTCTTGCCGGCGTCGATGTGGGCCATGATCCCGATGTTGCGGATGGCGCGCATGCGGCGGCGCGCCGCTGGCTCCCTCTTGTCAGGCTCGACGTTCATGGAAGCGCAAGCATACCGGAGCTCGGGCGAGCTTTCGCGTGTTCCTCTCGCGCGCCCCGGCGGCCCCGCGAGAGACGAGGTGCCAGCCGCGCGCAAGGTTCCTTGCAAGGAAGACCGCGCCCCGCCTCGAGGCGCCTTCGCCCGGCTCTCCGGGTCTGCTAGTTTCGGGCCCGTGCGTCTCGTCATCGCTGGCACCGGCTTCCCTGCCGTGCGCTCCTATCTGGCCGAGGCCCTGCCCGGGGTGAGGGTCGATGCCCTCGAGCTTCCGATGCTGAGGCAGGGCACCGCGGCCGAGGTGCTCATTCCCGCCATGGCGCGGATCGACGGTGAGCTCATGGACCGGGTGAAGGGCCTGCGCCTCATCCAGCAGTGGGGTGCTGGCCTGGAGGGGGTGGACCTCGAGGCGGCCACCGCTCGCGGCATCGCCGTCGCCAACGTCCCCACGGCCGGGACGGGCAACGCCGAGTCGGTGGCGGAGTGGTGCGTGCTCGCCGCGCTCGCCCTGCTGAGGCGCCTCGAGGAGGCGGAGCACACCCTGCGCTCGGGAGCGGGCTGGGGCGCGCCCCTGGGTCGGACCCTCTCCGGCCGGACCGCTGGCCTGGTCGGGCTCGGGGGCATCGGCAGGGCACTCGCCCTTCGCCTGCGGCCGTTCGGCGCACGCCTCGCGGCCGTGAAGCGCCGGCCCGACCCGGCGCTCGCCCGGGAACTCGGCCTCGCCTGGCTCGGGGGCATGGGCGATCTCCCGAGGCTCCTCTCCGAGTCCGACGTCCTGTTCTTGTGCTTGCCACTGTGTGCAGCGACGCGGGAGCTCATCGATGCCCGGGCCCTCGCGAGCATGCCGCCCGGCGCCATCCTGGTGAACCCGGCGCGCGGTGGGCTCGTGGACGGGGAGGCGCTCCGCCAAGCGCTTTGCGAGGGAAGGCTTGGAGGCGCCGGCCTCGACGTCTTCGGTGAGGAACCCATCGATCCCGCCTCGCCGCTGCTCGAAAGCCCGCACCTGCTCGCCACCCCTCACGTGGGAGGCGTCACCGACGTCTCCTACCGAGGGATCGCCGAGGGGCTCGCCGCGAACGTCCGGCGGCTCCTTCGCCGCGAGCCGCTTGCCAACTGCGCGAATCCGGCGGTCTTCGCCCCGAGCGCTCGCCGGGATGGATGACTCAGGCCCTCACGCCCGAGGTGAGCCGACGGAGGAGCGGGACGAAGAGGAGCATGAGCAGGGCGGCTGCGAAGCTCGACGCGACAAAGATGGAATAGAAGCCGCGGTTGGTGGAGCTGACGCGCTGCAATACGCCCTTGAGGCCGCTCGCCAGGGGATGCGATTCACCCGGCACGGGGGTGAAGGTGGCGAGCGCGCCGGCGAGCTTGTTGGCGGCCGCGTTGGCGAGGAAGAAGGAGCCCATGAGCAGGGCGGCAAAGCGCGGCGGCGAGATCTTCGAGACGTAGGAGAGGCCGACTGGCGAGAGGCACAGCTCGCCCAGGGTGTGGAAGGCGTAGGCAGCGACGAGCCAGAGCGGGCTCACCCTCACTCCGGCATCGGCCCGGCCCCCGCCCACCACCAGGAACACAAAGCCCACCCCGAGGAGGAACAGGCCGAGCACCATCTTGAGCGGGGTGGCGGGTTCGCGGCCCACCTTGGCGAGCGCGTTCCACAGGCCGGCGAAGGCGGGGGCGAAGACGAGAATGAGGACTGGATTCACCGACTGCAGAAGGCTGGCCGGGACCTCGAACCCGGCCACGCTCAGGTCGGTGTACTTGTCGGCGAAGAGGTTCATGGAACTACCCGCCTGCTCGTAGGCAGCCCAGAAGAAGACGACGAAGAAGGCGGTCAAGAAGAGCGCCAGCACGCGCCGGCGCTCCTCGCCCTGCGTGCCGAGGACGGTGAAGGTCATGACCGCGCCCACCGCGGCGAGGAAGGCGACGGTGAGCGCGCTCGTTCCACCGAGGAGCACGGCGAGGAGGCCGCCCGCGGCCGCGCCGAGGAGGGACCCGGGGACGACGCGAGCGTTTCCCGGCACGGACGCCGGGGGCTCGCTCGCGCTCCGGTGGGGTTCGGGCCGGAAGCCGATGCCGCGGAGGTAACGGTCGCGGCCCCATACGTTCACCAGGAGGCCAACGAGCATACCCACGCCCGCCGCGGCGAACCCAGCGTGCCAGCCCACCGAGGCGGCGAGCACCCCGCAGGCCAGAGGCCCGAGCGCCGCCCCGGCGTTCACCCCCATGTAGAAGATGGTGAACCCGGAGTCGCGCCGCGGATCGCCGTCCGGATACAGCTGCCCCACCATGGTCGAAGCGTTGGGCTTGAAGAGGCCTGTCCCCACGATGATGAGCAAGAGACCGAGGTAGAAGGCCGCCTGGCCGGGGAAGGCCAGGCAGAAGTGGCCGGAAGCGATGACGAGGCCCCCCAAGACCAGCGCCTGCCGCGTTCCCAGGCAGCGGTCGGCGAGGAAGCCTCCCGCGAGCGGTGTCAGGTAGACGAGCATGGTGTAGGTGCCGTAGAGGCTCGCCGCCCGCGGCGTGTCCCAGTGCAGTCCGTTCACGAGATAGAGCACGAGGAGGGCGCGCATCCCGTAGTAGGAAAAGCGTTCCCACATCTCCACCACGAACAAGAGCCCGAGGCCGCGGGGGTGTCCGAAGAGAGCCCGGTCTTGCTTGACCGACGGTTCAGCGGCCGCGGAGGCCGCCCTGCACAGAGTATCAGTCAGCCGCTTCTCCCCTGGAGGGATGAGGCCGACCCCACGCCGCTTCTGCGGGTCGGGTGCGGGCGTGACGCATGATAAGGCTCACGGACGTGACCCCGCTGCGGATTCGTGCTTTCTTCTCCCCCCTTAGAACCCACCACTGTGGACGAACCTCATGATCACGGTCGAGAAAATCGGCGGCACCTCGATGACCCACTTCGACGAGGTTCTGCGCAACATCATGCTGCGGGACGCGAAGAACGTGTACGGCCGGGTTTACGTGGTCTCGGCGTACGCCGGTGTCACGAATCAACTCCTCGAGCACAAGAAGACCGGTGAGCCAGGCGTCTACGCGAGGTTCGCCCGCGGGGGTGAGTACAGCCCGGCGCTCGACGCGCTCACCGCCAGACTCAAGGCCATCAACCGGGAGCTTTCCTCGACTGGCCTCCCCCTCGAGCTGGCCGACGCATTCATCGGGCGGCGCATGACGGCACTGAAGGAGTACCTCGACTCGATGCGTCACGTGATGGCGAGCGGCTACGTGAAGCGCGAGAGCCTGCTCCTCGCCGCCCGCGAGATGCTCGCCGCACTGGGGGAGGCGCACAGCGCCTTCAACAGCGTGGAGATCCTGAAGGTGAAGGGGGTTCGTGCCTTCTTCATGGACCTCACCGGGTTCGACGACGACGACCCGCTCACCATCGACGAGCGCATCCACAAGTCCTTCCAGGGCGTCGACCCTCGGCAGAAGGTGGTGGTGGCTACCGGCTACACCAAGGGCGTCGAGGGCATCATGCGGGAGTTCGACCGCGGCTACTCGGAGGTCACCTTCAGCAAGATCGCCGTCGAGCTGAAGGCCGACGAGGCCATCATCCACAAGGAGTACCACCTCTCCTCCGCCGATCCCGAGATCGTGGGGTCGGGCAACACGGTGGTGGTGGGGAACACCAATTACGACGTGGCCGATCAGCTCGCCGACGTGGGCATGGAGGCGATCCACCCCAAGGCAGCGAAGCCCATGGAACTCGCCGGCGTCTCCATCCGGCTCAAGAACACCTTCGAGCCGGACCACCCCGGCACGCTCATCACCAAGAGCTACGTCGGCAAGGAGGCGCGCATCGAGGTCATCGCCGGGACGCCCAAGGTCACCCTGGTCGAGATTCATGATCCGTCGATGGTGGGCACGGTGGGCTTCGACCTCGGCATCATGGAGGTCTTCCAGCGGCACGGGGTCTCCTACATCCTGAAAGCCACCAATGCCAACTCGATCAGCCACCTCATCTGGGAGAAGCAGGCCACCTCGGCCCTCCTCGAGGAGCTCGAGAACAAGTACGAGATGGTGACGGTGCTTCCCTCGGCGGTGGTATGCGTCATCGGTTCCAACATCGCCATTCCAGGGGTGCTGGCCCGGGCCGCCCAGGTGCTGGCCGAGAACCGGATCAACGTCAACTGCGTGTCGCAGTCCCTGCGCCAGATCAACATGCAGTTCGTGATCGCGCGCGAGAGCTACAAGAGGGCCATCATCGCGCTCAATGAGGCGCTCTGCCTCAACGGGTCGCTCAGGTCGGGCTAAGGGGGGCGGTCGAGCTACCCCCTGGTGCAAAGAGACCGGGCGGGGCAAGCTGCGGCCCATGGACTCCGCCCAGTTTCGCCGCCTCGGCCACGAACTCGTCGAGTGGATCGCCGACTACCGCGACCGCCTCGAGACCTTGCCCGTCATGAGCCCGGTGGAGCCGGGCGCCATCCGCGCACGCTTCCCCAGCGAACCGCCTCGACAGGGGGGCGGGCTTTCTGGCGCGCTCGCAGCCCTCGAGCGCGACATCCTGCCCGGGATCACTCACTGGAACCACCCCTCCTTCTTCGCCTACTTCCCTTCCAACACGAGCTTCGCCTCGGTCCTCGGCGACCTGCTCGCGGCGGGACTTGGCGCCCAGGGCATGAGCTGGCAGACGAGCCCGGCCGCAACCGAGCTGGAAGAGGTGGTGATGGAGTGGCTGCGCCAGATGCTCGGGCTCTCCCAGGGGTTCTCGGGTGTCATCCAGGACACCGCCTCGACAGCAACGCTGTGCGCTCTGCTCTGCGCCCGCGAGCGCACGACCGGGTTCGGGCAGGTGCGCCGCGGCCTGCAGTCGGGCGAGGCGCCGCTCGTGGTGTACGCCTCCGACCAGGCCCACAGCTCGATCGAGAAGGCCACCCTGCTCGCCGGCTTCGGCCGGGCCTGCCTGCGCCTCATCGAAACCGACGATGTCCACGCGCTGCGCCTCGACCGGCTCGAGGAGGCCATCGCCGAGGACCGCCGGGCCGGACGGCATCCTTGTGCCCTCGTCGGCGCGGTCGGCACGACGACCACCACTGCCGTCGACCCCATCGCCGCCATGGCTCAGATCGCGGCTCGGGAACAGCTGTGGTTCCACGTGGACGCCGCCCTGGCGGGCACGGCCATGGTGCTGCCGGAGTGTCGCGCGCTGTGGGAGGGCGTGGAGGGCGCCGACTCGCTCGTGCTGAACCCGCACAAGTGGATGGGAGTCGGCTTCGATTTCAGCGCCTACTTCGTGCGCGACCCGCAGCACCTCGTGCGGGTGATGAGCACCAATCCGAGCTACCTCAGGACGGCCCAGGACGGCGCGGTGCGCAACCTGCGCGACTGGGGCATCCCACTCGGCCGCCGCTTTCGCGCGCTGAAGCTGTGGCTCTACCTTCTCGACGTGGGGGTCGAGGGGCTCGCAGCCCGGCTGCGCCGCGACCTCGACAACGCGCGCTGGCTCAAGGACGAGGTGGACAGGACGCCGGGCTTCCAGCGGATGGCGCCGGTGCCACTGCAGACGGTTTGCCTGCGGCACCGTCCGGCAGGCGTGACGGACGAGGCGGCGCTCACCCGGCACAACCTCGCCCTGGCTGCACGCGTGAACCAGACCGGGCGCGCCTACGTGACCCCGAGCCTCCTCAAGGGTCGGCAGTTCATCCGCGTGTCCATCGGCGCCGAAGCGACCGAGCGCCGGCACGTGGAGGCCCTGTGGAACCTCCTCAAGGATGCGGCGACCGGCTAAGCCGGCGGCCCGAGAATCGTGCTGACGCGATCAGGCCGCCTGGCGCATCGTCTCGAGGTAGGCGGCGACGGCGAGGCGCGGGTTCTTCGGGCGTGCGAGCTCGATGACGCTCGCCTGCGGCTGCGAACTCACCGCCTCGCCGGTGAGCCGCCCGGCCGCTCCGAACCGCACCGCGCGATACCAGCGTACCTCCGCGTGCGGGGGAGCCGGACTCTCTTGGCTGGAGAGGAGACCCTCGGCACTCACCGTGACGCGTTCCTCGTGGGCGGAGGCCCGGGTCGACTCGGAGGACGCCGGCTGGGGCAGGGCGGGGTCGAGCCCGACGTAGGGGGTCCGTTCGAGTCTCACGAGAGCTGGTCCGGCCGGCCGGCCGTTCTCCGCGGAGAGAGGGTAGTCGAATCGCGCGTGCTCTTCACTCCCCAAGAGCGATGTTGGGCCCGGCTCGTTCCTGACCCGGGTATCGAGGACAGGGTCTAGGGGCTGGTGCGCCTGGGCGCGCAGCAGGCGATGTGGACGAGGTTTGCCAGGTCGAGGGGATTGCGGGGGTGAGGCACGGGTGGGAGGATGTGTCCTGCGCGTCGCCTGGCCTCCCCGAAAGCGCGCATGATCGGCCTCCTTTTTGGTAGCCTCGAGGGGGCCCGTGCGACACGGCCTCCACCACGAGACCGAGGCAGGTTACCGACATGGCCCTCAAGGTAGCGAAGCGCAGCGATACACCCCCCTTCATCGTCATGGAGGTCATGAACGCGGCCTCCAAGCGCGAGGCTTGCGGCGGCGATGTTCTGCACATGGAAGTGGGGCAACCGAACACCCCGGCTCCGGCGCGGGTGCGCGAGGCGGCGGAGCGGGCCATCCGGGCGGACCTGCTCGGCTACACGCTCGCCCTAGGCAACCCGGAACTGCGCGAGCGCATCGCGCGCTACTACTTCGAGCGCCACCGGGTGGCGGTGCCGCTCGAGCGGATCGCGGTCACGGCCGGCTCGCTCGGGGCCTTCCAGCTCGCCTTCCTCGCGGCCTTCGACGCCGGCGACCGGGTGGCCATGGCGAACCCGGGCTACCCGTCTTACCGCAACGCGCTCAAGCCGCTCGGGATCGAGGTGATATCGATCCCGTGCGGACAAGAGACGCATTATCAGCCGACGCCCGATCTGCTCGAGGCGGCCGGTCCCCTCGACGGCCTCATCGTGGCAAGCCCCTCCAATCCCACCGGGAGCGTCCTCTCCCGGGAACGGCTCGAGGCCTTGGTTCGCTACTGCGAGCGGCACGGGATCCGCCTCATCTCCGACGAGATTTACCACGGCCTCACTTACGGTGGACCGGTCCCGAGCGCGAGCGAGCTGTCCTCGAGCGCGGTGGTGGTGAACAGCTTCTCCAAGTACTACTCGATGGCCGGCTGGAGGCTCGGGTGGATGATCATGCCCGAGGAGCTGGCCCGCCCCATCGAGCGGTTGGCCCAGAACTTCTTCATCTGCCCCTCCGCCGTGGCCCAGGCCGCGGCCCCTCTCGCCTTCGAGGCCACCGCCGAGCTCGAGGGCCACCTCGCCCGGTATGCCCGGGCTCGTGACATCCTGCTCGAGGCGCTGCCGCGGCTGGGATTCCGGCGCATCGCTCCGCCGGACGGAGCCTTTTACATCTACGCCGACATCGGTCACCTCAGCCAGGACAGCGTCGCCTTCTGCCGGCGCCTGCTCGCCGAGACCGGTATCGCCGCCACGCCCGGCCTCGATTTCGATCCCGAGCGCGGCTCCACCGCCCTCCGCCTCTCCTACGCACGGGGGCCGGAGGTGGCCGCCGCGGCGGTCGAGCGCCTGGAGCGATGGCTGCCGAAGTTCGGGGCGTCCGGGAGCTAGAAACTCTCAGGCCCGCTCACTTCGGCGAAGCGCGAGCTCTGCGTCAGCTCAGGCGCCGCCGGGCACGACGTGGCTCTCTTTGCGGCCGAGCGCGTGCCCAGGCGGACGGCCCTGCCACGACCGCTGCAGGAATTGCCCGGCGCGGTCGGGCGCTCGCCTGGGGCCGCCGCTCGAGCCTGGGCGAGGAAGGCAGCGGGTCCGAGCCTCGGAACGGGGACGGGTCACACGAGATCCGCCGAGCGCAGGGCATCGCGGGGAGGGGACGCCTCGCCCATCCTCTCCCGGGCCTTGCGCAGGACGAACTCTCGCACCCTCACCATCGACTCCCGAGGACAGCGCTGCAGCACGAGATGGGGTGCATCGAACAGGTGGACCTCGGCATCGGGCCGGAGCGCCTTCATCTCGCGGGGGCTGGAGCGCCGCACGAGCCGGTCCTCTTTCCCCGAGAGGATGAGAACGGGCACCGGACACTGGCGCAGAGCCTCGGAAGCATCGACCCGGAGCGCCTCGGCCGCGCGCGCCGCCATGACGCTTCCACGTACCGTGGCGACCGCCGCGCGCACATCCTCCACGAGAGCGGCGGGAGCATCGAAGCCGGCGAGGAGCAGCCGCACGACGTGACGGGGCAGCGGCAGGCGAAAGAAAGCCGGGGCGAGCGGCCGCAGCGCGGCGATGGGAGCCGCCGCCGGGCGTCTCACGAAGGTGGTGGCGAGCACCACGGCGACGAGGCCGGGGGGCCCCCGGGCGGCCAGGCGCAGGGCGAGGGGGCCCGAGAAGGATTCACCGAGCAGTGCGAACGGACGATCCTGCGGGAACAGGGGGCGGAGTCGCTCCTCGAGCGCCGCGTAACTGAGCTCTCGGTCGGGCGGGTAGGCGACGGGAACGAGGTCGAGAGAGCCGTCCGCCTCCGCCTGGAAGCGCGCGAAAAGCCTTCCCGTGCCTTCGAGGCCCGGCAGCAGGAAGATCGTGATGGGCGCGGGCGCCGCCATGAGTTCACGCATACTACTCCCCGCGTACGGCCGGTCGCCATGCCGTCCCGAGGCGCGTGGCGAAACCCAAGCGCGCGCCGAGCAGGGCGGTCGAGGCGAGGCACTCCTCACGATCCAGGCCAGGAACTCGCAGCCCGCCCGCCAAGGCCAGCCGTGAGGAGGGCTGTCCGCTGCGGCTCGAAAACCCGACGCTTCGCCCCGGGGAGCTCGAAAGGGCATACTCTCCCTATGAAGCGGATCCTCATCGTCAAGACGGGTTCGGCCCCCGAGGCGGTTCGTGCCACTCACGGCGACTTCACCGACTGGTTCGCGGAACTCTTGGCCGGACGCGCGCTCGCGACGGTCGTCGACGCGGTGGAGGGGGAACTTCCTGTTCCCGTGCCCTACGCGGGTATACTCGTCACCGGTTCTTTGGCGAGCGCCACCCGGTTCGAGGGCTGGATGGAGTCCCTCGCCGCCTGGCTCTTGCGCGCCTCGGAGGAGCGGCCGGTTCTGGGCGTCTGCTTCGGGCACCAGCTCTTGGCGAGGGCCCTTGGCGCTCGGGTCGAACGACACCCGGCGGGACCCGAGATGGGGACCGTCGAGGTGGAGCTCACCAGGGAGGGCGAGGAGGACCCCCTGCTCCAGGGCCTCCCCACCCCGGTGAGCGTTCAGGAGTGCCACGAGGATCACGTACCGGAACCGCCCCCCGGCGCCGTCGTGCTCGCGAGGAACCGGCATGCCCCGGTGCAGGCCTTCGCGTATGGGCCGCGGCTGAGGGCGATCCAATTTCACCCTGAGTTCAATGAGGCCCGCAACCGGGCCTTCACCTTGGCGGAGCGCGCCGAGCTCGAGCGCCTGCGCCCCGGGCTTTCCGAGGACGTGCTCGCGAGCATTCGCCCCACTCCACACGGCCCGCGGGTGGTGCACAACTGGCTCGACGCCTTCGTGAGCTGAAGGCCACCGCAGGATGGCCGGAACGCGAGCCTTCCGGCTACAGGTCGCAGCTCGTCGCGCCGCCCAGGGAGGCGAGGGCGGTCGTCGATCCGACGGCGTTGCCCGGGAGCAGGTAAGTGATGGTGTAGGTCGTCCCCGCGACGAGGGTCGCGTTCACCGGACACTCGATGAAGGTGATGGCGCAGGCCTGAGAAGCGCACGCGGTCTCGCCCGAGCACTGCTGAGCGGTGGAACTGAGCTCGATGGTGGTGCTGCCGGAGAGAAGCTCGCCGGAGCAGCTCGGCGAGGTGTCCGTGCAGTCGGGGCAGATCGGGATGGCGATCGTCATGGGTGTCGCCGCGGCCACGACTCCACACCCGTTCTGGAGGCTCGAACTCGCGACCGGCTCGCCGACGCTCGTGCAGGCATTGCCGCAGGCGATGGCGTGGAGAAGGGCGAGGGCAGCGAAAGGGAGCGCTCGGTGGTTCATCGTGCGGTCCTTTGCGTGGTGGGAGCGCGAAGTCGCGGCGCTCGGCTTCGGGTACACCCGAGATAACGCGACGTCGAGCCAGGGGTTAAGACCTACCTCACCCATCCGGCCGGCGCGATGCCGAGGGGGCGCCGTTCGCTTGCAGTGTCGACCTCGCGGTCACCAGACACACTTAAGACCTTGGAGGGGCGTCGCCGGTCGGCGTCGCGCCTTGCCGGTTCGTGATGCGCCGGTCGGGGTCGCGACGGGGAAGCCCGCGCGCGCAGACGAAGAGGCGGCCTCACCCCGGGTGGACGAAGGGACTCGTCGGGGTGCAGCTGCCAGCGCATGGCAGCCTGGTTTCTCGTGTAGAGTCGGCCACATGAGAGCCCTCGTGCTGGAGCGTCACGGCGGTCCCGAGGCGATGCAGGTGAAAGAGCGGGCCGATCCGCGACCGGGACAGGGAGAGGTCCAGGTGCGGGTGCGGGCGGCAGGTGTCAACTTCGCCGACATCATGGCGCGGCTCGGCCTCTACCCGGACGCGCCTCGGCCCCCGTGCGTTCTCGGTTACGAGGTGGCTGGAGAGGTCGAAGGGCTGGGGCCAGGAGTGGGCGGGGTCTCCCTGGGAGCGCGGGTGCTCGCGCTCACCCGTTTCGGCGGCCAGGCGGAGCGGGTCTGCGTGCCGCAGGCCCGGGTCTTGCCCATGCCGGAGGGGATGGGCTTCGAGGAGGGGGCCTCGCTTCCCGTGAACTACCTCACGGCCTACCATGCTCTGTTCCGGGTTGCAGGCCTGCGACCCTCGGACAGGGTTCTCGTGCACATGGCCGCGGGCGGGGTGGGGCTCGCCGCCCTCCAGCTGTGCCGCACCGTACCCGGCGTCGTGACCTTCGGGACTTCCTCGGCAGCGAAGCATGCCCTCCTGCGGGCCGAGGGCTGCGCACACCCCATCGACTACCACCGCCTGGATTACGCCGAGGAGGTGCGCCGGCTCACTTCGGGGAAGGGGGTCGATCTGGTGCTCGATCCCCTGGGAGGCCGCAGCTGGCGCAAGGGTTACGAACTCCTACGGCCGAGCGGCCGGCTCGTTGCCTACGGGTTCGCCAACCTGGCGACGGGCGAGCGACGCAGCACGCTACGGGCGCTCGGGGAGCTCGCCCGGACGCCGTTCTTCACGCCCATCGGTCTCATGAACGACAACCGGGGGGTGGCCGGTATCAATCTCGGCCACCTGTGGGGCGAGCCCGAGCTCTTGTCGGCCGAGCTCTCGGCGCTGCTCGACCTGTTTCTGCGCGGAGCCATCCGGCCTCGAGTCGACCGGGTCTTTCGCTTCGAGCAGGCCGCCGAGGCGCACCGCTACATCCAGTCGCGCAAGAACACGGGGAAGGTGGTGCTCACTCCGTAGGGTGGCCGAGGACATCCGGGCCGCGGTCTCGAAGGGGGAGGGCGCTGCGCAGGACCTCGTGAGCCTCTCGCAACATCGCGACCGTGGCATCCCACGAAAGGCAGGGATCGGTCACCGAGCATCCGTAGCGGAGCTTGGAGAGATCCTCCGGGATGGGCTGGGAGCCCTCCTCGATGAAGCTCTCCACCATGAGGCCCGCGATCGATCGGTTGCCGTCTCTCACCTGGTGGACGACGTCCCGCATGACGAGCGGCTGCAGTTCGGCTTTTTTCCAGGAGTTCGCGTGGGAGCAGTCCACCACGACGTTGAGGGGCAGGCGAGCCCGCCTGAGGGCCTGCTCGGCGAGGGAGATGGAGACGGTGTCGAAGTTGGGGCGTCCGCCCCCTCCGCGCAGGACGAGGTGGCCGTATCGGTTGCCGCGGGTTCGCACGATGGCGGTCCGCCCCTCTTCGTTGATGCCGAGGAAGGCGTGGGAACGGGCGGCGGAGAGGACGGCGTTCACCGCGCCTTCCACGTCGCCGTCGGTGCTGTTCTTGAAGCCGACCGGGGTGGAAAGCCCCGAGGACATCTCCCGGTGCGTCTGCGATTCGGAGGTGCGTGCCCCGATGGCCGTCCAGGTGACGAGGTCGCCGTAGTACTGGGGGCCGATGGGGTCGAGGGCCTCGGTGCCGGCGGGGACACCGAGCGTGTTCACGTCGAGCATGAAGCGACGCGCCATCTCCATCCCCTCGTCCACCCGGAAGGAGTCGTCCATGCACGGGTCGTTGATGAGTCCCTTCCAGCCGATGGAGGTGCGGGGCTTCTCGAAGTAGACGCGCATGATGACGAGCAAGGTCTCGGAGACCTCCTCGGCGAGAGCCCGCAGGCGCCGGGCATAGTCGAGTCCGGCCTCCGGGTCGTGGATGGAGCAGGGGCCGACCACCACGAACAGACGCCGCTCGCGGCCGTCCAGGATGGCCTGGAGCGCCTGGCGGCCCCGCACGACCGATTGGGCGGCGGCCTCGGTGAGGGGGAGCCGCTGTTTCATCTCGGCCGGCGTCGGCATGATGTCGAAGGCGGCGACGTTCAGGTTCTCGGTGCGCTGCATGGGTCCTTGTCCGCGTTCAGGGGCTAGGGTTCACATAGCGCACCGACGGGAGGCCTGTCGACGGCGGGGTTCGCGGCCCGCCACGATCTCAGGACGGCTCGCCCGCGAGGGTGACCTCGCCCCGGAGCACCTCGACGACCTCACCGCCCACCCGCACGTCGCGTACGGTCGAGCCCGTCCTGGCCGCCCGCACGTAGATGCGGCTCTCACGGAGCGCCTCCGCGCCCTGCTCGATGAGCACGCGCTCCTCGGGACGGGCCAGCCCGTGTTCCACCATATAGGCTGCGGCGCATCCCGCCGCCGACCCCGTGGCCGGGTCCTCTCCGCCGTGGAAGATCATGCGAGCGCGCAGGCGGACGGCAGGATCGCGCGTGTCCCGGGTGACGAAGTAGAAGGCGTCCACTCCTTCGCCCCCCGAGAGGTAGGCGGTCATGCGGCTGACGTCCACTCTCAGCGCCCTGAGGGTGGCGAGGGAGCGCAGGGGAACGACCGTGAAGGGAATGCCGGTCGAGACGGTCTCCACCGGCAGGTCGGGGTCGATCTCGGCTTGGTCGAGGCCGGCCGCCTCGGCGACCGCCTCACGCTCGTGCACTCGCCCGAATACGGGGTCGACCTGTGTCATCTCGCCGAAGGCGGGGCCGAGGGAGGGATGGAAGCGGACCGGGACCCGGCCCACGGAGAGGTCGAGCACGATCTCGCCGGCTTCGGAGGGGCCGCGCAGGACGAAGGCCGTGCCGAGCGTGGGATGGCCGGCGAAAGGCAGCTCCTCTCGCACGGTGAAGATGCGCACGCGAATTCCCCGCGCGCGTTCCGTGGCGGCGTCGCGCGGAAGGACGAAGGTGGTCTCCGAGAGGTTCATCTCCCGAGCCAGGGCTTGCATCTCGAGGTCCGAAAGACCGCGCCCGTCGGTGAAGACGGCCAGCGGGTTTCCCGCCAGCTGCCGTGAGGTGAAGACGTCCACCTGAACGAAAGGGTAACGCCGGGGCTCGCTCATGCCCCTCCTTTCCTCGCGCCCGGTCGTGAGGGGCCAGGGCGGTCAGTCGGCGAAGGCGGTGAGGCTCGCGCCAAAGCGAGCCTCACTGACCGGCCCCGGCGAGAACCGTGGTCAGGGCGCGGAGCAGTGCCGCTCGCCCTCCCGCACCTTCGGGCCGAGGTGCTCGAAGCGGTACTCACGCCCGCCGCGCAACACGTGCCTCACACTTCCGTCGGCGTCGAAGAGAATGGGCAGACCGGCTCGCCGCCATTCCTCGCGCGTTCCCACGGTGTTGAGGACACGAGCGAGGGTGGGCGGAGTACTGGGATCGTCGACGCCGGTCAGCCTCCAGAAATCCGAAGGCTCTTCCGCGGGAAGGGCAAGGCCCATGAGCGACCTCCTAGCGATACCCTGACGCTATCGCAGCGAGCAGCGGAGGCAAGCGCCCTAACGAGGGCTTTTCCCCGCTCGCAGGCCTCAAGTGGCTCGCGAAGCCCGGCGCTTGTCCGGTGCGGCGAACCGTCACGGCGGGGCCGCGCCGCTCTTCGAGGAACGGTAGAACCTGGTCCTTCGCCTGCCGATCGCCACGCCCCACGCTTCCATGGAGGGGACGGGCCGTTCGGTGGACTTTGCCGTGATGATCCGATCTGCCGCGAAGTGGCCGATGGCCGCCGCCGCACTCTGGGCAGCTCTCCTTGCGCGACGACCCTGGAATACAGGCCTTTACCTCGCAAGGCCGGCGTGTTTGTTTGCCGGTGTGACCCAGGCCTGGCTCCTCTGGTACCTGCTCTCGGCGCTCACGGGCCACCCCTTGGGCGTCCTCGTCGCCCTGCTCGTCATCGCCTGGGTGGGCGACCGGCTGTCGTTCGGGTGGCTACCGAGTCCGGTGCGCTCCTGGGCGCGTCTTCGGCGGGTGAGCGAGCTCAGGCGCGCCCTCGCCACGAACCCCCACGACCGCCGGGCCCGGCTCGAGCTGGCGGACCTGCTCCTGCGCCGCCGGCCCCGGGAGGCCGCCGAGCTCGCCCGCCAGAACGTCGAGGCCGGGGACGAGGACGTGCCGACCGTCTTCCTGCTCGGGGCCGCCCTGGCGCGAAGCGGAGCCCTCGAGCGGGCCGAGCACGTCCTCAGCTTCGCCAAGAAGGCCGAACCGGGCTACCGCATGGGCGAGGTCGACCTCGAGCTCGGGCGGGTTCGACTGGCCCGGGGGGATTTTGACGGAGCGCACGAGGTGCTCTCGCATTTCGTGGCCCAGCGCCCGGGCACGGTGGAAGGGCGCTACCTGCTCGCCCGTGCGCTTTCCGGCCGGGGCGACCGGGATGGGGCGCGCCGGGTCCGCGAAGAGGGGTGGCGGGAGTACCGGGCGCTACCTCGCTTCAGGCGGCGCGAGGAGCGGAGCTTTGCGGCGCGCCTGAGGCCGCTGCGGTCCGCACTCGTGCTCGGGGGAGCCGCGGTGGCCGCCTTGGCGGTCATCCTGACCTTCGCCGTGCGCGTGTGGGGAGGCTGAACTTCCCGAACCCGCTCTGGCCGAGATGGGCGGGCTTGCTCGTTCGACCGCCCCACGGGAACTCGCAGCCGGTCGTTGCTGCGTGTCGAAGGCGGGTGAGCTCGAGTTGTCGGCTCTCCACCGACTCGGGTACGCCTGAGAACGGGGGTGGCGCGAAGAAGGTGGAGTTGTGCGAGACTCCGAGTCCGCCACGAGCGAGGGAGGCTGGGAATGCTCCCGAGCGGGGGCGGTCACTGCCAGAGAGCGTTCGCCAACGACACACAGCCCGAGGGAGATCGGTCCATGCCCCGCACGAAGAACTTCAATGCTGGCCCCGCAGCCCTGCCGCTCCCCGCACTCGAGCGGGCGCGGGAGGAGATGCTCGACTTCGCGAAGAGCGGCATGTCGGTCATGGAGCACAGCCATCGCGGCAAGGAGTACGAGGCGGTGCACGACGAGGCGCTCTCGCTCCTGCGCGAGCTCCTCCCCGTCCCGCAGACGCACGAGATCCTGTTCCTCCAGGGTGGCGCCACCCAGCTCTTCGCCCAGGTGCCCCTGAACCTCGTCGAGCCCGGCGGGGCTGCCGAGTATCTCGTCACGGGCGCCTGGGGGGAGAAGGCGTTCTCGGAGGGCAAGGTGGCGGCCACCCTGGTGGGTGGGGCCGCCCGCGTCGCCTTCACCACCGGGCTCGGAGAGGGCAAGGAGAAGGCTTACGAGCGGGTGCCCCGGCCCGAGGAGGTCAAGGTGAGCCCAAAGGCCGCCTTCCTTCACCTCACCTCCAACGAAACCATCCACGGGGTCGAGTTCGCAGCCGACCCGGCGCGGCCCTTCCCGGAGGCCGGCCAGGTTCCACTCGTCGCTGACATGTCGAGCGATTTCTTGTGGCGTCCGATCGACCTCTCGCGCTTCGGCCTCGTATACGCCGGGGCCCAGAAGAACATCGGCCCCTCGGGCGTGGTCGTGGTGGTGGTCTCGAAGGAGCTTCTCGCGCGGGGGCGCAAGGACATCCCCAAGATCTTCCAGTTCCGGACCCAGGCGGAGAACAAGTCCCTCTACAACACGCCCCCCACCTTCGGCGTCTACATGATCCGCAACGTGCTCGCCTGGCTGAAGGGCCTCGGCGGTCTGTCCGCCATGGAGGCGCGCAACCGGAAGAAGGCGGCCCTGCTCTACGCGGCCCTCGACCGGAACGCCTCCTACTACCGCGTCCCGGCGGAGAAGGAGAGCCGGTCGGTGATGAACGTGGTCTTTCGGCTCCCCACCGAGGCGGACGAGGAGCGGTTCGTAGCCGAGGCGAAGAAGCGCGGGATGGTGGGCCTGAAGGGGCACCGGTCCGTGGGCGGCATCCGGGCTTCGATCTACAACGCCTGCGAACCGGAGTGGGTCGAGGAGCTCGCCCGTTTCCTGGACGAGTTCGCGCGACGCGCCTGAAATGCCTCGCCCCGGGGGCGAGGCCTCTTTCATGTGGAGCCCTAGGCGGCCGTTGGCGCGTCGCCAGCTCTAGCTCGCTGTGGCCGGGACCTTGACCCTGATGTCGTGGCGCTTGCGGCGCGTGAGCCGGTCGAGGGCGAGGTAGATGACCGGCGTCGTGTAGAGGGTGAGCACCTGGGAGAGGAGGAGCCCCCCCACGATGGTGATGCCGAGCGGCCGGCGCAGTTCGGCCCCCGCGCCGGTGCCCAGGGCCAGGGGCAGGCCACCCAGGAGCGCGGCCAGGGTGGTCATCATGATGGGTCGGAACCGCAAGAGGCAGGCGCGGTGGATGGCCTGGCGCGAGGTGAGTTTCTCGTCGCGCTCGGCCTCGATGGCGAAATCGATCATCATGATGGCGTTCTTCTTCACGATCCCGATGAGGAGGATGACGCCGATGAGCGCGATGATGGAGAACTCGGTCTTGAACAGAATGAGGGCGAGCAGGGCCCCCACCCCGGCCGAGGGCAGGGTGGACAGGATGGTGACGGGGTGGACGTAGCTCTCGTAGAGGACCCCGAGGACGATATAGACGGCGAGGATGGCGGCGAGGACAAGCCAGGGTTCGCTGGCGAGCGAGTCGATGTAGGCCTGGGCGGTGCCCTGAAAGGCGGCGTGGATGCTGGCCGGCAGTCCAATCTGCTGTTCGGCGTGGCGGATGGCGGTCACCGCCTGGCTGAGCGAGACGTTGGGGGCGAGGTTGAAGGAGAGGGTAACCGCCGGGAACTGGCTCTGGTGATTCACCGACAGGAAAGCGGGTGCCGGCGAGTAACTCGCGAAGGAGAGGAGCGGGACCTGGGCGCCGGTCGGGGTGGGGACGTAGATGCTCTTCAGCGCGTCCGGCTGCTGCTGGAACTCCGGTTTCACCTCGAGAACCACCCGGTACTGGTTCAGCTGGGTGAACATGGTGGAGACTTGGCGCTGCCCGAAGGCATCGTAGAGGGCGGCGTCCACCGCCTGGGGCGTGATGCCGAGCCGGGCGGCGCTGTCGCGATCGATGTCGACCTCGAGCTTGAGGGCCTGGGTCTGCTGGTCGGTGGCCGCGTCGCGCAGCTCGGGCAAGGTCTTGAGCTTGTCGAGCATGCGCGGTGCCCAGGTGTTGAGCTCGGCGAGGTTCGCGTCCTGCAGCGAGTACTGATACTGGGTGCGGGTGGCCCGCCCCCCCATCCGCACGTCCTGCACGGACTGCAGAAAGAGGTTGATGCCCGGCACCTGAGCGAGCTTCGGCCTCAGGGCGCCGATCACCTGGTCGGCGGTCCGGTGCCGCACCCCGACCGGCTTCAGCTCCATGAAGACGTTGCCGGTGTTGAGGGTGCCACCCCCGATGAAGGAGACAAAGTGCGCCACGTCGGGATCGCCGAGCACCACCTTGTTCACGAGCTCCTGGCGCGCCCTCATGGCCGGGAAGGAGATGTCCTGGGGCGCATCGGAGATGCCCGCGATCGACCCCGTGTCCTGCTGGGGGAAGAGGCCCTTCGGCACGACCACGTAGAGGAACAGGCTCAAGGCCGCCGCCCCCACCGTCACCGCCTGCATGAGCAAGGCATGTTCGAGCACCCAGCCTAGGCTCCGGTCGTAGGCGCCGAGGACACGCTCGAAGACCTTCTCGGAGAGGGTGAAGAGCCGGCCATGGTGGCCTTCGTGCGCCGAACGCAGCAGGCGGGCCGCCATCATGGGGGTGAGCGTCAGGGAGATGAGGGCCGAGACCGCGATGGCGATGCTGAGGGTGACCGCGAACTCGCGGAAGAGCCTCCCCACGATCCCGCCCATGAGGAGCAGCGGGATGAACACGGCGAGGAGCGAGCCGGTGATGGAGACGATGGTGAAACCGATCTGGGCGGCGCCCTTCAGGGCCGCCGCGAAGGGCTTCTCGCCCGCCTCGATGTAGCGGGTGACGTTCTCGGTGACCACGATGGCGTCGTCGACGACGAAGCCGGTCGAGATGGTGAGCGCCATGAGCGACAGGTTGTTGATGCTGTAGCCGAGCAGGTACATCCCGCCGAAGGTGGCGACCAGGGCGAGCGGCACGGCCACGCTGGGAATGACGGTGGCCCACCCGCTTTTGAGGAACACGAAGACCACCAGCACCACCAGGATCACGCTGATGACGAGGGTCTTCTGGACGTCGCGCACCGAGGCGCGGATGGTCTGGCTGCGATCCATCGTCACCTTGACCTCGATGGCCGGCGAGATGGACTGGGTGAGCTGGGGCAGGAGCGCCTTCACCCGCTCGATGACGTCGATGATGTTGGCGCCGGGCTGGCGGCGGATGAGCATGATGACCGCCCGCTTCCCGTCGGCCCAGCCGGCGATGCGGGTGTTCTCGACGCTGTCCTCGACGTGGGCGACGTCGCGCAGGCGAACCGGCGAGCCGTTCCGGTAGCTGATGACGAGGGGCTCGAACTCGGCAGCGCTGAAGAGCTGGTCGTTGGCGGCCAGGGCCTGGGCCTGCACCGGTCCGTTGAGGGAGCCCTTCGGGTCGTCGACGGTGGCCCGGGTGAGGACGTTCGCCACGTCCTCGAGGCTGAGGCCGTTGCCGGCCAGGGCGGTCGGATCCACCTGCACGCGCACGGCCGGGTTCTGGCCGCCGCCCACGAAGACCTGGCCCACCCCGTCCACCTGGGAGATCTTCTGGGCCAGGATGGCGTTGGCGGTGTCGTAGACCTTGGCGAGCGGGAGTGTGTCCGAGGTGAGGGAGAGGATGAGGATGGGGGCGTCGGAGGGGTTGACCTTGCGGAAGTTGGGGCGGGTGGGGAGGTTCTGAGGCAGATCGCCGGCGGAGGCGTTGATGGCCGCCTGCACGTCGCGCGCCGCCGCGTCCACGTCGCGGTCGAGGTCGAACTGCAAGGTGAGGCTCGTCGCGCCGAGCGAGCTCACCGAGGTGATCTCGGACATGCCGGCGATGCGCCCGAAGCGCCGTTCGAGGGGGGTCGCCACCGCCGAGGCCATGGTCTCGGGGCTCGCGCCGGGGAGGGCCGCACTGACGTTGACGGTGGGGAAATCCACCCGTGGCAAGGGCGCCACCGGCAGCTGCGTGTAGGCGGCCCCGCCGGAGAGGAGCAAGGCGGCGGCGAGGAGGGTGGTCGCCACCGGACGGCGGATGAAGGGTTCGGAGATGCTCATGTCCCGCTCGTCACCACCCGCGGTCGCTCCTCGGGGGCGCGGCCTCGCCGCCGGACCAGCCGACCGAGCCGCGCCATGTAGAGGTAGACGACGGGTGTGGTGTAGAGGGTGAGCAGCTGCGAGATGATGAGGCCGCCCACGATGCTGATGCCGAGGGGCCGGCGCAGCTCGGATCCCGTCCCGGTGCCGAGGGCGAGCGGCAGGCCGCCGAGCAGGGCGGCCATGGTCGTCATCATGATGGGACGGAAGCGCAAGAGGCACGCCTGTTCGATGGCATCGCGGGTGGACAGTCCCTGCTCGCGCTCGGCCTCGAGGGCGAAGTCGATCATCATGATGGCGTTCTTCTTCACGATCCCGATGAGCAGGACGATGCCGATGAGGGCGATGATGGTGAACTCGGTCCGGCACACCATGAGGGCGAGCAGGGCCCCCACCCCCGCCGAGGGCAAGGTGGACAGGATGGTGACCGGGTGGATGTAGCTCTCGTAGAGCACCCCGAGCACGATGTAGACGGTGAGGAGCGCGGCCACGATGAGCACGGGCTCGCTCGCCAAGGAATCGCGGAAGGCCTGGGCGGTGCCGGCGAAGTCGGCGTGCACCGCCGGCGGGAGGCCGAGCTGGGCGGTGACGTTGTTCACCGCGTTGACGGCCTCTCCGAGCGAGACGCCGGGGGCCGGGTTGAAGGAGATGGTCACCGCCGGGAACTGGCCCTGGTGGCTGATGGCGAGAGGGGCCACCGTCCGCTCCATGTGGGTGAAGGCGGCAAGCGGGACCTGGTCGCCCGAGGGGGTGCGTACGTACAGGTGGTTGAGGGCGTCCGGATCACGCTGGAAGTCCGGCTTCACCTCGAGGATGACCCGGTACTGATTGAGCTGGGTGAAGATGGTGGAGATCTGGCGCTGTCCGAAGGCGTCGTAGAGCGCCGCGTCGATGGCCTGGGGCTGGATGCCGAGCCTCGACGCGGTGTCGCGGTCGATGGTGAGCTTGAGCTGCAGGCCTCCGGATTGCTGGTCGCTCGCCACGTCGCGCAGCTCGGGCAGGGCTTGCAGCCGTTCGAGCACCTGGGGCGCCACGGCCGAGAGTTCCCCGATGTCGGGGTCCTCCAGGGTGAATTGATACTGCGTCCGGCTGACCCGGCTGTCGATCTGGAGGTCCTGCACCGGCTGCAGGTAGAGGTCGATTCCGGGGACCGCGGCCAGGCGGGAGCGGAGACGGTCGATGATCTCGGTGGCGCTCGCCGAACGCTCATCGCGCGGTTTGAGCGAGATGGAGAGCCTTCCGCTGTTCGTGGTCGGGTTCGTGCCGTCGGCACCGATGAAGGAGGCGACCGTGGTGACGTCGGGGTCCTTCATGACCACCTCGGCGAGGGCACGCTGCCGGCTCATCATGCTCTCGAACGAGACGTCGGCCGGGGCCTCCGAGACCCCCACGATGAGGCCGGTGTCCTGCACCGGGAAGAAACCCTTCGGCACCACCACCGCCAGAAAGACGGTGAGGCCGAGGGTGCCGAGGGTGACGGCCAGGGTGAGCGGCTGGTGGGAGAGGACCCACTTCAGGGTTCGATCGTAGAAGCCGACCAGCCGGTCGAAGAGGCGCTCGAAGAGGCGGGCGAGGCCGCTCGGCTTCTCGTCCGAGCGCAAAAGGTGGGCGCACATCATGGCGGTGAGGGTGAGGGACAGCAGCGCCGATACGCCGATGGCGATGGCGAGGGTCACCGCGAACTCGCGGAAGAGCCGACCGATGATGCCCCCCATGAAGAGGAGCGGGATGAGCACCGCCACGAGGGAGACGGTCAGGGAGACGATGGTGAAGCCGATCTGCTTCGCTCCCTTGAGGGCGGCCTCGAAGGGCGTCTCCCCCTGTTCTACGAAGCGGGCGATGTTCTCGATCATGACGATGGCGTCGTCGACCACGAAGCCGGTCGAGATGGTGAGGGCCATGAGGGAGAGGTTGTTGAGGCTGTACCCGCACAGGTACATGACCCCGAACGTGCCGATGAGGGAGAGCGGGACGGCCACCCCGGGGATGATGGTGGCGCGCAGGCTGCGCAAGAAGACGTAGATGACCGCCACGACGAGGAGCACGGTGAGCACGAGGGTGAACTGGACGTCGTTCACCGAGGCCCGCACCGTCTCGGTCCGGTCGGAGACGATGGTCACCTTGAGGCCCTGGGGCAGGGCGGAGGAAAGCCTGGGCAAGAGCGTCTTCACGGCCTCCGCCACCTGGATGACGTTGGCGCCCGGCTGGCGCTGCACGTTGAGGATGATGGCCCGGTCCTTCCCGGCCCAGCCCGCGAGCTGCGTGTTCTCCACCCCGTCCACCGCGTCGGCGATGTCGCGAAGCCGGATGGGCGATCCGTTCACGTAGGCGATGATGATGGGCCGGAAGCTCGCTGCCTTGTAGAGCTGGTCGTTGGTGGCGAGGGTGTAGTCCTGGCGCGGGCCGTCCACGTTGCCGACCGGCTGGTTCACGTTGGACGCCACCACCGCCTGGCGCACGTCCTCGAGTCCGAGTCCCGCCCCGGCCAGCGCCGCCGGATCGACCTGCACCCTCACCGCCGGCTTCTGGCCCCCGTTGATGGTGACGAGGCCCACGCCGGCCACCTGCGAGATCTTCTGCGCCAAGATGGAGTCGGCGTAGTCGTCCACCTGGTCTAGGGGCAGCGTGTCGGAGCTCACGCTCAAGGTGAGGATGGGGGTGTCGGCCGGGTTGCTCTTGCTGTAGGTGGGGGGGGAGGGGAGGGTGGTGGGCAACAGGTTCGAGGCGGCGTTGATGGCGGCCTGCACGTCCTGCTCGGCCGCGTCGATGCTTCGATCCAGGCTGAACTGCAGGGTGATCTGCGAGGAGCCGAAGCTCGAGATCGAGGTCATCTGGCTCAAGGACGGCATCTGCCCGAACTGCCGCTCGAGGGGCGTCGTCACCGCCGAGGCCATCGTCTCGGCGCTCGCGCCGGGGAGGAGAGTCGACACCTCGATGGTCGGATAGTCCACCTGCGGCAGGGCCGAGACCGGGAGCTGCCGGTAGCCCACCAGTCCGGCGAGGAGCAGGCCGAAGGTGAGCAGCGCCGTCGCCACCGGACGGCGGATGAAGGGCTCGGAGACGCTCATCGGGGCGTGCCCGCGCTGCCTGGCTTGTCGCCGTGGCCGGCCGCGCCCCGGGCAGACGGGTCGGGCGGAGGCGGCTTGCCGTTCTGCGCCACCTTGGCCGCCTCGCGCGCCGCCACCCGGCTTCCGGCCTTGAGCTGGTTCTGGCCGTCCACCACCACTCGGTCGCCGGCGCTCAGGCCGCTCGCCAGGATCGAGGTATCACCTTGGGTGATATCGATCTGGACGGGGCGGACGGAGACGGTGTCGTCCGCGCCGATGACGAAGACGAAGGAGCCGCTCGGGCCGCGCTGGACCGCGGTGCTCGGCATGACGAGGGCGTCCTTGCGCACGGATAGACGCAGGCGGGCGTTCACGAACTGGTTGGGCCAGAGCAGCCGGCGCGGGTTCGCCACCACCGCCTTGAGCCGGATGGTGGAGGTGGTCTGGTTGATCTGGTTGTCGATGAGGGCGAGTTGCCCCTGCCCGAGAAGGCTCGACCCGTCGCGGCTGTAGATCTCCACCGACAAAGTCCCCCGGGCCATCTCCTCGGCCACCGGCGTCAGCTCGTCCTGCGGCAGGGTGAAGAGGACGGCGATGGGGTCGAGCTGGGTGAGGATCACGATGCCGGTCTGGTCGGTCGCGTGCACCACGTTGCCGGGGTCGACCTGGCGGATGCCGGTCACCCCGTCGATGGGCGAGACGATGTGAGCGTACTCGAGGTTCAAGCGAGCGGACTCGATGGCGGCCTTGTCCACCTGCACCGTCCCCTCGAGCTGGCCGGTGGCCGCCTCGTCCGTGTCGAGCTGCTGCTGGGCGATGAGCTTGCCGGGGAGGAGCTGGCGATCGCGTTGCACGGTGAGCCGCGCGTTCTTGAGCTGGGCCTCGTCGCGGGCGAGGGCCCCGGTCGCCTGGTCGAGCTGGGCCTGGAAGGGCCGCGGATCGACCTGGGCGAGCGCGGTGCCCCTCTTCACGAACTGTCCTTCCTTGAAGAGGACCTCGTCGAGGCGGCCGTCGACCAGCGTCTTCACCGTGATGGTCTTCAAGGCGACCACGTTGCCGAGACCCTCGAGGAAGACGGGGACGTCCTTGCGCGTGACCGTCGCGGCCGTGACCGGGACCGGCCGTACCACGGGGGCGACGGCGGCCTTGGCCGCTTCGCGTTCCTTCGCGCGCTGATGGAGGCCAAGGCCAAGGGCGAGCACGACCACGGCCAGGACGAGCAGGACGGCCCCGGTCCGGCGCCGCGGCCTCGCTGGGGAACGCTGCCCCCCCTCCGGTGGGGCGGGGACGGAGACTCGCCGCGCGTCGTTCTCAGGCATGTGGTTCCTCTCGCCCCAGCGCCCGCAGGAGCTGCGCGCGCGACGAGGCCAGATTGTAATCGGCTTGTACCTGCTGGGCCGCCGCGGTGGTGTAGGCGACCTGTGCGTCGCCGAGCTCGATGGCGTTGCCCACCCCGGCCGCATAACGGCCCTCGGCGAGTCGCAGCTGTTCCCGGGCGTTCACGACCGCCTCTCCGGCCGCGCCGAGCGACTCCTTGGCCGCCCGCACGGCGAGGCGGGCCTGCTCGACATCGACGCGCACCTGCTGCCGGGCGGCCGAGAGCTGAGCCTGCGCAGCATCGAGGTTGGCCTGTGCCTCGCGGGTCTGCGCCCGGGTGAGCCCGCCCTGGTAGATGTTCCAGGTGAGGGTGGCGGTCGCGCTCCAGTTCCAGGCCGTCTGGTCGAGCTGGACACCCGCGTCGGACAGGCCGGTCGACACGCCGAGCGATGGCCAGAAGCCACCCTTCACCGAGTCGATGGTGAGCCCCTGCGCTCGCGCCTGGGCCTCGAGTGCCGTCACATCAGGCCGATTCTTCAGCGCCTCGGCGAGCAGGGATTCGAGAGGGAGGCTCTCGCCCTCCACCTCCGGCAGGGTGTCGTTGGCGACGTCGTAGTCGGTCGGGCCCTCGACGCCCAAGGCCTGGTTGAGCTGGGCCTTCTCGGTCTCGTAGGCGTTCTCGGCGGTGATGAGCTGCACCACCGCGTTCGCGTAGTTGGTGCGGGCCTGGGCGAGGTCGATCTCGGGGTGGGTGCCCGCGCGCACGAAGCCCTCGGTCTGCTTGAGGTGCAAGTCCTGGTTGGCGAGGTTGTCCTTGGCGACGCCCACCAGGTCCTTTCCGGCGCGAGCCGTGAAGTAGGCGGTCTGCACCCCCAGGATGATCTGGTTCCGGGTCGCTCGCTCACTCTGGCGCTGGCTGTCCTCGCTCGCCTGGGCGGCGCGCCACTTCCCGGAGGTCTGTCCGAAGTCGTAGATGAGCTGGGAGAGGGTGGCCGAGCCCTGGTAGTAGTTGGTGGTGGAGAAGCTCGAGGAGGGCGCCACCGCCACCGAGGGGCTCGACCCCGGGTGCGGAGCGAAGTTGTAGGTGAGCCGGGAATAGGAGAGGGATCCCACGATCTGGGGCAAGAGCGCCGACTTGGCCTCGTCGGAGCGGGCCTCGGCCGCCCGGGTACCCGCCTGCGCCTGCAGGAGCTGAGGTTGGTGCTCGAGGGCGGTTCGGGTGGCCTCCCTGAGGTCGAGGGTGCGCGGGGGAGGGCTCGGCGACGAGGCGGCCGGAGCCGGCTTGGCTTGCCCGAGGGCAGCGGCGAGGAGGATGAGCGCGGGAAGATTCATGTCGAGGCTCTCTCGCGGCGACTGGCCGCGCGCTGGGATTCGAGGCGCTCCAGGTTGGCGATGACCCGCCGCAGCGCGGCGCGCAGAGCATCCTGCTCCTCGGCGGTCATCCCGTCGACGAGGGCTCCCCGGATCTCGGCCGCACTCGAGCACAGCTCGCGGGCGAGGCGCTCCCCCATCGAGGTGAGCCTGAGCCGCACCCGGCGTCGATCCTTCGCGTCGAGGTCGGTCTGGATGAGCCCGCGCCGGTTGAGGCTCGAGACGACGCGGGAGACGGTGGGGGCGTCGGCCCGCATGCGCTCCGAGAGCTCGACCTGGGAAAGGCCGGGGTTCTCGCGCAGGGCGACGAGGAGCCAGAACTGCTGTGGGGCGAGGCGGTGGCGCGCGGCTCGGGCCAGCACCGCCTGCTTGATGCGGCGGCGCGCCGAGGCGATGAGGAGCCCGACGAACTCCGGCGCCACCGCGGGGGCCGGGCGACCCGCGCGCACGGGAGAGATCATTCGAACCTCAGGGCCTGGATGGGATCGAGCTGCGAGGCCTTGTGGGCGGGATAGAGCCCGAAGCCGACCCCGATGGCACCGCTGAAGCCCACGGCCAGCACCACGATGTCGGGCCGGAACAAGACCGGCCAGCCCAGGCTGGATGCGAGGTAGCTGGCGAGCGCCACCCCGAGCAGGATGCCGGCGATCCCTCCGGCCAGGGCCAGGGTCAGGGCCTCCACCAGGAACTGGAGGCGGATGTGAGCGCCCTTCGCCCCCACCGCCATACGCAACCCGATCTCGCGCGTACGCTCGGTGACCGAGACGAGCATGATGTTCATGATCCCGATGCCGCCCACGAGCAGGGAGACCGCGGCGATGCAGGCGAGGAGCGTGGTGAGGGTCCGGGTGCCTTCCTGCTGAGCGCTGGCGAGCTCGCTCAAGTTTCTGATCGAGAAGTCGTCTTCGGCCGAGGAAGGCAGGTGGTGCCGGTCGCGGAGCAGCCCCACGATCTGACGCTGGGCGCGGTCGGTCGTGCCGGCGCTCGTGGCGCCCACCAGGATCTGCCCGGCCACGTAGTTCTTGAGGCCGCCCTGGATCTTCTGGGCGAAGGTGGTGACCGGCACGAAGAGCGCGTCGTCGTAGTCCTGGCCCATGGGGGACTGGCCCTTCGGGGAGAGCACGCCCGTCACCGTGAACGGGATGTTCCTCACCCGGACGATCCGGCCGATGGGGTCGGCGGACGGGCCGAAGAGCTTGTCCACCACGGTGCGACCGAGCACGGCCACCTTCACCGCGCCGTCCACGTCGGAGGCGGCGAGGGGTTCGCCCCGCTCCACCGGCCAGGTGCGGATCTGGAAGTAGTCGGGGTTCGTCCCGGTGACCGAGGTGGTCCAGTTCTGGTCCTCGGACATGACCTGCGCCGTCGCCCGCAGGGCCGGAGCGACGTAGCGCACGGAGGGGACCTCGTTCTGGATGGCCTTGAGGTCGTCCCAGGTGAGGGTGGGCTGGGAGCCGAAGCCGCCCATGGCTCCCCCAGCCGTGCTCGACCCGGGCAGGATGACGAGCATGTTCGAGCCCATGGAGGCGAAGGCCTGCTCGACGCGGGCCTTGGCGCCGTCGCCGATGGCCACCATGGCGATGACGGCGCCGACGCCGATCACGATCCCCAGGGTCGTGAGGAAGGAGCGCATCTTGTTGCGCGCCAGGGCCCGCAGGGCCACCCGGAAGGTCATGAGCCAGCTCACGACGCGTGCTCCTCGTGCAGGGCAGCCGCCGCCAACTTCGGGGTGCGGCGCCGGTCGGAGAGGATGCGCCCGTCGCGGGCGACCAGGATGCGCGCCGCGTACTCGGAGACGTCGGGCTCGTGGGTGACGAGCACCACCGTGATCCCGGAGCGGCCGAGCTCCTGGAAGAGGGCCATGACCTCGACGCTGGTGCGGGAGTCGAGGTTGCCGGTGGGCTCGTCGGCCAGGATGAGGCGCGGGCGATTGACGAGGGCGCGCGCGATGGCCACCCGCTGCTGCTGCCCTCCCGACATCTGGTTCGGGTGGTGGTGGCTCCGGTCGAGCAGGCCCACCCGCTCGAGCGCCTCGGCGGCCCGGGCGTGGCGCTCGGAGGTGGGGACTCCGCCGTAGAGCAGCGGCAGCTCCACGTTCTCGAGGGCGGAGGTGCGCGCGAGGAGGTTGAAGCTCTGGAAGACGAAGCCCACCGTGCGGTTGCGCACCTCGGCGAGTTCGTCGCTCGAGAGCCGGGAGACCTCCCTGCCGTCGAGGAGGTAACGCCCGCTCGTGGGGCGGTCGAGGCAGCCGACGATGTTCATGAGGGTCGACTTGCCCGATCCGGAGGCGCCCATGATGGCGGTGAACTCGCCCTGCTCGAGGGTGAGCGACACGCCCCGCAGGGCGTGCACCTCGACCTCGCCCATGCGGTAGATCTTCGAGACGTCCTCGAGCGCGATGAGGGGATGGCTTCCCATGTTCTCGCTACATGCGGCGCAGGGGTCCCGGCATTCCGCCGGGCGGCCCCTGGGTTCCCGAGGGCGCGGCGTCGGTGATGACGACGTCGTCCGCCGCGAGTTCGCCCTCCACCACCTCGGTGTAGGTGCCATCGGAGATGCCGGTACGCAGGCGCACGGCGACGGGCTCGCCCGCCCTGAGCACCCACACCGTGCGTCGGTCGGGGGAGCGCGGTTCGTCGCGCCCCGCGCTGCGCGAGTCGGTGCCCGGGCCGCTGCTCCGGCCACCTCCCGTACCCGAAGCCTTGGCCTTGGCCGAGAAACCCGGGGGCGGGCGGAAGCGCAAGGCGGCGTTGGGGACGCGCAGGGCGTCGTCCTTCTCGGCGTACACGAAGACCACGTTGGCGGTCATGCCGGGGAACAGCTTCAGCTCGGGGTTCGCCACGTCGATGACCGCGTCGTAAGTGACGACGTTCTGCACCGTCTGGGGCGCGTAGCGCACCTGCCGCACCGTGCCCTGGAAGATCTCGGACGGATAGGCGTCTACGGTGAAGGTGACCTTCATGGCGGGCTGGATGCGGCCCACGTCCGACTCGGCCACGCTCGTGTCGATCTGCATCTTGGCGAGGTCCTCGGCGATGACGAAGAGGACCGGAGCCTGCAGCGAGGCGGCCACCGTCTGACCCACGTCGACGTTGCGGGAGATGATGACGCCGTTCGTGGGGGAGACGATGTTGGTGTAGGCGAGGTTCACCGCCGCCTGGCTCAGGGCCGCCTTGGCTTGCTCGACCGCGCCGCGCGAGGCCTCCACCTGGGCGACCGCCGCAACGGCGTTGGCGTCGGAGGTATCGTAGTCGGCCTGGGCGATGAGCTTCTGATCGACGAGCAACCGGTTGCGGTCGCGCTGGCGCTTCGCATCGACGGCCTGGGCCTCCGACTTCTGGAGGTTGCCCTGGGCGGCGACGAGGTTAGCGCGGGCCTGATCCACCGCCGCCTCGAAGAGCGCCGGGTCGATCTTGGCGATGCGCTGCCCCTTCTTCACCGGCGTGTTCCAGTCCGCGAAGAGGGCCTGGATCGTCCCCGAGACCTGGCTGCCCACCTGGACCGTGACGATGGCGGAGAGGGTCCCGGTGGCGGTCACCTTGGCTACGATGCGCCCACGGTCGAGGCTCACCGTCTCGAGCTGCGGGCGCGCCCGGTGGCTGGTCGCGCGATAGCGCCACAAGCCGGCCGCGGCGGCGCACAGGAGGAGGAAGACGACGGCGAGGCGAGTTCGGTTCATGGCGTGACGCGGGACCGGTGCGCAAGGTGGCAGCGAGGTCCGGCTCGACGGGGGATCCGGGCGCCGAGGCGCCGGTTCCCCCGACCCGGGCTGGGATAGCTCGAACTCGTTGCTATGACAACTACGAAGGTCCAAAGGTCCTACCTCCTGCTCTCGAGCCTGCCTCGTCGCCGCGGTTTTGAGCGTGTCGGCCCCGTGAAGAACCGTGAAGCGAGTAGCCCTCGGGTCGGGAGGCCGTTAGCCCTGGGCTTTGCTTGAAAGAGCGCGTGGCGCCGCGCGCCAGGAGAACACGGAGGCCGGCCCAAGGTTAGGCCCCGGGCCACTGGAATCGGGCCCCAAGGGTGGGGAAAGGCCCCACACCGCCTGGCGCCCCGGGGTTCTCAGGGCTCGAAGACAAGCGGTCGCTGCTTGTCGCGCGGGTCGAGGCCGGCGAGCACCGCCGCACCGTGCAGCCCGGCCCGCTCGCAGGCGTCGTGCAGGGGAACCCCCGCCGCGAGATAGAAGGCGAGAGCACCGGCAAAGCTGTCACCGGCCCCGTAAGCACCCACGAGAGAGTCGGGTGGGGGCGGGGCCTTGAAGCGCACCACTCCCGAGGCCGTCTCGATGCGGCCGCCCAGGGCGCCCTCGGTGAGGACGAGGGCCCGCGGTGGCCGGGCGTAATCGGCGAGCCGACTCGCCTCGCGGCCGTCGAGAGCGCTGCCCACCACGACGTCGGCCACCACTTCGGCGCGAGCCAGCGCCTCCCTGCGTCGCGAGGTGACGATGAGCAGGCGGGCGGCCCGCGCCGCCCGCAGCGCCGCCGGGTCTTGAGCGGTGAAGTAAGCCGCGTCGCAGGTGGAGAGAATGTCCCAGGGCAAGGGGTCTTCGCGGCGCGGGTGCTGGGGCTCGCCCACCACGATGATGGTTCGCTCAGCGTCCGGGGTCACCATGACGAGATTGCGGGTGTGGGGCTCGTCTCGCTTCGCCGCGTGGAGGTGGGCGCCGCTCCTCGCGAGCTCGTCCGCCACAGCCGCCGCCGCTTCGTCGTTCCCCAGGGCGGTGAAGAAGTGGACCTCGGTCGGTCCGTTCACCATCTGCCAGAAGGGAACACCGCCCCCGCCGCCCGGGAACCAGCGCGGCGCTTCGAGGTGGACGATCTCGCCTGGCGCGGGCAGGGCCGGCACCCGACCGAGGGTGATGTGTTCCACGTGGCCGACGACGGCCAGACGAAAGGTTCTCCCCCTCGCCTCCGCTCGCTTGTCCATGAAGCCGAAGTGTAGCTGCGGCGCCCCACCTTGCCCACCCTGCCTGAGACCGAGCCGCGCAGTGGCGGGAGCTACGTGCCGGAGGCACGAGACGGGTCGGTTCGCATCTGCGCCCGTCCCGACTTGGTCCGGGCGCAAAGGCCCGATCTCATCCGGCCCGGCCTTGAGCGGGAGAGGACGTCGAAACAAGTCCGGGAGAGCCGGCCTATTCACGTTACGTGATTGGGACTTTCGCTCAAGTTCGGCGGCGACCGCTCTCGAGGGGGAGGCGGTCGACCTGACGCGTCTTCGCGGCAGGGTGTTGACGCGGCGCGTCGAAACCCCGTACCCTGGGTACTCGAGGAGGTGTCCGCTTGCCTAAAAGGGTTCGCCGCAAGGGGTTTAGCGATCTCGCGGCGGGCCGCGGGACTTGAAACGTGCAAACGTCGCAAAAACGACCGAAGATGGCGCGGGCGAAAGCTCCCGGCTGGGTTCGAAAGCCCGGGCCTCCCGCGAAAGCGCCCGTTCGCTAAACCGCTCTGACGAAACTTCCATGGACATTCTCGTTCTCAACTGTGGCAGTTCTTCGGCCAAGTTCGCCGTCATCGACACCCGGGAAGGCCGGGAGCACATCTCGGGCCTTGCCCAGCGCCTCGGCTCGCCCGAGGCGACCCTCGACTGGAAACGGGACGGCAAGAAGGAATCCCGCCCCATTCCCGGCGCTTCGCACGACACCTCCCTGCGGGCGGTGGTCGAGCTCCTCCGCTCGCTGTTCCTCATCGACGGCTTGCGCGGGATCGGCCACCGGGTAGTCCACGGCGGCTCGAAGTTCTCCGGCTCGATGGCCATTACTCCCGAGGTCCTGCACAAGATCGAGGAGTGCATCCCGCTTGGGCCCCTGCACAATCCTCCCAACTTGCTCGGGATTCGCGTCGCGCAGGAGCTCTTTCCTACGCTGCCTCAGGCTGCGGTCTTCGACACCGCCTTCCACCAGACCATGCCTCCCGTGGCCTACGTCTACCCGGTGCCCTACGCCTGGTACGAGCAGCACCAGGTGCGGCGCTACGGGTTTCACGGGACGAGCCACCGCTTCGTCGCGATGAAGGCCCTGAAGGAGCTTCGTCTCGAGGGGGCCGACAGCGCCCTCATCACGGCGCACCTCGGCAACGGTTGTTCCCTGTCGGCGGTGCGCAACGGGAAGAGCGTCGACACGACCATGGGGCTCACCCCGCTCGAGGGGGTCATGATGGGGACGCGCTCGGGCTCGGTCGATCCGGCCATCGTGGGCCACATGGCGAAGGCGCTCGCCCAGCCAGCCGAGAAGGTGATCGACGCGCTCAACAAGCAATCTGGGCTCTTCGGAGTGTCCGGCCTCTCGAACGACATGCGCACCGTCGAGCAGGCTGCCGGACAAGGTCACGAGCGGGCGAGTCTCGCGCTCGACCTGTTCTGTTACCTGCTCGCGAAGTCGGTGGCCTCCCTGGTGGTGCCGCTCGGACGTCTCGACGCCCTCGTCTTCACGGGCGGCATCGGCGAGAACTCGACGGTCGTCCGTGCGCGGGTGATGGAGCAGCTCGCCTTCCTCGGCTTCACCCTCGATCCGGCCCTGAACGCCGTGCACGGCAAGGGGCAAAGGGGGCGAATCACGCGCGAGACGAAGCCGCAGGCGCTCGTCATCCCCACGAACGAGGAACTCATGATCGCGCTCGACACCGCGGAGATCGTCGAGAAGCTCGTCGAAGGTGAGCGTCGCAGCTGAGGTTCGAACCCCATCCTTGAGAGCGAGGTCTCAGATGCCCCACATGCTTCTCGTCGCCCCCGCGGGGCGCAGCGTCGGCCTCACCACCGTCTGCCTGGGACTCGTGCGCGCCCTCGATCGCAAGGGGGTGCGGGTGGCCTTCGTGAAGCCCATCGCCGGCCACGGGCAGGACGGATCGGTGGCGCTCATGCGGCTCGGCGCACGGTTGAACCCGCCCGAACCCATCGATCGCCACTCGGTCGAGCAGATGCTGGCCGCCGGGGACGACCAGACGCTCATGGAGCAGGTGGTCGCCATCTGCAACGGGGCGGCCGAGCACGCCGACGTCCTCGTGGTCGAGGGCATGGTGCCCGAGAGCGGCATGGTCTACTCGACCCGTGTCAACGCGCTCATGATGAAGGCGCTCGACTCGGAGCTCATCCTCGTGGCCTCCCCGCGCGACGTCTCCCCGAGCGAGATCGCGGAATCGGTCGCCATCGCGGCGCGGGGTTACGGCCCCTTGCGCGAGGGCCAGGTGGTGGGCTGCGTGCTGAACCGGGTCTGCACGGGCCCGGCCAAGTCCGAACTCGGCGCCGAACAGTTCGGACCGCTCGCCGGAGAGTGCGGCGATTGCCGGGGTGCGGCCCTGGGCCGCATCGAGTACGAGGCCTACGCCAAGGCGATCGAGGGGAAGGGGTTGAAGCCGGTGGCGCTCGTACCCTGTGGCCGCGACCTGGCGGCGCCCCGGATGAAGGACGTGGCGAGAGCCCTGAGCGCGCGGGTACTTCGGGAAGGGAACCTCGAGCGGCGAAGGGTGCGCGACGTCATCATGTGCGCCATGACGGTGGCGAACGCCATCAAGGCCTTCAAGCCCGGGGTACTTGCCATCACTCCTGGTGATCGCAACGACATCATCCTGGGGGCGGCCCTGGCCGTGCAGGGCGGCATGCCCATCGCCGGCATCTTGCTCACCGGCGGGCTTTTTCCCGACGAACAGGTGATGGCCCTGTGCAAGCCGGCCCTGGAGACCGGGCTTCCGATTCTCTCCGTCCAGGATGGCAGCTATCCGGCGGCGACCAAGGTCGAGTCGATGAACCCGGAGATACCCCCGGACGACGCGGAGCGCGTCGAACTCACCATGAACTTCGTCGCCGACTTCTTCGAGACCGGCTGGCTGAAGAGCCTGGAGAGCTCGACCCGGGTGCCGCGGCTCTCGCCGCCGGCCTTCCGGCACCGCCTGGTCGAGGCGGCGCGAGCGGCAGACAAGCGAATCGTCCTCCCGGAAGGCGCCGAGCCGCGGACCATCGCTGCGGCCGCCATCGCCCAGGAGCGTCGCATCGCTCGCTGCGTGCTCATGGGCCACCCGGACGAGATCCGCGAGATGGCGAAGAAGCAGGGGGTGACCCTCCCGCGCAACATCGAGCTCCTCGATGCGGCCAAGGCGGCCCCGAACTACGTGCGGCCGCTCGTCGAGGCGCGCAAGCACAAGGGGATGACGACCGAGCTCGCCCTCTCCGAACTCGGCGACACCATCATGATCGGCACCATGATGATGGCGCTCGGGGAGGCGGACGGCCTTGTCTCGGGAGCGGTCCACACCACGGCCCACACCATCCGCCCCGCCCTCCAGATCATCAAGACCGTTCCCGGCAGCCACCTCGTCTCGAGCGTCTTCTTCATGTGCCTGCCCGACCAGGTCCTCGTCTTCGGCGACTGCGCCGTGAACCCCAATCCCAACGCCGAGCAGCTCGCCGACATCGCCATCCAGAGCGCCGACTCGGCGGCCGCCTTCGGCATCCCACCCCGGGTGGCCATGCTCTCCTACTCGACCGGCACGAGCGGAGCGGGGGAGGAGGTGGAGAAGGTCAAGAAGGCCACCCTCATCGCCCAGCAGCAACGACCCGACCTTCTCATCGACGGCCCGCTCCAGTACGACGCCGCCATCATGCCGGAGGTGGCGCGGCAGAAGATGCCGAAGTCGCCGGTGGCCGGGAAGGCCACCGTCTTCATCTTCCCGGATTTGAACAGCGGCAACGTGACCTACAAGGCGGTGCAGCGCAGCGCCAACGTCGTCTCCATCGGACCGATGCTCCAGGGCCTCGCGAAGCCGGTGAACGATCTGAGCCGCGGCTGCCTCGTCGAAGACATCGTGTTCACGATCGCCCTCACCGCCATCCAGGCCCAGCAGGCGGCCGCGCGCAAGGCAAGCGCCGCTTAGCCGTCTGCTGTCGCGGGAGGGACCCCTTCGGGGACAGGCCGGCACGCCACCGCGCGGAGCGGGAAGCTCGAGTGGCCGGGAGGCCCACTTCCGGGCTCGAAGGGTGCTCGTGTATGCTCGTGGGCTCTACCTCGAACGGCGCAGCGCCCGTCCCCTTTCGATGAAGTTGTGAAGGACGAGCAGGCCTTTTGGGAGCTCGCGGACGCATGATCCAGATTTACGACACGACCCTGCGCGACGGCACCCAGCGCGAGGGCATCTCCCTTTCCTGTGACGACAAGCTGCGCATCGCGAAGAGGCTCGACGAGTTGGGGGTGGCCTTCATCGAAGGCGGCTGGCCCGGCTCGAACCCGAAGGACGTCGAGTTCTTCGAGCGGGCGCGGGACATCCCCTGGCGAGCGGCGCGTCTGGCCGCCTTCGGCTCCACCTGCCGGGTGAAGGGCGGCCCGGAGGACGATCCCAACGTCCTGGCGCTCGTCGAGGCCCAAACGCCGGTCTGCACGGTGGTGGGCAAGACCTCGACGCTCCACGTGCTGGAGGTCCTCCGCACGACGCTCGAGGACAACCTGCGCATCATCGCGGAGAGCCTCGCCTATCTGCGCGAAAAGGGTCGGCGCTGCATCTACGACGCCGAGCACTTCTTCGACGGTTACCGGGCCGACCCCTCCTACGCGCTCGAGACGCTGCGCGCGGCCCTCCGGGGCGGGGCGGAGACGCTCGTCCTGTGCGATACGAACGGCGGGACCTTGCCCTGGGAGATCGCGGAGGTGACCCGGGCCGTCAAGGCGGCGGTGAAGCACCCCCTCGGCATTCACGCTCACAATGACGGTGAGTGCGCGGTGGCGAACTCGCTGGCGGCCGTGCGGGAGGGCGCCGTGCAGGTGCAGGGCACGGTGAACGGCTACGGTGAGCGTTGCGGCAACGCCAACCTGTGCTCGGTCGTGGCCGGCCTCGAGCTGAAGCTCAACCTGCACTGCCTGCCCGAGGGGCACCTGCATACCCTCTCGGAGGTATCGCACTTCGTGGCCGAGGTCGCGAACCTCGCGCCCGACGAGCACCTCGCCTACGTGGGCAAGTCGGCCTTCGCCCACAAGGGCGGCATCCACGTGGCGGCCATGCGGCGCACTCAGAAGTCCTACCAGCACATCGACCCGGCGCTCGTCGGCAACGAGATGCGGGTCGTGGTGAGCGAGCTGTCCGGGCGGGGGAACCTTCTCTCCAAGGCCGAGGAGCTCGGGCTCGTGGCGAGCGGGGAAGGAGTGGCCGACGTGCTGAACGAGATCAAATCGCTCGAGGCGCGCGGGTTCTCCTTCGAGGCGGCCGAGGCCTCGGTGGCGCTCATGATGCGCCGGCAGCAGCCCGATTACCGGCCGGCCTTCGAGCTCATCGACTTTCTCGTCACCGTGGAACACCGGACCGGCCGCGGCCTGTTCGCCGAAGCGATGGTGAAGGTGAAGGTGGAGGGCGAGGTGCTCCACACGGCGGCCGAGGGAGACGGTCCGGTCGACGCGCTCGACCTCGCCCTGCGCAAGGCGCTCCTCCCGCATTACCCGGCCGTGGGCGAGATGCACCTCTGCGACTACAAGGTCCGCATCCTCGACAGCAGCGCCGGGACGGGCGCCATCACGCGCGTGCTCATCGACACGCAGCGGGACGGGAAACGCTGGAGTACGGTGGGGGCGAGCACCAACATCATCGAGGCGAGCTGGAGAGCCCTCGTCGATTCCATCGAGTACGGCCTGTTCGTGGCCTAGGAGAGCTGTCCGTGAAGGCGACCATCGTCGTGTTGGGCGGGGACGGCATCGGACCCGAGGTGACGGTCGAGGCGATGCGGGTGCTGAAGGAGGTGGCCGCCCGCTACGGCCACGCCTTCGCTTTCGACCAGCGCCTCATGGGCGGGTGCTCGATCGACGAGCACGGCGTCGCCCTCACCGAGGAGGTCCTCGTCGCCTGCAAGGCCGCGAACGCGGTCTTGCTCGGAGCGGTGGGTGGCCCGAAGTGGGACGATCCGAGGGCCAAGGTCCGGCCCGAGCAGGGCCTGCTCGCGCTGCGCAAGGGCCTCGGCGTCTATGCCAATCTGCGGCCGGTGCGGGTGCACCCGAGCCTCGTCGACGCCTCGCCGCTCAAGCCCGAGCGCCTGCGGGGAGTCGACATCCTCGTCCTCCGGGAGCTCACGGGTGGGCTCTACTTCGGCCAGCCCAAGGGCCGGAAGGTCGAGGGAGGCCGCCAGAAAGCGGTCGACACTCTCGAGTACCACGACTACGAGGTCGAGCGCGTCGTGGAGCTCGCTTTCCGCCTCGCCCGGACCCGGCGCGGCAGAGTGACCTCGGTCGACAAGGCCAACGTGCTCGAGTCTTCCCGGCTCTGGCGCGAGATCGCGACCTCGGTCGGGGCGAAGAACCGGGAGGTGGCCCTCGAGCACATGCTCGTCGACACCGCCTCCATGCGGCTCATCCAGAACCCGGCGGGATTCGACGTGCTCGTGACCGAGAACATGTTCGGCGACATCCTCACCGACGAGGCCTCGGTGCTGGCCGGTTCCATGGGGCTCTTGCCATCGGCCTCGATCGGCGACGGGGGCCCAGGCCTCTACGAACCCATCCACGGCTCGGCACCGGACATCGCCGGGCGGGGCATCGCGAACCCGCTCGGGACCATCCTCTCGGCCGCGCTATTGCTCAGGCATTCGCTGGGGCTCGAAGAGGAAGCGCGCGCGGTCGAGAAGGCCGTCGACGCGGCCATCACGGAGGGTTGCCGGACGAGTGACCTCTCAGGGTCCCTCTCGACGGCGCGGATGACCGACGAGGTCATTCGACGCTTGCAGCGTCATCCGTGAGCGCCGTCGCGACCCACCGGGGACGGTCTCCTGACATGGCGCCGCAGGCCCGGCTGGGGCACCTTGCTTGCTGAGCGAGCGTTCAAGGGCCGGTCTCGCCACGCGAGGCGCGGCGGGAGGAGCGATATGGCGAGGAAGGCGACCAAGAAGCTCAAGGCGAGGCCCGTCCCTGGCCGCTCGAAGCCGGCTCGGCAGACAGCGAAGAGGGTCCTCTCCTCGAAGAGCCAAGGCCGCAAGGTCAGGAAGCGGGGGTCCGTTCCTCGGCGGACCTCGCTCGGAGCGAGCGCCGGGAGCGCCGGGGGGGGCAAGCCGCCCGACAGCGCGCGGGTGGACTTCGCGAGCTTGAGCCTGCGCGATGCCCTGGACCTCGCCATCCTCATCGAGGAGGAGGCCCAGGAGCGCTACGAGAGGCTCTCGGCGATGGTGGGCGGCCGGTACGCCGGGGACGCCGGGGACGTGTTCCGTTTCATGGCGAAGAACGAGTCCTTGCATGGGGCCGAGCTCCGCGAGCGGCGGGAGGCCCTCTTCGCAGGCGAGGCGAGGAGCGTGGGCCGCGACATGCTCGACGACGTGGAGGCGCCGGACTGGTCGAAGGCGGGCGTCTTCATGTCAGCGCACCAGGCGCTCGAGGCGGCACTCGAGTCCGAGGTGAAGGCCCACGCCTTCTTCGCCCAGGCCCTGCCCTTTCTGAGCGAGCCCGATGTGAAGAAGCTCTTCCAGGAGCTCGCAGCCGAGGAGTTGAAACACCAGACGCTCCTGCGCGGCAAGCTGCGCGGCCTGCCGCCCGGCCCCGACCTCGAGCCCGAAATGGCCGACGAGCCGGGTTCCGACCCCGGGTGAGGGCGCGGCCTCAGGTCACGCCTCCCTCCCGCAGGGTGAAGCTCGATGCGCCTTCCCCTCAGGCAAGAAACAAAGAGGGGGCGGCGGGCAATGAACGCCGTCCCCTCCTGTTGACCCTAAGTTAAACTCATCGCGGTCACTTCGAGCGAGCGCTAGCGGCGCTCGTGGGGCCGCGCCTCGACGCGACGGCCCGGAGCCGGACGGCCCGGAGCCGGGCGGAACGCGTAGCCCGGGTGCGGCCCTCCCACGCCGGACCGGTAGTAGGCGGGCGCCCCCGCCCAGCCGCGGGCACCCCAGGCTCGCGGCCCAACCCATCCGCGATAGCCGCCCCACCCGTGATAGCCGCCCCAGCCCCAGTAACCACCGACCCGGAACCACGGGCGGCTGTACCAGACGAAGAAGCGTACGCCGGTCGCTCCCCAGTACGGCTGCGGACCGTAGCCGTAAACCCAGGGCGCGACGACCCAGCGCCAGCCATAGATGGGGTAATACACGTACTGATCCGGGAAGACCTGGGGATCGGGGGGCACGTACGTGTACTCCTGACCGTACGGGATCCAGAGCCAACCGTACTGATTGGTCCGCACCCACTGACCGGTTGGACCAGCGGCGGGCTGGGGCGCGGGAGCCGGCTGCGCTTCGGCGGCCGGTGGCGGCGGAGGCTGGGGCGGAGCCATGTCGCCCGGCGGCGGACCCTCTGTGGGAGGAGCATCCGGGGGAGGAGGGGGGGGCGGTGCGTTCTGGTCCTGCTGCGCGAGGACGGACGCAGGAAGGACGCTGAGAAGAAGGGCGAGACGGGTGAATCGGCGCATGAAACCTCCTTTAAATGGCGAGTCGCAGAAGGCGATCCTCGAGGTCGCGGACGGAAGGGATCAGCCGGGGGCGATTTCCTGGTGACAGGTCACAGAGGGAAACCCCAATCGAACGAAACGGCCGTCGCCCTTCTCGCCATCTCGAGCTCGAGAGCGAGGCGCAGGCCGAGGCCCAAAGAGAGCCCCGCCCAGGCGAAGACGTTATGCCATGTACCCGTGAAAGTCACGAAGGGGGGAGAAGCGCCCAAGGCGTCGCAGGGGCGTCTTCACGATCGGGTGCCATGCACGGCAAGCAACCGATTTAGCGCACATCATGCGAGAGGGCGAGCCGCCTGCGATGCGCCAAGACGAAGAGCAACGATCCCTCGCTCTCAACGCGGGCGCCGGACGCGCCAAGGGAAAAGCGCCGGGGTCGTCCGCATCCGCTCGGCGTAGCCAGGATGGCCCGCGAGCATGCGTCGATCCATCCAGGGCACACTCACCGTGACGAAGAGGATCGTGATGGCGAGCGGTCCGAGGGCGGTGTAGGCGTGGTCGGGGCGGGCTGCGATGCCGAAGAGGTAGAGGCCCCACCAGAACAGGACCTCGCCGAGGTAGTTGGGGTGGCGGCAGGCTGCCCACAGGCCTTCCTCCAGAACCGCGCCCGGTTCCTTTTGCCGTCGCCTGAAGGCGCGAAGCTGCGCGTCGGCCCACGACTCGATCACGATCGCCCCTGCCGTGATCAGGGCGGCCCCTAGGTCGAGGGGGGAGAGTCCGCGGGCGCGCGCGCTGCAGGCTCCGTAGAGCGGCCACAGTCCGAAGAACACCCAGGCCGTCGGCAGGAGGTGGACGGCGAGGAAGCTCACGCTCCAGTAGGCCCGGCCGGTGCGGTGCCGCAGCTCCCGGTAGCGGAAATCCTCGTCCGAGAGCCCTCGCCAGCGCAGGGCCCAGTTGGCGGTGAGCCGTATCCCCCAGGCCGCGACGAGCGCGAAGACGAGGTTCACTCGGGCGCCTCCCCCGCCGCGCGCGCGCCAGAAGAGGACGATGAAGATGGGAGCCACGCTCCAGTACGGATCGTAGACGCTGGAGTTGTCGTAGAGGAGGCTGAAGGCGTAGACGATGAGGGTCGCGACGAGGTCGGCAGCTAAAGCCACGAGCCAGGGGTCGCCCCTGAGGACGAGGGCGAGAGTCCCCGCTCCGCACAGGGCGAGGGCGTAGGCGAACGCCACCCGGGTGAGGTGAAGGCGCTTGGGGTGGCCTGCGGCTTCCTCGGGCTTATCCATAGAGGCGCGCGGTCGCCCGTCCCATGATCCGTATCGCCATGCGTCGGGAGACGAGGCGCCCCAGGGTGAAGGCGGCCAGGCGGTTCAGCGCCCCGGGTACCATCGACGGTCCGTGGCCGAGCGAGGCGAGCGCACGTGCGACCACCGCCTCGGGCTCCATCATGGGGACGGCCCGCCGAGGCCGGGAGGCCTCGAAGCCCGGAGTCTGGGTCGCGCCGGCCCGGCAGGCGACGACGTCGACGCCGCGTGAGGTGAGCTCCGCCCACAGACCCTCGGCGAGGACGAGGTTGAAGGCCTTCGAGGCGGCGTAGGAGGTGAGGAGCGGATTACCCTGCGAGCCGGCGAGGGAGGTCATGAGGACGATCCCGCCTCGCCCGCGCCTCGCCATCGCCCGGCCGAGAGCGTGCACGAGGACGAGCGGGCCACGGCAGTTCACCTCGAGGACTCGCAGGTGCTCGTCGAGCGGGCTCTCCAGGAAGGGGCCGATGGCGGAGTGCGCCGCGTTGTAGACGAGGAGGCCGATCTCGCGCCCCTCCAAAAGGTGGCCGAGGCGAGGCGCAAGGCCCCTCTCGCCGAGATCGACGACGCCGGTCTCGACCGCGACGCCGTGTTTCGACCGGAGCGAGGCGGCGAGATCCTCGAGCAGAGGGCCGCGCCGGGCGAGCAGCACGAGGTCGAGCCCGAGTTCGGCCAGCTTGCGGGCGAAGGCCGCACCCAGTCCGGCCGAGGCCCCGGCCACGAGCGCGCACGGGCCGTAGCGCTCCTTGAAGGCGCTCACGCCACGGCTCCCTGAGGCGGCCCCGCCTCGCCTGCGGACCGGGTGAAGGGATGCTCCGAACGCGCGACGCGGGCGAGGACCAAGATGGGCATGACGAGCCAGGCGGCGTTGGCCGCCACCACCGCCAGCGGATGCGGCGTGGCGTGGTCCCCCATCAGCTCGTCGAACAGGATGATGAAGACATTCGTGAACATCATGGTGGACCACATCACGCTCGGGATGCGGATCCAGTCGCGGCCACGGATCCAGGCGTAGAGGGCGACTAGGTAGAAGGGCCCAAAGCCGAGCACGTCGATCCAGATGGTGGCCCGGTACCAGGCGGGCCTGGCGAGGAGGAGCGGGTCGTAGCTTCTCTCGTACCAGTGTACGAGCGCGAGCAAGGGGGCGGGGGGCCAGAGCGGCGGCGCGTAGTGTCCGGGATCGGCGATGACCAGCTGCTCGAGGCTCACCACATACGTGGTGAAGAGGAGGTTCACCGCGAAAAACACCACCACGACCACGTCGAAGGGGCGCCGCGCGAGCGGGACGGCCTGTCGCATAGAGGCCTTATATCGCGCGCGGGCGGCGCCGGCTCCGATCATCCTTGCTCGAGAGCCGTCTCGATGGTCACGATGTCCACGGGCCCCGCCGCGCCGAAGAGAAGAGGGAAGAGCTTTTCGGGTGGATGACGCCGCAGCAGCTCGGCCACCTTCTCGGTGCCGGCGCGGTAGGCCGGGAGGTACATGCGGCCGAGCAGCGGATGGCGCCCCCAGGCTCCGGAAAGCTTGTCGGCGCGCTCCCTCGAACAGAGAAAGTCACGGCGCAGGATCTCGGCCACCTCCTCGCGTGGCCATCCCTCCTGCCAAGCGAGATAGGAGGACTCGCTCTTCGCGTCGTCCTGCAGGAGCGCGAGCAAGGTGCCGATCTGCAGGTCGAGGTCGGCGAGCTCGGACACCTCGCGCACACCCTCCGCCAGGAGGAGGGCGTTGTTGGCGATGCCCTCGAAGAGGGTCGAGGCCCGTGTACACATGGTGAGCAGGGTTGCCTCGAAGCCGAGTGCGCCCGCCACGTGCTGTGCCTGCAACAAGGCGAAGGTGGTAACGTGCCCCGGCACCACCTCGTGGCTCACGAGCTGGGCGAGCTCGGGGATCGAGATCTCGAGGGAGGCGTTCACCTCGTAGGTCGCCTCGTAGAGGGGCTTCCCGTCCGCCCCGCGCGCCCGGCCGAGGTAGTTCATGGATCCGGAGAACCAGGCGTCGGCGATCATCTCGAATTCGACGTTGGCGAGCGGGACCCCGCGCAGCGAAGGAGGGAGGCGAGGCACGAGGTGGCGGCGCGCGCCCGCCTCGAAGCGCGCGGAGAACGCCTGGGCGAGCAGGCGGAGCGCCTTCATGGGAACCCGGCGCTCGCTCCGCCAGCCTTCCACCGCCCTGCCGAGCTCCTCCGGGGTGGAGCTCGGATAGCCGACGCGGGCGAGGATCTCGGAGAGCCGCTCGCGCCGGGGTTCGGGCCGGGGACGGCTCGGCGGGTGGCCGGTCGAGGCGAGGACGCATCGTTCGTAGCTCGGGGAACTCCCGCGCCCCATGCGCTCCAGCGCGAGCTCCCACATGACGAGAAGGGCCTCGACGAGGCCCTCGAGGTAGCGCGCGCGCTCGCCGCCGAGGCTCGAGCCCGCCGACCGGAGCTCGGCGAGCGCCCCCGCGATGTCGACCACCTCGAGGTAGGTGTCGATGACTCTCCTGTCTCGTGCCTCGCTCGCCACCCCGCCCGCGGCACGCACGGCGGCCGCTGCGGGATGGAGATAGGCCTTCGGCAGGGGGCGGTCGGAGAACCACGAGTCCGCGATGAAGCGGCCGGTGCCCGACCTCGAGAGGACGTCTCCGCCCCACAGGGTGTCGATGCCGAGCACCGCGGTGGCGAGCGCCTCCGCCAGGCGTTCCTCCACATTCGTCGACATGACGTCCCTTTCTTGCCAGGCGAAGGCTCAAGTCTCCGCCGTGAACCTCACGGGCGTCGAGGCCCGCCCTGGGTGAGCCCGGGCCGCTGCCGCCGCACGATGAAGAGCGAGGCGGGCAAGGCCGTGAAGTCGGCCACCATGGCGAGGAGAAAGGCTGCCGCGGTCACCTCGCCGAACTGCCGCAATGGGGGAAAGTTCGAGGTGGCGAGGCCGAGGAAGCCGGCGGCGTTGATGAGGGTGGCGAACACGATCGCGCGCCCCGACACGCGCAGGGTGTACCGCAGGGCGCCCTCGAAGGTGGCCGCGCTCCGCTCGCCCTCGTGAAGGTGATGGAAGAAGTGGATCTGGTCGTTCTCGGTCGTTCCGAGCACGGTGGTGGCGATGAGGATGGTCGCGACGTTGAGCGCGCCACCGAAGAGGCGCAGGCCGAGGAAGGTGGCCAGGATGGCGAAGACCGAAGGGATCATGGCCATGAGGCGAGCGCTCGCGCTGCGGAAGACGAAGAGGAAGGCGAGGAAGATGAGGGTGGCGGTGAGGACGAAGCTCTCCGACAGCGTGGGCACGAGGCTCGCGCCGACCTTGGCCTGCACGAGCGACTCCCCCACCACCTCCATGCGAACGCCCTCAAAGGCCGGGTCGCCCTCTACGGTCCTGTTCCAGGCCGCACGGAGCGCCTCGGAGAGGGCCTGGTAACCAGCCTCGTCGCCATGGCGGAAGGTGACGGTGAGGGTGGCGTTCGAGAGCGTGCCCACGTCGACGAAGCTTCGCAGCGCCGGCTCCCGGAGGAGGAGCTCCTCGAAGTCGGAGGTGAGGTTGCGGAAGGCCGCCTCGTCCGTGGGCAGGGTGTCCCCCTGTCCGGCGAGGTAGCGGCGGATGCGCAGGAAGGTGGTGGGGCCGGCCACCGCCGAGACGTCCTTCAGGCGTTCCACCGCCGACATGAAGCGGTCGAGTCCGCGCAAGACCTCCGGCGCAGTGGCCTTTCCGGGCGGCGTCTCGACCCACACGCGCGCCACGTTGAGGCCCGAGACGTGCTCCCGGTAGTAACGCATGTCCTCGGCGATGGCGAGGTGGGGATCGACGTAGTCGAGCGCATCGACCCCGATCGGCATGGGGCCGACATGCAAAGGAAAGCCGAAGAGCGCGACGAGGCCACCCGCACCGAGGACGAGCGTCACGGCGAGCAAGGGCCAGCGCCAGCGGTAGGTGAAGCCAGGGATGGCGGCCGCCACCCGGTCGTAGACGCGCGTGCGGATCGGCACGGTGCGCCCGGTGGGCGTGGCGAGAACCTTCTGCAGGGCCGGGAAGAGCGTGAAGGCGACCGACCAGGACAGGGCGAGCCCGGTGGCCGTCCAGACCCCCATGTCGCGGATGGGCCGGATCTTCGACACGGCCAGCGCGGCGAAGCCGAGGACGGCCGCCACCGAGGAGGCGGTCACCGGGAGGAACTTGTTGTGCAGCGCGTGGATCTGGTGATCGTCCACGCTCACGCCTTCCGGCTGGTCGACGAAGCGGGAGTGGAGGTAGACGAGGGTGGCGAGCGCGGTGACGAGGACGGTGAGTGGAACGAGCGCGGAGACCACCGTGAAGGAGAAGCCGAGAAGATTCCCGGCACCGAGGGCGAGTGCGACGGCCGCCCCGAGCGAGAGCACGATGGCGAGCAGGGAACGCCAGGAACGGTAGAGGAAGAGGGCGATGACAAGGACGAGCAGCCCGAAGATGGGAAAGTACCGCAGCGAGGCACGCCCCGACTCGTGCTCGATGAACGCCTCGAGGTAGGGCGCACCCACCTTGCGGACGCGCCGGATGCCGTCCGTCTTCAGCCGGGCCACCGCGCCATCGATGCGGGCGAGGGTCGTGTCGCGCGCCTTCGCGTCGCCGGCCGGGAACGCCACCGCGACGCCCAAGAACCCGTCGCCGACGAGTCCCTCGCGCCGGAAGAAGTCGGCTCCGGTCGCGAAGTCCCGGAAGGCCCGGACCTCGCTCGGGGCTGCCGCGAACCCGGGGTGGGCGCTCGCGTACACGTCGAGAGCCGAGTAGGGGGTGACTCCCGGGATCGCACGCAGCGACGCCTCGAGGGCGAGCGTGCTCCTCAAGACCTCGGCTCGAAAGGGCTCGCCGGCCTCGAGGAGCAGCATGACGAGCTCGCCCTCGGGGAAGATCTTCTGGAAGGCCCGAGTCCTCAGCACGTCCGGGTCGGAAGGGACGATCAGACGATCGATGGCCCCCTCGGACGGGATCCGGGTTGCGAGAAACGCTGCCGCGGGTGTCACGAGGGCGTAGAGCAGCAGAACCGGCAGTCTTAGCGCGACGATGCGGCGGAAGACCCGTTCGATGAAGGGAGGGACCACCTCATCACGCTAACATCTTGGCGGGGCCCAGGCGACGGCGCTTGCGGGCTTGTCGACCCTCGGTCATCTTGTGACCATGCGCCTTCCCCTCCATCCGGTGCTCCTGCTCGGGGCTCTCGGCCTCCTCGCCGCCAAGAGCGGCGGGGAGACCCACGTGACGGTCGTCGCCTGCGCGCCGGGCTATCCGGGCACCACCGCCGAGGCCCAGTCCTCGATGGACGCTTTCGCGGCCGCGCTGGCGCACGCGAGCGGATGGCCCCCTTCCGCGCTGGCGTCCGTTTACGAACCGAGCGAGCAGGGCGGGGAGGAGCGACTGTCACGTCCCGAGGCGCTCGTGGCGCTCGTGCCGACGCCGTTCCTCGCGAAATACGGAAAGTCCCTGGGGCTCGTCCCGCGCCTGCAGGTCGAGGAGAAGGGCACGGGCCTCGAGGGGGTCTGGTCGCTCGTGGCCAAGAAGGGCCGGGTGTCCTCCCCGGCTGCCCTGGCCGGGTTCACCCTGAGCTCGGTGGCCGGTTACGCACCGAGCTTCGTCCGGGAGGCGCTCTCCAGCTTCGGCGAGCTTCCAGAACACGTTCGCATCGTGCAGTCGAGCCAGGTCCTCTCCTCGCTCCGGCGGGCGGCGGCCGGCGAGGACGTGGCGGTTCTACTCGACGCGGAGGAGGCGAGCGCCCTCGCCACGCTCCCCTTCGCCTCCGATCTCGAAGTGGTGGCCCGCTCACGCCCGCTTCCCACCGCTTTCGTGTGCACTATGGGCGATAGGCTCACCCCCGCGCAGTGGAAGGTGCTCGAGCGCGGTTTCCTCTTGCTTGCCGGGGAGGCGGGCGGCGCGGCGGCCCTCGACGCCATCCGCATGGTCCGCTTTACGCCACTCGCGCCCGCGGCGCTCGCCGAGGTGCGCCGGCTCGAAGGAGGTCCCCCGCGGTGAGGTCCTCGAGCCCGGCTCTCCTCCTCGTCGTCTTAGGCTGCGCCCCAGCCCTTCACGCCCCTCGCCCCATCGAGGCGAGTCCGAGCGCGGGCGAGAGCGCGCCCCTCCTTGTCTCGGACGCGCGGGCGAGCTTCGCTAAGCGCCCCGATCTCGGGGCGGTGCGCCGTGCAGTGGAGCTCTTCCACGAGGCGGCGGCCGAAGACCCGGCCGCGGTCGAGGGCCTCGTGGGAGCCATTCTTGCCGCGGCCTGGCTCGTCGAGCACGACCCCGACCCAAAGGCGCGCCTCGCACTCGCCTCCTCCTCCGTCGACGACGGCCAGCTGTGCTTGGCACGCAGGCCGGCGGAAGCCTGGTGCGACTACGGGCTTGGGATCGCGCTCGGGTTGCAGGCGCGGGAACGTCACGCCACCGCGACCGAGGGCCTGAAACTCATGGCGGAACACTTGCGCAAGGCCGAGAAGACCGAGCCCGGCCTCGACCTTGCCGGCCCGGAACGCGTGCTCGCCCTCCTCCTCGTCCGCGCGCCGGGCTGGCCCGTGGGACCGGGCGATCCCGAAGAGGGTCTCGCCGAAGCGCGACGCGCGGTGGCGCTCTTCCCCGATCATCCGCCGAACCAGCTCGCCCTGGCCGAGGCCCTCTTCGCGAACGGGATGGCCGAGGAAGGGCGGGCGGCGGCCCAGCGTGCGCTCGAACTCGCACACCAGCATTCGAGCGAACCCGATGCTCCCGACTGGGTGAGGGCAGCAGAGAATCTGCTCGCTCGCCAGAACCCGGCCTAAGATGCCGGCCATGGTCTCCTGTCTGGTGGCGCTCCTGTTGCGAGCTGCCGAGCCCCAAATGGAGCCTAACGCGTCTGCGCCTGCCGCGGCGCTGGCGCAGGGGCCCGAAATGGAAGTGAGTAATGCCCTGGATGGATGGCGCTCGGGGGTGGCGCTCGGGTGGCAGGGCATGACCTTTTGGAGCCACGAATCGCACCGTTACGAATTCCAGTCGCTCGCCCTCTCCTACATCGGATCGAAGGGCCATGTGGGTCCGCTCATTCACCTTTCCGCCCTTCTTCCCCTGCAGGCCGGCGAGGATGGGCACGTCGTCGCCACGAGCTCGGTCTACCAGGACCGGTGGGGCGCCGATCTGTTGCTCGGGCGGCAGTGGCGTTGGCAGGCCGGGAAGGACTTCGAGGCGGAGGCTGGGCCGGGAATTCACAGCACGCTGCTCGTCTTGCCCGGGCGCTACGGCTACCGCGACTTCAGTGCCCTGCTCCTCGGCCTCGGCGGGGCCACCGTGCTGCGCTTCCGGCCGGGTGCGCGCATCGTCGGCGAACCGCTCCGCATCGGGACCTTCGCCGCCGTAGCCTTCGATTTCTACGACCCGCTCCGGAGCAACGACCTGCGCGCCGGCCTCACCTTCCGCGCCGGCCTCTACGCGGGGTTCGGCGGTAGGTGAGCATGCTCCGAGCTCCTCGCGCCTCCATGCTTTTCGCCCTCGCCCTGGGGTGTGGCCCCTACGCGGAGGTAGGCCAGAAGCTCGACGTCGCCCTGACCTTCGCGAGTGCGCAGAGCTACGTCACGGCGCCGGGGACCGAGGCGCGCATCCTCGTCCTCGGACGCGACGCGAGCGGCAGTCCCTCCGGGTTCGCGCTCTCATCCCTGGAACTCCCCCAGGCCGCCGGCATCTCCGGGCGGACGCTGGAAGGCTCCTGGAGCGAGAGCGGGGGTTCCCTCGTACTCAAGGTGATGCTCGACTACGAGATGCCCGACGAGCGTGGGGAGGGCTTGCTCAACCGCGCCGGATCGACGCGCACGTCGGTGAACCAGACGAAGACCCTCGGCGCGGTGACCTCGGGTGACACTCTCACCTTGAGCGGCGACTCGACCTGGGAGGGGACCTATGTGCTCCTCACCGATGCGCTCGCGGCGCTCGGGACGAGCACGGCGGCCGATGCCGACTGCGCCTTCCTCGTGGCGAACCTCGCCGTCCTCACCTCCGAAGTGCGGATCATCGGTTTCGGGGGACCTGGCATGCTGCAGTACAACAGCCCGTTCACCTACGTGGGAACGCTCTCGGGTGGCGTCGAGGTGGGTCTGAGCGGAGGGCTTTTCACGACCTCGACCACCGACATCAACTACATGTCGTTTTCGGACTTCTCCGGTGTGTCCCTCGACGGCGAACAGATCACCTACGCGGATTCGGGTGGAAACGGTCACATGCAGGGCACGGTGGCCTTCACTTTTGAGCCCACGACCAATGGGGCGCCCGGGACGGAGGTCACCGGCAGCATCAAGTACGATGCGGTCCAGATCGGGAGCGGTGTCGCTTCGGGCGGTACCTATCTCGTCGCGCTGGCCGGAGGTGGCACCGACAACATCGACCCGGTGACCGCTCCCGCCGAGAGCCTCGCCAGCTGTCTCGCGCTGCCGTGAACGAGAGGTGAACGACCCCTCTGGTGAACTTGCGGTGACAGGCCCCGGGAGGGCGCTTCCGCCCGACCGGCGAACCGGTAAGCTCCGCGGAAACAACGGGAAGGGAGCTCGAATGAGGAACGGGATACTGGCGGGCATCGCCCTGGCGATGGTGGCGTGCGGCAGCTCGAACAGCAGCAGTCCCACGGTGAAGGGCACGATCGGTGGCGCGGCCTTCACGGCGGCCGACGTCGAGGCCATCTACGTCGCGCCCAAGACCTGCACCATCACCTCGCCCCAGATCAACGGCAACGTGACCGTGGCCGGGCTCGTCCTCGCCTTCTCGACCACGACTGGCCTTTGCACGGACCTCAACACCGACCTGGCCGGCAAGACCTGTGTCGCTCATGCCAACAGCGCCGGGGTGCAGCTCTTCCTGGCTGACGTGGGCATCACCGCAGCCGGCGGCACCGCCTCCATCACCACCGGCATCAACTACGCCGTCATCAGCAATCCCGCCGATGTCCAGGTGGGAACTTCCTTCGCAGACGCCTTCGGTTACTCGAGCCGCCTCGGTCCTGCCCCTACCTGTGCACCCTCGAGTACGTCTCCAGTGACAGCCACGGGCACCATCCTCTTGACTGCAATGAGCCCGAACCAGCAGATCTCAGGTCACGTGAACGTGACCTTCTCAGACGGCGGTAGCCTCGACAGCGACTTCACGGCGGCGGCATGCGCCTCGAGCCTCGACATCTGTGCGGTGGCGAACGCGGCCGTCGCAAACCTGGGAGCGCCCATCTCCTTGTGCACGGGGACGCCGACCTGCGAGTGAAGGAAGAGGGCGGCTCTTTTTCGAGGCCGCCCCCGCGAAGGGTCAGATCCGGTTGAGAAAGATGGGCAGGCCGCGCTTGCCGGCGTACAAGGGCCGGCAGCGCTCTTTGTTGTACATGCTCTCGACCTCCACCTTACGCGGCCCGAGCTTCGGGTCGGGGATGGGGACGAGGTCGTACTTGCCGCCGACCAGGGCAGCCATGAGGCCGCTCTGCTGGGCGAGGACGGCGTCGAAGGCCATAGCCCCGTAGGTGAGGGCCACCATTCGGTCGACGAAGTCCGGATCGCCGGAGCGCAAGTCGTAGGTGAGGTCGGAGACGATGGTCTCCTCGCCGGTGCGGCGCTTGATCTCGTCGGAGAGCGCGTCCGCCACGCTCGCCTTCTTGCGGTGCCCGAAGGCGTCCGGGTCCCCGTATTCCTTGACCTGGTAGCCCTCCCATTCGGCGCCCTCGGAGAGCACCACGAGCGCGTAGTTGCTGGGATTGCTCCGCTTGTCGGAGATGAGGAGTTTCAGGAGGGCGTCGAGGTTCGGCCGGTACTCCGGGATGACGCAGCGAATGGAGGTGACGTAGGCCGTGTAGAGCGCGGTGAAGCCGGAGTCCCGCCCGAAGACCCGGAAGATGCCGATGCGCTCGTGGGAGCCAACGGTGGTGCGCTGCCGCTGGATGGCCTCCATGGCCCTCGTGATGGCGGTCGAGAAGCCGATGCAGTACTCGGTGTTGCGCACGTCGTTGTCCATGGTCTTCGGGATGGCGATGACCTTGAATCCGAGCTGGTGGAGCCTCGCCGCGAAGGAGAGCGTGTCGTCGCCCCCGATGGCGATGAGGCAGTTCACGCCGAGCGCGTCGAGGTTCTTCAGCACCTGCTCACTCAAATCGTAGGTGCTGGTGGTCACGCCCGCCTTGGTGCTCTGGGTCTTGGGGAAGTCCCGGCTTGCGAGGTGCCCGGGGAGTTTCTTCATCCGGGTGGGGTTCGTCCGGCTCGAGTGCAGGAAGGTGCCGCCCGTCCGGTCGATGGTGCGGGTGTTTTCCCGGGTGAGGGGTACGAGATAGTGGGCGCGGCTCTCCGCGTCCTCGAGGTTCAGGTGGGTGAGACCTTCCCAGCCCCGGCGGAAGCCGGTGACCTCGATGTCGTTCTCGGCGCTGCGGTAGACGACGCTCTTGATGACCGAGTTGAGGCCGGGGACGTCGCCGCCGCCGGTCAAAAGTCCGATGCGTGCCTTGGCCATGGGAGCATTAGACCGCCCGCAGGGGACGTGTGCAACGGATAAGCCGGTACCGCCCCTCGATCGGTCGCGCTCGCCATGCGATCCGGCGTGGGCGACGGCCGTTTCTCAACGGTTCGACGCTCGGACCGTCGAGGCGGCGAGTGGCTCCGGAGGGGGGGAGGCGACCTCTCCGAAGGCCGCGGCGACGAGGCTTGGCTGTGGAGCCCGCGTGAAGAGGCTCACCAGCGGGACGACGAGGAGCGGCACCGACATGGCGAGCGCGCCGGCGAGGGGAACGCCGTCGGGCCCCCAGGCCGGGAAGAGGACGAACGCGCAGGCGAGGCCGCTCGCCATCCCGGCGTAGACTCCGGCGCGGGTGGTGCGCTTCACGAAGAGACCGTAGAGGTAAGGCGCCAGGAAGACCCCGGAGAGCGCGCCCCAGCTCATCACCATGAGGTTCACGATCACGGCGGGCTTGGCGAGGGCGATGACGAGCGAGAACCCGACGAAGAGAGCGCACAGGGCCCTGAGGAGCCCCACCCCCCCGCGCCTGCCGCCGCGAAGAGCGCCGTAGAGATCGATGGCCACCGCCGAGCTCGAGACGAGCACGAGCGAGGAGAGGCTCGACATGGAGGCCGAGAAGACCATGAGCACGATGACGAGGACGAGCGCCTCCGGTAGCCCGGAGGTGGTGATGAAGTGGGGCATGATCTTGTCCCAGATCGGGCCGCCTGGGCCGAGGAGTTCGCGGGGCAGCTTCGGGCCGTAGTAGAGGTGGGTGAGCGCCCCGCTGAAATAGGCGCCGAAAGCCATGAAGAGGGAGAAGAGCCCGGCGATGGTGAGCGCGCGCGTCACGTCCCTTCGGCTCCGGATGGCATAGAACTTCTGCACCATCTGCGGGAGCGCCCAGGGGCCGAAGCTCGTCACGAGGACGAGGGCGAACAGGGTGAGCCACCCCGGGATCGCCACCGCGAGCAGGCCCTTTCCCACCGCCTTCGTCGCGAACAGGCCGGGTGCATTCACCCGAGGATCGGCGAGCAGGCTCTGGGTGGCCCGCAGGAATCCCCCCACCTCGGGACGATGGGCGAGCAGGAAGACCATGACCATGACCCCACCGAACTCCACGATCCCCCGGATGAAATCGCTCACCGCCACCGCGAAGTACCCCCCCATGACGAGGTAGACCGCGGTGAGGGCGGTGAGGAAGTAGAGCGCCGTCTCGTAGCGGATGTGCAGCGTCATCTCGAAGAGGTAGCTGAGGCCCATGAGCACAGAAGCCGAGTACGGCACGAGAAAGACGAACACCACCACCGAGGCGAGGAGCTGGAGGGGACGACTGTCGTATCGGGCGCGCAAGAACTCGGGGAGGGTGATGGCGCCGAGTCGAACCGTCATCTCGCGCGTGCGGGCGGCGAGCAGGCGCCAGGCGAGGAGCGTGCCCACGAGCGTGTTGCCGAGGACGATCCAGAGCGTATAGATGCCGAAACCCCAGCCGAGCTTGCCGGCGTAGCCGATGAAGAGCACGGCCGAGAAGTAGGTGGTTCCGTAGGCAAAGGCGCTCACCCAGGGACCGAAAGTGCGTCCGCCGATGAAGAAGTCGTGGATGTCCCGCGTGCGCCGCATGCTGAGGTAACCCACGCCCAGCATGAGGAGGACGTAGCCGACGACGAGCGCGACGTAGACGGGGGGGGCCATGCCCGAACTCTACCGGCTCGAGCTGGTGGGGCGGAAGCAGCTTCTAAATGCTGCGATGCGTTTTTCGAATGCGGCCCCTCGTGCTTTCAGGCGAGACCCTCGGCCATGAGGGCCGCCTTGACCGCAGGTCGGGCCGACACGCGTGCCTGGTAAGCCGTGAGCGCCGGCCAGCGCGACAGGTCGATCTGCAGGTGGGCCGTCCAGGACAGCACGACGAAGAGGTAGGCGTCGGCCACCGTGAAGCCGTTTCCGAGCACGAAGGTCTTCTTCTCGAGCGCCTTCACGAGGTAGTCGAACTTGCCCGCGATGGCGTCTCTCGTGGCCTTCTGGAACTCGGCCGGCATCTTCGGGTTGAACAGGCCCCCCAGGCTCTTGTGCAGCTCGGAGGTGATGTAATTGAGCCACTCCTGCAGCCGGTAGCGCTCGAAGGTGCCGGCCGGCGGGGCGAGCTCGAGTTCGGGCACGAGATCGGCGAGATACTGCACGATGGCGGGCCCCTCGGTGAGCACTTCCCCGTGGTCGAGCTCGAGGGCCGGCACGTATCCCTTGGGATTCACGGTGCGGAAGTCTCGTCCGCGCTCGGTCCGCCCGGCCTGGGTGTCGACGCGCTCGAGCTCGAAGGGGATGGCCGCTTCCCTCAACACGATGTGGGGTGAGAGTGAACAGGCGCCCGGCGAGTAGTAGAGCTTCATGGGGGAACCTCCAGAGAGCCGCGTTCCTAAAGGATCGGGCAGGAGTTTATCATCCGCGAACTCGGCATCCACCCGTGGGATCCGAGTCTCGGCCGCCCCGGCGTTCGGCCTAGAGCGCGATGGCGGCCACCCGCCCCTCGGTGATGCGGAGGAGCTCGTCCGGCGTGAGCTCGAAGAGCGCGTGGGGGTGGCCGGCCGCGGCGAAGAGCCGCTCCTGGCGAAGCAGGGTCTCGTCGATGACGAGGGTGATGGGCTTCGCGTGGCCGAGCGGAGGGACCCCGCCGATGGCGAAGCCGGTCTGCTCGCGCACGAAGTCGGGACTCGCCCGCTCGACCGGCTCGCCGAGGAGGGCGCCGAGCTTGTCCGTGTCGACGCGGTTCTCCCCGCTCGCGAGCACGAGGACGGCGCTGCCCTGGGCTCCCATCCGGAAGAGGAGTGACTTCACGATCTGGCGTACGGGGCAGCCGACCGCCGCGGCGGCCTCGGCGGCCGAGCGCGTCGACGCCGGCAGTTCCCTCACCCGGTTCGCCATGCCGCGCGCGCGCAAGGCGTCCTCGACCCGCTGCGCGCTCTGCTTGAGTGGCATGCTGTTTCTCACCCTCCCGCGAGCTCGCGCGTCCGCGCCCGCAAAAGGCCGTGTATCTTGGCGGGATGACCGCCCCTTCGTCCACCTTCACTCGACGCCACGAGTTCTTGTCAGGTTGCCGCGACGAGCTACCCATCCTACTCGGCGTCGCCCCCTTCGGCATGATCTACGGGCTCCTCGCGCTCGGCGCCGGGCTTTCCCCCGGCACTGCGCAGGCCATGTCGGCCATCGTCTTCGCCGGAGCGGCCCAGGTCGTCATCGCCCAGCTCGTCCACGAAGGCTCCCCGGGCCTCGTCGTCGTGCTGACCGTCTTCGTGGTGAACCTCCGCCACGCACTCTACAGCGCATCGGTCGCACCCTACCTGCGGCGCCTGAAGGCGCCCTTCAAGGGCCTGCTCGCCTATCTGCTGACGGACGAGGCCTACGCGGTGGCCATCACCCGCTACCTGCGCGACGGTGACCGGACCGCCGTGTCACCCCATCGGCACTGGTACTACCTCGGCGCGGGGCTGACCCTCTGGGCGTGCTGGCAGGTGACGACGGCCGTCGGGATCTTCCTCGGCGCGCGTCTGCCGGAGAACTGGTCGCTCGACTTCACCCTGCCGCTCACCTTCATCGCGCTCGTTGTCCCGGCTCTGAAGGACCGGGCGAGCGGAGCGGCTGCGGCCTCGGCCGGCGTCGTGGCGCTCGCCGCACTCGGGCTCCCCTACCGTCTCGGCCTCATCGCGGCGGCGCTCACCGGAGTGGGGGTCGGGCTCGGCGTGGAGGGGCGCTCTTGAGCACGCTCGGCGTCCTCGCGGTGGCGGGCCTGCTCACCTTCGGGACCCGGCTCTCCTTCATCGTCCTCGAGGGGAGGGTCGAGACGCCGCCCCTCTTCGTGCGCGCGCTGCGCTTCGTCCCGGCGGCGGTCCTCTCCGCTCTCATCCTGCCCGACCTTTTCGCAAAAGGCGGGGTCTTGCGGCTTGACCCTCACAATCCGAGGCTCTGGGCGGGCGCGGTGGCCGCGCTCGTCGCCTTTCGCACGCGCAACGTCCTGCTCACCATCGCCGTGGGGATGGCCTCGCTCTGGCTACTCCAGTATCTCCTTGCAGCCTAACCGAGGCCTCGAGCGGCGGGGAGGGGCGGGGGAGAATCAGCGGCCTGGGCGACTGCGCGGGAGCGCGCGCAGCCGCTCCTCGAGGTAGCGACGGTGCTTGAGCTCCTCTTCCCGCAGTTCCTCGAAGAGGCGGCGGACGTCGAGGTCGAAGACGAAGGGCAGCGCCCTGTCGTAAAAGCGGTAGGCCCTCTCCTCGGAGGCGAGCGCGATCGCGAGCGCCTGCTCGGCCGACATGGCGTGGCCGGGCGCACCGCGATCAGGGGCCTCCACCTCGGCAGCGAGGTGAGGTGGCGGCCTGGCCGGGGCCGAGCCGAAGAGCACCTCGCGGCGGGCCGTGAGCTCGCGCCCGTGTTTCGCCTCGTTGCCCATCATCATCCGGAAGGCCTCGGTCGCCTCCTGCTCGTCCTCGCCGGTCACGATCACGCTGAACTCCTCGTAGCGCTTGCGCGCCTCCTCCTCCACCTCGATGGCAAGGTCGAGCGCGTCCTTGAGCGTGAGCGTGCTGAAATCGAAGCCCTCGGTCATGTGTTCCCCGCGAACTGGATGGTCGACGCGGGTCAGCACTAATGCGGCGGGGGCACCGCGTCATGCCCCCTTGCAGGCCGGTTTGCTGCCCGCAGTTGGACCGCATACACTCGCCGAGGCGAGGGTGTTCGCCGGACCGGCGACGGCGAGAGACACCATGGGCGGCCCGGATAGCGCAGACCGAGCAGGACTCGTCGACCGCGATCCGGTGGTGCGGCGGCTGTTCGCCGCAGTGCGTGCGCTCATCCGCATCGGCTACTTCTCGTTCGAGGTGGAGGGAGTGGAGCACCTGCCGCGCGAGGGCCCGGTGGTCTACGCGCAGAACCACTCCGGCTGGTTTCCACTTGACGCCTTCTTCCTCACCTTCGCCATCGCCGAGGCCCAGGGGCTCGAGCGGGCTCCCTATTTCGCCACGGTGGACGCGGCGCTGGAGACGCCCGGCCTGCGCGCCCTGTTGAGTCGTTTCGGCGCACTCCCGGCAAGCTCCTTCAGGCGCCCGGAGCGCTTGCCCCCCGCCGTCCAGTCGGTCGGCATCTTCCCGGAAGGCGTGCGGGGCAATTGCAAGCCGTTCTGGTACGCCTACCGGCTACGCGATTTCAATCGCGGTTTCGTCCGGGTCGCGGTCACGCGCAGGGCGCCCGTCGTGCCCACGGCCATCCTGGGCGGCGAGGAATGTCTGCCCGTGGCGTGGACGGTGAGGTTCCTCGAACCCCTCATCGGGTCCATTCTGCCTCTCCCGCTCTCGCTCGTGCCGCTGCCCGCGCGCTGGAAGATCATCTTCCATGACCCCATCCACCTCGATGCACCCCCCGAGGCCGTCACCGATCATGCCTACTGCTCGAGCGTCGCCCGCCGCGTTCAGGGCATCGTGCAGGCCACCCTCGACCGGGAGGCTCGGGAGCGACCGGTGAGCCGGCTAGCCGCCCTGCTCGCCGGCACCAAGCCTGTGGCCACCGCGCTCCCCGATCCCGAGGACCCGCTCGCCGAGCCGGCTCCCTCGGAGGAAGGCCCTGGCGGCCAAGGCGCGGAACAGCTCGAGGAGCGAGACGAGGAGAGAGCGAACGGGCGAGTCCCAGAGATCCCTTCTCTTTAGGGGAGAACCTCGTGCGGCCGCCCGGGCACATCGCGCCCGAGGGCGTGGTCCACGGCGGCCTGCGCAAGAAGCCGGGTCGAATCGAGGGTGGGAAGAGGCGACCGGTCGGGCGGGACGAGGAGTGGGATCTCGGTGCAGCCGAGCACCATGGCGTCGCAACCCTCCTCGTCGGCGAGCCGCTTCATCACCTTCTGGAACACGGCGAGCGACTCGGCGGTGAAGACGCTCTTCACGAGCTCCTCGAAGACGATGCGGTGGAGGGTGTCGATCTCGCTCGCGGATGGCCTGCGGTAGTCGAGGCCGAGCTCGCCGAGCTTCTGCGGGTAAACCTCGCCTTCCATGGTGAAGCGGGTGCCGAGGAGGCCGACCCGCCGGAACCCGGCCGCCTGGGCGCGCCTCGCCACGATCTCGGCAATGTGGAGCCAAGGCAGGGGGGATGCACGGGCCACCTTGGGGAACGCGCCGTGAATGGTGTTGTCGGGGCAGATGAGGAAGTCGGCCCCGGCGGCGGCGAGCTTGTGGGCCGAGGAGAGCATGAGGTCCGCGACCCGGTCCCAGTCCCCCCGCTCGAGGGCGACCACGTACTCCGCGAGCGAATGAGAGTGCAGGCTCACCTCGGGGTGGGCATAGGTTCCGAGGTGCTCTCCTCCATAGTGGACGATGGACCGATAGCAGAGGGCTGCTCCCTCGGCGCTGCATGCGACGATTCCGATGTGGGCTCGCATGTCGACTCGTCCCGGGTTCGGTCAGGCTGGACCGGCTCCTTCTCCCACGATTCTCGAGGCCACGGGTATTTCCTCCTCAGGGCCGAGCCCGGGCGAGCACGGAGGTCCCTTCGCCGGGCCTTCGGTCGACAGAGCGACGGGAGCTGTGGTTTGCTCGCTCGCGCACTCTTATGGAGGGCAGGTGGCCTCGTGGCCAGCAGTCCGAGCGGTCAAGAGCCCGCTTTGAACGCGCATGGGAGGAGACATGTCGACGCCCGCGTTTCGATACGAAGACCCCTTTCCCCTCGGCCGCGACGATACCGCCTACCGCCTGATCAGCCGGGAGGGGGTGAGCACCCAGACCTTCGAGGGTCAGGAGATCCTGAAGGTGGAACCCTCCGCCCTCGCGCTCGTCGCCCGCGAGGCGGTCCGCGAATGCTCGTTTTTCCTGCGCCGTGCCCACAACGAGCAGGTGGCGAAGATTCTCTCTGATCCGCAGGCCTCGCCGAACGACAAGGGCGTCGCCCTCGCCTTCTTGCGCAACGCCGAGATCGCAGCGCGGGGAGAACTCCCACTCTGCCAGGACACCGGAACCGCCACGGTCATCGGCAAGAAGGGCCAGGCGGTGTGGACCGGGGTGAAGGACGAGGAGTTCCTCACGCGCGGCATCTGGGAGACCTTCCAGCGCGAGAACCTGCGCTACTCGCAGACGAGCGCGCTCAGTCTTTACGAGGAGAAGAACACCGGCGACAACATGCCGGCCCAGATCGACCTCTATGCGACGGAAGGAGCGGAGTACAAGTTCCTCTTCGTCACCAAGGGCGGCGGCTCGGCCAACAAGACCCAGCTCTTCCAGGAGACGAAGGCCCTGCTCGAGCCGGAGAAGCTGGAGAAGTTCCTCATCGACAAGATGAGGCACCTCGGGACCGCCGCCTGTCCGCCCTACCACGTGGCGATCGTGGTGGGCGGGACCTCGGCCGAGGCCTGCCTCAAGACGGTGAAGCTCGCTTCCACCAAGTACTACGACGGGCTGCCCACCGTGGGCGGCCCGAGCGGTGTCGCCTTCCGCGACCTCGCGCTCGAGGAAAAGCTCCTCGCCGCCGCCAACCAGCTCGGCATCGGCGCCCAGTTCGGCGGCAAGTACTTCGCCCACGACGTTCGGGTGGTGAGGCTTCCGCGCCACGGCGCTTCCTGCCCGGTGGGGCTCGGTGTCTCCTGCTCGGCCGACCGCAACGTGAAGGCCAAGATCACGAGGGACGGAATCTTCCTGGAAGAGCTCGATCACGATCCCGGCCGGCTCCTCCCGGCGCCCTATCGGGGGCGCCACGGTCACGGGGTGAAGATCGATCTCGATCGGCCGATGAAGGAGATCGTGGCCGAGCTCTCCAAGCACCCGGTCTCGACCCCGCTGCTCCTCAGCGGGACGCTCGTCGTGGCCCGCGACATCGCGCACGCGAAGTTCAAGGCGCTCATCGACGCCGGGAAGCCCGTTCCCGAGTACCTGTTGAAGCATCCCGTCTACTACGCGGGCCCAGCCAAGACGCCCCAGGGCAAGCCGTCCGGGTCCTTCGGGCCGACCACCGCCGGCCGCATGGACTCCTACGTCGACCTCCTCCAGTCCCGCGGGGCCTCACTCGTCATGATCGCGAAGGGCAACCGCAGCCAGCAGGTGACCGACGCGTGCAAGAAGTACGGCGGCTTCTACCTCGGCTCCATCGGCGGGCCGGCTGCCGTCCTCGCCGAGGAGAACATCCGCAAGGTCTCCTGCATCGACTTCCCCGAACTGGGCATGGAGGCCGTCTACCAGATCGAGGTGGTGGACTTCCCTGCCTTCATCCTCGTCGACGACAAGGGCAACGACTTCTTCAAGGCGCTCGGGGTCTAGCCGCGGGTGGGCGAGGGTCGCGCCGGCGGTCCTCGCCAAGACCGGCAACCGACCGCTCCACTTTGAACGTCTTGCGCACCGCGTGCTCCCGCTGCCTGAGGCCGGTTGCCTTCTGCGTCTGCGCGGGGCTGAGGCCCGTGGAAAACCTTACCCGCGTGGTGATCGTGCAACATCCCCGGGAGGCGCGTCTCGCCATCTGCAGCGCCTGGCTCACCCGCATCGCCCTGGCCCGCGCCGAGATTCACCGTGGGTACGATTTCACGAATCACGGCCGAGTGAGGGAGCTGGCGCGGCTCCCCGGGGCCGCGCTGCTCTACCCCGGGGACCTCGCCCGTCCCGCCCGGGATTTCGCGAACCAGCCGCCGCCCGTCCTCTTCGTCATCGACGGCACCTGGCTGCAATCGGAGAAGATGCTGCGAGCGAACCCGTTCCTGTCCGCCTTGGCACGCCTCGAGGTGGCCTCCGCGGAGCCGAGCGGCTACGCCGGGCTCCGGCGGGAGCCGGCGCCGCACTGCCTCTCCACCCTGGAAGCGGTGGCGTGCGCGCTCGGCGATCTGGAGGGAGACGCTGCGCGTTTCTTGCCCATGCGGGCGGCCTTCCGCCAGGCGGTCGAGAAGCAGCTCGCCTGCTCGCAGGACGGCCGCCGAAGTCCACGCCACCGCCGGCCACGACTGAGCTAGGTCGCGGGGCGAACACCGCCGTGCGCCGATCAGGGATGGACGCGGCGGAGGACGAGCCTCGCCCCGCAAAGGCCCTCGGGCAACTCGGCCTCGAACAGGCAGAACTCCGGCGCCGGCCCGAGCGTCATCTGCCGTTGCCAGAGCTCGCCCGGTGGGAGGCGTGCTCGAAAATCGCGGTAGGAGAGGCCGCTGGGCTTCTTGAGCCAGGTCACCGATCCCGGCGGCCGCACTCCAGCTGAGAGTTGCCGGTACACGCCCCCGGTGCCCCCGTCGGCCTCGGCGGCCACCGCGTGGTGGCTCTCCGCGCACGACCCCGAGGCCGCCCGCTCGTTTAGAACGCCGAGCGCGGCGAAGTCGTCGACGAAGTACCAGTCCTCGAAGGCGTACCCGACGGGCAGGAAGGGCGCCCCCTTCACCTCGAAGATGCGCGAGCCGCGCAGGCCCGGGATACGTTCGGCCGCGAGTGAGCCGTGGAAGGCGAGGAGGGCCTTTTCGTAACGCGTGGGGTCGACCCGTGCGGCGGGCCAGTGCCAGAAGACATAGGCGAGCATGGCCCGGTCTTAACCGGGGGAGCCCTCGGTGGCCGTGCCCGGAGGGCACCGTTGCAGATCCCCCGGAGCCTACGGGGGGACCACGTACCATTGTCCCTTCGCACCCTGCTCGCGCTTCAGGAGATTCTCCTTCTCCAGCGCCTCGATGAGCTTCTTAAAGGTCGAGAAGCCATGTTCCCGCTCGTCGAAGTCGGGTTCCTTGCGCACGATGAACTCCTTGATGGCGGAGGGATTCACCGGGCCGGTGGCGCGGCCGAGCAGGGCGGCTACGGCCTCGCGGGCGATCTCGGGGACCACGGCGGGCTTGCCCTTCTCCTTCTCCTTCTCCTTCGGCTGTTCGCGGCCCCGGCGGGCTGCGCGCAGGTAGATGAACTCGTCACAGGCCTTCACGAAGAGGGGGCTCGTCGCCTCCTTCACGGCCATGCCGACGACGGTGCGTCCGATCTCGCGCAGCTTGTAAGCGAGCGGGCAGAAATCCGAGTCGCCCGAGGCAAGGACGAAGGTGTCGATGTGCTCGCGCAGGTAGGCGAGCTCGAGTGCGTCGATGACGAGCCGGACGTCGGCTCCGTTTTTGCCCGAGCGGGTGGAGGGGGGAACGTCGATGAGCTCGACCCCGAACTCATGGAGGTTGCGAGTGGCGGCGGTGAACCGACTCCAGTCGCAGTAGGCCCGCCGGAAGAGCACCTTTCCCTTGTCGAGCAGGGTGTCGAGTGCGGGTCCGATGTCGAACTGCTCGGCCGAGAGGCCGGTGCGCGTCACCAGGTTCTCGAAGTCGATGAAGAGCGCGATGCGCCGGTCGTCCGGGTTCGTTTTCATGCGGCACGTCCCAGTCTCGTTGAGCGTCGGCCTGTCCTTGGAAAAGAGCCCGGGTGAGCCTTCGCCGCCAAACTCGGGATGAGGGGCGAGGTCCCTCCCGGCGTCGAGAAGGGCTCTCGCACACGCGGCCCGTATCAGGGAAAGGGCACGGGAGCAAGTTCCCGGTGTCGCCGGGGGGGGACCCGGCCCGGGTCAGGGCGGCTCTTTGCCCACAGCGACCCCTTGCGCACGCACTCCGCGTCGCGCTTCCATCGCGATATGCGACTACTTGCCCTGGGGCTGGCGGCGAGTCTCCTCGCCTGCGGATCGGCCAAGAGCCCCCTCGCGGCCCCCACCCCTGTTGGGTACGGAGTGCCGTCGGCGGGAGACCCCGGCTGGCAGGAGCGGACGGTGCTCGCGCTCAGCAACGCCATGCGCATGGCCCCCTCCGACTGGAAAGCCCGCTGGGCGGCCGGTGAGCTCGGCTCGTCACTCGGGAGCGCCTATCCGGCGGTGCCCCCCCTGCGCTGGAACGAAGGGCTCGGCCTGTCTTCGCGATCCCATTCTGTGGACATGGGGACGAATGGCTGCTTCCAACATGCCTCGTGCAACGGCACCTCCTGGTCCGCCCGCATCGAGGCCGACTACGACCTCTCCTCCTCCATCGGCGAGAACATCGCAGCGGGCTACAGCGACCCCGACTCGGCTCTCTTTGCCTGGGCCTGTGATGGATCGAGCGGTGCCTGCGCACCCGACGGGAACGGCGACGGACACCGCGCGAACCTCATGTCCGCCGGCTGGCAGGCCCTCGGGGTAGGCTACTTTGCGCTCGCGACTAGCCCCTACGACTGGTACTGGACTCAGGACTTCGGCGCCAAGGCTGACGGCCCCACGCCGCCGCTCGTGGACGGCTCGCACGATCTCGTGGCCGGGAGCACCGTCCGCTTCTTCGCGAACTACTACGACGCGGCCCCGCCGCAGTCGGTAGACGTGAACCTCGACGGCACGGTTCTCCCCTTGGCGCTCGCGCTCGGTGCCGAGGGGCGGGGCACCTACGCGCTCGAGGCGGCGAGCGGAACGAGCTGCCGGAGCTACTTCTTCGTGGCGGTGGACGCGGGTGGCGCGACCTGGCGCTATCCCGCGAGCGGAACCCTGCACACCTACGGCGAGGGTGGTTGCACCGAAGACTACAGCGAATGAGGAGAGGCGCCCCCGCACCTCTTCAGTTGTGAGAAGACGGCGCGCCTGCTATGGCGGTGCTTCGTGAGCAGTAGCTTCGTCACCAGCCTCTTCAGCATCGTCGTCATCGACCTCTTGTTGGCCGGCGACAATGCCGTCGTCATCGCCATGGCGGTGCGACCGCTCCCACAGGAGCAACGTCGTCTGGGCATCGCCCTTGGAGCCCTTGCCGCCGTAGTCGTCCGCGTCGTCCTCACCTTCTTCCTGGCCCAGCTCCTCTTGCAGAGCTTCGTGAAGCTCGTGGGCGGGTTGCTCGTGCTGTGGATCGCGGTCAAGCTCTTCTCGGTCGACCGGCCCCCGGAAAGGACGCGCCGGGGCGCGAAGGGTACCCTGAATGCGGTGCAGCTCATCGTGGTTGCCGACGTGACCATGTCCCTCGACAACATGCTGGCCGTGGGCGGCGCCTCGCGCGGAAACTTGGTCCTGCTCGTGCTGGGCCTCGGCTTCAGCATCCCCTGCGTCGTCTTGGCGAGCGACCTGCTCGCCCGCCTCATGGACCGCCACCCGCTCATCCTCTACCTGGGCGCAGCCGTGCTCGGCAAGGTGGCGGCCGAGATGATCCTGACCGACCCCTTCACGAAGGGGTGGCTCCACCCGAGCCCGATCCTGCTCCACTCGGCCGAGGGCGTGCTCGCGCTTGGCGTCGTCCTGTGCGGGCGCTACTGCTCGCGGCGGACCGGCGCGCGGCCGAGCGATTCGCCCGCCTGACGAGACGCGCATCGGATCTCGCCCGGCTGCCCCCTCGGAAGGGCCGGTCGAGGCGAAACCGTCGCCAGGATCCGCCCGGCCAGCCGGGCGAAGGCTCTCTCGCGCCGAACCATCGGTCGAAGCCCAGAGCAGATCCCGGGGAGCGCGCGCTCAGGACAGGCGAGGCAGGGGGAGCGGTCCGGACCGCGCCGGCGGTAGAGGGCGACCGCCACAAAGCCCGAGCCGACCGCGGCGAGGGCGAGGGCCACTCCAGACAGGCTCGACGCGGCGAACCCGAGGATGACGAGGGCGGGAACCAGGGCCGCTGGGCCGAAGCGCGTGAAGAGCTTTACGTAGGGAGGACGCCGGGCACCGGCGAACAGAGCGAACGCGAAGAGGGTCGCGATGGCGAGCAGGGCCGCCACGCCGACGAGGAGCGCCATGAGTGTTCCGCACACGAATCCTAAGGCGACGAGCGTGCAACCGCGGCAGATCCGGGTGCGCCGGCCGAGCCGGATCAACTCGGTGGAGTACGCATCGCACAGGGGGTGGTGCGCGAGGCGATGGAAGGCATGAGCGTGGCGGGCCAGACGGTCGAGCCGACGGGCCTTTGATGGCGGAATGCGGCTCGCGGTCTGGCGCGGGCCATGCTCGGCAGCCGTCCCCCTCGGCAGCACGGGGCGCGGGGAGCCGTCGGAGGAGGTCTCGGACATGGCGGCCGCAAGCCTAGCAGGTAGCACCTCTCGCTTCGTAGTGCCCGAGGCTTCGAGGTGGACTTTAGGCGGCGTTCGCTCCTCGCCCGGGGGTCGGGTCGAGGAACTGCGCACGAGGCACCTGGAACCTTCCGCTTTTACCGGGGGCAGCCTCGGGACCGCTCTGCCGCAGGTTGGCAACCGGGTGAAGGCCGGCGCGCGCAGACGCGTCTATCTTGATGCCGAGTTGAGCGGCTGTGTGAAAGGACGCCAGGGCCGCCTCCGACCGGGCTCGGGATGAAGGCCACACCTGGAATCAGCGGTCAGTGAGGGGAGGGGGAGAGGTCGGTGCCGCGTGAGCGTTGTTCGAAGGGTGCACGAACACGGCGGGTGCCGCAGGCGGCCATCACGTTCGTGTTTGCATCAACCCGGAGGAGACCGTGAGGATACAGACCAGAACATGACCCCTCCAGGATTCGCAGCCGGTCCGTCAGTTCTTGGGTCTTGGTTCGTCTTCTCCCCGTCACTCACACACATCGAGATGAAGGAGAAAGAAACCATGGATCGCAAGAAGGCCATGTTGAGCAAGGTGGTCCGTACGCTGAAGTCGCTTCGCGATGACGAACTCCGTACCGTGGCGGGGGGCTATGTCGTTCGAGCGAATACGGCACAGGAGTGGGCGTTTTGGCTTACCGACGGTAACTTTAACATTCACTAATTGTGATCAAAGACGGAGAGTATGGTCAGTTCTTCGTCGCTGGCTAGTCTTCCAGCAAGCAGTAATCACTCACACGTCGAGGTGAAGGAAAAAAGCCATGGATCGCAAGAAGACCAAGTCTCCCCTCGAGTTGTCGGCGCCGAAGTCGCTTGGTGAGGACGAGCTCCGCACCGTCGCGGGAGGCTATATTCAGCGGACAAATCCGGTACCCACTTATGCGCTTTGGGCTTTGCAAGACATATGGGCGCTCCCGGCATAGCGCCGGTGCGATAGCTGGATAGAGCCGGGGGCCGCCGCAAGGACGAGCCCCCGGCTCCTTTCGCTGAACTCCCACGTCGATGTGAGATGCGCCCGCCGGGGCGTCGTGTTCCGGCGGGTCTCGTCCGGTCGCCCGGTGGGCTTGAGACGTGCGGCACGGGTCGAGTCCCCCGCACGCGAGCCGCCCGCCACGGCCTTCATGGCTCGGTGGGCTTTCTTGTCAGCGCTCGGCGAGGGGAGGGGGAGCGGTCGGGTGTGCCGTCGGTCGCACCACCACCGCCGTCCCGTAGGCCACGATCTCGTTCGTGTTCTGCATGAGTTTTTATTAATAAGAGTTTACCAAATATAGCAATCGCGCTAGGCTCTTCAGCATGAGAGCCTAAGCCAAGATGGCGTCGGGACCGAGGTTTTTGGAGCTTGTCCGCGTTTCGGGAACGTCCAGGCAGCGAGGGACACCCCTCAAGACCAGCGAGCCGCGCTCGACCGCCTGAGGGAATCGAGGCCAGGAACGCTGGTCGAGCGCATCGAGGAGGGTGCTCACGGGCTCTCCGGCGCCCTCCCCATCGACAAGCGCGCCCCGACATCCAGCGCCTGGTCTCCCTGAGGGCCTTCGACGAGGTCAGGGTGAGGCATCTCGACCGGCTCACCCGGGCCGACGACCCGAGGGAGCGCTACGCGATCTTCGGGGCCGTGATGGACGCGGGCGCCACGATCGTGGACGCGGGCGGCCACGTCATCGACCCCATGAGCGAGGTGGGCGAGCTGGACTTCGCGTTTCAGTCCATCATGGCCGCCCGGGAGAGGAGGCTCATCGTGAAGCGCACCGACGAGGCTCGGAAGCGGCTCGCCGCCGAGGGCAAGCTCCAGGGCCGGGCGCCCTTCGGTCGTCGCTGGTTCAAGCGCACGGGGGAGTGGTCCGAGGACCCGGGGGGGATGGAGACGTACCGGCGCATCTTCGCCGACGTGCTGGCCGGGAAAAGCCTCCACGAGATCGCTCAGGCCCTGAACGCCGAGGGCAAACCGACCCCGGGCGCGTCGTGGAAGCGGCGAACGATGGCCGCCTCCACCGGGTGGAGCGCAGCGAACGTCGGTTACCTCATCCGGCACCCCAGCGCGGTCGGGAAGGTCACGAGCAACGGGGAGCCGATCCCGGGATGCCCGCCCGTCGTCTCGCCCGAGGAGTACGAGCGAGCCTGCCGCCTGCTCAACGCCTCGAACCTGCGCGCCGGCCGGCCCGCAACGTCGGCCGGGAACGAGGCCCTGCTGAGGAAGGTCGCGGTCTGCGGGGAGTGCGGCGGGTCCATCTGGGTCCAGCGCGGGGGTAGGAAGGGCGCCTGGAGCTACTTCTACGTCTGCCGCCGGTTCCGCGACGCCGAGGAGGAGGGTTGCCGCCGCTGGCACTCCGTCAGGGCGGTCGACGAGGTCTTGAAGAGGCAGCTCATCGCCTGGCGCGACGGCCGCCTCCCTGCCATCGCCGGGAAGGTGGCGTCCGTGATCGAGACGAGCGCGCCTGAAGACGAGGTGAAGCGGACCACGGCGGCGCTGAAGCTCCTCGATCGGCAGGAGGAGAACTTCGCCCGCCTGGTCAGGAAGATGCAGCTGAGCGAGAGGGCTGCCCGGAAGCAGTCGGACGAGATCACGCGCGAGCGCTCGGAGCTTGAGGCCAGGCTCGCGACCGCGAAGCTCCGGATCGAGGCGAGGGAGCGCGAGGCCGAGGCCTCAGGGGAGGGCGAGAAGGCCGTCGCCCGGGTCAAGGCCCGCATGCGCGTGGACATGCCGTTCATCGATTGGCGGGCCGCCGTCGAGGCGCTCCTGCCGCGGGGGGCGGCGACGCTCCACGCTGACGGGAAGCTCGCCCTTCGCCTTGGGGCTCCGTGACGAGGCGCGCGAACCGCTCCACCGCGCGCTCGTCGTCCTCCTCGTTGCCGGTCCACTCCACCACGTACCCGCTCCTCTTCGGCATGCGCGCCGCCTTGCCCGGCCGCTGCGCGATTGCGTCGCCGCGCATTTCCCGCCGTCCTCAACGCCATCGAAGGCCCGCCTCGCGCGGGCGCGCCTTGTTCGGCCCCGGGGCCGAGGACGGTGGTGGTCATGACGGAAACTCCTTGAGCGCACGAACCTCCTTTGCCAGCTGCCTTGCCTGGTCGTTCCGGCGTCTTGCCCGCACTCGTCGGATATCGCTTCGCTCACGCACGACCGGATCGGGACGAGGCAGAACAGCGGGAAGCGCAGCTCGCCGGTGGCCGCGTAGTGCGAGGCCTCGCGGTAGTCGGTCGATGCGAAGACGGCCGGGTCGTCCGGGTCAAGAGAGCGGCCGCGCGCCAACAAGCGGGCGCCCTTGATGGCATCTCGGCGGAGCCAGCCTTTGGCTTCAAGCGGGTGGACCCAGCCAAGCTCGCGGTCGGACAGGTTCGCGTTCGACAGGGCCCGGGACGCCGAAACGCGGCACGAGGCGTGGCACCAGGCGGCGTGGGAACGGGTGCCCGGGATCATGGCCTCTCCGCACCAGCGGCACCGGTGGCCGACGCGAGCGGACTTTCTCCGTCGAACCGTGGGGGTTCGCTGTGACGGCCTCGCGAGGGCAGCGAGAAGGCTCGGGCTCGCAGGCGGCGTCCTGGCCGTGAGCGTGAAGGACCCGTGGTTGGACACCACCGACGGCCTCGTGCGGAACGTCTTGCTGGGCGTCTTCAGCGCGGTCGCTGAACACGAGGTGGCGCGGCTGCGAGAGCGCATCCACGCCGGCCTCGACCGTGCCCGCGCTCAGGGCAAGCGCCTCGGCCGCCGCCCGCCGTCTCGCCGGCCACGTTCGCCGCCGCCCAGACCAAGGTCGACGGCGGCATGAGCATCCGGGCGGCCGCGAAGCGCTACGCATCGCCCCCGAGACCCTGCGGCGGCGCCAGCACGCGTCGGGGGCTTAGGCTGCCACCCTCCGCGCGATCGCGCGGAGGGTCTTCCGGCGCGCCCGGGCGCGGCGGCGGGCGCACGCTCAATTTGAGGCGCACCGGTCGAGGTCGCGGGTACCATAGCGGGCGTAGCGGAAGTGCTGCTGGCGGCCGCGTTGGCGGTGTGCACTGGTGAGCGTGTCCCAGTGCGCCCGGCGGATGGCAGCGTAGAAGCGGAGGGGGCCTGCGGTGCGGTAAGCGGCGCGGAGGCGTGCCATCCTGCGGGCGTTCTTGATGGCCCAGTGCTGGCCCGCTCGTTTCATCCGGGTCTGGAGCACATGACGATGGGCGCTCTCCACCGCGCCACTTCCGATCGGCAAGCGGTCCTCGCGATATAGACGGTATTTCATTCGTCGCGCATTCGACCGGTAGTACCGCACCAGATCCTCGAGAGCCTGCAAGCGCTCCCGTGTGTCGCGCTTGCGAGGCTCGATGAGCTCGAGGCAGTCCATCACCTCCGAGATGAGGGCCTCGGGATCTCCTGTCGCGAGAAGCTCCTCGGCACGACGCTGCCAGAGCGGGAGCAGCGGGCTATCCTCTCCGAGCAGTACCTTGCCGCAGTCCATGGCGTGCTCGACCGCGTGGTGCCAATCGAGGATCTGGACCGCGTCGGGGCAGAGCTGGTCGGCAAGGCTCCAGTTGCACACCGCACCGTCTCCGAGCCAGACCACCTTGCCCACGTCGTCGATGTTCTCGACCTCGAGCAAATCCTCCAGGACGGGTGCGAATTCACCGAGCCCATTCACCACGGCGACGTAGCGCGAAGTGCCTGAGATGGGCTCATTTCCCGCAGTATCGTGCCGGTAGGTCACACCGACCTTTGCCTCTTTCCAGGGCTCCTCGCCCCGAATAGGCAACATACTTCCGTCCACCTCAACCACCAGCACCTCAGCGGCTTTTTGGCGGGGCTTGAGCTCCTCCTGGAGCCGCCCCTGGTCTGCCGTCGTGCACTGTTGGCCCACACGGGCCACCGTGGAGCGGAAGAGATTCTCGGAGAAGCGTCGTTCGTAGTGCAGCCGCCAGCGCGCGGCGCATTCCCCGTAGACATCGTTCACGGCGAAATCGAGGATCCGCTTCTCCAGCTCGCCCGTCAGCTCGCCTTCCTCCGGCAACCCGAGAAGCCGGTCCACCGGGTAGAAACCGTACTTGCACTCTTGGCAGTGGTGGTAATTCCGCTTGAACGTGACGGGCCCTGCGAGGCTCTGTACCGTGCGCTCGCGGTCACGCGCCTTTACCGGGATGCGCTTGCCGCATTTCGGGCACGCCTTCCCGGTCGGCTTCTCCGGCTTCATGCGCGAGAGCATGAGCGCGATGGATGGCTCGCCGGTCCCGCGCTTGAGCTCCTCCACCGAGAGCTCCATCTCGCTCATCGTCATGCCTTCGCGGAAGTGTTTGTCCGCGTGACGGTGCGCGATCTCGTCGAGAAGCTCCTTCTCGGAGTACTGCTTCAATCCTTTCTTTCGGGCCATGGCGTTACGGCAACACGCCTATCCGGGGCTGTCGAAATTTCGGCAGCAACTTCGAGCATGTCTCGCTTCTCCGCACCGAAACGCGAATCGCCTAAGCCATGGGATCGAATGGGCTTTCTCCGAAACCACCAGCCGGCACTCGAAAAAATCCCTCAAATCGGTCCTGCGCCCCGCGGCGGCGACCGTCAGACCAGCCCAGTACCATCCGGGTCATGGCGGCCTCGTCCATCTCGGAGGAAGTGCGGAACTGGGCGACGCAGGTCGCGGTCGTCCTCGCGGCCCTGACCTATTGCGGAAACGTCTGCGTCGAAAGCGACAGGTGGCACGCGCACCTTTCCGTGAGGCTGGCGGTGAGAGCGAACGCGTTCCTGGCCACGCTCACTCCTGATGGCGCGATCCCGCCCGCGAGGCACGGGACCGAAACCCTGAACTTGATGGTGCGCAACCAGAGCTTCCGGCCCGCGGCCATCGTCGAGAAGACGTTGCTCGACTCCGAGGGAAACGCGATGCGAGACCCCGATTCGAGCTGCGACGGGGTAAGGCTGCCCCTCGCGGTCAAGCCGTGGCAGATCGTTCCCTGCCGCGCCGTGATGAGCACCACCGAGTTCGGTCGGTTGAACAGAATCGTCGTCAAAGGACATGGATGACCACGTGGTCACGCTGCGCGTCCATGACCAGAAGGCAAGCGCCAAGTGGTCCGAATTCCCTCGCTAGCGAAGGGAGCGTCTCAAGGGCCGGAAGGCATGGCGCGCCCTCGTCCGTGGTGGGCCAGGATCCCGGTCTGGGGGGAAGCAAGGTACCTGGAGCAGCTCGAAGGCGAGAACTTCCAGCAGCTGTTCGCACTCAATCGGGAGCTTCACAAGCTGACGGACGCGCTCGCAGCTCCGAACAACCCTGCCCCCGAGGAAAAGGAGCAGATCGAAAGTCGCATCCGCTCCACTCAGCAGCTGCGGGAGGACGCGCTCGACGGCGAGCGAGTGCTCACGACCCAACGGCAGTACCTGATCCTGCGCTCCACGGCGGCCGCGACGTGGGTCGCCGCCCTCGCGGCCGCGGCCGCGCTCCTCATCGAGGCGCTCAAGAAGTAGCTGCCGACCGGGCGAGACGCCGACGGCGGCGGCCGCCTTCGGCTCGGGCGGCGCCGTGCTGGGCATCCCGGTGGCCGGCGCGGTTTACCAGGTGGTCGCGACGGTCGGCGCCTGGTTGCACGTCGGGGGTCCGGCGACCTCGGGCTCCGACTACTACCTCGCCGCGAACGCGCCGGTCGCGCTCGTCTTGTGCAACGAGGATGTGGTCTCGCCCAACGTGCCGGTCGTCCACGCCAACTTTTCGGCGGCCGGGACCGTCTGCGCTGCGCAGATGGCGCTCCCGAACCTCCAGGCGCGCTTCACCGGGCTCGGCCTCCCCGCCGAGGCCGCGCTGCCGGTCGACGCGCCCCAGGCGAGCGGCGGCCGCCAGGGCGTCGCCGGGCCGGTCGAGGCCGCTAACGCGCCGGGCGACTCCGCCGTCAACGTGCGGAACTCGCCGTGAGGTCCGCCGCCTTCGCGCTCGTCGCCGGCCTGGCCCTCGTCGGGCTCGGGATCGGGCTCGTCGCCGCGACCATTCTCGGGAAGCTCGTATGATCGAGGTGGGCCTCGTCCGCGCCGGCATCCCGGGACCGGAGTCGATCTCGATCGAGGCGCCCGAGCCTGGCACCTACGAGCTGCGCCCCGAGATCGGCGAGACCTGTCGGGTCTGCGCCGACGTCCCGATCACGATCGACGGGACTCGCATCCCGGCGAGGACGCCGGTCACCGTCAGGTTCCCGAGCACGCCCGCCGCCGTGGTCTCACGCGGCCCGGCTTCGTGACCTGCACGCCCTGGCGCGACCTGCGCGCGACCTCCGGGAGCGCGTGAACTTCTCCTCCGCCCCGCACCTGCCTAGGCCATGGAGTCCGCGGGGACGAGGAGGCGGGGCCGCTAGGGTGGGCCGGGCGGCCCTCTTTCAGCTCAGGCGGTGCGGACCGGGCCGTTGGGATAGGCCGCCTTGACCGGGTTGTTCGGGTAAACGGGGTTGTTGGGGAAGATGGCGCTGTTCGGGAACACCCGGCTGGAGGGGTAGATGGGGTTCGTGGGGTACGAGCCGAGGCCCGCCCCGGACACGGTGGCGAGCTGCTTCTCGGTGAGAACCTGCGGGGCGTTCTTCGCGATCTTCTTCATGACCCGTCCTCCGTCCGCTGGGTAGATGGCGCAGCTTCGGAAAGCTGACTTCGCGAACGGAGCTCTCCCCGGTCGAGAGAGGCCGGGCCTGCTCGGGTGGGCCGGGCAGGCCCTCTTTGCTCGGTCAGCGCTCGGCGGTGAGGGGAGGGGGGGCGGTCGGGGCGACGTGGTTTTGCCGGACCACGACCGCCGTGCCGTAGGCGACGATCTCGTTCGTGTTTTGCATCAACTCGGAGGAGTCGAAGCGCATGCCGAGCACAGCGTTCGCTCCCATGATCTTGGCCTGCTGCTCGAGGCGATTCATGGCCTCGTTGCGGCTGTCGTTGGCGAGGTCGGTGAACATGGTGATCTCGCCGCCGAAGAAGGTCTGGCAACCGGCGCAGGTGGTCCCGACCACGCTGCGGCTGCGCACGGTGATGCCCCAGCACGGCCCGATGACGCGCTCGATGGACCAGCCGGCGGGGGGATCGAAGGTGGTGAGGATCGGGATCTCGTGGCGCTGGATACCGTGCATGGGTGCTCCCGGTGCAGCTTCGGTCGACTCAGCCAAGGACCTTAGCAGAGATCGACCCCGCCCTGGGGGCGAGGCGCACCCCACCGGGCCGGCGCCCCGCGAGGTGGGAGCGCGCCGACGCGCGCACGTTCACGCTAGATGGGCGGCGTAAGCCGAGATGAGGAGGTCGCGATGCGGATCGCGCTCGCCGGTGATCACGCGGGCTTTTCGCTGAAGCAGACCCTCGGAACCTGGCTCAGGTCCCGGGGTGAGACGGTCTTGGACCTCGGAGCCAAGGACCCGGATCCGAGCGACGACTACCCCGACTACGCTGAGGCGGTGGGGGTGGCGGTGGCCGAGGGGCGCGCCGACCGCGGGCTTCTCGTCTGCGGTAGTGGGGTGGGCGTGGCGGCCGCGGCGAACAAGATCCCGGGTGTCCGAGCAGGCATGTGCCACGATCACTACTCGGCCCACCAGGGCGTCGAGCACGACGACATGAACGTGCTCGCCCTCGGGGCCCGTGTGGTGGGCGAGGCCCTCGCCCTCGAGCTCGTCGACGCCTTCCTCTCCGCGCACTTCACCGGCGAGGAGCGCCACGTGAGGCGGCTCGCCAAGCTCCGGCTCATCGAGGTCCGCTACGCCCGGGTGCGAGGCGAGGAGGGGCCCGCGGTCGCCGCGGCTGATGGGCCGGAGGGGATGGGCTAGAAAGGGCGGGTGGAGGCCGAGGTCCTAGCGCTGAGGGAGGTGACGAAGAGCTACACGCTCGCGGGCGGCGCCCGCGCGAGCGTGCTGCGTGGAGTGACGGCCGAGGTGGGGGGGGCGCGGTCGGTGGCGCTCATCGGCCAAAGCGGATCGGGAAAGAGCACACTCCTCCACCTGGCGGCCGGGGTGGATGCTCCGACGAGCGGCAGCATTCGGCTCGCTGGACGAGAGCTCGCACGGCTCTCCGACCGCGAGCGAACCCTCACCAGGCGATCGGCGGTCGGCCTCCTCTTCCAGTTCTTCCACCTCCTGCCGCACCTGTCGGTCGAGGACAACGTGCTCGTACCGGGACTCATCGCGAACGATCCCCGCCATGCCGCGGAGTCGCGCGCTCGCGAGCTCCTCGGCCGAGTGGGGCTCCTCGAGCGCAAGAACGAGCCGGTGCACACCCTCTCGGGCGGCGAGATGCAGCGCGTCGCCCTGTGCCGGGCCCTCCTGCGAAGGCCACGTCTCGTGCTCGCCGACGAGCCGACCGGGAACCTCGACGAAGCGACCGGGCACGGGGTGATGGACCTGCTCCTCGGCATGGTGCGCGAGGAGGGGAGCGCTCTCATCTACGCCACCCACAACCTGGAACTCGCCGCGCTGGCGGACGAGACCTGGCGCCTGCATGGCGGAGTCCTGGAGCCGGCGTGAAGGGCTATTTCCGGCGTGCGCTACGGGCCGAGCTTTGCGGAGGACGCAGCCTGTTCCTGCTCGCGGTGGCCGGAGTCGCGCTCGGGGTGGGCTCGGTCCTCGGCATCGAGATCTTGAACGCCGGCGCCATCGGCGCCTTCGCTGGAACCGTCCGGGCGGTCTCCGGGGAGGCGCAGCTCACGGTCTTTCCCCGGAGCGAGTCGCTACCCGACTCCCTCCTCGCCGAGGTCCTCGCCGTGAGGGGTGTGCGTGCGGCCTTGCCGGTGGTGAAGGCGGAGGTAGCGCTCGAGGGACACCCCGGGGCGTCGCTCGACGTGGTCGGGACGGACCTCATGGCGCCGCAGCAGCTTCCGGAGGATGTCCCGCGAGGGGAGCTCGCCCAGGCCCTCTCCAAGCCCGGCTGGGTGGCGGTGAGCCCGGCCTATGCCGCCGCGATGGGTTGGCGGGCTGGCTCGCCCATCGCCGTCTCCCTCGGCTCGCGTCGCCTCGAACTCGCGGTCGGTGCTCTCGTCGACTTCGCGAGGCGTGCTCCGCTCGCCAGCCGCAGCCTTGCGGTGATGGACATCGCCCAGGCGCAGGCGCTCTTCCACCTGCAAGGTCGCTTACAGGAGATCGAGGTCTCGACCGACCGCGAGGACGTGGCCCTCGTGAGGGGGCGACTCGAGGCCCGCTTTGGAGAAGCGATCCGCGTCGTCACGCCCGGTGAGCGGGTAGCCGAAGCCGACACGCTGCTCGGGGCGTTCCGGGCTAACCTGACCGCGCTTTCCCTGGTGAGCCTCTTCGTGGGCGGCTTCCTCGTCTATGCGAGCACGCAGGCGGCCCTCGTCCGGCGGAGGGAGGAGTTCGGCGTGCTGCGCTGCCTCGGTGCCACCCGCAGTCAGGTGGTTCGCCTGGTCCTCATCGACAGCTCGCTCCTCGGGCTGCTCGGGACGGCGGCCGGGATCCCGCTCGGCTGGCTCTCGGCACGGGAGAATCTCGTGGCAGTGAGCGCCACCTTGCGCAACGTCTATCTGCTGCAAGGCGTGGAGGGCATCTCGCTCACGCCCGGACTGCTGGTGCTGGCCTTCCTACTTGGGATGGCCGGCGCTCTGGCCGGCGCGCTCCTGCCTGCGCTCGACCTCGCGCGCGAGGATCCGCGGGCGCTCCTCTCGGTGCGGGCGGACCCCAGGGGGTCGGGGCGGGCACCCCTCGTGGCGGCCGTGGGGGGCCTCCTCGTCGTCCTACTCGTCCTTGGCCTCGTGCTCGGCCCAGGGCGCTCTTGGGCTCCCGGCGGCTTTGCGCTCGCCCTCGCTTTGCTCTGGGCGGCGCCGCTCGGGGCGCCGCTCCTCTTGCGTGCCACGGCGTGCGGGGCTCCCCCCCGGCGGTTCGGGGTCGCCTATGGCACCCGCGACCTCGCCCACCACCTGCGCGTCACCGCGGCGGCAGCCGGCGCGCTGGCGGTGGCGGTGAGCATGATGGGCGGCATCACCGTGATGATCGGGAGCTTCCGGCAGACCGTCGAGGACTGGCTCGCGGCCACCTTGCGCGCCGACGTGTACGTCACGACGCCCTCCTGGAGGCGGGGCCAGGGCGAGGCCACCCTCGCGCCTTCCCTGGTGAGCCGGCTGGCGCGAGAACCCGGAGTACGGGCGGTCGATCGTCTGCGCCAGCTCTCGGCCGAGGTCGGCGGCCACCGCATCAGCGTCTCGGGCTTCGAGGCTTCGTTGCCGGAGGCGCAGGGCCGGGTCCTGCTCGTGTGGGGAAATCGACGCGAGGCGTTCCGCGAGGTGCAGCAGGGTGCCGTGCTCGTTTCCGAACCCCTCTGGCGCAAGCGCGGCATCGGCCAAAGTTCGGGGATCGACATCACCGGGCCCAGGGGGACCGAGCACTTCGAGGTGGCCGGTGTTTACCGCGACTACGGAGCTGAGGCCGGGTCGGTGCTCATGGACCTCGGGACGCTCGAGGCGCACTACGGGAAGGGCTCGCTCACGAACCTCGCCCTGTACCTCGAGCCGGGTGACGACGCGGAGGCGACCGTGGCGCGGCTCAAATCCTCGTTTGCGGGGGACGCCCTCCTCATCCGATCGAACCGCCGACTGCGCGAGCAGGTCCTCGGGGTCTTCGAGCAGACCTTCGCGGTGACTCGGCTCTTGCAGGCGATGAGCCTCCTCGTGGCGGTGGCCGGCGTCACCCTCGCCTTGCTCGTCCTCGCCCGCGAGCGGTCGAGCGAGGTCGCCCTCTACCGGACGCTCGGGGCCACGCGGGGGCAGGTGTTCCGCCTCTTCGTGGGACGTGCGCTCGGCCTCGCTGCCTCGGGCCTCCTCTTGGGCGGGCTCGGCGGGGCAGGCCTGGCGCTCATCCTGGTGCACCTCGTGAACCCGGCCTGGTTCGGTTGGAGCATCGCGCTTCACCCGCCCTGGGTCACCCTGATCGGTCAAGTCCTCGCCGTGCTCGGCGCCGCGCTCGCGGCAAGCCTCTATCCGGCCCTGCGGGCGAGTCGCACACCGATGGTGGAGCTTTCGCGTGATGCGCTCTAGCACGGTGGCAGTCCTCCTCGCCGGCTTCGGCGCCAGTTCATCGGGCCTCTCGGGTTCGGTCGTCCCGGTCACCCCACGTTTCACGCCGGCCGCTCCCGGCTTCGAGTGGAGTTTCCCGCGAGACCACTTCAGCCATCCCGGGTACCGCACCGAATGGTGGTACTTCACGGGCAAGCTCGAGGCGAAGGACGTGCCGGGCCGCGCCTTCGGCTACCAGCTCACTTTCTTTCGGGTGGGCGTGCTCGAGCACAAACCCCCCTTCGATTCGCCCTGGGCGAGCGCAAACCTCGTCATGGTTCACGCCGCGGTGAGCGACCTCAATGCTGCAGGGCATCCCTTCGCGGACGTGATCTGGCGCGAGACCCCCATCCTCGCGACCCTCTCGCCCTTCCCGCAGCATCCCATCGCGTGGGCCCTGGGACCGGCCGGTTCGGCCGGACGTTTCAGGCTCGACCTCGAAGGCGACGTCTTCTCCCTTTGGGCAGGGGCAGCCGCGCAGGGATTCTCCTACCGCCTCTCGGCACGCCCAGAGCGGCCGCTCGTCCTCGAGGGGCCCGACGGCCTCTCCCGAAAGTCCAAAGAAGAGGGTTACGCGAGTCTCTATTACAGTTTCACGAGGCTTCTCACCGAGGGCACCCTCGAGATCGGCGGCCGGAAGTTCGAGGTGCGCGGCACGAGCTGGATGGACCACGAGTTCGGATCCTCGCAGCTCGCACCCTCCCAGGTCGGATGGGACTGGTTCGGGCTCAGGCTCTCGGATGGCCGGGACCTCATGCTCTACCTCATGCGACGGGCGGACGGTTCCCTCGACGACGCCAAGGGTACGCTCGTGGAGCCGGACGGACGGGTGCGCTTCCTCGACGGGCAGGAGTTCCGCGTGGTCGCGACAGGCCACTTCACGAGTCCGCGGACGAAGGCTGTCTACCCGGCCGGCTGGCGGATCGAGGTGCCTTCGGTCGGGATCGCTCTCGAGGTCTCACCCGCTCTGGCGGACCAGGAAGACCGAACCTCCTTGGCCTTGCGCTTGTCTTATTGGGAAGGCCTTGTGGAGGTGAGGAACGGGCGCGGTGAGCGCGCCGGCGACGGCTACGTGGAGCTCACGGGCTATGGGCCGAAGGGCCGACCGCCCATCTGAGGAAGAGCGTCGGGCGGGCGCGTACGTAGAGCCAGAGCGCGGGGGCGAGGAGTGTCGTCGCGAAGCCGGCCTGCCCCCAGCCTGCCTTGGCGAGGCAGAAGTCACCGAGCCCGTGGAGCAGGGCCGAGAGGAGGACCGAGGATCCGATGCGCAGCGCCGCGCGGCCCGGTGCAAGTCCGCCCGCCTCGGCGAGGGCCACGGCGAAGGGAGCCGCGAACAGTCCGTGGGCGACTGGCCCGAGCGCCAGCCGGGTGACCGCCACTGGCCAGTCAGCCCCTCTCAGGGCGAGCGTGCCCTCGGCCACCGCAAAGACCGAGGCGACCACGAGCGTCGTGCCGAGGACGGTCTTTTTCCCGAGCCGCCCCCGCAGTGTGGCGAGCGAGGCCCCCACGGCCTTCCCTCCCTCTTCCACGAGCCCCACCATCACCGCGCCGCCGAGAGCGGGCCAGGTCCCCTCGGCGATGAAGGACCAGCTCAGGGTGAGCCCGGCGAGCTGCAAGAGTCCGTAGCCTATAGAGGCGAGGCCGAGCGCGGCGAGGCCCCCGAGCACCCCCCGCACGGCGGTGGACCAGTGGTCGAACCCGGACCGGGAGGACGCTGCGAAGACCCAGAAACCGCCGAGCAGGAGGCAGACGACAAGCCACATCAGACCACCTGCTCCGCATGTCGGCGCCAAGGTGCTCATTGGGATCCCATGGCCATCGCTGTAGCCGAATGAGAGCCCAAAACCGGTCTGCGATTGGTGTTCGCTTGGGGTGGGTAGGTGTAGGATGTCCCCGCGACAAGGGATTCACGGGTGACCCACGCCCGGGTGAGCTCCCACCATGGTGCGAGCCAAGGCCCTTCTCCTACGAGGGTCGGTCCGACTCCGGACCAGGCGAGGGAGGAGGGGCGCTTTCCCGAGGCGCCTGGAGGGCCACGCGGTTTTCGCGAGGCCCTCCGGGAGGTCGTCCTTTCCGTCCGGGAGAGGCTACTTGTCGGGATTCGGAATCATGAGATCGCGCATGAGAGCAGACAGCTCGGCCGAGGCGGCCAGGAACTGGCGCAGCGTCCTCTGGGTCGCGCCGAAGGTGTCGAACTCGGCGGGCGAGAGGCCGTTCTCGGTGGAGGCGCGCCGGTAGTCGGGGAACTTCTCGAGCTCTCCCAGGATGCGGGGATCGACCGGCTCGTCCATGCGGGAAGTGGGGAGGATGCCACTCGCGTTGAAGCGAACCTGCCAGGAATAGGGCGGGGAGATGACGACGTCGCCACCGATGAACTGGCTCCAGTGCATGTGGTTGCGGAAGGCCGCTGAGAGCAGGCGAATGCGGTAACCGCGCTGTTTGAAGAGGCGGTAGGTCTTCTTGAAGACCGCCACCCCGGCCCACTCGAGGACGCCGGGATCGACGGTGATGCCGTCCTTGTCGGCCGAGACGCGGAGCCAGTCGTCGAGCCGGCCGACCATGATGGTGCAGACCGGCCCCATGGTCGAGATGTCCTTGCCCTCCCTCTCGCGTCGTTTGAGGCCCCGCTCGACCGCCTCGGCCACCGCCACCGACTGTGGCAGGGTGAAGGAGACGGTGGCGTTGATGCTGACGCCGCGGTAGGTGGCCTCCTCGATGGCCTTCACGCCCGCCTGGGTGACCGGGATCTTGACGATCATGTTGGGGGCGAGTTCGCTGAAGCGCACCGCCTGCTCCACGATGGCTTTCGGGTCTCGGTAGAAGTGGGGGTCGGTCTGGATGGAGAGGCGCCCGTTTCTGCCCTCGTGGGCGTCGAAGGCCGGCTTGAGGAGCGCGGCGGCTCGCACCGACATGGCTTCCACGACCCGCCACCCGACCTGATCCTCGGTGGCGGTGGGCATGGCCTCGATGGTCTCGAGGATCTTGGGCTTCCAGTAACCCATGTCCTTCTTGAGGACGGTCACGGCGATGACCGGGTTGCAGGTGGCGCCCACGGCCCCGTCCGAGATGGAGGCGGTCAGCTCGTCGATGGCGGCCGAGTCGTTCCACAGGCAGGTGGGGGTGGTCTGGGTCATCTGGTGCAGCAGGCTCTTGTAGGCCGGGCTCATGGCATTCTCCTAGCTGCGGGTGAGGGTGCCGTCCCAGGTGCTCACCCGCTTCTTCGAGTCCTCCTCGGTGAACCAGACCGAGGTGACCGACTTCGTTTCGGTGAAGAAGGCCACCCCGTCCTTGCCGAGGGTGTGCAGGTCCCCGAAGAAGGACTGCTTGTGGCCGGAGAAGGGGAAGGTGGCGTAGGGCACCGGGATGCCCACGTTCACCCCCACCATCCCGCCGTGAGTGCGCCGGGCGAACTCGCGGGCGTGGCGCCCCGAGCTCGTGTAGATGCAGGAGCCGTTGGCGAAGCGGTTCTCGTTCATGAGGGCGAGGCCTTCCTCGAAGTCCTTCACCCGCTTGACGCTCGTCACCGGACCGAAGATCTCCTCGTCTCCCACGAAGTGGCCCCTCTTCACCTCGTCGAAGATGGTGGGGCCGAGGTAGTAGCCCCCCTCGTAGCCGGGCACGGTGACCTTGCGCCCGTCGAGGACGAGCTTCGCTCCCTCCTCCACCCCGCGCGCGATGCACTTGCGCACGAACTCACGCTGGGAGCTGGAGGCGAGGGGCCCGAGCTGTGACTCGGGCAGGTAGGCCGGACCGACCCGCAGCTCCTGCGCGTAGCGCTTTAAGAGCGCCACGAACTCGTCGGCGATCGATTCCTGCACGCACGCCACCGGCAAGGCCATGCAGCGCTGTCCCGCGCAGCCGTAGGTGGAGTTCACGATCCCCTTCACCGTCCGCTCGAGAACACAGTCCTCGAGGACGAGGGCGTGGTTCTTCGCCTCGGTGAGCGCCTGCACCCGCTTCCCCGCCGAGGCGGCCGTCTGGTAGATGTGCTGCCCGACCGAGGTCGAGCCGACGAAGGAGACGCCCCGCACCTGCGGGTGCACGAGCAGGCTGTCGGCCTCCACCCGGCTGCAGGTGACGAGGTTCACGACCCCCTTCGGCAGACCGGCCTCGATGAGCAGCTCGAGCATGCGCATGGAGGTCTGCGGCACGAGCGAGGCGGCCTTGAGGACGAAGGTGTTCCCGGTGGTGATGGCGAAGGGCACCATCCAGCCCATGGGGATCATGGCCGGGAAGTTGTAGGGGGCGATCCCCAGGAAGACCCCGAGCGGCTCGCGGTAGGAGACGGTGTCGTAGCCGGCCGAGACGTTCATGCAGGTGTCGCCCTGCATGAGGAAGGCGGTCGAGCAGGCGCACTCCACCACCTCGATGGACTTGAGGACGTCACCCCGTGCCTCGGAGAGCACCTTGCCCATCTCGGTCGCGAGCGTGAGCGAGAGCTCGTCGAGGTGCCGGTCGAGCAGCTGCTTGAACCGGAACATGAGCTGAACGCGATCCGGCACCGGTGTCCCCGACCAGGAGGGATAGGCCCGCGCCGCCGCCGCCACGGCCTCGTTCACCTCCTCCTGCGTGCAGCAGGGCGTCTCCGCCAGCGGCTCGCCCGTGCTCGGGTTCATGACCGGCATGGTCTTCCCGCTCGACGACTCGAGCCACCGGTTGTCCACGCAGTACTTGAGTCGCTTCACCTCGCCTTGGGCCGACGAAGACCGCTTCGCTTCTTGCGCAAGAGCCATGCGTATCCCTCCCTTTGGCGGCGCCCAGGCGGCGACCCGTGTCAGGGCGAACTCCTGGGCGAGCCGCCGGGCCGCGAGGAGGGCGGGCTTCGCATCGGCTCGAGCCCTCGAGGCCCGGATCCGAGCGCGAACAAGGTCGAGCCTCAAGGCGTCGGCCTTCCGCTCTCACACGCGAGGTACGCTAGCAGGTCAGGATCGCTAAAGCAATGCAGTTTCCATTTGGGGATCGAGATCAGAAAGAAGTTTTCATCGGGGGCCGAGCTGACTTAAGGTGGCGGGGTGCCCATTGAGACGGTCGAGTCGTTCCTTGCCGCGGTCGCGTCTCAGTACGAATCGCTGCCCAGGCAGCTCAAGGCGGTGGCGAAGCACATCGAGACGAACCGCGCCCGCATGGTGGTGACGCGCATCACCGACATCGCCGATGCCTGCGCGGTGCAGCCCTCCGCCGTGACCCGTTTCGCGCAGCGCTTCGGCTTCTCGGGGTACAGCGAGTTGCAGGCCCTGTTCCGCGAGGCCTTCTCGGCGAGCGCCGCGCCCTCGGCCAGTTACGCGAAGCGCATCCGGAGCCTCATCGAGACCGGGCGGTTGCAGGCCGACCCGGGCGGCGTGATGCGACAGCTCCTGCTCGCCAACCAGGGCGCCATCGAGGAGTTCGCGCTGCACCTCGACGATGCGGCGCTCAAGGCGGCCGTGACGCTCCTGCACGACGCTGACCAGGTTTACATCGCCGGGGTGCGCCGGTCGCTCGCCGCCACGGTCTACCTCGCCTACCTCATGCAGCACACCTCCAAGCGCGTCCACCTCATCACCGGGATCGGAGGCATGTTCGGCGGACAGATGCGCTCCATCCGCAAGTCCGACCTCCTCGTCGCCATCAGCTTCGCTCCCTATGGCAAGGAGACCCGCTCCTGCGTCCGCATCGCCAAAGCCCGCGGGGCCAAGATCCTGGCCATCACCGACAGTGGCATGAGCCCCCTCGCCCGGGCTGCCAACACCCACCTGCTCGTGAAGGAGGCGAGCGCGTTCTCCTTCCGCTCGCTCACGAACACGCTGTGCGTCTGCCAGGGCCTCTTCATCGCCCTCGCTTCCCGCCTCGAGCTCGATCTGGAAGAGACCGCCAACACGGGGGTCGACGAGGTGAGCGATCTCGTGGACTGAACCAATCCACGTCGCCTCGGGCGAGGAATCCCTGGCACGCCCGCGCCTTGGCCTGGGATGATGGCGCTCCATGCTTCGGCGCCGAGAGCGTTTCGTCGTGCACAGCTACGAGGTGGACGCCTTCGGCGAGCTCGCGCTCGCGTCGCTCGCCGGCTATCTCCAGGAAGCCGCTGGCCTCCATGCCGACGAGCTCGGCTGCGGGATGGAGACCTTGCGCGCCCGCGGCCTCACCTGGGTGCTCGTGCGGCAGCGTATCGAGGCGGAGTCTAGGGTCGCTCTCGGCGACATCCTCGAGGTCTCGACCTGGCCGTCGGGCGTGTACCCGCTCGTCGTGACCCGGGAGTTCTCGGTCACGCGCCGCGGCGAGGAGGTGGCGCGGGCCTCCACGGCCTGGCTCGTCCTCGACCTCGAGAAGAGGCGAGCGGTCCGCCCGGGCGAGGTGCTCGACGCGAGGCTACGGCCCCGGCTCGAGGCGGTGGCGGCCGTGCCCGGGAAGCTCCCCTCGCCGGGCCCGCAGGCGGCCGAGCACCGCTTCGAGGTGCGTTACGCCGACATCGATCTCAACGGCCACGTCACGAACACGAGCTATCTCACCTGGGCGCTCGAATCGGTGCCGGAGGAGCTGTGGAGAGCGTCTCGTCCCCGGGCGGTGGAGGCGCACTACCTCGCCGAGGCCCGGCTCGGCGAGAGCATCGTGGTCAAGAGAACCGGGGAGGCCGAGGTCCTTCACGCGCTCTCGCGCGCCGAGGGCGGGGAGGAACTCGCCCGCCTGCGCACGCGTTGGGTGGCCCGGGGCTGAGATCGTGGCTCTTTCAGGGCGCCTCGCGGGCCCTCAGGCGGTCACCCACTCCCGCAGGACCTGGTCGATCTCCTCCTCCGAGAGGTTTCCCTGATCGGCGAGCTCCTTGATGCGCTGAGTGATGGCCTTGAGCTCGCCCTCGCCGAAGTGCATCCCGATCTCGCGCGCCCGGTAGCCGATGGCGTGCTTGCCGGTGAGGCGGCTGCCCACGATGAGGCGCCGCGACAGGCCGAAGGCCTCCGGGGGGATGATCTCGTAGGAGCCCGGGTTCACCGTCATGGCCTTGAGGTGCATGCCGGCCTTGTGGGAGAAGGCGGTCTCCCCGGTGAGGTAGTTGTTGAAGGGAACCTCGACGTTGACGAGCCGCGCCACGAGCCGCTCGAGCTCGCGCAGCTGCCCCAGCCGAAATCGCTCGGAGACCCCGGGCGGGTCGCTCGCGTACATGCGGGCGATGAATCCGCCGAGCGGGGTGATGCCGACCCGCTCGCCGATACCGAGGACCGACACGTCGACGTGGGTGGCGCCGGCCGCCACCGCTTCGTGGGCGTTGGCGATGGCACAGCCGGTGTCGTTGTGGCCGTGGAATCCCACCTCGCACTTCACGTTGCGGCGCACCTCGCGCACGGCGGCGAACACCTGGCGCGGTGTGGCGATGCCGACCGTGTCGGCCAGGTGCACCCGGTGAACCCCCAAGCTGTCGGCCGCCCGGTAGACGGCGAGCAGGTCGGACTCCTCGGTGCGAAAGGCGTCCTCGGCGGTGAAGCGGACCTCGAGTCCGGAGCGGAGCGCGAGCTCGATGGGAGGGCCCATGGCGTCGATGATCTGCTGGACGCTCTTGCCGTGGGAGGAATCGCGCAGGATGCGGCTCGTCGCGAAGAGCAGTCCGATCCCGCGCACGCCGGTGTCGACCGCCGTCTGGACGTCGTCCACCATGCAGCGCGCGTGGGTGATGATGCGGGTGCCGAGCCCGAGCTTCACGATCTGCGCGAGGTCGCGCTGCGACTGGGGGGAAGCCGAGGGCGAGGTGAGCTCGATGTAGTCGACGCCGAAGACATCCAGCGCGCGCACGAGCTCGAACTTGTCCTGCGTGCGGAAGGCGGCCTTGGCGAACTGCTCGCCCTCGCGCAGGGTGGTGTCGATGATCCGCCAGGTTTTCGCCATGTGTGCCGGTCTCGGGGCCTTCTTAAGGCCGCGCGCTCGCCTCCGCCTCTCCGATTTCGACGACGAGTCCGCCCGAGGAGGGATCGGTCCTGAACCCATAGCGGCGCAGGTACTCGGGCTGGTAGTACCCGGTCTCGACCGCCCTCACCCCCTGCGCGCGCAGCCGGCGGAAGTACTCGCGCATGAGGCCGTCCGCCACGCCGAGTCCCCGGTGCTTGCGCGCCACCACCAGCTTCTCCATGTGGACGCGGTCGGGGCTGATGGCGCGCGAGAACACGCCCCCGAGCACCGTGTCGTTCGAGTCGAGCGCGAGCAAGAACTCGTGGTCTGCGGTGAAGGTGACGGCCAGGTTCGCGTCGTGGAAGAGCTGGAGCAGGCGGGCCACCTCGCGGGGATTGGCCGGGGCGCGCACCCAGAACCGGTTGCCCTGCGCGTCGCGCAGACCGAGCATGACCTCGGTCACCTGGCGGTCGCCCGAGTGGAGCGAGATGAGCTTCGCCTCGTCGGCGGGGGTGAGGTAGCGGTAGGTCATGCGGGCGAGGAAGTAGTCCTCCTCGGCGGTGGGCCGGATGGCCATGCGGTTGGCCGCCACCTGCTCCTCCAGATCGGCGCCGGTCCCCACCGCGCGCGCACGCTGCATGAGGCGGTCGAGCGCGGCGGCGAGCTCCGGCCGAGCCGTGGCGAAGGCGGTCTGCCTGAAGAAGCGGATGCGAGTGTCGGGCCAGACCCCCTCCACCTCCGACAGGCGGTAGGTCCCGGCCAGCTCGTTCAGCATCTTGCCCCGCGCCTCGATGGTGGCGGCCGGGTTGACCTCGAGCCAGCGCTGGTAACGGCGGGCCGCGAAGTACACCCGCAGGGGCGTGTAGCCGTGCTCCTTCGTCTGCTCGAGGAAGGCGGTGATGGCGGGGCCGCGGCGATCGACCCGGGCGGCCACCTCGAGTAACCCCCGGGCCCGGTTGAGCCCGAGGGCGTCGACCACGGCCGAATAGAGGATGGCGTCCGTGACCTCCCCCTGCAGCTCCGGGCGCGGGGCCTCGACCCGGTTCAAGAAGAACGACTGAAAGCGGTCGAGGAGCTCATCGAGGCTTCCGCACGGGGAGCGATCGGAGATGGAGACGAGCCGCGTCCCCGAGTGGTAGTCGTGCGAAGGCACGATGAACGCCTCGGGCGAGGGCTCGCGCAAGGCGAGCCTTCGTCCGGTGCGGTCCCAGAAGGCGACGTGGGCCGAGAGGGCGGACCAGGCGAGGAAGGGCCAGAGCGCCTTGAGCCGCTTTGACTCACCGTGCCGTTCGAGCCGCTCCACCTGCTTCGCCACGTGGTCGCCCGGGATGTACTCCTCCGTGAAGATACCGTACTCGGGGTAATAGCCCCCGAACGCCTCGACGAGCGGGGGTGGCGCCCCGGCCGCCAGCAGCCACGAGATCTCCTCCCTGAGCTCGGCCGGGTGCATGGCCGAGACGAGGTTCAGGGCGATGTCGAAGGTCTCGCGGGCCCGGGTGTGCGTGGAAAGGCGGTAGACGCTCTTGCCGTGGCCGGTGCCGAGCTGGCTCACCGTGGCGCCGCCGGGCGGGATGTCGGCGAGGGAGAGCAGGGCTCCCCGCCCGAAAAGGAAGACCGAGGCGCGCACGATGGTCGTGTCGGCGATGGCCCTGAGGAGCAGCTCGCGGGCCCGCTCGCCGATGCCGTGCTCGAACCCCACCACCTCCTTCCAGCCGTACTCGCTGCCGGTGGAGGGGTCGATGGCGAGGCGCAGGTTGGGGCCGATCCAGTTGGAGAAGCCGCGCCGCAGGCGGTCGAGCTCTTCGCTGGCCCGGGCGGCGAGTTCCTCGTCCTCGTGCAGGGAGAGGCGGGCCAGCGGGACCCGCACGTGGGCGTACCAGCGCGGGTGGGCGATGGCGTGAGCCGTGAGCAGCCGCATGGTGCCGACGAGGACCCGCCGGTCGGAGGGGTCGCGCACCGGCTCCAGGGCCGAGTCGGCCGAGAGCGAACCGAGCAGGACCTCGAGCTGGGCGTCGGAGAGCCCGCGCTCGCCCAAGGAGGCGAGATCCTCGTCGCGCAGGGCGAGCGGGCCGAGCCGGTCGAGGAAGAGGCGGAGCGTCGCCAAGGTCTCGCTCGCCTCCTCGTCGGGGAGCAGCGCGCGGAAGGCACGGCGGCGGATCTCCTCGTCGGGGGCGTCGGCCGCGCGTCGAAGCAGTCCGCGGGAGAGCTCGACGTGCTCGCCGCGGCCGCTCGAGAGCCCGCGCTGGAGGTGAAGCACGGCCTGTCGCGCTTCCGGGCGCTCGGCGCGCAGGAGCTCGGCCGCGCCGTGCAGGCTGCGGAAGGTGACCTGGTCGGACTCGGCCAGCTCGAGCAGGCGGGTCACCCTCCCGGGGAGCGGCCACAGGCGCGGATCGAGCCTCATGTCGGGCCCGCTGCGGCGCCGGCGCACCACGAGGGAACGGAAGGCCTCGTCGCCAATGAAGTTCACGAGGCCGTCGTTGCCGAGCCACAGCGACGGGCGGGCGAGCAGGGCCCCGAGGTCGAGGGCGGAGCCCTCGAAGAGATAGGCGAGGTCGCCGAGGAGAAGCGACCCGGGGGCGCTCGGAAAGGCGCCCACCCGCATCGAGCGCGAAGCGGCGTGGAGGACCCCTTCGCGCAAGGTGACCTCGTGCTGCAGGATGCCCATCTCGCGCAGGACCCAGTTTGGAATGCGGAGCGTCATCCCGTCCACGGTCAAGGTGAGGTACTTCTGGACGTACATCTTCTCGATGAGCTCGAGCCAGTTCCTCTCCACCACCTCCCGCTTGAAGGAGCCCTTGCGGGTGAGCTCTCCGTGCTCCTCGTCGAGCGCCCGCGGCAGCACCTGGAAGGCGACCACCCGCTCGAAGGGGGCCAGGAACCGGTTGGCGGAGGCGACGAGCGAGGAGAGCAGCTCGTTCAGCTCGACCTCGGTGCGATCGCGCAGGCCGGGTACCATCTCGTAGTTGGGCCAGATGAGGAGCGTGTTGTACTCGCGGTGATCACCGACGAGGAAGGACTGCGCCACCACGTCGAAGTCGCGGAACAGGTTCTCCACGCGCTGCGGCGCGATGGTCTGGCCGGCGCGGTTCTTGTAGATCTCCTTCTTGCGGCCGACGATGCGGAAGTGGCCGGCCGGGTCGACCGAGACGAGGTCCCCGGTTGCGAACCAGCCCTGCGCGTCGAGGGACGGGTCGATCCCGGTCGGGCCGTAGTAGCCCTGGCTCACGTAGGGGCCGCGGATGAGGAGCTCCCCGTCGTCCGCCCGACGGCACTCGATGCCGGGCAGGGGCTTGCCGATCGACTGCTCCACGTAGTCGCCGGGGGGCGTCATGGTGATGCCGCCGGTGGCCTCGGTCATGCCGTAGCCGGAGCACAGTTCGATGCCGGCCCGGTGGAAGGCCTTGAAGACCACCGGGTCGAGATAGCCGGCCGCCGAGAGCCCGTAGCGCAGGCGGGCTCCGGTGAGCGATCTGAGGTGCGCCGCGGTCTCGTCGAGGTCGTCCGAGGCGGCAGCCTGGACTGCCGTCTCGTGGAGCTCGATCCACTTCTTCGGCACGCTGATGTAGACGGTGGGGCGGACGTTCTTGAAGTCCTCGAGCAGCGAGGCGTGTGAGGTGGAGCGGGCGAACACGTAGGTCGCCCCCCACCACAACGAGCCCGTCATCTCGAGCCAGCGCCCGAAGGTGTGGTAGAGCGGCAGGTAGCACAGAAAGACGTCGCCCTCCCCGACGTGCGGCAGCGCGAAACCCCGGAAGAGCCTCTTCGTCACGATGTTGAGGTGGGAGAAGGCGATGCCCTTGGGTCGCCCCGTCGTGCCGGAGGTGTACATGACCGTGGCGAGGTCGTGGCTCCTCACCTCGGCGGCCCGCGTCACCCGCAGCATGTCGTCGAAGGATCCGCCGCCCTGGCCGATCATCTGCTCGAGCGAGAGCAGCCCGTGCCGCTCGGCGCAGGTTCGGGAGATGGCCACCACCTGGTTCAGGTTCGGCAGGGTGGACAGGGCAGGCAGGACCTTCGCCACCTGCTCCTCGTCGGAGGCGACGAGGATGCGGGCGCCGGAGTGGCGCAGCATGAGGACCACCTGCTCGGCCACGGCATTGGCGGGCAAGGGGAAGTCGATGATGCCGTTCGTCAGGCAGGCGAGGTCACACAGGGCCGACTCGAGCGAGTTTTCGGCGAGGATGGCGACCTTGCCGCCCGGGTCGTCGTGCAAGAGGGCGAGCAGGCCGCGCGCGATGGAACGCGTGCGGCGGGCCACGTCCGCCACCGTGAGCTCGCAGGCGTCGGCGCCGAGGACCCGCATGGCGATCGTCCGCGGATCGGTCTCCTCGCGGGAGCGCAGGACCGCCCCAAGGGTGTAGTCGGACCGGTCGACGATGGGCAGGAGGAGGCGGACCCAGTCCTCTACCTGCTCGCGCGGCAGGGCCTCGGTGAAGAAGCGCCGTCGCACCGTGTCGAGCAGGGCGCCGATAGCCCGGCGGGCCGCCTCGCGCGCGCTCGGGGCCTGCATCCTGGAGAGCAGGGTCTCGGCGAGGCCCGAGAGCGGCAGCAGGTCTTCGGGCTCGATCGTCCCCAGGATCTCGCAGGTCTCGGCGATGAGCTCGCGCGAGGGCTCGTCCTCTCGCGCCCAGAGCGAGGCGAGCTTCGAATAGTTGGAACCCGGCTCGTGCGACATCGGGGGCCCCTCAAGATGTGGGGGCGGCCAGTGGAGGGCGCCGCACACGAAGAGAGCACGGATTCGGTCCCAAGTCATTCACCGCGCGCGCTTTTGCCATAACGCCGCGAAGAAGCCGTCGCACCCCTCGCGGTGCGGCCAGGTCCGGACAAATCCGTCTCTCGTCGCGGGCGCGCTCTCGAGTTCAGGCCTCTGCCGCTCGAGCTCGGGGTGCCTCCCCTCGAAGGTCAGCGCCACCGCCTCGTTCTCGGCTCGACGGAGCGTGCAGGTGGCGTAGAGCAGATGCCCGCCCTCGGACAGGTGCGCGAGGCCACGTTCGAGAAGCTCGAGCTGCAGCGGGGGAAACCTCGGGAAGGTGGCCGGGTCGATGCGGAAGCGCGCGTCCGGGCTGCGGCGCAGGGCCCCGAGCTCCGAGCAGGGGGCATCGACGAGCACCCGGTCGACGGACAGCCCCGAGGGCGGGTTCCGGCCGTGCAGCCGCACGAGCCCGCCCGCTCCGGCCCGAAGGGCCCGGCGCCCGAGCCGGCTGAGCCGCTCAAGGTCCGCATCCGTCGCGTGGACCACGCCGTGCGGCCCCACGGCCGCCGCGAGCAGGAGCGCCTTGCCACCCGCTCCGGCGCAGAGATCGAGCACCGACTCGCCCGGCCGGGCGCCGAGGAGGGCCCCGACGAGCTGGCTCCCCTCGTCCTGAACCTCGAACAGGCCTTCCTGGTGTGCCTTGAGTCCGTAGATGTTGGGCCGCCTCGAGGTGACGACGAGCGCACCGGGCGCGAGAAGCCCGGGCCGCGTCGAGACCTCCTGCTCGGCGAGGCGCACGGCGAGCGCGCGGGATGTCGTGCGAAGGAAGTTGGGCCGAAGGCCGATGGGTCCGGGCAGGGCCAGGGCCTCGGCGAGCGCCGCGGCCTCGGCGCCGGCTTCGTCCCGCAGGACGGCGGCGAGCCACGCCGGGAGCGAGCTTCGCAATTCCAGGTCCTCCGGCGGCGGGCGTTGCTCGGGAAGCGAGGCCTTCGAGAGCTCGAGGAGGGCCGCGGCCTCGTCGCCCGGGATTCGAGCGAGGTCGCGCAGGAGTGCAAAGAGGAGCTTTCGCCCCTGTGCGCGCTCGAACAGTGCTTTATCCGCAGCGGCCCCGAAAAAACCGGCGTGCCAGGCGAGCCGCCGACGCCAAAGACCCACCCCGAAGACGGCTTCGGCGACTGCGCAGCGGGCTTCCCGGCCGAGCGAGCGGCGACTGCGCAGTAACCGATCGATCACCTGCTCGGCCGGGACGCCGGAGAGGACCTCGCCGAGCGGGCCATCGAGCGACGGGGCGAGGCCCCGCAGGCCTTCCCAGGGTATGCCCGAGAGGCGCTCCTCGGCGGAGAGCGAAGCGTTCCCTGCCATGCCACCTCTTATCCCACGAGCCTCAGGCCCGCCGGCAAGCTCTCGCCGAAGATGCGCTGCTCGTCGGCCTCGCCCAAAAGGACGGGTTCCCGGATCGTCTGCAGCACGGGCTCGGGGGCTCCGCCCCGGGAAAGTGCCTCGAGTACGCGCGCCTGGGCCTCAGGCCCGACGTCGCGGGCGCGGTCTCCCGACATGCGCGCGAGCTGGGAGAGGGCGAAGACGAGCTCCCTCGGACTCACCTCGAGGGCGAGAAGCTTATCGAGCCACGCCTCGGCGACGAGCGGTTCGACGCAGGCGTGGCCGCTGCCGTGGAAGGGCACGCGCGCCCCGAGCCGTCCGAGCGACCAGAGCAGGTGAGGGGAGGGTCCCTCGCGTGCGATGCGCTCCAGGACCGCCTCGCCGACGTGCCGCTTGCGCTGCGCCGACACCCGCTCGAGGCTCGCGGCGAGGCGGATCATCTCGTCTTGTGCCTCGGGTTTCACGCCCGAAACGCGCGGCCGCGGACGACGCGGATCGGGCGGAGGGAGAAACGGAACGAGGCTGTCGAGGATGCGGTTCTGGGCCGGCTCGTCGAGCCCGCCTGCGATGCGCCGCCACAGCACCCACCAGGCCTGCCAGAGGTGCGACTCACCCTGGAATTGCAGGCCCTCGCCGAAGGCGGCAAAGGTCTGGGCGGCCCGCCAGGAGTCAAGGGGCGCTCCGAAGCCCGGCCGCAAGGCGTAACCGGTGAGGGAGAGCCAGAGCCGTTCGTGGTCGGCGCTCCGCCTGCGCCGCGCCATGCCGGCGTGGAGTGCGGCCCACAACTCGCGCAGGAGGGGCACGCTCCAGTCTTCTCGCGGCCCGAGCACCTTCTCGAGGGCGCGGGTGAGGTTCTTCACCTCCCGTCGATCCACCGGGGCGGGCCGCTTGCCGTAAGAGAGCTCGATGAGGGAACGCGCCTCCGAGAAGCGCCGGGGCAACGTCGAGGTCTCGCCGAGGGCCGAGGTGGGTTCCGCCTCGCCGCCGCGCAGTCCAAACTCGAGCTTCCAGCGCAGGTCGCGCTCCTCGGCGACACAGAACATCTCCAGGGTCCCGATCTCGGTCAGGGCCGCCTTGAGCCGCACCGTGACCTCGCTCGGTCCCTCGCCCTTTGCCTTGAGCACGGTCTCGAGTGCGGGCAGCTCCTGAAAGGCTCCTTCCGCCACCGGTACGAGATCTCCGGGGCGCTCGAAGCGCGCGCGGGTGGTGGCGTAGAGCGGGAAGCGAACGGGCCGGTCGAGGCGGAGCGAGAAGGGGCGGGGGACCTCGACCTCGGTCCCCTCCTCCAGGTGACGCGGGATGAGGCAGAGGGCCTGGGCGGCCCTTCCCGGGGCGTCCACCCCGACGAAGTAAGCTCGGGCGGTGCCACCCCCGATGCGCAGTCCAAGGCCGCGCCGCACGAGTGCGAAGGAGGCTGCGCCGCGCGCCACCGCCAGGTCGAGGCGGTCCGTATCGAGCAGGTCGATGGGCGGGGCGTCGGGGAAGAGGCCCGAGATCGCCTCGCGCAGCCGCTCTCGCACCGACCTCGGCGTGAAGACGCCTCCGTTGAGGAGCAGGGCATCCGGGCGAGGAAGCGGGGTGACCTCACCGGTGACGGCACGCACCTCGTCCGCGTGGTCGCGCAAGAAGGCGAGGGCGTGGCGGGTGACGGCCGGTTCGGCCTCGTAGGGTAGTCCGAGCTCGAGCAGCGCGGTCCGGCCACGCCGGCGGGGCCGGTCCTCCGGCCCGATGAGCGGGAAGAACCCGTCGAGGACGGTTGCGAGGACCTCCTCGCGCGAGAGCCTCTCCGACAAGGTTCCTCCGAGCAGCTGGCTCGACCGGCCCGGGACGGTGACCGGGGCGGAGTCGAGGCGCGTTCCCTCGGAGAGGAGCTCCTCCTTCGCCCACCGGCAGGCCTGCACCAGGACCGACCACTGCAGCGCGTCGAGCCGCCGGCCGAGGCGCTGCTCCACGACGCGCGCCAGGGTCTGGTCGACGTTGTCGCCGCCGAGGAGCAGGTGGTCGCCTACTGCGATGCGGGTGAGGACGGGAGCGCCGGCCTCCAGGCTCGCGTGGATGAGGGTGAAGTCGGTCGTGCCACCGCCGACGTCGCAGACGAGGACGAGCCGGCGCGCTCCGAGGGCGCTCGCGAGATCCTGGCGGTGGCGCCGAACGAAGTCGTAGAAGGCGGCCTGTGGCTCCTCGAGCAAGGTGAGGCGCTCGAGCCCCGCCTCGCGGGCGGCACGCAAGGTGAGCTCGCGCGCCACTTCGTCGAAGGAGGCGGGAACGGTGAGCACCACCTCCTCACCCGGCAGCGGATGATCCGGGAAGGCCTCTACCCAAGCCGCCGCGAGGTGCCGCAGGTAGAGGGCGGAGGCCGCGACCGGCGAGAGCCTCGGCACTCCCTCGCCCGCTCCCCAGGGGAGGATGTCGGCGGTGCGATCGACGCGGCTGTGGCTGAGCCAGCTCTTCGCCGAGGAGACGAGCCGCCCCGGCACCCGGGCGCCCTGGATGCGGGCGAGCTCGCCCACCACCACGTCGGCCTCCCCCCAGGGCAGGCGCAGCGCCGCCCGCGGTAGTTCGTGCGGGCCGGGGAGATAGGCGCACGAGGGGAGGAGACGCCTTGAACCCACCTCCCCAGGGGCGAGGAGCTGCGGGACGGGCAGTACCGAAAGCGCGTCGGCCGGGTCTCCCGAAGCGGCGAGGTCGACGTAAGCGAGCGCTGTGTTGATGGTGCCGAGGTCGATGCCGACGAGGAAGCGAGACGCCCGGGACAAGGAGAGACCCTAAGCCGCACCCTGCTCCGGGGCCGATGCCCGTTCACCACGCAGGTTGAACTCCACCTTCCACGAGCGTCCCTGGCGGTCGACGCATTCGAGCTCCAGGGTGCCGATCTCGGTGACGTGGGCCCGCAGGGACACCGGGACCACTCCTCCCGTTTCCAAAGCGGCGGCCGGCAGCGTCGTCTCGATGGGGGCGAGCTCCTCGAGTTCGGCCTCGCGCTCCACCACCGTCCCCACCACGTCGTCGCGGCGCGAGGACGAGGCGAAGAACCTGAACTGAGCCGGTTCACCCAGGACGAGGCCGAGTTCGCGCGAGGCGAGCTCGGCATGCGACCCTTCCTCCATGCCCATGGGGGCGACGCAGAGCGCCTCGACGGGTGGGGGAAGGCCCGGCACGGCGGGCGCGGAGGTTTCGATGCCCACGTAGTAGGCGCGGGCGGTACCCCCTCGGATGCGGATGCCCTGCCCGGCGCGGACCCGACCGAAAGTGGCCGCCCCGCGCGCCACCGCGAGGTCGAGGTCGGTCCCGGGCAGCTCGCGCGGGGGAACGCCATCCTCGGCCTGCACCCAACGAGTCAGCACCTCGAGGACCCGCTCCTTCAGCTCGGGAGCCTTGAACACCCCGCCGTTGAAAAGGACGGCGCTCGGGTGAAGAAAGGCGCGGCCCGATGTGTGCGGGCTCGCTCCTGGCGAGGAAGCGAGCGCCTCGCGGTGCCGGACGAGGAAGTGGGCCAGGTGACGGGTGATGGCGGGATCGGAGGCATAGGGGAGCCCCAGGGTGGTGAGGGCGGTGCGGCGCGGAGAGGCGGGCCGCTCGCTCACCTCCACCCGCGGAATGAAGCCGTCGACGAGCGTCGCCACGAGCTCTTCGCGGGTGAGCTCCGCCCGGAGCGATGCCCCGAGCAGGCTCGATCCCCGCCCGGCGACCGAGACCGGTACGCCCGGCTTCGAAGGGTCGGCGAAGAGGGTCTCCTTGGCCTGTCTCGCCCCGTGGGTCAGCGCGATGAGCTGCCAGCGATCGATGGTCTTGCCGCTCGCGGCGAGCTTGCGCTCGAGCTGGTGCGCGAGGGCGAGGTCCATGTTGTCGCCCCCGAGCAGGATGTGATCGCCCACCGCCACGCGCTCGAGGGCGAGATCCCCCTCGCGGTCCACGACCGCGATGAGGCTGAAGTCGGTCGTCCCTCCTCCCACGTCGACCACCAGGATGAGGTCGCCGGGCTTGAGCAGCTCCCGCCAGCGGTCGCCCATCGCCTCCACCCACGCGTAGAGAGCCGCCTGGGGTTCCTCGAGCAGGACGAGGTCGGGCATTCCGGCGAGCCGCGCGGCCTCCACGGTGAGCTCGCGGGCGGCGGCATCGAACGAGGCCGGCACGGTGAGGGTCACCGTCTGTCGCGTGAGCGCGAGCGCCGGATCGCCCTTCGCCACTCCAGCCTCGAACGCCTTGCGCAGGTGCGCGAGGTAGCGGGCCGAGGCCTCGAGGGCCGAAATCTTGGGGACCTCCTCCGGGCTGCCGACAGGAAGCGAAGCCGCGCGGCGGTCGAGGGCGGGGTGACACAGCCAGCTCTTGGCGCTCGAGACGAGGCGGATCGGTGTCTGGGCTCCCCTCTCGCGCGCGAGCTCCCCGAGGACCTCCTTCGCGCCCGCTCCTTCCCAGGGAAGCGCGAGTGCCGCCTCCGGCATCTCCGAGGGATGGGGAAGGTAGAGATACGAGGGCAGGAGCGGGCGGGCCCGGACCTCGCCCACGTTCACGAGCTGCGGCACCGGGAGCACCTGTGGAGCGGCGTTCTCTTCCTCGAGCGCGAGGTAGGCGAGCGCGCAGTTGGTCGTGCCGAGATCGATTCCGACCGCGTAGCGCGGGCCGCCGGCCGAAGCTCGGCTCGCTCGCTTCCCACCACTCACAGCTCCACCTCGGCGGGACAGAGCACCCGCGGATCGAGCCCGGATGGTTCCGGGAAGCTGCTGGAGACGACCCGCCAGCCGTGGTGGCGCAGGCTCCCGTGAAACGGCGGCGACCCCACCACGTTGCCGGTGAGCCTCACCGCCGCCGGGTCGAAGCCCTGTGCCACAGTCACCGTCGCGCCCTCCTCGTCTCGGAAGACCGGTTCGAGCTTCAGGTAGGTCTCGAGCACCTTGCGGCAGCCCGCGTGCACGGTGCGCGCGGCGGCACCGATGTCCGCGTCGGTGAAGCCCTCCAGGCTTTCCGAAGCGAAATCGACGAGGCGCCCTTCGCGTTGCAGGAGGGCCAGCACCGCGATGGCCTCGGCGTGCTGGGCAGCCTCGGGCTTCAGGGGCCTCGGCGCCACCTGGGGCTCGGAAGGCCGAGAGGGGGGCACGGGCCGCTTCTCGATGAGAGCAGGTGGCGGCGGCCAGAGCTCCTCCTCGCGCGAGGCCCCGGGCGAGGAAGCTTCCGAAGCGCGACCGAGCGCCCTCAGCTGCCGCAGCTCCACCGCGAATCGCCGATCCGCAAGTACCCAGAAGAAGGCCACGAAGGCGAGCAGGATACGCTCGAAGAGGCCGATCTCAGCGTCCATGGCCCTGTGAGTTAGCACTCGCGGGCTTGGGCCGCCCTAGGGAACGCGCGGGCCGTCGAGGTGGGGACCTCGGCTGGGGCTCGCCGGAAGGCGCCTTCTCGGCCGGCGGCGACTTCGAACCGCTCCTCCTTTCGAGCTCATCCCGGTGCCCCCGCTTCGGGGTATCGAGTGGTGCCCTGTCTCACCTGCGGAGCGGAGGGAGCTCCGCATAGTCGGCGGCGCGAGGTGCGGCGTGGAGGAGGGTGTTCAGGGCCTCGGGTGGAAGGACGAGGCGGCGGCGCACATGGTCGAGCCAACCGCCGGTGACCACGATCCTCGCCGCGTCCTCGCCGCTCGTTCGCCGGAGCGTGTGGCGGAGCTTCCAGCGTCCCCCCTCCGGCGACAGCCCGAGCGCCTCGAGGTCGATCGTCACCTCCGCGCCGAACTCGAGCTCCTTCAGGTAGTCGACCTCCTCGCGCAGGAGCACGGGGCCGAACCCCATGGATGCGAAGCGCGACCAGTCGAAGCCGAGGTCCTTGAGCCAGCCGAGGCGGATCTCTGCCCCGAGCTCGGCGTAGACCGCGTGACGGACGTGGCCGTTTGCGTCCACGTCGGACCAGCGCAGCCTGTAGTTCTGGCAGATGGCCATGGGAGCCTTCTACGAGCGATCCGGCCTGTCGCCAAGCGTGAAGTGCGCGGTCGAAGTGCTTCGCCCGAGCGGAGTGAACTCGCGGCGTACCTTCTGGGTGCCCGCAGGCTCCCTCGTCGATCGAGGCGTCCCACCCAACTTTCGGCCGGCGGGGCGGCCGTCGCCGTGCAAGGATGGGACATGGCTCATCCTCTCGCGGGCAAGCCCGCGCCTCGCGAAATCCTGGTCGACGTCCCAAGCCTTCTCAAGGCCTACGCCGAAGGACGTCCCGATCCGGCGAACCCGCTCGAGCGGGTCTCCTTCGGTACGTCGGGGCATCGAGGCTCCTCCCTGCGCCTCAGCTTCAACGAGGCGCACATCTTGGCGGTGGTCCAGGCGACGTGCGAGTACCGGTCCTCCCAAGGCACGACGGGTCCCCTCTTCCTTGGCAAGGACACCCACGCCCTTTCGGAGCCCGCACAGCGCACCGCGGTGGAGGTGCTCGCGGCGAACGGGGTGGAGGTCGTCCTGGCGAGAGACGGTGCGCCGACACCCACCCCGGTCATCTCCCACGCCATCCTCTCGCACAACCGGGGCCGCACGAGCCGGCTTGCCGACGGGATCGTCATCACGCCTTCCCACAACCCGCCCGAGGACGGCGGCATCAAGTACAACCCTCCCAATGGTGGGCCGGCCGACACGAACGTCACCGCCTCGATCGAGCGAAGGGCGAACGAGATCCTGGAGGACGGCGGCACGGGCCTGCGGCGCATCGATTACGAGGCCGCTCTGAGGTCGCCCACCACCCACGCCTTCGACTTCGTCGGTCCCTACGTGGCGGACCTCGGGAGCATCGTCGACCTCGAGGCAGTGAAGCGGGCGGGTTTGAAGCTCGGGGTGGATCCGCTCGGGGGAGCGAGCGTGCACTACTGGGAGCCCATCGCAAGGACCTACGGTCTCGACATCGAGGTGGTGAACCCGTCCATCGACCCGACCTTCGCCTTCATGACCGTCGACCACGACGGCAAGATCAGGATGGACTGCTCCTCGCCCTATGCCATGGCGAGCCTGGTCGGGCTGAAGGACCGGTTCGACCTGGCGTTTGGCAACGACACCGATTCCGATCGCCACGGCATCGTCACGCCGTCGAGCGGCCTCATGAACCCGAACCATTACCTGGCGGTGGCCATCGCCTGGCTGTTCGAGCACCGGCCGGGATGGGCAAAGGCAGCCGGCGTGGGCAAGACGCTCGTCTCCTCCGGCCTCATCGACCGGGTGGCCCAAAAGCTCGGCCGACGCCTGGTGGAGGTGCCGGTGGGTTTCAAGTGGTTCGTGGAAGGGCTGCTCGAGGGTTCCATCGGCTTCGGCGGCGAGGAGAGCGCCGGTGCTTCCTTCCTGCGCAGGGACGGCGGCGCCTGGTCGACCGACAAGGACGGCATCATCATGGACCTGCTGGCGGCGGAGATCCGCGCCGTCTCGGGCCGCGACCCGGGTCTTCACTACCAGGCGCTGGCGCGAGAGCTGGGTCGGCCGGTCTACACGCGGATCGACGCGCCGGCCACGCCGAAGCAGAAGGCGGCGCTGAAAAAGCTGTCGCCCGAGGCGGTGCGGGCGGACCACCTGGCTGGCGAGCCCATCGTCGCCAAGGTCACCCGCGCTCCCGGCAACGGTGCCGACATCGGAGGCCTGAAGGTGGTGGCCGAAAACGGCTGGTTCGCGGCGCGACCGTCCGGCACCGAGGACGTGTACAAGATCTACGCCGAGAGCTTCCGGGACGAGGGGCACCTCGGACGGATCGTCACCGAGGCAAAGGCCATGGTTGCCCAGGCCCTGGGGGCCTGAAGGCGCGGCCTACCGTGGTCCCTCCGCGGCGAGGGCTCGCCTCACCGCCTCGGCCGCCGCCACGATTCGCCAGCCCGGAAGGGCATCGTCGGGGCGCGAGTCGAAGCAGCCGCGTCCGCGCAGGCGCTGCGGCGTGTCCGCGAAGCGCGGCACGAGGTGCAGGTGAAAGTGCAAGAGCTTGTCCCCTAGCGCGAAGGCATACACGTGCTCGGCGCAGAGCGCGGCGCGCTGGGCGCGCATGACGCGGGCGGCCGCCGGCCCGAGCGCGGCGAGCTCGGCGAGGTCGAGATCGTAGAGGCCCCGCGCGTGCCGGTCGCTCGTGAGGACGAGCCAGCCCGGGATGGGCGAGGGTTCGGCGAGCGTGTGGGCGGTGAAGCCGTCGCCGCGCCAGACGACCCCGCCGGTCGGCGTGTGCTCGCCTCGCACGATCCGGCAGCCGAGGCAGGAGAGGGGAGCTTCGCTCATGGCCAAAACCCTCCGGGGCGGGCGCGAGGTCCGGTTTCCGCGCCGCCGTCCAAGGCCGGGATACCGTTCGCTGCGAACCGTCGAGAGGCCAACCCTCAGGCCTCGCCTCTCAGGATAGGGTCGAGCTCGCCCTTGTGGTCGAGGGCCTCGATATCGGTGAACCCGCCCAGGGAGCGTCCGTCGACGAAGACCTGCGGGACGGTGCGCTGCCCCGTCGTCTCGACGAGCCAGTTCCGCTTCGCGTCGTCGTGTTCGACGTCGATTTCCTCGAATTCGACCCCTTTTTTGCGGAGGAGCGACTTCGCTCGCACGCAGTAGGGGCAGTTCTCCTTGCTGTAAACCTGGACCTTGGGCATGCGACGATTCTAACCTCGCGGGCGTGCAGGCGCAGACTTTGAGGCTGTCGGTGCCGCCCGAGGACGCCGGGGCGCGACTCGATCGTTTTCTCGTTCGCGAGCTGGCTCTGCCGGTCGAGCTGGTGCGCCGCTTGATCTCGGCAGGGCGGGTGCGCGTGCGCGGCAAGATCTGCGCCGTCCACCGCAGGCTCTTCGGGGGCGAAGTCATCGAGGTCACTCGCCCGAGGCTGCGAAGCGAACCGGGCGGCGGGCCCTCACTGAGGGTGCTGTACGACGACGAGGATTGCCTCGTCGTCATGAAGCCGGCCGGCCTTCCGGTCGAACCGGCGAGGCCGGGTTCTCCGTGCGTCTTGAGCGCCGCAAGCCGGATCGGCCGCTTCGACGTGGCCGGACGCGCGCTCCCCGGCTTGCCCCACCGGCTCGACCGGGACACGAGTGGATGCCTCTTGCTCGCCCGGCACGACCGGGCGCTCGCCGCCCTGCGCGGGGCCTTCGAGCAGGGGGAAGTGGAGAAGCTCTACCTCGCCCTCGTCGCGGGCGAGCCCGCCCTTGAAGCCGGTTTCGACACGCCGTACGGCCGCGACCCTGCCTGCCCGCGCCGCTTCACCACCCGGGTGTCTTCCCGAAGGCGAGCGCGCCTCGCCTATCGGATGATCGAGCAGCGGGGTGGGCTTGCCCTGCTCGAAGTGCACCTCCTCACCGGCCGCACGCACCAGGCCAGGGTGCAACTTGCCGAGGCGGGCTTGCCCGTGCTGGGAGACTGCGTCTACGGGACCCCCTCGGGCCTCATCGCGCGGCAGGCCCTGCACGCGGTCCGCCTCGCCTTCCGAGCGCCCTCGGGCGGTCTCGTCCGCGTGGAGGCGGAGCCCCCGGCCGACTTCGCGGCTGCCCTCGAGCGATTTCGAGCGGGCGGTTAGGGGCGCTCGGGCCGAAGACCTCACACCCAGCTTCGCGGGTGACGCAGCACCTCGACGAGCTGCGCCTCGGCGCTTCCGGCGGCGGACTCGTGAGCGTACGGAAAGCGCACCCGGGGCGGCAGCGACATGAGGATGGATTCGGTGCGGCCGCCAGTCTCGAGGCCGAAGACCGTTCCACGGTCGTGAAGGAGGTTGAACTCGACGTAGCGTCCCCGCCGCTCTTCCTGCCAGGCCCGCTCGCGGTCTCCGAAGGGAAGGCCGCCTCGCCGCTCGGCGATGGGCAGCCAGGCCGGAAGGAAGCCCTGGGCACAATCCTTCACGAAAGCGAGCTCCCTTGCCGGATCGCCGCCCATGTTCTCGAAGAAGATGCCCCCCACCCCGCGCCCTTCTTGGCGATGAGGCAGGTAGAAGTAACGGTCGCACGCCTCCTTGAACGCGGCGTAGCTCTCGGGACGGTAACGGTCGCAGGCCGCCTTGAGCGTGCGGTGGAAGTGGGAGACGTCCTCCTCGAACAGGTAGAACGGGGTGAGGTCAGCGCCGCCGCCGAACCAGGCCGTCTCCCCCTTCACGATGTAGCGGAAGTTGGCATGGGTGGTGGGGACGTACGGGTTCTTCGGGTGGAGCACGATGGACAGACCCACCGCGGCGAAGGTCTGTCCCTCGCCGGGCAGGCGGCGTGCGAAGGATTCCGAGAGCCTTCCGCTTACGAGCGAGAAAGAGACCCCGGCCTTCTCGAGGAGCGCACCCTCCTCGAGAACGCGGGTGAGCCCGCCACCCCCGCCAGGCCGTTCCCAGGGGTCGCGACCGAACTGCGCGGCGCCGTCGGCCCGCGACAGCGCCTCGCAGATGGACGCCTGCAGCTCTTCGAGGAAGGCGGCGAACTCGCGGAGGACCGGCCGTTCGGGCGGCACGGACCAGCTCTAACCGGGGCGGCCCGGCCGCGCCGTGCCCGCGTGCGCGAAACCCCTCATGCGAACACGACCGTCTTGTTCTCGTGGACGATCACACGGTCCTCGCAGTGCCACTTCACAGCGCGGATGAGCACCCGCCGCTCGAGCTCGCGCCCCACGCGGCGCAGGTCGGCGACGCCGTACCGGTGAGTCACCCGGCCCACGTCCTGCTCGATGATGGGCCCGCCGTCGAGCTCGGCCGTGACGTAGTGGGCGGTGGCGCCGACGATCTTGACACCGCGGTCGAAGGCCTGCCGATAGGGGTCCGCCCCGGCGAAAGCGGGGAGGAACGAGTGGTGGATGTTGATGATGCGGTTGGGGAAGTGCGCCACGAATTCGGGGGAGACGATTTGCATGTAGCGGGCGAGGACCACGAGTTGGACCCGGTCGCCGAGGAGCGCCAGCATGTGGGCCTCGGCCTCGGCCCGCTTCTCCTTCACGTTCGGGACGTGGTGGAAGGGGACTCCGAAGGATTCCACCGCCGGACGCGCGTCGGGGTGGTTGGAGAGCACCATGAGGAGCTCGGCCGCGAGGTCGCCGCGCTTGCACTCCCACAAGAGGTCCATGAGGACGTGGTCGTGCTTCGACACGAGCACCGCGATCCTCTTTCGCGCACCGGCCGCCTCGAGCTGCCATTCCATGTGGAAGGGCAGGGCCACCTCCCGGGAGAAGGCCGCCTTGAGATCCTCGAGGGTGAGGTCGAGGTGGGCCGTCTGCAGCTCGAGCCGCATGAAGTAGACGCCGGGGTCGTCGTCGGTGGAGTGCTGGTCGAGGTCGGTGATGTTGGCGCCATGTCGGTAGAGGAAGGTGGAGATGCCCGCCACGATGCCGGGCCGGTCCGGGCAGCGAATGAGGAGGATGGCGTGGGAATCGGGAGGCACGTTCGGGAGAAGCTACCAGATCTCCTCCCAGGGCCGAACATGCCACAGGCGAAGCGAGGGCGCGAGAGGTCGGCATCGACTATGGGTGAAGAGTGGCCCGCCGTGCGGCCGAACGAGAAGGGGCCTCTTCTCGCCGGGAAGGGCCGGGGCTGGCTTTGTGGGGCGGGCCGGGGGTACATGTCACGCTGGGCGTGCCCCTTGCGGCGGGGCTGCTCGCTCGCCTGCTCTTCCACAGGTCACAATTCGACAGGTGACAATTCGACGCAGTTTGACCTGAAGCAAGACTTTGGGAGCCGGACTGGACCACGCTCCTAAGGTTGCGGCACTCTTGGGGGTCTGGTCGACCGATGTCCGAAGACGAGGCGAGCATCGTTCCGGCGGAAGAGGCGAGTTCGCCCTCTCCGCCGCAGGAGCCCATGCGGGCCGTCCCCCGCCCGGTCTCGCTCCCCTCTATCGAGCACAACATCGCGTGGCGCCACCGCATCAAGACGAAGCTCTTCGCCCTCACCGCCGTCATCGCTGCGATCGGGGTCGTCATCCTGGCGGTGGCCGAGGAGCGGATGCGCGACCAGCTCTTCGACTTCGAGATGGCCGGTGCGGCGCTCTTCAGCGACACCATCCAGCACGCCACCTACCGCGCCATGCTGGAAGACCGGCGGGTCGACGCCTTCGAGGTGATGCGCGACATCGGACGCCAGGAAGGCGTGGAGGGGGTGAGATTCCTCTCCAAGAACGGGCAGGTGGCCTTCTCGACGGAGGAGGACGAGGCCGGCAAGCTGCTCGAGAAGCGCGACGAGCCCTGCATGGGCTGCCACGCCGAGGGGCGTCCCAAGATCCACCTCGCTCCCGGGGAGCGCAAGCGCGTCTTCTCTCGCAACGGCCACCGCGTCCTCGGCTTCGTCACGCCCATGCTGAACGAGCCGCGCTGCTACAGCGCCGCCTGCCACGCCCACCGGCCGGACGAGAACGTCCTCGGCGTCCTCGACGTGAATCTCTCCCTGGCCGGGATGGACGGCCGGGTCGATGACTTCAGGCGGGGGAGCCTCGCCCTCATCGCCCTCGGGGTCCTGCTCCTCTGCGCCACCTTCTTCTTCTTTGCCCGCGTGAACCTCGTGCGCCCGCTCCAGGCCCTGCTCGAGGGCACGCGGCGGGTGGCCTTCGATCAGCTCGACACTGAGATCCGGGTGCACTCGAAGGGAGAGCTGGGGTTGCTCGCTGCCTCTTTCAACGACATGACGCGCTCGCTCAGGCGGGCGGAGAACGAGCTGCGCGAGCTCATGCAGGGTCTGGAGCGCCAGGTCGAGGAGCGCACCGCGGACTTGAAGCAGGCCCAGAACGCGCTCGTCCAATCCGAAAAGCTCTCCTCGCTCGGCCGGCTCTCCGCCTCCATCGCCCACGAGATCAACAATCCGCTCGCCGGCATCCTCACCTTCGCGAAGCTCGTCATCCGCTTGCTCGAAGGCAAGACGGTCGACGAGGCGGTGCGCCGCGAGCTCGTGAAGCACATGTCGCTCGTCCAGCGCGAGACCGAGCGCTGCAGCGCCATCGTGAAGGGCCTGCTCGACTTCGCGCGCGAGCGGCCCATCGTGCTGCGCGAGACCAACATCAATCAGGCGGTGGAGGAGGCTTTGCAGCTGCTCTCCCATCAGATCACCTTGCAGGGCCTGTCTCTCGAGAAGAAGCTCGTCCCCACGCCGCAGGTCATGGCCGATTTCGGGCAGCTGCGCCAGGCGGTGGTGAACATCGGCATCAACGCCATCGAGGCCATGGGCAAGAGCGGGAAGCTCTCTGTCAGCACCCGGACCTCCTCCGACGGCGGCGCCGAGATCGTGATCTCCGACACCGGCCCCGGCATCACCCAGGAGCTCTTGCCGCGCGTCTTCGAGCCGTTCTTCACGACCAAGGAGAAGGGGACCGGCCTCGGACTCGCCGTGGTGTACGGCGTCATGCAGCGGCACGGCGGGAAGGTCGAGGTGAAGAGCGAGCGGGGGCAGGGCGCCACCTTCACGCTCAAGCTGCCGCCGCTCGGAAAGGTGGGCCCGACCGGCGAAGAGCGGAGCGTGAATCCATGAGCGATGCGGTCCGGATCCTCGTCGTGGACGACGAAGAGATCGTGCGCGAGTCGCTCACGGGGTGGCTGCGCCAGGACGGCTACCTGGTGGGTTCGGCGGCGGACGGAAGGGCCGCCCTGGAGAGCCTGCGGGCCGAGAGCTGGGCCATCGTCCTGCTCGACCTCAAGATGCCCGGGCCCGACGGGCTGCAGGTCCTGGAGGAAGGGCGCCGGCTCCGTCCCGAGGCTTCCTTCGTCCTCATGACCGCCTACGCCACGGTGGATACCGCTGTCGCCGCCATGAAGCTCGGCGCCTACGACTATCTCGTGAAGCCCTTCGACCCCGAGGAGCTCTCGGCGCTCGTCCGGCGCATCGCGGCCCAGCAAGCCCTGCTCGAGGAGAACGAGTCGTTGCGCCGCGCCCTGAAGCGCGAGTACGGCTTCCACGAGCTCGTCTCCAAGAACGCCACCATGCAGCGGGTCTTCGACCTCGCCCGGGTGGCGGCGCGCTCGGCCTCGACCATCCTCATCCTGGGCGAGAGCGGGAGCGGCAAGGAGGTCCTGGCCCGCGCCATCCACGCCGAGAGTCCCCGCGCGGGGGAGGCCTTCGTGGCCATTTCCTGTGCCGCGCTCACCGAGACCCTGCTCGAGTCGGAGCTCTTCGGACACGAGAAAGGGGCCTTCACCGGGGCCGTGGCCCGGCGCAAGGGCAAGTTCGAGCTCGCGCAAGGGGGCACGCTCTTCCTCGACGAGATCGGCGACATTTCGCCCAAGCTGCAGCTCGACTTGTTGCGGGTGCTCGAGGAACGCCGCTTCCAGCGGGTCGGAGGAAGCGAGACCATCGAGGCCGACGCGCGGGTGGTGGCCGCCACGCATCGCGACCTCAAGAAGGCGGTGGCCGAGGGTCGGTTCCGCGAGGACCTCTTCTACCGGCTGAACGTGATCCCGGTCACCCTCCCGCCGCTGCGCGAGCGACGCGAGGATATCCCGCTCCTCGTCCAGCACTTCCTCGGGCGCTTGACGAAGGATCTGAAGCGCCCGCTCGACGGGGTCTCGCCCCAGGCCATGGCGGCCCTCGTAGCCCATCCCTGGCCCGGCAACGTCCGCGAGCTGCGCAACGTCCTCGAGCGGGGTGCGGTGGTGGCCACCTCGAGCCTCATCGAGCTCGCCGACCTGGGCCTGCCGGCGCCCGAGCCTGCCCGCGGCGCGAGCCCGTCAGGTGCGAGCCCGTCACAGGAGGAGCCCTTGAGCCTCGAGGAGGTCGAGAAGCGCCACGTGGCGGACGTCCTCTCCTGGGCTCAGGGAAACGTGACCCACGCGGCCCGCATCCTCGGGATCGATCGCATGACCCTCTACAACAAGATGAAGCGGTACGGGCTACGGCGGGCGGAGGAGGAGTTGCCCGGGCCGTCCACTTCTCGCAACTGACGGCACGGAGAGCCTCGCGACAACGTCGGCGGCTCTCCTTTCCTGTGAGTTTGGCTGGGCGCCTGTCGGTGCTCTCCAGGCGGCCTCTGCCGCGGAGAGCCAGGTCGGGACGCGCGGCAACCCGCGGCGGTTTGACGCGCAGGAGCGTCGCGATTTTCGACGATCGTCGAAATTCTCGGCGCCGACCCGATCGGGTGGAGACCTGTCAGTAAATACCGAGGGTTGAGCCATTTCCACGTGGGGTGGCGTCGAATTTATCGACGTTTTTACGCTCCGTCGAGGAACCGTCGAATTTTTCGGCGGCGCTATATCGCCTCGGTCGGCGGCCACTTAGGCGATCGCGCCTTTTCCTGCTGCGCTGGCGCGCTCCTTGGAATGGACCGGAGTCAGGAGCGTGCCGCCGTGAGCTGCCCCCACCTCGCCATTGTGACCATGAGCTACTGCCGGGCCTACCCGGTGAAGAAGCTCATCCCAGCCGAGGGTGCCTCGTTCCCCTGTCGGTGCAGCGGGGACCACTACCAAGGCTGCCCCGCCTTCGAGGAGGCGTCGCGGCGCATTCTGGAAACGGCCAAGGCTCCCGAGCTCTCGTCGCACGAAGTGTCTTCCCAAGGAGGTCGGTCATGATCCTCGCGTTCCTGCTCAGCATCCCGGCCGCTTGTTTCCTCGGTTTCGTCTCCTACGCGGCTCGGCACTAGAACCAGCACCAAGACGGAGAGTGACATGAAGCTCAGCCGGAGAGGCTTCCTTCAAGTCGCCGGGATCGCCGGCACGGCGGCTCTCGCCATGAAGGCGAGCCGGGCCCAGGCCTCGAGCTCGCTCGACGAGCGAGGCGAGGGCGAGTGCGGCATGCTCGTCGACACGACGCTCTGCGCCGGATGTCGCGCCTGCGAGGCCGCCTGCGCCGAGTCGAACGGGTTGCCGCCCCCCGTGCCGGACGTCGACATCAAGAGCGTGCGGCGCGACACGGCGCCCGAGGCGTTCACGGTGGTGAACGGGTTCCCGGGTGAGGGCCGCGACGGAGCGGACCGCTTCGCCAAGCGCCAGTGCATGCACTGCATCGAGCCGGCTTGCGCCTCGGCCTGCCCGGTGCGCGCTCTCGACAAGCAGCCAGGCGGTCCGGTCATCTACCGGGGCGAGCGCTGCATGGGCTGCCGCTACTGCATGGTGGCCTGTCCCTTCGAGATCCCGAAGTACCAGTACGACAAGCTGGCCCCGCTCGTGCGCAAGTGCACCTTCTGCGCGAAGCGCCAGGCCGAGGGCAAGAAGCCGGCCTGCGCCGAGGCCTGCCCGACCGGCGCCCTCATGTTCGGCAAGCGTGGATCGCTCCTCGAGATGGCCAAGGGCCGCATCTACCGCAACCCCGACCAGTACTTCCACCACGTGTACGGGGAGCACGAGGCCGGTGGAACGGACTGGCTGTACATCTCGGACGTGCCGTTCAAGAATCTCGCCTTCCCCGTGGTGAGGGACGAACCCTACCCGGACAAGGTGCAGGGCGCGCTGGGAGCTCCGCCCTTCGTCATGACCCTCTGGCCGCCCTTGCTCATGGGCCTCTACGCCTTCTCGAAGCGGCGCGACGGAGAAGGGGAAAAGGCCGCCAAGCATCAGGACCCCCACGACACCGGGAGCAGCCATGAATAGCAGCGTTTCCTTCGCAGACAGTCGCGCCGGGGAAGGATTTCCGGGGAGCTGGTTCAACGAGAAGATCCTCCTGGGGATGAGCACCCGCGCCTACCTGCGTTCGCTCATCACCCCCTTCAACCTCATCGTCACCGTCATCCTGGCGGCCGGCCTGCCGCTCATCGTCTATCGCTTCGCGGCCGGGCTCGGTGCCACGACGAACCTGAGCCAGACGCAGCCCTGGGGACTGTGGATCGGCTTCGACATGATGACCGGCATCGTGCTGGCCGCCGGTGGATTCACCTTGAGTGCGGCTGTCCATTTGTGTGGCATGCACGAGTATCACCCCATCGTGAGGCCGGCCATCCTCACCGCCTTTCTCGGTTACCTCATGGCGGTGTGCGGGCTGCTCGCCGACCTCGGCAAGCCCTGGAACATGATCATGGCCATCCGCTACCAGGGCAGCGCCTCGGCGCTCTTCGAGGTGGCCTGGTGCGTCATGATGTACACCACCGTCCTGCTCCTCGAGTTCCTCCTGCCCGCCTTCGAATGGCTGGGCTGGCGCGGGGCACACGCCCGGCTCACCAAGGCCATGCTGGCGCTGACCGTGCTCTCGGTGGTGTTCTCCACCATGCACCAGTCGGCCCTGGGCTCGCTCTTTCTCATCGCCCCGGCCAAGCTCCACCCGCTCTGGTACTCGCCCTACATCTTCATCTTCTTCTTCGTCTCGGCCCTGGCGGCCGGCATCTCGATGGTGGTCGTGGAGGGAACCCTCTCCCATCGGATCTTCCGTCACCGGATGAGCGGGGCCCACGTCGACGTCGAAAGGCTGCAGATCGGGCTCGGCAAGGCCGGCGCCATCGTCCTCTTCGCCTACTTCTTCCTCAAGCTGCAGGGCGTGGCCGAGGGGCGGCACTGGGAGCTGCTCTTCACCGGCTGGGGGGTGTGGTTCCTGCTCGAGATCGTCGGCTTCGTGCTCGTGCCCTCCTTCCTCTTCGGCTACGGCGCCCGCAACCGCAAGGTGAAGTTCGTGCGCGCCGGAGCGGTGATGGCCGTCCTCGGCATCGTGCTGAACCGCCTCAACGTTTCGATCATCGCCTACAACTGGAACCGTCCCCATCACTACCTTCCGAGCTGGAAAGAGGTGATGATCTCGGTCACCCTCGTCACCCTCGGTATCGTCGCCTTCCGCTGGATCGCGAACCGGATGCCCATTTTGGCCGAGGATCCTCGCTACGCCGGGGAGCACTAGGAGCACGCCATGTACGAGAATGAGTTCTTGAACCTCTACGGAGCGAAGGTCGTCGAGTACGTCCTCGCCATCGTCTACCTGGTGCTCTTCGTGGGGTACTGGCGCTGGGTGCAGGGCGAGCCGGCCCCCGGGACCGAACCCGATCCGGAGCAGAGGAGGCATCCGTGAGTCCCAAAGTGCGCCATGTGCGGTTCGCCCTGTTCGCCCTGGCCCTGCTCGCGGCCGGGACGGCCGGGGCGGCGACTTCCAAGCTGCAGCGGCTGCCCAAGGACTTCGCCTTCCCGCAGGGCGACGGCAGCCCGGGCCAGGTCACCTTCAGCCACAGCTCCCACGTCGACGAGGCGAAGCCCGCCTGCCTCACCTGCCATCCGAGGAACTTCCGCATGCTGGAGGCCGGGCGGACCCAGGGCGGGGAGGCCATCACCCACGACCGCATGAAGGCGGGAGCCGCCTGCGGGGCCTGCCACGGCAAGACCGCCTTCGACTTCGATACCTGCGACATGTGCCACAAGTGAGGAGCGAGGAGGAGCCATGAGTCCCCCCGTCGAGGTCCTCGAGACGCTGGCTGCGTTCCTCCTCGGGCTGCTCCTGCGCATGGGGGTGGTCGTCCTCTTCGTGGCGGCCATCCTCTTGCCGGTGGTGTTCGTGCTCGGCCTCGTCCGGCTCTACCGCATCGCGCGGCCCGCGATGAGGGGCCTCAGGCGGGCGGGGAGGGCGCTCTACAAGCCGGGCCTGCGCTACGCCGAGGGGCACACCTGGATCGAGCGCGAGGAAGGCCGTCTCAAGCTCGGCCTCGACGGCGTGGCCCAGGAGATCCTGCCCTGGGCGCTCGGGGTGGAGCTGCCGGGCCCCGGCGCGCGGCTGGCAGAAGGGGATACCCTGGCGGTCATCTCCTGCGGAGCGACCGAGGCCCGTTTCGCCTCTCCGGTGGCCGGCACGGTGCTGGAAGTGAACCCAGCGGTGGTGCGCGATCCCTCGCTCGTGAAGGAGGACGGCTACGGGCGCGGGTGGCTCCTCACCCTCGCACCGTCCGACGCTCGCTGGTCGACCCTGCTCGCCGACGAGGTCGCTCGCAAATGGGTGGAGGACGAGTCGGATCGCCTCGAGGCGTTCCTCGAAGAGCGCCTCGGTTTCGAGGGCCTCGCCTCGAGGGCGGGCCCGGCGCCCAAGCAGCTCGTGGGCACCGACTGGCAACAGCTCGTGCGCTCCTTCTTGCACGCCTGACGGCCCAGCTCTCCGGGCTTGCACCGACGAGTGTCCCTCCAAAGGGAGCGCGGCCAATTGTCGCGCCCGGGCAAACCACGCCGGCAACACTTCCTCCCCCGAGGCCGCGAGGTCCCGCATAAATTGCGTGGAAGGCCTTCCGGCCGTGCCGGAAAGCGGGGGCTTTCCCCCAGGTGCGCCATTTCACCTACCGCGGTGCGACAGCGGCGCGATCCGCATCCATTCCCCTGTGCAATCGCTGCTTAGAGCGAGCGACCTCCCGTTGGACAACCTTCATCTCCATCGCGTAAAGAAACTCCCCTGAGAGCCTGGGTCGGGACCCGACCCCATGCGGCCAGCGGGAAAGGCGACTTCGATGAGACGATGGCTCGTTTGGCTTGTGCTCGCGGCGGCGGCGCTGCCGGCGTGGGCAGGCCTCCCGGCCGAGGAAGGCGATTGCCTGGGATGCCACGGCAGCGATCCCGACATGTCGATGGACCTGTCGAGCGGGGAGAAGCTCGGGATCTACGTGGATCTCGCCGTCTTCGCGAAGTCGGTCCACGGCGAGATCCTGCGCTGCAACGATTGCCACACCGACAAGAACGGCTACCCGCACGAGTCGAAGCCGTTTGCCACCCGGCGCGATCTCACCGTCGCCTACTACGAAGGCTGCAAGGCCTGCCACTTCGCCAACTACACGAAGACCCTGGATGGGGTTCACTACAAGCAGATGGCGAAGGGGAATCGCAAGGCGGCCCTGTGCGTGGACTGCCACGGCGCGCATGACATCCAGCGGGCGAGCGAACCGCGCACCCGCATCTCCCTCACCTGCGCCAAGTGTCACCCCCAGGTCTTCAAGGTGTACGCGGCGAGCGTCCACGGCCAAGCCTCGGCCGGCGGGAATCCCGACGTGCCGGTCTGCACCGACTGCCACCGCGCCCACGACATCCTCGACCCGAGCGGCGGCGCGCTGGCGGTGAGGACCCCCGAGATCTGCGGCCGCTGCCACACCAACGAGAAGATGATGGCGAAGTATGGCCTGTCGACGAAGGTGGTCTCGACCTACCTCAAGGACTTCCACGGCATGTCGGCCAGCCTGAAGCGCGACGAGACGGGGACGGACCGCCGCAGCTTCGCCGCGGTGTGCACCGACTGCCACGGCGTCCACGACATCCAGGGTTCGAAGGACCCCTCCTCGCACACCATCCAGGCGAACCTGGTCCAGACCTGCCGCAAGTGCCATCCCGATGCGACCGCCAACTTCCCCAAGGCCTGGCTCTCCCACTACGAGCCCTCGCCAAACAAGGCGAGCCTCGTCTGGATGCTGCAGACCTTCTACAAGGTCCTCATCCCGTTCATGGTGGGCGGCCTCGTCCTTCAAATCGCGCTGCACCTGTGGCGCGTGGTGGTGAACCGATGAGTAGCTACCTCGTTCGCTTCAGCGTGCGCCAGCGGGTGGAGCACGCCATCACCATGGTGATCTTCACGGTGCTCTGCCTGACGGGCCTGCCCCAGAAGTTCTACGGCGCCGCCTGGGCCCATCACCTCATCGAGCTCTTCGGCGGTATCGACACCAACCGCTGGATCCACCGCTTCTGCGGCTGGGTGCTCCTCATCACCACCCTCGTCCATTTCTCGAGCGCCATCTACGCCATCGCCGAGAAAAAGATCCCGCTCAGCATGATCCCCACCCGCAAGGACTTCGAGGACGCCGTCCTCACCCTGCGCTATTACCTGGGATTGCACGAGCACGCGCCGAAGTACGACCGGTTCGACTACAAGCAGAAGTTCGAGTACTGGGGGCTCGTGGTGGGCAACGTCATCATGGTGCTCACCGGGCTCATCCTCATCTACCCGACCGTCATCACCCGTCTGTTCCCGGGCGAGCTCGTGCCGGCGGCCAAGGTGGCCCACTCGAACGAGGGGCTCATGGCCTTCCTCGTCATCACCATCTGGCACATCTACAACGCCCATTTGAACCCGGACGTCTTCCCCTTCGACCCCACCATCTTCACCGGGAAGATCAGCCGCGAGAGAATGGCTCACGAACATCCCCTCGAGCTCGAACGGCTCGAGGGCCAGGCCGGGAGCGCGCAGGGGGACGCTCACCGGATCGTGAGCGGCCATGCCGAGCAGGACATGGGCTAGCCTCGCGGCCCAGTCGACGGTGCACGCCGTCCTGGCCGTGCTGGCGGTCGAGGCGCTCGTCGGGCTTTGGCGGGCGAGGTCGCCCTCCGATCGGCTGGCCTTGCGGCTGGCCGGACTGCTGCAACCCGCCCTCGTCACCCCCTGCTTGTGGCTCCTGTTCCCCGCGCGATGGAAGGAGGACTTCCGGTTCTCCCTGCTCGCCCTGCGCCATTTCGACGAGTTGCGGCTCGGCCGGTTCGGCCTCGTCGAGGTGGGAATGGCGTGCGGCGCGGCCCTGAGCGCGGCGCTCCTCCTCATGGATCTCTGGCCGCTCGTGAGGCGCGGGCGGGACCTCGCCGAGACGGTGAGGGCTCCCGAGCGGCTCGTCGCCGAGCTCTCAAGGGTAGCCGCCGAGCGCGGGATCGCTCCGCCCACCCTGCGTTTCGTTCGGTCGAGGACCGCCTCCCTCTACTGCAGCGGGGTGCGCCGCCCGTGTCTGCTCGTCTCCGAGGGCGCGCTCGAGCTCCTCGACCCGCTCGAGCTGCGCTCGGCGCTCGGACACGAGCTCGCCCATCTCAAGGCTCACGATCCGGCCCTCTCCTGGGCACTGCTCCTCGTGCGCTCCCTTCTGTGGTGGAACCCGGTGGTCCAGGTGGTGGCCCGCGCCGTGGCCCGCGACGCCGAGTGGCGCGCGGACGAGCGAGCCGGGGAGGACCGGCTGGCCCTGGCAAGCGCGGTGCTGAAGCTCCATCGGGCCGGGATCGCTCGCCCGCAGCAGCTGTTCGTACCCCTGTCCTACAGGCTCGCGGCCCCACTGCGCCGTGCCCGCTCGCATGACGTGGCGGCCCGTTGTCGCCGTCTGCTCGAGTCGTCCCCGGTGCCGGTCATGGCCTTTCGCCCGGCGCGCCTCGCCCTGACCGTCGCTTCCTTCGCCGTCCTGGCCCTGGCGGTCACGTGAATCCCGTCCCTCGAGCTCCGAGGTGGGCGCAGGCGCTGAGCACGGTGGCCGCTCCCCTCTTCGTCACCTTGGCGGCCGCGGCCCTGCTCGCCGTGCTCGACGGCCTGCCCGCCCTCATCGAGGGCGAGCCGCACGGCCTCGAGCGCGCTCGCACGGTCGAGGAGGTGGAGGAGGCGCTACGCACGCGGCTTCTCTTGCCCTCCTACTTTCCGTCCTCGCTCGCCTGGCCCCCGCGCCGCATCCGTTACCGCTTCGGCCGACCGAGCGCGGTAGCGCTCCACATCGAGGGCCAGGGTAGCCGGCCCGGCCTGTTCCTCGCCGAGACGGTGGCGCCCGGGCCCTTTCCGCCCGGGCTCGTGCCCGAGTCGCAGGTGCTCGCCCGCTCGCCGGTCTCGGTGGGACCGCTCAAGGGTATCCTGTCCCGCGTGGTCGACGAGGGCACCCAGGGCTTCGAGGTCGCCTTTGAGCTCGAGGGGCGCAGCGTGCTCCTGCGCTCGCGGGGAAGCCTGGATGAGCTCTTGCGCATGGCCCGCAGCACGCGGGAGGTGCCGTGAGCGCCCCTTTGGCGAGGGAGGGGAGCGAGCCCGTCCGACTCGGCCGCCAGAGCCTGCGCTTCCGGGTCTACGTGCTCGTGGCAGGCGGCGTCCTCGCCGCCGCTCTGGTGGCCCTGGCGGCCTTCATTCGGCTCTCCCAGCTCGACGACGCAGTCATGGCGGCGCGGCGCAACGCGGTGGCGGCGGCGGCCGAGCATCTCGACGAGGAGCTCACGAGTGACCTCGAAGGCTTGCAGCACCTCGCCTCCTCACCCGAGATGGCCGCCCCCGACGACGGCCTCGACGCGGCCCGAGACCTGCTGCGCGCCGCGACGCTGCACTCGGAGCTGCGAGGCGTCTTCTTGGTCGACCGGGATGGGAGGGTGCTCGACGAGGAGCCCCGCAGCGGACGCGGCGGAGCCGACCTCGCCCGCCTGCCCGAGATCGAGCAGACGCTCGAGGACGGCAAGCCGCGGGTGACCGGCCTCGTCCAGGCGGGAGACGCGATGCACACCTACGCGCTCGTCCCGGTGGTGGACTGGAAGGGGCGACCGCGCCGGGTGGTGGTGGGCATAGTCGAATTCGGGGTGCCCTACCGAGCCCGGGTGCTCGGGCACCTTTTGCGCGGCGAGGGCGGGTACGCCGATCTCTTGGACGCCGGCGGCGCGGTCATCGCCAGCACCGAGGCTTCACGCGTCCACCGGCCGGCCGCCTGCCGCGTCCGGCTCGCGACGCTCATCTCCGCCCGGAGAACGGCGAGCGAGACCTGCCGTGCGTGTCATGACTCCGGGCCGCGCTCGGTGACGGTGGTCGCCCCGCTCCCCAGCGCTCCCTGGGGCGTCTCCTTGGTTGAGCCGGAAGCGAGCGTGCTCGCCGCCGCGGGGTTGCCGATCCACTTCCCGGTGCTGGCCGCCGGGCTCGTCCTGTTGGCGGGCTTGTTCGCCTGGGGTGCGGCGCGCAGCGTCACCCGCCCGGTCGCCGTCCTCACCGACGCGACCGAGCGGATCGCCGCTGGAGGGCTGGACGAGCCCGTCCCGGCCCTCGGTCAGGATGAGCTCGGGCGCCTCGGCCGCTCCATCGAAGGCATGCGCGCCTCCCTGCGCGATCTGTTGGCCCGGGAGAAGAGCCACAATGAGCTCCTCGAACAGCGGGTGGACGAACGGACGCGGGCGCTCGCCAGGGTGAACGCCGAGCTGAAGAGCCGCGACGAGCAGCGCCAGCGCCTGCTTCGCATGGTGATCACCGCCCAGGAGGACGAGCGCAAGCGCATCGCCCGCGAGCTGCACGACGAGACCACCCAGAGCCTGGCCGTGCTCGCCATGGGGATCGAGAGCGCGGCGGCCGCCCTGCGGGCGGGCGGTCCGCGCCCGCGGCTGGAGGAGGTGAAGGCGCTGGCGGTGAAGACCCTCGAGGAGGTGCACCGGCTCATCCTCGACCTGCGCCCGGCGGTCCTCGATGACCTGGGGCTCTTCTCCGCCCTGCGCTGGTACGCGGAGCGCTACCTCGCCGAGCGAGGCATCGCCGTCCGCTGCGAGATCCGCGAGCTCGAGCGCAGGCTCCCCCCCGAGATCGAGATCGCGCTCTTCCGCATCGGCCAGGAGGCCATGAACAACGTGTTGCGCCACGCAAAGGCCGACAGCGTGCTCATCCAGCTCGGCGAGGAGGGGCAAAAGCTGCGCATCGAGATCGAGGACGACGGGCAGGGCTTCGACCCGGAGGTGGCGCCCGCTGACCGCCCCCACTACGGTCTCCTCGGGATCCGCGAGCGCGCCGAGTTGCTCGGCGGAACGGCGGTGATCGAGTCGTCGCCCGGCGGCGGGACGCGGGTGGAAGTCTTGGTGCCCATCCCCAGCGAGGGAAGTCTTGGCCCATCTTCCCAGCCGGGTGCCGCGCAGCTAAGCTCTTCAAAGACGCCGTGAACAAGATCAGGGTCCTCATCGCCGACGACCACGCCATCCTGCGCGAGGGGGTGCGGGCGCTCCTCGCCGGGACGGATGACATCGAGGTCGTGGGTCAGGCCGCCGACGGGCGGGAAGCCATCGAGGCGTGCCGGCGTCTCGATCCCGACGTCGTCCTCCTCGACATCGCCATGCCCGGGCTCGGCGGTCTCGAGGCCGCCCTCGAGCTGCGCAAAGGGGGCCAGCGCGCTCGGGTGCTCATCCTCTCCCAGTACGAGGATCGCGAGTACGTGCGGAGGTTGCTCAAGGCGGGGGTGGCCGGATACGTCCTCAAGAAGTCGGCGGGGAGCGAGCTCGTGGGGGCGATCCGGGCCGTCCACCGCGGCGGGTTGGTGCTCGACCCGGAGGTGGCGCGGGCCGCCATGGAGGAGTCGGGGGCGGAGGGGGGGGGCGGGGACCCCTACGAGAGCCTCACCGATCGCGAGAAGCAGGTGTTTCGGCTGGTGGCCGAGGGCAAGAGCAACAAGGAGACGGCCGACCTGCTCGGCATCAGCGTCAAGACGGCCATGTCGCACCGCGAACACGTGATGGAGAAGCTCCACCTCCACAACCGGACCGAGCTCGTGCGCTTCGCCCTCAAGATGGGCGTCATCCGCATGGAGTCCTGACCCGCCTCAGCCTGGCTCGAGGTGCTTCGGTCCCTTGCACCTCACGAGTCGCGCATCTTTCTCCGAGACTTCACCGCAAGTGCTCACGGTCGCGCGGCCGCCTCGGGCGGCGTGACTCGCAGGGGCTCTGCCGTCTCGACGAGATGAGCCGAAGGAGGGGGAACGAGGCGAAGGTGCCGCCCATTTGCGGGGACGAAGAGTCTCCACAGCGCCGGGCGGGCACCGGCTGAGAACCGGTTGGCCGCGCTGAGGGCGCCCCCCCTTGGCCGCCTCGGGACCGAATCTCGGCGGCGCCAGCGAGGGCTCGAAGGGGCTTTGAAGCGGCGCGGGACCGGCCGCGAGAGGGGGAGCGATCCCTCGCTCGCCCGGACGCAGAGCGTCCCCGTGTCGGCTTTGCTCGAGCCGCACCGCTTTCGTGCGGAAAACTGGGGCTTCGGCGCTGGCGCAAGCGTTGCGCTCGCCCGCGGGTCTCACCGGCTTCCAAGGTGGCGATATTTCGGCGCTTTGGAGAGGCACGTCGATTGCTGAAGCTGCCGGCCACTAGAGAGCCAAGGAGTGACCCCGTGCTCCTCGTCGTGGGTTTGAACCAGAAGAGCGCCGGCGTCGCCGACCGGGAGCGGCTGGCCGTCCAGCGCGAAGTCATGACACAGGTCGTAAAGGGCTACGCCGCCCTGGGCGGTGTCGACGAGCTCGTCCTCCTGTCCACATGCTGCCGAGTCGAGATCTACGCCGCTACCCGTTGCCCGTCGGCCGCGGCGCTGGCCCTCGGGCAGGCCCTCGCCGACCGGGCGGGTCCGGGCGCGCCTCCGCCTTTCGAGCTGCACGGGGAGGAGGCCCTGCGCCATCTCCTCGCGGTCGCCTCGAGCCTCGAGTCGGCCGTCCTCGGCGAGCCGCAGATCCTCGGTCAGGTGAAGCTGGCCCATCAACAGGCCATCGAAGCCGGGGTGAGCGGCAAGGAGCTGAACGCCGTGTTCGAGAGGGTCTACCAGGTGGCGAAGCGGGTGCGCACCGAGACGGACATCGGGCGCGCCAGCGTTTCCTGGGGAAGCGCCGTCGCCACCATCGCCGAGAAAGTGCTCGGGCCCCTCGCCTCGAGGCGGGCTCTGGTCCTCGGTGCCGGCGAGATGGCCCGGGTGTCGGCCCAGCATCTGCGGGACGAGGGCGCCACCATCGTGGTGTCGAGCCGGACACGGGCGAATGCGCAAGCGCTCGCTGCGCAGGTGGGGGGCACTGAAAGGCCGAGCGAGGAGTTGCGCGAGGAACTCGTGCTCGCGGACCTGGTGGTATCGGCGGCCCCGGTGGCCCCGGAGGTTCTCGCGCCCGGGGAGATCGCCCAGGCCATGAAGGCCCGTCGCGGCCGCGACCTGCTCCTCGTCGACCTGGCTGTCCCACGGGCCCTGCCGGCCGGTTTGGGCACGCTCGAAGGGGTCTTTCTGTGCGACGTCGACGACCTCTCCCAGGTCACCGAGCGGGCGAAGGCCGAGCGGACCCAGGCACTCGCCCGGGCGCGCTCGATCATCGCTGAGGAGGCGACGCGCTGGCGGCGCGAGAAGGAGGAGCGCAGGGCCGCCCCCATCATCCAGGCGCTGCGCCTGCACGCGAGCGAGATCGCCCGGGAGGAGCTCCACCGCACCATGCAGCGCATCGGCGCCGACGCGGAGGTGGAGAGTCGACTCGACGCCATGGCGCACGCCCTCGTCTCGAAGCTCCTCCACGTCCCGAGCCTGAGGCTCAAAGAGGCTGGTACCGCCGGGGCTGGCGGCGAGCGCCTCATGGCGGCCGCCGTCGAGATGTTCGGCCTCCCCTGCGGCAGGGTTCCGCCCTCGGTCGGCTAGACGGTCGCGCGCAGAAGTTGCGTGAAAGCGCTCATCTGGGGGACAGGGCGCAACTCTCTCGCCGCCCGCTCGCGCTTCTGCACCTCAAGATCTTCGGATTTCGGGGGAATTCCGGGCCGGGAGAGCCGATTTCCGAATCGGGTCTCTACGCTCAGAGCTGGTCCGGTCTTTGCGAAGGGTGGGGCAGCTCACCCAGCCGATGCGATACCTCGTCAAGATCTGGCACGGCCTCGACCGCAATCTGCGGGCCCGCATCCTGCTCCCGACGGCACTGCTCTTCGCCCTCATTCTCGGCGCCATGGTCGTCGCCGCCGCCGGATTCTACGCTGCGGACATGGAGCGGGAGCTCCACGAGAAGGCCGAGATCTTCGCCGGGATGGTGGCGAACGGGGTCGGAAACACCATGCTGGGAAACAGGCCTCAGGAACTCTCCGAGGTGTTGACGCTCGGCACCGCCCACCGACCCGACATCCGCTCCATCAGCGTCCTTCGCCGCGACGGTGAAGTGGCGAGCTCGTCGCGCCGGGAGCTCGTCGGAACGCGCCCCTGGCGGGGCGAGATGGCCCGCTTCACGAGCCAGCAGGTGGTGACGGCGCCCGAGGTAAATCCCGAGGAATTCGCGGTGGTGCGTCCCATCGGCAACGCCGCCGCCTGCGCTACCTGCCACGGGGGTTCGGACCGCTTCCTCGGCTGGCTCGACCTGCGGCTCAGCCGCCGTCCCGTCATCGCCCAGCAGGCGAGGCTGGCGCAGACCCTCGGGCTCGCTGCGGCGGCCGCCTTCCTCTGTCTCATGGCCATCGCCTGGTGGCTCCTGGGACGGGAGGCCATCTCGCCCCTGCGCCGGCTCGTCGCCTCCATGAAGCGGGCCGAGTCGGGCGATCTGTCGGTGCGCGCCGACGAGGGACGACCGGACGAGCTCGGGGATACCGCCCGCGGGTTCGATGCCATGCTGTGCGCGCTGCGTCGCAGCCAGACCGAGCTCGAGGCCTTCTACCGGGAGCGCATGGTGCGGGCCGACCGGTTCGCCGCGGTCGGCGAGCTTGCCACCGGGCTCGCCCACGAGATCAAGAACCCCCTCGCTGGCCTCTCCGGCGCCCTCGAGCTGCTCGCCGAGGACCTCGCCCGCTCACCCCGGCAGGCCGAGGTGGTGAGCGAGATGCGCCACCAGGTGGCCCGCCTCGGCAAGACCATGGAGAGCCTGCTCAGCTACGCTCGCCCGCCCAGGGCCCGGCTCGAGACCACCGACGTGAACGCGGCTTTGGAGAAGGTGCTCTTCCTCGTGACCCAGCAGCGGCGGGCCGCGCCGCGCTCCATCCGCCTCGATCTCGGCAAGGACCTGCCACCCGTCCTCGCCGATCCCAACCAGCTCGAGCAGGTGCTCTTGAACCTCTGCCTCAACGCCTGCCAGGCCATGGGCGGCGGCCAGGGTTGCCTGAGAGTGCGCACCTTCGCCGGGGAGGATTCGGTGGCCGTCGAGGTGGGGGACGACGGGCCGGGCATCGCTCCCGAGGCTCGGCCCCACATCTTCCAGCCGTTCTACACCACCAAGGGGAGCGGGAACGGGCTCGGGCTCGCCATCTCCGCCCGCATCGTGGCCGAGCACGGTGGACACATCGGCTATCGCTGCCCGCCGGAGGGCGGGACCATCTTTGCCGTGACCTTGCAGCGCGCGCAGGCGCTGGCCGCTCGCGCCCCGGAGTCTGTCGCATGACGGAGAACACCGCTCGCATCCTGGTCGTCGACGACGAGAAGCTCATCCGCTGGTCGGTGGGGGAGCGCCTGCAGCGCGACGGATACGACGTCATGACCGCCGAGTCCGGTGAGCAGGCCCTGGAACTCGTGGCCGCTCACGCTCCTGAGCTCATGTTGCTCGACGTGCGCCTTCCCGGCCTGGACGGGCTCGCCACGCTGCAGCGGGCCCTCGTTCTCCACCCCGACCTCATCGTGATCATGATGTCGGCTCACTCCACGGTGGACATCGCCGTGGAGGCGATGAAGCGCGGTGCCATCGACTTCTTGGTGAAGCCCTTCCCCTTCCAGTCCCTCGACGCTGCGGTGGGCCGGGCCCTGCAGGCGGCAAGGACCCGACGCCAGATCGCGGCCCTCACCTCCGAGCGCAAGTCCGGCGGTGCCACCCTGTGTGCCCTGGTGGGCGGGTCGGTCGCCATGGAGGGTTTGCGGGCCATGGTGGCGCGCCTCGCCGCGAGCGACGCCACCACCGTGCTCGTGGAAGGCGAGAGCGGATCGGGCAAGGAGGTGGTGGCGCGCGCCATTCACTTCGAAAGCGCCCGGGCCGAGAAGCCGTTCATGCAGGTGAACTGCGCGGCGTTGCCCGAGCACCTGCTCGAGAGCGAGCTCTTCGGGCACGAGCGGGGCGCCTTCACCGACGCTCACACCCAGAAGCGCGGGCTGTTCGAGAGCGCGGAGGGCGGATCGGTCATGCTGGACGAGATCGGGGATCTTCCGCCGGGCGGACAGGCGAAGCTGCTCCGACTGCTCGAGAACAAGACCTTCCGCCGGGTGGGCGGAGTGCAGGAGCTGCGGGCCGACGTGCGAGTGCTCGCTGCCACGAACGTGAACCTCGAGGAGCGGGTGGCCGCGGGCCGGTTCCGGGCCGACCTCTTCTTTCGGCTGAACGTGATCCGCATCCAGATGCCCGCCCTGCGCGAGCATCTCGAGGACGTCCCCATCCTGGCGGCCCACTTCATCGCTCGATTCAACCAAGAGATGAAGCGCGAGGTGCGAGGCGTCGCCCCGGGTGCCATGGACCTCATGTCCACCTACCACTGGCCCGGCAACGTTCGCGAGCTCCGCAATGTCATCGAACGCGCCTTCATCCTGCACGCGGACGCCGACGAGATCCGTCCCGAGCACCTGCCGGGCGAGCTCAGCAAGACCGCCTTGCACAAGAGGCCCGGGCGCCTCGTCCCCCCGGTGGGGGAACAGGGCCTCGTGCTCGAGGATGTGGAGCGCAAGCTCATCCACGAGGCGATGGAGCGCGCGAGCGGAAACCAATCCCGGGCAGCCCGCTTGCTCGGGATAAGCCGCGACACGCTACGCTACCGACTGAAGAAGCACGCCCTCGCCTGAGAAGGCCCGCGCGACAGCGCCCCCGGGGCGCCCCGCACTTCGCCCTCAGGCGATGGCCCGGTCGTCGATCTCGACGGGCTGGCCGTCGGTCGGCCAGTCGATCTCGACCGCCAGGGCGCGCAGTTCGAGCTTCAGCTTCTCCTTGGCCCGGATCTCGAGCTGGCGGGCGCGCTCGCGGCTGAAGCCAAAGTGTTCGCCGAGTTCCTTCAGCGTCGCGGGCCGGTCGTTCATCACCCGTCGCTCGATGATGTAACGCTCGCGAAGGTCCAGGCGGCCGAGCGCCTCGCCAATGCGCTGGCGGAGCATGGACTGCTCCTCGGCCGAGGAGAGCTCGTGATCCTGGGAGGGGCCGTCGCCCACCACGAAGTCGACGTGGCTGTAGCTGCCGTCGTCGCCCATGGGCGCGTCGAGGGAGAGGTCGCGACCCTCCATGCGCTGGGTCATCTCCTCGACCTCGCCGGGCTTGACCTTCAGTTTTTTCGCGATCTTGGCGGCGTCCTCGCCGTCCGAGTCGAAGCCGTGTTCCGCAGAGAGCTTGTCGAGCTCGCGCTTCGTGCGCGCGAGGGAGAAGAAGAGCTTCCTCTGGGCTTGCGTCGTCCCGAGCTTCACGAGCGACCACGACTTCAGGATGTAGTTCTGGATGTAGGCCCGGATCCACCAGACCGCGTAGGAGATGAGGCGAATGCCTTTGTCCGGGTCGAACTTCTGGACGGCCTTCATGAGGCCGATGTTCCCCTCCTGGATGAGGTCGGCCATCCTGAAGCCGTACGAGCGGTACTCGTAGGCGACCTTCACGACGAAGCGGAGGTTCGCGGTGATGAGCTGGTGAGCGGCGCGCGTGTCGCCCTTGCTACGGTAGCCTCGCGCCAGGTTCTGTTCCTCCTCCACCGAGAGGAGCGGGAACTGATTGATCTCGGAGAGGTAAAGATCGATCGAGCTCGCGGTGCTAGTCGTGGACTGTTTCTTCATCGGCTCCTCCTCGCAGCGAACGCCCTGCCCACCCGGCGCGTCTAAAGCAATCGCAATGCCAGGCAGGCCATCGGCCATGAAGCGACGTGTTATCGCGCGCTTCGACGAGATGGCGCGAGGAGAAGGCAAACCGCAGAACACAGAAATAGTTACAGTGAGGGCACTCTGGCAGTATCCGATTGGGTTTTTCCCAGTATTTTTTTCAATCGCAGGGCTCCCGTTTCGTCTCTGCCGGGACTCCCCAACTTAGTGCGCTCGATGGGAGTGGCGACCCTTGCCGGCTGCACCGCGGCAGTGGATCAATTGTTTTGGATTTCTCATTGGCGCTCTCCGACAGCCAGCGGGTGATCGCGTGCCAAACGAGTCGAGGACGGAGGAACCCATATCCACCGCAGTTGCGGGCGACGGAGCGGGCGACGCCATCTCGAGTGAAAAGAGGGGTAGTTACCTCGGTTTCTCAGCCCATGAGATCCGCAATCCCCTCTCGACCGCGCTCTGGAGCGCGGAGCTCCTCTGCCGCCTTTCGAGCGAGGAGAGGGCCGGCGCGCGGGGCGAGAAACTGTCGGGCATGTGCCTGCGCGCTCTGAGACGCTTGCGCGTGCTCGTCGAGGACCACTTCCTCGTGGAACGGCTTACGACCGGCGGGCTTCCGATGAGGCTCGAAGCTGTTTCGGTCGCGGAGGTCGTCGCAGCCATCGCTCCCAAGGCCGGGGCCACGAACCTGGCCCTGGGCCTCGAGGCGGGCCTCTTTGTATGGGCCGATCGGGGGATGCTGGAACGTGCCCTCGAAGCGCTCCTCGCCGCATCGGCTCGCGGGGAGTCGCCCGTGCGCGTGGAGGGTTCCCGCGCAGGAGCACGGGCGGAGATCCGCGTCCGAGGGGCGCCTCCAGCGAAGGACGCGCTCGCCCTGCCTCAGAAGGGAACGGCCTCCGATCCCAGCGGGCGTGCGCTCGCCCTCTACGCCGCGAAGAGGGTGGCGCACGCGTTCGGGGGCAGTCTCACCACCACCGCCGAGGCCTACCTCCTCGCTCTCCCTCTCCCGCCGCCGGAGGTCTCGGCGGAAAATCACTGAAGATATGGCGAGCGACCGGCCGCTCGTGCTGGTGGTCGACGACGATCCGGACATCCTCGAGGCCATCTGCGACATCTTGGGGAGCGAGGGATACCGGGTCTCGCGTGCCCGCCACGGCCGCGAAGCCCTGGACCGCGTGAGCGAGGACAGGCCGAGCGTCATCCTGCTCGACCTCATGATGCCGGTGATGGACGGGGTCGCCTTCGCGAGCGCCCTGCACGAGCGGGGCCTCGAGACGCCCATCATCGTCATCTCGGCCGACAACAGCCCGGAGCGAGCGATGGCGGTCGGGGCCCGCGGCTTCCTCGCCAAGCCCTTCGACATCGACGCCTTGCTCGCCCAGGTGGCAGCGAACGCGGGCTGGAAGCCCGAAACCGACGTCCCGGCGGGACGTTAGCGCCTTGACAGGGCGGGCGGGCTCCGCTACAAGCTGCGCTCCCCAGGTGGGCGGAGTCTCGTCCACCTCCACGGCACGTCCTCCCCGGCCAGCGCGCGCGCGGCGGACCAATGCGAGGTACCACCATGTCCACCGGTCTCTTGGCGAAGAAGATGGGGATGACCCAGATCTTCGACGCGGAAGGCGATTGCATCCCCGTCACCGTGCTCGAGTGCGGTCCCTGCACCATCGTCCGTCGCAAGACGTCCGAGAAGGACGGGTACGATGCGGTCGTCCTCGGCTTCGGCGCCCTCGAGGAGAAACACGCCTATCGGATCACGAAGCCCGAGGTGGGCGTGTTCAAGAAGGCGGGCCTCGGACTCTTCCGCCACCTGCACGAGCTGCGGGTCCCGGACGCGAAGCTCCTCGGCGATCTCAAGGCCGGCGAGGTGCTGACCCTCGACAAGGTCTTCAAGCCGAACCAGCGCATCGACGTGACCGGCGTGACCAAGGGCCGGGGGTTCCAGGGCGTGTTCAAGCGCTGGGGCATGAAGGGGGCGGCCCGCGACAGCGCCTCCTCCCACGAGCATCACCGCCACATCGGAGCGGTGGGACAGCGCAAGACGCCTGGCAAGGTCTGGAAGGGCAAGCACCTTCCCGGTCACTACGGGGTCGACAACGTCACCGTGCAGAATCTCACCGTGGTCGGCATCGAGGCGGACAAGAACCTGTTGCTCGTGAAGGGGGCCGTCCCCGGGCACAATGACGGGCTCCTCTTCGTCCGCACCGCGGTGAAGGGCCAGCCCAAGGCGAGAGCCAAGCAGGAAGAGCGCCGCGGCAAGGCGAAGGCCTGAGGCCGCGCGAATTCGGCAGGGCGGCCCTTTCGTGGCCGCCCAAGCGCCGAGCAGTACCCGTGCCTCTTAGGCGGGCGCCGTGGCCGCCCCCCGCTTGCGGTCGCGCTCGAGCTTGTAGCGCGTGTTGGGATCGAGCGCCTTCTTGCGCAGGCGGATGCTCTTGGGGGTCACCTCGACGAGCTCGTCCTCGGCGATCCATTCGAGCGCCTTCTCGAGGGTGATCTCGCGCGGGGGCGTGAGGAGGATGTTGTCGTCGCGCCCGGCGGCCCTGACGTTCGTGAGCTTCTTCTCCTTGCAGATGTTGAAGTCGAGGTCGTTTTCGTGGGCGTGCTCCCCCACGATCATGCCGGTGTAGACCGGATCGCCCGGCTTCACGAAGAGCATGCCCCGCTCTTGCCCGTAGAAGCAGGCGTAGGCGACGACCTCGCCCACCCGATCGGACACGATGGCGCCGGTCTGCCGCTTCTCGATGCGCCCCTGCCACGGCTCGTACCCGTCGAACTGCGAGGACATGATGCCCTCGCCGCGGGTGAGGGTGAGGAACTCGCCGCGAAAGCCGATGAGGCCGCGGGCCGGCACCCGGAACTGCAGGCGGGTTCGGCCCGAGCCGAGCGGCTGCATGTCGACCATGCGCCCGCGGCGAGGGCCGAGGTTCTGGGTGACGCCGCCTACCGCGTCCTCGGGCAGGTCACATACCAAGAGCTCCATCGGCTCGTGGATCTCGCCATCCAGGGTCTTCAAGATGGGCTCGGGATTCGAGACGGTGAGCTCGTAGCCGTCGCGCCGCATGTTCTCGACGATGACGGCGAGTTGCAGCTCGCCCCGGCCCACCACCTTGAAGGCGTCGGGCGTCTCGGTGTCCTCCACCCGGATCGACACGTTGCGGTACGCCTCGCGGTACAGACGCTCCCGCAGGTTGCGGCTTGTCACGTACTTGCCCTCGCGCCCGGCGAAGGGCCCGTCGTTCACCCGGAAGATCATGGACATGGTGGGCTCCTCGACGCTGATGCGCGGGAGCGCCACCGGGAAGGTGGGGTCGCTCAAGGTATCCCCGATGCCGATCTCCTCGGCACCGGCGATGCAGACGATCTCGCCGGGGCCGGCGTCCTGCACCTCGATGCGCTTCAGGCCGTCGAAGGCGTAGAGGCGCACGATCTTGGCGGGAACCACCCGGCCTTCCTCCCGCAGGACGGCGATGGTGTCCCCCTCGTGTGCCACACCCGAGGCGATGCGACCGATGGCAAGGCGCCCGACGTAGTCGTCGTAGTCGAGGTTGTCGACGAGCATCTGCAGCCCCTCGCGCTCGCCGTGCGGGGGCGGCGGGATGTGGCTCAGGATGGCCTCGAAGAGTGGCCGCAGGGAGTCGGCCTTGAGCGCGTCCGCCACCGTGTGGGCGGCCCGACCTTCGCGGGCGACGCAGTAGAGGACCGGGAAGTCGATCTGGTGCTCGTTCGCCCCGAGGTCGATGTAGAGCGAGTAGACGAGGTCGAGGACCTCCTTCGCTCGCGCATCCTGGCGGTCGATCTTGTTGATGACGAGGACCGACGGCAAACCCATGGCGAGCGCCTTCGACAACACGAAGCGGGTCTGGGGCAGGGGACCCTCGGCGGCGTCGACGAGGAGCAGCACCCCGTCGACGAGCCGCAGCGCCCGCTCCACCTCGCCGCCGAAGTCGGCGTGACCGGGGGTGTCCACGATGTTGATCTTCACACCCTGCCAGGTGACGGCGGTGTTCTTGGCGAGGATGGTGATGCCCTTCTCGCGCTCGAGGTCGTTCGAGTCCATCACCCGATCGACCACGAGCTCGTTCGACCGAAAGACACCCGCTTGCCGCAGCATGAAGTCGACGAGGGTGGTCTTCCCGTGGTCGACATGGGCGACGATGGCGACGTTCCTTATCTTTTCGCGCTGGATCATGAGCTCGCTTCGGGGCCTCTAAAAAGGCCGGATGGTATATGCCCGGCGGCGGGGGCCGGGCAACCGATATCGCCCAGACGCCTCGCCAGACCGCCTACGAGCCCCTACATGAAACCCATGCGGCGGGTCCCCGTCAAAAGGCGGCTCACCGCGTCGAGCACTCCCACGTCGAGACAGCCCTGCAGCACGGCGAGGGCCTGGTGCTCGCCCAGACCCGAGAGCGCGACGAGGTCGTGCACCGACCTGCTCCCGTCCGCCTGGGCCACCATGGCCTCTTCTCCAGCCTTGAGCCGCAGCTCGGCGAGACGAAAAGCCGGCGCCTGGCCCGGGACGAGCGAGAGAGGATCGGGAAGTTCCCGGCGCAGGCTCTCGAGTTCGGCGGTGTGCCGCAGCCCTTCGAAGATGAGCTCGCCCGCTCGCAGCTCCACCGGCACGATGGGGCGCCTCGCGCGCACACCCACCGACATGCGGTAGTAGCCCTCCCGCCATGCGAAGGTGCTCCAGAGTAGCTCCGAGACCTGGTCCCGTAACATGCGCGCCCTGCGCTCGAGGTCGAGAAGGCCACGCGCGAGCAACGCTTCGTTGAGTGGAGAGTTGGGGCCGATCTCCGCCATGATGCTGGCGAGCGCTTTGGGAGACAGGATCCGCTCGCGAAGGCAGCGGGCCGCGAAACGCTCGGCCGGCGCGTTGGATGCGGCGAATACCGGATGGCCGGCTTCGAGCAGGACGAGCTTCCTCACCCGTCCCTGGGTGAGCGTCAAGGCGCCCGTCGCCTTGGCCGCGTGGAGCGCGGCGAGGAGCCGGGTCACCCGGGTCGCGCCGAGGTCCCCCTCTTTCAACTCGGGGAAGGGGCGCGCGCCAGGGGCCCGCCTCGGCGGTGCTGCCGGAAGCGGTCTCTCGAGCGCGCTCAGGGCAGTACGGAGCGGAAGCCCGGGCGGTGTCTCGTCGAGCGCTGGACGGGCCTCCGAAAAGATACGGCTCTCGAAATCCCCCGCCGGAGGCTCGGCGGGTCCCTCCCACCCCTCCCTCGCGCTGCTCGAACCGGGTGGAGCCCGCCCGGGGCCTCGCTGGTCCTCTGCAGACGGCTTGCCGTGTGCCGGAAGGCCCCCGAGGGCGCGGTCGAGGTGGGAGAGGAGGACCCGCGCGTCGACGGGCTTCTCGAGGACCGTGGCGGCGCCGAGTTCGCGCAGGGTCGCAACGGACCGTTCACTCTGGGGGATCCTCGAGATGACCAGGCAGGGCACCCCGTGCTCCCGCAGGGCGAGGAGGACCTTGTCCCCCGGGATGTCGGCAAGCGGGAGATCCACCACTGCCGCGGCCAGGCCGCCTCCCCTGGCCCGCGCCAGGGCCTCGCCTCCGGTCGGGAGGGCAGCGGCCGTGCCGCCGCGCTCGGCGGCGGCATCGGAGAGGATCCTCGCCAAAGCGGCCTCTCTGCCCACGTAGAGGAGGAGCCGTCCGCGAAGCGTCACGCCCGGCGACTTTAGCATGAGCCCCCGCCGGGCAAACCGCTGGCGCGCCTAAGCGGTGTTGGCTAGGCTCGAACCGTGCCACTGTCCTTCCATCACCTGGCCATTCAGTGCGCCGACCTCGGCGCCTGCGAGCGTTTCTACTGCGAGGTGCTGGGACTCGAGGTGATCCGGCGCTGGCAGCGCGAGGACGGAGGCGACCGCAGCGTGTGGCTCTCGCTCGGCGACGGGTTCCTCGCTCTCGAGCGGGTCGAGGCCCCGATATCGCGGGCGAGCCCCTGGCGCGATGGGGTGAGGGGGCTGCACCTCGTGGCGCTGCGCATCCCTCAAGGCGAGCGCGTGGCGTGGGAGGCCCGTCTCGCTGCGCGCGGCGTTCCGGTCGTTCACCGGACGCGCTTCACCCTCTACGTGAGGGACCCCGAGGGTAACCGGGTCGGCCTGTCGCACCACCCCGAGGAATCGCCGTCGTGATCTTCGATCGTCGCCGCTACGGCAAGGACAACTACGTCTACCTCCTCGCCGAGGGGGAGGAGGCGGCCCTGGTCGACCCGGGCGATCCCGATGTGGCGCTACGGCTCGCTTCGGCGCACGGCATCCGCCCGCGTTTCGTGCTCCACACCCACGGGCATTTCGACCACACGGGTGGCTCGGCCGAGGTGGTGCGCGTGCTCAAGGCGGTGGTCTACGGCAGCGCGGCCGACGCCTCGTTCTATCCACCCGACATCGACGTGGCGGGGCAGGGCGAGCTCGAGCTCGGGACCTTGCGGGTGCGCGTCCACGAGGTCCCCGGGCATACGCCCGGTTCGCTGCTCTTCGAGTGGCGCGGCCTCCTGTTCACCGGCGATACCCTGTTCTGGGGAGGGTGTGGCAACTGCCGTCATGGCGGCGACCCCTCCCGCCTGGCTCAAAGCTTTCTCTCGGTGATCGGGCCGCTCGACGACGACCTTCGGGTGCACCCCGGTCACGACTACGCCGAGGCGAACCTGCCCTTCGCTCTCGATCTCGAGCCCTCGAACGAAGAGGCGCACGTGCGCCTCGGGGCGGTGCGGAGCGCGCGGGGCCGGGGGGAGGAGCCCCCGGCGCCCGCGCTCGGGGATGAGCGCCGCGCGAACCCCTTCTTGCACCCGGGGGCACTCATCCCCGCGCTGGCCCGGCGGGGTCATGCCTGCCGCGACGCCCGCGAGGCCTTCCTGGCCCTCCGGTCGCTGCGCGACGTTTTTCGGGGTGCGTCGTGAGGGAGGGAGGACGAGGGACGAGACGCGCCCTTGCGCTCCTCTTCGCGGCGGCGCTCGGGCTCCTCGCGCCGCCTCTCGCGCGGGCGAGCTCACCGCGCGTCGACTGGCAAAGGCGGGTGGTGGTCTGCCAAGGCCTCGGCGCGCCGACCCTGCGCGAAGCGTCAGCGAACGTCGGGGTGGCGCGGGTCCGTACCGAACGCGAGGCCCGACGCGCCGCGCGTCGAGCCTGCCTCGAGGCCTTGGGTATGCTGGTCGTCGAAGGCATCGAGAGTGCCGAGGCCTTGCTCAGTCGCGACGCGAAGCTCAAGGCCGCGGTGGAGATGGTCGTGGAGCGCTCGAGCCAATCGGCCGATCTGCGCTACTTCGCGGACGGAGGGACGGCCGTCGGCATGGAGGTGCCGATGGACGGGGCGCTCACCGACGCACTGCTCGAGGCGGCTCTCCCCTCGCTGGGGATCGGCGGCGAGGCGGGGACGGAAACGCGACCGCAGGCGCCGGCCAATGGCATCCTCGTCGACGCCACGACCTGTGCGGTGGTCCCCGCGCTTGCGCCGCGCCTGCTCGACCCCGAGGGCCACGCGGTCTACGAGGTCGGCATGCTGCTCAGGTCGGTCCGATCGAGCGGAGGGGCGGCCTACCTGCGCGAGGGCAGTCCGACCTCTGCCTGGCCGCGCGAACGCATCGGGGATGCTCCCAGGGTGGTGCGTGCCGTGCGTGCAGTCGGGGCCGATCTCATCCTCTCCGCCGTGGACGCGGAAAGCCTCAGAGGCGACCCGGCCCTTCACTCAGGCCGCGTTGCCATCCTCCTCGGGGGGAACTCGCCGTGAGCGCGCTCCGCTCGCGGGGAGGGCCCCGTGCCGCCCGGCCTGGACTCGCTCGGTGGGAGGTCGCATGCCGAGGGTCGTGACCTTGCCGAACGCCCTCACTGCTTCGAGGTTCGTGCTCGCGCCCATCTTCCTCGTCCTCTACGCGCGCGGCGACACGGTTCGAGCCCTGGCCGCCTTCGCCGCCGCGGCCGCCACCGACGTCCTCGACGGCATCACCGCGCGCGTGCTCGGACAGTACTCGCGGTTCGGTGCATTCCTCGATCCCATCGCCGACAAATTCCTCGCCGCCTGTGCGCTCTTCGCCCTGTCGGCCCGGAGCCGCCTGCCGCTGTGGCTCCCGCTGTTCGTGGTCTCCCGCGACGTCGCCCAGCTCCTCGGCGCGGCCGCATTGAGGACCATCCACCGGCGGATCCCGGTAGCCCCCACGCGCATCGGCAAGTACGCAACGTTCCTCCTCGCGGCGACCATCGTCCTCGCGCTCGCCTGGGAACTCCTGGGATGGCCAGCGCGGGACGTCGCTCCCTACCTGGCGGCACTTGGGCTCGCGGCCGCCGAGTGCGTGGCGGTGAGCTTCATCCAGTACTTCCTCTTCTTCGTGAGGAGCGCGCGCCTTCCGCCGCTCTGAGGAGAAGCGCGGGCCGAGCAGGCACACCTGTCGGAGTTTGAGCTGCACCCGCGAATCGTGCCGCCCTTGACGCGGCGCGCTCGTGGACGTAACGCGGTTTAAGGGCGTAAGCCGCTCGTTGACAACCCCGACGAGCGGCGGGTAAAAACGCTGCCTCGAAGCCTATAGGCCCGTAGCTCAGTGGTAGAGCACTACCTTGACACGGTAGGGGTCGGTGGTTCAATCCCACTCGGGCCTACCAGTAAAAACGAGGGGTTGGCCCACGAGGCCGACCCCTTCTTTTTTGCCGAAAATAGACTGGGGGTCACAACCGCGTTCACGTGCTTCCAGTGCGCAGCTCCGGCCCTCTCTGCGAGGCGCGCCCGCCCAGTCGCCTCTGCCCGCACGCGACAGCACCGCCCCGGACGCACGAACCCGAGGGCGCCTCGCGCTGCGACGAGGCGCTTTGGGCCCTCGCTCGCTTCCCGAAGGAAGCCTCCACAGCCACTCCACGAACACGGCGAGCAGGCCCAAGGGTTCAATAGCGACACCCTCGAGGCCGAAGGCGCCGCGCACGCCGGCCACGCTTGCCCGTGAAAAACGCGCGCGTCGTCCTCTGCGAAAGAGCCAAGGATCCTCGGCTTGGCCCGGTCTTCTTTGTGGGTAGCCGGATCGAGAACCGAGCCGTCGCGGCGACGCACGACACCATGAGGCGGCCGGGCCCGCGCTCGCTACGGGGTCGGTGGCCTCCAAGCCCAGTGAATGAAGCGGATGAAGACGTACAGGATGCCCGCGCCGACAACCAGGGGGACCGCCAGCCTGGCGAGCGTAGCGAGGGTCGTGCCGAGGCTGTGGCGGACCTTCGCGGGCTCGCTACCCGCCCCTGTGCGGGCCATGGCAGGACTCCGATGGAGTAGCAGGGCCTCCGTGGCCCTCGCCCCCGAGGGCGAGTCTAGCACCGCGGGGCATGCCGCCGACTCCTGGCGCGAGAGGGCTCGCTTCGGTCTACTCTCTCGCCTTCACCGCACCAGAACTGGGACCCGCGCACGAACTTGCCCACGCACTCGCATCGCCCCGCGCCCCGGCGCGTCCAGGGCGCTGCCGGACGCTTCCGTCTGTTCCGAAGAATCTGTGAGGAGCTGGCCTTAACCATCTGGGGCTTCGGGGGTCCTCAAGGAGCCCGGGAGTGACGCGGGGCCGGCGTGTTTCCTCCTTCCCACTCGGCCCGACCAGGGGCGTCCCCCGGGCGCTTCCGCCTTCCACCCACGGGGACCCGGTAAGACACAACGTCGGCCCCAGTGAACGCAGGGCTGAGAAGCGCGCTCCCTGACCGCGGCTGGGAAGTCCTCCTCGAACGCGCCGCGGAGACTCCTCCTCCTCGTGCTGCCTCCACCCAAGGCTCTGAGCCTGACTGCGCGGGCCGGCTGGCCACCGGGGTGGAGAGAACGCAGGTGTGGACCGGGGCGGGGGTACTTGATGTCCGCTCAGGTCAGACCGGTGCGGCGGGCGACGGATGGCTGCCGAGGTCGGAGACACGTTGGGGATGGCCGTGCTGGCAGGCTGTCAATTGTCGGTGGCTGCGCCATCGGGCGCGTCGTGAACCTGCGCGCTCCGCAGGCCCACTCCTCGGGACGGCGAGCCTGCTTTTCCCATCGCGTTCGTCCAATGCGGCGCGGGTGCGACTCCATCTTCATCGCCCAGACGATGGAAGCGGATCCAATTTAGACCCGGATGCCTTCGACGATGTTCCCTCCTCGCCGCCGCGCACGGCCCCTCGCGCGCGCGACCGCCGGATGGAAGGGGGTGCTACGGCCAGCCAGAGCAACACCGTGAACGGGCATCGAGTCCCGCTTGCCTTCTGTTTCTGGCATCCATGTCGAGCGTGAGGCGCGCTCTCGCTTTGTCCCGCTCACCCGGGGCTGCTGCGACTCGTGCTGATCACGTGGTACGGGCCTGGCGGAGCGGCGAAGCAGATGCTCAACGGGCTCAAGGCGGTGCCCGACGGGTGGAAACACGGATCATGGTCGACTAGGGGAGGTCGGATCAGAAGGGAGCCGGTTAACCTGTTGCGAGAGCACTGCAGCGAAGTTTGAGCAGGACCGGGGGAGCGCGGGTGGGTGGTCGACAGTCGTCCCGAATCCAGCCGGGCTCTTCTCGCCGGGGAACGGCTGCTTAGGGCTCATGTGCCGAGGGCCTCTCGAACGGCACGACCCGCTTGCCCGATAGCCCCGTTTGGGTAGTCCACCTAACCCCGGTCGTGGACGGGGTTTGTCCGGTCGCCCGAGGAGCGAGCAGGCGGACCGGCTGCTCTGGTCGGTCCCGATCCCTCCCGGCGACGCTCCCGGGCACTTTCCCCCCGAGTCGACCGAGTTGCCGAGGAGCGCCACCGTGCGCTTTTCGAACTCCGGGTACGTCGCGGGTACGTCCCCCCGCCGCCTCGCGTGTCAGACGCTCATGACAGCCTTATACGATGCTCTGCCCCCGCGTGACCGCTGCTGATCTCGCCGCCTGGCGCACGGCCCTCGCCGAGGAGGGTGACGGCGAGCACCTCGACCCCACCATGGCGCAGGTGATCGCGCCCCGCCTCATGGCCGAGGTCGAGATTCTGTGGGGAGAGCTCGAGCGGGCGCGCGTGGCCGTGCGGCGGCACGCGCTGAGCGAGGCCGCCGCCGTTCTCGGTCGCCAGCTAGAGGGCCTCGGGAGCCCCGGGGCGGCGGGCTTCGAGGGCCACGGCTGTGCCCTCTGCCACGACCAGGAGGCTCGACGTTTTGCGAGGACGCTCCTCGGCATGGCCGAGGCGGTGGGGAGGCGGCAGTGAAGAGCGCAAGCCGACTCTGTCGGCTCGGCGAACCGCGCAGGAGAGAAGGCCCGGGGTCAGTCACCACGTATTGAACCGTCGATGAGGCTTGGCACGAGACGGATGACCCGGCGTCGAACTAAGAGCCCGGCGCGGCTTCCACGAGAAGTACGAAGTTTTCGGCGAGTACTCCCACCGGCCGATTTTACCGGTGTGCACCACCGAATCCGTGGAGTTCGCGAGGCGCACCTCGTGCAGTCGTGGTGAGGCCGAACGCCCAACGCGACCGGCCCGGCTCCCATGACGCGTGGCCCTCCGACCTCGAAGTTCCGTTGCTGGGTACGCCATGGGACATGACAGACATGAAGTGAATTCCCGCCCGCCGAGTATCTACAGCGTGGATTCGGATCATTGCGAGCTCGAACCGTGCGCGGTGTCTTCTTCAAATTCGATCCGAAGCAGATCCTGCGCGCCACGATCTGCTTCTCATTGAACGTCGGACGGAACGCGTCGTGGCGCCCTGCAGACCTTCGATGGCCGAACGGGTTGCTTGCCCGACCAACTGGCGGCCAGGCGACGAGAACTAGAGGCGCGAGCGGGGCGAGGGGGAACGCCTTTCAGCTCGAATTCGCGAGCTCGGCGAGGAGGTCCCCTCCGTGGCGGAAGGCGCAATAGCCGTCCCCCACCAGCACGTTCGCGATGTGGGGATGGAGGGAGCGCATCCGGCGCAGGGAGTCCAGGGCTCGGGCCCGGTCCTTGAGCTTCGGTGCGGGTAGGAGCGCCAGTGCGTCGGCACGGCCCGAGCGCACCAGGTCGCCGAAGAGCGCGGTCGTCTCCTCGAGGACGAGCGCGAGCTCGCCCTCCGTCTTCGAGCCGGCGAGCTCGCGCACCTTGAGGCCGGGGAGGGGCTCGTCGCCGTCTTTGACAAAGTCCACCGAAGGCAAGGGGAACTTCTCGCGCTCGCCACGTGGGCCGAAGACCTTCGCCCCGGTGCTCGCAGCGAGCTCCCCCGCCCCGCGCACGTGATCCGAGTTGGTGATGATGATGAAGGCGGCCCCTCCCAGTTCCTCGAGGTGCTTGAGGTCGGAGGCGGTGATCGGCAGGGGGTCGACGAGCAGGTTGCCGTCCGAGCGGGTCCACAAGAACGAGTTGAAGTCGAGGCGGAGCGGCTCGTTGTAGACAGACCAGGTGAACAGATCGTGCCGATGGAGCTGCTTCATGGGGGGAGACACATAAGCGGACCGGCTCGGGCGGCGGCTCACCGAAGGGTGGCGCGAGGCTCGTCAGGCCGGTTGCCTCGCCGACGGAGCCTGACCCATTGGTGAGATCGATCATCGAATCCACCGCCGTTACCTCCACGGGCAACTCGAATACCGCAGGAGGTCCGCCATGGCCGGAGTCGCCCCTATCCCTCAGGGGATGCACACGCTCACCCCTAACCTCGTCGTGCGCGACTGCGCGAAGGCCATCGACTTCTACAAACAGGCGCTCGGAGCGAAGGAGATCTCGCGCATGCCGGCGCCGGACGGGAAGAGCATCTGGCACGCCGAGCTCCGCATCGGGGACTCCACCGTCTTCATGAACGACGAGATGCCAGGGATGGGGAGGTTGGCGCCCACTGCTTCGAGCCCGGTTCCCGTGACCATGTGGTTGTACGTCCCGGACTGCGACGCCGCGTTCGAGCGGGCCATCGGGGCGGGGGCCAAAGCCACCATGCAGCCAGCGGACATGTTCTGGGGCGACCGGTGCGCCTCGGTGGCGGACCCCTACGGCTATCTCTGGTCCTTCGCCACGCGCCAAAAGGAGATGACGGAGACGGAGATGCGTCGGGCGGGCGAGGAATTCGCCCGTACCATGCAGATGCACGGGCAGGGCGGCGCCAAGGCACAAACTTGAGCGCGCGGGCGAGCTCGCCCGAGCGGGGATGAGATCGCAAGCCCCATACGACGGCAGGCCGATCCTCACCTCCTCCCCGCTTCGGAATAGGATCCGGGGCGAGGAGGATCCGACATGCTGAGCCACATCGGCCAGGCCGCGGTTGTCCTCGTCGCCGCCGCATGGCCCGTCCTCGGTGCCGCGGAGGGTTGGCCGCCGCCCGACTCGGGTCCCCTGGAGGTCGTGCTCGAGGTGGGCGAGGTGTATCCGGTCTGTGGTTCGGGCAGCATTCTCTGTCCGGCGGGAAACGCCGTCTGCGATGACCTGAAGGTGGCAACGCCGGTGGACACGCCCTCGGGGCCTGGCTGGAAGGCGGTCGGACCCGGCGTGACCCTGTGCGGTGCGAGTTCGGCTTCGGGCCAGGGGGCACGCCGGGTCTACCGGGTCACCGTGCGCCGGGCGGGCGCACCCTGAGTCCTTGAGGTCAGGCACCGAGGGTCGGGGAAGTTCGGGCGAGGTTTCTCTCTTCACCTCGAGGCAAAGCAGGGCGGCAGCGGGCCGGCACCTCGCTGCGGTCGCGCCTGCAAGCCCATGCCAGGGCCGGCGCGGCATCCCGAAACGCGTTCCTGCGCGCTGCGTGCCCTCGAGGCTAAGATGAGGGTGGACGAGGCATCGGCGTGCGACTGCTTCTCGTGGAGGACGACCGGATGCTGGGCGCGAGCGTCCAGCGGGGCCTCAAGCTCGGGGGACATGCGGTCGACTGGGTGGAGGACGGCGAGGCGGCCCAGGCCGCTCTTGGCGCTGAGCCCTACGACCTCGTCCTGCTCGACCTCGGGCTGCCGCGTCGCAGCGGCCTCGAAGTCCTGCGCGAATTGAGGCGGCGCGGCGGGCGGACCCCGGTCCTCGTGCTCACCGCCCGGGACGCCGTGGCCGATAAGGTGACCGGCCTTGACGCGGGCGCGGACGACTATCTTGTGAAGCCATTCGACCTCGACGAGCTCCACGCTCGCGTGCGAGCCCTCCTGCGCCGCAGCAGCGGCCGGGCGGACCCGGTGCTGGAGGTGGCCGGATTGAGGCTCGATCCGGCGGCGCACGAGGTGAGCCTGGACGGGGCGCCCGTCGCGCTCTCGGCCCGGGAGTTCGCCTTGCTCGAGGCCCTCCTCGAGCACCCGGGGCGACCCATGTCGCGAGCCCGGCTCGAGGAGCGGCTGTATGGCTGGGGGGAGCAGGTGGAGAGCAATGCCATCGAGGTCCACGTCCATCAGCTGCGCAAGAAGCTTGGCAGCCACTTCATCCAGACCCTGCGCGGCGTCGGCTACGTGGTGCCGAGGCTCCCGTGAGATCGCTGCGCGGCACCTTGCTCGTGACCTTGCTCGCGGCGGTCATCGCCGCGACCCTGGCCGGAGCGGTGGCCGCCTACCGCATCTCCCGGCGCGAGATCGACGCCATCTTCGACTACCACTTGCGGCAGCTGGCGCTCTCCTTGCGCGACCGCGCCCTGGGTTTTCCCGGTCCGAGGGTGGAGACGGGGAGCGACCTCGTCATTCAGATCTGGGGACCCGACGGGGAGCGGCTGTACGTCTCGAGTCCTGCGGCCGAGCTGCCCGACGAGGCGGTCATCGGGTTCGCCACGGTCGCGAGCCCCTCGGGGACCTGGCGGGTCTATTCGGCGGCGTTGGGGGACCGGGTCATCCAGGTCGCCCAACCGCTCAGCGTGCGGGGCGAACTCGCCTTCGCGGCGGCTGCGCGCACGCTTGCGCCTCTCTTCCTGCTGCTGCCGGTGCTGGCGCTGCTCATCTGGTCCCTGGTGGGACGGGGTCTCGCTCCGCTCGATCGCCTGGCTCGCGCCGTCGCCACCCGCACACCCGATTCTCTGGAACCCTTGCCGGAGGAGGGGGTGCAAGACGAGGTGAGGCCGCTCGTCCAGTCGCTGAACGGGCTCATGGCCCGGCTCTCCACCGCCCTCGCTAGCCAGCGTGCCTTCGTGGCCGACGCGGCCCACGAGCTTCGGACGCCCCTAGCGGCCCTGAAGCTCCAGGCCCAGCTGGCCGAGCGGGCTCGTGATCCGGCCGACCGGCAGAGCGCTCTGGCCGAGCTGGAGGTGGGCCTCGACCGGGCCGCGCACCTCGTGAAGCAGCTGCTCACCCTGGCGCGCGAGGAGAGGGGGACGGTAGGCCCAAGCGGGGGGGAACCGGTGGCCCTCGCCGACCTCGTCGCGCAGACGGTCGCCGATTACGCCCGCCTCGCCGAGGCGAAGGGCATCGATCTCGGAGCGACCTCCGTTGACGAGCACGCCTACGTGCGAGGTGATCCGCTGGCGCTGCGGACGCTCCTCGCGAACCTCGTCGACAATGCCGTGCGTTATGCACCCGGCGGAGGGCGCGTCGATGTCGCCTCCGGCTTCGGGCAAAAGGGGGCTTTCCTCGAAGTGACAGACTCCGGTCCGGGTATCCCGCCTGAGGAACGAGAGCGCGTCTTCGATCGGTTCTACCGGCGCCCCGGGACGCGGGAAGAAGGCAGCGGCCTCGGCCTTTCCATTGTGAAGGCCATCGCCGAGCGCCATGGCGCGCAGGTGACCCTCGGGGAGGCTCCTGGAGGAGGACTCGCTGTGAGGGTCGAGTTCGCTGAGTCCATACCCCCGATCGGGACAAGCACCCTTAAGGTCCCCTTAAGGGAGAGTCCCTAGTCTGAGCTCCGAAAGCCGGGCTCTCGAGGGCCCGCAAAAGGAGACTCAAATGCGGATGTCGAAACTCAAGGGGGTAGGCCTCAGCCTGCTCGTCATCTTCGCCGCAGTCGGCGGCTACACGATCCGTGACGTTCACCTCGGCCCAATGCGCGCGGTGGCGAGCGAGCAGGCGGCACCCCCAGCGCCTCCCCCTCGCCTGGCTCCGCCGGACTTCAGCGCGATCGTGCGGCAGTACGGCCCGGCCGTGGTGAACGTCAGCATCACCGGGACGGTGAAGACGCCCCAGATGACTCCGTTCGGGCAACTCGATCCGAACGATCCCCTCTACCAGTTCTTCAGGCGATTCCAGATGCCGCAGGGCGAGCAGATGATCCGCGGCCTGGGGTCGGGGTTCATCGTCAAATCGGACGGGGTCATCCTCACGAACGCGCACGTGGTGACGAACGCGAGCGAGGTCACGGTGAAGCTGACCGACGGGCGTGAGTTCAAGGCGAAGGTCCTGGGGGTGGACAAGCCGACCGACATCGCCGTCCTCAAGATCGACGCCAAGGGGCTTCCGACCGTGGAGCTCGGCGATTCCTCGAGCGTCGAGGTGGGCCAGTGGGTCCTCGCCATCGGAGAACCCTTCGGCTTCGAGAACAGCGCCAGCGCCGGGATCGTCTCGGCCAAGGCCCGCTCGCTCCCGAACGAGGGATACGTGCCGTTCTTGCAGACCGACGTCCCGGTGAACCCCGGCAACTCGGGTGGGCCGCTCTTCGATTCCTCGGGCAAGGTCATCGGCGTGAACTCCCAGATCTACACCAACTCGGGCGGCTACCAGGGCCTCTCCTTCGCCATCCCCATCAACGTGGCCATGAAGGTGGAGGGCCAGCTCGCCGCCCATGGCAAGGTGACGCGCGGCCGGCTCGGGGTCACCATCCAAGACGTGACCCAGGACCTGGCCGAATCGTTCGGGCTGAAGAAGCCGACCGGGGCGCTCGTGAGCTCGGTGGAGAATGGCAGCCCGGCTGCCAAGGCCGGCGTCGAGCCGGGGGATGTCATCTTGAAGCTCGACAACAACGAGGTGGCGCACTCCTCCGACCTGCCGCCCATGGTCTCGGACCTCGCCCCGGGCTCCAAGGCCGAGCTCGAGCTGTGGCGCAAGGGCGCCGACAGGACGGTTGAGGTGACAATAGGTGAAAACGAGGGAAGCAAGGTCGCCTCCTCCAACGACAACGACAGCGCGCGCGGTCGACTGGGCCTGGCCGTCCGGCCGCTCACGCCCGACGAGCGGCGCCAAGCCGGGGTAGGGGCAGGGCTCCTCGTCGAGCAGGTCACCGGGCCGGCCGCCAAGGCCGGCATCGAGCCCGGCGACGTGGTCCTCTCCTTGAACGGGACGCCGGTGAAGGACGTCGACGCCATGCGCGGCCTGCTCGCCCATGCCGGCAAGCATGTGGCCCTCCTCGTCAAGCGCGGCGACGGCCGGCTCTTCGTGCCCGTCGACCTCGGGTGAACGAAGGGTATCGAGCCTCCGAGGGAGCTCTCTCGGAAACGCCTCGTGGAGGTGTTGCGCTCTAGAGCGAGGCTAAGCTAGAAGTCGCGGGGCCAGCGCACCTTCCTTTAGGGTGCGCTGGCCTCGTCCATTCTCTGGCGCTAGAAAAGGGTCGCCATGTCGGACCTCGTGAACATCACGCTCCCTGACGGCTCGAGCAAGAAGGTCGAGCGCGGGACGCCCATCAACCGGTTCGTGGAACGGGAGATCGGAGCCGGGCTCGCCAAGGCCGCCTACTTCGCCAAGCTCGACGGCGGGCCGGTGGACCTCTCCCGGCCGCTCGCGGCCGACGCGAAGCTCGAGGTGGTCACGACGAAGAGCCCGGAGGCCCTCGAGGTGGCCCGCCACGACGCGGCCCACGTCATGGCGGCGGTGGTGCAGCGGCTCTACCCCGGCACCCAGGTCACCATCGGACCGGCCATCGAGGACGGCTTCTACTACGACTTCGCGCGCGAGGCGCCCTTCACCACGACCGACCTCGAGGCCATCGAGCGGGGCATCGCCGAGGAGATCAAGGCCGATCACCCCTTTGAGCGCGAGGAGGTCTCGATGGAGGAGGCTCTGCGCCTCTTCGAGGGGAAGGGGGAGCACTTCAAGGTCGAGATCGTGAAGGACATCGCGGCCAAGGGGGCGAAGACGCTCACCCTCTACCGACAAGGCGACTTCGTCGACTTCTGTCTCGGGCCCCACGGCCCCTCCACCGGACGCATCGGGTTCGTGAAGCTCATGAACGTGGCGGGCGCCTACTGGCGCGGCGATCCCAAGAACCCCATGCTGCAGCGAATCTACGGCACCGCCTTCTTCGACAAGAAGGGGCTCGAGGCCCACCTCGCCAAGCTCGAGGAGGCGAAGAAGCGGGATCACCGCAAGCTCGGCCCCGCCCTCGGCCTCTACGCCTTCCACGAGTACGCTCCCGGCTCCGCCTTCTGGCTGCCCCAGGGGACGATCCTCTTCAACGTGCTGCGCGACGCCATGACCCGGCTCGTCACCCGCAATGGCTACCAGGAGGTGAAGACGCCGCTCCTCTTCAACAAGCGGCTGTGGGAGACCTCCGGCCACTGGGGCAAGTACCGGGAGAACATGTTCCTCGTCCTCGACAGCGAGACCGATCCCTCGCTCCCTCTCGAGGAACGGTTCACCCAGTCCTTGAAGCCGATGAACTGCCCCTCGCACCACCTCATCTACAAGATGGCGAAGCGCAGCTATCGCGAGCTCCCCATCCGCTACTTCACGACCGACGTCCTGCACCGCAACGAGGCCTCCGGTTCCTTGGGTGGACTCACCCGGGTCCGCCAGTTCCAACAGGACGATTCGCACATCTACCTCATGGAATCGCAGGTTTCCGACGAGGTGGCCCGCATCGTCGGTCTCATGAAGCAGGTCTACGCCGCCTTCGACCTGCCCTTCACCGCCTGCTTCGCCACGAGGCCCAAGGAGCGCCTCGGCGACGACGCCCTGTGGGACCGGGCCGAAGGGGGTCTCAAGGCCGCCTTCGAGCGCCTGGGGCTTCCCTACACCTTGAACCCGGGCGACGGCGCCTTCTACGGGCCCAAGGTCGACTTCTCGGTGACCGACTCGCTCGGACGCAGCTGGCAGCTGTGCACGATCCAGCTCGACTACGCCGCCCCGGAGCGCTTCGATCTCTCCTACGTGGGCGATGACAACGCGGAGCACCGGCCAGTCGTCATCCACCGCGCCATCTACGGATCGTTCGAACGCTTCGTGGCCATCCTCACCGAACACTACGCCGGCGCCTTCCCGGCCTGGGTAGCTCCCAGGCAGGCCCGGGTCCTCACCGTCTCCGACCGCTTCAACGACTGGGGGAGGGCGGTCGTGGACCGCCTCCAGGCCGAGGGCTTCCGGGCGGAGCTCGACCAGAGCTCGGACAAGCTCGGGGCCAAGATCCGGGGTGCCGAGCTGCAGAAGATCCCCTTCGCGCTCGTGGTGGGCGAGAAGGAGGTCGAGGCGAAGGCGGTCTCGCCTCGCCGGCACGGCGGGGAGGACTTGAAGTCGATGGGCCTCGACGCCTTCGTCGAGCTGCTCCGCCGCGAAGCGAAGCCGCCCTTCTGAAGCGGCCGGCCCGCCCTTGACGGGGTGGGGTGGGCCAGCCCGACTTGACGAAGGGAAAAAGCGCTGTTAGCGTCTCTCACGGTCATGTCGTTCTGTAACTGCGCGCGTCGACTTCTTAGCCTGGCGGGAGAGTCCCGGCCCGGCTAGCGCTGCGCCGACCTCTTCCGCCGAACCGGCCGAAGAGGTTGCCCTCGACAGAGACGGCTTCTTTGGCCTCCCAACCCCGGAGCCAGGTACGTCCATGTCGAGCCCGAACGAGAAGAAATCCCAGGTAGCGTCCAAGTCCCCCGCTTCCTCCGCCGGAGGAGGGCCTGATACCATGGGCGATTCCCCCACCTCCCGGACGAGCCCGGAGAAAGGGCAAGGCCCGCGCCTCATGAGCGATGCCGCGAAGGACCGCGTCATCATCTTCGACACCACCCTGCGCGACGGCGAGCAGTCGCCGGGCGCCTCCATGAATCTCCCGCAGAAGCTCCAGATGGCGCGGGCGCTGCGCGACCTCGGCGTCGACGTCATCGAGGCCGGGTTCGCGGCCGCCTCGCCCGGCGACTTCGAGGCCATCCGCGCCATCGCTCGCGAGGTGCACGGCCCGGTCATCTGCAGCCTGTCGCGCTGCAACCCGGGTGACATCGAGGCCTCGCACCAGGCGCTCGAGGACGCGGAGAATCGGCGCATCCACGTCTTTCTCGCCACGAGCCCCATCCACCGCGACTACAAGCTCAAGATGGCGAAGGAGGAGATCGTACGACGGGCGGTGGAGGGCGTGAAGCTCGCCCGCGAGCGCTGTGAGGACGTGGAGTTCTCGACCGAGGACGCCGCTCGCACCGAGCTCGAGTTCTTGGCCGAGGTGGTGGAGCGGGCCATCGAGGCCGGCGCGACCACCCTCAACATCCCCGACACGGTGGGTTACGCGCTCCCCCAGACCTACGCCGAGACCCTCTCCTACCTGAAGAAGCACGTGCGCGGCATCGACCGGGTGGTGCTGAGCGTCCACTGCCACAACGACCTCGGGCTGGCGGTGGCGAACTCGCTCGCCGGTGTCATGGTTGGCGCCCGCCAGGTCGAGTGCACCGTGAACGGCATCGGCGAGCGGGCCGGTAACGCCTCGCTGGAAGAGATCGTGATGGCGCTGAAGACGCGGGCGGACGTCATGAACCTCTCGACCCGGGTGAAGACCGAGCGCCTCTACCCCACCTCGCGCCTGCTCTCCCAGGTGACCGGGATGCACGTGCAACGCAACAAGGCCATCGTCGGCCAGAACGCCTTCGCGCACGAGGCCGGGATCCACCAGCACGGCATGCTGACCCACCGCGAGACCTACGAGATCATGCGCCCCGAGGAGGTGGGCTTCAGCCGCTCCTCGCTCGTGCTCGGCAAGCACTCCGGCCGTCATGCGCTACGCGACCGGCTGGCGACGCTCGGCTACGACCTCGACGAGGCGCAGCTCGACAAGATCTTCGCCGGCTTCAAGGTCCTGTGCGACAAGAAGAAGGAGATCTACGACGCGGACCTCGAGGCCCTCGTCATCCATGGGCAGATCCTGGGGGCGACCTCCACCACCTACCGGCTGGTCGCTCTGTCCACCACGAGCGGTACCGGGACCTTGCCCTGCGCCTCCATCTGCCTCGAGAAGGCCGACGGGACCCGCTACCAGGAGGCGGCCGCCGGGGACGGGCCGGTCGACGCGGTGTTCAAGTCCATCGAGAAGATCACCGGCATCGTCGGTAGGCTGCGCGACTACCAGATCCAGAGCGTCACGGTGGGGGAAGACGCCCAGGGTGAGGTGGTGATCGAGATCGAGCACCCGACCGGCGTCTATCGCGGGCGCGCCCTCTCCACCGACGTCATCGAGGGCTCGGCCCAGGCCTACCTCGACGTGGTGAACCGGATCGCTCTCAAGGTGAGGCCGACGAACGGGGTGGGCCGGCCCGAGCCGGAGCCTTCGAGCGAGGTTCGCGAGATGACCCCCTGAAGCGCGGCGGTACCTTCCCGCCGGTTCTTGAGGACACCATGACGACCCCGAAGACGCTCTTCGACAAGATCTGGGACGCCCACGTGGTCAGGCCCGAGACCGCCGACACGCCGGCCGTCCTCTACATCGACCTCCACCTCGTGCACGAGGTGACGAGCCCGCAGGCCTTCGCCGAGCTGCGCGAGCGCGATCTCACCCTGCGCCGCCCCGATCGGACGCTCGCCACCATGGACCACTCCACGCCGACCCTGCCGCGCCGACCGGACGGGAGCTACCCGTTCGTCGATGCGCAGGCGGAGGCGCAGGTGCAGCGCCTCACCGAGAACGCCCGCCACTTCGGGGTGGAGCTGCATGGCCTGGGGGACGACGTCCAGGGCATCGTGCACGTCATCGGGCCCGAGCTCGGTGCCACCCAGCCCGGCATGACGGTGGTGTGCGGGGACAGCCACACCGCCACTCACGGAGCCTTCGGTGCGCTCGCCTTCGGCATCGGGACCTCGGAGGTGGCCCATGTCCTTGCCACGCAGTGCCTCCTGCAGCGGCGCCCGAGGACGCTGCGCGTGAATGTCGACGGACAGATGAGGGCCGGTGTGGGGGCGAAGGATCTCATCCTCGCCATCGTGGCCAAGGTGGGGGTGGGGGGAGGGACCGGGTTCGCTGCCGAGTACGCCGGCCCGGCCGTCCGCGCCCTCTCCATGGACGGACGGATGACCATCTCCAACATGTCGATCGAGATGGGGGCGCGAGCCGGGCTCATCGCCCCCGACGAAGCGACGTTCGAGTACCTGGCCGGACGGCCGCGCGTACCCAAGGGGGAGTCGTTCGACCGCGCGGTCGCCTCCTGGCGCAACCTCGTCTCCGACCCGGGTTCGCGCTTCGACCGGGAGGTCTCGATCGACGCTGGTGCGCTCGAGCCCATGATCACCTGGGGCACGAACCCGGCGCAGGCCATCCCGGTGAGCGGCAAGGTGCCCGACCCGGCCGCGGCCGCGGACGCGGCCGGCCGAGCCGCCGGCGAGGCTGCCCTCCGTTACATGGGGCTCAAGGCCGGCCAGGCCATCCTCGGCCAGCCGGTGCAGGTGGTGTTCATCGGTTCTTGCACCAACTCGCGGCTCTCGGACCTGCGCGAGGCGGCGCGAGTCATGAAGGGGCGCAAGGTGAAGCTGCGCACCCTCGTCGTCCCCGGGTCGCGCCAGGTGAAACGCTCCGCCGAGGCGGAAGGCCTCGACCGCATCTTCAAGGAAGCCGGCGCCGAGTGGCGGGAACCGGGGTGCTCCATGTGCATCGCCATGAACGGGGACGCCCTCGAGCGCGGCCAGTACTGCGTCTCCACCTCGAACCGCAACTTCGAGGGCCGGCAGGGCACCGGCGGCCGCACGCTGCTCGCGAGCCCGGCCACTGCCGCGGCGGCGGCGGTGGTGGGTTCGGTCGCCGACCCGCGCCGGCTGTAGTCCGGCGAAGAACGACCCCTTTCCATTCCGGAGCGAGCATGGAACCCTTTCGTAGCGTGAGAAGCCGCACCGTCGTCCTCACCGCCAGCAACGTCGACACCGACCAGATCATCCCGGCCCGCTTCCTCAAGACCATCGAGAAGAAGGGACTCGGGCGTTCCCTCTTCGCAGACTGGCGCTACCGGCCCGATGGAACCCCGCGTCCCGACTTCGTGCTGAACCAGCCCGAGGCGAAGGGCTGTGCCATCCTGGTGGCGGGCGACAACTTCGGCTGCGGCTCGTCGCGCGAGCACGCACCCTGGGCCCTTTGCGACGCTGGCTTCCGGGCCGTCATCTCGACCACCATCGCCGACATCTTCAAGAACAACGCCCTTAAGAATGGCCTGCTCCCCGTGGTGATCGACAAGGCCTCGCACGCCGAGCTCCTCGCCTCGCCCGGCGCCGAGATCGAGGTGGACCTCGAGGCCCGGGTGGTCGTGCTCCCCTCCGGGGGCAAGTCGAGCTTCCCCATCGAGAGCTTCGCCCGCTACTGCCTCATGAACGGGGTCGACGAACTCGGGTACCTCCTCGCCCAGGCCGAGGCCATCGCCGCTCACGAGCGCGCGCATTAGGGCCCCTCTTCATGTCACACGCCCTGGTCCACCCGAGCCGACTCAAGAGCGCGGGGCCCCACACCCACAGGGAAGGTCGCCACCTCGCCGCACTGCGCTACGTCCCCGGCGGGGAGCCGGTTCCATGCTGGAAGGCTTGGCAGGGGCCGGCGGCGCGCTATAGTAGGGAGGTGCTCCCGAAGTTCGCCGCGCTCGTGACCCCGGCAGCCCGCGCCTCCGCGCTCGCGCCCTCACGTTTTGCGCTCGTGGCGAGCCTCGCAGGGGTGCGGGTCATCGTAGCCGGGCGGCGCGCTCGCTAGCCGGTCCGAAGGGGCCGGCTAGGCGTGAGCTGCCGCCGCCCCGACCCGAACGAGCCCCGAGAGTTCCTTGGTTTTTACCCGCACGCTGTGGTCTTTGCGAGAAACGCTATGCCCAAAGAGAAGATGAGTGGTGCGCAGGCTGTGGTGAGGGCGCTCGAGACAGAGGGCGTCGACTGGCTGTTCGGGATGCCCGGGGGGACCATCCTGCCCCTCTACGACGCGCTCTACGGCTCAAAGAAACTGAAGCACGTGCTCATCCGGCACGAGCAGGTGGGCGGTCACGCCGCCGAGGGCTACGCTCACGCCTCCGGGAAGGTCGGGGTGTGCATGGGCACCTCGGGACCCGGTTCGACGAACCTCGTCACCGCCATCGCCGACGCCTACATGGACTCGGTGCCGCTCGTCGTCATCACCGCGAACGTCTCGCGCCCGCTCATCGGTACCGACGCCTTCCAGGAGTCGGACATCACGGGCATCACCATGCCCATCACCAAGCACAACTACCTCGTCACCGAGCCCGAGGACTTGGCGCGGGTGATCAAGGAAGCCTTCTACATCGCGCGCACGGGCAGGCCCGGCCCGGTCCACGTCGACATTCCCAAGGACGTGCTGCAGTCCCGCCTGGAGTTCGAGTATCCGGAGAGCATCCACATCCCGGGGTACATGCCGCCCATCCTGGAGGCACCGCGGCTCTCCGAGGCGGCGGCCCTCGTCCGCAGCGCGCAGCGGCCCTGCATCTACCTCGGGGGCGGCGTGCGCTCCGGGGACGCCTACGCCGAGGTGACCGAGTTCTGCGAGCTCACCGGCGCACCGGTGGTGACGACGCTGCACGGCAAGGGCGCCATTCCCGAGACGCACCCGCAGTGCCTGCGCATGTTCGGGATGCACGGCTCGCGCTACGCCAACTACACCATCCAGAACTCGGACCTCATCATCGCGCTCGGTGCCCGCTTCGATGATCGGGTGACCGGCAAGCTCGCCACCTTCGCTCCCGAGGCCAAGGTCGTCCACCTCGAGGTGGACCCGGCCGAGATCTCCAAGCTCGTGACCGCTACCGTGCCGCTCGTCGGCGAGCTGAAGGTGCTCCTGCCACGCCTGTCGGCCGAGGTGAGGAAAGTCTTCGCCGAGCGCGGGCGCCCGGACCTCGGCCCCTGGTGGAAGCGGGTCCACGAGTGGAAGGAGAAGTACCCGCTGCGCATCAAGCAGGAGGGGGAGCCGGACATCCTCCCCCAGACCGCGGTGGCTCGCCTGTGGGAGAAGGCGCAAGGGAAGAACCCGGTGGTCACGACCGGAGTGGGCGAGCACCAGATGTGGGCGGCCCAGTTCTGGCAAGTGTCGAAGCCCCGCGAGTTCATCACCTCGGGCGGCCTCGGCACCATGGGCTTCTGCCTGCCCTCCGCCATCGGCATCCAGCTGGCGCGCCCGGACGCCACCGTCATCGGCATCGATGGCGACGGCAGTTTCCAGATGACGCTGCAGGACCTCGCCACCGCGGTGGATCTGCGGCTGCCCATCAAGATCTTCATCTTGAACAACCTCTTCCTCGGCATGGTCCGGCAGTGGCAGGAGCTGTTCTACGAGGAGCGCTTCGCCGAGACGCCGCTGTCCGACTGTCCCGATTTCGTGAAGCTCGCCGAGGCCTACCACTGCCTCGGCCTCAGGGCGGCGAGGCTCGAGGATCTCGACCCGGTCATCGATCGCGCCCTCGCCCACCGGGACGGCCCGTGCATCGTGGACGTCCGGGTGAAACGGGAGGAGAAGGTCTATCCGATGGTGCCGGCCGGAGCTCCTCTCAACGACATGATCGGGGGTGACTAGCCATGGTCGAGAAGACCGAGCAGGTGCCGAGCGGCAACGTCCACACCCTCTCCCTCCTCGTCGAGAACAAGCCGGCGGTGCTGCAGCGCATCGCCGGGCTTTTCGCGCGGCGCGGCTACAACATCGAGTCCCTCTCGGTCGGGCCCACCGAGCGACCGGAATACTCGCGCATGACGGTGGTGGTGCGGCTCACCCAGAAGCCGGTCCAGCAGGTGGTGCACCAGCTGCAGAAGCTCATCCCGGTCATCGAGGTGAGGGAGCTATCCCCAAGCGACAAGATCGAGCGGGAGCTCGTGCTCATCAAGATCAAGACGCCCGAGCGCAACCACGCCGAGCTGCGCGCCCTGGCCGAGACCTACGAGGCGCAGATCGTGGACGTCTCCCCCGATGCCCTCATGATCGAGGCCACCGGCACCACGGCCAAGCTCGACACTCTGGAAGAGCGCCTCGAGTCCTTCGGCATCACCGAGCTGTGCCGGTCAGGCGTCATCGCGCTCGAGCGCGGCTTCAAGACCCTCGCTCCTCCTCATCTCAAGGGGACGTGACGAGCGCGGGAAGCTAAAACTGCCTCAAGAAAGGGAGCAACATGGCGACCATCTACTACGACAAGGACGCGAACCTCGATCTCGTGAAGGGAAGGAAGGTGGCCATCGTCGGGTACGGAAGTCAGGGTCACGCCCACGCGCTCAACCTGCGCGACTCCGGGGTGGACGTGCGCATCGGCCTGAAGAGCGGGTCGAAGTCGAAGGTCAAGGCGGAAGGGGCGGGCCTGAGGGTTCTCTCGGTGGCGCAGGCGGCCAAGGAAGCCGACCTCATCATGGTGCTCGCCCCCGACCAGACCCAGAAGCGGATCTACGACGAGGAGATCGAACCCGCCCTCGCCAAGGGGAAGGCGCTCTTCTTCGCCCACGGCTTCAACATCCACTTTGGCCAGGTGAGGCCGCCCGCCGACGTCGACGTGGTGCTCGTCGCCCCCAAGGGGCCGGGCCATCTCGTGCGCCGCCAGTTCCAGGACGGCCGAGGAATCCCCTGCCTCATCGCGGTCCAGCAGGACGCGACCGGTCAAGCGAAGCAGGTGGGGCTCGCCTACGCGCGCGCCATCGGGGGCACGAGGGCCGGCGTGCTCGAGACCACCTTCAAGGAGGAGACGGAGACCGACCTCTTCGGCGAGCAGGCCGTGCTGTGCGGCGGGGCCTCGGCCCTCGTCAAGGCCGGCTTCGAGGTTCTGACCGAGGCCGGCTACCAGCCCGAGAGCGCCTACTTCGAGTGCCTGCACGAGCTGAAGCTCATCGTCGACCTCATGTACGAGGGTGGCCTCGCCTGGATGCGGCACTCCATCTCCGACACCGCCGAATACGGGGACTACACGCGCGGGCCGAGGGTGGTGAACGAGGCGACGAAGCTCGAGATGAAGCGCATCCTGAAGGAGATCCAGACCGGCCAGTTCGCGAAGGAATTCATCCTCGAGAACCAGGTCGGGCGCCCCGTGTTCGACAAGCTGCGCGAGGCCGAACGGACTCATCCCATCGAGGAGGTGGGTAAGCGCCTGCGCGACATGATGAGCTGGATCCGGGAGGCGAAGAAGGACAGCAGCGAGCCTGGGACGCGTTAAGGCCGCGGAAGCATCGGCGGAAGGGGGCACCTCCCTACCCGCCAGGTCCTCTCGACCCGGGGGGGACGCTCGGCCGGCCAGGTGCCTCGGGAGCGCGGGGGCGGTCGTGCGCACCCTTCTGTTTGACTTTCTTCGCGATATCCTTATTCTTCGGCGTCCTCCGAAGAGGCTAGCGGTCTTGAGGAGGAAGTCGGTCGTTACTCAAGGGAGCGCACGACGCTCCACGGACGGAGGCAGTCGCCATCGCCATCCAGCAACGTGATCCTCGTGGCACGAGCAGCCGCGACGCCCGAACCAACCGACGCATCAAGGCTCGCGAGGTGCGCGTGGTCGGAGCCGATGGTGAGCAGCTCGGCATCCTTCCCATCGAGCAGGCGCTTCAGCGAGCTCAGGACCTCGGGATGGACCTCGTCGAGGTCAGCCCCATGGCCAAGCCGCCCGTCTGCAAGATCATGGATTACGGGAAGTTCAAGTACACCGAGAAAAAGAAGCAGAACGAGGCCAAGAAGAAGCAGGTGATCGTGCAGCTCAAGGAGGTGAAGCTTCGCCCCCGCACCGAGGAGCACGACTACAACGTGAAGATGGGCAAGATCCGGGAGTTCTTGCACGAGGCGAACAAGGCCCGCGTCACGGTCATGTTCCGAGGACGCGAGATCACCCACCGCGAGCTCGGCCAGAAGGTCCTCCAGCGCGTCATCGAGGACATGAAGGAAGTGGCCGTGATCGAGTCGGCGCCGAGGATGGAGGGTCGCCAGATGTTCATGATCCTCGCCCCGAACCCCAAGATGTTGCAGCGGCAGCGCGATCAGGCGAAGTCGAAGGCCGCCGAGGCGACCCAGGCAGCGCGGCCGGCGGCGCCCCCAGCCGCTTCTCCGCCCGTGCCGGCGGCGCCGCCGCCCTCGGCCGATAGCGCGGCCCCCTCCACCACCTAGGCAACGACGAACGCGATTCCTTATCGGGCGGCCATCGGCGCCGGCAGCTTCGAGCACACCTTCTCAGGAATGAGTATCGACATGCCCAAGATGAAGACCAAGAGCGGGGCGAAGAAGCGGTTCGAGGTGAAGAAGAGCGGCGCGGTGAAGTTCCGCCGCGCCGGCGTCCGCCACCTCGCCACCTTCGGCAAGGCGAAGAAGCAGAAGGTCCAGCTGCGCGGCACCGGTCACCTCGACCCGGTGGACGCGAAGAAGATCAAGGAGTGCTTCCCGTACGGCCGATAGTCGACCGCTAGGGATCGCTGGCAAGGAAAGCCCGAGCAGGGGAAAAGCGCGGCAGGGAAGGGGACGCCCGGGGCGAGCAGAGCCCTCCGGCCTCCTCGAACCGGACCGCCTCCTGCCGGCTTCAAGGAGAGGCCGATGCGCATCAAGAGGGGCTACAAGGCTCGTCGCCGTCGCAATCGCGTGCTGAAGCTCGCCAAGGGTTTCCGCGGCCGGCGCAAGAACTGCTACAAGCGCGCCAACCAGGCGGTGGAGCGGGCGCAAAACTACTCGACTCGCGACCGCCGCGCTCGCCGCCGCAACTTCCGCAAGCTCTGGATCGCGCGCATCAACGCCTCGGCGCGCATGAACGGCACCACCTACTCCCGCCTCATCGCCGGCATGAAGAAGGCGCACATCGCGCTCGACCGCAAGGTGCTCGCCGACCTCGCGCTGTTCGTCCCTGCCGACTTCGCAGTGGTGGTGAAGGCGGCTTCAGCGTAGAGGGATCGGCCATGGCCGATCTCCTGAAGCAGCTGCAAGCGCTGGGCGAGACGGCGAGGGACGAGCTCGCCCACGCCAAGGACGAGCGCGCGCTCGAGGAGCTGCGCGTTCGCTTCCTCGGTAAGAAGGGCGAGCTCTCGAAGGTCCTGCGCGGCCTCGGCCAGCTCTCCCTCGAGGAACGCCCCCGGGTGGGCGAGGCGGTGAACCGCGTCCGGGACGAGCTCGAAGGCCTGCTCGCGGCCGGGCGGGTCCGACTCGAGCAGGCGCGCCTCGAGGAGGAACTCAAGGGGCCTCCCATCGACGTGACCTTGCCCGGACGCGCGCTGTGGCCGCGGGGCCACCGCCACCCGGTCACCCGGGCCGCCGAAGAGATCGCCGTCATCTTCTCCCGCCTGGGCTACGAGGTGGCGAGCGGGCCCGAGATCGAGCTCGAGTGGTACAACTTCGAGGCGCTCAACATCCCGGCCGACCACCCCGCCCGCGACATGCAGGACACGTTTTACGTGGACGAGAAGACCCTCGGCGCCGCTCCATCGGACGGCGTCGTCCTGCGCACCCACACCTCACCCGTCCAGATCCGGGCCATGAAGCGGGCCGGCCGCCCGCCCGTGCGGGTCATCTGCCCGGGCCGCGTCTATCGCTCGGATTACGACCAGACCCACAGCCCCATGTTCCATCAGGTCGAGGGCCTGTGCGTTGACGAGGGCATCACCTTTGCCGACCTGAAGGGGACGCTCGCTGCCTTCGCTCGGGCCTTCTTCGGCGAGGGCACCCGCACAAGGTTCCGACCGAGCTACTTTCCGTTCGTGGAGCCGGGCGCCGAGGTCGACGTCTCCTGCTCCATCTGTGGGGGCAGCGGTCGCAAGGACGGCCGGCGGTGCGGTGCCTGCAAGGAAACCGGCTGGCTCGAGGTCCTCGGTTCCGGCATGGTGCACCCCGCGGTGCTCGCCAACGGAGGGATGGACCCGCGGCGGGTCACCGGGTTCGCCTTCGGGATGGGAATCGAGCGCCTGGCCATGCTGCGCTTCGGCGTCGACGACCTACGTCTCTACTTCGAGAACGACCTGCGCTTCCTCGAGCAGTTCTGACACGGGACGACCCCCTTCTTCCATGCGCATCTCGTACCAGTGGCTCGCCGAGTACGTCGATCTTCCCCCGGTCGACGATCTCCGCAGGCGCCTCACCGCGGTCGGCTTCGAGGTGGAGGCGGTCGAGCGGACCGGCGGCGGCCTGTCCGGCGTGGTGGCCGCCCGCATCGTGGCCTCGGAGAAGCACCCCGACGCGGAGCGCCTGTCCGTCACGCGGGTCGACCCCGGGGGCGGAGAGCTGCTCCAGATCGTCTGCGGCGCCCGGAACTACCGGGTGGGCGACCTCGTACCCCTCGCCAGGGTGGGGACGGAGTTGCCGGGCGGGATCCGCATCGAGAAGGCGCGGCTGCGCGGGGTGGAGTCCTTCGGGATGCTGTGCTCGTCCAAAGAGCTCGGCCTCGATGCCGATGCGGCCGGCCTGCTCATCCTGCCGCCCGACGTGGTTCCCGGCACGCCGCTCGTCGACGCGCTTCGCCTCGAGGATGTTCTCCTCGAGGTGAACGTGACGCCGAACCGGCCCGATGCCCTCTCTCACCTCGGCCTCTCGCGCGAGGTGGCGGCGGCGACGGGCGCGCCGGTGCGGGCCCCGGAGGTCCGCCTGGTCGAGGGCGGCGGCCCCGCCGAGGATGCCGTCAGGATCCGCATCGAGGCGCCCGCGAGGTGCCCGCGCTACGCAGCCCGGGTCATCGAGGGGGTGAAGATCGGGCCCTCGCCGGCCTGGCTCGCGCGCCGCCTCGAGCGCTGCGGGGTGAGGTCCATCTCCAACGTCGTCGACGCCACGAACTTCGTCCTCTTGGAGCTCGGTCATCCTCTTCACGCCTTCGACCTCGAACGGGTGGCCGGCCGCGAGATCGTGGTGCGCGCCGCGCGCCCGGACGAGAAGCTCACCACCCTCGACGGCAAGGTGCGCTCGCTCGATCCCGACGACCTCGTCATCGCCGACCGCGATCGCGCGAGCGCCCTCGCCGGGGTCATGGGCGGGGGCGATTCCGAGATCTCGGCCGGAACGAAACGCGTCCTGCTCGAGTCGGCGTGGTTCGAACCCTCGGGCATCCGCCGGAGCTCGCGTCGCCATGCGCTGAAGACCGAGGCCTCCTACCGCTTCGAGCGGGGGGCCGACCCCGGCATGGTGACGGCGGCGCTCGACCGCTGCGCCGCGCTCATCGCCGCTCTCGCCTCGGGTACGGTGAGGGGCGGGGTGGTCGATGCCTACCCGCGTCCCTTCCAGCCGAGGCGGGTTCGCCTGCGCCACGCCCGTCCACGCGAGATGCTCGGCCTCGAGGTGGGGGCAGAGGAGACCCGCCGTATCCTCGCTGCCCTCGGCTTCGTGGAGGAGGGCCACGACGCGGAGGGCACCACCTGGCGCGTGCCGAGCTGGCGGCAGGACGTCTCCATCGAGGAGGACCTCGTGGAGGAGGTCGTCCGCGAGCGGGGTTACGACGCCATCCCCGAGACCTTGCCTCCTCTTGCCCTCAAGACGCCGGGCTGGCCAGCCGAGGCGCAAGCCCTTTCCTGCGTGCGCGCAGCCCTCGAGGCCGAGGGTTACAGCGACGCGGTGAATTTCAGCTTCGTCGCCGCCTCCGAGCTCGCCGCCTTCGATCCCCAGGCGAGGCCGATCGAGCTCAAGAACCCGATCAGTGCCGATCTTTCGGCGATGCGCACGAGCCTGCTCCCGTCCCTGCTGAAGAACGTCGCCTACAACCTGCGCCAGCGGGTGGAGGACGTTCGGGTCTACGAGATCGCCCGCTGTTACGGGCGGGGTGAAGGTGAGGGCGGCGCGCCCGCCAAGGAGTGGCTCGAGGTGGCTGGCGTGCTCTTCGGGCGGCGCAGCCCGGTCGGCTGGGCCACCCCCTCGGACCGCGCAGACCTGTATGACGCCAAGGCGGCGGTGGAGGGCGTCCTCGCGGCCCTGGGCGTGTCAGGTCTGCGCTTCCAGGTCGGGGAGCTCCCCTGGGGTCACCCCCGTTTCTCGGCCGCCCTCGTCGGTGAGGGCGACCCGACCTTCGGCCACCTCGCCGAGGTCCACCCGCGCGTGGCGGCGGCCTTCGGGCTCCCACGGGGCGTGTTCGCCTTCCGGCTCGATCTCGAGAAGCTCCTTGGCCTTGCGCGGCTTCGGCCAGTCTTCAAGGGAGTCCCGCGCTTCCCGGCGGTCCTGCGCGACCTGGCGGTGGTCGTCGACGACGCCGTGGAGGCGGACCAGGTCCTCACCAAGGTGAGGGAAGAGCCGCTCGTGGAAAAGGCCACCCTCTTCGACGTCTACATCGGGGCTCCCCTCCCGCCCGGGCGAAAGAACCTGGCGCTCGCCTTGAGTTACCGCGATCCCACCCGCACGCTCACCGACGCGGAGGTGGACGCCGCACACGCCCGCATCGTGGCGAAGCTCGCCGGTGACCCCACCGTCAGGGCCGAGCTGCGCGCCTGAACCGAGGGCAAGGCATGGCCGAAGAGGAGGGAGTCCGGCGCGGCGAAAGACCGAGCGGGCGCACTGCGCTCCTCTTCGCGCTCCTCGCCCTCGTCTGTTCCTGGAACCCGGCAGCGGCGCCCTTCGGGCTCCTCCTCGCGGTGGGCGCGACCGTGCTGGCCTTGAGAGCCCGGCGTTCGCGAAGGCCGCGTCTCGCACCGTATGCGCTCGGAGCCGCGATCCTCGCGGCAGCGGCGAGCGCGGTGGTCCTCCTCCTCAGCGCGGGAGCGGTGAGCGTGGAGTTCACCGGCGAACCCATCGTCAAGGGGCGCACCCCGACCGAGCTCGACGAGGCGCTGTCGGCGGCCGAGCGACGGACGCGCGAGGAGCGGCAGAAGGCTCGGGCGGAGCTCGAGCGCCTGGAGGGCCGTGCCGACGGGGGGGCCCGGGGAAGTCCGGACGGAAGCGACGCGAAGGACCCATTTGGGGCCGATCGGGGCGCAAGGTGACGGGAAGTGCCCGGTGCAAGTTTGACAGAACCGGGCCATGAGAGCTAACAATCGTCAGTACTTAGAAGCGAGTTTGCCAGGCGAGGGCGACAGTGACCAAGGCCGACATCATCGAAAGCGTCTACGAGAAGGTGGGGTTCTCGAAGAAGGAGGCCGCCGAGATCGTCGAGATGGTCTTCGACACGATCAAAGAGACGCTCGAACGGGGCGAGAAGATCAAGATCTCGGGCTTTGGCAACTTCATCGTGCGCGACAAGAAGTCCCGCGTCGGCCGCAATCCCCAGACGGGCGAGGAGATCGAGATCAGCGCGCGCCGGGTCCTCACCTTTCGACCTAGCCAAGTGCTGAAGAACGCGCTCAACGCCAGTGCGGAAGCGGCAGAAGCAAGCCAGGTGGCGGCGGCCACCCAGGCAGCAGCGCCCCCTCCGCCCGAGGCGGCAGGGACGCCTTCCACCGAGGGAACGAGCAGCCAGTAGCCGCGCGCACTGCCCGGATGGGGCCTTAGCGCTCCTCTCGTTCTCCGAGCAGCCGGTAGAGCGTCTTCCGATCGATGCCGAGGATCTCGGCAGCTCGGGTCTTGTTCCCGCCCGTCTCGCGCAGGACCTGCGAGGCGTAACGGCGATCGAGCTCGGCGAGCGGCGGGCGGTCGTTCGCGAAGAAGCTCGCCCCGCCGGTAGGCGCCGGTCTTGACCCCCGGAGGTGCTCTGGGACGTCCTCCGGGAGAATGACCCCCGAGGGGTTGAGTGCCAGAGCACGGGCCACCACGTTCTCGAGCTCGCGCACGTTCCCGGGCCAGTCGTAAGCGACGAGGAGGTCGCGCGCGGCAGGCGAGACGGTGGCCCCCTCGGGGCGGCCGTGCTTCGCGGCGAAATGCTCGGCGAGCAGCGGGATGTCCTCCCTTCGCTCGCGCAGGGGCGGGATGCGGATATTCACCACGTTCAGCCGGTAGAACAGGTCCTCGCGGAAGCGCCCCTCCTTCACCGCCTGGGCGAGGTCACGGTTGCTCGCGGCGACCACCCGCACGTCCACCGCGATGGCCTCGTTCGTCCCGACACGCCTCACCGTGCCTTCCTGGAGGGCGCGCAGGAGACGGGCCTGGAGGTTCGGCCCGACATCGCCGATCTCGTCGAGGAAGAGCGTGCCGTGGGTGGCTTCCTCGAACAGGCCGCGGCGGCTGGCCTGGGCGCCGGTGAAGGCCCCGCGGGCGTGGCCGAAGAGCTCCGACTCGAGGACGCCCTCGGCGATGGCGCCGCAGTCGACCGCGACGAACGGGCCCCGCGCGCGGGGCGAGGCGGCGTGGATGGCGCGTGCCACGAGCTCCTTGCCGGTGCCGCTCTCCCCCTCGATGAGCACGGTGGCGTCGGTGGCGGCCACCCGGGCCGCCGTCTTGTAGACCTGGAGCATGGCCTCGCTGCGGCCGACCACGTTCTCCAGGCGGTACTTGTCGCGCAGGTCCCGCCGCAGGGCACGGTTCTCGAGGGCGAGCCGGCGCTGCTCAAGGGCGCGGGCCACCACCACCTTGATGGCGTCGACGTCGTAGGGCTTGGAGATGTAGTCGAAGGCGCCCCGCCGGATGGCCTCGACGGCGCCGTCGATGTTGCCGAAGGCCGTGACGAGGATGACCGGGGTGTCGGGGGCCTTCTGCTTGAAAGCGTCGGTGAGCTCGAGCCCGTCGACCTCGCCCATGCGGATGTCGGAGACCACGAGGTCGGGCGGGCCGTTTCCGCCACCCAGTTGGTCGAGGGCCTCGCGCCCGTCGGCGAGGGCGGTGACCCGGTGGCCCTCCGAGGCGAGGATGCGGGAGAGCAGGTCGCGGCTCGAGGCGTCGTCGTCGACGACGAAGATGCTGGCGGCTTCCACGGCGGCCTCGATCTTAGCCCGTGTCCGCGCCGGGCGGGTAGGACGCGCCGGGCCGTCCACTTGGGCCCTGCGCCGGCGCGGCCCGGTTCTAGGCTGCCTCCGGTGCGCGCCAGGCTGGAGCCGGCACGTAGAGGGTGAAGGCCGAACCCCGGCCGAGGGCGCTCTCCACCTCGATGCGGCCCTTCAGCGCTCCTGCGATCTCGCGGCAGATGGAGAGGCCGAGCCCGGTGCCCTTGCCCTTGGGCTTCGTCGAGTAGAAGGGCTCGAAGATGTGCTTGCGCTCCTCGGCGCCGATGCCGGGACCACTGTCCTCGACGGTGAGCGCGATCTGGTCGCCGTCCCGGCGGGCCTTCACGACCAGCCGTCCCCCGTGGCTCATGGCGTCGACCGCGTTGGAGATGAAGTTCGTGAGGACGTGCCGGACGAGCGAGGGGTCGAGGGTGGCGCTGCCCATCTCGGGCGGCACCTCCCGGCGTACCTCGATGCGGGCGCGGGCCTCGGCCGAGACCGTGAGGGAGAGGGCCTCGTCGATGAGGGCCATGATCTCGACCGGCTCGGGGGCGGGGGTGAGGGCGCGGGCCGAGTCGAGGAAGCGCCGGATGATGGAGGTCATGCGCTTCACTTCGCGGTCGATGACGAGGAGCTGCTCCTTCATCTCGCGCGGGCACCCCTTGTCGCGGGCGAGGAGCTGCACGTGGCCGCTGATGGCGTTGAGAGGGTTGCCGAGCTCGTGGGCGATGGTGCCGGAGAGCTGGCCGAGCGCGGCGAGCTGCTCCTTGGAGGTGAGGTCGCGCCGCGCCTCGACGAGCAGGTCGTTGAGCTCGGCCAGGGTGCGGTTCTTCTGGGCCAGATCGGCGGTGGCGGCGTCCACGCGTTCCTGCAGCTCGCGGCTGAAGCCGCGCAGCCGACCCAGCATGGCGTCGAGCCCGCGGGCGACGGTGCCGATCTCGTCCTGGCGCGCGGCGCCCGGGATATGGGGAGGGCCACTGGCGCCCGAAGCCACCTCGGCCATGGCGGCCGACAGCTGCGAGAGGGGCAGGGCCAGCATGCGGCCGAGGATGAGGGTGAAGGCGATGACGAGCACGAGCGCGCTGCCCGCGGCCACCCACAGGAAGACCGTGCGCTCGCGAATGGCGATTCGCTCGGCGTCGGCCACGTAGGACTCGACGCGCAGGTTCGCCACCGGCCGCCCGAAGGAGTCGTTCACCGGGACGTCGGCCTGCGCCACGCGAGCGTCCCCCTCCCCGAGCAGGCGAGCCCGCTGCTTTGCCGAGAAGAGGAAGTCGCGCTGCTCGAAGGTCGTCTCCGGACCGTTCTTGCCGAGGGTGATGTGGATGATGTCGTCCTTGCCAGGACGGCGCAGGGCGAGCTCGGCGAACCGGAGCCCGCGGTGGCGCGCCAGGGAGGCGACAAGCCGCTCGGCCACCCTCGCCCGGTCCGAGTCGCGCGTCTCGGGGGTGAGGTCCACCTCGGACAGGACCGAACGAGCGACCTCGAGCGTGCGCTCGCGGACGCCCTCCTCGACCGCGCGCTCGGCGATGGAGGTGCCGAGGTAGGCCGCAATGGCCAGGGTGAGCGCCAGGATGGCGCCGAAGAGCAGGGTGATCTGGAGGCGGAGGGACAAGGTGCTCCCCTGGAGGGCGGCCCGGCCGAGCCTTCCTAAGAGAGGCTACCAAAAGTTCCCCTGCGGCGGCGCGGGGCGGAACGAAAGCGTGGGGGGGCGGGCCGGGTCCGGTTAATTCGTCTGCGTGATCCACAGGCTATGCCGGCTCGCCGATCTCCCGGACGGCAAGGGACGCCTCTTCGAGGCGAGGGGCGAGTCCATCGCGCTGTTCCGGGTGGACGGAAGGGTGCTTGCCATTTCGAACGCCTGTCCGCACCGCGACGGTCCGCTGGCCTTCGGGGATCTCGCGGGACTCACCGTCTTCTGTCCCCTCCACGCCTGGGGATTCGACCTCTTGACCGGGCGCTGTCAGGAGTTCCCCGGAGTGTGCGTGCGCACCTTCCCGGTGCACCTCGAGGGCGGCGAGGTCCTGGTCGAGCTATAAGGTAGGGACCATGACCTCCATCGATTACCTGGACGTGCGCCGGGCGCGCCTCGAGGTGGAGTTTCACTTTGCAGCGGCGCACCGGCTCCCCCGCTACGACGGACCGTGCTTTCGCATGCACGGCCACAACTACCGCATGGTGGTGGCGCTGGAGGGGGAGATCGATCCCCAGACCGGCATGGTGGCCGACTTCGGGCGGATCCAGGAGCTCGTGAAGGAGCATGTCCTCTCGCGCACCGACCACCGCACTCTCAATGACGTCCTCGACAACCCCACCGCGGAGAACATCGCCCGCTTCGCCTTCGAGGCGCTCGCGCCCCACCTCCCGGGCCTCGCCGAGGTGCGCCTCTCCGAGATCCCGGGCTGCTCGGTCGTCTACCGGGGCGGCGCGGGTGACTAGGCGGCGGGTGCGCAGGCGCAAGGCCGAGGCCTCGGCGCGGGAACGCGCGCGCACTGCTCCCGACCCGAAGCCCAGGCTCGTGCGGGTGCAACCCGGCGCCCTCCCCCAGGCGGCCCGGGCGGTCGGAGCTCTGCTCGAAGCGGTGGTGCCGGCGCACGTCCGCGCTGATCCACAGCTCCACGGCACGCCCGAGCGGGTGGCCGAGGCCTGGCTCCTCGATCTGCTCGACGGTTACCGGGAGGACCCGGCGCGCATCCTCGCCGAGACCATTCCCGCTCCGGGCCCGGACCTCGTGGCCGTGACCGGGATCGACTTTCATTCGATGTGTCCGCACCACCTCCTCCCCTCGCGCGGGTTGGCCCACGTCGCCTACGTCCCCCGCAAGAAGGTGGTGGGGTTCGGTCAGATCGCCCGGCTGGTCGATTGCTACGCGCACCGGCTCGTGCTGGAGGAGGACCTGGCCCGCGAGGTCGCCTCGGCCCTCGTCACCCACCTCGGCGCTCGGGGCGCCGCCTGCGTGCTCGATGCCGAACAGGCGTGCCTTTCGATGCGCGGTGAGCGCCGGCGCGCGGCGCGAGCCCATGCGCAGTGCTTCCTGGGCTCGCTCCGGGAGGCGAACCTCCAGAAGCGCTTCCTCGACCTCGCCCGCGAGGGGAAGAGCCGGCCGTGAGCCGGCTGCTCCAAGGAGGCACGGCCATCGTGACCGGCGGGGGACGCGGGATCGGGCGGGCGGTCGCCGCTCACCTCTGCGGACTCGGTTGCCGGGTCACCGTCTTCGGGCGAAACGGGCGCGACCTCCATGCGGCGGTGGCGGCCGGGCAGGCCGCCTTGGCGGTGGTGGGGGATGTCACCCGAGAGGCCGACGTCGAGCGCCTCCTCGGCGAGCATGAACGGGCTCTCGGGCCCCTCACGGTCCTCGTGAACAACGCGGGCCTGCTCGAGAGAGCCCTCGCCGAAGAGATGACGCCCGCCTCCTTTCGTGCCCAGCTCGAGGTGAACCTCACCGGCGCCTTCTTGTGTGCGCGGGCGGCAATTCCGGGGATGAAGGCTCGCCGCCTCGGCCGGATCGTGAACGTGGCCTCCATCTCGGGCACCCTCGGCAGCGAGCGCGCCTGCGCCTACAACGCCTCGAAGTGGGGCCTTATCGGGCTCACCAAGTGTCTCGCCGAGGAGCTGCGCGAGCACGGAGTGCAGTGCCTGTCCGTGTCCCCGGGCGGGGTCGACACCGACATGCTGAAGAAGACGCCCTATCCTGCGCGGGTGGGGGTCGAGGAGGTGGCAAGGGTCATCGGCTGGTGCGCCGGGGAGGCGCCCGATGCCATGACCGGAGCCAACGTGGAGGTGTTCGGATGAGTGACCCGCGCGCGCTCGCGGCCGCGGTGGAGGAGTTGCGAGCAGGCCTCGGCTCCGCTTGCGTCATCGTGGAACCCGAGCGGCTCGTGTCCTACGGCCAGGACGAATCGGGCCTGCCCGGCTGCCCCCCCGAGGCGGTCGTGCTGGTCACGAGCGCGCGGGACGTGCAAAGGGTCTTCGCGGCTGCCTCCCCGCGCCGCCTGCCAGTCGTGCCGGTGGGTGCGCGCAGCGGAAAATCCGGGGGGGCGCTCGCGAGCCGGGGGGGGCTCGCACTCTCCTTCGAGCGCATGAATCACATCCTCGAGATCCGCGCCGAGGACCTCGTGGCTCGCGTCGAGCCCGGGGTCATCACCGGCACCTTCCAGGCGGAGGTGGAGAAGGCGGGGCTCTTCTATCCACCTGACCCGAACTCCTCCGACCTGTGCTCCCTCGGCGGCAACGTGGCCGAGAACGCCGGTGGGCCGCGGGCCCTCAAGTACGGGGTGACCCGCGAGTACGTCCTCGGCCTCGAGGTGGTGCTCCCGACCGGAGAGGTCCTGCGCACCGGCCGGGGCACCATCAAGGGGGTGGCGGGCTACGATCTCACCGCTCTCGTGGTGGGGAGCGAGGGAACCTTGGCGGTGGTGACCGAGATCACCCTGAAGCTTTTGCCCAGGCCGCGCCACATCTCGACCGGACTCGTCGTCTTCGGGGCGGTGGAGGATGCCGCGAGCGCCGTGAGCCGGCTGCTCGCCTCGGGGGTCATCCCGCGCTGTCTCGAGCTGTTCGACGAGGTGGCCCTCGCCGCCTGTGCCCGCTCGGCGCCCTTCAAGTTTCCGGCGGGCGCCGGGGCGGCGGTGTTGGTGGAAACCGACGGCAACGACGAGGAACAGGTGCTCGCCGAGATGGTGCGGGTGGCCGACCTCGTCAAGGCCGAGGCCCGGGGCGAGGTCATCGTGGCCCAGAACGAGGCCCAGCGGCGAGACATCTGGGAGACGCGCAAGTACCTCTCGGTGAACCTGCGTGCGCTCCACCCGCTCAAGCTCTCCGAGGACATCGTGGTACCGCGCTCGAGGATCCCGGAGATGGTGAGGAGGACCCGCGAGATCGGGGCGCGCGCGGGTTTCCTCGTCGCGACCTATGGTCACGCCGGCGATGGCAATCTCCACGCCAACGTCCTTTTCGATCGCGAGGAGGAGCGCCCTCGCGTGGAGCGGGCCGTGGGGGAGATCCTCAAGGCCGCAGTGGACCTCGGCGGCACCATCACCGGAGAGCACGGGGTCGGCCTCACCAAGCGGGATTTCATCGGCTACGAGCAGGGCGAGGAGCTCCTCGCCCTGCAGCGCCGGCTGAAGGACGTCTTCGATCCCTTGGGTATCCTCAACCCGGGGAAGATGTTCCCTGAGCGGCGTCTCGATTGATCGCAATCAATTGAAAGGTCCTGCGGCGCGGGGAGACAGCCCGGCACGCGCCTCGAAAAAGGTGAGTGTGGACGGGGAATTGAGCGCGAGAGAGCCAAGAGCCCCACCTTGACACCTTGCCGCAGAGAAGGTGATAAGGAACCTGCTTTTGGATCTGGGACCTCAAGCTATCGAATTCACCGGGCGTCGCCGGAGGGCGGCTTTTTGTCGCGGCGCGCGCCTCACCCGTCCGGCAGGGACTCTCTAGGAGGAGCAAGGGCGATATGTCCACTCAGCAAAGCGCCTCGACCGGCAGGCACCGCGTCGAGAACGTCGAGACGGTCACCATCCGCTTCGTCGGCGACTCCGGTGACGGCATGCAGCTCACCGGAACCGAGTTCACCCGGGCCTCGGCCCTGGCGGGCAACGACCTCGCCACCTTCCCCGACTATCCGGCCGAGATCCGGGCGCCGGCCGGATCGCTGGCGGGCGTCTCCGGATACCAGGTGCACTTCTCCTCGCGCGACATCCACACCCCGGGCGATCAGCCCGATGTGCTCGTCGCCATGAACCCGGCCGCGCTCAAGACGAACCTGCCCGACCTGAGGGCCGGGGGCATGCTCATCGTGAATTCGGGTGCCTTCAACGAGCAGAACCTCGAGAAGGCTGGCTACAAGTCCAATCCGCTGAACGACGTCGCCCTGAAGCAGAACTACAAGATCTTCCCGGTCGACATGAGCAAGCTGACCGAGACGGCCCTGGCGGGCTCGGGGCTCTCCGCGAAGGAGGTGGCCCGTTGCCGTAACTACTTCGCGCTCGGCCTCATGTACTGGCTCTACAGCCGACCGCTCGAGCAGCAGCTGCAGGCCATCCAGGTGAAGTTCGCGAAGAAGCCGGAGATCGCCGAGGCCAACACCCGGGTCTTCAAGGCGGGCTACGCCTTCGGCGACACGAGCGAGGTCTTCTTCCAGCAGTACGTCGTGCCTCCCTCGCGGCTCAAGGCCGGGACCTATCGCAACGTCACCGGCAACTTCGCCACCGCCCTCGGCTTCGCGGCCTGCGCCAAGACGACCGGCCAGCAGGTCTTCCTCGGCAGCTACCCCATCACCCCGGCCTCCGAGATCCTGCACGAGATGTCGTACCTGAAGGAGCACGGTGTCGTCACCTTCCAGGCCGAGGACGAGATCGCCGGCATCGGCGCGGCCATCGGCGCCTCCTTCGGAGGGGCGCTGGCGGTCACCACCACCTCCGGACCCGGCCTCGCCCTGAAGAGCGAGATGATCGGCCTCGCCATCATCACCGAGCTGCCGCTCGTCGTCGTGAACGTACAGCGCGGCGGCCCCTCCACCGGCATGCCCACCAAGACCGAGCAGGCCGACCTCTTCATCGCCCTTTTCGGCCGCCACGGGGAGGCACCCCTGCCGGTGCTGGCGGCCCAGAGCCCGGCCGACTGCTTCTGGTCGGCGCTCGAGGCGATGCGCATCGCGGTGAAGTGGATGACGCCCGTCATCCTGCTCACCGACGGTTACCTCGCGAACGGATCCGAGCCCTTCCGGATCCCCGATGCGAGCGAGCTGCCCAAGATCGAGGTGAGGCACCTCAAGGCGCCGAACGGTCCGAACGGGAGCTATCTCCCCTACCTGCGCGACGCCCAGCTCGTGCGGCCCTGGGCCGTGCCGGGCACCCCCGGCCTCGAACACCGGGTGGGGGGACTCGAGAAGGACTCCCTCACCGGCATGGTCTCCTACGACGGCATGAACCACGAGAAGATGGTGAAGACGCGGGCCCAGAAGATCCGCAACGTCGCCGAGGATGTTCCCGACGCGGTGGCGCAAGGGGCGAGCGAGGGCGAGCTCCTCCTCCTCTCCTGGGGCGGCACCTACGGATCGGTCCGCACCGCGGCCGAGGAGCTGCGCAGCGAGGGAAAGAAGGTGGGCCACGTCCATTTGCGCTGGCTGAACCCCATGCCGAAGAACCTCGGCGCGGTGCTGGCACGTTTCAAGAGGGTCTTCGTCCCCGAGGTGAACGACGGCCAGCTCGCCTTCGTCATCCGCGGTCGCTATCCGGGCGTCGATCCGATCCAGTTCAACCGGATCAACGGAAAGCCCATCAAGGTGGCCGAGCTGAAGCAGAAGGTGCTCGAGAACCTCTAGGACCACACGAAAAGGAACCTCTGCTCATGAGCACGACGAACGGCACAAGCACCCCGGTGGCCACCTACACCAAGAAGGACTTCGAGTCGGGTATCGATCCGCGCTGGTGCCCGGGCTGCGGCGACTACTCGATCATCAACCAGGTCCAGAAGACGCTCCCCAACGTGGGGGTCCCGCGCGAGAACATCGTCTTCATCTCCGGCATCGGCTGCTCCTCGCGTTTCCCGTACTACATGAACAATTACGGGATGCACACCCTGCACGGCCGGGCGCCCTCCTTCGCGAGCGGCCTCAAGGTGTCGCGGCCCGAACTCATGGTATGGGTGGTGACCGGCGACGGCGACGCGCTCGCCATCGGCGGCAACCACTTCATCCACGCCATGAGGCGCAACCTCGACCTCAAGATCCTGCTCTTCAACAACCGCATCTACGGCCTCACCAAGGGGCAGGTCTCACCCACCTCCGAGCTCGGCAAGAAGACCAAGTCGACTCCCCACGGATCGCCCGACTACCCCTTCAACCCGCCCGCGCTCGCCCTCGGCGCCGGCGCCACCTTCGTCGCCCGTACCGTCGACATCGAGGGCGTGCACATGGGGTCCGTGCTCAAGGCGGCGGCCGAGCACAAGGGGTCCGCCTTCGTCGAGATCTACCAGAACTGCCCGGTGTTCAACGACGGGGCCTACACCTTCATGACCGAGAAGGCGGTCAAGGCCGACGCCCAGCTGCGCATGGAGCACGGTAAGCCGCTGCTCTTCGGCAAGGACAACAGGAAGGGCATCCGCTTCAACCCGCAGTCGGCCGAGCTCGAGATGGTCACCCTCGGCGAAGGCGGGGTCACCGAGAAGGACATCCTCGTCCACGACGCCAAGCGCGAGGACCCCACCTTCGCCTTCATGCTCGCAAACCTCAACACCAAGCCGGGCTTCCCGACGCCCATTGGCGTCCTGCGCGACGTGCGCAAGCCGACTGCCGACGAGATCACCTGGCAACTCATCCAGGCCGCGAAGTCGAAGAAGGGCGAGACTCCCGTCCAGAAGCTCCTCAGCGGGGGCGACACCTGGGAGATCAAGTAGTCGCGGGCTCTGAGCGCGCTCGCTTCCCGGGAACGATGCGGGCCGGCCGTACCCTGATGGGTCGCGGTTCCGACGTGAGGGCGCAGCCCCGGCTCACGGCCGGGGTGCGCTCCACCCCGACACTCGGTATAGTGTCACGTACGTTCACGGCACCGACATGGCGCGCAAGAAGATCTCGACGACCATCTACATCACGCCCGAGCAGAACGAGCGGCTGAAGGTCCTGAACGCCCGCACCAAGGTCCCGGTGGCCGAGTACATCCGTCAGGGCATCGACCTCGTCCTCGACAAGTACAAGGGCGCACTGCCCGGGCAGCTCACACTTGATGATCTGGGGACGAGGAAGTAGTCCTCTCGCTTGATGCCCGAAAAGCGCGCCGTCATCCTCGGGGCCGCCGGCTTCATCGGCAGTCATCTGTGCGATCGCTTCCTCAAGGATGGGTGGCGGGTCGTCGGCGTCGACAACCTCGTCACCGGCTCCCGGGACAACCTCGAGCACCTGTGCCGGGAGGCGAACTTCGACTTCATCGAGGCCGACATCTGCCAGTCCCTCGAGGTGCCGGGGCCGGTCGAGGCCGTGCTCGACTTCGCCTCGCCGGCCTCGCCGGTCCATTACCTCGCCCATCCCCTCGAGACCCTGCACGTCGGCTCCATCGGGGTGGAGAACGCCCTGAAGCTCGCGAAGAAGAAGGGGGCGCGCTTTCTCCTCGCCTCGACCTCCGAGGTGTACGGAGATCCACTCGAGCACCCCCAGCGCGAGACCTACTTCGGGAACGTGAATCCGGTGGGCCCAAGGGCCGTCTACGACGAGGCCAAGAGGTTTGCCGAGGCCATCACCATGGTCTATCGGAACCACGAGCGGGTCGACACCGGCATCGCGCGCATCTTCAACACCTACGGCCCGCGCATGAGGCTCGAGGACGGGCGGGTGGTTCCGGCCTTCGTGGCGCACGCACTGCGGGGCGAGCCGCTGACGGTCTTCGGGGACGGGAGCCAGACGCGCAGCTTCTGCTATATCGAGGACAACGTGGATTGCATCGTCCGGCTCGTCCACTCGGATTACGGCGAGCCCGTGAACGTCGGCAACCCGCACGAGATGACCATCCTCGAGTTCGCCGAATGGCTGCGCAGGGCGGTGGAGACGAAGAGCCCCATCGTCTTCGCTGCGCTTCCCGAGAACGATCCCCGCGTGCGCCGGCCGGACGTCACCCGCGCCCGCGTGGTCCTGGGATGGGAACCGCGGGTGGGCTTCGAGGAAGGCATGCTGAGGACCGTCGCCTGGTTCAGGGAGCGCATCGGGCGGGGGGAGGTGGCCGTCGCCGCGCCTTGACTCCTTTCGAAGGGACTTACACCCATGGAAAAGAAGATCCTCATCACCGGAGGGGCCGGCTTCATCGGCTCGACCATCGCCGAGGTCTTCCTGGCCGCCGGCTGGGAGGTGGCCGTGCTCGATGACCTTTCGAGAGGTCGCCGCGAGAATGTGCCGGAGCGGGCGCGCTTCTACCCCTGCGACGTCCGAAGCGCGGTGGCGGTCGAGGCCATCCTGAAGGAGCGGCCGGCCGTGCTCTGCCACCAGGCGGCCCAGATCGACGTGCGCCGTTCCATGGCCGACCCGCGCTTCGACTGCGACGTGAACCTGGGGGGTCTCGTCAACGTCATGCAGGCCGCGGTGAAGGCCGGCTCGGTGAAGCAGGTGCTCTTCGCCTCCTCCGGAGGGGCGACCTACGGCGACACCGAGCAGATCCCCACCCCCGAGGACCATCCGCAAAGGCCCCTCTCGCACTACGGGGTCGCCAAGGCGGCGGGCGAGCTTTACCTCTCGGTCTACCGTGCCAACTACGGCATCCCCTACGCGGCCCTCCGCTACGCCAACGTCTACGGGCCGCGCCAGGATCCGCACGGTGAGGCCGGCGTGGTCGCCATCTTCTGCGCAAGGCTCCTCGAGGGTAAGCCCTGCACCGTGAACGGCGACGGCAGGCAGACGCGCGACTACGTGTTCGTGGAGGACGTGGCCCGGGCGAACCTCCTCGCCGCCGAGAAGGGGTTCAGCGGCGCCCTCAACATCGGGACGGGGCTCGAAGAGGACGTGAACGGGCTCTACGAAAAGCTCGCCCGGGCCGCCGGGGTCACCTTCCCGCCCGAACACGTGCCCGCCAAGAAGGGCGAGCAGCGCCGCTCCTGCGTCGATGTGTCCTTGGCAAAAAGGAGCCTGGGCTGGGAACCGCGGGTCCCGCTCGAGAAGGGCCTTCTGCTCACCCTCGAGTTCTTCCGGTCGAGGATGAAGGCCTAGGCCCACCTTTCGGTTTCCTGCGCACAAAGTCGCCCTTCGCGGGCGACTTTTTTTTCTGGCACCTTTCCATTCCGCCGGGGCCGCCGTGTCCATGGAGGCAAGAGGGACCGGATGGCCCGGTGCCCGAATCCACTCCGAGGAGCCCAATGAAGCGAACCATCTTCGCACTCGCAGCCGCGCTCGCCGCCTGCGGCGGGACCTCGTCCTCCGGGACGCTCACCGCCGAGGAGGCCCGCAACGCCATCCCCTCGAGCTCGCAGGCCCAGATCGCGGTTCCCGATGCTTCCTCCGTGGCCACAGGGCCGCAGGCCAAAGTCAGCTTGTCCACCGTGGAGGCCCCGTTTGCAGCGGACACCGTCTACTTCGCGACTGCGGTGAATGGGAGCGTCGCCTTTACGCTGGGTATTGTCCAGGCCGTCGTCCAGTGGCCGCCCACCTCCTGCAGCGGCAACAGCTGCACCTGGGGCCCCGGCGCCGGCCCGCTCGACCTCAACTACTACAAGCTCGTGGTGACGAAGGTAGCCAACCAGGACTACGCCTGGTCACTTGAAGGCGATCCCAAGTCGGATACCACGAATACGTTTGTCACGTTCATCTCGGGAGAGGCATTCACCACGGGCATCAAGGACGTTGGCCACGGCACCCTCGACATCGACATGGACGCCGCGAACCAGCTCCACTATCTCACGCCGCCCACGCAGGTCGGCAAGATCCAGGCACAGTACGATAACCGCAGCGGTGCCAACCTCTCCGTCCAGTTCCTCGGCACCAAGGACTCCGACGGCGTGAATCTCGACAACGCCGCCTACCAGTACACCGCCAACTCGAGCGGCGGGGACCTCCAGCTCGCGGTGGAGAACTTGGGCACCACGGCCGAACTCCAGCTCAACTCGCGCTGGACCACGACCGGCGCTGGTCGCGGAGATGCGCAAGTCACGACCCCGGCCGCTACCTACACCGAGAGCCAGTGCTGGGACAGCGCCGCCACCATCTTCAACTTGCTGTACGACATCCAGGACGGATCGGTTCTCGTGCCTCAGGGTGGCAGCTCGAGCGACGAGAGCGTCTGTGCCTTCATCCCCGCGGCGTTGCCGACCATCACCGTGCCGCAGGGCTAGGCGAGTTGGCGCGCTTCCTCGTCATCCCGGGTGGACGGACCGAGGCCGTGGGCCCCGGTCCGTCCACCGCGCTGCCCGAGGGAGGCCTCGTCGAGGAGCTCTATCGGCGCTACGCCCCGGCCGTCTACGGGCGCTGCCGCTGGCTCCTCCGCGACGAGGAGGCGGCCAAGGACGCGACGCAGGAGGTGTTCGCCCGCGCCTTGAAGTCGCTTCCCGAGTTCAGGGGCGCCTCCTCTCCCACGAGCTGGCTCATGAGGATCGCCACCCACCACTGCCTGAACGAGCTTCGGGCCCGAAGGGCGCGCTGGCGCGAGGAGTGGGCCCGCCTCGCCGGGGAACGCCGCGAGGAGGGCGTCCTGCCCGACCGACGCGAGCTCCTGCGCGCCCTGCTCGGCGAGGTGGGGGCCGAGGAACAGGAGGTCGCCGTCATGTACTACGCGGACGAGCTCACCCAGGTCGAGATCGCGGAGGTGACCGGGCGGAGCCTGCCCACCGTCCGCAAGCGCCTGCGCACCTTCCTGCGGACGGCGAGGAGCGCCCTCTCGGCGGCCTTCCCTGACCTCACCTTTCCCGAGGAGGATTTGCCGTGACGCCTTCTTTGGGCGGCCCCGGAGCCGGTTGCTCGGTCACCCGCGTGCGCCGCCTCCTCGCCGGCGAACTTCGAGGAACACCGCGCGAGCGCGCCCTCGAGCACCTCGCAGGGTGCACCCGCTGCCAGGCTTCGGAGCGCGAGCTCCACCTGGAAGCCGAGGCCCTCGCCCGCGCGCTCCCCTTCGACCGATTCGCGGCCGGGGTGGCCGAGCACCTCGCCCGCATCGACGGCCGTTCGGCGCGGCCGCGCCGCCTGCCGAAGTTCATTCCGCTCGCTCTGGCGGCGGCGATGTTCCTCGGAGTGGGGATCCCGCTCGTGGCCCACATCTCCGAGCGCCCAGGCGAGGGTGGGCTGCGGGTCAAGGGGGCTCCTTCCCTGGCCCTCTACGCCGAGGGGCAGGGTGGGGCGAGGTTGCTCGATCCCGGTGAGAAGGTCCCCGACGGTGCTCACCTGCGCATCGCCCTCGGTCCCGCCAGCTTTACCGAGGCGGTCGTCGTCCTCCTCGACCGGGACGGCGCGACCCTGCTCTACGCGGGCAAGGCGCGCGCGGGTCCCTTGCCGGGCGCCTTCGAGTGGACCGGGGCGCGGCGCGGCCTCGTCGTCGCCGTGTTTTCGAACGCGCCCATCGAGCCGTCCGACCTCGTGGCCCGCCTGTCGCGCGAGGGGGTGAAGGGGGCTGCCATGCCGAAGGCCGTGGTGCTGACGCTCGATCTCGAGCGGGGGTCGGCCCAGTGAGGGGGCTCGCCGCTGCGGCCGTCCTCGTGGCCCTCGCCAGCCGGCCCGCGGCCGCCCTGGAGCGCCGGTTCGCTCTCGTGGTGGGCGCTCCGGACGGCGGATCGGGTACCCAGGCCCTGCGCTATGCCGAGAGGGACGCCCAGCGCATCTACGCCATCCTGACCCGGCTCGGCGACGTGCGGCGCGAGGACGCAGCGCTGCTCCTTTCGCCGGGTGCCGACGAGGTGACCCGGGTCCTCGAAGAACTCGCCAGGAGGAGCGAGGCCGCACGGGCCGACGGCGATCGGACGCTGCTCCTCTTCTTCTACTCGGGGCACGCGCGGGACGGCGCCCTCCTGCTCCGCGAGACGCGCCTCGATCTCGCCCGCTTGAAGAAGCTCCTCGAGGAGGCCAAAGCCGACGTGCGCATCGCCTTCGTCGACTCCTGCCGTTCGGGCGTGCTCACTCGGGCGAAGGGGGTGCGCAAGGTCCCTTCCTTCGACGTCTCCGGGGCCGGCGCGCCGCACGGGCTCATCTTCGTCACGAGTTCGGGCGCCGACGAGGATTCTCAGGAGTCGGACGCCATCGGCGGAAGCTTCTTCACCCACCACCTCGCCTCGGGCCTGCTCGGCGACGCCGACACCTCGGGGGACGGGCAGGTGACCCTGGCCGAGGCATACGCCTACGCCTACTCGCGGACGGTGGCCTCCACCGCCGACACCGCCGCGGGCGTGCAGCACCCGGCCTACCTCTATGACCTCGGGGGAGCGGGCGACGTGGTCCTGACCCGCGTCTCGGGCGGGGGCGCGCTCGTCTTTCCGGCTGCCACCGAAGGGAACTACGTGGTGCTCGACGGCGGCCGCCGAGCGGTGGCCGAGGTGTCGAAGCGCTCCGGCGCGGCGCGCCTGCTCGCCCTGCCCGACGGGAGCTACACCGTGAAGAAGCGTCTCTCGGCCGGGGACGGACTGCTGGTCGAGGAGGTGAAGCTCACCGGAGGGCCGGTCGAAATCGACGAGGGCCGCATGCGGCGCATCCCGCTTGAGAAGGACCCGCAGAAAGGCTTCGGCGGCGCCCGCTTCTCCCTGCTCGGTGGGGCGGGTGGCCAGACCTTCTTCGGACCTTCGGCGGCCTCGGGGTACTTCCCGCCAGCGGCGCTCCTCGGTGCGGAGCTCATCGTCCGCGACGACCTGGGCCACGGCCTCTCCTGGGGAGTCGACGCGGCGGTGGGGGGCGGGAAATCCTCGCTCGGGCTCGGCGGGGGCGCCTCGGTGCCCATAGAGTTTACCGAGCTCTCGAGCGGCGTCTCCCTGGTCAAGGACCTCCACCTCGGATCTTTCACCTTCTCCCTGGGTGCACGGGTGGCGCTCCTCTACCTCGACCGGACCTTTCCGGGCGCGGGCCTGCCGTCGCAGTACTTCCTGACGCTCACCCCCGGGCTCACCGGAGCCGTCTCGTGGCGCTTCTCCGAACGCTTCTCCGCGGTGGCCCGGGTGCGCGGCCAGTACCTCTTCTACAACGTCGACAAGAACATGAGCCTCGGCTACGCCGAGATGCTCGGGGGGGTGGAGTATGCGCTCGGCCTCTAGCGCCCGTGCCCTGCTCGGCCTCGCCCTGCTCGCCGCAGGGTGCGGCAACTGGTCGAACGAGGACGTCGCCTTCGTGGAGGCGCTGCCCACCTCGCAGCACCTGCACGTGGCCCTGCCGCCTTCGGCGGCGCAGGCCGCCTCGTCGGGCACGGCCCCGGCGACCGCACTCACGGTGACCTGCCCGGCCCCCGGCGCCTCGCAGGTGTGGGGCTGGGCCCAGCCGGCCGGGGACGCCCTCAACGCCCTCGTCGAGGGCATGCTGGTCTTCGTGGACTACGTGCGCTCCATCACCCCGACGAGCCGCATGCCCGACGAGCGAATCTGGGGGCCCTTCTCCGACCAGAATCACCCGGGCAAGCAGGACCGCGTGCGCATGAGCCGCTCGGTCGACGCGAGCGGCCTCCCCGACTACACGTATTACTTCGAGGCGGAGCCGACGGGCAGCGGAGATGCCTACACCGACCTCCTCGACGGCGAGTTCAGCGGATCGACCGCCGAGCTCGGCAAGGGGACCTTCACCCTGCACTTCGACGCCCTGCGCACGCTCGGCATGGACGACAATCCCGCCACCGATCCGACCGGTCCCCTCGTCGCCACCTACGATCGCACCGGGGACCCCCGCCTCATCGGCCTCGACGTGCAGAACGGCACCACCCTCGCGGAGTTCAACTACGCCTACCAGGGCTTCGCCAACGGGAACGGCTCGTTCAGCTACAAGTTCGTCGATGGGAGCGGCGACAGCTTCGTGGTGGTGGCCTCCTTCGACGCGGCCGGCGAAGGGAAAGCCTCGGTGAGCGTCACCTTGAGCTCGCTCCCCAGCACGCCTTTCGCCTACAGCGAGTGCTGGGACGAAAACGCCTGCGTGACGAACGTCTCCGATCCCTATGCCGGGACGATCTGGGCGCCCGACGGTATTAGCCATCTGTGCGCAGGCGGGGTGTGTCCGTCCGGACCTTGCCCGGACCTGTGAGGTGGGGGCTCCACCGTTTTTTTGCGACCTGCTCCGCGGGTTGCTCGCAGGGTGAAGGAGGTCCTTGGCAGACCGGGAGGCCGGCGCTAGTGTAGGCGCCGTCCATGCCAGCGCGCGAGCCCGTTCGGCCGCTCGAACTCATCGGGCTCGGCCTCTTCGCCCTCGCCCTCCGCCTCGCCATGGTGTGGGCCATCCCCGCCGCCGGCGGAAGGCCCTATCGGAACTGCGCTCCCGACGAGCCGGCCCACTTCGCCATCGTGCGTGCCTTGGCCTCGGGTCGCGCCCCCACCTGGCCCGACGAGACGAGCTCCATCTACGGTGCGTTCTTGCCGACGCCATACTTCGCCCAGGCCCTGTCCCTGGCGGTGGCCGGAGACCTGCCGGCCACCGAGCGCACCGCCTCGAGCCATCCGGCAGCGCGTGAATACGGTGCGGCCCGGCTGGGCAGCGCCCTGCTCGGTGCGCTCGCCGTCGTCGCCCTGGCGGCGGCGGCCGGGATCCTCGCCTGCCAGCGCGGCGCAACCCTCTCCGTAGGGCTCGCCGCCGCCTGCTACCCCCAGCTCGTCCTCCTCGGCGCCTACGTCAACGCCGACGCCTTCACGTTATGTGCGGGCGCCTTCTACGCGCTCGCCCTCGCCCGCTGGGCCAGGCGGGGGGAGGGCGAGGAAGGCCTGAAGGCGCTGGGGGCGGCCGGAGGGGTCGTCGCGCTCGGCCAGCTCTCGGGGTACTACCTCGTGCCGGCCACCGTCCCCTGGCTCGCCTGGGCGCTTTGGCGGGGCCGCATGCGCGCTCGCGCGCTCGTCGGGCCGCTGCTTGCCTTCCTGCTCGTCCTTGGGCCCTTTCTCGTCTGGAACGTGAGGCGCAACGGCGGCGACGCGCTCGGGCTCGGCCGCTACCACCGCTTTCTTCTCGCGGTCCGGGACGGGCCCCACATCCGAGCACCCGAGCGTTTCTCTGCCTTCCTCGCGTCCTTCGGCAAATTCACGGACCTGCCCCTGGGGTGGCCCTTCTACCTTTTCGCCGCGCTTTTCCTCGCCTCGGGCCTTTCGATGGCCGTCGCCGCCCTGCGGCACGCCTCGGGGACGGCGCGGCGCGCGGCCTTCTTTCTGGGGACGGCCGTCCTCGCCAATCTAGCACTCACCGTTAATCTCTACTCGTTCGTCGACTTTTCCCCCTCCGGGGGCTCCCTCCTCCTCTCGGCGATCTTCTTGACGGGGGTGGCGGTGGCGGTCCCCCGGAACGTCCTTTCGGCCCGCCTGGGCCTCGCCTTCACCGTCGCCTACCTTCTCTTTCTCTTCGCGGCCGCCGTAGAGGCCCAGGTGCTCGTCGACCCGCACCCGTGCCTGCCGGGATAGGAGAGGAAGGCCTCGCTCCGGCTCACCGGGCCGAGGGCGGCGGGGAGACGGGAAGTGCGCTCGGGTCGTCGTCCTCGGGGACCTCCTCGTCGCCCGAGGCACCCTCGAGGAGGCGCTCCAGATCGGCGCTCGCGTGAGCGTGCTCCGGTGCGTCGATGTGGCCCGAGGCATAGAGGCGGTCGAGGACGCGGCGAGCGCGGCGGGCGAGCCAGCGCGAGGGGTGGGCGAGATCGGCCCGCCGCGGGGCGGGGAGCATCGCCGCGAGGAGGGCGGCCTGGGCGGTGGTGAGATCGGAGGCCTCCACCCCGAAGCGCGCCTGCGCCGCGGCCTGCGCTCCGAAGACGCCCTCGCCCCATTCCGCCACATTGAGGTAGAGGGCGAGGATGCGCCGCTTGGAGAGCGTGCGTTCCAGTTTCACGGCGAGTACGGCTTCCTTCAGCTTGCGCCAGGGGCTGCGCTCGGTGCCGAGCCACAGGTTCTTCGCGAGCTGCTGGGTGAGGGTCGAGGCCCCCCTGAGGCCCCGCCCGGCGAGGAGGCTCTCCTTCGCCGCAGCGCGGATCTCGGTGAAGTCGAAGGCCCCGTGTGAATAGAAGGAGGCGTCCTCCGAGACGAGCACCGCCTGGGCGAGGCCCGGGGAGATCCGATCCATCCCCACCCACGCCTGGCGAGGATGGAAGGGATGATGGGCACGCCGGGCTTCCGCCCGGCGCTGCTCGATGAGGGCGGTGGTGCGAGGGTTCTCGCGGACCAACCGCTCGGGACCGGGGAGGTTGACGAAGAGGAGGCCGCACAGGGCGAGGAGCCCCCCGGCCGAAAGGGCGATGACGGTGACGAGGCCACGCACGGGCGAGAGGTTACCATCGCCGGCCGGGTGGCTCTCTTTCGGCCGCGCCTGCGTGGCGCGCGGATGACGGGCCCAGCCGGGCCCGAGGCAATCCCTTTGGACTCTTGACCCACTGAGGGTACGCCGCTAAGTGGGCGCCACCGAAGTTCTCCACAGGGCCCTCAGGGCCGGGAGGGATAACGATGGCCGACGTGAAGAAGTACACGGAACGCGATTTCTCGAAGGTGCGTGGGCTCTCCGGCATCTCCGACAACCAGATCGCCGAGCATCTGAAGCTCTATGCCGGGTACGTGAAGCGCACGAACGCGCTCACCGAGAAGCTGTACGGGATGTGCAACGAGGGCAAGGCCTCGGGTGCCGACCCGGTCTACGCCGAGCTCACCCGGCGCATGGGCTTCGAATACAACGGGATGATCCTGCACGAGTATTACTTCGGGAACCTCGTCGGATCCTCCCAGTCCGAGGCGCCCTCCGGCAGCAGGCTGCGCAGGGCCATCGAGGCCTCCTTCGGCAAGTACGACACCTGGTTCGCCGATTTCCGGGCCGTCGCCACCATGCCCGGGGTGGGCTGGGTCATCACCTACCAGGACCCGAGCACCGGCTGGCTTTCCAACCACTGGGTGACCCTGCACAACGACGGCAATCCGGCCGGCTACACGCCCATCCTCGTCATGGACGGCTGGGAGCACGCCTTCATGCGCGACTACCAGGCCACCGAGCGCGCCAAGTACGTGGACGCCTTCTTCAAGAACGTCCACTGGGAGGCGTGCGAGAAGCGGCTCAAGTGAGCATTCGGGCTGCCTCTTGCGCCGCATGACCCTGACCGGCCGGATCGGCCGGGCCTGCGCACCGGTCTCCATCGTTTCCCTCAAAGGTCCCCCATGATCGATCACCTGACCCTCACCGTCCGGGACCTCGTCCGGGCACGCGACTTCTACACCCGCGCCCTCGCCCCACTCGGCTACGGTGTCGAGATGGAGTTCCAGGACACCTGCGGATTCGGAGCCGCAGGCAAGCCCTACCTGTGGCTCAGGACGGGTCCCCAGGCGAGCGCGCCCCTGCACCTCGCCTTCGCTGCGAAGGACCGGAAGGCTATCGACCTCTTCCACGCGGCCGCCCTCTCGGCGGGCGGGAAAGACAACGGCGCGCCGGGGGTGCGGGCGCACTACCACCCCACCTACTATGCGGCCTTCGTCCTCGATCTCGACGGCCACAACATCGAGGCCGTGTGCCATGCCGACCCGGCCGCCTTGGGCAAGGTCCCTGCGGCGGAGCGGCTCAAGGCAAAGGCCGTGAAGGCGAGGGCGCGCAAACAGACGAGCAAGAGGCGCGGCGGGGGCAAGAAAAAGGTGGCCGCGCGGGCGCGGCGGCGTGCGCGGGCGTGAGGGCGCCTGAGAAGCTGCCGCCCGCCCGCCGGGAAGCCCTGCGCTCGAAGCTCATGGCCTGGTGGGATGCGGGTCACCGCGCCTTGCCCTGGAGGTTCCCGCAGGGCGAGGCCGATCCCTACCGGGTGTGGCTTGCCGAGGTCATGCTGCAGCAGACGCAGGTGGCCGCAGTCCTGCCCTACTACCGGCGCTTCGTGGCGCGCTTCCCCTCGCTCGAGGCCCTCGCGGAGGCGAGCGAGGAGGAGGTGCTCGCTCACTTCGACGGCCTCGGCTACTACGCTCGCGGCCGGCGGCTCCTCCTCGCCGCACGCGAAGCGGTGGCTCGCCACGGCGGACTCCCCGGCTCCGCCGAGGCCCTCCGCGCGTTACCGGGGTTTGGCTCCTACACCGCCGGTGCGGTGGCGAGCATCGCGTTCGGCGAGCGGACGCCCTGTGTCGACGGGAACGTGGCGCGGGTCTTGTCGCGCATCTTCCTCGTCGAAGGCGCCCCCGAGCTCGCCCGGACCCGGCAGGCGCTGTGGGGCCTCGCTGGAGCTCTCGTCCCGGCGAGGCGACCCGGCGATTTCAACCAGGCGCTCATGGAGCTCGGCGCGACCGTCTGCCGAAAACCCGCGCCGCGCTGCGAGCGCTGCCCGGTCCGTGGCCTGTGCCGGGCGAGGCGCGGGGGAAGGCAAGGGGAGATCCCGCCCCCGCGCTCGAGGAGGTCGAAGGTCCTCGCCGTCTGGGCCTGCGCCGTGCTCCGGCGCCGCGGGGCCATCCTCCTCGCCCGCCGGCCGGCCGGATTGTTCGGCGGCCTGTGGGCGCTCCCGAGCGCGGCGGTGGCTTGCGGCGAAGATCCGCGTGCCGTCCTCCGCCGGGAACTCGGCGCAGCCTTTCAGCTTGAAGTGAGGGTCGGCCCGGAACTGCACACCGTGGAGCGGCTGCTCACCCGTCGCCGACTCAGGCTCACCGCCTACGAGTGCCGGGCGAGGACCGTGCCTCCCCGCCGGGACCTCGCCCTGTGGCCCGAGGAGGGGCTCGGGCGGATCGCCGTCCCGGCCGCCATGCGGCGGCTCCTCGCCGGCATCGGGGTCGAGCGCTCGAACCCCCCGCAGGTGGGGTAGCCGCCGCAGGAAACCCCTTGACACCCCGAGGTGCCACCGTATAATTCGCGCCCCTTAACCGGGAAGGGTGTGGTCACGAGCGCCCCACGGCATCTTGGCGGGGCGTTTTCATTGAAGGAAAGACTTCTTTAGATGCCGACGATCAGCCAGCTGGTGCGCCAGGGTCGCGAGCAGCTCCACACGAAGCGGAAGGCACCTGCGCTGCGGGAGTCGCCCCAGAAGCGGGGGGTGTGCACCCGCGTCTACACGACCACCCCCAAGAAGCCGAACTCGGCCCTGCGCAAGGTGGCGCGCGTGCGGCTCACGAACGGCTTCGAGGTGACGAGCTACATCCCGGGCGTCGGCCACAACCTGCAGGAGCACTCGGTCGTGCTCATCCGGGGCGGACGCGTGAAGGATCTCCCCGGCGTGCGCTACCACATCATCCGCGGCACGCTCGACGCGGTCGGCGTCCAGGGCCGCAAGCAGGGTCGCTCCAAGTACGGCGCCAAGCGCCCGAGCTAAGGAAGAGGTTCGATGCCCCGCCGACGCGAAGTCGAGAAGCGCAAGATCCTGCCCGATCCCAAGTTCCAGGATCGGCTCGTGGCGAAGTTCGTCAACAATCTCATGCGCAAGGGCAAGAAATCGGTCGGCGAGAAGATCATCTACGGCGCCTTCGACCAGGTCGAGCAGAAGCTCAAGGACGACCCGCTCAAGATTTTCAAGAAGGCCCTCGACAACGTGAAGCCGGTGGTGGAGGTGAAGAGCCGCCGGGTGGGCGGCGCCACCTACCAGGTGCCGGTCGAGGTTCGCCAGGACCGGCGAGTGGCCCTTGCCATGCGCTGGCTCATCGATTACTCAAAGTCGCGCGGCGAGAAGACCATGGTCGAGAAGTTGGCCGGCGAGCTCATGGACGCCGCCTCGAACCGTGGCAACGCGGTGAAGAAGCGCGAGGACACCCACAAGATGGCGGAGGCCAACAAGGCCTTCGCCCACTATCGCTGGTAGAGGAGGCGGCCGCACGAGAGGGAAGTGAGGATCGCGGGAAGGAGAGGCCGATTCGGTCGGCCTCTTGAAGGTTCCCCGCTCTTTGACAGCTCGGTTGAGGCCTCGAGCACAAGGCGAGGCGGCGCAACTGTTCGCGTCCACGTCCATCACGGTCGAGAAGAGAGATGCCCCGCACCAGTCCACTCGAGCGCTATCGCAACATCGGCATCATGGCGCACATCGATGCCGGCAAGACGACCACGACCGAGCGCATCCTGTTCTACACCGGCGTCACCCACAAGATCGGGGAAGTCCATGAGGGCACGACCGTCATGGACTGGATGGAGCAGGAGCGCGAGCGCGGCATCACCATCACCTCGGCCGCCACCACCGCCTTCTGGCGCGACCACCGCATCAACATCATCGACACCCCCGGCCACGTGGACTTCACCATCGAGGTGGAGCGCTCCTTGCGCGTGCTCGACGGCGCGGTGGCAGTCTTCGACGCGGTGAGCGGGGTCGAGCCGCAGTCCGAGACGGTCTGGCGACAGGCCGACAAGTACCAGGTCCCGCGCATCTGCTTCGTGAACAAGATGGACCGGGTGGGCGCCGACTACTTCATGTCGGTCGACACCATCCGCGAGAAGCTCGGGGCGCGCCCCCTGCCGCTCCAGCTCCCCATCGGAAGCGAGGACAAGTTCCGCGGGATGATCGACCTCGTCAAGATGAGGGGCATCACCTTCGACGACGAGACGATGGGGGCGAAGTACCAGGAGATCGACATCCCGGCCGGCCTCGTCGAGCAGGCCAAGGAGTACCGGGCCGCCCTCGAGGAGACGGTGGCCGAGTTCGACGACGCCCTCATGGCGAAGTACCTCGACGGCCACCCGCTCACGAACGAGGAGCTCAAGCGCGGCGTCCGCCAGGGCACCATCGCCATGCGCTTCTTCCCGGTCATCTGCGGCACCGCCTTCAAGAACAAGGGCGTGCAGCAGATCCTCGACGCGGTGGTCGACTACCTGCCGAGCCCGCTCGACGTGCCGCCGGTGAAGGGGGTCGATCCCAAGGGCAACGAGGTGGTCCGCGCCACCGCCGACGACGCGCCGTTCTCGGCGCTGGCCTTCAAGATCATGAACGACCCCTTCGTGGGGAACCTCACCTTCTTCCGGGTGTACTCGGGCACGCTCGCGGCGGGCTCCTACGTCTACAACGCCACCCGCGACAAGAAGGAGCGCATCGGCCGCATCCTGCAGATGCACGCCAACAAGCGGGAGGAGATCAAGGACGTCCTCGCCGGGGACATCGCGGCGGCGGTGGGCCTGCGGGCCACCACCACCGGCGACACCCTGTGCGACGACGGCTCGAAGGTCATCCTCGAGCGGATGGTCTTCCCGGAACCGGTCATCTCGGTCGCCATCGAGCCGAAGACCAAGGGCGACTCGGACAAGATGGGCCTCGCCCTCTCGCGCCTGCAGATGGAGGACCCGTCCTTCCGCGTCCACACCGACGAGGAGACCGGCCAGACCATCATCCAGGGCATGGGCGAGCTGCACCTCGAGATCATCGTCGACCGCATGTTCCGGGAGTTCAAGGTCGAGGCCAACGTGGGCAAGCCCCAGGTGGCCTATCGCGAGACCATCACCAAGTCGGTCGAGTCCGAGGGGCGCTACATTCGCCAGACCGGCGGCCGCGGCCAGTACGGCCACTGCTGGCTGCGGCTCCACCCGCAGGAGCCGGGCAAGGGCTTCGCCTTCGAGAACGCCATCGTGGGCGGGACCATCCCCAAGGAGTACATCGGGCCCATCCAGAAGGGCATCGAGGAGGCCATGCAGGGCGGGGTCCTGGCCGGCTTCCCCATGGTCGATCTCCGGGTGGAGGTCTACGACGGCAGCTACCACGACGTCGACTCCTCCGAGATGGCCTTCAAGATCGCCGCCTCCATCGGCTTCAAGGACGGGGCGGCGAGGGCCCGCCCGGTCCTGCTCGAGCCCATCATGAACGTCGAGGTGGTGACCCCCGAGAGCTTCATGGGCGACGTCATCGGCGATCTCAACTCCCGCCGGGGCAAGATCCAGGGTATGAACCCCCGCGGAGGAGCGCAGGTCATCACCGCGCAGGTCCCGCTCGCCGAGATGTTCGGCTATGCCACGGACCTGCGCTCGAAGACGCAGGGCCGGGCCACCTACACCATGCAGTTCGGCCACTATGCGCAGGTCCCGAGCAGCATCGCCGAGACCATCATCACGAAGACGAAGGGCGCCGCAGTCGCCGCCAAGTAGCCTGACGAGGAAGAGAGGACGAGGACATGGCCAAGGAAAAGTTCGAGCGCACCAAGCCGCACGTGAACGTTGGGACGATCGGGCACGTCGACCACGGGAAGACCACGCTCACGGCAGCCATTACCTTCACCCAGGCGAACAAGGGGCTCGCCAAGCCCAAGTCGTACGCGGAGATCGCCAAGGGCGGCACCGTCCGCGACGAGTCCAAGATCCTGACCATCGCGGCCGCCCACGTCGAGTACGAGACGCAAAAGCGCCACTACGCCCACGTGGACTGCCCCGGCCACGCCGACTTCATCAAGAACATGATCACCGGTGCAGCCCAGATGGACGGCGCCATCCTGGTGGTCTCGGCCGCCGACGGCCCCATGCCGCAGACGCGCGAGCACGTGCTGCTCGCCCGCCAGGTGAACGTACCGGCCCTGGTCGTCTACCTGAACAAGTGCGACCTCGTCGACGACACGGAGCTGCTCGACCTCGTCGAGCTCGAGGTGCGCGAGCTCCTCTCGAAGTACGAGTTCCCCGGTGACAAGGTGCCGGTCATCCGCGGCAGCGCGCTCAAGGCCATGCAGACCCTGGGCAAGGAGGGGACCGAGTCGATCGAGAAGCTGCTCGAGGCACTCGACACCTACATCCCCGAGCCCAAGCGCTCGCTCGACAAGGAGTTCCTCATGCCGGTGGAGGACGTGTTCTCCATCGAAGGCCGCGGCACGGTCGCCACCGGCCGCATCGAGCGCGGAAGGGTCAAGGTGGGCGACAAGGTCGAGATCGTGGGCCTGCGCGAGACGCGCGAGACGGTGGTGACCGGGGTGGAGATGTTCCGCAAGCTCCTCGACGAGGGGCAGGCCGGCGACAACGTGGGTTGCCTCTTGCGCGGGCTCAAGCGCGAGGAGGTGGAGCGCGGCCAGGTGCTCGCCAAGCCCGGTTCCATCACCCCGCACACCAAGTTCAAGGCCGAGGTGTACGTGCTCACCAAGGACGAGGGCGGGCGCCACACCCCCTTCTTCAACGGCTACCGGCCGCAGTTCTACTTCCGGACCACCGACGTGACTGGCTCCATGAGGCTGCCCCAGGGGGTGGAGATGGTCATGCCGGGCGACAACATCTCCATCGAGGTCGAGCTCATCACGCCCATCGCCATGGAGAAGGAACTGCGCTTCGCCATCCGCGAGGGTGGTCGCACGGTGGGCGCGGGCGTGGTGGCCGAGGTCATTCAGTAGCGAAGGACTCCTGGCGAACGGCGGAACAAAGCGCCCGCGGTACGAGGGGCGGGCCTTTGTTCCGTGCCGCGCCCGGTGACGGAGAGAAGGCTTCCCGATGGCGACTCAGAAAATCCGGATCCGGCTCAAGGCCTACGACTACAAGCTCCTTGACCAGTCGGCCGGCGAGATCGTGGAGACGGCCAAGCGGACGGGGGCCAAGGTGGCCGGGCCCATCCCGCTCCCCACCCGCATCAACAAGTTCACCGTCCTGCGCAGCCCGCACGTCGACAAGAAGTCGCGCGAGCAGTTCGAGATCCGCACGCACAAGCGGTTGCTCGACATCCTCGAGCCGACCCCGCAGACGCTCGACGCGCTCATGAAGCTCGACCTGTCGGCCGGCGTGGACGTCGAGATCAAGTAGCGAGGGGACAGCGTATGGCCAAGTTCGACGTCTACGACCTCGACAAGAACAAGGTGAGCGAGCTCGATCTCGCCGACGCCGTGTTTGCCGGCGAGGTGAACGAGCACCTCTTCTACGAGGTGGTGAAGGCGAAGCTCGCTTCGGACCGGTCGGGGACCCACGCGGTCAAGAACCGCTCGCTCGTCTCCGGCGGCGGCAAGAAGCCCTGGAAGCAGAAGCACACCGGCCGCGCCCGGCAAGGCTCGACGCGGGCGAGCCAGTTCGTGGGCGGCGGCAAGGCCATGGGCCCGAAGCCGCGCGACTACGGCTACGAGGTGCCGAAGAGGGTGCGCAAGGCGGCCCTGCGGGCGGCGCTGGCGCTCCGCCACAAGGAAGAGAAGATCCTCATCGTGGAGGCCTGGAAGCCGGAGACCCCGAAGACCCGGGCGGCCGGCAAGGTGCTCGCGAAGCTCGGGGCCCGCAAGGCGCTCGTGGTGGACGAGGGGGCGAACACGGCGCTCCAGAAGAGCGTGCGCAACCTCTCCGGATCGGACTTCCTCGCCACCGAAGGACTGAACGTCTACGACATCCTGAAGCACGACGCGCTCGTCCTCACCGCGGCGAGCGCCAAGGCGCTGGAGAAGAGCCTGTCATGATGCTCGCCGACCAGGACGTGGTGAAGCGGCCTCTCATCACCGAGAAGTCGGAGCGGGGCCGGGAGGCCTCGCGCCATTACGCCTTCGAGGTGCACCGCGAGGCCACGAAGATCCAGGTTAAGAACGCGGTCGAGAAGCTGTTCGGCGTCCACGTCGTCGCCATCCGCACCTCGATCGCCCGCGGCAAGAACAAGCGTGTCGGACGCAACCTCGGCCGTCGCCCCAACTGGAAGAAGGCCATCGTCACCCTGAAAGAGGGCGACACCATCTCCCTCTTCGAGGGCGCGTAAGGGACGAACCATGGGCCTCAAGAACTACAAGCCGACGAGCGCCGGCCGCCGCCTCATGTCGGTCTCGGACTTCGCCGAGATCACCAAGGACCGGCCCGAGAAGAAGCTCACCCAGTCGCTGCTCAAGAAGGGCGGGCGCAACGCGCACGGCCACATCACCACCCGCCACATCGGCGGTGGCCACAAGAAGCGCTACCGCCAGATCGACTGGCGCCGGGACAAGGAGGGCGTGCCGGCCAAGGTGGCGGCCATCGAGTACGACCCGAACCGCAGCGCGCGCATCGCGCTGCTCCACTACCTCGACGGGGAGAAGCGCTACATCCTCGCCCCCGTCGGCGTGAACGTGGGCGATACGCTCGTCTCGGGCGATGGGGTGGACATCCGGCCCGGCAACACCCTGCCCATCAAGTCCATCCCGGTCGGCACCGTCGTCCACAACGTGGAGGCGCAGCCGGGCTCGGGGGGCCAGATGATCCGGGCGGCCGGTTCCTTCGGCCAGCTCATGGCCAAGGAAGGGGCCTACGCCCAGATCCGCATGCCCTCCGGCGAGGTGCGGGCGGTGCTCCAGGAGTGCCGGGCCACCATCGGCCAGCTCTCGAACATCGAGAATGCCTCGGTGCGGGTGGGCAAGGCCGGCAAGAGCCGCTGGCTCGGGAAGCGGCCCACCGTACGCGGGCTCGCCATGAACCCGGTCGACCACCCGCACGGCGGCGGCGAAGGCAAGAGCGGGCAGGGCAATCCCCACCCGGTCTCGCCCTGGGGCCAGAAGACCAAGGGCCTGAAGACCCGCAACAACCGGCGCACCGACCGGCTCATCGTGAGCCGCCGGCGCCCCGGTGTGCGCAACACGCCCCACTAGCCCGAGGGACCAAGGGAAGAGGACATGGCGCGTTCCATCAAGAAGGGGCCCTTCGCGGACAAGCACCTCGCCAAGAAAGTCGAGGATGCCAACAAGGGCAGCAAGAAGTCGGTCATCAAGACCTGGTCCCGGCGCAGCACCATCTTGCCGGACTTCGTCGGGCACACCTTCGCGGTGCACAACGGCCGCAAGTTCGTGCCGGTGTTCGTGACCGAGAACATGGTCGGGCACAAGCTCGGCGAGTTCGCCCCCACCCGCACCTTCCACGGCCACTCGGCCGAGAAGAAGGTGGCGGCGGCGGCGCCGGCCGCTCCACCGCCCAAGCGATAGAGGAGCCGTCACATGGCCGAGAAAGCGAAGAAGAAGGCCGAGAAGGCCGAGGCGAAGGAGAAGCCGGCCGCGGAGCAGACCCAGGCGAAGAAGGGCCCCGACAAGGCGGCCGGTCCGCACGCGAGCCTCTCCTTCCTCCGGGTGGCGCCGCGCAAGGTCCGGCTCGTGGCCGACCACGTGCGAGGACGCAAGGTGGGCGAGGCGCTCGCCCTGCTCAAGTACACGCCCCAGGCGGCCGCCAAGCCCCTCGCCAAGCTCCTGCGCTCGGCGGTGGCGAACGCCGAGCAGAAGGGCGGCCACGTGGACGTGGACGCCCTCTACGTGAAGAAGCTCACCGTGGACGGCGGCCCCAAGATGCGCCGGTTCATGCCGCGCGCCATGGGGCGGGCCTTCCGCATCGAGAAGCGCACCAGCCACGTCTACGTCGAGCTCGGGACCGGCGCCGCCGCCTAAGCGAAAAGGAGAGGGCAATGGGTCAGAAGGTCCATCCGGTCGGCTTCCGCCTCGGGGTCATCAGGTCCTGGGAGTCGAAGTGGTACGAGGAGAAGAACTACGCCCTGTGGCTCCACGAGGACATCCGGCTGCGCGAGTTCGTGAAGGAGAAGCTCGGCCAGGCCGGCATCTCGCGCATCGAGATCGAGCGGGCGGCCAACAAGGTCAAGATCAACGTCCACACGGCGCGCCCGGGCATCGTCATCGGCAAGCGCGGGGCCGGCATCGAGACCATCAAGAAGGAGCTGCAGGCGCTCACCCAGAACGAGGTCTACCTGAACGTGGTCGAGGTCCGCAAAGCCGAGACCGACGCCCAGCTCGTGGCCGAGAACATCGCCACCCAGCTCGAGCGGCGCATCGCCTTCCGGCGGGCCATGAAGAAGGCGGTCCAGACCGCCCAGAAGTTCGGCGCCAAGGGCATCCGGGTGGCCTGCTCGGGCCGGCTGGGCGGCGCCGAGATGGCGCGCTACGAGTGGTATCGCGAGGGGCGCGTGCCCCTGCACACCCTGCGGGCCGACATCGACTACGGCTTCGCCGAGGCGAGGACCACCTACGGCAAGATCGGTTGCAAGGTGTGGATCATGCGGGGCGAGGTGCTGCCCGCCTCGTCGCCGGCGCGCGCGCCCCGAGCGAGCGGCGCCCGCGCCTAGGATCGACGAAGGGAGAAGGACATGCTTCAGCCGGCGCGAACGAAGTACCGCAAGATGATGAAGGGCCGCATGCGCGGAAAGGCCTATCGCGGCTCCGAGCTCCACTCGGGCGGGTACGGCCTGCAGGCCACCGAGTGCGGCTGGCTGACGAGCCGCCAGATCGAGGCGGCCCGGGTGGCCATGACCCGCTTCGTGAAGCGCGGGGGCAAGATCTGGATCCGGGTCTTCCCGGACAAGCCCATCACCAAGAAGCCCGCCGAGACGCGCATGGGCACCGGCAAGGGGCCGGTCGAGTACTACGTCGCGGTGGTGAAGCCGGGCCGCATCCTCTACGAGATGGAGGGGGTGACCGACGAGGTCGCCAACAAGGCCTTCAACCTGGCCGCCTACAAGCTGCCCATCGCGACCAAGGTCGTGAAGCGCGGCGCCACGCTTTAGGGGGAGGAGAGGCGCATGGCGACAGCACAGGAGCTTAGGGAGCTCAAGGCCGAGGAGCTCTCGGATCGGGTGAAGGAGCTCAAGCGCTCGCTCTTCGACATGAAGAGCAAGCACAACACCGGCGTCCTCGACTCCACCGCCGACCTCAAGAAGGCGCGCAAGGACGTGGCCCGCTGCCTCACCGTGAAGCGCCAGAAGGAGCTCGCCCTCGCCGGGGCGGCCCCCGCAGCCGGGAAGGAGAAGGAGTGACCGCCATGGAGCGCGGAAATCGCAAGAGCCGGGTGGGTGTCGTGCTCTCCAACCGGATGACGAAGACGGTGGTGGTCCGGGTGGAGCGCCGGGTGGCCGACGCCAAGTACGGCAAGATCGTCACCAAGGCCTCGAACTTCAAGGCCCACGACGAGCGACAGGAATGCAAGCCCGGCGACCGGGTGCGCATCGTCGAGACGCGGCCCTTGTCGAAGGACAAGCGCTGGCGGGTGGTGGAGACCCTCGAGAAGGCGGCGGAGGTCTAGGTCATGATCCAGCAGCAGACCATGCTCGATGTGGCCGACAACTCCGGGGCCAAGCGCGTGCAGTGCATCAAGGTGCTCGGCGGATCGAAGCGGCGCTACGCCTCGATCGGCGACGTCATCGTGGTCTCGGTGAAGGAAGCCATTCCCCAGGCCAAGGTGAAGAAGGGCGAGGTGGCCCGCGCCGTCATCGTCCGCACCGCGCGCGAGGTGAAGAGGCCCGACGGCAGCTACATCCGCTTCGACGGGAACTCGGCGGTGCTCATCAACAAGGACCTCGAGCCCATCGGCACCCGCATCTTCGGGCCGGTGGCCCGCGAGCTGCGGGCCCGCAAGTTCATGAAGATCATCTCGCTCGCGCCTGAGGTGCTCTAACCATGATGATCCGCAAGAACGACACGGTGAAGGTGCTGGCTGGCAAGGACAAGGGCAAGACCGGCAAGGTCATCGAGGTCTTGCGCGAGGAGGGCCGGGTCCGGGTGGAGAAGGTCCAGGTGGTGAAGCGCCACCTCAAGAAGGGCCGCAGCGCCTCCAACGCCGAGGGCGGCATCGTCGAGCAGAACGGCACCCTCGACCTCTCCAACGTGATGGTGGTGGCGAGCTCGGGCGAGGCGGTGCGGCGGGAGAAGATCAGCCGTGAGCTCGGCGCCAAGGAGCGGGCGCGCCGCGAGAAGCGCAGCGCGGCGGGCTAGGGGCGAAATTTGAGCGACGGCAGGGACCCGCATCGCCCGGCACGATCTTGGCGCCCTTCGAAGGCAAGGAGAGCTTGACCATGGCTGCACGTCTCAGGGAACGCTACGAGAAGGAAGTGAGGCCGGCCCTGGTGAAGGAGTTCGGCTTCAAGAACCCCATGCAGGCGCCCCGCCTCCACAAGGTGGTGGTCAACATGGGGCTCGGCGAGGCCATCAACAACGGCAAGATCATCGATGCCTCGGTCGAGCAGCTCGCCCAGATCACCGGCCAGAAGCCGGTCATCACCAAGTCGCGCAAGTCCATCGCCAACTTCAAGCTGCGCCAGGGGCAGTCCATCGGCGCCATGGTCACCCTGCGCGGCGACCGCGCCTACGAGTTCCTCGACCGGCTCATGAACATCGCCCTGCCGCGTGTGCGCGACTTCAAGGGGGTCTCGCCCAAGGCCTTCGACGGCAAGGGGAACTACACGCTCGGCGTGCGCGAGCAGATCATCTTTCCCGAGATCAACTACGACAAGGTCGAGAAGATCAAGGGCATGAACATCACGGTCGTCACCACGGCCCGCAACGACGAGGAAGGCCGCGCTCTCTTGCGCTCGCTCGGCATGCCGTTTCGCCAGTAGCGGGGCCAAGAGGCCTTGAGAAAATAGAGGGAGACGAGAGAAATGGCGAAGCTTTCCAAGATGGCGCAGGCGAAGCGCAAGCTCAAGTTCCGGGTCCGCCAGTACAACCGCTGCGAGCTGTGCGGCCGTCCGCGCGCCTTTTTGCGCAAGTTCAAGATGTGCCGCATCTGCTTCCGCAAGCGCGCGCTGCAGGGCGAGATCACCGGCGTCATCAAGTCGAGCTGGTAGGAGACCCTCCGCATATGTCCATGACCGATCCCATTGGCGACATGTTGACGCGCATTCGCAACGCGTCCTCCGCCCGCCACGAGAAGGTGGTCCTCCCCGCCTCCAGCTTGAAACTCCGCATCGCCGAGGTGCTGAAGGAGGAGGGCTACATCAAGGACTACGTCCGGCACGACGACGGCACCCAGGGCGCCATCACCATCCTGCTCAAGTACAGCACCGACCGCGAGCCGGCCATCAGCGAGATCAAGAGGGTCTCCAAGCCGGGGCTGAGGCGCTACGTCCCGACCGACGCCATCCCGCGGGTGCTGAACGGGATGGGCATCGCCATCCTCTCCACCTCCAAGGGGGTCCTCGTGGACCGCGAGGCCCGGAAGCTCAAGGTGGGCGGCGAGCTCATCTGCACGGTCTGGTAGGAGAAAGCCAACATGTCGCGAGTCGGCAAGATCCCGGTGAAGCTCCCGGACAAGGTCAAGGTGGCGGTGGTCGACACCACCGTGCGCGTCGAGGGGCCGAAGGGGAAGATGAGCTTCCCGTTCAACCCCAAGATCTCGGTGGTGGTGGCCCCGGGCGAGGTCCGGGTGTCGCGCCCGGACGAGACGCGCCTGTCGAAGTCCCTGCACGGCCTCACCCGCACCCTCGTCAAGAACGCGGTGGAGGGCGTCGTGAAGGGCTACGAGCGGTCGGTCGACATCAGCGGGGTGGGCTTCAAGGCCGAGGCCAAGGGCAAGGAGATCCTCTTCACCCTGGGTTTCTCTCACCCCATCGTCTTCAAGCTCCCCGAGAGCGTCACCGCCGAGGTCGACGCGAAGCAGACCCACGTCACCGTGAGGAGCGTGGACAAGCACCTGCTCGGCCTCACCGTGGCCAAGATCCGGGCGCTGCGGCCCCCCGAGCCCTACAAGGGCAAGGGGATCAAGTACACCGAAGAGATGGTCCGGCGTAAGGAAGGCAAGACCGGCGCCGCCTAGCATGAGGCGAGTTTTGGCGTAGGGAGGAACCCTGTCATGGCGAAGCACGTCACGCCCCGCGACAAGCGCAAGGCCCGCATCCGCAAGAAGATCTCGGGAACCGCAGAACGCCCCCGGCTCACCGTCTACAAGAGCCTCAAGCACCTGTACGCGCAGGTGGTGGATGACGTGGCGGGCAAGACCCTCGCCGCGGCCTCCACCGGATCGAAGGGGCTGAAGGACGAGGTGAAGGAGGACGACAAGACCGCCGCCGCCAAGAAGGTCGGCAAGGCCATCGCCCGGGCCGCCCTCGACAAAGGGATCTCCCAGGTGGTCTTCGACCGCAACGGCTTCGACTACCACGGCCGCATCGCAGCGGTCGCCGAGGCGGCCCGCGAGGCCGGCCTCAAGTTCTAGGGGAACGGAATGGCCTCTCCCATCAACCCGAACGATTTCGACCTTCAGGACCGTGTCGTCCACATCAACCGCGTCGCCAAGGTGGTGAAGGGCGGGCGCCGCTTCAGCTTCTCGGCGCTGGTCGTGGTCGGCGACGGCGCCGGCCACGTGGGCGTCGGCCTCGGCAAGGCGAACGAGGTGCCGGAGGCCATCCGCAAGGGCGGCGAGCAGGCGAAGAAGAACCTGTTCAAGGTGCCGCTCAACGGAACCACCATCCCCCATGAGGTGCTCGGGCACTTCGGGGCGGGCCGGGTCTTGCTGAAGCCCGCCGGGGAGGGCACCGGGGTCATCGCCGGCGGCTCGGTCCGGGCGGTGCTGGAGTCGGCCGGGATCCGCAACGTCCTCACGAAGTGCCAGGGCTCGAGAAACCCCCACAACGTCATCAAGGCCACCGTGCACGGGCTCAAGCACCTGCGCTCGCCCGACGATGCCGCGCGCCTGCACGGCAGGTCGCCCGGGGAGCTCGGCCTCAAGGAAGCGTGAGCGAGGGGCGGCCTCCGGGCGGCGCCCCTCGGGCGCCCGAGGCGGGAACGCCTACCCCGCAAGAGTAAGGAGACGTCATGTCGGCCATTCGTGTGAAGCTCGTGCGCGGCCTCGCCGGCTGCCCGGAGAAGCACCGCATCGTCGTGCGCGGCCTCGGTCTCAAGAAGCGCGACTCGACGAAGCTGCTCCCGGACACGCCGCAGACCCTCGGCATGATCGAGAAGGTGGGCTACCTCGTCCGCTTCGAGCGCGTCGAGTCCGATCCCCCTGCCGGCCGCAAGGCGAGGAAGCGGGCGGTCGCACGCCCCTGAGGGGCCTTCTCGGGGGACAAGCTCGCCCGTTTGGACTAAAAGGGAGAACTCGACGATGTCACTCAGCCAGCTCAAGGCGCCGAAGGGCGCCCACCGTGAACGCCGGCGCGTCGGACGCGGCCAGGCCTCGGGACTCGGCAAGACGGCCGGGCGCGGGGGCAAGGGCCAGAAGGCCCGCACCGGCAACATGCACTTCGAGGGCTTCGAGGGCGGCCAGATGCCGCTGCAGCGCCGGCTGCCCAAGTTCGGATTCAGGAACTTCTTCCGGCGCGAGCTCGAGGAGGTGCAGGTGTCGAAGCTCGATCGCCTGCCGCCGGGCGCGGTGGTGGACCACAAGGCCCTGCGGGAAGCCGGCCTCGCCCGCGGGACGGGCGACGGCCTCGTCATCCTCGGTGCGGGCGAGCTCAAGAACGGCTACACCGTGAAGGCGGAGCGGGTGACCGCCGGGGCGCGCGCTGCCATCGAGAAGGCCGGTGGCACGGTGGAGATCCTCGAGCGGCCACGGACCATGTACGAGAAGGCGAAGGCGGCTCGCGCGCTCGAGCGCGCCAAGAATCCCAAGCCCCCCAAGGCCCCCAAGCCCGAGAAGGCTCCCAAGGCGGAAAAGCCTCCCAAGGCCGAGAGCGCGGGCAAGCCCGAGAAGCCTGCCAAGGAGAAGCCTCCCAAGTCGAAGGAGAAGCCCCCCAAGGAGAAGAAGGCGGAGCCGGGCTCCGAGGCGGCCCAGGGGGAGAAGAAGGAGTAGCGACGAGGATGGCCCCCGAGGTCGCCTGCCGGCGACCGAGGCGGGGGTCGCAAGGCGAGGGGCGAAAGGCGAGCTCCATGGTGACGAGCGGCATCACGAACATGTTCCGGATCCCCGAGCTGCGCAAGCGGCTTCTCTTCACGCTCGGTATCCTCGGCGTGTACCGGCTCGGCATCTTCGTCACCACGCCGGGCGTGGACCGCGTCGCCATGCGGCGGGTGGTGCAGAGCAGCGGCGGCCTGCTCGGCCTGTTCAACCTGTTCTCGGGAGGCGCGCTCGAGCAGCTCTCCATCTTCGCCCTCGGGATCATGCCCTACATCTCGGCCTCCATCATCCTGCAGCTGCTCACCGTGGTCATCCCGGCCCTCGAGAAGATGCAGAAGGAGGGCGAGGTCGGAAGGCGCAAGATCACCCAGTACACGCGCTACGGCACCATCGTTCTCTCCGTCATCCAAGGGGTGAGCATCGCCACCTATCTCGAGTCGCTGCGCGATCCGACCGGGCTCATGGTGGTGCAGACCCCGGGCTGGGGCTTCCGCATGCTGACGGTGGTGTCGCTCGCCGCCGGCACGGCCTTCATCATGTGGATGGGCGAGCAGATCACCGAGCGCGGGGTCGGCAACGGCATCTCGCTCATCATCTTCGCCGGCATCGTGGCCCGCATCCCGGACGCCATCTACCAGAGCTGGGCGGCCTACCGCACCCCGGGCGCCGGTTTCGACGAGTTCAAGGTGGCCCTGCTCGTCGCGGTCATGCTCTTCGTGGTGGCGGTGATCGTGTTCTTCGAGCGCGGACAGCGCCGCATCCCCATCCAGTACGCCAAGCGGGTGGTCGGTCGCCGGCTCTACGGCGGCCAGTCGACGCACCTGCCGCTCAAGGTGAACACCTCCGGCGTCATTCCGCCCATCTTCGCGAGCTCCATCCTGCTCTTCCCGGCCACGCTCTCCTCCTGGTTCCCCTTCCTCTCCCGCCTCTCCGACGAGATGAGGCCGGGCACCTGGATCTACAACACGCTCTACGTCACCCTCATCATCTTCTTCGCCTACTTCTACACCGCGGTCACCTTCAACCCGGTGGACGTGGCCGACAACCTGAAGAAGTACGGCGGGTACGTTCCGGGCATCCGGCCCGGGAAGACCACCGCCGACTACATCGACCACGTGCTGTCCCGCATCACCTTTGGCGGGGCCATCTACATCGCCGCGGTCTGCGTGCTGCCGACCCTGCTCATCAACAGGTTCGGCGTGCCGTTCTACTTCGGCGGCACCGCGCTCCTCATCGTGGTGGGCGTGGCGCTCGATACCGTCCAGCAGATCGAGGGCCACCTCATCACCCGCCACTACGAGGGCTTCACCGGTCCGCGCGGGCCGCGCATCCGTGGCCGCCGTGTGAGCACGGTCAACGCGTGAGGGCAGGGGTTCCTCGCCCCGTGGCGAGGGCCCGGGTCGCCCTCGGGAGACAAGGCCCATGATCCTCGTGCTGTTGGGCCCGCCGGGTGCGGGCAAGGGCACGCAGGCGAAGCTGCTCGCTCAGACCTACCAGGTGCCCCACATCTCCACCGGGGACATGTTCCGCGACCACAAGGCCCGCCGCACCGAGATCGGGCAGAGGGTCCAGGCCATCATGGACGCCGGGGGCCTCGTCACCGACGACATCACGAACGCCATGGTGAAGGAGCGCCTCTCCCGCCCCGACCTCGCGAAGGGCTTTCTCCTCGATGGATATCCGCGCACGTCCGCCCAGGCCGAGTACCTCGAGCTCCTCCTCCGCTCGCTTCACCGCAAGATCGACCGGGTGGTGAGCTACGAGGTGGCCGAGGAGCTCGTGGTCGAGCGCATCAGCGGTCGGCGCAGTTGCCCGAGCTGCGGCGCGGTCTACCACGTCGCCTCGAACCCGCCTCGCCAGGTGGGACGCTGCGACCGCGAGGGGACGGGGCTCGTGCAGCGCGACGACGACAAGGCCGAGAACGTGAAGAAGCGCTTGCAGGAGTACGCCGACAAGACCTGGCCCCTGAAGCGCTTCTACAAGGAGCGCGGGCTGCTCTCCGAGGTCGATGGCGTCGGGACACCCGAGGGGATCCTGGCGGCCACGAGGCTCGTGCTCGAGGGGCGCGGCTGAGCCCCACCCTTTCCGCGGGCGAGCGCATCGAGCTCAGGAGCGCCGAGGAGATCGCGCGCATCCGCGAGGCGTGCCTCATCGTCCACGAGGTCCTCTTCGAGGTGAGGCGGGCGGTCGCCCCCGGGGTGAGTACGGGCGAGCTCGACGCGCTGGCGGAGCGCGCCACCCGCGAGCGCGGCGCGCGGCCGGCCTTCAAGGGCTACCACGGTTTCCCGGCTTCCATCTGCATCTCGGTGAACGACGAGATCGTGCACGGTATCCCCTCGCCAAGGCGCCTGCTCGTGCCGGGCGACCTCGTCGGGCTCGACTTCGGCGTCGAGTATCGCGGGTTCTTCGGGGACTCGGCCTACACCGTCTCGGTGGGCGAGCCGAGCCCGCTCGCGCGAGACCTCGTCGAGACCACGAAGGCGGCGCTCGAGAGCGCCATCGCCGCCGCTCAACCCGGCGGGAGGGTGGGGGACATCGGAGCGGCCGTCCAGGGCCTGGTCGAAGCTCGGGGGTTCTCGGTCGTGCGCGAGTTCGTGGGCCACGGCATCGGCCATCACCTGCACGAGGCGCCCCAAGTTCCGAACTTCGGACAGGCGGGGACCGGGATGCGCCTCAGATCCGGCATGGTCCTCGCGCTCGAGCCCATGGTCAACGCCGGCAAGGCCGGCATCCGCACCCTCGAGGACGGGTGGACGGCGGTGACGGCCGACGGCAGCCTCTCGGCGCATTTCGAGCACACGGTGGCCGTCACCGAGGAGGGGCCCGTCGTGCTCTCCCACCCCCCAAAGGAGGCATAAGCGCGCCGGGCGGTGCGGCCGGCGACCAGAAGGAGGGAGGAGCTTGGCACGTGGACGTTGCAGGGGAAGGAAACGCGTGTTATAGGGCGCGCTTCGCGAACCGCCCGATCGAGGGTAAGGCGGTTTTTGGAACCGGAACGAAGGCGGCACGCATCGTGCCGCCTTGTCCCGCCGGCAGCTGCGGCGGGGTTTTTTGTCTCGCCGCACGAGGTCTTTTCAACTAAGGGGAGGCAAGTCCCTGTCATGAAGGTCCGCGCCTCGGTGAAGAAGATCTGCGACAAGTGCAAGGTCGTGAAACGCAAGGGCGTCGTGCGGATCATCTGCCCGGCCAACCCCCGCCACAAGCAGCGCCAGGGCTAGCGGCGCGACTTAAGAGGAAGAACTCAGCCCAGAGGAGCACACACAAGCATGGCCCGCATCGCCGGCGTCGACCTCCCTCGCGAGAAGTGCATCGAGATCTCGCTCCAGTACATCTACGGGATCGGCAAGACCACCGCCAAGAACATCTGCGAGAAGGCGGCGGTCCCCGTCACCACGCGGACGAAGGACCTCACCGACGAGGAGGTCCGTCGCATTCGCGAGACCATCGAGCAGAACTACAAGGTGGAAGGCGACCTGCGCCGCGAGGTGTCGCTCAACATCAAGCGCCTCATGGACCTCGGCTGCTATCGCGGGCTGCGCCACCGCAAGGGCCTGCCCGTGCGTGGACAGCGGACCCATACGAACGCCCGCACGCGCAAGGGGCCGAAGCGCGGCCTCATCCGCAAGCCGGTGGCGGCCGCGCCGGCGCCCAAGGCGTAAGGGCCCTAACCTCGAAGACAAGAGAACGGAGTAGCGAGTGGCCGACGAGAAGCAGCCGAGCGAGAAGCCCGCCAAGAAGCCGGAGGCACCCAAGGCCGAGGAGGCCCAGGCTCCATCCGCCCCCAACCTCGGGGGCATCGAACCCATCACCGCCTCGCCCGTCACCCCCAAGAAGGGCAAGAAGCGGGTGAAGAAGAACATCGCGAGCGGGGTGGTCCACATCGCTGCGACCTTCAACAACACGATGATCACCATCACCGACGTGACCGGGAACGTGATCAGTTGGTCGTCGGCCGGAGCGCGGGGCTTCAAGGGCTCGCGCAAGTCCACTCCCTTCGCGGCCCAGGTGGCGGCCGGTGACGCCGCTGCCAAGGCCATGGAGCACGGCCTCAAGAACGTGACCGTGCAGGTGTCGGGTCCGGGAGCCGGACGCGAGTCGGCCCTGCGGGCCCTCTCGGCGGCCGGGCTCAAGATCTCGCTCATCCGCGACGTCACCCCCATCCCCCACAACGGCTGCCGGCCTCCCAAGCGCCGCCGCGTCTAGTCTTTAGGTAGAAGGAGAGGATCCCACGTGGCTCGTTACACCGAAAGCGTATGCCGGCTCTGTCGCCGCGAGAACCTCAAGATGTACCTCAAGGGTGACCGCTGCTACACCGACAAGTGCGCCATCGAGCGCCGCCCGTACCCTCCCGGCCAGCACGGCCAGGGGCGCGTCAAGTTCTCCGAGTACGGGGTGCAGCTGCGCGAGAAGCAGAAGGTGAAGCGGATGTACGGCCTGCTGGAGGCGGGCTTCAGGCACGCCTATGCCAACGCCGCCGCCGCCAAGGGCAAGACCGGCGAGAACCTCCTGCAGACCCTGGAGCTCAGGCTCGACAACGTGGTCTTCCGCCTCGGCTTCGCCGACACCCGCAACGAGGCGCGCCAGCTCGTGCGCCACGGGCACTTCCGGGTGAACGGCCGCAAGGTGAACATCCCTTCCTTCCGGCTCAAGGTGGGCGACCAGGTCGAACTGAAGGAACGTTCGAAGAAGGTGGTGCGCATCAACGAGGCCCTCGAGACGGTGGAGCGCCGCGGCGTGCCGCAGTGGCTCGAGCTCGACAAGGGGGGATTCAGGGGCACCATCAAGACCATCCCCGCGCGCGAAGACATCACCATGCCGATCCAGGAGCAGCTCATCGTCGAGCTCTACTCCAAGTAGCGGGTGGTCCTTTCAAAGTCGTCTTAAAACTGCCGCGCGCCTCACGGCGCCCGATCCCCCGCTTGGCTGGCGGGGCCACGGGAGGGGGCGGCGGCGTTCCGGGAGACAGCCATGGCAGACGCCATCGTCACGAAGAACTGGCGCGACCTCATCAAGCCTCGCAGCCTGCAGGTCGACCAGGAGAGCCTCACCAACACCTACGGAAAGTTCGTGGCCGAGCCGCTCGAGCGCGGCTTCGGCATCACCCTCGGCAACTCGCTGCGCCGGGTCCTGCTCTCGAGCCTGCAGGGCGCCGCCATCACCTCGGTCAAGATCGAGGGGGTGGAGCATGAGTTCATGACCATCCCCGAGGTCTCCGAGGACGTCACCGACATCATCCTCAACCTGAAGGAGGTCCTGCTCCAGATCCACACCAACGAGGTGAAGACCCTGCGCATCGAGGCCGACGGGGCCAAGGAGATCAAGGCCGGCGACATCATCGCCGATCCCCAGGTCGAGGTCCTGAACCCTGGCCACCACATCCTCACCGTCAGCGAAGGCGGTCGCGTGCGCATGGAGCTCAACGCCCGGCGCGGCCGCGGCTACGTCCCTTCCGAGCGCAACAAGGTGGCCGGCCAGCCCATCGGCACCATCCCCATCGACGCCCTGTTCAGCCCCATCCGCAAGGTGAACTACCAGGTGACCAACGCCCGGGTCGGCCAGCAGACCGACTACGACAAGCTCACCCTGGAGGTGTGGACCGACGGGTCGGTGCAGCCGGCCGACGCGGTGGCCTACGCGGCCAAGATCGTGAAGGAGCAGCTCTCCATCTTCATCAACTTCGACGAGACCGAGGAGCCGACGGTGGAGCCGGTCGCCATCGAGGAGACGAAACTCAACGAGAACCTGTTCCGGAGCGTGGACGAGCTCGAGCTCTCGGTGCGCAGCGCCAACTGCCTGCAGAACGCCAACATCAAGACCATCGGCGATCTCGTGCAGAAGACCGAGGCCGAGATGCTGAAGACCAAGAACTTCGGCCGCAAGTCGCTGAAGGAAATCAAGGAGATCCTGGCCGAGATGGGGCTCTCCCTCGGGATGAAGCTCGAGAACTGGCCGCCGAAGAACGCGCCGCAGGCCCCCAAGGTCTAGCGAGCGCTCCACACCCGAGGAGATCGCCATGAAGCACCGCGTCGTAGGCCGCCGGCTCGACCGCACCACCGAGCATCGCACCGCGATGATGAGGAATCTCGTGACCTCCCTCTTCCGTCACGAGCGGATCAAGACCACCACTCCCAAGGCGAAGGAGCTGAAGCGCTTCGCCGATAAATTCATCACCCTCGCCAAGTCGGGCACACCCCACGCCCGCCGCCAGGCCCATCGCGACGTGCGCGACGTCGAGGTCCTGAACAAGCTCTTCGATACGCTCGGCCCTCGCTTCAAGGGCCGCGCAGGCGGCTACACCCGCATCGTGCGGGTGGGGCGGCGCGCCGGCGACGCCGCCGAGATGGCCATGATCGAGCTCGTCGACCGCGTTCCCGAGACGAAGGCCGAGGAGCCGGAGGCGAAGAAGAAGAAGAAGAGCGAGACGCCCGCGGCCAAGGCGGAGGCCGAGTAGGGACTCGGTGGGGCGGGCCGGCCCCTCTTCGCGGACCTGGCCGCGCCCGCGCCTGAGGGAAGGGCCCTCGAGCAACCTGCCTTGCGACGCTGGGTTCCTGGGCCGCCGGGCACGCCGGGCGGGCAGGACGGTGCTTGACAGTGGGGCTAAGGTCCCGTAGAAGAATGCACTTTTTTGAGTTCGGAGCCCAAGTGGCCGCGCGGCCAGCCGAGCGCTCCATCGAACCTGCGGGATTTCATCTTTAGGAGGCAGCACATGGCGGTGGTCCTGCGGCTCAGCCGTGCCGGTACACACAAGGCGCCCTTCTACCACGTGGTGGCGACCGACTCGCGCAACGCGCGCGACGGCAAGTATCTCGAGGACGTGGGCCTCTACGACCCCACCGAGAAGCCGGAGCGCATCGAGCTCAAGGCCGAGCGGGTCGAGCACTGGCTCAAGGCCGGAGCCCGTCCGAGCCCGACCGTGGCCATGGTGATCAAGCGGGCGAAGAAGCGTCCCGAAAACCCGGACAAGCCGGCCAAGTGAGCGCCGGATCCGACATGCAGGACCTCGTCGTCTGGCTCACCCAGCAGCTCGTGGTGGACAAGGCGGCGGTGCGGGTCGAGGCCATCGAGCGCGACCGCTCCACGGTCTTCGAGCTCTCCGTGGCCGAGGACGACCTCGGTCGCGTCATCGGTCGTGGTGGGCGGACCGCCAAGGCGCTGCGGACGGTGCTCGACATCGCGGCGCGCCGGGAGGGTCGGCGGGCGGTCCTCGACATCCTCGACTGACGTGAGCCTCGTGCGCATCGGCCAGGTCGCCCGGGCCGTCGGGCTCCTCGGCCACGTCGGGGTGGCGGGTTCGGACGGGGCGCTCGCTGTACTCGGCCAGGTCCACCTGCGGCGGCCCGGCGAGGAGGGTCGGAGCTTCCGGGTGGAAGCGGCGAGGAGCCAGGGACGGCTGTGGGTGGTGAAGCTGGAAGGTGTGGCCGACCGCGAGGGTGCCGAGGCGTTGCGCGGCCTCGAGGTGCTCGCCGAAAGGGAGGAGCTGGGCGAGGCGGGGGAGGGCCAGTACTTCTGGGGAGACCTCGAGGGCAGGCCGGTAGTGACGTTGAGCGGGGAGGCGGTCGGGGTGGTGACTGGATTCCTCGAGACGGGCGGGGTGGACGTGCTCGTCGTGGAAGGAGAGCGGGGCGAGGTGCTCATACCCCTCGCGCCGTATGTGAGGGTGGAAGGGTCGGATCGCATCGTGGTCGATCCACCCGAGGGACTCTTGGAACTCGCGTGGAATGAAACGAAGGGAGGTCCCGGGCAGGGCGACTAGCCGTGGCGAAGCTCGACGTCGAGATCCTGACCCTCTTTCCCCGGATGTGCACCGGGTACCTCGCCGAGAGCATCCTCGGCAAGGCATGCGAAAGTGGGCTCCTGGCGGTGAGGGTGGTCGACATCCGCGATCACGCCTCGGGCCGGCACCGGGTGACGGACGACGCCCCCTACGGTGGCGGGGCCGGCATGGTGATGAAGCCGGAGCCGCTCACCGAGGCCATCCTGGCGGCGCGGGCGCGGCTGCCGAAAGCGACGGTCGTCCTCACCAGTCCGAGGGGGATCGTCCTCGGGCAAGGGCTCGCGGCGGGCTTGGCCGGGAAAGGAGCGCTCATCTTCGTCTGCGGACGCTACGAGGGTGTCGACGAGCGGGTGAGGGCGGCGGTGGACATGGAAGTGTCGCTCGGGGATTTTGTGCTCACCGGAGGTGAGCTCGTGGCGCTGGCGGCCGTGGACGCCGCAGCGCGTTGCGTACCCGGGGTGCTCGGCAACGAGAGCTCCGCCGGAGAGGAGAGCTTCTCGGGTGAACGCGGCTTGCTCGAGCACCCGCACTACACCCGGCCCCCGGTCTACCGGGGAATGCAGGTCCCGGAGGTCCTCCTGTCGGGAGACCATCGGAGGATCGAGCGTTGGCGGCGGCGCGAGTCGCTGCGGGCCACGCGTGAAAGGCGGCCGGACCTCTTCTCGAGGCTGGCGCTCACGGCCGAGGATGAACGGCTTCTCTTGGCCGCGGACGAAGAGCTGTGAAGGAGACGATCGATGCTGCGCAAGGCCATAAGTGACGTCGAGGCGAAGTATCTCCGCAAAGACCTGCCCGCGTTCAGCGCCGGTGACACGGTCCGTGTCCACACCAAGATCAAGGAGGGCGACAAGGAACGCATCCAGATCTTCGAAGGCGTGGTCATCCGGCACCGCAAGGGCGCGGCCCGGTCCATGTTCACGGTTCGCAAGGTGAGCTACGGGGTGGGTGTGGAGCGCATGTTCCCCGTCCATAGCCCCCGCATCGATCGCATCGAGGTGCTCGGGCACGGCGAGGTCCGCCGCTCGCGCCTCTACTACCTGCGCGAACTGCAGGGCAAGGCGGCCCGGCTCCACCAGGAAGAGGGGCCTGCCGCCGCCGAGGCCGCCGCCCCGCCGACGGCGCCCGCCCCCGCCTCGGAGGCCTGACCGGTCCCGCGCGCCTCAGGCAGAGCGCGAGGCGTGCTTGAGCTCACGTCCGTCTTGGCTTTCGTAAGAGCGGGCACCCGGATAACATCCCGGGCGTGCTCCTGCTCGAGATCGCTGCCCAGGGCGTGAAGGGTCTGTCGCTCACCGGCGGCAGCGTGCGCCTGCGCCCGGGCTACAACGTGGTCGGGGCCGACGGCGGCGCCGTCCGCCGCCTCCTCGAGGCCCTCCTGTATCCGGACGGACCGGAGGGCGAGGCTCTGCGAAACGCCGCGAGCGGCACCGGTTCGCCCCGGGGCGGAGTCACCCTGGTCGGAAGAGACGGCGTCACCTACCGGGTGGTCCGCGACTTCGCGGCCAACTGCCAGCTCCACCGCTTCGACCCGCAGAGGCGATCCTTCGCGCTCGTGGCCCAGGCCCAGGGCGAGGTGGCGGAGAAGCTCACCGGCGCGGCGGGCGTCCCCACGCGGGCGCTCTTCTCCCTGCTCTCCCTTTCCGCCGGCGATCTCCCCTCGCGGCGCCGAGGGTTCTCCGGCTCCGCCTCGGCACCGCCCCGACGCACGCGAACGGCCGAGGAGACGCAGAAGCGGCTCGGAGAGCTCAAGGACGAGCTCGAGCGTTCGAAGGTTTCGGAGAAGCTGCAGTACCAGCTCGACGGCCTGCAGAGCCGACTGTTCAAGCTCGAGGAAGCGCTGAAAGAGGAGGCGCGGGCGCGCGAGGAGATCGAGAAGGCCGAGGCGGCCCTCGCGTCCGTGTCGCCCGCCGCCGCGGCGGCAGCCGCGCTCGGCGACGTGGACGCGAAGCTCGCGGCCTACGCCAAGGCGGTCGCCAAGCGAGACGAGACCCTGGCCCGCATCGCCTCGGAGCGTGAGGCGCTCGCCACCGCGAACCAACAGGGGCCGGCTCCGTCGTTCTGGATGGACGCGCGGTTCTGGACGGGGGTGGGGGCGGGGATCCTGGCCCTCGTCGTCGGGATGGCCTTCAGCTCCGTCCAGGGCGTCCGTTACCTGGCGCTCCTCGACATCCCCGCCTTCGGCTGGGCCGCCTGGGTGGCTCTCGGTTGGGTGAGGTCGCTCGAGGAGCACGGCCGGCTCGGCCGTCGCCTGCGCCTCATCGAGGAGCACGAGAAGAAGGTGCAGGACGCCTTCGAGCGGGAGGCGGGCGAGGTGAGGGCGGCCGTGAAGGCGGCCGGGGTCGCCGACCTGAGGGAGCTGCGCGAGACCTTGAACAAGCTCGCCGACGCCCAAGGCGCGGTGGCCCAGGCCCGCCAGCGCCTGGTCGAGCTCCAGGAGCGGCCCGAGGCGCGGGCGGCCAAGGACGAGAAGGGACGGGTGGAGTCCGAGCTGAAGGAGGTGGAGTCCCAACTGGCCGGCACGGCGGGCGGCTACGTCCGCGACGCGCGCTCGGTCGAGGCGGAGATCCAGCGCCTCGAGGCCGAGCCCGTGGTGGAGGAGGAGGCGAGTACGGTGCAGGTCATAACGCCCGCGGCACCGGCCGACCCGATCCGCGACCTGCTCGAGCGAGCGGCCGGTGAGCTCGGCGGAAGCGCCGCGGCGGCAGCCCGCGGGATCCAGCCGCGGGCCGCCCAGATGGTCCAGGCCCTCTCGGCGAGCCGGCTCGGCGGCATGGCCGTCGACGATCGAGGCAACCTCGCCGTCCAGGTGGGGGGACGGGCCTGTCCGCTCGCGAGCCTACCCCTCGCCGACACGGACCTCGCCTTCGTCGCCTTGAAGCTCTCGGTCGTGGAGCGGATCCTCGCCGCCGGCAAGCGCGTCGCCCTCTTCGACGATGGGCTCTCCAGCCTTCCCGAGGGCGTGCGCCGGGTGGTGGGGCGCATCCTCAAGCAGATCGCGCGGCCCGGCCAGCTCTTGCACTTCACCGTCGAACCCCACTTCCGCGAGTCGGCCGACCACGTGGCCTAGGAGCAGGAGGGGTTTTGCGCTCGCTGCCCTTGAGGCGGCGGCCGCTCTTTCCGGGGGAGGCCTTAGTTGCCGGGAACGCTCTACATCGTGGCGACCCCCATCGGAAACCTCTCCGACCTCTCGCTCCGGGCCGGGGAGGTCCTCGCCGAGGTGGACGCGGTCGTGGCCGAGGACACGCGGCGCACCCAGAAGCTCCTGGCCCACCTCGGTCTCGCGCGCCGGCCCCTGCTCTCCCTCCCGGCCTTCGACGAGCGGGGCCGCCTCGGCGAGGTCGTTTCGCGGCTCGCCTCGGGGGAGGAGCTTGCGCTCTGTACGGACGCGGGGACGCCGGCCATCTCCGACCCCGGTCAGAAGCTCGTGGCGGCGGCCTGGGAGGCCGGAGCGCGGGTCGTTCCCGTCCCCGGCCCGTGCGCGGCGCTCACGGCGCTCATGGCCTCGGGGCTTTCGTGCGATCGTTTCCTCTTCCTCGGCTTTCTGCCGCGCCAGGGGACGAAGAGGAGGGAGTCGCTCGCCCTCCTCGCCCGTCTCGGAACGACGGCCGTCCTCTACGAGGCCGGCAATCGGCTCGCCTCGACGCTGCGCGATCTGGTGATCGCTCTCGGTGACCGGCAAGCCGTGGTGGCCCGCGAGCTCACGAAGCTCCACGAGGAGATCGTCCGGGGCCCCCTCGGTGCGCTCGCCACCCGGTTCTCGGAGGGGGCCCGGGGCGAGGTGACCCTCGTCGTGGAGGGCGGGCCTCGAGCGACCGACGACGAGGAGGACGAGGAGTCCTTGGAGGAGGAGCTCCTTCGGCGCCTGACGGGGGGCGAACGCCCGAGCGACATCGCGCGGGAGGTGGCCCGCCACCGCGGCCTCAAGCGATCGGACGTCTATCTCGCCCTGGAGAGGCTGCGCAAGGGCGGCGCGGGCGGCCTTCCGAGGTGAGGTTTTCTTCAGCTCTCGTCGTCGCCGCGCAGCCCGAGCTCCTTCATTTTCACCTGCAGGGACTTGCGGCTGATCTGCAGCCGCTTGGCGGCGCGCGTCACGTTGTGCCCCGTCTCCTCGAGCGCGCGGGTGATGAGCTCGCGCTCGAGCTCCGCCTGGGCGTGGCGGACGATCTCCTTCATGGAGGCCCCGCTCGGCGCGGCAATCGACCCGAGGGGGCCGACCGCGGCGATGGGGACGGAGGGACCTTGGGCTCGCTCGCGCAGCGCATCCGGCAGGGAGGAGCCGTGGATGACGGTTCCCTCGGCGAAGAGGACGGAGCGCTCGGTCAGATTCTCGAGCTCCCGGATGTTGCCGGGCCAGGCGTAGGCGAGGAGCATGGAGAGGGCCTCGTCGTCCACCCGCTCCACGCGTTTGCCGAGGCGCTGGTTGTACTTGGCGATGAAGTGCTGGACGAGCGGAGGGATGTCCTCCTTGCGCTCGCGCAAGGGCGGAAGCGAGATGGGGACGACGTTCAGGCGGTAGTAGAGGTCCTCGCGAAAGCGGCCTTCGGCGATGAGGGCCTTGAGGTCCCGGTTGGTGGCGGTGATGAGCCGGACGTCCACCTTGATGGTCTTGATGCCTCCCACCCGTTCGAACTCGGACTCCTGCAGGGCACGCAGGATCTTCACCTGCATCTCGACCGGGATCTCGCCGATCTCGTCGAGGAAGAGGGTGCCGCCATCGGCGAGCTCGAACCGGCCCGGCTTCGACCCGACCGCTCCGGTGAAGGCGCCCTTCTCGTAACCGAACAGCTCGCTCTCGACGAGGTCCTTGGGGATGGCCGCGCAGTTCACCTTGATGAGCGGCTTGTCCCGCCGCGACGATCCTCGGTGCAGCTCGCGCGCGATGAGTTCCTTGCCGGTGCCGCTCTCACCGGTGATGAGCACGGTCGAGGGGGAATCGGCCACCTTGGCCACGATCTCGTAGATCTGGCGCATGGCGGGGGAGTCGCCGACGAGCGGAGGCTTCTCGCCGGCGACGGCCGGGCCGTGGACGTTCTGGCGCTCGTACTCGTGGGCGCGGCTCGCCTTGGCGATGACCTTCTTCAGCTCCTCTTGCTCGAAGGGCTTCGTGATGTAGTCGAACGCACCGGCCTTGAGGGCCTGCACGGCGCTGTCGACCGTGCCGTGGGCCGTGATGACGATGACCGGTACATCCGGGAACTCGGCGCTCACCCGCGCGAGCAGTTCCAGGCCGCCCAGCCTGGGCATGACGAGGTCGGTCACCACCACGTCGACGGGCGTCTTGAGGAGGACCGCCAGGGCCTGCTCCCCGTCGGCGGCCGCGGTCACCTCGTACCCTTCCCGCGCCAGCATGGCAGCGAGGACCCTGCGGATGTTGAGCTCGTCGTCGACGATGAGGACGTGCGGCACGCGGCGTCCCTTAGCACGCCCGGGAAGCGAGCGCCATCCGAGGGCTGTGCGGGCCGGTCAGGCCGGCCTGCTCGCCGGCCGCCGCCGCCTGGGGCGGCGGGAGCGCGAGACTTCGGGGGTGGGAGAAGTGGGCTCCTTCTCGCGACCCTCCCAGATCGAGGGCAGGGCGATGACGAAGTCCGCGCCTTCGCCGGGCGCCGAGCGCAGACCGATGGTGCCGCCGTGCGACTTCACGATGCGCTGGCAGATGGCGAGCCCGAGCCCGGTCCCCTTCTCCTTCGTGGTGAAGAAGGGCACGAAGATGAGGTCGCGGGCCTCCTCCGTCACCCCTGGCCCGGTATCCTTGAACCGCACCTCCACGAGGTCGCTGCGTCTTGGGCTGTCGCGCCACAGCGCGACCTCGTCTCGGGCGAGGCGGGTCCCGATGAAGAGCTCACCTCCGGCCGGCATGGCCTGCAGGGCGTTCAAGGCGAGGTTCAGGAACACCTGGCGCAGCTGCTCCGGATCGCATGAGACGCGGGGGAGGTCGGGAGCCAGATCCACCACGAGCTTCACCTCATCGGGTATCTCCGCCTCGAGGAGGGTGAGGGTCTTGCGGAGGATCTCGTTCACGTCTCCCGGCGCCAGACTGGGCCGAGCCGGCCGCGAGTAGTCGAGGAACTGGCTCACGACGCTGTTCAGACGCCGCACCTCGTCCGCGATGATGCCGAGGAACTCGCTTGCGCCCTCCGAGGATCCCTTGCCCTCGACCGGATCGCGGCCGTCGGAGGGCAAGAGCAGCTGGATGGCGCCCTGGATGGCCGCGAGCGGGTTTCGGATCTCGTGGGCGAGGCCCGCGGCCATCTCGCCGAGTGCGGCAAGCCGGTCGCGTTCCTTCATGTGCTGGTAAAGCTTGGAGTTCTCGATGACGAGCGCCGCTCGCTCCGCCACCTCGATGAGCGCCGCGATCTCGTTCGAAGCGAACGCTTCGGGGACGCGCTCGTCGTAGCAGGCGAGGAAGCCGACCACCCGGTCGCCGGCGGTGAGCGGCATGGTGATGCCCGAGCGCATGATGGTCATGGCGGCGCGGGCGTCGCCGAGTCGCTTCACCTCCTCGAGCACCTCGGCCGGTGCACCGCGCGCCTCGCTGGCCGCCGGACCCGCCGGCAAGAGCCCCCGCAGCTCGGCGATGCGGCGGTCGATGTTCTCAAGGAGGATGGCCTTCTGGCCGCTGGAGGCCGCCCCGAGCAGGGCCCTTGCGGTGGCGGGTTCCAGGAAGGGGACGGGAGGAGGCCCACGGCTGTCGAGCAGGCGGTATCCCGGCCGGTCCTCGGCGAGGAGCCACAGCGAGGCGTGCGTGACGCGTCGCGTCTCGGCGAGCCCGTCGAGCAGCACCGTCGCGAGCTGGTTCGGGTCGATGACGGTGGCGATGCGCTCGCGCAGCTGTTCCAGGTTTCGGATGAGTTCGTAGCGCTCGCGGAAGAGGGTGAACACCACCCACTCCTCGACGCGCTCGTGCATCGGCTCGAACAGGGAGAGGATGACGAAGGACGCGACAAGCGTGTTGAAGTAGAAGAGCTCGGTGCGGCTGCCCACCCAGGACACGAGACCGCCGTAGATGGCGACGAGGACGAGCCCGAGCGCGCTCACGATCACGATCTTCCCCAGGAACTCGTGGAGGTCGAGCAGGCGGTGGCGAAGGAGCGTCTGCGAGAGAAAGAACATGAAGACGGTGAGCGTGATGGAGCCGAGGCCCTCGGCGGGATAGGGCACGCCGAAGCGGGGCAAGACGTCGAGCGTGGAGAGCGCCACCGTGATGGCGGCCCCGATGAACAGGTAGAGCAGTCGGGCCCGCTCGACGCGGGTGGGCGCTCCGTGCATGCGCTTCCACAGCACGGTGAGCATCGCCCCCATGCCGCCCACCACGTAGATGGTGATGACGAGCTTCGCGAGGGAGAGGCCGACGAGCGGGGAGGCGGCCACGATGAAACCGGAAGCGGATCCGAGGAGCATCGTGTTGCGGGCGCGGCGCGCCGGCCTTCGTGCCACACCCAAAAACTCGAGGAAGAAGGCGAGGGCGCTCGCCGGGAGGAGGGCACCGGTCACGACCGCGACGCGCTCCCACAGGCGGAACGGGGCTCCGGCCCCGGCCCAGCGATGCAGGAAGTCGGCGAAGGAGAAGACGCCCAGATTCGCCGAGAAGAGGGCGAAGAGCGTGAAGACGCGAGACCGGTTGTCGCGCAGGAGCGCCGCGCCGGCGAGGGCGAGCGTGACGATGGCGGCGAGCAGGGTCGCCTGAGTCCGGATGTCCATCCCGGTGAATCCTAACCCGAAGCGCCACACGGGGAATGGGGGTGCGAAATGGCTCGAAGGGGCCGGGCGTTCTAGCATGGCCTGGCCCGGAGGAAACGCAGGGCGATGGGCGCTTTCCTAAGACGAGACAAGCGCCGGAAGAGCCCGTCCCACCCCATGAAAAAGCTCGCCCTGTGGCGCGTCCCCGCCCTTTTCGTGTGCATCCCCGCTCTTTCCCTCGCCGCCGAGGGGGGGCCCGAGCTTCCCGTGAGGCCCTTCACCGAGGCCGAGGTGGCGCCCTTTTTCGTCTCGCCAGTTCTGGCGAAGGCGAGCGCCGACCTCGCCCAAGGTCGGTACGAGCCCGCCGCGGAGGAGTTCGCCCGCTCCGGGGCTCCCGAGGCGCGCTTCGCCATGGCCATGGCGCTCATCGCCTCGGGGCGCGGCACCCCGGCGGTGCGGGCGCTCGTGGGACTCGAGCGAAGGCTCCCGGCCCTCGCAGACCACATCGCCTTTTTGCGCGGGCAGGCCGAAGACCTGGCCGGCGATCCGCAAGAGGCCGCCCGCGCCTTTGCGGAGGTTCCCGAGACCTCGCTCCTGTGGCCGGAAGCGAGGGTGGCCCTGGCCCGGGCGCGCGAGGAGGTGGAAGAAGAGGGCGCCGCACTCGAGGCGCTCGCGCCGGTCCTGGGCCTTTCGCCCCCGGAAGAGCCGACGCGCACCGACAGCGCCGCCGAGGCGCTGCTCCTCGCCGCCCGGCTCGAAAGCGCGCACCAGGCCGACGGAGACCTCCTTCGCGCCCGGCGCCACTTCATCGACTGCTGGGCTCTCCATCCGCTCTCGGGGCTCGCCGAGGCCTGCTTGGCCGGACTGCACAAGTTGCCGCGTCCGGCCGGCCCGGATCCCGATCCCGAGGATGGGGTGCGCCGGGTGACGACCCTGCTCGACTCGAACCGGAATGGTCCGGCTCTGCGGGAGATCGTCCCGCTCGTGGCGAGGCTGCCCGAGCCTGGTCCGGGGGAGGCTCTCGCCTGCCGAGCCTTTTTCGAGCTCGGGCGAGCGGAGCGGCGCGAGCGCCAGCACACGAAGGCCATGGAGGCCTTGAGGCCGGTCGTCGATCGCTGCCAGGATCCGGCCCTCCGGGTTCGGGCCCTGTTCGTGCTGGCGAGCTCGGCCGCCGTGGTGAAGCCCGAGGAGGCCGTTGGCTTCTACCGGATGCTGGCCCACGACTACCCGCAGAGCCCTCTCGCCGACGATGCGCTCTACTACGCGGCCGACCTGCTCGCGCGGGCGGGCCAGACGGACGAGGCGCTCGCCACGCTCGGCGAGCTCGCCGAGAGCTACCCCGAGGGTGATTTCAGGGCCGAAGCCCTCTTTCGCAGTGCCTGGATCGAGCGGCAGGCGAAGCGCCTCGACGACGCGATCGGTGCGCTCCGCCGCATCGAGCACGACTACGAGGCCTCCGATCCCTACGAGTTCGCCCGGGCGGTCTACTGGCGCGGACGCTTCTTGGCCGAGCGCGGAGACGAGGGGGACGAGGCGAGCGCGCGCGAAGCCTTCAACGAGCTCGCCCTGAAATATCCCCTCGACTACTACGGTCTGCTCGCGCGAACCCGGCTGGAAGAGGCGAAGCCCGGCTCGGCGCCCTCGTGGCCTCGACCGGTCCCGGTGGCGGCGGAGGAAGGCTTGCGCTACGACGCGGGCTTGCTCGCGAGCGACCCGCACTTCCGGGCTGGGGTGACGCTCCTGCGCATGGGCCTTTCGCGGCTCGCCGCGGACGAGCTCGGTGCGGTGGAGCGCCGGCCGTCCCTAGGCTCCGAGCCGGTCCTCCTCCTCGCCGAACTCCTCGACCGGGCGGGGGACCACAAGACCGCGCACAACCTCGTCCACGCACTCGCGCGGTCCGTTCTGAGGCAGAAGCCGGAGGGTCTCGCCCTGCGCGTCTGGCGGGTGGCCTACCCGCCGGCCTTCCGGGACGAGGTCTTGCGCTGGGCGGGGCCGGCTGGGGTGGAGCCCGATCTGCTCCTCGCCCTCATGCGCGAGGAAAGCGGTCTCGATCCCAACGTCATCTCTCCGGCCGGAGCCGTGGGCCTCACCCAGCTCATGCCGGCCACGGCCCGGGGTGTCTCGAAGAAGCTCGGCCTCGGCAACGTGCACGAGGCCGACCTCATGAAGCCGGCCCTGGCCATCCGCATCGGGGCCGCTTACCTGGGGAACCTCCTGCGCAGGTACCGTTCTGAGGCCCTGGCGCTCGCCGCCTACAACGTGGGTGAGGCCCCGGTGAAGGGGTGGCTGAGAGACCGGGGTGGCCTTCCACTCGACGCCTTCGTGGAGGAGATCCCCGTCCAGGAGACGCGAGGGTACGTGAAGCGGGTCCTGCGCTCCTACGCCGCATACCGATATCTGTATGGGAGCGAGGACGCGCGACCGGTTCTCGTCGAGCAGGCTCTCCCCGGGGATGCAGAACCGAAGAGCCAGACCCCCTGACGAGAGATGTAGGGGCGGGTCGCAGGCCCTCAACGTGGTGGTCTGTGCGGTCGTGACCCCTTCCGAGTAGTATTCATCATGCTCGACACCGGCGTTCTCGTCCTCAACCGGGTCTACCAGCCCGTTCACATCACGTCGGTCCGCCGCGCCTTTTCCCTCCTCTACCAGGGCGCCGCCAAGGCGATCGACGAGGAGTTCAAGCTCTTCGACTTCGAGAGCTGGAGCGCGCTCGCGGCGGCCTCCCATCACGATGCCATCGGTACGGTGGACCGCCGCATCCGGGTCCCGCGGGTCATCGTGCTCATCGCCTACGAGCGGATGCCGAAGACGCGGGTTCGCTTTTCGAGATTCAACATCTACGCCCGCGACGAAAACACCTGTCAGTACTGCGGGGTGAAGCTGCCGCGGGCCGACTTGAACCTCGACCACGTCATCCCGCGCTCGCGCGGGGGCGCGACGAGCTGGGAGAACGTGGTGTGCTCTTGTGTGCCCTGTAATCTCAGGAAGGGAGGACGTTCACCCGAGGAGGCGGGCTTGAGGCTTTTGCGAATGCCCTTGAGGCCGCGCTGGACGCCCATGTTCCGTTCGGCCACCCGGCGCGCCTTCTATCGCGAGTGGCGGCCCTTCCTCTCCCTCGCCGACGCCGCGTACTGGAACGCCGAACTTTTGGAATAGGTATCCATTCGGGTAGGATCGGGCCCGTGGCGGACGTCCCGACCCTGAGGCTCATCAAGCCCGAATCGGCGCAGCGCGCGGCCGAGCGTGTGCACCTCGTCCCCCGCGCACGCAGGGTCATCTCCGTCGGCGGGGGCAAGGGCGGGATCGGCAAGACGCTGGTGGCCGCCAACCTGGGCGTGGAGCTGGCGCGCCGGGGCGAGCGGGTGGTGCTCGTCGACGCGGATCTCGGCGGAGCGAACCTCCACACCTGTCTCGGCATCGAGCAACCCCGCCGCACCCTCTCCGACTTCATCGACCGCCGCGTGGCGCACATCGAGGACGTCGTCACCCCCACCGGGATCCCGAACCTCGGCCTCGTCTCGGGCGCGATGGACCACCTCGACGCTGCGAACCCGAAGTATGCGCAGAAGATGAGGTTCATGCGCCATATCCAGGCCATGGAAGTCGATCACGTCATCCTCGATCTCGGGGCGGGTACGCACCTCAACGTGCTCGACTTCTTCCTCGTCTCCGACCACGGGGTGCTCGTGCTCGTGCCCGAGCCGACCGCGGTGGAGAACGTCTATCGCTTCGTGAAGGCCGCTTTCTGGAGGCGGGTGCGCAACGTCGTCTCGGTCTGCGGGTTCGAGGCCCTGCTGCGCTCGGTCATGGGAGACGGCTCGCTGAGGAGCCCGGTCGAGATCGTGGCCGCCCTCTCGGCGCGCAACCCCGAGGCGGGCCAGCTCCTCTCGCGCCAGCTCGAGCTGTTCAGGCCCAGGCTCATCGTGAACCAGGCCCGCACCCCCCAGGACGTGGAGGTGGGGAACGCGGTGGTCGCCGCCTGGCGCAAGTTCTTCGGCCTCGAGATGGATTACCTCGGCCACGTCGAGTACGACGAACAGATGTGGCGGGCGGTGCGAGCGCGCAGGCCCCTCGTGCTCGAGAAGCTCGCCGGTCCGGGGGCGCGTAGCTTCGCAAGGATCGCAGACCGGCTGCACGCGCTCGACGCAGCGCTCGGCCGGTGCGAGGGAGCTCTGTGAAACCGCTCGCCGAGCAGAACCTCTACGAGCTGCTGGAGGTGCCCTTCGACGCTCCAGAGGCCGACATCGTCCGGGCCTGGGAACGCGCGGAGGCCCTCTACGGCCCACAGTCGCTCGCCACCTACACGCTCATCTCGCCCGACGAGGCCGCCCTGCTCGGCCGCAGATTGGAGGAGGCGCTCTCCGTCCTGCTCGACCCGGCGGCCCGCAAGGCCTACGACGCCCGGCTCTCCGGAACGCCGGCTCCACGCCAGGAGCGGGGGGAGGACGGCACGGCCGCCTCGGCTCCAGGGCGGCTGCCGCCCATCATTCCGCCCCTCTCCACCCCGGCTATCGAGGGACTTTCCGGCCTCCTTGCCGAGCAGGCGCAGCTTCCCTCGGGATGGGCCCTCCCCCTCGCCGCGGCGGCCTGCCCGCTCCTCCCGGCTCACACGGCCTCTCTCACCAACGGCCCGCTCGTCCGGTTCGCTGGAGTGACGGAGGGAACGACGCCGAAGAACGGCCTCGAGGTCCACCGTCCGCCCTTCGCGGACGTGGCGGTGGCCTTGCCGGACGAGGGACGCAAGGCGGAGGAGGGGATCGCCGGGGCCGGGGAGCCTCCAGCGGAGCCTCGCCCGCGCGCTGGCGAGGAGGTGGGCGAAGGCGAGGGGAGGGCTCCTGCCATCCTGCTCTCGGTCGTGGCTTGCGAGGCGCCCCCGCCCATCCCGCTCGACACCCCGGTTCCGGTATCGCCGCCCTTCGCCGCCGTGACGGAGAGCGTCGTCCCCTCCCCGGCACCCGAACCCGCCGCGACGAGCGCGGCCATACCCTCGGACAAGGGCATCTTCATCCCGGAGGGCACGCGTTACACGGGCGACGTTCTGCGGCGCGCGCGCGAGGCTCGGGGCCTTACCCTCGCCCAGATGAGCGAGCGGACCAAGATCGCCCGCCGCCACCTCGAGAACCTGGAGGCCGACGATCACGAGCGGCTGCCAGCCCTGGTCTACCTGCGTGGAATCCTGATGGCGGTCGCGAAGGAGCTAAGGCTCGATGGGCAGAAGGTGGCGCGCAGCTACTTGCAGGTGGACGAGGCCAAAGGGCCCGCCGCGAATCGCTAACACCCCACGTTTGACCCTGTGACAGGGCTCTAATAGCATCGCACCATGCCGCTCATCGAGACGCCCGAGCAAGCCATCCGCCTGGCGCGGGCGATCTGCTCCGACGTGTCGCTCTACAACGACGAGAAGATCGTCCGCGGGATCCAGGAGGACACCTTCTTCGACGCCCTGCACGACGAACTCGAGGAGGGGCGCGAGCTCTACCGCTCGCGGGTGGCACCCGAGCTCTACGCTCGCACGAACTACTACGATCGTGCCATCGTGGACGTGATCCTGCGCTCCAAGCGCCATGTGAAGTCGCGGATCTGGTAGGTGGTTGAACCCCTTTCCCTCTTCGTCCCTCGGGAGTTCGCGGGAGAGCGCATCGACGTCGTCCTGCCGCGCCTGGCGAAGGGACTGACCCGCTCGCGCGCCCGGCGCTGCCTGGAAGAGGGGCTCGTCGAGGTGAACGGCCGACCGGTCAAGCCTTCCCTGCGGGTGAAGGGTGGGGAGGAGCTCCTCGTGCGGGCCTGGGAGCCCGAGCCGATTTCCCTCGTGGCGCAGGACCTGCCCCTCGCTGTCCTCTACGAGGACCGCGATCTCTTGGTGCTCGACAAGGCGGCCGGCATGGTGGTCCACCCGGCGCGGGGTTCTCCACACTCGACCCTCGTGAACGCGCTGCTCTACCGCCTGGCAGGCGAAGGCGTGGCCGGGGGGCGGCTCGGCCTGGTGCACCGGCTCGATAGGGGCACCTCCGGATGTCTCGTCGTGGCGAAGAACGAAGCCGCCCTGGCGAGCCTGCAGGCCTCCTTCAAGGCCCGCGCGGTGGAGAAGACCTACCTCGCGCTGTGCCACGGCCTGCTCGAGCCCGAGGGACGCCTCGACACCCCCTATGGCCGTCACCCCCGCGACCGGACGCGCTACACCTCGCGCCTGCCGAGTGAACGCAGGGCTTTGACCGCCTGGCGCGTGCGCGAGCTATTCCCGGGGGCTACCCTCGCCGAAGTGGCGCTCCACACCGGGCGCACTCACCAGATACGGGTGCACTTCGCGGAGTCGGGTCATCCGCTTCTCTCCGATCCCGTCTACGGAGGGACCCGTCGCGAAGCGCGGCTCGCACCCGAGAACCCGGTGCGGCGGGCCGCCGAGGCCATCGGTCGGCAGGCCCTCCATGCGCTGCGGCTTGGCTTCCCGCACCCGCGCAGTGGCCATGGCCTCCTCTTCGAGGCCCCGGTGCCGGAGGATTTCGCGCGCGCCCTTGCGGTCCTGCGAGCGGGGGGGCCCTCGAATCAGTCGAGGTAGCCTTCGGCCTGGAGCCGGAAGAGGTGCGCATAGCGGCCGTTCCGCTCGAGGAGTTCGCGATGGCTACCGAGCTCCTCGAGGCGTCCCCCGCGCAGGACCGCGATGCGGTCGGCCATGGTGCGGATGGTGGAGAAGCGGTGCGAGATGACGAGGGCGGTCCGGTCGACCGCCAGGGCACGGATGCGCTCGAACAGCTCGTGCTCGGCCTCGGCGTCGATGGCGGCGGTCGGCTCATCGAGGATGAGCACCTCGGCCTCCTCGCGCATGAAGGCGCGCGCCACCGCCAGCTTTTGCCACTGTCCCGCCGAGAGCTCCTGGCCCGCCTCGAACCACCCACCGAGGACCGTGTCGTACCGGTCCGGCAACGTCTCGACGACTGCGGCGGCGCCGCCTCGGCGCGCCGCCTTTTCGACGCGAGATCGGTCCTCGAGGTGATCGGGGCTGCCGACGCCGATGTTCTCGGCTGCGGTGAACTGATATCGCACGTAATCCTGGAAGACGGCCCCCACCCGCGACCTGAGATCGGAGACCTCCATGTCGCGCAGGTCGATTCCGCCGTACCGGATGGCCCCCTCGGTCGGCTCGTAGAGGCGCAGGAGGAGCTTGACGAGGGTGCTCTTGCCCGCTCCGTTGTCGCCGACGAGGCCGAGCTTTTCGCCCGGCTCGAGGGTGAGGGTGACCTCGTGCAGGGCCCAATCGGACCGGCCGGGATAGCGGAAGGAGACCCCGTCGATCTCGATCCTGCGCGGCCCGCCACGGGCCGGGGCCTTTGCCGGCCGCCGGCGCGGGAGCTCACCGCCCGTCGGGATGCGCAGGTAGGAGAAGAGGTTCGTCATGTAGAGGGCATCCTCGTACATGGCGCCCATGGCCGAGAGGATGTTCTGGACCGCGCCCTGGCCCTGGCGGAAGACGGCGAGGTATAGGGTCAGGTCGCCGAGCGAGACCTCGGCCCGGGCTGCCCGGGCTGCCACCACGGCGTACATGGCGTAGAACGCCCCAAGGGAGACGAGTCCGAAGAGAACTCCCTGGCCCATGCGCCGGACGGCGAGGCGGCGGTCCTCCTCGTAGAACTTGGTGAAGAGCGCGCGGTAGCGGGCCAGGATGAGCGGGCCGAGCCCGAAGAGCTTCACCTCCTTCACGTGGCTGTCGCGGGTGAGGATCCACTCGAGATAGTTGAGACGGCGCCCTTCGGGGGCCCGCCAGGAATTGAGCCGGAAGGAAGCGGCGGCGAGGCGAGCTTCCGACAAGAAGGCCGGTACCGAGGAGAGGACGACCACGAGGACGCTCGCGGGGGAGAGCCTGAGGAGCATGGCGGAAAGGGCGCCCAAGGTGAGGGCATTTTGGGCGATGGCCAGGGCCTGCAGAGCAAGGGAGAGCGGCCGCGTGGACGCCTCGCGCCGCGCGTTCTGCATCTTGTCGTAGACCTCGGAGTCCTCGAAGTGGCGCAGCTCGAGGTCAAGCGCCTTTTCCAGGATCTGCTCGTTCACCACGTTGCCCAGGTGAGCCCGGAGGAGCTCGCGCTCGAGCCCGAGCAGGCGGCTCGCCAACATCGAGGCGGCCATGAGCCCGAGTTCGAGGGCGACGAGGGCACTCACCCGTCCCGGGGTCCCTTGCCCACGGCCGGCCGCGACCACAGCATCCACGATGAGCTTGCCGGTAAAGGCGATGCCGGCCGGCAGCAGGGCGGAGAGCAAGGTGAGCGAGGCGAGGACGAGCGCACCGCGGCGGTCCGCTCTGAAGATGAGCTTGAGGGTGTCGGGGATCTGGAGGAAGGCCGAGCGGATCTCGCGCAGGCGGCCGGAGAAGGTCGGCGTTTCGGGTGGCGCGTGAGGTGATGGGTGGGCCGAGGACACTTGAGGGCGCCTCGATAACCACTCGCGCGCGGCCGCGCGATCTTTATTTCTCTCACTCGCCCAGGTACATGTAGAAGAAGATCGCGATGGCGACACCCGAGTCCCGCATCCCCGAACCGACGAGCGACGCCACCGCCGCCACCAAGGCCGCGGAGTGGTCGGTCGAGAAGGCCATGCAGCACTTCAACGTGGCCGGGTGGGGGGCCGGGTACTTCTCGATCAACGACAAGGGTCACCTCGTCGTCCATCCCCACGGCCAGCCGGGTCCCACCATCGACATCATGGACGTGGTCGAGGACATCCAGGAGCGCCGGCTCGGTTTTCCGTGTGTGGTGCGCTTCCAGGACGTGTTGCGGGCGCGGGTGAAGGCCATCAACGAGGCCTTCTCGCGCGGGATGGCCGAGCAGGGCTACGGTGGGCGCTACTACGGCGTGTACCCGGTCAAGGTGAACCAGATGCGCGAGGTGCTGGAGGAGATCCTCGACGCTGGCGCACCCTACCACTACGGCCTGGAGGCCGGTTCGAAGGGCGAGCTCCTCGTGGTGCTCGGCCACAACGCCGACCCGGAGGCCCTCACCATCTGCAACGGCTACAAGGACGAGGAGTTCTTCCGCCTGGCCCTCCTCGGGCGCAAGCTCGGTCGCCGGGTCATCACCGTCATCGAGAAGCTCTCCGAGCTGCCGCTCGTGCTGCGGGTGGCCGACGAGATGGGTGTCGAGCCCATGATCGGGCTGCGCAGCAAGCTCACCACGCGCGGGACCGGGAAGTGGGAGGGCTCATCGGGCGACTTCGCCAAGTTCGGCCTCACCATCCCCGAACTCATCCACGCGGTGAGCATCCTGAAGGACCGGGGCCGCGAGCACTGCGCGAAGCTTCTCCACTTCCACGTCGGTTCCCAGATCACCGACATCAGCGTCATCAAGGACGCGGTGAACGAGGGAGCGCGCATCTACGCGAAGCTCCGCAAAATGGGGCTTCCCATCGATTACTTCGACGTGGGCGGCGGGCTCGGCGTGGACTACGTGGGGACCCACACCAACGATCAACTCTCCTCCCTCAACTACACTTTCGAGGAGTACGTGGGGGACGTCGTCTACAACCTGCAGCGCGTCTGCGCTCACGAGCAGGTGCCCGAACCCCACATCGTCTCGGAGTCGGGCCGGGCGGTGACGGCCCACCACGCCTGCGTGGTCATGAACGTCTTCGGCCACATCGAGATCGGATCGCCCGAGGAGATCGCCGCCGCCTCGGTCCCCGGCCAAGACGAGACGCGGGTGGTCCGCGAGATGCGTGAGATCGTGACCGGCCTCACCCCGCGCAACAAGGCCGAGGCCTATCACGACGCGGTGGCGAAGAAGGACGAGGCGCTGCAGATGTTCAAGCTCGGCATCCTCGGCCTCGAAGAGCGCGCCGCCGTCGAGAGCCTGTTCTGGAAGCTCTGCCGGGGACTCGTCGCCCTAAACCGCGGCAAGAAGCGGCTGCCCCGCGACACGCGCGACCTCGGGGACAAGATCGCCGATCAGTACATGGCCAACTTCTCCCTCTTCCAGAGCGCCCCCGACCATTGGGCCTTCGACCAGGTCTTCCCGGTCGTCCCCCTGCATCGGATGAACGAGCCACCCACCCGAGACTGCACCATCGTCGACATCACCTGCGACTCCGACGGCAAGATCGACCGATTCATCGAGGGCGAAGGGGTCGACGAAACGCTATCGCTCCACGCGCTGCGGCCCGGGGAGCCGTACTTTCTGGGGCTCATGCTCACCGGCGCCTATCAGGACGTGATGGGCGACATGCATAACCTCTTCGGGCGCGTGAACGAGGTGCACGTCTTCGTCGACGACGAGGACCCCGAGGACTTCTACATCGAGGAGGTCATCAAGGGCGACCGCATCGAGCAGGTGCTCTCGCGCATGCAGTACGCCCCCGAGGACCTGGCGAGGCGAGTGAAGGGCGCCCTCGATCAGAAGGTGAAGGAAGGCTCCATCCGGCCCAAGGAAGGGGTCCAGCTGGCCGACTTCTACGCACAGGTGATGCGAGGTTACACCTACCTCGCGGGCATCTAGAGGTTCTAGCCCTCGATCTTCGTCCCGAGCACCGCCGCGAACTTGGTGAGCCATGCGGGGTGGGCGGGCCATGCCGGTGCCGTGACGAGATTCTTGTCCACCGCCGCCTCGTCAATTGCCACCTCCGCGTACTCGCCGCCCGCCGCCCTGAGTTCGGGGGCGCAGGCCGGGTAGCAGGAGACCACCCGGCCGCGCACGGCGTCGGCCGCGGCGAGGATCTGCACCGCATGGCAGATGGCGGCGATGGGCTTCTTCGACTCGCTGAAGTGCTTCACCATGTCGAGGACACGGCGATCGAGGCGGAGGTACTCGGGCGCGCGTCCCCCCGGGAGGACGAGCGCAGCGTAGTCGCCCGGGCGCACGGCGTCGAACGTCGCGTTGAGCGTGAAGTCGTGGCCGCGCTTCTCGGAATAGGTCTGGTCCCCTTCGAAGTCGTGCACCGCCGTGCGGATCTTCTCGCCCGTCTTCTTGTTCGGGCACACGGCGTCGACAGAGTGGCCGAGCATCCGCAGCGCCTGGAACGGCACCATCGTCTCGTAGTCCTCGGCGTAGTCACCCACGATCATCAGGATCTTCTTCGGCATGGCCGGCCTCCAGGGCCCGCGCGGTCGTTGCCTCGCAGGCGAGTTCGATGCTCAGCCGCCGAGCATAAGAGATGGTGGAGGCCCCGGAGGGTTGCACAAGGGGTCACCCTCTCTCGTGACGGCGAGCCGCAGTGCGGGCCTTCCTCGCTCCCGCCTCGAGAGCCTCGAAGGAGACGCCCTCCCCCACCCTCAAAGGGGCCTCGCCGAGAGAGAGCTAGCTCGCCAGGACTGAACGTGCCCTGAGTGAGATTCCGGGATCCGCTCGCGGAGCTTCATCGGCTACGAGCCCAGGTGGGGCGCTGTGCAGCTTGTGCGTGCGGCCCACGCGCGATCGATGTTACCGGTGCCGAACAAGCAGGCGGAGGCACGCATGTCAGGCACGTACAAGAAGATCGAGATCGTCGGGACCTCTCCGCTCTCGTTTGCGGAGGCGGTGAAGGCCGCCGTCGCCGAAGCGTCGAAGACGGTCCGACACATGAACTGGTTCGAGGTCGTCGAGCAACGCGGCTTCATCAAGGACGCCAAGGTCGCCGAGTTCCAGGTCACCATCCGTATCGGCTTCAAGATCGAGGACTAAGGGTCGCTCGAGTCGTCTTGGGTCGCCTCGAGCTCGAGCCGGCGGGCGTTCTCGCTCGGTGCCGCTAGCGCGCCGGCGGATTGGACCTTGTCGTCTCGGCGGGCCGCCCGTGGCATGCACGTCGCATCGGTGAGGCCAAACAGCTCGGGAACACGCATCTTTTTCGCGACGCATCGCGGCTCGCTCGCCGGCTAGTTCGGCGCGGGAACGCTTGATGGTGCGAGAGGGGCGGTGTTACGGTGCCTGCCCATTTCCGGCGGGGCCGTGAGGTCGTTTCCCGCTTTGGAGGAGCTCACGATGGCAGCGCCCGCGACGACGGTGGAATCAGGAGAGACCCTGCGCACGCTTCCCGGCGACGACGTGCGCCAGGTGATGTGGCGCATCTCCGATCGCTACGACCTTCAGATGTTCGTCCAGGCCGTGCGCCAGGTGGCGCGAGGTCCGGTGGCGCGCCTCGTGGCGGCCGGGGCTCGCAACAGTCACGCCTGGACCGACGAAAAGGCGGGGCTCCTCCACCACTTCGACGAGTGCGGGGTGACCGGCGTCTTCATGGACCCGCATCAGGGCGGGTTCATCGAGGGGCCGAAGAACGTGGCCATGGCGCTCGCCGCCTTCGAGCTCGCCTGGGTCGATGCCGGGGCGGCCACGGCCAGCCTGGCCGGCCACCTGGCGCTCTCGCCCATCCACGAGCGCGGGACCCTGGAGCAGCAGGATCGCTACATGAGCCTCGCCGCACCCCCCAGACCGGGCGAGGATCGCAAGCCCTGGCGCGGTGCCTTCGCGCTCACCGAGCCCATTCCCTACGTCGGGGTGGACACCGGCATGCTGAGCGGCAAGGTGAGGGTGGCCTCCTGGGAGCAGGGCAAGGAGCCCTTGCTCCACGTCGAGAAGCGCGGGCGCTTCATCACCAACATGGGCTACGCCAACTTCGTCACCGCAGCGGTCGATTCGGGCGACGCGCGGATCAAGGGCAGCTGCATGGTGATCCTGGAAGAGGGCGATCCCGGCACCTTCGATCGGGGCACGCCGACGAAGAAGCTCGTCCACCAGCTCTCGTCGACCTGCGACCCCATATTCAGCCTGACGGTTCCCGCCTCGCGCATCGTGGGCGGCTACACCGTGAAGGACGGGGTCATCATCCCCCGCTTCTCCCACGACGAGATCATCGCTGCCGTCTTCAAGCACACCCGGGTCCCGGTCGGCATCATGACGGCGGCGAAGCTGCTCTCGGCAGTCGAGCCGGTCATTCGCTACCAGCGCAACCGCTTCCGGGGCGCGCAGCAGGCGAAGCCCGGCTCGCCACGCTACGAACTCGGCCTGCAGGTTCGCGAGGACGTGCTCCACCGACTGGTGGACGTCTGGAGCACCGGCGAGGCCGCCTCCTCGCTCGGGTTCCAGACCGCGCGGCTATTCGACCAACTCGACCCGCTCGAGAAGGTGAAGTTCTCCATCCTGGAGGAGAAGAAGATCTCCGGCCGCGCCGAGCTGAAGCTGTTCAAGGAGGTGAACGTCCGGGCCATTATGCTCGTGAAGGAGCGTGCCAAGCCGGCTTCTGAGCGCGACGAGAAGCGCCTGGCCGAGCTCGAGGCGGATCCGCTCGTCCGCTACGCCGTCATCGACTCGGCAGCGGCGGTGCTCTGTCCCTCCACCAAGCTGTGGAGCACCGGCTACGGAGCGACCGTCATGCGCGAGGCGGTGAGCCTCATGGGGGGCTACGGCATCACCGAGGATTGCCCGGGCTTCCTCGGCAACAAGTGGATGGACTCGCAGCTCGAGGCGACCTACGAAGGGCCGGAAGCGGTCCAGCGGCGACAGCTCAGCGTGTGCATGAGCAATGAAGTGTTCCTCGCCCAGTACGAGGCCTGGTCGAAGGATCTGCGGCACATCGCGGCCACCCATCCCGACACGGGGGCCTGCGAGCTCGCCTCGGCCATGCGGCTGTGGCTCTACACGTACCGTCACCTGCTCACCGCCACCGACGCCGAGGGGGAGAAGCTCATGCAGGGGCCGCGGCAGGGCGTGACCTTCCCGCTCTCGGACGCGCTCGCCTGGCTCATGGGGGCCCGCGCCTTCATCCTCGACGTGGTCGAGCTCGCCCAAAAGGGCGAGTCGAACCCGGTGGTGGCCGAGGGCCTCCTTGGCCTGGTGCGCTTCTACCAGGACCTCGCCCACGTGCACGCGGCCCGCGCCTCGGGTGAGGTGGGGCGCATCTGCGCCGAGCTCGTCTATGGGTACAGCCGGCACCCGGTGTGGGGCGCCGAGGCCCGCAAGGTCTGCTACGACACGACCGAGCTCGAAGAGCTCGAGGACCTCATCCCGGGCATCGGAAGCTGCGCCGTGGACGTCGTGGGCGAGGGGGGGGCTCACCCCGACAAGGCCGGGCCGTGCGCGCGCTGCGCGAGCGTGGCCGACTTCGCGGCCCTGCGCATGAAGCTCGACCAGTGCCTCACCGGATCCCGCCTCGCGAAGGATCGGGCCGCGGCGGCCGCCGCCAAGGTGATGATCCCCGAGGCGCTCGACTACCCGGCCTAGGGCTGTTTCCACTTCCTCGACCGGCGTGGCCTCTTCGCCGCGGGCCGCGCCGGCCGCTGTCTTTTCCGAAGGAGCGAAGATGTCGGACGCGAACGAGAGCCTTCCGCTGCCCGAGCGGCCGAGCATGGAGGTGGACATCGCCTGCGTCGGCTTCGGCCCCGCCATGGGCGGTTTCCTCACCACCCTGGCCCGCGCTCTCACGAACCCTGACGGCAGCCCGGCCTTGGAGAGCGGGGTGTCCCCGGGCCTGCCGCTCCAGGTGGTGTGCTACGAGCGCGCCGACGGCCTCGGCTTTGGGGTGTCGGGCGTCGTGACGCGGGCTCGGGGCATCCGGGCCAGCTTGCCCGATCTCGACCCCGCCCAGATCCCCATGGCGACGCCAGTCAAGGCCGAGAAGGTCGTCTACCTGCTCGATCCGGTGGGGGCGAGCCGCCGCTCGCGCACGCTCAGGGCGGCCGATGGCTCCATCCGCCTCATGAAATTCATGCTCCCGTACGAGCGGCACGCGCTCGAGCTGCCCTTCACGCCGGCCTTCCTCCACAAGAAGGGCGGCCTCGTCCTCTCCATCGGCCAGTTCAACCAGTGGGTGGGGGAACAACTCATGGCCGGCGGACAAGTTCAGATCTGGCCGGGTACCCCGGTGGCCGAGCCCCTCGTCGAGGACGGCAAGGTGGTGGGGGTGCGCCTGGCCGATCAGGGGGTGTCCCGCGACGGCGCGCCCGAGGCCGGCTACGCGGCGGGTCTCGACGTGAAGGCGCGGTTGACGGTGGTGGCTGATGGGCCGGTGGGGGTGGTGGGCCGTTCCCTCGACGAGCGCTTCGGCCTGCCCGAGGGCCACCACGTGCGTGAGTGGGCGGTGGGCATGAAGATGGTGGTCGACCTTCCCGAGCACTGCACGCTCGAGGAGGGCACGGTCCTCCACACCTTCGGCTACCCCGAACCCGAGATCTTTGGTTTCCTCTACGTGCATCCGGGGCGCGTGGCTTCGGTGGGCCTGTTCGTGCCGTCCTGGTTCGACAGCCCGGTTCGCAGCAGCTACCTGCTCCTGCAGTACTTCTTGCAGCACCCCTATTTGTGGCACCACCTCAAGGGCGGCAAGATGCGCTCCTGGGGAGCGAAGTCGCTGAAGGAGTCGGGCCGCCGCGGCGAGCCTCACCTCGTGGGAGACGGTTTTGCCCGCATCGGCGAAGGATCGGGATCGACGAACGTGCTCACCGGCTCCGGAGTGGACGAGGCGTGGACCACCGGGGCGCAGCTCGCTTACGGCGTCCTCGAACTCGCGCGCGCCGGCAAGCCCTACAGCCGGGAGAACCTGGAGGCGGCCTACGTGGCGCGCCGGCGTTCGAGCTGGGTGGAGGAGGAGGGGAGGATTGCCGAGCGGGCCCGCGACGGCTTCGGGCAGAGCCTCGTGACCGGGCTGCTCGGGATGGCGCTCACCGGGCTCACCAAGGGGCGGGTGAACCTGGGCTCCGAGCCCGTCGCGCCCCATGAGCGGCTCGGAACCGTGGAGTCGTATTACGACGGACGGATCCCGCCCGGTGAGATCGCCAGGATCCGCGCGGAGTGCCGCAAGAGCGGTCAGAGCCTGGCGGCAGCCCTGATGCGGCGGGCGGGATGGCCCGAGATTCCCTACGACGGGATGCTCCTCGTCTCCCATCAGGACGCGCTGCTCCTGGGTGGCAAGGTGCAGGCCCCGGCCGGTTACGCCGACCACGTGCGGTTCGTGCAGCCGGCGGTGTGCGAGAAGTGCGGCACAAGAACCTGCATCGAGATCTGCTCGGCCCAGGCCATCACTCCGGGCGAGGAAGGCAGGGGGCCGAGCTTCGACCGCGAGAAGTGCGTCCACTGCGGGGCCTGCCTCTGGAACTGTACCCAGTCGCTCGAGGGCGAGCGGACGAACATCGCCTTCGGCGCCGGCGCCGGCGGCCTGCACTCGGCCGAGAACTAGGGAAAGGGCGAACGAATGAGCGGATACCAGATCGTGGTGTGCGGAAGCGTCGTCCCCGATCCCCTGCAGACGCTCGAGCCGGTCGAGGGCGCCACCGGGCCTTCGCTCAAGAACGAGCTCATGCTGCCGGCGGTGCTTGACCCCTGGGCCGCCCAGGCGCTCTACGAGGCGGCCCACCTGGCCACCCGGTCGCCCGGCTCGAAGGTGTGGCTCGTCGCCCTCGGGCCGAAAGCCAAGCTGCAGCAGGTCATGATGGCCATCGGCCAGAAGGTGGCCTTCGAGCTCGTCGCCCTCGACGGCCCGGCGGGTGGCTTCGTCGATGCCCACGAGACCGCTGCGGCGCTCTCCGACGCCATCAAGGGCCTCCCCGGACTCGACCGCTCGAGGCTGCTCGTCTTCGGGGGCTGGGAATCGGGCTCGCGGGGCGCGGGTGCCACCCTGCAGATGGTGGGTGAGCACCTCGGCATTCGCGATCAGTTTCAAGGCGTCGATCAGATCGCTCCGCAGGCGGATGGTTCGCTCGAAATTCTCGAGCGCGTCGAGGGCGGGCAGCACCAGCTGTCCCGGGTGGAGGGTCCTCCCGCTCTCCTGGGCTGGGCGACCGGCAACCTGCCCGAGCCTCGCAACAGTCCCCAGGTCGGGATGGCCAACATGAAGACCATCATGCCGGCGCTGCAGAGGGCGAGGCCGACCAAGGTGGGCACGGCCGACCTCAAGTATCTCGCGGTGGCCCTCCCCAGGGTGCAGCGCGAAACCCGGGTGGTGAAGGACAAGTCGAGCGACGACATCGCCCGCGAGATCGTGGAATGGATCTCGAAGGACTAGGGAGACATCCATGGAGACCATCCTCTTTGTCACCCACACCGAGGCCGATGGACGAGTCCCCCGGGCGGCGCTGGAGGCGTTGGCGGCCGCTCGCGAGCTCGCCCTCGCAAGAAAGGCCGAACTCGTGGTTGGGGTGTTCGGCGCGGTGACGGCCAACGCGAGCGCGCAGGTGGCGGGAGCTTCGGCGGCGAGGTGGCTCGCTATCACCTCGCCCGACCTCTCCGAGGCGCGCTACGCGAGCGACGCGGCTGCGGTGGAGGCCCTGGCGCGGGCCGCCGCGGCCACCCTCGTCGTGGCCCCCGCCACCTCCCGCCTGTCGCGCGTCGTCCCGGGCGTGGCCCAGCGCCTGGGCGGACGCGTCGACACCCATGCGACCTCCCTCGCCGAGAAGGACGGCGCACCGGTCATCACGCGCTGGTTCTACCGGCAGCGCATCGAGGCCCAGCTATCCCGGGAAAAGCGCCCCTGGCTCATCCTTCTCGAGGGCGGCTGCCACGCTCCCTTCGTGGCCGAGGGGGCCGCGCCGGTCTTCGCGGAAGTACCGTTGCCCCTCGGTCCTTCCGACAGGCGGACGAGGGTACTCGGGCTGCGGGCACCGAGGAGCGATGCCCAGACCATTCGACCCGACGCCCGGCTACTCTTCGTCGCCGGAGCGGGCTGGACCAAGAAGCAGGCTGACGGCAAGACCCACGCGGACAGGGCGGGAGAGCTCATCCTCGCCTTTTTGCAGGCCAGCAAGGCGTCCCTCGGGTCCTCGAAGTCGCTCGTCGATCAGTCGGGGGAGGGTCAGGCCGTGCTTCCCTTCCTTTCCCACCTGAACCAGGTGGGGCAGACGGGTGCGACCCCCCGACACCCCAAGGGACTCGCCACCTGCTGCCACGGGGAGGAGCCTCACGTCGTCGGCTGGCGTTTCATCCTGGAACGCCGTGCCGTGAACCTCGATCCGGGCTGTGGCTGGGCGCGGGGCAAGGCCGACGTGCTCTACGTCGCCGACGCCTTCGAGGTCATGGAGAAGGTGAACGCCCTGCTCGCGGCGAAGTGAGGATCGGCGTCCGGAGATCCTGAATCGATGGGACGGGCCGAACCGGCTCACCGCCGCACCCACCTGCGCATGTCGCTCTGAGACGAGACCAAGGCTCGCGGCGGGTTCCCGCCGAAGGGGCTCGCCGTCGAGCCCTGGCACGAGGGGGGCTCGGCGCCGGTTGGGAGAGTCCGCGGCGCTCCTCGCGGGCTGGCGAGCCCCCCGTGCTCGAGCTTCACGCACAGGCCCGGAGCTTGGCCGTGAATCCCGGTCTTCGTCGCGTTCCAGATCACCCTTCTTCCCGCCGGACCCCCGAGGGTGCTCCGGAGTCTCGAGGGATGTGCCTCGCTTGAGACTCGAAGGGTATTCCTCGTTCAAAACTCCAAGCGCGGCGCCCACTTGGAAGGACATCCGGCACGGCTCGCGGGCGCCGACGTGCGGCACCGCCTCAGCCTGTCAGACTCACACGGTAGAGGAAGGCGCCACCCGGGAGGGGACCGGGACACACAGCCCACAGGGAAGGAAGGCCGCGATGAGCATCCAGAGGACGGTGGACGTCGAGGAGCGACTGCCGCTCTTGCAGAGCATCCCGCTGAGTCTGCAGCACCTCTTCGCCATGTTCGGGGCGACCGTGCTCGTCCCTTATCTCGTGGGGCTCGACACCTCGGTCACGCTCTTCTCGAGCGGCGTGGGGACGCTGCTCTACATCCTCATCACCAAGGGAAAGATCCCGGCCTATCTCGGGTCGTCGTTCGCCTTCATCTCGGCGCTGGCGGCCATCATCGGCGTCCAGCCCGGTCAGGTCGGAACGCCCGAGCGCATCGGGCTCGCCATGGGCGGTTGCGTGGTCGTAGGACTCATCTACCTGGCGGTGGCCCTGCTCATTCACCGCTTTGGGACGACCTGGATCGACTACCTCTTGCCCCCGGTGGTGATCGGGTCGGTGGTGATGGTCATCGGGTTGGGTCTGGCCGGGGTGGCGGTCGGGATGGCCACCCGGGGGGCGACGAGCGCCTACCATGCCGAGTTCTTCGGAGTGGCCATGTCGGCCCTGGTGATCGCCGTCCTGGCGGCGGTCTTCTTCCGGGGATTCCTGGGAGTGATTCCAGTGCTCATCGGCATCGTGGGTGGCTACCTCGTGGCGCTCTTCTGCCACCAGGTGGACTTCTCCGGCGTCGCCTCCGCCCGCGCCTTTGCCGTGCCGGGTTTCGTCCTGCCGCGACTCGACTGGCACATCGTGATTACCCTCGCGCCCATCTCGCTCGTCGTCATCACCGAGCACATCGGTCACCTCATCGTCACGAACAACGTGGTCGGCCGCAACTTCATGAAGAGCCCGGGGCTCCACCGTTCGCTTGCCGGTGACGGCGTGGCCACGGCGGTGGCGGGTTTCATCGGCGGCCCCCCCAATACCACCTACGGTGAGAACATCGGGGTCATGGCCATCACTCGCGTTTTCAGCGTGTGGGTGATTGGGGGAGCGGCCGTCCTCGCCATCGTGATGTCGTTTCTGCCTCAGGTGGGCGCGACCATCCGCTCCATCCCGGTCCAGGTCATGGGTGGCATCGCCATCCTGCTCTTCGGGATCATCGCCTCAGCCGGAATCCGCATGCTCATCGAGGCCGGCATCGATTTCTCGCAGAAGCGCAACCTCATCATCGCCTCGATCGTGCTCGTCATCGGCATCGGGGGCGCCAAGATCACCATCGGTGGGGTCGAGTTTTCCGAGATGCCCCTCGCTACCTACGTGGGCATCCTCTTGAACCTCATCCTGCCGCGCGGACAGAAGGTCACCGCCAAGGCGGCTCCCCAGCCCGCGCAGCTGGCCGCACCGGATGTGTAGGGGAACTCGAGGAGCGGACACGACGAGCGTGAGCCCTTCGAGGCTTTCACGCGTCCACCGAAGGGCCTGGGGGCTCGCCGACGGGCCCCGAGCGACGTGTCCCCGGGATCCCCGCAGATGGCCTGGCTCGCGCGGCACCTGGAGAAGAGTGGACAGGCCGCCCGTCTCGACGTACTCCAGGTGAATTGGCGGCGCCGGTCGCGCCCGAGAAGGTGGGTCGGACGCGATGTGGCCCGCCACCTCGCTCGCCGTGGCGCCGCCTTAGCGAGTCGCCGCCGGTCGACCGGGCTCGGCCTAGCCAGTCCCGGTCGGACCCGGTGGAACCGCGGGGAGGTTCCCGCCGGCCCCCTGTTCACGGGACGGTCGCGCTCTGGCGTTCACGGACCGGCATGCCTATCGTGTCCTCCAGCTCGGTCCTCGGTGACCGGGCCTGAAGAGAGCGGCCAGGGGGCAACGGGAGTTGCCCGGTCGCTCTTTTCTTTGGGGCGCGGTGGTCCCCTAGACGTTTTCGCAGGGTGACGCGCCTGGCGAGGACGCTCCCCCGTGCTTCACCCGCAGAGACCTTGGTGACGCGAGGTGGATGGAGCGTGGAGCTCGCACTCCACCGCGCCCGCGCCCCGCTGCCGCGGTGGCTTCACCGAGAAGCCCTTCCAGGACGTCTCGGGTTGGTTGACCCCTTGTGATGGGCTTCCCCGACCCGGACCCCCCTCGCTCGCGGGCCCCGGGGCGGGCTCCCACGTTCGCAGAGTACGTGCCGCAACCGCGCGGAAGCGGTGGCGTTCTGGCCGGCGAAGACCGCCCTCGGCACGAGTGGGAGAGATCGCTTCCTTCGGCTCCGCTTTCTCGACATCCTGCGACCTGTAAGTTTCAGTAATAATTAGCTCATCACTCCTCCGGGCCTATCGGCCATTCACTCCGCGATGGTTCTATGCCCCACAAACAGTGGACACCCGTTCGTGGGAGAGAACTAACGTGTTCGAGCGAAACAAGTTCCCGATGGTACTTTTGGTCGCGGTCATGGCCTGCGCCGGCAGCGGCGGCAGCACGCAGACCTCCTCGGCTCAGAGCGTGAGCATCACCATCAGTCCCGCTTCCGTCTCGGTGGCCCCTGGCGCTCTTCAGGATTTCTCAGCAGTTGTGACGGGTACCGCCAACACGGCGGTGACCTGGTCGGTCGTGGAAGGCGACGCGGGTGGCACCATCACCACGGCCGGGGTCTACACTGCACCAGGGTCGCCGGGCACCTACCATGTTGAGGGGACGAGCCAGGCTGACGCGACTGTCAGTGCGACATCGGTCGTTACCGTCTCGGGGTCACCTACGGTGGTGGTGGCGGTGAGTCCGGCTGCAGCTTCGCTCTCGGTGCGGGCCACCCAGCAGTTCACCGCCAGCGTCACGGGGTCGAGCGATACCGCGGTCGTCTGGTCGATCGCGGAGAGCGCGGGCTGCGGCTCGGTGAGCTCCTCCGGCCTGTACACGGCTCCGCCGGCCGCGACGACTTGCCACGTGGTGGCGACGAGCCACGCCGACCCGACCCAGAGTGACGTGGCCACGGTCACCGTCACTGCCGCCCCGGTGGTGACGGTATCCATCGCCCCGAGCACCGCCTCCGTGCTGGAGGGAGGGACGCAGCAGTTCGCGGCCCTGGTGACGGGCTCGAGCGATACCGGGGTGGTCTGGTCAGTGGAGGAGAGGTCGGGATGCGGCTCGGTCAGCTCCTCGGGCCTCTACACGGCACCTTCTGCGGTCGCGACCTGCCACGTGGTCGCGACGAGCCACGCCGACGCAACCAAGAATGCGCTCGCCGCCGTCTCGGTCACTGCCGCCCCGGTGGTGGCGGTGGCCGTCGCTCCCGAGACCGCCTCGCTTCAGGCCGGAGCCACCCAGCAGTTCGCGGCCATCGTCACCGGGACGAGCAACACGGCGGTGACCTGGTCGGTGGCCGAGAGTTCGGGATGTGGCTCGGTGAACTCCTCCGGCCTGTACACGGCCCCTTCGGCCGCCGTGACCTGCCACGTGGTGGCGACGAGCCGGGCCGATACCACGAAGAGCGATGTCGGCACCGTGACGGTCTCCGCTCCCCCGGTGGTGGCCATCACGGTGGCGCCGGCGACCGCCTCGGTGGTGGCGGGGGGGACGCAGCAGTTCACGGCCACCGTCACCGGGTCGAGCGATACCGGCGTCGTCTGGTCGGTGGAGGAGGGCTCGGGGTGTGGCTCGGTCAACCGGTCGGGCGTCTACAGCGCGCCCGCGACGTCCGGCACCTGCCACGTGGTCGCGACGAGCCATGCCGACTCGACGAAGAGCGCCGTGGCCAGGGTGTCGGTCACCGCGGCTCCGGTGGTGGCGGTGGCCGTCTCCCCGAAGACCGTCTCGTTGGTGGCGGGCTTGACCCAGCAGTTCACCGCCACCGTGACGGGGACGAGCAACACCGCCGTGACCTGGTCCGTGCAGGAGAGCTCGGGGTGCGGCTCGGTGAACGCGTCCGGTCTGTACACGGCGCCGGCATCGGCCGGGACCTGCCACGTGGTGGCCACGAGTCAGGCCGACTCGACGAAGAGCGACGTCGCCAGCGTCACGGTCACCTCTCCGCCGGTGGTGGCGGTCACGGTGGCCCCCGCGGCCGCCTCGGTGGTGGCGGGGCAGACGCAGCAGTTCACGGCCACCGTCAGCGGGACGAGCAACACGGCCGTCACCTGGTCCTTGCAGGAGAGTTCGGGGTGCGGCTCGGTGAGCGCTTCGGGCCTGTACACGGCGCCGTCGGCCGCCGCCAGCTGCCACGTGGTGGCCACGAGTCAGGCTGACGGGACGAAGACGGGTGTCGCCGCTGTCACGGTCACCTCGGCCCCGGTGGTAGCGGTGGCGGTTTCCCCCAAGACCGTCTCGCTGGCGGCGGGCTCGACCCAGCAGTTCACCGCCATCGTGACGGGGACGAGCAACACATCCGTCACCTGGTCTTTGCAGGAGAGTTCGGGATGCGGCTCGGTGAGCTCATCGGGGCTCTACACGGCGCCGTCGGCCGCCGCCACCTGCCACGTGGTGGCGACGAGCGTCGCCGACGGGACGAAGAGCGATGTGGCCACGGTCACGGTGGCGGCTCCGCCGGTCGTCACGGTGGCCGTCTCCCCGACGACCGTCTCGGTCGTGGCGGGCTCGACCCAGCAGTTCACCGCCATCGTGACGGGGACGAGCAACACATCCGTCACCTGGTCTTTGCAGGAGAGTTCGGGATGCGGCTCGGTGAGCGCATCGGGGCTCTACACGGCGCCGTCGGCCGCCGCCACGTGCCACGTCGTCGCCACGAGCGCGGCCAGCACCACGGCGAGCGCTGTTGCCACGGTCACCGTCACGGCCGTTCCGGCGGTGACGGTGGCGGTGAGTCCGAGCACTGCCTCGGTGGATGGATGCGCCTCCATCACGCTCGGGGCGACCGTGACCGGCAGCTCCAACACGGCGGTGACCTGGTCCATCCAGGAGGGGGCCTCGGGTGGCACCATCACCGCGGCGGGCGTCTACACGGCCCCCTCCACGAGCGGGGTCTATCACGCGGTGGCGACGAGCCAGGCGAATAGCGCGGTGAGCGCCGTCGCCACGCTCACGGTCACGAACCGAGTGCTGAGCGTGGCGGTGAGCCCCGCTACCCTCTCCATCGCCGCCGGTGCGTCTGCCCAGTTCACCGCCACCATCTCGACGAGCTGCGGTCAGGTCGTGGCGACCCAGGTGGTGACCGCTCCCGCCAACTAGCCGAATGGGGTGCGGGCCCGTCCTTCAAACACGGCGGGCCCGCACCGGCTGCACTTCACCGAGAGGGGGGGCTGCCGGTCCACCGGCTCTCGAGCGTCTCTCGGGAGGCCTCTCCGTGGCGCAGGCGGCCCACCCTGACTGGGCGTGCGGTCTTTCTCGTCGGGCCGGCGTCCAAGGAGAGGCGCCCGGACCCTACATGTGGGGCTTTGGGCCGCCCGGGGACCGAGAAATCGGGCGAAATCCCCAATCCCGAGCGGATACGGAGGGATGCGGGGGGCGACGCCGCGTGCCTCCTCCACGCATGCCCGCGACGACGCCGCGCCCGAAGGATGACCTCTCGCGCACAGTGAATCCTTCGGGTGAGGTCATTCACTTACCGAGGCGCCCGGCGGGTGACATTTCACCACTTGTAACCTAGCGAGAACATTGATTTATCACTCCTTAGGGCCTATCGGCCGACGTCACCGGAATGCTCCTATGCCCCACGAGCATTTGACATCCGTTCGCGGGAGGTGACAGTTGGTTCACAAGAGATGGATCCCGGTGGTCGCCGCTGTTCTGGCTGCGGCGTGTGGAAGCGGGAGCAGTACACCCGCGGCCTCTGCGGCTCAGGCGGTGAGCGTCGGTATCAACCCCACGCAGGCGACCGTGGCACCGGGAGGGCAACAGGCCTTCACGGCCACCGTGAGCGGCACCGCCAATACGGCCGTGACCTGGTCAGTACTCGAGGGTGACGTGGGGGGCACCATCGACACGAGTGGCCTTTACTCGGCGCCCGGAGCGCCGGGCACCTATCACGTGGTGGCGACGAGCCAAGCGGCCGGCACGGCCAGTGCCAGCGGGACCGTCACCGTGGCTGGGACACCCATGGTGGTCGTGACCTTGCAGCCGCAGGCGGCTTCGCTCCCGGCGGGCGGGAGCGCGCAGTTCACCGCCACCGTGACCGGGACGAGTAATACCGCCGTCACCTGGTCGCTGGCCGAGAGCTCGGGATGCGGTTCGGTAAACTCGACCGGGCTTTACACGGCGCCACAGGGAAACGCGGTTTGCCATGTGGTGGCGACGAGCAAAGCGGACGCGACCAAGAGCGCTTCCGCCGCGGTCAGCGTGGGGACCCCGGCGGTGACGGTGGCGGTGAGCCCCAGCAGCGCCGCGGTGGATGGGTGTGGCACAGTCGCCTTGAGCGCGACGGTCACCGGCAGTTCCAATGCCGCGGTGACCTGGTCGGTGCAGGAGGGTGCTTCGGGTGGCAGCATCACCCCGGCCGGCGTGTACACCGCTCCCTCCACGAACGGCGTGTACCATGCGGTGGCGACGAGCCAGGCGAACGGCGCGGCGAGCGCCACCGCCGCGCTCACGGTGACGAACAAGGTGCTGAGCGTGGCGCTCAGCCCCTCCACCGTCTCGCTTTCTGCCGGCGCGACCGCGCAGTTCACGGCCACCGTCAACACGAGCTGCGGTCCGGTGGCCGCCACCCAGGTCGTCACCGCTCAGGGAAAGTGATTGACCCTTCACGGCCAACCCAAGTCCTGCGGGTCGGGCGTCCGGTCGGCTGTCGCCGGTACGGCAGGTCCCGGGCTCACTTGCCTGCGCGTGCGGGCTCGCCCGGGTCGGGGCCGCAGCGAGGGGTGGGCAGAATATGGGGACGTGCTCATCTTCGTAAGTGCTGGAGGCATTGGCTCTAGGTCGTAGCGATCCTTCGCGAGACCTGGCTCCTGCGAGGTGTCTCTGGTCCGGGCGCCACGACCGTACGTGCGCCCGGTTTTTTTATGGGGTGCCCACGGCCGAGCGCTTTCCCGCGCGCAGGAGGCGCGACGAGCCGCCGTCGGCGGGACGGCCACGGCCGAGCTCCCGAGCCTCTAGAGGTTCCCTCGTTTCGCGAGGACCCGGGCCCTGCGCACGAGCCCGGCCGACCCACGAGCCACCGTGAGTGCCCGGGGGCCGCGGCCGGACCTTCCTCAGGCACCCTCGTTCTCGGAGAGGACGAGAGCAGCGGCGATTCCTAGATGTGCCTATTCGCCTCCGGTCTCTTGACCCAACGCTCACGCTCGGCGGGGTCCCCCGGCGAGGTGGTATGCTTGGGTTAGGGCGCAGGTTTGCACTCGGGAATGGTCGATCGGGAGGAAGGCATGGGCGAAGAGGCACGCGTGCGGGTAGGTATCGCCGGCCTCGGACGGCTGGGGCGCAGGCACGCGGAGAACGTCGCCCGGAGGATACGCCGGGCGACGCTCGTCGCCGCCTGCAGCCCGGTGGCCGACGAGCGCGCCATGGCGACGAGCGTTCTCGGAGTCGAGGCCGCCTATGTCGAGCTCACGGAGCTGCTGCGCCACCCGGGTCTCGACGCCGTCATCCTGGCCACCCCGACCGCCCTGCACGCACGCCAGGTCGTCGAGGTGCTCGAGGCGGGCAAGCACGTGTTCTGCGAGAAGCCGCTCGCGCTCAACGTGAAGGATTGCCTGTGGGTTGAGGAACAGGCGGCGCGCCACCCCGAACTCGTCGTCATGATCGGCTTCGTGCGTCGCTTCGACCCGAGCTATCGCGACGCCTACCGCCAGATCAAGGAGGGGCGCATCGGCAGGCCGTTCCTCGTTCGATCGCAGACCTGCGATCAGAACGACCCGTCGGGCTTCTTCGTCCGGTTCGCACCCACCTCGGGCGGCATCTTCCTCGACATGAGCATTCACGACGTGGATCTGGCTCGCTGGATGCTGGGAAATCCGAAGCCACTGCGCGCGTTCGCGACCGGCACCATCGGCGTGCATGGAGGGTTACGCGCGTGCGGCGACGTGGACAACGGCATCGCCCTGGCGGAGTTCGAGGGCGGTGCGCTCGCTTGCTTCTTCGCCTCGCGCACCATGGCGCACGGGCACGACACCAGCACCGAGATCCTGGGCACCGCCGGGAGGCTCTCCGTCGGCCTCAACCCAAGACGCAACCGGGTCGAGATCTCGGACGCGAGCGGGGTGCGCAACGAGTGCGTGGCGGACTTCTACGAGAGATTCGAGGAGGCCTTCGTCGAGGAGGTGGCTGCCTTCGTGGATTCGGTGGGGGACCACAAGCCTTCACCGCTTTGTCTCGCTGACGCCACCGAGGCGACGCGGCTGGGGGTGGCGCTCGCCGAGGCCCTGCGCGGGCGAAAGGTGATCGAGCTCGCCTAGGGTCGTGCCGGGGGGAGGCCCGGGACGGGAGGCGCGAGGTGAACGAGTTTCTGGAGTCGCTTGCCAGGGCCTTCGCGCGCAACAGGGACACGCTGCCGCGTTTCACGGCAGCGGTGGCACTCCTCGTGACCCTGGCGCTCGGCTGGGAGGGCGCGCGCCTGTTCCGGCGTCGCCGAGCGCGGCTGACGCTGGCCCGGGAGGTGGCCCGGCAACACGGCTTGTCGAAGAGCGATTTGCTCCTGGCAGAGCGCCTCGCGCGAAGCGCCTCCACGGAGCTCGTCGGCTTCCTCACGAGGCTCGAGGTCTTCGAGCGAACGACGGCTGACGCGCTCGTTCGGCGGGAGGAGGGCGGGGAGAGCCTTAATCGGCGCATCCGCCGCCTCCGCAGCTTGCTCGGCTTCGATCCACCTCCCTCCCACATGCCCCTGCTCTCGACCCGCGAGCTCGCCCTCGGCACCGCGATCGAGGTGGGGTCGCAGGTCGGCATCACCGCCGAGATCGACGAGGGGTCCTTCTCGGTGAGCCTGCGCGAGCCGATTGTGCTGTCGAAGGGCGCCGAGGTGAGCCTCGCCCTCGTACACGGACGAGAGGCACGTTACGCGCTGCGATGCGCCGTGCTGAGCACCGGGGCGACGGAGCACGGCTGGATTCTCGTTCTCGCCCATGACGAGGCTCCCGAGCGGATCCAGATGCGCGAGTACGTGCGGATCCCGATGAAGGGGCCCATCCTGCTCAGGAAGGTCGTTTCGGGCCTCGCCTCGAGCGTAGAGACCCGGGCGGCGTACGGTGCGCTCCTGGACGTGAGCGGAGGCGGTGCCCGCCTGACGAGCGGTCTCCTCCTGCCGGTGGGTCAGGAGCTGAAGGTCTCCTTCGCGGTGGCGGAGAGCCACTTTGCTGAGCTCCGGGCGGTCGTGCTCTCCTGCTCGCCGACCGAGCAAGGCGCATACCAAGCCCAGCTGGAGTTCCGAGGACTACGCGAGGGCGAGCGCGCACGACTGGTATCGGCCCTCGCCCGATTCGAGTCGTCCCAGAACTCCGACCGGGTCACCTGAAAGAAGACGTCGAAGGCCGGGCGAGCTACTTCAGAGCGGCCACCGTCGGAGAGGCGCTCGACTTGGATGCGTTCCTCTCGACGCCCTCCATCTTGAGCTCCCCCTGGACGAGCACACCTTTCTCGACGAGCAGGGAAGGAGTCTCGATGTTGCCGTGGACCTTGGCCGGCTGGTGCAGTTCGACCGCCACCTTGGCCTTGATGTTTCCGTTGACCTGTCCGTGAACCACCACCGTCCCGCAGCTGATCTCGGCATCGATGCGGGCGTGCTCTCCCACCACCAGGACATCGTTGGTCGTGATCGATCCCTTGAAGGTGGCGTCGATCCGGACGGTGCCCTTGAAAGTGAGTTTTCCTTCGAACTCAGCACCCTCGCCGAGTGAAAGGTCGTTCGTACCCGCGGAGCTCATCGGCATCTCCTCGCGTTTCATCGTGGCCATGGCTTTCGGCTCCTCGTGGCTGGGCGCGGGCGGCGGGACGGGCGGAGCAGCCTTGGGCTCGGCGTCGCTCGCCGCGGGCGTGGTCTCCTGCTTGTTCCAGAACGGCATGTCGCCTTTCGTCCGGGTCCGACGAGCTCGCCCCGGGTCGGCTCGTCAGCGGCTGTCCCCGGCCAAATGAGTCCCGAACTGTGCTGGGCGCGGACGTGCCTTTCATTCGCGCCGTCGTCGAGTTAGTCGCGGGCAAGCCTCGCAGCAACCCTGCGTCGAGGCGAAGAGCTCAAGGACGCTTTCGGGGCAGGTGGCCCCCCAGGGTCACGCCCCGCACGCTCGGTCATTTTCGCGAGCAGTGACAAGGGAAATTACACCGGCGGGGGCGCTCGGAGCGCGCTCGCAAGAAGAGGTGTCGGCCAACAGGCGAAATAGGCCACAGGCGAGGAGTAGGTGGTCGCATGTGCGTCAAGCCGGCGCCGTGCAGCAGCGGCGAGCCTTGCGAGCGTGCACCGGGCCGTACTCACCCACGATCGAGGGGGCGCTACTTCTGCCGTGCGTCCGACGAGGAGACTGCCCTGGCTTTCCCGCGCGATCCACGCGCTCCGAGCGCAGGTTTCCCAAGACAGAGCCGGACCCTTCGGGCTCATGTGGTGCTGGGGGGCCCGCGACTCAACGGGAATTTGGAAGGCTAGGTCACGAGTAGGACTTCGGCAGACTCGCGCCCGGACGGGCGGGGGAGATGCCCCATTTTGGGCTACCCTTTTTGAGCTGTTCCCATAGGTGCGCAAGAGTAGGAAAACGTTTGCGTATGCGTTTTCCGGTCCTGCGCGAGGTCGCTATCGTCGAGGCCGCTTGCGGCCTCTTGTGCGTCATCGCGGGCTTCATGACCTGGCCGAGCCTGGCGCTCCGGTACGCGCTCGTCCCGTTCGGACTCGGAGCCTGCATCATCGCGCAGGCCGTCGTGCTCGTCCTGAAGGACGTGAGGTCCGCCGCCGAAGAGAAGAAACGACTCGACGGCTGGTACGCGAACGAGTCTCGGGATCACGCTTCTCCCTGAAGCCCGGTCGAGCGTTTTCGCAACATTCGATCCACGTCAGTCGAATCCTCCGACCAGGGGGTCCACGCGCGCTATCTCGGTTCGAGGAGCGACCAGTCGCCCTGCGACGCCACGTTCTTCCAAGGGGGTGGAAGAACTCGGCTACTGCGCGACAGGACGACCGCGGCATGCTCTCGGGCCGCTGCCTCGAGACTCGGCTCTGTCAGGGGGTCACATTCACAGTGCTCGGCGAAGGTGACGCGCGTCGAGTAATCGTCCACCACCAGCGCGACCGTTCCCCCTTTAGCGAGGGCACGGGCGCGCCCGGGCAGGTCCCCGAGCGGGCAGGCTTGCTCGAGCGGTCGGAAAAGTTTGAGTGGCAACAAGACGAGGAGCGCGAACCCGACGCTGAGCTCCACGCGCCAGCAAAAAGTCTCGAACAGAACGGCCCGTCGCGCACCGGCGAGGTCCTCGATCCCGGTGCCGGCCAGGAGTGCGAGCGCGGGATAGGCGGGCATGAGGTACCACCAGTAAGGCCGCCCCGAGGACGCATAAGTCAGGTAGACGAGGAAGGCCCAGCCGAGGAGTCCCCACCTCACCGCCGGGCGCATGCTCGAAGCGCTTGCTCGGGTGGACGCCACCCGCAGGAGCGCGAGCAAGGCCAGGGGCAGACCTGGCCAGAACCGGCCGACGAGGGCGTTCTTGAGGAGCGGCCAGGGGCCGAGGCCGCCCCGGCGTGCGCCCACAGCCGACTCGATGAGCTGCCCGTGCACGTAGCCATGCCACCAGGCCCCGGCGAGCGCGAGTGAATCGTAGGCGAGGAAGGCCGCGGGGGGCCCGAGCGTTCCGAGCAGGCAGGCAGTCCAGCAGGCCGGCCTCCCGAGGGCGCGATGGTCTCCGCTGGCGAAGAGGAGGATAGCCGCCACCGCCGGCGCCTCGAGAGCGACCGGACCCTTCACGAGCGCGCCCGCGCCGGCGACGAGCCCTCCGGCAAGGACGCGCCACAGGCTTCCCCGCGACGTCACGATGAGCGCCACCGAGGCAGTGAAAGCGGCCGTGAGAGGTGGGTCGAGCCGTGCGAGGGGCTGGTAGTTGGAGAAGGCGTCGGTGGCGACGAGGACGAGGCACCCGTAGAGGGCGCCGCGCCCGCCGAGGAGTTCGCGGCCGAGAGCGAAGGTGCTTCCCACCGTGATGAGGCCGCAAGAGAGTCCGATGAGTCGCAGGTCGAAGGAGGGTACGAGCCGCAGGGCCGCCGCCTCCAACCAGAAGAACAACGGGGGGTGCTCGAAGAATCGCGCGTGCCCGAGGACCCGCGGGTAATAGAGCGCGAAGGGCGTCCGGTCTCGTGCGAGCGTGCGCCCGATGAGGACGTAGAGCGAGGCGTCGTTGTTGTCGGAGTGGAGCCTGTGGAAGGAGAGGAGGACGCCAGCCGCGAGGGTGAGTGCGGCGAGGGCCAAAGTGCGGTCGGTAGGCTCCCTCATCGGCCTTCGAGCGGTGGCTCCACGCGCGTTGTGCGGCATCGGCTGCGTATAGCACCCTCGACATCCCGAGGTGCCCTGGGCCGACCTTCACCGAGGGGGCCGTCGCGGTGAAATGGAGATGCGGACGGCGAACTCTGAGGGCGAGCGGCCGCCCGGCTCCGCTCCCCGGCGCCCGGTTCAGCGCCGTGGCCCCTCGTCCTTCCGCTTGGCATCTTTCGCTTCTTCACGCCGTAGCTTGAATAGATAGAGACAGGCCACGGCCGCGCACAGGAAGAGTGCGCTGCTCACGCTCTTCTCGGTCTCGTCCGGAAGTCCAACCTTGAACACGACCTTGACGAGGCCGAGCCCGATGAGCAGGAATCCGAGCACGAGGATGATGGCGCGCAGTTGTCCCGGCGAGATCTTGTTCATGGCGATCCCTCATGCTCCTTGTCTCCGCGACGTTGAAGCCGCGCCGCGGGCCCTTCACTCGTGTCGCAGCGGTCCCGGCCTAAGGCCTGCACGGCCGTGTATTACACCCGCTGACCGCGAAGGCGAAGCCTGTTTGTGCTGCCGGGCCTCGCGGTCGGGTATCCTACGGTCATTCGAGCCCGCGAGGAGGGTCTCCCGAGCCGGGCGCGCCGCCGGTGGCGTCGGTCTCGCCGGGAAGGGGACGGCCCCGAGACGGCTGCGCCGGGGCGGTATTCCAGGGAATCCTCGATACCCGTGGAGGGTGGGAGGATGCCTTCCGCCGCTCAATAGAGAGATGAATGGACTCCTTCATCCTATGGCCCTGGGGGGCGCCGCCGCGTGCCGGACCCCGAAGCTTCCGGCCTGACTTTTGGAGGTTTCTTGCGGGTCTTCAACCGAACGGGTAGACGTCGAGACGTGGGGTAGCGCCATGGCACCGTTCAGGGTCCTGATCGTCGATGACGACCACGAGTTACGCCGCGGCCTCAAGCTCTTGCTCGAGGAGAGCGGCTACGGCACCGTCGAAGCGGACAGTGTGCGCTCGGCTCTCGCCGCCTTTCGCGGCGCCCCCCCCGATCTCGCCCTGCTCGACCATGCGCTCGGCGACGGGACGGCCTTCGACCTCATGAAGGCCTTCGCCGACACCGATCCGCGGGTCCCGGTGGTCATCCTGACGGGGGCGGCCGACGTGGAGCTCGCCGTCGCGGCCATGAAGCGGGGAGCGCGCGACTTCTTGCCCAAGCCGGTGAGGCCGCCCGCCTTGCTCGCCGCCCTGGAGGCCGCCCTCGCCGAGCGCAGCCCGGCGGCTCCAGGCGAGCACCGCTTCGATCCCTTCGTGGGCTCGAGCCGGACCATCCGCGAGCTCGCCGGCGAGGCGAGCCGAGTCGCCGCCTCGCACAGTCCAGCCCTCATCCTCGGCGAGACCGGGAGTGGAAAGAGCGTCCTCGCCCAGTGGATCCACGGGCACGGGCCACGTGCCGCAGCGCCCTTCCTCGACCTCAACTGTGCCGGGCTGTCGCGCGAGCTGCTCGACTCGGAACTCTTCGGGCACGAGCGGGGTGCTTTCACCGGTGCCACTTCCACCAAGGTCGGCCTGCTCGAGAAGGCCGATGGCGGTACCGTGTTCTTGGACGAGATCGGTGACGTGGACATGGCCGTGCAGGGCAAGATCTTGAAGGTCATCGAGGAACGCCGATTTCGAAGGGTGGGGGGAGTCGACGATCTCACCGTGGACATCCGGCTCGTCGCCGCCACCCACCGCGATCTGGCCGAGCGCGTGCGTGCCGGCGCCTTCCGGTCCGATCTCTACTTCCGGGTGAACACCCTCCCCATCACGGTGCCGCCCCTGCGCGATCGAGCGGAGGACCTGCCGGCGCTCGTGGAAAGAATGCTCCTGCTCATCCCAGGTGCTGCCGGAGTGACGCTCTCACCGGCGGCGCTCGGCCACTTGCGCTCCCACACCTGGCCAGGGAATCTTCGCGAGCTGCGCAACGTGCTCGAGCGGGCGGTTCTCCACCGCCGCAACGACCTGCTGCAACCGGAGGACGTGCGGCTCACCGTGGATCCCAGCGCGGCCTCGCCGGCCCCCTCGCGCCTCGAGGACATGGAGCGACAGCACATCCTGAAGGTCCTCGCCGAGGAACGTTACCGCGTACCCGAGACGGCCGAGAGGCTCGGTATGCCGCGGAGCACGCTCTACCAGAAGCTCAAGGAATTCGGCCTGCAGTTGCCGAGGTCCCGGCGCAGGGCACGCACCCCCGAGTAGCGACCGTGCCTCACGGGGAGGCGGGGAGCGCGAGGGCGTCGCGGGCGCGATCGCCGGAAGAGCTCGTCGAACTCGGGCGGGGGCTCCGCCTTTTCGCGACGCCCCGAGCTTGAAGGTCGACACCGGCGACGAGGGTCTGAACGAGGAGCTCGCTCGCCGAGGATGACGGTCCTCGGAGCTCGCTGCATTCGAGCGGGTGACTTTCTTCGCCTCCGACACGGCCTTCGTGACCTGGCCGATGGCCCATCGATTGTTGCTGGGCCGAGGACGCGATCTGGGGCCACGATCTCGGCCACACTGGTCACCGAGCCGGCGATGGCGCCGATTTGGGCCGCCACGTCGGGCGGGCTCCTGTCACCCTCGCCGGCCTGAGCGCGAGAGCCGTGGATGAGTTGCTCGGTCCCGGGTCGGGGAAAGCGCGTTCAGAGGGGCCTCCCGGGTCGGTCTGGCCGGAGGTTCATTCTGCGCGTGGGGAGAAGAGCTCTTCTTCCACCGCGAGCACGATCTTGCCATGGCGATGGCGACGCTGGCCCCGCTCGAACGCCTCACGCGCGCGAGAGAGTGGAAGCACGAGGTCGACCACCGGACCGAGCTGGCCCGACTCGATGAGCTCGCCGAGCCGAACGAGCTGGGACCGGTTGGGCTCGACGATGAACGTGGCCGCGTGAACCTCCCGGGCCGGGTCAGGGGGCCGAGGCTTCTCGACGATGGAGACGAGCGTCCCGCCGGCTCGCAAGGTGGGCCACGATCGCACGAGCGTCTCGCCTCCCACCGTATCAAATACGATGTCGACGCCGCGGACGTGCTCGTCGAAGCGCTCGGTCCGGTAGTCGTAGAACTCGTCCGCGCCGAGCTCGAGGACGAAGTCGCAGTCGGCGCCGGAGGCGGTGGCGAGCACGTGGGCTCGGCTCCAGTGCGCGAGCTGGACGGCGTAGCTCCCCACCCCCCCGGCCGCACCGTGGATGAGCACGCGTTGACCCGAGGACAGCTTGGCGTGCTCGAAGAGACCCTGCCAGGCGGTCAGGGCGGACAGCGGAACCGCCGCCGCTCGCAGGTGGTCGAGGGAGCTCGGTCTCGGTGCCAGATCCGCCGCCGCGACCGCCACGTACTCGGCGGCGGCGCCGTCGCGGTAGAAGTCCGTCAGGGCGTAAACCGGATCGCCGACCTTGACCCCGGTCACCAGGTTCCCGAGTTCGGCGACCCTCCCCGAGACGTCGTGGGCGGGGATGCTCGGCAGGCGCGCCGTTCCCTCACGCGTCTCCCAGGTGGCGGACCAGGTGAGTTCGGCCGGCGTGATGGCTGCCGCTCCGACTCGAACGAGGGCATCGTGGGGACCGAGCTTTGGACACGGCACGTCCTCGTAAGACAGCACCTCCGCGCCGCCCCGGGCGTGGGCCCGGACCGCCTTCATGGTGGACGTCACCATAGCCCAGCAGATTCTGATGCCGCTCTCGAGCACCGCCCTCCAGCCGAAGCGCACTGCGCACCCCGAGCGGGAAACTTGGCGCGAGGGCACGTCCGGCCAGCCGCCGGGCGGACCGGCGCTCGGCACGTCCTGGGGCAAAAGGCCCGCGGCGTGCGCCAGCCTCGTTTCTGGCCCGTGTTCACCGGCTCGCCGGCGAGAGGACCCAGGCGCTGGCCGGGGCGCTCACGGGGGCGGTTCCTCGTCAGGAGATGCCGCCGTGAGCGATGGCGCGGCCGGCGATGAGGCCGGCGAACCCAGCCAGGAGGGCGCCCACCGCCGTCACGCCGAAGTTCAGTCCGGCGAGGTCGTAGGAACCGCTGCTCACCAGCCGAAGCGTCTCGTAGTTGAACGAGGAGTATGTGGTGTAACCGCCCATGATCCCGGTGGTGAGGAAGAGACGGGTGGTCTCGGTGATGGCGCCGCTCGATAGCGAGAGCTCCATCACGAGCGCGATGAGAAAGGAGCCGGTGACGTTGATGAAGATCGTGCCGTAAGGGAAGGTCCCGAGGCTCCGGGCCGCGAAGGTGGAGATGAGGAAGCGCGCTCCCGTCCCGATCGCCCCGCCGAGGCAGATGAACAAGAAACGGCTCACGTCTCCTCCTCGGGAGGCCCGGTCCGAGCTCTCGTCTGGAAAGCTCCTGCCGGCGCCTCGCGCCACGCAGGAGTCATTGGCCGCCCGGCCGGGCGGCGGTTGCGGCGGACTCCACCGCCCTGTGTGGCCGCTCGGCCAAACGTACACGCGGCGTCGACGATGGGCAACGAAAACTCGCCCGGCCCACCAGGGTGAGGAGAGTGGGAAACGCGGCCGCCCTTCGGACCGCGGCGGGACCAAAAAGCGAGTCGCCCCCGCTCTCGCGGAGCGGGGTCACGCCCTTTCGATAGGGAAGTCCACTCGTCGGGAAAGGCGAAGCGCGACGCATCCTCGTGAACGAAGGTGACCGGATGGGGACCAAGCCGAACCGGCCATCGTCGAATGGCTGAGGGAGGAGGATACGCAGGGAGCAGCCTCGTCCGTTCCATCGTCGGTTTTGGCGCGGCCGGACAGATCCACACCATTCACCTCGTCGACGTCGCCGAGAACCTGCCGCTCATCGCCGTGGATCGAGGAGAGCGAGACGGTCGAACGGCTCTTGTTGCCGCAACTCGTCGCCATGGTGCATCGCGAACAGCGATCTCGCAGGAAAGGGGGGGATGAGCCTTCGGCTCGATCGCATCGAGCGCCTCGAAAAGCGCGACGTCGAAGCGCTCCTCGAGCACGGCGCGGGGGAGCGCCAAGGTGGTTCCGACGTGATGATCGGCAATCCCGTGACGTTAGGAAGATGCCGCTGCCGCGGGTCGCCGAGATCATGACTCAGCGCCGGCTCAAGCGGTTGCCGGTCCTCGACGACCGCGGCGCGCTCGTCGGCAGGGTGAGTCGCCTCGATAGGCGGATTCGCCGGAGGCACCCCGCTCGCGCAGGCCATGCGCAGGGACGTTCCGACCGTCCACCCGGACCCTTCCCGAGGTCCTGCAGGCCGGCGTCTCCACCCGCCTCAACAAGGCTTTCGTGCTGGACGCCGAGAAGAGATCGTCGGACTCGTCGCCAATGCGGAACTCAGGGAGCGGATCGCGCCTTCGCTCAAGGGCAGGGCCCTTCGCTCGATCATGCACCGCTTGCCCTTGGGACACTCCAAGGGCGACGAGGGGCCCGCCCCGCCTCCCATCAGGGCGCGGGCTTTCGGGCGGCGGCGAGGTACTCGATAAGATGGGCGCCAAGGAGGGCGACGACATCGCCGGCGGCGTCCACCCCGAAGACCCGGTCGAGAAGGGGTCCAGCAAAGCGCGGTCGAGGATCGAGGGGAGCGTCGGCCACCCGGCCGCTCCAGCCCGGGAGTCGATAGGCGAGGACGAGGCGGCGGTGCACCCAGGCCAGCGCGATCTCGGAGAGCGTGCCGGCTCCCCCGCCGACGGCGACCACGGCGTCGGCCTGGGAGATGAGCGCGTTGCGCGCGTGGTCGAGTCCGGTCGGGATGACGATGTCGACATACGCGTTGGCGCTGTCGGCCAGGTGACCAGGGAGGAGCGCCACCGTGTCGCCCTCCCGGTAAGCTCCGGCCTGGCGGGCACCGAGACAGGCTGCTTCCATGACTCCCCCGAGTCCACCCGTCACGATGCGGTATCCCGCGTCGACCAGCGCCCGGCCGAGATCGTGGGCGGCCGACCATGCGGCGTCTCCGGCCACGGCCATCCCATCCCCGCACACCGCGACGCAGGACCGACGAGGGCATAGCATCCCGCTATCGTACGCCGATCGCGCAAGGCAGGAGGTGGCGCCCAGGAAGGCTCTCTCGCGTCGCCCTTTCCATCCTCGCCGCTCGTTCACCTGCGGGACGTAGACGGTGGCGCGGGAGGGCTAGCCTAAACCCCAGCAGTGCGGGAGGATCCCGCCTCATGAAACTCCGTCGATGGATCCCCGGTGTGCTCTTTCTCGTGCTCGCGCTTGCCGCCATGGCCGGAGTGGTGGCCACCCGTGAGCGGCGCGCTCCCGTTACGGAGGGGTCGGGTGCGACCCCGGCTAACCGGGGAGCGAACGTGCCGGGCCGGCCTCACCACCTGCGCCAGGTGGACACGCGGCCCTTGCTCACCGCCCGCCGACTGCTGGCCTTGGCCGCCACGCCTGAGGAGCAGGAACTCGCCCACCAGGCCGAAAAGCTGGCCGAACACGCGGTCGACCTCACTTTTGCGGATGCCCTGCGCCAGGCGGCGGAGGAAGCCCCCGACGAGAGTCCGGAGATGAAGGCACGCCTGGCGGCGAGACAGAAAGCCCAGGCCGCGGTGGATGCCGACGCTGCGCGCGTGAAACAGCTCACCGCCCAGATGGCGAGCGCCCACGGGCTCGCCGAGGCCGGACTCCAGGAGCAGCTCGAGGTGGCTCGCGCGCAGCAAGAGCTCGACCAGGACGAGCTCGACATGGCCTCCGAGAGCGTGGAGCGCGCGGGCGGCGATCCGCAGGCCGAGGTCAAGCGGCTAAAGGCGCTCCATGATGCGACCCAGCAGGAGGTGCGGCCCACGAACGTTCCCGGAGCCGCGGGGGCCGTGCTCTCGCCCGCCGAGAACTTAGTCGCCCGAGCCGGAGTCTACAGCGGGCTGCGCGACAAGCGCGTGCAACTCGACGAGGCGGAGCAAGACGCAAAGGATCGAGTCTTGCGCCTCACCCAGCGGCGGTCCACCGTCCTCGAACGTGTTCAAAAAGCCGAGCAGGCGCGCGAGGCGGCCAAGAGATCGGCCACCGGTTTCGCGGAGCGCGCGTCAGGCGGAGGAGAGGCGGCCAAACAAGAAGCGCGCACCGCGGTCGAGGCCCTGAAGCAATTCACGGAGGACCAGCGGCGGGTCACGACCCTCGGGCAGCGCATCCAGGACGAGCAGGCGCTCGCCGACGTCTACGGGTCCTGGAGGGCGATCGTCGAAGGGTATGCACGCGCTGCGCTCCACCGCGTGCTTCAGGCGTTGCTGGGGATCGCCCTCGTCCTCGTGGTGACCTTCCTCGCTGTCCGCCTGGTCGATCGCCTCTACGAGGGCGTGGCGCGGGAGCAGCTGCGAGCGGGGACCCTGCGTTCGGTGGTGAAGTTCGCGGTGCAGGCGGTGGGAGCCCTCGTGGTCCTCTTCATCGTGATCGGTGTTCCCGGTCAGGCCACCACCATTCTCGGCCTCGCCGGTGCCGGCCTCACGGTGGCCATGAAGGATTTCATCGTCGCCTTCTTCGGATGGTTCGTCCTCATGAGCAAGAACGGCATCCGGGTCGGTGACTGGGTGGAAATCGAGGGGGTGGGGGGCGAGGTGGTCGAGATCGGCCTTTTCCACACCGTGCTGCTCGAGACCGGAGCCTGGATCGACGCCGGGCACCCTACCGGCCGCCGCGTCTCCTTCGTGAACAGCTTCGCCATCGAGGGGCACTACTTCAACTTCTCCACTTCCGGCCAGTGGATGTGGGACGAGGTGCGGCTGCTCGTTCCGCTCGGGCAGGACCCGTATCCGATCCTCGATCGCGTGCGCAAGCTCGTGGAAGAGGAGACGGCCGCCAATGCCAGGGTGGCGGAGCAGGAGTGGAGCGCGAGCTCCGGCTACCGGGTGAAGAGCTTCTCGGCAGCCCCCGGTCTGACGGTCGTCCCGACCGCGGCCGGCGTCGAGATCCACGTCCGCTACATCACCCGCGCCCCGGATCGACACGAGTCGCGGCGCCGGCTCTACCAGGAAGTGGTCGCACTCCTCCACAGCAAGCACGTGCAGGGGGCCGACGCGGCGTGACCTCCTCGCCGCAGCCGAGCGCTCATCCTGCGGGGAGGTAACTTCGCCCTGGCGAAGTCAGCCGCCTTGAACAACCGCCGAGCGCTCGCGCACCCATCGCGCGGCGCGAGAGGGCGTTCCCCTTCCCGCTGCGCAAATCCTATATGAAGGAGCCGGCGAGCAAGAGGGCCGAGGCCGGCATCGTGAAGACGCAAGCGCCCGTTCCGGTGCACGGACCGATCGTCCAGCCGAGGAAGGTCGAACCGACGGCTGGCACGGGGGTGACGGTGAGGGCGGTGCCTGTGGGATAGGCGGCCATGCACGGCGCAGCGGCACCGCCGTTCACCGCGCAAGTGAAGGTGCCCGCGGTCGGAGGGACGGCGGTGACGGTGAGACTCTGCTCACCTGCGGTGAATCCGGCGCCGACGGTCAGCGCCAGGCCCGGCATGTTGAAGCTGCAGGTCGGGGAGGTGGACCCCACGCACTCGCCGGCGGTCCAGCCCGCAAAGGTGAAGCCAGCCGATGGCACGGCGGTGAGGGTGAGGGCCGTGCCGGTGAGATAGGTGAGTGCACAGGCCCCTGCCGGGGCGCCGCTCGCGGCGCAGGTGAAGGTTCCGCCGACGGCCGGGGAGGGCGCGAGGGTGAGACTTTCAGCGAGCGCGGTGAAGGTGGCCCCCGCCGTCTGCGCTGCGTTCATGGTCAAAGAGCAGGTGTTGGTGGTCTGGGCCGCGCACGATCCCGACCAGGAGACGAAGCTGAACCCCGAACTCGGCATGGCGGTGAGCATCACCGTGGTCCCGAAAGGATAGCTCGTGGCGCAGGCGCCGCCGTTGCAGGTGATAGTTCCGTTGGCGGGTGGGGTGATGGTCAAGGCCTCGGGGGCGAGCGTGAAGGTGGCCGTGACCGTGGTGGGGCCGTTCAGGGTCAGCGTGCACTGGTTCGCCGTGGTCGTGGACGGTGTACAGCCGGACCAACTGAGCGTGGAGCCGGTGGCCGGGGTCGCGGTCAGTGTGATGAGCGTACCCCCCAGGAACGGAGCGCTGCAGGTGCCGCCGGTCGCACCGCAAGCGGCAATGCCAGCCGGGCTGGAAGCCACCGTACCGCTCCCAGTACCCGCCGGGGCCACGGTGAGGACGAGCTCTTCCGAATAGTTCACCGCGACGGGCGTGGGGGTGACCGTGACTACCCCGCCGGTATTCCCGTCGGTCGCGGTGACACTGGCGCTGAAGGTGAAATTGCCGAAGGTGGTTGCGGTACATGACCAGGTGAACCGCTGCGAGGCGCCGGCCGGGATGGGGACGGGCGCGCTCGCACTCGGCGACGGACTGACCGCGCTACAGCTCACGTTGGAGGCAGGGCTCACCGACGGCGTCACGGCGGACACTTCGGCGGAGGCGGCGCCGGCGGCGTTCGTGAGCTCAAGGACGAGGCTCACGGGAGAGTTGGCCGTCTGCATCGACGGAGGTCCGATCCAACTGGCCGACAGGGACGTGGGCAACTCGATGAGGGCCTGGGCCGGTGCGGCCAGGGATGCGTCGACGGCCGTTCCAGTCTGGCTGTCGATCCCCGAGACCGAGACCGATACCGAGATATGGCCTGGCACCGTCGGTGTGTACGTCCATGTGAAGGAGAGCTTTTGCCCGGCCGCGATGGTCGAGGGAGCAGGGGGCTGGGCCGAGGGGGGGCCGGCCGACCCGCCGTCCGACGAGCTCACGGTGGGAACTCCCAGCTGGAAGCTCGTGATGGTGCTGCTGCCGGCGTTGGTCACCGTGACGGTGAGGGTGAGCTTCTGGCCCACGTCGACGGTGGCGTGGTCGACCGTCGCCGTCGCCGAGAAGGTCGGGGTGGCGAGCACGGTGTAGGCGCCCTTGGCGGTGCCCTGGTTACCGACTGCGTTTTCGACGGTGAGGTTGTAGGGTCCCGGCGCCAGGCCCGGCGGCACGGTGGCGCTGAGACTCGTCGTGCTCTGCCAGGTCACATCGGTGAGCTCGGTCGAGCCGAGCCAGGCCCGGGTCGCCGTGTTGAGGACCGGCGGACCGCCACCCTGGGGCTCGGTGACCTGTGCAAGAAATCCGGTACCGTTGATGACCACGGGAGCGGGGTCGCCCGAGTAGCCGACGTTGGGGGTCATGGAGAGGTTAGAAGGGACCGAGCCGGCGGGCTGGTTGGCTCCGGAACAGGCGGCGGCAAGAGCACAAGCCAGGCTCAGCCAGGCAAGCGACCTAGAACGCATCGAAGCGATACCCCAGCTGGAGGAACACAGGCACGAAAGATCCGCTCAGGTTGGCGAGGTGCGGGTCGCCCACGTACGAGACGCGTGCCGCGAGATACGGGTAGCCGCCGAGGGCCCGCAAGCCGACCGAAGCTTCGGCTGTCCCGGTCGCCACCCAGCTCGAGTCCTCGATGGTGGGCTGCGTGCCGAGCGTGGAGCTACTCTGTACGCGCACCACTCCTCCGCCGACCGAGCCCCACAGCATCAACTGCTTACCGAGGGCGAGGCGCCACGTCGGATTGGCGGTGAGGGCGACGTAACTCACCGTGCTGGAAAAGGCTGAGAAGGCCGAGGAGGTCCCGACCGCCTGGTTATGCGCGAACTGGAACCAGCTGCCATCGACCATCAGGCCGAGCCGCGAAGGTCCACCCTGGGCCCAGATCGTCGCCTGCGCTCCGAGGACAGGCCCGGCCGCGCCCGAAGAGAGAGCGAGCCCACCGTGAATCCCGAATTCGAAGAGGTTTCGCTTGAGCTCGACCGTGAGTACCCGCTCGGCAGTCCCGGCCGTGACGCGGATGACGTCGTGAGTTGTGGTGGGTGTCGAGGGCGGTTGGTAGCTGAATTGGTAGGCGCCCGGGCCCTGGCGGTCGGCAGTGCCGAGCGTACCAACCAAGGCTGAGGCCTCGGGCGGGTTTTCCTCGGTGCGGTTACCGAATCGGTCGAGCGTGATGACCGAGAGGGTACCCGGCGATTTCCCGGAGGGGAGGGTGCCCTCGAACTCGATCGCGGCGGCAGCTGCGGGGGCGAGCTTGATCTCCCGCTGCGTCGTGAGCTTGCCGACTGTGGCCACGATGACGAGGCTCGAGGTATCGAGGCGCTCCGGGATCGCCAGGTGACCCACCCAGTGCCCGGGGAGCCCACGGGTCCAGCCGAGCAGGGTGCCGGTATTGAGGGTCACCTGCGGGGTGGAGACGTCCACCTCGTGCCCCGCGCTGTCTTCGGCCAGGACCGTGAAGTCGAGCGTTCCGTCGCCGGCGGTGACGGTCGTCCGGTCGACGTCGATGCGCAGCTGCTGCGGCTCCGAGACCGAGCGTTGCATGGTGGCGCGGAGGACCGGCAGCTCATCCTCGAGCCGGGCCTCGACCGTGGCCGTCGGTGAGGGAGGCAGGTTCCAGACGGCATCGTAGACACCCGGCTCGACCTCATGGGGGGTGGAGACCGTTCCCGGATCGGCAGTGATCCGGACCGGCGCGTTGGAGCGCGGCTTGCCATCGGGCGTCACTGCGAAGACGCGAATGGCGAGGCTGCCGCTGGCATTGGCCGGGACCTGTGTGTCGTCCACCGTCATGTAGACGTGCGCCACTTCCGGCATGTTGAGGTCGATCCGCTGCCCTCCGCTCTCGGCGTAGCGCGTGCCGGGCGGAACGACCACCGCCACGGTGGCCTTGCCTTCGGGGCCGGCCTGCTGCGCGAAACGCCGGCCCGCCACGGTGACGGTGGCCATCCCGCTTTCGTCTGCCTTCACCTCGAGCTCACTTTGGCCGGCGAGGGGAAGGGGGAGCCATCCGGAGGCCTTGGACGTGTGTGCCACGATGAACGCCACCTGCGGATAGGTCTCCGCCGGAGGAATATAGACGGCCTCGAACCGCCCCTTGCCTACCGGTTTCGGCGGTCGCACCTCGCCGATGCTGGCGGTGAGCCGCGGTGCTTCAGCACAGTTGATGCGGAGCGTCGCACTGGCACCGGGCCTGAGCTCCACTTGTCGCGGATCGGATTCGATGACGATCCTCGCTGGCGGGGAGCTCGCGAGAGCGAAAAGCGGAGCGAGAGCGGCCAATAACGCGCGGGCAGGCATCAGGGGGTCCACCGCGCAGGAGCGTGGGTGACGGGGTCGAGACGGCCCACGGACGAAGTCTGTATTTGCCCGGAGTAACTACGGTCAACTCCTCGGGCGGGACGCCCCGTGCTCCTTGGCGGGCCCAAGCGGGGGCCGTCTGACCCGGAGAAACCCGGGTGGAACGGAGCCGCATAGCTCCCTCCCCGCTCGACTGGTATGGCCACGAGGACGTCCTTCCCACTGGGCAGGTGCGGCGCGTGTCTCAAAGAGCGATCTCCGAAAGGGCCGCACCCACCCGCATCATCCTCGCGGTGGCGAAACCCCTCCCACGCCTCGGGCGCCGCGCGATGGGGCCGCACATCCATCGATGAGACCCCTAACCTGGGTTGAAGCCTCGGGTTCCGTCGACGCCCCGGTAAGGGCCCGCGCCCGTTTGACGGCGGAGGAGAACGACTACCGGAAGACCCAGGCAAGCGGTCTTGTAGGACCGCGGCAGGTTTCGATTGGTAGGTCGAGTGCACCCAGGAAGGAAAGTGCACGACGAGCTCTGCTACTTGCCGCCCCTCGGAAAGACGAGCCGAACTATCTATTGCGCCTCGCGATGATGCGTTTCAGCTACAAGAAGTTCTCGTGACGGCAAAACAAGGCGGCCGTCCCGAGTATGGCTCACGGGTCAGTCCACATAGGCAGGCGACCCGTGCGCCAGCCGCCCCGGAAGATGACCGCGTCGAGGGCTTTTCGTGGGCTTCCCGGAGGTCTGACCTCGGTTAAGCCGAGTGACGCGAGAGGGGAAGCCAGCCTGGGGAGCGCAATCCTTGGGCACCTTCCGAGGCGAGGGAGGAGTGCCTCGGTGCTCACGGGGTCACATCTTGATCGGGACGCTCGGATCCGGAGAGCGTGTTAGCCGAGACGTCCCTCAGGGATGGGCAGCCGCAAAGTCGAGGATCGCATGCAGCTTGGGAGAGCTCGTGAGGGGATCACCAACGTGCTGCTCGGCACCCCATCCTGCGGTGCTCGACCAGGGGCCGTTGTGCACGTAGTGAACGAAGAGTGCGAAGTACGGGGCCATGGCGTTCAGGTAGTCGGTGTACATCTGGTACATGCCCGAGTTCCCCTGAACATCGCTCGCATTGGTGGTGACGGACTGGCCCCCCTCGTAGGCGATGAGAACGAGCCCGGAGCCGGCCACGGCCTGGGCCTGTGACTTGGCCGCGTCGAGCGGATCGTTGGCACCGGAGCTGATCCCGGAATCCAGCTCACTCACGGCGTTGGAACTCGAGCCGTCCACCGTGTAACCGAAGTAGGGGGCGATGGCGTACGCCGTTGCGCTCACGTTGTTCGGGTTGATGACCGAGTTCTTCAGAGCAGCGAGGTGAACCGAGGTGAGGTAGGAATTGACGGCCTGTCCAGCGATGACCTTGACCAGGCGCGGGTTGTTCGCGCCAAAGACCGTCTCGAACTGATGGAAAATCTGAACGGCTCTTGCCACGTAGCCCTCGGCGCAAGCCTGCGAATCACCGGGGACAATTTGCTGCCCGATGCTGCACTCCTCGGCGTTGGCAGCGGCAAAGTTCCAGGCCTCGTTGGACCATTCGACGAAGACGCGCAGGTTGCTATTTAGGCTGCTGTTGATGAGCGTCGCCAGCTGCAGTGCGTAATCGTCGTTGGCATAGGTGGGGACGTTGATCCACATGTCTGCGTTCGTCCGGTTGCACAGGTCGATCATCCATTCCCATGCGATGCGGTAGACCCCGGCGGTGCCAGTCCTGGGGACACGCTGACTCCAATTGACGTCCGTGTTGGTGTTGGTCTCGTCCCAGTCCATGAAGCGCAACACCTGGTAGTTCTTCACTTCGCTGAGGAAGGCCGGATTCCACGGGTTGGGGTAGCTGGCGATGTTGGTGAGCTGTACGCCCGACGCGAAGACGTCGTTCCAGATGCCCCAGCCGAGGTCCCAGAAGTTGGTCCCGAGCTTCATCGACCCTCCAAAGGAGCGAACACCGGCCGCGGTCACCGTCACGGCAGCCGACCCACTCTTGGAAGGATCGAGGGTACTCGTGGCCACCACCTGATAGGTGCCGGCCGTGGAAGGCGCCGTGTAGAGGCCGCCCGCCGTCACCGTTCCGCCCGTGCCGGTCGGCTGAACGGACCAGGTCACGGTCTGTGCTGCGGCGTTGGCCACCGCTGCGGTGAACGCGACGGTCCCGCCCGTGGCCACCGAGGCGGCTGGGGGGCTGACGGTGACGGCAGGCGCTCCGCCGGTGGCGGTGACCACTACCGGCGAGACGGAGAATGCCGTCGGGTCAGCGACGCTTGTCGCGACGACGTGGTAGGTGCCCGACGTGGAAGGCGCGGTGTAGACGCCTCCCTCCGTGATGCGGCCGCCATCCGCACCCTCCCGAACCGACCAGTCCACGGCGGTGTCGCTGGCGCCAGTGACGGTCGCGGTGAAGGACAGTGAACCGCCCGCTACGATCGAGGGGGTCGCTGGAGATACGCTCACCGTGAGTGACTGTGCACTCACCGAACCAGAGCGGCTTAGGCCTTGTGCCCCACCGCACGCCAGGAGAAACGCGTTCGCGGCGGCTGCCAGCCACATGCTCTGCCTGCGCATCACCATGAGAGAACTCCTAAGTGTGCGGGCTATGAGTACAGGCGATCACTGATGAGGTCAGTGCGGCCGTGCCGGTCAGCGTCCGGCGTGTCCCGCTATCGTGGGACACCATCGCCGCGGAATAGTGTAAGGAGGCAAGTAGCGCTTGTGGGCGGATAGATCACACTCCGTCCGTGCGGCGGTGAGTACGTGCGAGGCTTCAGGGAGCCTTCATGAACCCTAAGTGAAAAACGAGCCGAGCTGGCTTTGCTCGCTCCCGTCGAAGCTGACGTCGAGCCCTCAGCGGGTGGGAGTGGCTGAAGCCACACCTGACGGACTCAACCGCTCGGAACTAGGTCGGTCTTCGAAGGGGACCGCCGAGGTAGCCCGGGAAATCCCCTTTCACGTGAGGCTCCCGGAAGTTCGATGGGCCCGCGGGCACTGCCGTACCGAAGGCCGCACCGGGCGGGCGACTCGAGTTAGGCCGTTCCGGAAATGGCACTTGGACGCATCTACGTCTCCCCACGGGAAGGGAGCACCCACGGGTCGGCCTCACCCCGGGCCTACAGCGGATGCTCTTCTGCCCCTCTCGGCCAGCATGTCGGGTGACGCCCGACCGCATCCGCCACGGCGGGGGACCTCATTTCCGCATCATGAGGATCCGGGAGGCAGCAGAGGCGTCGAGGTCTCCGTGCTCCCCGAGCCGTGTACCGCGGGCCTCGAAGCGGCGGCGGACCTTGAGGGCCGCATCCGTCGCGTCGACCGCGTGCTCGGAGAGCCGCGTCGGGACGCCGACCGAGCGGAAGAAGGCCTCCGTGCGTTCGATCGCGGCGAAGGCGTCGTCCACCCCGAACACGCGCCGGCCATACTGGCGGAGCTTCGCGCTCTTGCGTTCGAGTTGATCCCGGAGCACGCCGGGGAGGACGATGGCCAAGGTCACCCCATGGTCAAGGCCGTACAGTGCCGTGAGTTCGTGGCCGATCATGTGCGTGGCCCAGTCCTGCGGGACGCCGGCACCGATGAGCCCGTTGAGCGCCTGGGTGGCGCACCACATGAGGGCGGCGCGCGCGTCGTACTGGGGAGGGTCGGCCAACACCGCGGGTGCCACCTCGATGAGCGTGGAGAGGATCCCTTCCGCCTGCCGGTCCTGCAGCGGCGCCCGAGATGGATAGGTTAGGTATTGTTCCACGACGTGCACGTACGCGTCGACGAGACCATTGGCGAGTTGCCGCGGCGGCAAGGAATCCATGGTCTGCGGGTCGAGGACGGAAAAGACCGGGAAACAGGGCTCGGCGCCGAAGTGGTATTTTTCGCCCGTCTCGCGCCGGGAGATGACTCCGGTCGGGTTGGCCTCGGATCCCGTGGCAGGTAAGGTCAGCACGGTCCCCATGGGGATCGCGCGCCGAATGCTCGCGCCGTGGTCGACCAGGATCTGCCAAGGATCGCCTTCGTAACACGCAGCCGCCGAGATGAACTTGGTGCCGTCGAGGGTGGAGCCGCCGCCCACCGCCAGTAGAAAGTCGATCCGTTCGCGACGGACGAGCTCCACCGCTCGCATGAGGGTGGCATAGTCGGGGTTGGGCTCGATGCCGCCGAACTCCTGCCAGTTCCGCCCAGAGAGAACGCGAGCGATGCGGTCGTACACCCCGTTTCGCTTGATCGAGCCACCTCCGTAGGTGACGAGGATCCGCGCGCTCCCGGGTACGAGGGAGGAAAGCTGCGCGAAGCTGTCTCGCCCAAAGACGATACGGGTTGGATTGAACAGAATGAAGTCATTCATGTTGGCTTCTCCGAGGACGCCGGGCAGGCACCGTCGAGGACGTACTACTAGCACCGGTCGGCGCGCGGCCCAAGCGATCTCGGTCCACGGTTTCTTCGCAGGAGCCACGGGAACGAACGACATCCGCGTCTTCGCGCGTGCCTCCGCGCGACCGGGGACCGTTGCCCGTGATCGAGCTTGGTCGTTCGCACGGTGCGGCGGGTTGCCTCAGGGACGGCCCGGGGTGTGAGATGGCCGCCGGCGCGATCCCCTCTGCCTTGAAGCGCACCGGTCTCAGCCGCAATACTCGGTGTAGCCGCACTTCCTGCATTCGACCGAATCGCCGAAGTAGGCGAAATCGTGCGTGCAGGTGGACTGTATCGCCGTGCGCTCCCTCTCCGCTGCGCGCTTGGCCTCTTCCAGCCGCGCCCGCGCTTCCTCGACCTTGCTAGCTAACTTGTCCAGCCTACCCTGGCTTGCGCCGGTCATATTCGGTCCTCTCGCAGAAACCTGAGCAACGCGCGTGCCATCACTCGGCCCGAGCTTTGAGCTCCCTGCACCCGCTCTCGAGACGGGCGCTTCTCTGGGGATGCCGGCTCGCTAGAACGGAGAGTGTAGGCAGTCCCCGCCATGCTTGCAGGTGCTCGTAATTCCGGCATTTTGCGCCCGTGGAGGCGGGGACGCTTCGATGTGTTCTCGGTCCATCTCCAAGGAACAGAGGGAACCCAGACCGGGCTCGCGCCGGCGCAAAGGAGAGCACGTCGATCACCTCGACCTCGTCGCCCTAGGGCGAGCTCCGCGGTGGTCGCCGCCTCGATGACGTCCACGCGGATGCTCGCCCATGGGCTCGGATTCGCGCCCTAAGAGGACGGGCAAGAGTTTCACCTCGAGGGAAAGGAATGCCCCCGGCGGCCCGTTCGAAATTTCCTGAGCGTCATTGCACCGAAACGCCGAGGGCGCCCACGCGGGGCCCAAGAAAGGTCTGCTGAGTGAGGCGCCGGACGCGTCGAAGTACCGCTCGCGCTCGCCCGAGGTTCTCTTTCTCGGCGGCGTTGCCCTCGTGTTCTCCTGACCATCGACACTAGAACACGGTATTTCGTGTCGGGCACGGCCTGTCGTGGTGATGCCCTGGGGCCTCGAATCGTGCGATGCGGGCGGGCTCCGGGAACGGGGCGTGCGGCCGCGAGGCGGGCTCGTGGCGTAGCTCGTGCAGAGCGCGTACCCGTCGCCTCGGGTCCGCGCGTCCCTCGTGGCCCCGGTCCGAGCTCCGGGGAAAGAACCGGGGCCGGTCTCACTTCGCGAGGCGAGACACGCGAGGGATCGGGAGGCGCCTTGTGGCAGACTTCGCTCCGCCGTGGCCGAGACCTCGCGGCAGGCCATTGTTCAGGGCAGCGAGATGGCCAATCACGTTCCCAAAAAATGTGCACGGGGTGCACTGCCATGGGCAGTGAGATGCGGGGGTGGCCGCGCGGGAACTCCGCGAAGCAGGTGAGGCTGAGCTGGAGGACAAGCTTGGCGGTGGGGGACGGGGATCGCGAGAGTGTCGGGTCGGCCAGCGCGCTCCGTACCGCGCGAGAACGATCAACGATCCCTCCCGAGCGTTCGCTTCGGGCAGAGCAAGGGCCGGTGCCCCCGTCTCGCCACAGAGGGGAGGGGCGGCCTCGGCCACCTCGTGCGCGGCTCCGTCGCCTAGAAGATCGAGCGTGTCGCCGTACTCGATCCTCGTAGCCGCGGTCGGGAAGGGCAGCCCTCCCGCGGCCGTTGATGGTCGCACCCTGGGACGGGGCCGCCCGCTGCACGCCACCGCCATCGCGGAATCGCGGATGCAGGTGCGAGGCAGGGCAGACCTATGGTCAAGAGGGCCGTGAGCGAGGCGCCTCAGGCCGTGCCCGATGCGAGTTCATCATTGCTCGTGTGGAGTCACCCAGTGCCCGGGCCTCTACGCAGAGACGTATCGACTTTTGGATCAATGCCTGCGAGATTTCCCAGAGTCCTATCATTTCGAGGATGCTCGGGTTCACCGCCCTCCTCGGAACTCGCTTGCGGTCGTGGATCTCAACCGGTTTGCGGTGCTCGGATTCCCGTAAGCGCAATAACCTGGGAGCAGCGGCCGGCTCGGCAGCCGCATTCCGTGTGCCCACAGGACAAAGAGGAGGTCGCTGCTCTCGGGGCGATTTGCCCGTTTGTTCCTTTACTGTCCGCTTCAGATTGTTGGATGCCGTGAGCAGAGCTCTCCAAGTCAAGGTGCTCGACTCAGCTCGTGCGATGCCGACTGCCCGCTGGTAAGCGAGACGCGCGAGGATCAGACGTTCGTCAGGTCGCATGGGAATGCCCCGGCCAGGGGACCTCCGTTGACCAATATTTGCCCCGAGCTGCGCGCGAACCGTTCCTGGGGGGTACTCCACCCAGCCGGGAGAGCGGTAGCTCGTGGCCAGACGACCGTGCCGGAGGCCGTGCGGGATCCTCGAGGGCCACCATTGCACCACGCGGGACGCCTCCATCTTGTTGTGCGAGATGGAATGGAGGCCCCCCTTAGTCGGCCGCTAGGGCCTACCTGGGTCCGAACTGAACTGCCATGTTCGCGGTTGCCATGGCTGCGGTAGGGGCCACGCGCGCCACGAGGACTTACTCTTGCGCACATGGGGATTTTCGTTCGTACAAATAGGCTGATAGGGTCCCCGCCTGACCACTACGATGGACCCTGGCCCCCGGTGGTCGTGCGTGTTGCCCCCCAGGTTTCCCTTTCGACGCTGGAAGGAGGGGCTTGCGGGCACAAGGCGGCTACCGTCTGCCCTGGCTGTCTGGTGCGGCTGATCGGAGCGGTCGACCCCTTCCAGGCCACGCCCAAATCCCGATCTGTGGACTCGCTAAAGCCCGATTTCAAGGTCGAAGGCAGTGGCCACCGCACACGGCGGGAAGAGGAGGACACCGAAGGTTCCTTCGTGCTGCTGTGACGCGTGCTCCGCAGGGCGGCCCTCGCCCTTGTCGGTGTAGGCGGGCTTTCGCGAGCGACGCGCTGCCCGGCCGAGGACGGAGGGCCCACTGGCCTTCCGGCCAGTGGGGATGAGTTTGCACGAAACGCGACCCATCGTAGCGAATCCTCTGCGGAGCACGCCCGGCCTCATTCGGCGCCGACCAGCTTCGTGCTCGAACTGGCCGGGGCTTCGACTTCTGGCTCCGGGCGAGCTCTCGGCCCCAAAGGCCCTGCCGGCGCGTCGCGTCAAGGGCCCTCCCGGGGAGATGCAGGGCATCGCTGGGGCGAGTTCGTCCGCGAGCCCGGACGAATTGTCATCATGGGTGGTGACGCAGCCCCTGGGTGGCCGACCGTGAATTTCCCCGAGTATCCCTGCAGTACGCTTCGCCCGTTACGCGGCGCAAGACGCGCCTTGGACGCGGAGCCCCCTGGCACGTTGCCTCGGGTCAGCAACGAGATCCGCGTCGAGCCGACGACGAGGAGCGCCCGCCGTGAGTTTCAGTGAGACAGAATTCGGGTCAGCCGGTCCCGCTGCCGGCGTTTCGGCACAAGAGGGAGGATCGATTCCGTGCCGGCGGCGAAGGGCAGCGGAGGTCCAGCCCAAATGGTGTTCGGACGGGACGCGGCCAGAAAACGGATGCCGTGGGTCCGCGCGACTTGGCGACCGGTTGCCGGCCGGGGCGTCGGTGCTGCGCGGCCTCGCGAGACGGCGGTGAGCGGCGAAGTGCATGTTTGACTGGCGGTCAGGCTTCCTCGAATTCACCGCTGGCGGACCGTGCGCTAGCGCCTCCATGGCCCGGCTGGGTGGCGTACCCCATGGGTAGTGCCCTCCGACGAACAGAGGGTGGGCGAGCTCGACCGCCCCGGCGATCCTCGGCGCCTTTGGATTGGAGGAGCGTGTTGCGACGCCAGCTAGGAGTGCGGTACTTACCGATTTCGTGTGCAGCGGAGTGGTTGTTCCCGAAGAAACCGCTGTCGCGGGTCCACTCGCCTATGTCTCCGTCCCTGATCCTCTGCCTCCTCCCCGGCGGTTACGCCGTCTCTCGTCTCGACGCCGGCGCCCCCATCCCGCCCTGGGCCGATGGGGAAGGCTTCGTGTCGATATCTCGAACCACGACCGAGCTTTCCATCCTCGCGCTCGCCGAGCGCGTCCCGCCGAGCGTCCGGAGCGAGGTCGGCTGGCGGGCGCTGGAGCTTGTCGGTCCCTTCCCGTTTGATGCTGTCGGTGTGACTGCCGCCGTCACCCAGCCGCTCGCCGCCGCGGGGATCAGCATCCTCCTCGTTTCCACCTTCGACACGGACGTCCTCCTCGTGAAGGAATCGCACCTCGGGCGGGCGACCCACGAGCTCGTTGCCGCGGGGCATCGAGTCCTCACCGAGAGGGCGCGGAAAGCGGACGTCGGGTAGAGAGCGGCGCGATGAACGACCGTATGGTTGCGTAGCTGGTGCTCAGGAGTTGCCGGCTACGCCCAGACCAGCCGTGTCGCGATGAGAAAGAGGTACCGACACGTCGGCGACCGCGTCCTTGAATCGTACGGGTTCGCCCGCCGCGGGTTGCTCGTCCCACCAGGTTGTCCTCCCTGCGGGGCCTCGCTAGTCCTAGGAGTCACGCCGTGTGCGCGCGACGAAGGCGATCACAGATGAGCGGTCGCCAGCCGAGGGTAGCGACTCAAGCCGAAGGTGTTCCCAAGGTGGGGTGACAAAGTCGACGCGCCTCGACAGAGGACAGCGCGGGAGTACAGGACGAGTCGCGCCGGGCATGGAAAGACCGTCCCACGTGCACGAGCCGGGTCTTGGTCGGTCGCGCCGGCGATGGGGAGGTCCAGCAGCGGGACGCGACGGATCGCATCGAGGACGAGCCGAGAAATGGACTCCTGCGGTGCCACTTCCTAAGTGCACAAACCCGCGACGAACCGTTGTAGATTGAGAGGCATGAACCTCGAGAGAACGAGAGTGCACGTTCTTGCGGTCCTGGTGAGCGTCCTCGCGCCGCTCCACGCTTCGGCGGACGAGGCGGTGAGCGATGCTCGGGCGACGGTGGAACGCTTCCGCAAGAAGGACCCTGACCTCTTCAAATTCCTGGAGAGCGCCGCCGGCTATGCCGTGTTCCCGACGGTGGGCAAGGGCGGGTTCGGCGTCGGAGGAGCGTACGGGAAGGGGATCTTATTCGAGCGGGGGCAGCCGGTCGGTAAGACCTCGCTGGTGCAGTTGACGGTGGGGTTCCAACTCGGCGGCCAGGCCTATTCAGAGATCGTCTTCTTCGAGACGACGCGGACGCTCAACGCCTTCAAGGATGGGCAGTTCGCACTGGCCGCGCAGGCGAGCGCCGTGGCGGTCACGGCTGGCGCCTCGGCGGACGCCCGCTACCGCGACGGGGTCGCCGTCTTCACGCTCGCCAAAGGAGGCCTCATGTACGAGGCGAGCGTGGGCGGCCAGAAGTTCGATTACGAACCCTTTCGGGGTGACCGCTCGGAGTGAAGCACCGTCCGGCGCGCAAGGGCACGCATCGCACTCGCGATCCAAGCGCGGCACCAGCGTCGGCTGCGGCGAGTTTCCCGGGCTAGGTCTCGAGGAAGCACTACGAAACCTCGCGGGCTGCTCCGAAGCACGCAGATCCATTGTGACGAGCGCGAGGGAAGACGTAAGATCCTCGGCGATGGCAGGGGTGACCACCGCGGTTCGCGGTGAATCGGAGCAACCCACCCAACACGACGGCGGGGGCGTGCCCGACCAAGTCATCGGTGCAGCAACCGAACGGCCGCTAGTCGCATCGTCCGCGCCCGTCCGTGCCGGGAGGCAGGGAGAGGTGGAGGCGGGCGTGGAGCAGAATCGATCTGCGCTGCGCTCGTGCCGCGACGAGACTCAGGCCGAGAGGCTCAGCCGCTGCGGATCGGGATCATATCGAACTTGAGGCTCTGGCTGACTTTCGAGCCGTCTTGCCTACACCACGTCCAGGGAGCGACAAAACGCCATCCCGGGCCACTTCTTAAGAGCGGGTACTCCCGCGCCAGGCAACGGGCCGGGATGGTTCGCATCATCCCCCTGGGGAATCAGATAAACTCACCTCGACAGGGGAAGAGGGGCGTGGTCTGGGATCCCCGTGAGCCGCGGTCCCGCGTTTGGGCCAGACCAAGCGGACGGCGTTTTTCGGTGGGAAGGGAAACGGTGGCAAAGAGCGGAGCATGCCTCGTCGGGTTTGCGGCTGCGGCACTCGCGCTCGGGTGTCATCGCGGGCCGCAGAAGCAGGTGCGGCCGCCCACGCAGGTGGTGGTGGAGCCTGCCCTGGTGAAGGCGGTTCCGCTCGATATCTTCACGGTCGGCACGGCCGTGCCAGTGAATACCATCACCGTTCGTGCCCACGTCAGTGGAACCCTCGAGCACGTGCTCTTCCGCGAGGGCGACGAGGTACGTGCCGGCCAACTCATCTTTCAGATCGACGCCCGTCCGTTCGAGGCGGCCCTCGCCTCCGCGCGAGCAACGCTCTCGCGTGACGAAGCACAGCTCGCCAACGCGGAGATCGAGGCTCAGCGGTATGCGCGGCTGCTTCCGAGTGGCGTCGTGTCGCAGTCGGACCATGACGCGCGCATGTCCGCGGCGCAGTCACTGCGCGCCACGGTCCTCGCCGACAAGGCCGCCATCGACACGGCGCAACTCAACCTCGAGTATACCACCATTCGATCCCCTATCGCTGGGCTCACCGGTAGCCTGCAGGTGAACGCGGGCAACCTGGTCAGGGCCGACGACACGCCGCTCGTAATCCTTCGGCAGATGCGCCCCATGGACATGGCCTTCACAGTGCCAGCGACCGACCTCCCCGCGGTTCGCGCGAGCCAAGCGAGACAGCCGCTGCTCGTGCGAGCGACCCCCAGGGGAACGACGACGCCGGCCGAGGGACGACTCTTTTTCGTGGACAACACGGTCGATCCCAGCACGGGCACGGTCCTCATGAAGGCGCGCTTTCCCAACATCGACGCAACCCTCTGGCCTGGCCAATTTGCGAATGTACAGCTTCGCCTGGGCATGCGTGAGCGAGCAGTGGTGATACCCGCCCGCGCCATCGCACCAGGGCAGGGCGGTGAGCGCACCTACGTAGTGGGGGACGATTTGGTGGCACAGTCACGATTGGTGCGCACCGGCCCACGCGACGGAGAAGAGATCGTCGTCGAAGAGGGACTCGCCCCCGGCGAGCGCGTGGTCGTGGACGGCTTGCTCGGGCTCGCCCCGGGTACCCGGGTCGAGGTCCAGCCCGCCACCCGGACGGCTACCCCGCCCCGCGCACCCGTTCCGGCTCCGCCGCCGCCCGGTGCCGCCCCCGCGGCCGCTCAGGACCATCCGGCGCTCGGCATGAGCGGCCAGGGCAAGCCGTGATCTCGGCGCTCTTCATCCGGCGGCCGGTCATGACCACGCTTGTCATGGTGGGCATCCTGATGGTGGGAGCCATCGGGTACCGGGAACTCCCAGTGAGCGACCTGCCCAACGTCGATTTTCCCACGCTGCTCGTGACCGCCTCGCTCCCGGGGGCCACACCGGAGACCATGGCCTCGGCCGTGGCAACTCCCCTCGAGAAGCAGTTCTCCACCATCGCCGGCATCGACTCCATGACCTCCTCCAGCGTGCTGGGCGTCACCCAGATCACGCTGCAGTTCAACCTCTCGCGGAATCTCGACGGGGCGGCCCAGGATGTGCAAGCGGCCATGACCGTGGCCGCACGTCAGCTCCCGCCCCAGATGCCAACTCCCCCTTCCTTCCAGAAGGTGAACCCGGCCGACCAGCCCGTTCTCTACGTAGCCCTTTCCTCTCCCACCCTGCCACTCAACCAGGTGGACGAGTACGCCGAGACGACCATCGCGCAGAGAATATCCATGGTCCCCGGGGTCGCCCAGGTACTGGTCTACGGCGCGCAGAAGTTTGCGGTGCGGGTCCAGCTCGACCCCGACGCGCTCTCTTCGCGCGGGATCGCGATTGACGAGGTGGAGAGGGCCGTCGGAGCGGCCAACGCGAACCTGCCCACCGGAATCATCGACGGCCCCCACACGAGCTTCACACTCGATGCCAACGGGCAACTGGCGCACGCCGACGCCTATCAACCCATCATCGTCGCCTATCGCGACGGACGGCCGGTCCGGCTCGAGGCTCTGGGCAAGGCGGTCGACGGCGTGGAGAACGACCGGGTGGCCGCTTGGTTCAACGGAGTGCGCGGCATAGTCCTCGCTATCCAGCGCCAGCCCGGGACGAACACGGTGGAGGTCTCGCGCTCGGTGCAGGAACTCTTGCCCGCTTTTCGGCGCGACCTGCCCGCGGCGGTGAGCATGAAGGTCCTCTATGACCGTGCGGGGACCATCAAGGCCTCGGTGGACGACGTACGGTTCACGCTGGTGGCCACCCTCGTACTGGTGGTGCTCGTCATCTTCGCCTTTCTGCGTAGCTTGCGCGCCACCCTCATCCCGAGCCTCGCCTTGCCCATGTCGCTCGTGGGCACCTTCGCGGTGATGGAGCTCCTCGGCTACAGCCTGGACAATCTCTCGCTCATGGCGCTGACCTTGTCGGTGGGCTTCGTGGTGGACGATGCCATCGTCATGCTGGAGAACATCGTCCGGCACGTGGAGACGGGCCTGACGCGACTCGAGGCCTCGTTGCTGGGTTCGCGCGAGATCGGTTTCACCATCGTCTCCATGACCATTTCGCTCTCGGCGGTCTTCATCCCGGTCCTCTTCATGGGCGGGATCCTGGGTCGCCTCTTCCATGAGTTTGCGGTGACCATCGGCGTGGCCATCCTCATCTCCGGCTTCATCGCCCTCACCATGACGCCGGTTCTGTGCAGCCGCCTCTTGCGCCACGACCCACCCCCCGAGTCTCGAGGCCGCCTCTACCGGGCCTCGGAGAAGACCTTTCAGGCCTCGTTGCGTTTCTACGAACGCGGCCTGCTCTGGTCGTTTCGGCACCCGCGCGCGGTGCTCCTCGGCTTGATCGCCGTGCTGGGGCTCACCGTGTGGCTGTTTGCCCTGGTGCCGAAAGGCTTCGTCCCCAGCGAGGACACGAGCCAGGTGGTCATCGCCACGCAGGCGGTCGAGGGCATCTCCTTCCAGGCCATGGCGAATCACCAGAGCGAACTCGCCGCCATCGTGGCCGCGGACCCCAACGTACAAGATTTCATGTCGAGCGTCGGCGCGCGGGGTGCAAACGGCCTCAACACCGGCAACATGTTTCTGCACCTCAAGCCGCCCAGCGAGCGGCAGCTCTCGGCCGACGAGGTCATCGCAGAGCTCAGGGCCAAGTTCGCAGGCGTCGCGGGTATCCGCGCCTATCCTCAGAACCCTCCGCCCATTCGCCTCGGGGGTCGCATCGCCAACGCGCTCTACCAATACACGCTCCAGGCGACCGATACGAAGGACCTGTACCAGGCCGGCGAGAAGCTCGAGGTCGCGCTGCGCAACCTGCCCAGCCTGACCGACGTGAGCAGCGATCTGCAGATCCGCAACCCCCAGATCGAGGTCCAGATCGATCGCGATCGCGCCTCGACCTTGAACGTCTCGGCCGAGGCCATCGAGACGGTCCTCTACGACGCTTTTGCGGCGCGCCAGATCTCGACCATCTACGCTCCCAGCAATACCTATCAGGTGATACTGGAACTCCTTCCGGAGAGGCGCGCCGACCCCGCCGCGCTCAGCAAGCTCTATGTCCGGGCTGCCACAGGCGAGCTCATCCCGCTCACCGCCGTCGCACACCTATCGAACGGTGTGGGACCGCTGGCGGTGAGTCACACCGCGCAGCTCCCCTCGGTGACCATCTCGTTCAACCTGGCTCGAGGCACCTCGCTCGGCGACGCCGTGGCTGAGGTGGACCGCGTTGCGCGACAAGTGGTGCCCGAAAACATCTCCAGGAACTTCCAGGGAACGGCCCAGGCCTTCGAGACTTCGATACGCGGGCTCGGGCTGCTCCTGGTCCTGGCCATCGTGGTCATCTACATCGTGCTCGGCATCCTCTACGAGAGTTTCATCCACCCGCTCACCATCCTTTCCGCACTGCCCTTCGCCGGTTTCGGTGCGTTGGTGACGCTCCTCGTCTTCAGGGAAGATCTCTCCATCTACGCCTTCGTGGGCATCATCATGCTGGTCGGCCTGGTGAAGAAGAACGGCATCATGATGGTCGACTTCGCGCTGGAGGAGCAGCGAGCAGGGAAACCGCCTGAAGAGGCCATTTTCCAGGCCTGCCGGATTCGCTTCCGGCCCATCATGATGACCACCCTGGCGGCCCTGCTCGGCACGCTTCCCATTGCGGTCGGCCTGGGAGCCGGTGCGGAATCGCGGCGGCCGCTCGGCTTGGCAGTCGTGGGCGGCCTGCTCTTCTCGCAGATGCTCACCCTTTACGCCACCCCTGTCTTCTTCCTCTTCATGGAGAAGATCCGGGCGCGGCTGCGACGCCGAGGCCCGAGGCCGACCGAGGCAGAAGTGCCCGCCCGTTTGGCAAGCGGCTGAAGACCGCCGCCTAGCTGTCAAGCCGGGCTCCCTGGCGATGGGGCCCATCCCGGCATGGGGGTGAGGCCTATCGACGCCCACAGCGGAGCGCAGGCGGCCCGCGTGTCCACTCGCCTACCTTCCGACTCGAGTGCGCTCCCCTTGGGCACGCCGGACGAGGACAGGGCAGAAGGCGCATTCAGCTAGGAGTGTTACGCGAACCCAGGCCATCGCCCTTGAGCGGGGCTGGGTCCGCGCGCCGACGTCGTTTCTTCGATGTGCTCGCAGCGCTACCCGGCGCGGGAACCGGTGATGGCTTGAACCATCGCCCAGAAGTTCTCGAGTGGAGTGTCGAGCTGCACATGGTGGGTCGGCCCCAGGATGAGTCCTCCGCGGGTCCCGACTTCCGCTAACCGGCTGGTGATCTCGGCCCTGACGTCATCCGGGGTTCCGAACGGCAGCGTGTGCTGCTCGTCGATCGTTCCCCAGAAGCATAGCCTGTCGCCGAACCGCCGCTTCAGTCGGGCGGGATCCATCGAACGGGGTTGTACCGGGTTCAGCACGTCCACCCCGATTTCGATCAACTCCGGGACGACTGATTCGATGTTGCCGTCCGAATGGTAGGCGACCTTCACCCTCGGATTAAGTCCCTTCAAGCTGGAAACGAACTGGGCCATTCGAGGCTTGAGGAACCGCCGCCACATGGGCGGGGAGATCATCATCCCGTGCTGGGTCCCGATGTCGTCCCCGGTCCAGATCATGTCCACGCCCATCTTTACGAGGCGCTGGGCTGCGGCGAGGTGATAACGATAGGGAATGTCGAGGATGCGATCCGCCAGCTCGGGGTCCTCGATGAGGTCCAGCATCAGTTGCTCCAAGCCGCGCAAGGCCCAGGCTGTCTCGAAGATGGTACAGACCGTGACGCCCACGATGTAGTAGTCGGACCCGTACCGTGAGATGAGACGTTGCGCGTCGGCGTAGAGGTCGTCGCGATGCGGATCGGGGGCGCGGTACGAATCGACGGTAGCCGCGTCGCAAAGCGGGTGCGCGGTGATCTCGGTGTAGAAGCCGGGACCAAACCGGGTGTGGTAGGGGGCATTGAGCCAGCCGACGCCCCAATCGTCGGTATACCTATCGCCGCCTTTCCCAAAGGTCGCGTTGGCGTAATAGGAGTTCGCCCACCCCACCGACGCGAGAAGGAGGTCCTCCCCCAGCGCCCGCTCGAGCTCATAGGTGTTGCCTCCACCGTGTGGGTTATGGACCGAGGATCGGATGGAGCGGAGGTCCGCGCGGAGCCGGGTCGCGAATTCCGGGGTGAAGCTGATTTGCATTGGGCAGCGATCAGGCTGTTCGTGGCTCAGCGCTGTGAGGACACGGTCCCGGGGTTTCACGATGCCACCCCCCTTGCCTGTACGCTGGCGCCCTGGGTCGAACTTCAGCGCGGGACCGGGCAACACGATCCCGTACCCGCGACGATAGCCTTGGGCGTGGGCAGAAGCTAGGACGGTCTCCGTTGATCGGGGCGCCGCCGAGATGCATGGGCACGGTAGAACTGGCTGTCGCCGCGACATCTGCTGCAGCGTGCGTGTAGCAACCGGCGGGCGGTGGCGAGGCAGTCCCGATTTGGGCGCCGCCGGGGCGCGCCTGGCGCATGGCAGTATCCTCGGCCGCATCTCGCAAGCTTCCCGCCTCGGCGAAATGGCGGGCAGGGCAGCTTCCCACCCTTATTTGTCCGTCCGGTCGGTGAGATGGCACTCCACGGTCGAAACACCCAGTTGACCCTTGGTTGCGCTCATGCTCCGGATGTGCTTCATGGCTCGTCAAGACACTCGGCGATCCCTTCTCTCGCAACGGTGCCGACGGTCAGTCTGGCAAGCGGACGCCAATAGGCCGTTGGGCGCGACGTTTGTTAATCCTTCGGCCTCGCTTCGAGTGGTGTCGTCAGGAGGGGATTGCATTGCTGCTGCACATACGGTCACAAGGGCCACACGTCGGAGCTATTGCGCGGAGAGGCTGCTCTCGTGTCCGCTTCCCTGATCGAAGAAGGACCAGGCGCAGGTGCTCATCCGGCTCTGCGACCGACGCGGGGGAGTGCGTGCGTCGCGGCGGGCTCTGTCCGCGCGCGATCGCCTTTCGAAGTCGAGGACGCGCGCGGCGGCTGCTCAGGCCGCCCACGAGCCGGGTCAGGTGCTCTGTCTGCCGTTCGATGACCGTCTGGGCGCGGCGGGCCTGTTCGCTGCCGGGTTCCGCACGCCGCAGGATGTATGCCGAGTTCCGGATCGGCGCGAGCGGGTTGCGTAGCTCGTGCGACAGCATCCCGAGGAACTCGTCCTTGCGGCGGTCGGCCTCGCGGAGCTTCTCGTTGGCTTCGCGTAGCGTCGGCTCGGCGTGCTTGCGTTCCGTTATGTGGTTCATCGACAGCACGCCGCCCTTGTGCTCTCCGTCCACTATGAGAGGGGCGGCATTCATGCGGATCCATCGAGGCTCGTGGGCACCGCTTCGAACGAGCTGCACCTCGCCCTTGACCGTCTCTCCTCGGATAGCGGCGCGGATGGCGACCATCTCGTCGGGGAGAACGCGATGGCCATCCTCGTTGATGATCTCGTATTGCCGCATCACGCGGCTCTGGACCGGCGCTCGGCGCTCCTCTGGCGGCACTCCCAATATTCGATCGGCGGCAGGGGTCGAGCGGACAGTGCGGCCCTCGCGGTCGTACACGAGAACACCGTCCCCGATACAGGCGAGGATAGCCTCCAGTTCCACCTGCGCCATGGCCTGCTCTTCGGACCGACGCAACGCCTCCTCCGCTTGCTGGCGCTCCTTCTGGCGCTGCGTCACGTCCCGGCTGAACACCGCCACCTGTTCGACGCGCCCGCCCTCCCCGAGCACCGGGTAGAGCGTGTGCTCGAACCGGATCCCGTCGCGCTCGTCCTCGAAGTCGAGGGGCCGTGCGCAACGCACGACTGCCCTGATTCGCGCGCGCCGCCTCGCCGAGCGGGCCAGGCATGTACTCCGCAATGGACCGCCCGAAGATCTCCTCGGATGGCCGCCGCCAGCGCGCGAGCGCCGTCTCGTTTGCCGCGAGCACCACGCCATCGGCAGTGAAGAGCCAGATCGACTCGCGGGTTGCGTTCAGAATCCCCCGCAGCGTAGCCTCGTCGACCGGCAGCGCGTCCGCTCCGTCGATGCGGGCCGGCGCGTCGCGAGCCGCGCGCGAGGTCACGAGCAGTCCGGTGCCGCCCTCCATCGGTACCGGCTCGATGGCCCCCTCCCAATACGTTTCGCTCCCATTCACCATATGTGCGTAGCGAGGAATCTCGACCCTATGTCCGGTGCGCGCACGTGCGTGCATCGCAAGCGCCACGTTGCGCGTCCCCGGGAACAACTGCATGAAGTTCTCACCGACGACCTGATCCTCGGTGAACCCGGTGGAGCGGAGCCACTCGGTGTTCGCGCGGACGATGCTGCCGTCGGGAGCGAGCAGGCAAAGGCCGACCTCGACTTTCTCGAACAAGAGGTCGATGAGTGTGTGTGCTGGCGTTGTGATCTGAGCCGTCATGCTGACCCGCAGGCGGGAGCCGCACCGTAACACATTTGGGGGCTAAGCTCGCAGCCGGAAGCCGCGAACTGGCGGAGTGACGCTGCGCGATGACTCATGGTTCCTGGACATTCCGTTGCGGGGCACGTTCGCTGAGCAGAGAAGTTTGGCGGCTAGGCGAAACCCTTGACATGGGGCCCCCCGTGACTGAACCCCCGGGCCTCACCCCGCACGCCGGGGAGCGGGCTGCCCCGTGCAGCGGGAAAGCTGGCCAACTTGCCCAAGGTGCCGCACGACGGGAGGAGTTGGGTGCGAGCGCGGGGCGGCCCTCCAAACTCATCGGAAATGGCGCCCTCGCGACAGCCACCTCTCAGGAGGCGTGGCCAAGGTACTCGTGACCCGCGGTTATGGGGGGGGCGGCGAACGCGCCTGCGCCCATGAGGGACGCCATCGCGCCGTCCCGTGAGGCAGCAGGAGCCAGAAGCTCGCCATGGAGCGCAACGTCGACGAGCAGAACGCAAGCGCCCATGGAAGGCCCGTGCGCAGTACTCGGTCGAGGCACCTACCGGCCAGGGGCTCGCTTGGCTAGCCTGAAAGGGAGCGCTCCGGCGAGCGTACTGATCGATGCAGACGCTTGCGCATTCGCTGAACGCGATCTCACTTTTGCTCTGTTCGCGCTTCAGCCAAGTGACCGCGGGCAACGCTCGTGACTAGCCACCCCGGCTCGGTTCAATCCGGCCGCTGCGATGTCCGGGGCATGATTTGCAACAAACTCACGACCGGAGACCGCGCCGCCGGAGGGTCAACCGACTCGAGCCTAGCGAGTCTACTTCGCCAAGGATGCGGCCGCGCGACGTGGCAACCCACGTCTTCGGGGAGAGAGCGGGGAGAACCCTCATCACACCGAGTTCGTGATTTGGGGCCGCCACACCGGAGCCCTGGCCAGGCCACGCCGGGTCGGGTTCTGGCTGATGGCGCAGGCCTCGATGAGATGATGGGTGGCTACGCGAGGTGAGCGTCCGCCCGAGCGTGTGGCCCGTCTCCTTCGCGATCACGCGAGCGGCAGCTGGGCCGAACCGGCAAGGATTGCTGGACCGGATCACGGGGCGCATGAAAGCGGTCGCGCGGGTCCTTGTCCGCGAGGTCAGGGCCCCTTTGTTTGGGATGCAGCTGCTCCTCGCAGACCGGTTCCGCGCGCTGCCGTTTTCCCGGGCGGGGTCCGCAAGGCCAAGCCGCCGGTGGGATACGTCCTCTGGAGGCGCTCGGTGTCGCGGCTCGCCAGCGCTGGAATCGGCCTTCGCTGATCAATCGAAAAAATGCTCGCCTGCGATCACCGGGAGGGCTTTCCGCACGATCGGATCGGCCTCGAAGAGGCGCTGGATGCGGTGCCCAGTGAGATGATTCACAAGCGCCACGAAGCTCATCAATTGATCGAGGGTCAGGTAGGTGTAAGCCACGGCACCCGAGACCGGATCGACGGCATCGTAGAAGCCCCAGTCTCCGTACACAGGATAGCGACGCGCAAGTACCTGCAGGTCGGCGATCGCGGCGGCTGGATCGACCGCAAGGGCCAACGCTCCCGCATATGGGGTCACGGTCCCGGAGCCGTAGCCGATCACGCCCAGGGTCTTCACACCGTACTCACCGTAATCTTGTTTCCCTGGAACCGAACTCGGCGACATTCCCCACACCCGGTAGCCGAGGACTTGGGTGGCGTAGCTCCGCTGCACTGCGGCGTGCGTGGCGTCGTTGGCCCCCAGGCTTTCGGGAGCGAGGCGTGTCTCCTCGAGCACGAGTGTCGGCATGAGCGCCTCGAACATGCTGCCGCCCCACGACGGCACGTAGCGCTTCCCCTGCCACTCGTACCAGCCGCCGAAATACTCGACTCCGAACGCCTCCTTCCGAGTCCGCCCCACCGGTTGGCGCGACTGCCAGGTGCAGCTCGGAGGAAGGGTGCGCAGCATGCGGTACCAGTGCTGCGGCGGTGCTTCTCCCTCGCCGATCGCGATCACGCTTCCCAGGCGCGACTCGGCGTACAGCATGCCGTAGTGGTAACGCGACCGCTGCTGCCGCTGCACGAAGTAACCCTGCGTCATCTGGCCCAGCTCGGCATCGTAGAGCAAGATGTAGTTCATCGCCTGGACGAGCCGCGTAGCACGGTCGGCGAGCGACGCGTAGCGGTTCCGCACCACGATGAGACCGGCGGCGAGCCACGACGAATCGACGAAGGACAGCAGGTTGCTGGTGCGCTCGAGCGAGGTGGTGTCGTAGTAGTTGAAGAAAAAGCCGCGATGGGTCTCGAGCCCATCGAGGGTGTCGAGGAGCTGGGCGAGTCGGGCCACCGCTCCGGCGTCGTCGAGATAGCCCAGCTCGTTCGCGCCAGTGATCGAAAGCATGCGTAAGCCGACGTTGGTCACGTTCGCGTAGTCGCCCACCCGTCCTTCCGGGATACCCGTCGACGATGGATCGAGGTGCACGTGGTCGACCGGCAGCCCGTTCTCACGGTCGTGGAGCGCCTCGAGCCCGCGCCAGGTATCTCGCGCCACCCGCTGGGCGAACTCTTCGGGGTCGGCGGGGAGCGCGGCGCCATCTACATGGAGCCCACTCGGCCAGCCGTTCATCCGCGCGCGCACGAACGGTCGCGCCGCGACCTCGCCGCCCCGATCGGCTTCCCACGTCTTCTTGCGCGGCGTCTCGACGGCCTCCAGCAGCGCCGCCTCGGGGTGGCCTCCCTCGACGTCGTGTCCAAGCTCGCAGGGCTCGCCGCCGCCCCTGCCTTTCCAGCCGATGCATGCCGGCAGGGCGGCCATCGCGAACAACAGCAGAAAGGCGCGGGCGAAGCGCCCGCACGACCACGGCCTCTTCATGGCGCACAGACGATGTGAGCGATCTGCGTTCGTGTCAAGGCAATCAAGCGCATCGACGTCCTGTCACGGTGGGGCTAGGGAATGTCCGGCACCGCGGGCGATCTTGGAGCTTTGACCGCTGCACGTGCTACGCCACCCCGAACCCCTTCATCGTGAACCAGCGACTGGCGGGGGGAATGGGGAACGGAAACGTTTACGGTCGGCTGCGGGAATTCGGGCTCGCCACTCCGGCCGGTGATCAATTAGGATGGTATTCACGATCAGTATGTTAGTGCGAGTAAGCACGGAGGACTCATGGCGGCGAGTGCGATGTTCGCCGCCCCGACGGTAGAGAGACTGCCGCTCACTTGATTTGCCAGTGCACGCCGAAGCTAGGCCTCGAGGGCGTCGATGCGACGAAGTCCGACGCCCCTACGCCACGCGGTATCCGTGCGGTTCAGGCCCAACGATTCGCCTGCCTCGGTACGGCGGAGAGCCGCCGAAGCCCTGAGCCATCCCCTCATTCAGATGAGGCCGAACATCTCGCGAAAGGTGGCCTGCTGATGGATCAATTCCTCAAATTTCTTGAGAAGAGATAGGGCCAGGTCGTCGGGCATGGTGGCGAGCCACTCGAAGTAGAAGAGCCCTTGGTTGAGTAACGAATGAGTCCTCGTCTTTACCGTGTTGGCCTTCAGCATCATGTCGAGGCCGGTGGCCTCGCCGGCGGCACCCAGAATGGTGAGGAGGCTGGCGGCCACCGCGCCTACGAGCAGGATGCGGTCACGCCGCTCCGGCACGCTGATGCGCGTGTCCGACAGGCCCATGCCAAACCGCAGGTTCTTCTGGTCCCGGAATGTCTCCTCGATCGTGAACCGCTTCCCATATCGCTTGACGATCTCGGCTCCGGTCTCATCAGCCAGGCTGCTGGCGAGACACCAGGGCTCCTTCATCTCCTTGGCCTTGACGCACACGACCGCGCCCACCTCGCGCCTGGTCTTGGTCACGCGCGCCTTGCGCAGGAGGCGCGGCCTTCCGTTCTCGGGCACCCAGTCGTTCGCTGTCTTCGTGACACCGTGCTCGTCCGTCACCTTCACCACGCCGCGGAAGCGCACGATGAACTCAAAGCCGAGCTGGTCTTTGAGGAGCTCGTAGAGCGCCTGGTCGCCAAAACCGCGATCGGCGAGGACAGTCACTTTCACGCCCGCTGGCAACACCTCGTGGAACCGTTCCAGAAGCACGTCTTCGTGCTCATTTCTCCAGCCCTTCATCTCGGACTTCACCACCGTCTTCCAAAGCAGGGGTGTGGCGCGACCATGCTTCGTCACGAGATAGAGCGCGATGGTCGACTGATTGTCCGCATCGAATTCAGTCCAGTCGAGCGCCACCATGATCTCGGGCCGTGGGCCGACGACGAACGGAACCCACGAGGCGAAGAGCTTCCAGACGTCGACGCCGGTGTTGGAGAAGAAGCGGTCGACCTGCTTGATGCCGTGTCTCGGTCGGCCACCCCTCGAGATCGCCAGTGCCCGCCCGATGGTGGCCACCGCGAGCCTGGCGCCCGACAGGGCGCCGACGACAGCGTTGCTCAGCGAAGCCACGCGCTTGGCGTGGAGGTCTTCATCGAAGATGGAAGCGACGAGGTTGTGCACGCGGCTGGGACGAATAGCATGGGTGCGCATGGGCCCCGCACCCTGAATCCAAGTCCGCGAAACGTCTACAAATCAGCCCATCCCATGACTGTGGGAATGGGGGGATCCCTCAGGCCGAAGCCCAGACGCGGACCATTTTCGACCTTGGCGGTAGCGCCACGTTCGTTTCTCGGGGAGGTAAGCGGTAACCCATGGGTTGTGCCAAGCGCGGCCCAGCATCCATCCGGAAACCACGCGCTGCCGCGCCGAATATCTCCTCGCTGCACCTCGCCTGACTCGCTCCGTCATCCTCTGGGCGGGTCGTTCGTACGACCTAGATTCTGGGGCGACCCGAAGCCTGCCTGTCCCCCGAAAGCGTAACGAGTCCGAGCACTGCCGGGCATGGGCACTTGCGGTGCGATCGATGGCATGCCCACTGCTTTGCCGGCAGTCCGGTCCGTGGCGTCGGTCGTCAAACGTCCTGTGGGCGCAGCACATGGCATCGCCGAACAACACCGTCGAACCTCGGCCCCGGGCCACCGCCCCGAAGCTGGAGCACCTAGCGCGAGCGCTGCGTGGTTTCCTGGCAGGCTCCGAAAGCGCTTTCCTCGCGGCCGGCGAGCGGCTCAGCGAGCTGGATTCACAAGCGCGGGAACTTCTGCGCGCGGGAGCGGACGCCACCGCCCTAGGCGCGACGACCGCCACGCCCGCGGCCTCACTCCACGCCGAGCTCACGCGGCTCGAACGCCACTTCGAGGCGGGTCGAACCGCATCGCGCGACCGGCTACACCGGCTCCGAAGTATCGTCGGTAGCGCGGAAGCAATCGCTGCTGCACGGGGGGAGCTTTACGACGTGGCACGGACCCTTCGACTCCTAGGTGTAAGCACGCGGATCGAACATGCGCGCGCAGGAGGCGAAAGTGGGGGCATGGGCGCCGTCGCAGGGGAGGTGCGTGCCATGGGCGAGCGCCTCGAGCCGCTGTTCGAGACGATCTACGGACGTTCCGCCGCTGTTCGGTCCCGGGCGGAGGGGGCACGCGCGACCGTCGAGAACTTCGTTGGCCGCCTGGACGCTTGGTCGACCCGCATTCTCTCGGAGAGTCGCGGTGCCCTGCGAGCCCTCGAGGTTCAAGAGAGCACCGAGTCAGCGCTCGCCGCACGTAGCGCGGCCGCGTCGGAGCATCTCGTCCGCGACCTCAAGGAGGTGCTCGTATCGCTCCAATGTCACGACGCAACCCGCCAAGCGCTCGAACACGTGGTCGAGGATCTCGAGGCAGTACAGACTGAGCCCTCAAGCGCGGAGGGTGAGGCGAGCTCGGCAGGCTTCGCGGAGATGTACGATGTGTGCCGCCTCGCCGCGGCACAGGTCGGCGAAGCGCGCCAGCGGCTCGCGGCGGCGATCGAGCGCATTGTCGCCAGTCTACGCGGCGTCAGCGGCCGCGCAGCCGAGCTGGGTGACGGGCTAGCCAGACTCGACGGCGCAGACGCTGCGTCGTCCCCCATGGATCTCGTGAAGCAGCGGGTTCAGGAGTCGCTCCGGGCCTTGCATGAGCAGCTCGAGCAGGAGACGGCGACCTCTGCTGCCACAGCCGCGGTCGCGACCGCAGTAGACGACATCGCGCGCGATATGCAGGCCGTTCAAGAGATCGGTCGGCAGGTGAAGATCATTGCCCTTAACGCCCTCGTACAGACCGCGCGTGCTGGCGCCGAGGGCAAGGTCCTGGCGGTGATGGCTCAGTGGACCGAACGGCTCGCTACCGACGTCGGCGAAAAGACGAAAGCCCTAGCGCGGGAGCTCACCGAGGCCGCACGCGCGGCGCAAACACTGGATGAGGGCGAGGCTGCTCGCCTGGCGCCGGAGGGTACATCGATCGCGTGCGAGCTGGAGTCGTTGCTTGCACGGCTGCAGGAGCACCACAGCCTGCTCGGAAATGCCGCACGGTCCGTGCGCGGCGGGAGTCTGGCCCTCGCTGAGCAGGTCGGACAAGTCGAAGGGCCGCTTCTCAAGCTCCTCCACGCCACGGAGGCGCTCGCAGGCGTAGAGAACGAGCTTAGCAACTTGGCGGTGGAGACCCAGGATCGCACCGGTGCCACCTACTACCGCGCAGGGCAGCGCCTCTCCACGCTCGCTCGCTACACGATGCAGTCCGAACGCGACGTCCATCAGCGCGTCCTCGCAGCCGCAGCGACGCCGGCCGGCCCGCCGGTCCCGTCCGGGGAGTTGGGCAACAACGTAGAACTCTTCTGACTGGGACTCGACTGGAGCGTTGACCTTGACCCTGAAACTGCCCCCAGAGCTGACGGTCACGCACGCTATCGAGTTGAAAGCCCTCCTGCTCGAAGCGCTGAAGTCGGGCGAGGCTGTCGAGCTCGACGCCCACGGCGTCTGCGAGGTGGATCTTGCGGGCTTGCAACTCCTCTGCGCCATGGCACGCAGTGCCGGGGCACGCGGGCTAACCCTCAAGCTACCGGTGGTGGCGCGGAGCGAAGCGCTCGCACGCGCCTTGCGCCTGGCGCGTTTTGAGAGGACCCCCGAGACGCAGTGGCTCGCAGAGGAGAAGTCACATGCCTAAGCGGGTGCTCATTGTGGACGACTCGGCCAGCGTGCGGCAGGTGCAACGGTTCGTGCTTGCCGGGGCGGGCTACGAGGTGATCGAGGCGGTGGACGGTCGTGATGCGCTGGCCCACCTCGCCAACCAACCCGTCCACCTCGTGTTGACGGACCTCAACATGCCAAACCTCGACGGCGTGGGCCTCATCCGCGCCGTGCGCGGCGACGCGTCGCGTCGACTGACACCGATCGTCATGGTGACGACCGAGTCGCAGCCCGCGAAGAAACAGGAGGGAAGGTCGGCCGGCGCAACAGGATGGATCGTGAAGCCTTTCACGCCCGATCAACTCGTCGGCGTGGTGCGGAAACTCATCGGAGAGGCGACATGAAGGGCCTCGAACATCTCTCCGCCTCCTACCGGGAGGAAGCCGCCGAGCGGCTCACGGAGTTGGAAGCGACCCTGCTCGAGCTGGAATCGCGACCGGGAGATACGGATCTGGTCGATCGCGCCTTTCGCGCACTCCACACGATCAAGGGCTCCGGCGCAATGTTCGGTTTCGACGATATTGCCAAGTTCACGCATGAACTGGAGTCAGCCTTCGAGCTCGTGCGGAGTGGGACGCTCGACGTGACTCCCAAGCTTATAAGCCTAGTGCTCGCAGGAGGCGACGTCGTCCGGCGGATGCTTGGTAATGGCACGCCTGTCGAGGAGGCGGAGCGGGAACGTGTCGTCAGCGCGGTTCGCTCGCTAAGACCTCCGGCGACCGGGGGCGACAGGGCCACCCGCAAAGACGAGCCGAACCCTACTACGAGCGCCCTCTGCACCTACCACTTGCAGTTCGAACCACGCCCCGACGTTCTGCATGACGGTACGGACGTGCTCCAGCTCCTCGCGGAGCTCGACAGCCTTGGGAATTGCGAGTTCGTCGCACACACTGCCCCGCTCCCTCCCCTGGAGGAGTTGGACCCTGAGCACTGCTACGTCGGCTGGGAGGGGGTGGTCACGACCGATCGTGGATCCAACGCGCTCCGCGACGTGTTCATCTTCGTCGAGGACCGCTGCGTGCTCCAGATCGAGCCGCTCGGATTGGCGAAGGCACCGATCTCTACAGGGACGCGCGAGGAGGAGGCGGCCGGCCCCCGGCTTGCCGCTAACCACGCGCCGCGGCCGGCGCCGAGTTCGGCCGCAAGCTCCTCGACCCCGACAGTTGCGAGCTCCCGAGAGGGCAGCGCAAACGCCCCTGAGACTTCCTCCATCCGCGTCGCGGCACAAAAACTCGATGAGCTCGTGGACCTCGTCGGCGAGCTCGTCATCGCCCAGGCGCGACTCACCCGCGCTGCGGCCAGTCGTGAGGATCCCGAGTTGCTCGCTATAGCCGAGGACGTCGAGCGGCTCGCCACAGCCTTGCGCGACCGCTCGCTCAGCGCTCGTATGGTCCCGATCGGTTCAACCTTCGGACGCTTCCGCCGGCTCGCGCGTGATCTCTCCGGCGAGTTGGGTAAGCAGATAGACCTCGTCACCGAGGGGGCTGAAACCGAACTCGACAAGACGGTGATCGAGCGGCTCGCCGATCCGCTCATGCACCTCCTGCGCAACGCCTGCGACCACGGAATCGAGTCGCCGGAGGCGCGCCATCGAACAGGGAAACCGTCCCAAGGGACGGTCCAGCTGTCCGCGCGGCACGCGGGTGCAAGCGTGATCATCGAGGTCCGCGATGACGGTGCCGGCATCGACGCCGCCGCCGTGCGCGCCAAGGCGGTGCAGCGCGGACTGATCGACGCCCACGCCAGCCTGTCGGAGAAGGAGCTCTTCAATCTGATCTTCATGCCCGGATTCTCGACAGCCACCCAGGTGTCCAACGTCTCCGGCCGCGGTGTCGGAATGGACGTGGTCAAGCGGTCGGTCGACACGCTGCGCGGCACCGTGGAGCTAGACAGCGTATCGGGCCGAGGTACGACAGTCCGCCTTCGCCTCCCGCTCACGCTCGCGATCATCGAGGGACTTCTCGTCAGAATTGCCGGAGGGTGCTACGTACTGCCTCTCGCACTGGTTGAGGAGTGCGTCGAGCTGACGGCTGAGGACGTCGAACAGTCTCAAGGCGCCAGGCTCGCACCAGTCCGTGGCGACCTCGTACCTTACCTCAGGCTACGCGATGTCTTCGGCGTCCCGGGTTCGCGCCCGCCCATCGAGCAGATCGCGATCACAAGCATCGAGGGCGCCCGCTACGGCGTCGCAGTGGACGAGGTCGTGGGACAGCATCAGACCGTTATCAAGAGCCTTGGGCGCATGCACCGGAACGCCCGTGGTCTCTCCGGGGCCACCATCCTCGGAGACGGGACAGTAGCGCTCATCGTGGACGTCCCGTCTCTCGTTCGCAGCGCGACCTCAAGCGCCGGGGCGCGCGACGCCAGCCGTCCAACCGCAGCTTCCGTCATTCTTTCCACCTAGCCGTTCCCTTGGAGGGCGCGATGTTTGAGAAGACGAAGATGGAGAAACGAATCCTGCTCGGCTACAGCGTGGGGATCGCCGCGCTCGGCCTCATTGCGGCCTTCGCGTTACGGCTATTCTTGGAGGCGAGTCCGGTGGGCAGCGCGGCCTGCGCGCAGCAGGCACTCGGGATCGCCGTCGTCGCCGGGGTCGGTGCTGGGGCTCTCCTGTTTTTGGCTCTCGCCCAGACTCGCGCCCTGCGGCGCGCTCTTGCTGCACTGAGCGACCGCCTCGGCCGGCTTGCTCGGGGTGAGATCCCGGAACGGATCACTACCGAGTGTGGCACAGGCCTGGATACCCTGCGGGACGCGGTGAACGGTTGCATCGATGGAACCGGTGCGCTCGTGACCGAGGCCAAGGCACTGTCAAAGGCCGCCGTGGATGGCCAGTTGGCGGTGCGCGCAGACCCTTCGAAACACCGGGGTGAGCTCCAATCGGTCATCCAAAGCATGAATGACGCCCTCGATGCGGTCGTAAAGCCTTTCCGGGTGGTGGTGGACTACTGCGAGCGCATCTCCCACGGCGACCTCCCGCCGCGGCGCACGAACCAGGTCCGCGGCGACATCGTGGCCGCCCAGGCGAGCCTCAACCGCTGCGTCGACGCGGTCGCGGCGTTGGTGACTGACACGGAGCATCTCGCCAAGGCCGCGATTGAGGGCAAGCTCTCGGTGCGCGCTGACGCTTCACGGCACGAGGGGGCTTTCAAGAAAACGGTGGAAGAGGTGAACGCTACGATCGAGGCGATCGTAAAGCCCTTCCGGGTGGCGGTCGACTACTGCGAGCGCATCTCGCACGGCGACCTCCCGCCGCGGCGCACGAACGAGGTCCAGGGCGACATCGTGGCGATGCAGGCAAGCCTCAACCGCTGTGTGGATGCTGTCACGGCCCTCGTGATGGACACGGGCGAGCTGGCACAGGCCGCTGTAGCGGGAAACCTCTCCTTCCGCGCCGACCCCTCCCGGCACGAGGGGTCATTCAAGAAGACCGTAGAAGAGGTGAACGCCACGGTCGAGGCTATCGTGGCACCCTTCAAGGTAGTGACCAGCTACTGCGAGCGCATCTCGCACGGCGACCTCCCGCCGCGGCGCACGAACCAGGTCCGTGGCGACATCGTGGCTGCCCAAACGAGCCTCAATCGTTGCGTGGACGCGGTGACAGCTCTAGTCACCGACACCGAGCACCTCGCGCAGAAGGCGGTGGAGGGCAAGCTCTCGAGCCGCGCGGATCTCTCCAAGCACGAGGGCGCGTTCAAGCAAGCACTGGAGGGCGTCAATCACACCCTCGATGCGGTGGTCGGACCCCTCCACGTCGCCGCGAACTACGTGGATCGGATCTCGAAGGGGGACATCCCAGACAAGATCACCGAGAGCTACAACGGTGACTTCAACGCCATCAAGGAGAATCTGAACGTCCTCATAGAAGCCATGCGAACGGTAACCCGCGTCGCCCAGGAGATCGCGGCAGGTAACCTGAATGTCGCGGTCCGAGAGCGGTCGGAGCGCGACGACTTGATGCGGGCACTCTCCACCATGGTGCGCAAGTTGACCGCAGTCGTGCAGGACGTGAAAATGGTGGCCGACAACGTCGCGTCGGGCTCTGCTCAGCTAAGCGCAGCTTCCCAGCAGATCAGTCAGGGCGCCAGCGAGCAGGCATCCTCCATCGAGGAGATCTCTTCGTCGATGGAGCAGATGGGCTCGAACATTCGACAAAACGCAGACAACGCCGGCCAGACCGAGAAGATTGCGCTCAAGGCTGCCACCGATGCCAAGCAGGGCGGAGAGGCGGTGGCCCGAACGGTCGAGGCCATGAAGCAAATCGCTGGGAAGATATCCATTGTGGGCGAGATCTCGCGGCAAACTAACCTGCTGGCCCTCAACGCGGCCATCGAGGCCGCACGAGCGGGCGAGCATGGCAAGGGGTTCGCCGTGGTGGCCTCTGAAGTGCGTAAGCTCGCGGAGCGTAGCCAGAAGGCGGCCGGCGAGATCACCGAGCTCTCAGGCTCTAGCGTGGCTATCGCCGAGCAGGCCGGCGTGCTCCTATCGCACATACTCCCTGACGTGCAGCGGACCGCGGAGCTAGTCCAGGAGATCTCCGCTGCGAGCCGAGAGCAGGACAGCGGTGCCAGTCAGATCAACAAGGCCATCCAGCAACTCGACCAGGTCATCCAGCAGAACGCGTCGAGCGCGGAGGAGACCAGTTCCACGGCGGAGGAGCTCACCGAGCAAGCGGGAGCCGTTCAGCAGGCCATCAGCTTCTTCAAGGTGGAGGCTGGCGACGCGCCTCGTGCGGAGAGGCGAGGCCAGGTGGCCGCCAAGAAGCCGCCGCCCACGCGACAGCCACGCCCCGCCCCAGCACCCAGCCTGCCCTCTCCCACGGTAAATGGTAACGGTGTGAAGCTGCAGCTCTCCGAGGCTCCCGAGGAAGAATCCGGCTACAAGGCCTATTGACTAGCGCCCTGCGCCGGGTGACTTCGGCTAGGCAGCGCATCTAAACCGGAAGGACATCATGCCCTCGACGGAACCTGTGGAAACAGGCCAATATCTGACGTTCACGCTAGACAGCGAACGCTATGCTGTCGACATCAACAAGGTGCGGGAGGTGCTCGAGTTCAGCTCAGTGACGAAGGTCCCACGCACCCCGGACTACATGCGAGGCATGATCAACCTGCGCGGCAACATCGTGCCGGTGATTGATCTACGCCTCAAGCTGGGCCTCTCCAAGACGGAACGGACCATCGACACCTGCATTGTCATCACCGAGGTGCCCGTGGAGGGGCAACCCACCGTGCTTGGCGCGCTCGCCGACTCCGTGCAGGAGGTGATCGAGCTCGAGGCTGGCGCGGTGGCTCCACCTCCCCGAATGGGAACGAGGATTGACGTGGGCTTCATCCGTGGCATGGCCCGGCGTGACGATCAGTTCCTGGTGGTGCTCGACATCGACCGGGTCATGACGGAGGAAGAGCTCCGAGCGGTCACCAGCCTGCCCGCGGCCGACCCGCCTCCGGAGGGCACCGCAAAGGTCACCGCCGATGCCGCCGGCCCTCGAACCTGATTCCGGCGTCCGCATCGGACCGCCCGCCCTGCTCCTCTCGGGCGCCGACTTCGCACGGCTCGCCCGCTTCATCGAGGGGACTTGCGGAATCCGCATGCCCCCGAGCAAGAAGACGCTTCTCGAGTCTCGACTGCGCTCTCGTGTGTTCGCCCTCGGGCTCAAGGGGTTCAGCGCCTATTGCACGCACGTCCTTGGGGCCACTGGCGGAGACGAGCGGGCCAGGATGGTGGACCTCGTCACGACCAACCAGACCGCATTCTTCCGGGAGCGGCAGCACTTCGATGTGCTGACCGGGTCGGTTCTCCCTGATCTCGCGGCGAGATGTGGTGCCGGGGTCATCCGGCCGCTGCGGATTTGGAGCGCGGGGTGCGCAACGGGCGAGGAGCCCTACACCCTGATCATGGTGCTCCTGGAGGCCCTGGTCCATGGACGAACGCCTTCCTTCGAGTTGCTCGGCACCGACCTCTCTCGCCGCGTGCTGCAGCACGCCGCAGAGGGCGTCTACCGGGACACCTACGTCCAGTCGATACCCCTTGAGCTCCGTCGCAAGTACCTTCTCCGAAACATCGCCGACCCGGCGCTCGTTCGCGTGTGCGGACGCCTGCGCCGCGCAGTGTCGTTGCGGGCACTGAACCTACTCGAGGAGGACTACGGGCTCGGCCAGCCAATGGACGTAATCTTTTGTCGCAACGTCTTCATTTACTTCGATCGCGCCACGCAGCGTGCAATTTTGCACCGATTCGCCGAGAACACGATCGCGGGGGGCTACCTCTTTCTCGGCCACTCCGAGACGATCCACGGGCTCGACGTTCCCTTCGCGCAGGTCGCCCCCACCGTGTACTGCCGCTCTTAGAGGCTCCGCCATGCAGCGCAAGCTCCAGGTCCTGATCGTCGACGACTCGGCGGTAGTGCGCGAGACGCTCGCTGCGCTCGTAGCATCGGATCCTGAGCTCGAGGTCATGGGAACTGCAGCCGATCCTTACGTGGCCGCCGAGCGGATGCGCCACCAAGTCCCGGACGTGATCACGCTCGACATCGAGATGCCACGGATGGATGGCCTCACGTTTCTGCGGCGCCTGATGGCGCAACACCCAGTACCGGTGGTCATCTGTTCCAGCTTGGCTGAGCAGGGGTGCGAGACCACGCTCCGCGCGCTCGACTATGGGGCTCTGGAGATCATTCAGAAGCCGCGCCTCGGGACACGCACGTTCCTCGAGGAATCTCGGATCCGCATTCTCGATGCCGTGAAGGCCGCTGCCCGCGCGAAGCTGCCTCGCCGGAACGCCGACTCCCTGCCACACACCGTCGAACCGAAACTGACCGCGGACGTCATCCTGCCCAAGTCGCGTTGCGACGCGATGATCCAGACTACCGAGCGAGTGGTGGCCATTGGAGCTTCCACAGGCGGCACCGAGGCACTTCGGATCTTCCTGCAGGCCCTCCCAGGCGACGCTCCCGGAATGGTCGTGGTCCAGCACATGCCCGAGCGGTTCACGGCGGCCTTTGCGGAACGGCTCAACGGGATCTGCACGGTGACGGTGAAGGAGGCCACCGATGGAGACAGCGTAATCCGCGGTCGCGTGCTCATCGCTCCGGGTAACCGTCACACGATGTTGAAGCGCAGCGGGGCCCGTTATCACGTCGAGGTCCGCGACGGACCGCTCGTTTGTCGGCATCGCCCATCCGTGGACGTCCTTTTCCGCTCGACGGCTCGCTATGCCGGGCGCAACGCAGTCGGTGTGATCATGACGGGGATGGGAGACGACGGCGCGCGAGGGATGTCCGAAATGAAAGAGTCCGGTGCGGACACCATCGCACAAGATGAGGCGACCTCGATCGTCTTCGGCATGCCACAAGAGGCCATCCGGCGCGGCGTAGTTGACGCCGTGTTGCCTCTCGATCGAATCGCATCCACCGTATTGCGTCTCTGCGCGTGACGCGCCGCGCGAGCTGGCGTGCTATCCGGATACCCGTACCGCCGTGATTTTTTGGTCTTCACTGATTCAAATTCAAATGCAGCAGTTTGGTCGTCGGTACCTACCTAGAGCTTGCCCGGAAATTATCTGCAAAACCGAGCGAAAAGGCCCTAGTTACTATAAGCAACTAGCGCGGGTAGAATACGCTCGTGACTCGGGAGGACGTCCAACATGAGCGTACGGAAGGGCCGGAGTCGTCAGCCAGAGTTGTTTGCACCTTCCAGGACTCCGACCATCCCATTGCCGAGAACCAGCGGCTGGTGGTGATGACGGACGAGATCGACTGGACGGATCTGGAAAAAAGAACCCAGTGGATACGGCGAGGCAAGCTGAAGAACGAGGCGGGGCGGCCGCCCCACCTGAGGGCCCGGGCAGGGGCGCTGGTATTGCGGGCGAGGCGGAAGATGACTCACCGGGAGACCGAAGATCAGATCCGCTACTACGCGCCGGCCCGATACCTGTGTGGGTTGACAGAAACGGAATGGAGCCCGGACGCCAACACCATCCAAGATTTAGAACAGTTGCTGGGGGAAGACGGGATACGTCAGATCAACGAGCAGGTGTCGAGTGGGCAGTGGAGTGTTGGTCGCGGACGCCACAGCGCAGCAGGCGGCGATCCCTTATCCGACGGAGGTTGGGCACTTGGCCGCTTTCATGAATGCGGCGCTACGAACTGGTGTTATCCCGCGAGGCTGTTGAGGGGATGGCCGGGGAAATCGAGCAGGGTGGGTGATGCCCTCGTGCAAGGCCCAGTAGTGGTGGGCACCAGGAGGGTTGCGGGATAGCAGTCACTCGACGTGAGGGTTAGGCCGCCCCCGGAGGCGGGGCACTGGCATGGAGCCGGCCCCATAGAGAGGTGACGGGGGCGTGTTTGCCGCACGCACCCCGTCG